>Ga0213872_10000001_pt1 | contig 662532 bp, 584 predicted proteins | sample VelepicomBERX_R2_FD_160071 | JGI IMG/M metagenome (GOLD analysis project Ga0213872, IMG submission 160071) | Rhizosphere microbial communities from Vellozia epidendroides in rupestrian grasslands, the National Park of Serra do Cipo, Brazil - RX_R2 | ecosystem: Host-associated > Plants > Roots...
TTCCGTGCTGACCACCCAGCAAGTTGCTGGCCTGTCGACCGCCGCTATCGCAGCGCTGACGACCAACGACTTCGCTGCACTGGCCACCGCCTCGATCGCCGCTCTGAACAGCAACCAGATCAAGGCCCTGACCACTGCGCAGATCGTTGCTCTGACCACCGGCGAAGCCGCTTCGCTGAACACCGCGCAAGTCAGCGCCCTGACCACGGCTGACCTGGCCGCGATGGAAACCAGCGACCTGAACGCACTGAGCACCGCCGACTTCGGCGCGCTGAGCTCGACGCAAGTTGGCGCGCTGACCACCTCGCAAGTCAACAGCATGACCACGCAAGCGGTCGCCGCTCTGAACACCGCAGCAATCGGTGGCCTGAACAGCGCCCAGATCGTGGCTCTGACCTCGAACGACATCGCCGCTCTGACCACCAACCAGATCAGCGCCCTGTCCAGCAAAGCTATCGCCGCGATCGAAACCGCCGACCTGGGTGGCCTGTCGACCGCCGACATCGCCACGCTGAAGTCCTCGCAAGTCGCCGGCCTGACCACCGACCAGATCTCCACGCTGTCGACCAGCCAGATCGTCGCCCTGACCACCGCCGCAATCGGTGGCCTGAACAGCGCCCAGATCGGTGCTCTGACCACCAGCCAAGCTTCGGTACTGACCACCCAGCAAGCCGCCGGTCTGACCACCGCTGCCGTAGCAGCCCTGACGACCGCCGACTTTGCCGCGCTGAGCACTGCCGCAGTCGCAGCGCTGAACAGCAACCAGATCAAGGCCCTGACCACCAACCAGATCGTTGCCCTGACCACCGGCCAGGCAGCCGCGCTGAACACCGCACAAGCGAGCGCGCTGAGCACCAACGATATGGCCGCGCTGGAAACCAACGACCTGAACGCGCTGAGCACCGCCGACTTCAACACGCTGAGCTCTGCTCAAGTCGGCGCCCTGACTACTTCGCAAGTCAACAACATGACCACGCAAGCGGTCGCCGCGCTGAACACCGCCGCAATCGGCGGCCTGAACACCGCGCAGATCGTGGCCCTGACCTCGAACGACATCGCCGCCCTGAGCACCAACCAGGTGTCCGCGCTGTCGAGCAAGAGCATCGCCGCGATCGAGACCGCCGACCTGGGCGGCCTGTCGACCGCCGACATCGCCACGCTGAAGTCCTCGCAAGTGGCTGGCCTGACCACCGACCAGGTGGGCGTGCTGTCGACCAGCCAGGTTGTGGCCCTGTCCACCGCCGCCGTCAGCGGCATGAGCAGCGCCCAGATCGGCGCCCTGACCACCGGCCAGGCTTCGGTACTGACCACCCAGCAAGTCGTGGCCCTGACCACCGCCGGTGTGGCCGCCCTGTCGACCAACGACATCAACGCGCTGAGCACCGCCGCTGTCAACGCCCTGACCAGCAGCCAGTTCCACGCGCTGACCACGGCCCAGGTGAACAGCATGTCGACCAACGACATCGTCGCGCTGAACACCAGCCAGCTGTCCGGCGGCATCACCACCGCGCAAATCGTGGCCCTGACCTCCAACCAGGTTGCAGCCTTCAGCACGGCCCAGATCACGGCTCTGAGCACCGCCAGCGTGGCCGCGATTGAAACGGCCGACCTGGCCGGCCTGTCGACCGCCAACGTCGCCGCGCTGAAGACCAGCCAGATCGCCGCGCTGACCACCGACCAGATTGGCGCCCTGAGCACCAACCAGGCCGCTGCGCTGACCACGTCCGACCTGGCGTCGGGCCTGACCACCAAGCAGATCGTGGCCCTGTCCAGCAACCAGCTGAACGCGCTGAGCAGCAACCAGATCCGCGCCCTGTCGACGGCCAACGTGGCGTCGATCGAGACCTCCGACCTGGCCTCGCTGAGCACCGCGTCCATCGCCGCCATGACCACGGCGCAGTTCGCTTCGCTGACCACGGCGCAGATCCACAACATGACGACCGCTCAGTTCGCTTCGATCACGACGCAAGAACTGCACGCCATGTCGGCGACCCAGACCCAGGCGATGACCACCGCCCAGATCCAGGCGCTGCAGAGCCTGACCCCGATCGTGCTGGATCTGAACAACAACGGCATCCAGACCTACGGCATGGACAAGGGTGTTCAGTTCGACATGCTGGCTGACGGCACCAAGATCAACACCGGCTGGATCGCCGGCGGCGACGGCTTCCTGGCGATGGACCGCAACGGCGACGGCGTCATCGACGACGGTTCCGAACTGTTCGGCTCGAGCACCAAGCTGAGCAACGGTCAGAAAGCCGCCAACGGCTACCAGGCCCTGGCTGAGCTGGACACCAACCACGACGGCGTGATCGACAGCAAGGATGCTGATTTCAGCAAGCTGCGCGTCTGGATCGACAGCAACGCCGACGGCATCAGCCAGCCGGACGAGCTGAAGACCCTGGCCGACCTGCACATCACCCAGCTGAACCTGGATGTGAGCAAAGGTGGCGCCATCGACAACGGCAACATCTCCGGCCTGACCTCGACCTACCAGACCGCCGACGGCCAGTCGCACGACGCAGCCGACGTCTGGTTCCAGGCCGACCTGAGCCACAGCGTCAGCAACATGAGCCAAGCGATCGCTTCGTTCAACAACACGGCGAACACTCCGGCCACCAACGCGCCGAAGCTGGACCTGCCAAGCAATGGCGACAAGTCCAACACCGTGGCCGCCATGGCCGACGCGATGAAGCACTTCGACGCCAACGGCAAGCTGCTGGGTCAGTCCTCGATCAGCAGCGCGTCCGAGGAAACGATGCGCCTGAAGGCTCTGCAGCACAGCGGCAGCCACGGCTTCCTGGCGGCTCCGAAGTAAGTCTGTGTAAGCAATAAGGGGATTTTTTCCCTCCAAAACGGCAAGGCCTCTGGTCTTGCCGTTTTTTTTTGCGATAATGCCGGCATTGTTTTACTTTCGACAAGGCGGAGACCATGAAGCAGAATTACATCAACGGCGCCTGGGTGGACGGCGCGACCTCGGCAGCGAACATCAATCCCTCCAACACGGACGACGTCATCGGCCATTATGCCCAGGCCGACGCCCGGCAGGCGGAACTGGCGATTGCCGCCGCCGCGGCTGCCGCGCCCGGCTGGGCCCTGTCCAATGTGCAGATGCGCGCCGACGCGCTGGACCGCATCGGCAGCGAAATCCTCATGCGCAAGGAAGAACTGGGCACGCTGCTGTCGCGCGAGGAAGGCAAGACGCGGCCGGAAGGCATCGGCGAGGTGGCGCGCGCCGGCGCCATCTTCAAATTCTTCGCCCAGGAATGTCTGCGCCTGCGCGGCGACAAGCTGCCCTCCGTGCGCCCCAACCTGGAGGTGGAAGTCACGCGCGAACCGGTAGGCGTGGTCGGCATCATCGCCCCGTGGAACTTCCCCATCGCCATCCCCGCCTGGAAGATCGCGCCCGCACTCACCTATGGCAATTGCGTGCTGATCAAGCCCGCCGAACTGGTGCCGGCCAGTGTATGGGCGCTGACGGAGATCATCAGCCGCGCCGGCCTGCCGCCGGGCGTGTTCAACCTGGTGATGGGCCGTGGCAGCGTGGTGGGACAAGCCTTCCTCAACGACCGCCGCGTCAACGCCATCAGCTTCACCGGCTCCGTGGCCACTGGCGGCAAGGTGGCGCAGGCGGCGATGGGCCGCATGGCGAAGGTGCAGATTGAAATGGGCGGCAAGAACCCGCTGGTGGTGCTGAACGACGCCGACCTGGTCACGGCCGTCAACTGCGCCGTGCAGGGCGCCTTCTTCTCCACCGGCCAGCGCTGCACGGCCTCGAGCCGGCTGATCGTGGAAAAAGGCATCTATCCCGCCTTCGTCGCCGCCGTGAAGAACAAGCTGGCCTCACTGACGGTGGGCGATGCGCTGGCCACCGGCGTGGACATCGGCCCCGTGGTCGACGCCAGCCAACTGGAACAGGATCTGGACTATATCCGCATCGGCAAGGACGAAGGCGCCACGCTGGCCTTTGGCGGCGAACGTATCGACGGAGCGACGCCCGGCTTCTACCTGCGCCCCGCCCTGTTCACGGACGCCAGCAACGATATGCGCATTAGCCGCGAGGAGATCTTCGGCCCCGTCGCCAGCGTGATCCCGGCCGATAACTACGAACATGCGCTGGCCCTGGCCAACGATACGGAATTCGGCCTGTCCAGCGGCATCTGCACCACCTCGCTCAAGCACGCGACCCACTTCAAGCGCCACGCCCAGGCGGGCATGGTGATGGTGAACGTGCCGACGGCGGGCGTGGACTACCACGTGCCTTTCGGCGGCACCAAGGGCTCCAGCTGCGGCTCACGCGAGCAGGGCACCTACGCCGCCGAGTTCTTCACCACCGTCAAGACGACTTACTGCGGCGTATAGTCCGGCGGCGGGTAGGATGGCGGGAGCGGCCATGCGTCGTTTCCGCCTCACCCGTTTCGGCCCGCTGCTTGTTGACGATGCGGGCCGCCACTTCATCTTCGCGGCCCGGATAGCGACCCTCCTGCTTGAACTTGTGTTCCAGCTCCTTGTACTCGCGCTCCCGTTTGGGACTGGCTCCTTTCGGCATGGCAGTCCTCCTTGTAGTGATTGGCGATGAACCATCTTACTGAAACGGAGCGGACAGCGGCGCACTCCTTAAAACTGGTCGATCCAGGCCGACAGCTGGGCAGGATCGAAGGACGTTTCGGCCGCCACCAGCTGGCAGTGGACGCCGTCCGCATTGCCGCTGATTTGCAGGGCGTGGCCTCGGCGGCCCAGCCATAACAGGCAGGCCAGCCAGAAGGCATGGCTGTCCGACAGCGGCGCGCCCGTTGGCGCTTCCAGGAATTCGATCAGCACGCGCGGCTGGGCGAAGACACCGCCGGCCGCACCATCCGGACGATAGGCTTCGCCGAAATGCTCGGCCAGCAGCATCAGCGCCTGCTGCGGCTCCCGGCCATGGCAGCGCTGTTCCAGCCGGTCCAGCTGCGCGCGCACGGCGGCGGCCAGGCCCGCGCTGCGGAAGGATTCGGCCGCCACCAGCTCCGCGTAGTCGGTCAGCAGCCAGTCCGGCTCCGGCGCAGAGAGGCCGATATTCAGCGCCGCCGCCAAACAGGTTTCCACCGCCGCAAACGATTCGCCGCCGGAGGCGCCCGTGCACAGCGCGTGCAGCAGGCTGATTCGGTTGGCCATGTTCTGCTTCTGCCGGATCAGCAGCTTTTCGCGCAGCAGATGGTTGTGGTCCTTGCGCAGGCGCGCCAGGTCCAGCGCCTGCTTGAGCTCCATGCGCAGGGCGGAGATATCCCACGGCTTTTGAATATAGCGGTGGATCTGCCCCTGGTTGACGGCGTCCACCGTGTTCTCCAGCTCCGAATAGGCGGTGGTCAGGATACGGATGATGTGCGGATAACGGTCCCACGCATAGAACAGCAGCTCGTTGCCGTTCGCGCCCGGCATGCGCTGGTCGGACACCAGCACGGCCAGGGTGTCGGCATGCGCGTCCAGCAGGCGCTTGCCCTCCTCCACCGATTCGGCGGTGATCACGGGCGCCAGCGCGCCCAGCGCGCGCTGGAAGTATTTGAGGGCGGTCGCTTCATCATCGACGTAGAGGATGGCCGGAGCCTGCGTTGTGGGTTCGGTCATATGCCTTCCTTTTCTTTATGCTGGATGATGGCCGGGAATTTCAAAGTGACAGTGGTGGACAGCCCCGGCTCCGACTGTACCTGCATATTGCCGCCAAAGGACTGCATGATACGCTGGCAGAACAGCAGTCCCCAGCCCAGGGCGCCCGATTGCGCATGGGTGGTGATGGGGTCCGTCAGCAGGCGCGCCTGGACCCAGGGCGCGATGCCGGGACCGTTGTCGTGCACGCGGATCTGCGGCGCGCCATCCACCAGCAGCGTGAAGCGGATCATGGCGTCCTCGCGCCCCTCCAGCGCGCGCAGCGCATTGCCCAGCACCGAGGACAGCACCAGCGCCACGCAATTGGGCAAGGCCGTGACGGCGAAGTCCTGCTCCACGTCGCAAACAATCATGGCCCGCTGCGCGGCGCTGAGCGGATAGGTATCGAGCAGCGATTCCAGCAGGCGGCGCGCGCTGTTCACCACACCCAGGCTGCGCCCCGCCGCGCCTTGCGCCAGGCGCACGGAGTTGACGAAGCTGTTCAGCACCGACAGGCAGTAGCGCGCATTGTCGTGCACCTGGCCGGCGGCGTCGCTGACTTCCTCGCCCGGACCGACGCGGCGTTCGATGCCGCGCGCGAAGTTGGCGATGGCCGCCAGCGGCGTGTTCAGCTCATGCGCGAGAAAGGCCAGCGCTTCCTCGATGGCCAGCAGGTTGTCGCGCCGCGCCTGGCGTTCGCGCGCCCTTTCACTGGCCTGGCGCAGCGCGTGCCGCAGCTGGCCCAGGTCGAGCGGCTTTTCCAGCACGCGGAACACCTCGCCGCCGTTGATGGTGTCCATCAGCGCGTCCTTGTCGGCGTAGGCCGTCACCATCAGGCATACCAGATGGGGATGGTGCTGGCTGACGTGGCGCAGCAGGGCCGCGCCGCCCGGTCCCGGCATGCGGTAGTCCGTCACCAGCACGCCCACGCCGTTGCCCGGCGAGGCCAGGATCTCCAGTGCCTGCCGGGTGCCGCTGGCCGTCAGCACGGCATAATCGTCCGACAGCATGCGCGCAAAATATTTGCGCGCCATTTCTTCGTCGTCCACATACAGCACGGCGGACGCGCCGCCCATGCCAGGATCTATCGCCGGCTTGAGCATCAGCGCTTCTCCGCTTCCGCGCGCGGCAGGTCAAATATCATCTTGGTCCATTCTCCGACGGCGCTTTCCGCCATCAACAAGCCGCCGTGGCGTTCGATCACACGGTAGCAAATGCTCAATCCCAGTCCCAGTCCCTGCCCCACCTCGCGCGTGGTGAAGAAGGGCTCGAATACGCGCGCCAGGTGGTCGGCCTCGATGCCGGGACCGTTGTCGCGCACCGTCACATGCAGGCGCTGGCGGCCGGGCGCGCCGCGCCATTCGGCCGCGACGGCCAGTTCCTGCGGACGCTTGCCCGCCTTGCGCATGGCCATCACGGCATTGCTGAACAGGTTGATCAGCACGCCGATAATGGCCGCCTCGTCGCCCCGCACCAGCGTGTCCGGCGGCAGATCGCGCACCACCTTCACATCCTTCATCTCGTAATGCACGAGACGGATGGCCGAGTCCAGCGCGCGCTCGAACATGAACTGGGCGCTCAGCAGGTCATCGCCGTTCTTGCGGTAGGCGAAAGTCTTCAGGTCGGAGACGATGTGCTGCACGCGCTGCATGCCCTGCTTGGCGTCGGCCAGGCATTCGCCCAGCACGGGATTGGATTTCGCCTCCGGCTCCTCGATCGCCAGCTCGATCGCCATCAGGCAGAAGTTGACCGGGTTGTTCACCTCGTGCATCAGGCCCGCCGCCAGCGTGCCGAGAGCGGCCATTTTCTCCTGCTGCAGCATCTGCCCTTTGATATCGGACAAGCTGCTGTTGGTCTGTTCCAGCTCGCGGTTCTTGGTCGCCACTTCCGCCCTCAGCTCGAACAGCAGGACGCGCGCCCGCTCGTTATACACCGTGAACACGGCGCTGACGGTGGCGGACATGAAGAGGAACAGCGAGTTCACCATGAAGGGGCCGTGCAGGCCGAAGCTGTCCGGATGGCGGGCGCAGGCCGCCGCATACAGCAGGTAGCTGACGCCGCCGAACACAAGGCTCTGCCACAGCCCGAAGGCGAGCACGATACCGGACGAGTAGATCGCCAAGGTCAGCCCGCTGTAGTAGATGGAAGTGGCGCCTTCCGTCATGCCTATCATCCAGGTGATCATCACCTGCGGCAGCAGCAGCCACGCGAAGGTCAGCCACTGGATATTGCGGTGGCCGAAAGGCGTGCGCATCACGCCGATGCAGGCCAGGATCAGCAGCGACACGCCCAGCCGCGCCAGCGCGAACGGATGCTGCCATTGCGGATACAGCGCATGGTCCAGGCCCACGCCCGCCAGCACCAGGGCGATGCCGGTCCAGGCTCCGGCGCGGCTGAACTCCAGGCGGAAGAAGCGCAAGGCTGTTTCGTAGCTTTCGTCCTGTCCCAGTACGATTTGGTCCGGCAGCCGGGCCGTCATGCGATGCTCGCTTCGGCAAACACGTTGACGCCGGTGGCGTCGACATAGACTTTACGCTCGCGCGCGGAGGCCGGCAGCAGCGATTCCAGCCCGCGCTCGTCGCGGTAGATCAGGTGCCATTCCAGCAGATGCTCCATGCCGTGGCGGCCCGGATTACTGGAGTGGACATTGGTGGCCAGCATGGTGCCTCCCGGGCGCATGCGCGCCGCAAAATGGTTCAGCAGGCGGGCGCAGACCTTGTCCGACAAATAGTCGAACAGTCCCGCGCAGTAGACGACGTCGAACTCGCGCGCAGGCGCCGGCGTGCCGGGGACGACGCGGCGCTTGAGCAAGGCATGCACAGAATCCTGCACATAATTGATCTGCACCGGCTGCACGCAGCGGGCGGCGCGGCGGTCCAGCTGCTCGCGCGTCCAGCCCAGCGTCTCCTCGCTGAAGTCGAGCAGTTCAAAGGACAGCCAGTGCGGCTCGGGATAGGTGTCGAGGAAGCGCTGCACCTCCACCGCCGGCCCGCAGGCGATGTTCAGCACTCGCGCCGGCGTGCCGCGCGCGCGCGCCTCGTTGGCCAGGCGGGTGAGGAATTCGACCAGGATGTCGATGCGGTTGCGGTGCGCCTCCGCCACCGGCGTCTGCAGAAATCCCGCGTTCACGATCTGGAAATAGGTGCTGGGGCCCTGGCGCGGATTGTCCAGGATCTGGTTCACCATCTGGTAGTCGCCCGCATAGCCCAACGGCTTGGTATAGGTGCGGTAGACAAAGGGCGCGCGCAGCACCAGCGGGTGCAGGGCCGACTGGGCGAAGGCGCGGTGGGCGGGCGCCAGCTCCGGCTCGATCTGCGCCGCCTCGTGCTCCAGTCGCTGCAGGTAGGTCAGGGTCTTTTCCATCAGCGGCCCGGCCAGTTCGTAGAACAGGTCTTCGCGCAGCTGGCCGTCCTGCTTGGGCAGGGAGTCTGACAAGTCCACCTGGTCGACCCAGCGCGAGACATCGGAGAGGAAGGCGCGCATCTCGTTGATCACCGCCTGGTAGTCGCGCCCGATGCGATAGCGCTCGCTCCAGCCGCGCACGAAGCTGGCCGCCTCCAGTCCCACTGCGCCCGGCACCAGGCCCGCCTCACTGAGTTCGCTCCATTCGTCGATCAGGGTCAGCGAGACGATGGCCGTCAGCCCCGTGTTGACGCTGCTGACCACCAGGGCGCGGCCGCTATAGGCCACCTTGCTGCCCATGCGCAGGGTCAGCTCGGAGGCCACCTCGCTCACCTGGAAGAACAGGTCGGGGTTATACACCTCCATCACCAGGGCCTTGCGCTGCAGGCTGACCAGCGAACCGCGCACCGCTTCACCATGCGCAGTGCGGAAGCTGACCAACGGATCAATTTGCGTTCGGGAATACACGGGTGGTCTGTTCTGTCCGGTTGCTAAATTCTCACCGAGTGTAACCGGCCATGGCGTAATCGGCAATATTTCCATTCAGATAGATTCATGAGGCTGTTGGAAATTGTTTAGTGCAATAATTCTAAAGAGAAATAGTTCTCGATTTGTCAATAAAGCGCTGCTACACTTTGTGAGCCCCAGAGGAGACACTGGGTTTTACAACCATAAAAAATACGGCACATGAACATTGCGAATATCAAAATAGGCTCGCGCCTGACAATTGCATTTTCGTTGACCACCGCATTGCTGGCCGTGGTGGTTGTGTTGGGCGCCAGCGCCCTGCGCCTGACCAGCAAGGAAATCGACCTCACCCTCAACGACCGCTACGCCAAGATCAGCCTGCTGAACGAGATCAAGAGCGATGTGGAAATCCAGTCGCGCAGCCTGCGCGACGCCATGCTGGCGGCCGATCCGGCGGCGGACCTGGCCCAGGTGGCGTCCCGCAGCCAGGCCATCGGCGACAAGCTGTCCAAGCTGGAGGGCTGGATCAAGGTGCCGGAGGGCGTGGCCCTGCTGAAGAACGTCAATGACACGCGCGCCCGCTACCTGGCCCTGCGCAACCGCGTCGTAGGCAAGCTGAAGGGCGGTGAAACGGACGGTGCCGTCTCCATCCTGCTGCAGGAGGCGCGCCAGTCGCAGGAAGCCTATGAAGAGGCGCTGGACAAGCTGATCACCTTCCAGGTGCACCTGATGAGCGTCTCCGGCGAAGAGGCGGAGAGCAATGCCTCCACCTCGGCCACGGCGATGATCGTCATCGGCCTGCTGAGCGCCGGCCTGAGCCTGTTCACGGCCTGGTTCATCACGCGCAGCATCGTGCGTCCGATCAACCACGCCGTGCGCGTGGCGCGCACCGTGGCGGCGGGCGACCTCAGCTCCCATATCGAGATCCGCAGCAAGGATGAAATCGGCCAGCTGTCCGGCGCGCTGAAGGAAATGAACCAGAGCCTGATCAAGATCGTCAGCGAAGTACGCCACGGCACGGAATCCATCGCCACCGCCTCGGCCGAAATCGCGGCCGGGAATATGGACCTGTCGGAGCGCACCGAGCGCCAGGCCGGCTCGCTGGAAGAAACGGCGTCCTCGATGGAAGAACTGACGTCGACCGTGCGGCAGAACGCGGACAACGCGCGCCAGGCAAACCAGCTGGCCCTCTCCGCCTCCGACGTGGCGGGCAAAGGCGGCGCCGTGGTGGCGCAGGTGGTGGACACCATGGCCTCGATCAACGATTCCTCGCGCAAGATCGTCGACATCATCGCCGTCATCGACGGCATCGCCTTCCAGACCAATATCCTGGCGCTGAACGCGGCGGTGGAAGCGGCCCGCGCCGGTGAACAGGGACGCGGCTTTGCCGTCGTCGCCAACGAAGTGCGCAACCTGGCGGCCCGCTCGGCGGCGGCGGCCAAGGAGATCAAGGCCCTGATCGGCAATTCGGTGGACAAGGTGGACGCGGGCGCGCGCCTGGTCGACCAGGCCGGCTCCACCATGAGCGAGATCGTGCTCAGCGTGCGCCGCGTGACCGACATCATGGGCGAGATCGCCTCCGCCAGCCAGGAGCAGCTGTCCGGCATCCAGCACATCAACGACGCGATTACGGAGATGGACCAGGCCACGCAGCAGAACGCGGCCCTGGTGGAGCAGGCGTCGGCGGCGGCCACCACCATGCGCGAGCAGGCGGGCAATCTGTCCGGCGCGGTGGGCGTGTTCAAGCTGAGCAAGGATGGCGCGGCCGGGCACAAGGCCAGTGTCAGCCCCATCAAGCCGGCGGCGCCGCGCCGCCCGGTCCTGAAGCAGATCACCTTGCCGGAAGCGGAAGCTCCCGTGCCCGTGTCGGCGGCCGTCCCCGCCTCTTCCGATCCCATGCGCCGCGTGGTGAACGGTACCGACGAGGACGAGTGGGTGGAGTTTTAACCATACCGGCGGGCAACGGTGCACGAACGCCACACACCTTGCCCGCCAGCAGAGAATCTCACACATTGTCACGCTGAATTGATAAAATATTGACAAGCTGCAGATCCGCTTCAGGGAAAGCTCGCAGCTCTGTCGATCTGAATCAAAATCAATAAGCGGAGACGACTATGCGTGCGAGACTAGAACTGAGCGCGATGGCTGGTGCGGCGCTCACCATGCTGGGCAGCGGTGCGGCGGCCCAGGTCACTTTTATGAGCGCGGACGGCAGCTATGCCCTCGACGGCGGCGCTACCAACCTGCTCAATTCCAGCTATCCGCCCAACAGCAATGTGGACGTGCTCAGCTTCCCCAGCTCGCTCACCAGCGGCGCGGGACTGCACAGCTACGGTTCCGTGAGCGGCAATTTCGGCAGCCGCTCCTCGGGCAGCGGCGTGTACCTGGTGAACGGCGGCTTCCAGATCGTCGAATCCTTCACCAACTCCTCGGCCACGGCGCAGCAAGGCACTTTCCACTTCCAGATCACGCCGGGCATCCTGCAAAACACCCTCGGCACGACGCTGAGCACGGGACAGTACCTGAGCGCTGGCATCAATTTCCAGGTTCAGCGTGACGGTAATCCCGTCTGGACCAGCGCGGCCTCATTGATAACGCATCCCGACGGCGTGCATTACTCCACCTCCGGCGACACCAGCCTGTACGCGGGCGGCGGCAGCATGTACAACGTGCTGGGCGTACCCAGGGATGTGGACCTGGGTGTGATCAACGCGGGCGAGACGATTCAGCTCAGCTACACAATGACCAGCTTCGCCAACGGCAACGCGCCCGCCGGCGACCCGGTGCTGGTGCCGGAGCAGACTTTCGTTGTGCCGGACGGATGGTATCTGGTGGGCGGCTGCGGCGGCTACGGCCAGCCCGCCGCCCTCGCCTATGGCTATGGCGGCTGCACCCACTACAATCCGGGCGACATCATCACCATTCCCGAGCACTACACCAGCGGCGCGCCGGGCAGTTCGCAGGCCAGCTCGGGCGATCCCTTCCATATCGAGCTGAACGGCGTCGACTACACGGTCAACACCTTCAGCCAGAACCAGCTGGGCGACGTGACGCTGTCGCCGGTGCCGGAGCCCGGACAGTACGCGATGATGCTGAGCGGACTAGGCATCCTGGCCTGGCTTGCGCGACGCCGACGGCAGGACAGCTGACGAATCCAGGCTGCTTGCCGCGCACCGCCTGCTGCTTATTTCTGCAGGCTGGCCTCCAGCGCACGCGACAGCTCGCAGGCCAGCCGCTGCTGGCTGAAGCCTTCGTACCTGGTGGCGAAGTTCTGCGCCGCCCGGCGGAACGGCGCGCCGTCCAGCATCTGCCGCACCAGCCGCCGCCAGTCCACGGGACGCGGCAGCATGGCCGCGTTCACCCCCGCGCCGCTCTGCGCCACACGCCGCGACATGAGAAACTGCTCCGCCTGCGTCGGCATCAGCAGCACCGGCACGCCCGCCAGCAGCGCCTGCGATAGCGTCGCTTCGCCCGCGTGGCAGACGCATAGCGCAGCCTCGCGATAGGCGTCCGCCAGCGAGACCGGCCCGCGCGCGTAATGCAGCTGAGAGCTGATCACGGGCGGCGGCCGTCCGCCCGCCACTTCCGGCAGATAGCACAAGACGGTGCAGCCCTCATCCACCAGCGCCTGCAAGACCGCCGCATGATCGGGATGTCCCGTCTTCAGATAGGCAAAGACCTTGGGCCCGCTGCCCGCAGGCCAATGCGGCGCCTCGCCCGTCTGCTGCAAAAAGCTGGGGCCATACCAGCGCGCCGCCTCGCTTTCCGCGCGGCCGTAATGATCGAGCTCCGGCCAGGTGCACAGTAGCGGCAGATCGCCCAGCAGCAGCTCCGCGCCCAACGCATAAGGCGCCGCGCCGTAATGGGACAGCACCGCATTGGCCGTCTGCAGCAGCCGCGCCTCCGCGCCGTGCAAGCGCGCCGTCGGGATGTTTTCCCAATCCCGCAACGAAGGCAAGGGCCTCCCCGCCGGCGGCGAATAAAAGCCGATGCCGACCGACGCGCTGCGCAATCCCAGCGTGCGCGCCGCCAGCAGCGCCGTGGGCGCGTAATCGCCCACCACCAGGTCCGGCTGCAACTGCTGGAACAGCGCGCGCCACCCCAGCACCATGCCATGCAGCGCGGACGGATCGAGATAACCGCAGAGGAAAAGAATCTCCGCCAGATTGCCCTGCTCGGGCGGCACGCCCATGGTCTGGTGCATCCACACGGGCGCCTGGAACTTGGGCAGGTCCAGGTCCGCCAGCACGCTATGCGTGTGCACCAGATCGTGCAGGCTCATGGTGACGCGATGGCCGCGCGACAGCAGCTCCAGCGCCAGCATCTTCAGGCGGCCCGCGTGTCCCAGGCCGCCGCCCAGTTCCCAGCATAGATGGATATGTGCCATGGCCGCCCTGCCTCCGCCCTGCTCCGGTCAGCCCGCCTGCTGGCGGGCCAGCGGATTGGGCGTCGGCTCCTCCACCTTGCTCAGCAGGTTGCGATCAATGTGGTGGAAGGGTTCTTCCTGGCCGCGGATCAGCATCACCGTGTCTTCCTCATAGCCCCAGGTGCCGTCGTCGTTAATGGTGACCTTGATGCGGAATTCCACCGTGCGGAAGCCGTATTCGAGGAAGGGATTGGAACGGATGCCGTAGGTATCGGATTCCTGCTTCGCCACCAGCTCGAAGGTCTTCGCATCCGGCGCGACGACGCCCGCCGCCATCGCGATCTGCCCGCGCGGGATGGCCAGCGTCTGGATCACGGTGCTGGTGGCGGGCTCCCACAGGAAGTAGCCGACCTGCTCGTGGTAGGTCTTCACCTGCTCCGGCTTCTGCACCATGATCAGGTAGCGCAGGCCGTAGAACAGCTGCGGCCCGTTGGTCACGGGGTCGATGGGCTGCAGCTCGATGCGCTCGACATAGGCCTGCTTGCGCGGGCCGTCCGCCTTGGGCTTGATGTCCAGCCCGCGCTTGCCCTGCCACACGCCCGCCATCGGCCGCAAGGGCCCCAGATTGTTCAGGGTATTGATGTCGACATTTGCCGGTTCGGTGTAGATATCTTTGGAAAACTCAGTCATTCTGCGTCCTGTGCGGGTTGAAAACTAGATATGGAAAACGATGCGGTTGCGGCCTTCCGCGTACTCATAGCTGATGGCGCTGCCCAGCTCCCGGATCAGCAGCAGGCCAATGCCGCCGATGCGCTGCTCTTCCAGCGGCAGCGCCGGATCGGGCGGCGGCGGCCCTTGCGTCAGCGGGTCGAAAGGCGGCGCGGCGTCCTGGTAGAACAGGCATGCGCCATGCACGCCCACCCAGACGGCGCGCTCGCTGTCGCCGCCATAGCCATGCAGGACGGTGTTGCGGAACAGCTCCTCCAGCACCAGCTCCGCGCGCGCCACGGGACCGGGCCCCAGCCCCTCCTGCTGCAAGGCCTGGGCGGCGAAGGACATGGCGCTGGGCACCGCGTCCAGGCGCGCGGGGAACTGCACTAGCGTCGTGCAATTTTTGCCACCGGCGGCGGACAAAGCGGTTCCTTTTTGGTCCATTCAAGCATATTATCGGATTGCTCAGTTCAGGAGAAGAATGATGAAACGGTTTATGCGGACCGCATTTATCGCCGCCCTGTTTTGCGCCACAGGCGTGGCCCGCGCCGAGGGCGGCGAACCGCCGGCAGGCATGATCAAGACCGCCAAGGGCAGCGCCGCCATCGAGCGCGAAGGCAAAAAGAACCCCGCGCAGCCCGGCGCGCCCGTCATGGCCAGCGACCGCATCGTGACGGGCGCGGACGGCAGCGTGGGCATCACCCTGCGCGACGAGACCATGCTTTCCGTTGGCCCGAACAGCAGCGTGTGGCTGGAAAAATACGCTTTCGACCCGACCACCCATGAAGGCGCGCTCGATGCCACCGTCAAGCGCGGCACCATGGCCGTCATCTCCGGCAAACTGTCCAAGCAGTCGCCCAGCGCGGTGCAGTTCCGCACGCCCAGCTCCATCCTCGGCGTGCGCGGCACCGAGTTCGTGATCGACGTGGGCGACGGGGAATAGGCATGGCGGTTTTGCGCCGCATCGCCTGCCTGCTGCTGGCGGCCTGCCTCGCGGCCTGCGCCTCCAGCGAGCGCATTACCCTGCTGCCCAGCCAGGACGGCAGCCCCAGCGCCGTCATCATCAAATCAGCCAGGGGCGAGACGGTGCTGGACAAACCTTACACCACCGACACCATCGCCAGCAACGGGCAGGTGAGCTCTCTTACGGGAGAAGCGGGCGCCGTGCGCGAGCGCTATGCTTCCACCCTCTCCGCCCTGCCCAAGCGGGCGGCCGTGTTCCTGCTCTACTTCGATTCGGCCAGCGACGTGCTGATTCCGGAATCGCAGGCGCGGCTGGAGCAGATCAAGGCGGAGCTGGCGGCGCGACCGGCGCCGGAGATCATCGTCATCGGGCATACGGATACCGTCGATACGATGGCCTATAACGACGCGCTCTCGCTCAAGCGGGCGGAGACGGTCAAGCGCATCCTCGTCAGCATCGGCATTCCCGCCGAGCGCATCTCCGCCCAGGGTCGGGGCAAGCGCGATCTGCTGGTGCAGACCAGGGACCGGGTGGACGAGCAGCGCAACCGGCGGGTGGAGATCCGCGTCAGGTAGCAGGGCCGTTCCAGCCCAGCACCAGCAGGGTCAGGTCGTCCGAAGGCTGGGCGCCGGCCACGTGACGCCGCACGTCTTCCCGCACGGCGCGCAGGATGGCGGACGGGGTGGCGGCGGCGGGCAGGCCTACCAGCAGACGGTCCAGCCGCTCATTGCCATACAACTCCCCTGCTTCGTTCATCGCCTCGGTAACACCGTCCGTGGACAGGCACAGGCAATCGCCGGGCTGCAGCTGATAGCGCTGCACGGGGTAGTCGAAATCCTCCATCACGCACAGCGGCGGCCCGTCCGCCGGCGCCAGATGCTCGGCCTGCGCACCGGGACGCAGGCGGCGCGGCGCATCGTGGCCTGCGTTGCAAAGTACAAGCCCCCCGCTGGCGGCGTCCAGAATGCCCGCGATGCAGGTCACAAACAGCATTTCGGGGTCCTCGCGCAGCAGTTCGACATTCACCGCGTTCATGATCGCGCCCATGTCCGCGCCGCTGCGCAGGGCCACGCTTTTCGACAGCGCCTTGGCCACCACCATGAACAGGCTGGCCGGAAGGCCCTTGCCCGACACGTCGCCGACCATGAAGAAGACGTGGTCGCGGTCCAGCATGAAGAAGTCGTACAGGTCGCCGCCCACTTCGCGCGCCGGTTCCAGCAAGGCGTCCAGAACGAAGCGGCGCTCGCCGGGGAAGGCTTGCGCGGGCACGGGCAGGGTCGCCATCTGGATGCGGTGGGCGGCGCCCAGCTCGCCGGCCGTTTTGGCGGCGGCCTCGCGCTCCAGCTGCAGCGCGCGTTCGCTGCGCTTGCGGTCGCGCACAGCGGCGGCCTGCATGCCCGCCAGCAGGCAGAAACAGACGATGGCCATGGCGCAGAAGACGCTGGCGGCGTCGAACAGCAGTCCGGCGCGGACGAACAACCAGGCGCCGCCGCCGAACATCGCCAGCGACAGCATGCCCGCCAGCGGCACCGTCAGGCGCAGGCCCAGACGCGGACCGCTCCAGATCAGCAGCAGGCAGGCCGCCGCGAAGGCGCCCGCCTCGGCCCAGCGCATCCACTCCGGACGTTGCAGGAAGGCGCCGTCGAGGAAGCTTTCGATCATCTGCGCGTGAACGTCGACGCCAGGCATGATGTCGCCGCGCGCGTTGGTCTTGGAGTCCATCAATCCCAGACCCGTTTGGGCGATGATGACGATCTTGTCCTGCAGCGCGGCGGGGTCGAGGCGGTCCTGCATGAGGTCCACGGCGGACAGATAGCGCTCCGCCGCCGGACGCGAGAAGTTGACCCATACCCGGCCATCAGGCATGGCCGGCACGTGCAGGTCGCCGACGGAGACGGTACGGACGCCATGTTCGTCGGCGGCGACGGCGATCGAGCGCGCGCCCACCGCCACGCGCAACAGCTCGATGGACAGCGAGGGCACCAGCGTGTCGCGCAAGGCGCTCACCAGCGGCACGCGCCGCACCAGCCCGTGCTCCAGCTCCACCGACAGGAAGCCCTGTCCCTTGGCCGCGCCCTGCATCAGCGGCAGGCTGGCCAGCGCCTGAGGAAACGCCGGCACCGGCAGGGCCGCTCCGTGGGGTTCGACCTTTACCGGCCACACGCGCAAGCTGTCGCTGGTCGTCGCCGTCGCGTATTTGAAGCCCGCCGCGCCCAGCACGATCGGCGTGCGGCGCATGGCGGCGGCCAGCACTTCGTCATTCGGCGGCAGCGCGGACAGCTCATCGCGCAGGCTCCCTGGCGGCAGACGCTGCGCCAGCGCTTCAGGCGACGTGGGATCGGCCTCCGGCATCAGGATATCCAGCCCGATCGCGCGCGGGCGATATGCCGCGGTATGCTTGACCAGCTCCGCAAACTGCGTGCGCGGCCAGGGCCATTGTCCGTATTCCTTCAGCGCCGCCTCGTCGATGGCGATCACCTGCACCGGTCCCGATTCGCGCGCCCTGGGCAGCAGCACCTGGTAGCGGTCGAAGCACCACAGCCGCAAGGCGGGCGCCGCTCCATCGCCCGGCACCAGCAGCAGCAACGCCAGCAAACAGGTCATCACCAGCGCCAGCGGCCTGCCCTGGCCGGCGCGCAGGCCGCCCAGTCCCCGAGTTTGCAGGCGTCGCAGCATGGACGCGCCTAGATGTCGATTTCCATGCCGTCGTAGGCGGAGACGATGGCCAGCGGCGCCTCGCCCGTGATCTCGGCGTAGCGCCGCGTCTCGGCCAGCACGCGCGCGATCTGCGCGTCGTCGTAGATAGGCTCATGGTGGAACAGGCAAAGCTGGTGCACGCCCGCCAGCTGGCACAGCTCCACGCCGACCACATTGCTGGAGTGGCCCCAGTCCGCCTTGACGGAAATGGAATCGGCCAGTGAATACATGGCGTCGAAGATCACCAGGTCCGCGTCGCGGAAGAAGTCGACAAAGCCCAGCCGTTCGGCCAGGTTATCCAGCTTGTGCTCGGAGTCCGTGCTGTAGACCATGGCCCGTCCGCCATGCTCCAGCCGGTAGCCGTAAGAGTCGCCCGCATGCAGCTGCAGCTTGGCCGTCACGCTCAGGCCGTTGATCTCCAGCGGCACGCCCGGTTCCATCTGGCGGAACTCGATGGTCGCGCCCAGCTGGTCGAAGGTGACGGGAAAGCTGATCGGCTCCTGCTGCCGGCGGAAGGCCGTCTCCAGCTGCTCGTGGCAGCCGTAGAAGATGATCCGGTTGCCCGGAATATAGGCGGGCGTGAAGAAGGGGAAGCCCATGATATGGTCCCAATGAAGATGGGACATGAACACATGATAAGTCTGCGGATTGCCCGGACCATGGCGCGCCAGCTTGGCCCCGCCGAGCGCGCGCACGCCCGAGCCCATGTCGAGGATGACGTGCTCCCTGCTCGTCGCCGGGTCCCACACCTCGACCTCGACGCAACTGGAATTGCCGCCATAGGTGCCGCTGACGTCGAAGCCCAGCTCATTGTCCACATAGTCGGCGATCTTTTCGGACGTGTCCAGATTGCGCCCGGCGGCGCCCTCCAGCGCCTTGACGATCTTGGCCCGGATCTGCTTGTGGTTGAGCGCCACCGGCAGCGAGCCGCGCGCGCCCCAGATGCGCGCCTTCATGCCGCCTCGCCCAGCGCCGCCAGCGCCGCCAGCGCCGCCGGACGGTCGGCGAAGATCTCGAACAGCATGTCGAAGCGGCTGATCTTGAACACTTCCAGCACCAGCGGCGTGAGCGCGGCCAGCACCATGCGTCCGCCCTGCGCCTTGACCTGCTTGATGGCCACCATCAGCGCGCGCAAGCCGATGCTGCTGATGTAGTTCACGCCGGAGAAGTCGATCACCAGCGGCGCGCCATCCTTCACGCAGTCCCGCAGATGCGGCGCCAGCGCCTGCTGGAATTCCTCGGCGTGGCTATGGTCGATGCGGCCTGCGGGACTTAGCACCACGGCGCGTCCCTCTTGTTTGGGCAGTAGTTCCATGATCGTCAACCTGCTGTCTGCGGTATCCGGTAAGTGTAGCACTTGCTAGCGCCATTAGTTACTTTTTTGCATGTTATTTATGCATTGCGCAACAGCTTGCCATACTGCTCATACGTGCTATTCTGGCGCTTCACTCTGGAGACGCCCTGTGACGACACTCGATCAATTTTTTAAGCTGACCAAACACGGGACCAACGTTCGCACCGAGATGCTGGCCGGGATCACCACCTTCCTCACCATGGCCTACATCATCTTCGTCAACCCGCTGATCCTGGGCGACGCGGGCGTGCCGAAGGAAGCCGTGTTTGTCGCCACCTGCATCGCGGCCGCGCTGGGGACTGTCATCATGGGGCTGTACGCCAACTACCCCATCGCCATGGCGCCGGGGATGGGACTCAACGCCTACTTCGCCTACGCCGTCGTGCTGGGCATGGGGATTCCGTGGCAGTCCGCGCTGGGCGCCGTGTTCATCTCCGGCTGCCTGTTTGTCGTCGTCAGTCTGCTGGGCATCCGGGAGCAAATCGTCAATGGCATTCCCCACTCGCTGCGCACGGCCATCACGGTCGGTATCGGCCTGTTCCTGGCTTTGATCGCGCTGAAGAGCGCGGGCATCGTCGTCGCCAATCCGGACACGCTGGTGCGCGCGGGCGATGTGCACAAGCCGGCCGCCGTCATGGCCATCGTCGGCTTCCTGCTGATCGTGGCGCTGGACACGCTGCGCGTGCGCGGCGCGATCCTGATCGGCATCGTCGTGGTGACGGCGCTGAGCTTCTTCTTCGGCGGGAATACCTTCCACGGCCTGGTCTCAGCGCCGCCGTCGATCGCGCCGACCTTCCTCCATCTGGACGTGAAGGGCGCCGCCTCCGTCGGCTTGCTGAATGTGGTGCTGGTATTCTTCCTGGTCGAACTGTTCGACGCCACGGGCACCCTGATGGGCGTGGCCAGCCGCGCGGGCCTGATCGTCAACGGCAAGATGGAGCGCCTGAACAAGGCGCTGCTAGCCGACAGCTGCGCCATCGTCGCCGGTTCCCTGTTGGGCACATCGAGCACCACGGCGTATATCGAAAGCGCATCCGGCGTGCAGGCAGGCGGACGCACCGGCCTGACGGCATTGGTGGTGGCGGCCCTCTTCCTGGCCAGCCTGTTCATCGCACCGATTGCCGGCGTCGTTCCCGCTTACGCCACCGCGCCCGCCCTGCTCTACGTCGCCTGCCTGATGCTGCGCGACCTGACGGAAGTGAATTGGGCCGACACCACGGAAAGCGTGCCGGCCGCGATTACGGCGCTGGTGATCCCCTTCACCTACTCCATCGCCCACGGCATCGCCTTCGGCTTCATCACCTACGCGGGCCTGAAGCTCTGCACCGGCAAAGTCCGCGACGTAAAACCCATCGCCTGGCTGATCGCGGCGGTCTTCGTCTTCAAGTATGCCTACCTGAATACGTGACCGCCGCAGGCTTGCTGGTCAGAAGTGATATTCGAGGCGCACCATCGGCGTCTTTGCCGTGGCGCCTGGACCAGCAGGGCCGTGGTCGTAGTTGCCGAACTTGTTCTTCCAGTACTCGTACTCGACACCGATCTTGAACGTGTTCTTCGGCGTGCCGGCCACGCCGCTGATGTCGTACATGATCTGCATGTCGACGTGCGTCTCGGGCCTGGTGTCGCCGCCGAATTCGTCCTTGCCTTTGCTACCGATGTAGTTGGCATAACCCTCAAACGACAAGGGAATGCCGACGTTGAACGGAATCGCCCAGGCATTACTCAGCATCCAGTGCGTCTTGTAGTGATAGCGTGGCACCGACGTTTGCGTATAGGCGTTGTACGGCGCATTGCTCTCGAAGATAGCCATCACGCTCGTGTTGAGAAAGCCCGGCACGTCGAACATCAGCGTCGGTCCCGCCACCAGCATGCGCTTCTTGGAGTTATAGCCCGCATCCGACTTGGTATTCCAGTCGAAGCCCAGCGTCGCTCCCACGCTGCGAACTGGTCCGAATGCCAGCGGCGTGCCACTGATCTTGCTGAAGTCCAGCGTGTGACGGTACACGACGTAGGCTTCCTGCGACCCGGTCTTGGCGCCCGGCGCGGAAGGATCCTTATCGTCCGCCAGCAGCAGATCGACGTTCAGGTAATTTGTGCCGTACTTGTAGCCGCTGGCGTGGGTCAGACTGAAAATGCTCTTGCTGATGTCGTTGGGGCCATATGGCTCCGCAAACTTCTGGCCGTAGCGATAGCCCAGCGAGGTGTCGCTCCAGTCGGCGGCATGCGCCAGGCCGCACAGGCCCAACGCCGCCACACAGCACAGGTGTCTCTTTATAGTCATTTTTGATTCCAGTGTGAGGTTCCTCAGCCTGTGCCGAGATAAACGAACTTGAAGGTGAACACGCAAGCGATGGCCCAGATCACAGGACGCACTTCGCGCACGCGGCCCGTCAGCAGCTTGAGCAAGGCATAGGAGATGAAGCCAAATGCCACCCCCAGCGCGATCGAATACGTGAACGGCATCGTCAGCGCGGCAACGGCTGCCGGCACGCTCTCGGTGGTGTCGCTCCAGTCGATGTCGATCAGTTCACGCAGCATCAGGCAAGCCACGTACAGCAGCGCGGGCGCCGTGGCATAGCTGGGCACCACGCCGGCCAGCGGCGAAATGAACAGGCAAGCCAGGAACAGCACGGCGACAGCAACGGCGGTCAAGCCCGTGCGTCCGCCCGCCTGCACGCCAGCCGCGCTTTCGATATAAGCCGTCGTGCTGGAAGTGCCCAGCAGGGAGCCAGCCACGATGGCAGTGCTGTCGGCCAGCAGCGCCTTGTTCAGACGCTCCATCTTGCCGTTGACCAGCAGGCCAGCCCGATTGGCCACGCCCATCAGCGTACCCGTGGCGTCGAACAGCTCGACCAGGAAGAACACCAGCACCACGTTCAGCAGGCCGACCGAAACGGCGCCCATCAGATCCAGCTTGAACAGTGTTGGCGACAGCGACGGCGGCATATCGACCACGCCATTGAAGTGGTTCCCGCCGAAGAAGAAGCTGAGCACCGTCACGGCCAGAATGCCGATCAGGATCGCGCCCTTCACCTTCAGGCGGTCCAGCGCCACGATCAGGAAGAAGCCCAGGATCGCCAGCAGCGTCGGCGCCTCGTGCAGATTGCCCACCTTGACCAGCGTGTCCGGATTGCTGACCACAATGCCCGCGCTGCGCAGCGAGATCAGCCCCAGGAACAGGCCGATGCCGACCGTGATCGCCGTGCGTATCGAATGCGGGATGCCGTTGACGATCATCTCGCGCAGCTTGAACACGCTGACCAGCAGGAACAGCGTGCCCGAGATGAAGACGGCGCCCAGTGCCATCTGCCACGGCATGCCCATGCCCTTCACCACCACATAGGCGAAATAGGCGTTCAACCCCATGCCAGGCGCCAGCGCGATCGGATAGTTCGCGTACAGGCCCATGATCAGACAGCCCAATGCGCCCGCGATGCAGGTGGCGACAAACACGGCGCCTTTGGGCATGCCGGCGTCGCCGAGGATCGAAGGATTGACGAAGATGATGTAAGCCATCGTCAGGAAGGTTGTGAGGCCGGCCACCAGTTCCGTGCGGACGTCGGTGCCGTTCTCCCTTAGTTTGAACCACTTCTCCAGAAATAACATGATGTCTCCTTGTTCTGTTTAAACCGCTATAGTTATCGTCATACGCTGGTTAAACAGGGTAACAACCTTCGTATGCTGATTAATTCTGAAAATCGGGGCCTGTATCGCTCGTGGTTATCCTCCTTTGATGGTTGGGGGACGCAGGTTAGACAAATTGACCAATCTTTGCTTCGACCGCCTTGCGCACGGAGCCGCTGACGACGAATTCACGCGCTGCCTGGATGTCGTTATGGAACCAGCGGTCGCCATCGAGGCAGGCGGGAATCTGGCTGCGCACCGACTCGTAGGCCGCCTGCGTGCCCTTGCCCAGCACGAATCCGGGCAGCAGTTGCTCGGTCATCGTCAGCGCCTGCGACGCCAGCAGCAGCTCGACGCCGACGATGTATTGCGTGTTCTCGACCACTGTGGCGGCCTTGCGCGCGCACCAGGTGGAATTGGAGACGTGATCCTCGCTGTTGCCCTTGGACGGAATCGAATCCACACTGCCCGGCATGCATAGCGTGCGGTTCTCCATCACCAGCGAGCTTAATGAGCACTGCACCACGGGATAGCCCGTGTTCACGCCGCGCACGCCCGTCATCAGGTTGCGCGGCAGGCCCCAGGACAGGGTCGGGTCGATCAGGCGCGCCACCCGGCGCTCGACGATGCTACCCAGGTCCGCGACGGCCATCGCCAGCAAGTCCATCGCCTGCGCCAGATACTGGCCGTGGAAGTTACCGCCGGAGATGATCTCGAAGCCGCCGCCGTCCTTGCCGAAGATGAGCGGATTGTCGGTGGCCGAATTTACCTCCTTGTCGAGGATGGTGTCGATATAGTCCAGCGCATCGAACACGGGACCGTACACCTGCGGCGCGCAGCGCAGCGAGTACACGTCCTGGATGCGGCTGGTGTATGGAATATCGGTGCGGCGCAGCTCTTCCGGGAACTGCACGGCGCGCGCCGCGTGGGTAGCGCGCGTCGAGTCCTCCATCAGATTACGGATGATGGCGGCGGTCTTGATCTGCCCCGCATGCGGGCGCGCCTGATGGATGCGCGGATCGAAGGCCGACATCTCGGCCCGCATCGCCTCCAGCGTCAGTCCCAGCGACAGGCAGGCGTCGGACAGCAGGTTGCGCGCATCTTCGGCGGCCAGCAGCGCCACGGCCAGCGAGACGGTGCAGCCGTTGATCAGCGCCGACGCGTCCTTGGCCTTCAGCTCGAACTCCACCGGGCCGACATTGGACAGGCGGATCGCTTCCGGCGCCGTCATGCGTCGCCCCTCGTACATCACCTCCGCCTCCTCGAAGCCGGCGATGGCGGCGGCCAGATAGGACAGCGGCGCCAGATCGCCCGACGCGCCCACGGAGCCCTTTTGCGGCATGATGGGATGGATGCCCGCATTGACGAAGGCCAGCAGCCGGTCCACCACTTCCACGCGCGGCGCGGAGTAGTTGCTGGCGAAGGCGTTCGCCCGCAGCAGCATGGTGGCGCGGCTGACCTCTTCCGAGAACGGCTCGCCCATGCCCGCCGAGTGGGCCTTGATGAGTTGCGTCTGGAACAGGTTAATGTCCTGCACCTTGATGCGCGTATCCTTCAGCAGGCCGACGCCCGTGTTAAAGCTGTACATCATGGGCGCTTCGTCGTGCATCCAGGTCGACTCGATGTAGTCGCGGCTCTCCTTCAGCGCGGCGCGCGAGGACGGGGCCAGATTGACCTCGATATGCGGATTGCGGGCCACGGCGACGACCTGCGCCGCCGTGAGGTTGAAACCGTCGATAGTAGTGGTAGTCATGATGCGTATTCCTCAGTTGGCGCCTGCGGCGAACCAGGCGCCGATTTCGGCGCGTTCTTCCGGCGTGATATTGGTCATATTCCCGATCGGCATAGCCTTCAGCACGACCGCCTGCTGGTTGATCCTGGCCGCGTTCTGGTGAATCAGGTCCGGCGTATCGAACTTGATGCCGGCGGGCGCGGTGGCAAAGCCGGGCTGCGTCGGCTGCGCCGAGTGGCAGGTGGCGCAGCGCTGCCCAATGATGGCCTGGACGCGGGCAAAGTCCGGCGTTCCCGCCGTACCGTCTGCCGCCAGCGCGGCATGCGCATCGCCAGCCGCAGGGTGCGCGGCCGCAATCGCAGGCGCCGGATGCGGCGCAATGATCACCGCCACCGCGACCAGAATCCCCACGCCTGCCGCCGGATAGCCCCAATGCTCCTTGCCGTGGTGGCGCAGATTGAAGAAGTGGCGAATCAGCACGCCCGCCGCGATGATCGCGCCCAGCAGCGCCCAGCTGTAGGCGTGGCTGTAGGTCATCGCATAGTGGTTGCTGATCATGATGAGCAGCACCGGCAGCGTGAAGTAGTTGTTATGCACGGAGCGCTGCTTGGCCTTCTTGCCGTGGCTTGGGTCTGGCGCCCGGCCCTGCTCCATAGCCTGCACCAGCTTGCGCTGGCCGGGAATAATCAGCATCAGCACATTGCCGACCATGATGGTGCCGATCATTGCGCCCACGTGGATGTATGCCGCGCGGCCGCTGAGGAATTTGGTCAGCACAAAAGCCATGCCGACGATGAAGGCGAACATCATCGCGCCCAGCAAGCCCTCCTTCTGTCCCAGCGGTGAACGGCACAGCGTGTCGTAGACAATCCAGCCCAGCGCCAGCGAGCCAAGGCCGATGCCGATGGCCTGCCACTGCGTCAGGTCCGCCACCGATTTATCAATCATCATCGCCGAAGCGTTGAAGTAGTAGACGATGAACAGCAGCGAGAAGCCCGACAGCCAGGTGGCGTAAGCCTCCCACTTAAACCAGTGCAGGTCCGACGGCAGCTCGGCCGGCGCCACCAGGTATTTTTGCGGGTTATAGAAGCCGCCGCCGTGCACGGCCCACAGCTCGCCCGAAACGCCCCGCTTGGCCAGATCGGAACCCGGCTTGGGCGGACGAATGCTGTTATCCAGCCAGACGAAGTAAAAGGACGCGCCTATCCATGCGATCCCCGTGATCAGGTGCAGCCATCGCACCAGCAAGTTAAGCCAATCCACGCTATACGCGAGCAGTTCCATGTCTTCCCCATTCATCGGATTGAAATCTCGTCTGCCACCGCGGGCGCTCCAGACGAATGGGATGGTGTCCCTCTTGGCCGCGAAATTTTAGTAGCTCCGCTGCGACCTTATGGACGAAACGATAAAACTATTTCTGGCCTTTCTTATCGAGGCAGCCGTATATTAAAAATAGACTCACCGTTATAGACATCACAACCATGGCACAACTTCCCGACCATTTAGACCTGCATCTGATCCGCATCCTCTACCTTCTGCTGTGCGAGAAAAACGTCTCGCGCGTGGCGCTGAAGCTCGATCAACCCCAGCCCTCCATCTCCGCCTCGCTGCGCAAACTGCGCGAGCTGACGGGCGATCCCCTGCTCGTGCGCGGGGGCCGCGGCATGGTGCCGACCCAGCACGGCGAGAGCCTGAAGAAGCCCGCCAAGCGCATCCTCGACGAAGTGGGACAGCTGTTCCTGCAGAAGACGCCCTTCGCCTCGATGGAGGAAAGCCGCACCTTCCGCATTGGCGCGCCGGACTACCTGGACATTCATTTCCTGCCCTCCGTTGTGGCGCGGCTGCGACGCGAATCGCCCAAAAGCCGCATCGTCATCCACAGCCTGGGCGGCGAAATGGACGCGATCCGCATGCTGTCGGACGGCGACCTCGATCTGTTGATCGGGAATTGGGAGCAGCCGCCGGAACACCTTTACCTGTCGCGTCTCTTCGAGGATCCCATCATCTGCGCCATGCGCGCCGACTGTGCCTACGCCAAGCGCACCGCCAGCGACAAGATGACGCTGGACGACTACCTGTCCCTGCCCCATGTCGCCCCGTCGCAGATGCTGCCCGGCTTCCACGGCGTCATCAACGCCCATCTGGACCGGCTGGGCCACGAACGCAACGTGGTGGTGGAATCGGCCTATTTCAGCCTGATTCCCCACATGCTGGCGCAGACGGACCTGGTGCTGACCACGGGCCGCCAGTACCTGCGCTTCTACGAGCGCAACCTGCCCATCAAGACCTTCACGGTGCCGGTCGATTTCCCGCCCATGCGCTTCTACCAGCTGTGGCACGAGCGCGTGCAGCACGCGCCCGAACACAAGTGGCTGCGCGACCAGATCACGCAGGCGGCGCAGGCGCTGGCGGCAAAATAACAACACTTCGCATATCCCCGGCCTGAACCCATATATGGCGGCGGACGTATATAACTCGCCCGGCCGCCATATATCATCCTCCATATAAGACAAGCTCTCTGCGCCCGGTCCCACGCGCAGGTCAACCAATACGAGGAGACGGGCCTGTGGGGCGGCCTGACACACATGACCATCACGCTGGAACATCTGAACCAATGCGGCGCCGAGGAATTCACCCAACTGCTGCATGGCCTCTATGAGCATTCGCCATGGATTCCGCTGCGCGCCGCCGCCGGACGTCCCTACGCCACGGCCGCCGCGCTGAAACAGGCGCTGCAAACGGTGGTGCGCAAGGCCACCGTTGACGAGCAGCTGGGCCTCGTCCGCGCCCACCCGGAACTGGCGGGCAAGGCGGCACTGGCCGGCGAGCTGACCGCCGAATCGACGGGCGAGCAGGCGCAGGCCGGCCTCACCCACTGCAGCGCGGAAGAACTGGCCACCCTGCACAAGCTGAATGCCGACTACAACGCGAAATTCGGCTTCCCCTTCATCCTCGCCGTCAAAGGCCCCACCGGCAAAGGACTTACGCGGCAGGAGATCATCGCCCACTTCAGCCGCCGTCTGCGCTCGCAGCGCGCCGACGAACTGGCCGAATGCCTGCGCCAGATCGGCCGCATCGCGGAAATGCGCCTGAACTCGCTGCTGGAGCTGGAGCTGCAATTCGGCCCGGCGATCATGGAATGGGCGGAGGTGATCGGCGCCTGGAGCGACGATCCGGAAAACCTCACCTGCGCCTACATGACGGACGCGCACCGCAAGACCGCCGCCCAACTGGCCGCCTGGATGCAGGAAGCGGGCATGGAGGCCGAGATCGACCCCGTCGGCAATGTCGTCGGCCGCTACCGCGCCGCCAAGCCGGGCGCCAAAACGCTGCTCACCGGCTCCCACTACGACACGGTGCGCAACGGCGGAAAATACGACGGCCGCGAAGGCATCCTGCTGCCCATCGCCGTCGTCAAGCACCTGAACGAACGGGGTGAACGCCTGCCCTTCGACCTGGAGATCATCGGCTTCTCCGAAGAAGAAGGCGTGCGCTATCAAAGCACCTTCCTGGGCAGTAACGCCGTCATCGGCCAGTTCGACATGTCGCTGCTGGAGCGTGAAGATGTCGGCGGCGTCACCATGCGCAGCGCCCTGCAGGCCGCCGGCCACGATGTCGGCAAGATCCCTTCGGTGGCGCGCAAGCCGGAAGACATCCTCGGTTTCGTCGAAGTCCATATCGAACAAGGCCCTGTGCTGCTGGAAAAAGGCCTGCCAGCCGGCGTGGTGACGTCCATCGCGGGCAGCCACCGCTATCAGGTCGAGCTCACCGGCCTCGCCAGCCATGCGGGCACCACGCCCATGAGCATGCGCAAGGACGCCGCCGCAGCGGCAGCCGAAATCGTGCTCTACGTCGAGCAGCGCTGCGCACAGGCGCCTTCGCTTGTCGGCACGGTGGGCCAGCTGCAGGTGCCGGATGGCTCGGTCAACGTGATTCCCGGCGCCTGCCGCTTCTCGCTGGATATACGCGCCGCCGATGACGCCACGCGCGACGCCGCCGTCAACGACATCCTGAACCAGATCGAAGCCGTCTGCGGCCGCCGCCAGATCGCCTTCAAGATCAACAAGATCGTCTCCGCGCCCGCCGCACCATGCGCGCCCTGGCTGGTGGAGCAGCTGGCCGCCGCCACGGCCCGCGCGGGCATCGAGGTCTTCCACCTACCCTCCGGTGCCGGCCACGACGCCATGGCGCTGGCCCGCATGACGGATGTCGCCATGCTGTTCACCCGCTGCGGCAACGGCGGCATCAGCCACAACCCGCTGGAAACCATGACGGCGGACGACGCCGAAGTCTCGGCGCAGATCTTCCTCGATTTCCTGCGCCAGTTCAAAAAATAATCCCGTGCGGAGACAATGATGTACGAACCAATTCGATTCTTCTATCGCGGCGAAGTCCATAGCGTCGCGAACGGCGCGCCGACGCGCACCCTGCTCCAGCACCTGCGCGAGGACCTGCACTGCACGGGCACCAAGGAAGGCTGCGCCGAAGGTGACTGCGGCGCCTGCACCGTCGTGGTGGCCGAACTGCAGCCGGACGGCGAAGTGTCCATGAAGTCCGTGAACTCCTGCATCCAGTTCGTGCCCACGCTGGACGGCAAGGCCGTCTTCACCGTGGAAGACCTCAAGCAGCAGGACGGCTATCTGCATCCCGTGCAGGAAGCGCTGGTGGAATGCCACGGCTCCCAGTGCGGCTTTTGCACGCCCGGATTCGCCATGTCCCTGTGGTCGCTGTACCTGAAGACGGAAGGCCAGGCCGAGCCGCCCTGCCGCAAGACCATCGACGAAACCCTGTCCGGCAATTTGTGCCGCTGCACCGGCTACCGCCCCATCATCGACGCCGCCCGCCGCATGGGCGAACTGCCACCGGTCGGCTTTGACCGCGCCGCGCTGAAACAGCAACTGCAATCCATCCAGCGCGACAGCATGTACAGCTACACCCACAACGGCCAGACCTTCTATGCCCCGCGCACGCTGGACGAACTGGCCGCCATCCGTGCCGAAAAGCCGAATGCCACCATCGTCGCCGGCTCCACGGACGTGGGCCTGTGGGTGACAAAGCAGATGCGCAACCTGGGCGACATGATCTACGTGCGCCAGGTCCGGGAGCTGTTCCGCATGGAGGAGGAAGACGGCATGCTCTACATCGGCGCCGCCGTCAACCTGAACGACGCCTACGAGGCCGTGTGCCAGCACTACAAGGACGAGCTGCACGAAATGTGGCAGCGCTTCGCTTCCCAGCCGATCCGCAACACGGGCACGCTGGGCGGCAGCGTCGCCAACGGCTCGCCCATCGGCGACTCCGCGCCGTGGATGATCGCGCTGGGCGCGGAAATCGTCATCCGAAGCGATAAGGGCCAGCGCACCATGCTGCTCGAGAAGTTCTACGTCGATTACATGAAGAAGGACTGGCAGTCCGGCGAATTCGTGGAAGGCGTGCGCATTCCCCTGCCACGCAAGGACGTCCACTTCCGCACCTATAAGCTCTCCAAGCGCTACGACCAGGACATCTCCGCCGTCTGCGCTGCCTTCGCAGTCAAGCTGGAAAACGGCATCGTCAGCGACGCCCATATCGCCTACGGCGGCATGGCGGCCACCTCGCGCCGCGCGCCGCTGGCCGAAGCGGCCCTGAACGGCAAGCCCTGGAGCGAAGCCAATCTGAAGGCCGCCATGGCAGCGCTGGCGCAGGACTACGCGCCGCTGACCGACATGCGCGCCTCCGCCAATTACCGCATGAAGACGGCGCAAAACCTGCTGCGCCGCTTCTGGCTGGAGACCAATCCGGAAAGCGCAATGCCCGTCCATTCGATCAATGCCTTCCACTTTGCAGAAGGAGCGGCCGCAGCATGAACAGCAAATCCGAAGCATTCTTGACGCAGCCCGTGCCCATGGCCTGGGCCGAAGTCGGCAAATCGCATCCCCACGAATCGGCCGTCCTGCACGTGCTGGGCGAAGCCACCTACACCGACGACATCCCCGAGGCGCAAGGCACGCTGCACGCCGCGCTGGGCACCTCGGTCAAGGCGCACGCCAGAATCCTGGCCATGAACTTCGACGCCGTCAAAGCTATGCCAGGCGTGGCGGCGGTCTATACGCATGAGGATATCCCCGGCACCAACGACTGCGGCCCTATCATCCACGACGATCCCATTCTGGCGGACGGTCTGGTGCAGTATATCGGCCAGCCCATCTTCGTCGTGGTCGCGGACACGCACGACAACGCCCGCCGAGCGGCGCGCAAGGCTGACATCCAGTACGAGGAGCTGCCCGCCATCCTCACACCACAAGCGGCACGCGACGCGCAATCCTTCGTCGTCCCTCCCATGCATCTGGCGCGCGGCGACGTCAAGGCGGCTTTCGAGCGCTCAAAGCACAAGCTCAAAGGCCAGCTGCACGTGGGTGGACAGGAACAGTTCTACCTCGAAGGCCAGATCTCCTACGCCATTCCCAAGGAAGGCGCGGGCATGCATATCTACTGCTCCACCCAGCACCCGACCGAGATGCAGCACGTCGTCGCGCACGCCCTGCACCGCCATTCGCACGATATCGTGGTCGAGTGCCGCCGCATGGGTGGTGGCTTCGGCGGCAAGGAATCGCAATCCGCGCTGTGGGCCGCCTGCGCCGCCATCGCCGCCGCGCATACGAAGCACCCCGTCAAGCTGCGCGCCGACCGCGACGACGACATGATGGTCACTGGTAAGCGCCACTGCTTCTACTACGAGTACGAAATGGGCTACGGCGACGACGGCCGCATCGTCGCCGCCAAGGTGGAGATGGTGTCGCGCGCCGGCTTCTCGGCCGACTTGTCCGCGCCCGTCGCCACCCGCGCCGTCTGCCACTTCGACAACGCCTACTACCTTGGCGACGTCGATATCCGCGCCATGGCGGGCAAGACCAACACCCAATCCAACACCGCCTTCCGTGGCTTCGGCGGTCCGCAGGGCGCCATCGCCATCGAATACATCATGGACGAAATCGCCCGCAACCTGGGCATGGACGCGCTGGACGTCCGCAAGATCAACTTCTATGGCCGCAATGACGAAGAAGGCCGCAACGTCACCCAATACCAGCAAAAGGTGCGCGACAACGTGATCCACGAACTGGTCGCCCAGCTGGAAGAGGAAACGGAATACCGCAAGCGCCGCGAGGCGATCAATGCCTTCAACGCCTCCAGCCCCGTGCTGAAGCGCGGCCTGGCGCTGACGCCCGTCAAATTCGGCATTGCCTTCAACGTCACCCACTTCAATCAGGCGGGTGCCCTGGTGCACGTCTACACGGACGGCTCGGTGCTGGTGAACCACGGCGGCACGGAGATGGGCCAGGGTATCAACACCAAGGTCTGCCAGGTGGTGGCGCATGAACTGGGCATCGACCTGCACATGGTCCGCGCCAGCGCGACCAATACCAGCAAGGTCGCCAATACCTCGGCCACGGCGGCATCCACCGGCGCGGACCTGAACGGCAAGGCGGCCCAGGACGCGGCCAATACGATCCGCCAACGCCTGGCCGAATTCGCGGCCAAGCGCCACGACGCCGATCCCACGCAGGTGCGCTTCGAAGGCAATTTCGTCCATGTGGGCGAGCATTCGATCCCGTTCGCGGAACTGGTGCAGAAGGCATATATGGCGCGCGTCCAGCTGTGGTCCGACGGCTTCTACGCCACACCCGGCCTGCACTGGGACCCGAAGACCATGAGCGGCAATCCCTTTTCCTACTATGCCTATGGCGCTTCCGTGTCGGAAGTGGTGGTCGACACGCTGACCGGCGAATGGAAGCTGCTGCGCGCCGATGCGCTTTACGATGCGGGCCAGTCGCTGAATCCCGCCATCGACATCGGCCAGGTGGAAGGCGCCTTCATTCAGGGCATGGGTTGGCTGACGACGGAGGAGCTGTGGTGGAACGCCAGCGGCAAGCTGATGACGCACGCGCCATCGACGTACAAGATCCCCGGCGTCTCCGACTGTCCGGAGAACTTCAACGTCCGCCTGTTCAAGAACCGCAACGTCACCGACTCCATCCACCGTTCCAAGGCCGTGGGCGAGCCGCCGCTGCTGCTGCCGTTCTCCGTTTTCCTGGCGATCCGCGACGCCTGCTCCAGCACGGCGGACCATCGCTTCAACCCTCCGCTGCGCGCTCCGGCCACCAGCGAGGCGATTCTGGACGCCATCAGCGCCGTGCAGGCGATGGCGGAGCAAGCGGAGAACTGATCATGTCCTGCCAATTCAACGCATTGGGTGCGGCGGCCGGCGAGTGCGTGCCGCGCGTGCTGGTGACCGTCGTGCAAACAGCGGGCTCCGTGCCGCGCGAGCCTGGCGCCAAGATGCTCATCACCATGGACAACAGCTACGACACCATCGGCGGCGGCCATCTGGAAATGCGCGCCATGGAGATCGCGCGCGACATGCTGTCCATGCCACCCGGCGAGCTGAAAGCGGAACGCCGCCTCGAGCGCTTCCCGCTCGGCCCCAGCCTGGGACAGTGCTGTGGCGGCGTGGTGCACCTGGCCTTCGAGCGCATCGACGGCGATGGCGGCAACCACTTCGGCCAGCTGTCGCAGCGCTGGCGCGACGGACTGGATAGCTGGCGCCTGCTGCCGCTCGATACGCTGGAAGGTCCTGGCATCTACGACGCCAACGGCGCCCGCCTGCATGGCGAAGGTCCCGCACTGATGGCCCGCCCCGGCCCCGGCATCGACTGCAAGCTGCGTACCGACCCGCAGGGCAACCGCTGGCTGGTGGATTCCTGCCTGCCCCACCGCCCTCGCCTCTACCTGTTTGGCGCGGGACACGTCGGCGCGGCCATCGTGCGCGCGCTGGCCGAGCTGCCCTGCCATGTGGTCTGGATCGACGAGCGCGAAGACATGTTCCCCGACGTCCTGCCGGCCAACGTCCGCATCGAAGCGACCGATACGCCGGAAGCCGTGGTCGAAGAAGCGCCCGCAGGCGCCAGCTTCCTCGTGCTCACGCACAGCCATGCGCTGGACCAGCAGCTGTCCGAGCATATCCTGCGCCGCACCGACCACACCTGGTTTGGCCTGATCGGCTCCAAAACCAAGCGCGTTTCCTTCGAGCGCCGCCTGCAGGAGCGCGGCATTCCTGCCGAACGTCTGAACAGCATGACCTGCCCCATCGGTCTGCCCGGCATCCACGGCAAAGAGCCCGCCGTAATCGCCGTCTCCGTCGCCGCCCAGCTGATGCAGGTTTGGGAAGCCGCCGCAAGTGCTGCTACAATGGCGGCATCTGCACCAACCAACACGCCAGCAAAGCAAACCGCATGCACTGCTTGACACATCAACCATCGCCGGTCTTCCCGGCGCCTTCACTCTCCGGCAGCGCCGGGGCGGGAGCGCGCCATCGCTACTCATTGATCTAGCCCTTGCGCTAGTAATTCCCCTATCGACGAATATCGGTGTGGCTTCCCGCACCGGAGACATCGCGCGCGCACGCCTGCATGGCCCGCTCGCAGCGCCCGCGTGCGCGAACAGAATGAAGGATACAAAGATGGCAAGCTTACAAACCCAGACCGGCGGCTTTCAGGCCTATCGCGCCAGTCTGCTCCACTTCAGCGGCGACCCGGCCTTCCAGGCCAACGCCTGGCACTGGCACGAAGACGGCCTGTTGATCGTCAACGATGGCAAGGTCCACCTGGCCGGCGACTACGCCGCGCTGAGCGGCTTCCTGCCCGAGGGGACGCCGTTGTACGACTATCGCGGCAAGCTGATTGTCCCCGGCTTTATCGACACCCATGTGCACTATCCGCAGACGGACATGATCGCGTCGCCGGCTCCCGGTCTGCTGCCCTGGCTGGACAAGTACACCTTCCCGACCGAGCGCCAGTTCGCCGATCCCGAGCATGCGGGCCGCGTGGCCAGCTTCTTCCTCGACGAGCTGACCCGCTGCGGCACCACCACGGCCATGGTCTACTGCACCGTGCATCCCGAGTCGGTGGAAGCCTTCTTCAACGAGAGCGAAAAGCGCAATCTGCGCATGGTGGCAGGCAAAGTGCTGATGGACCGGAACTGCCCCGACTTCCTGCGCGACACGGCGGAATCCGGCGCTCGCGAAAGCGAACAGCTGATCAAGAAATGGCATAAGCGCGGACGCCAGCTGTACGCCATCACGCCCCGCTTCGCGCCCACGTCCACGGAAGCGCAGATGGAGCTGGCGGGCGCCTTGGCGAAGGCTTATCCCGACACCTTCCTGCAAACCCACGTCGCGGAGAATACCGACGAAGTGGCGTGGGCCAAATCGCTGTTCCCCAACGCCCGCAGCTATCTGGACATCTACGACCACTTCGGCATGCTGCGTCCCCGCTCCATGTACGCGCACTGCATCTGGCTGGACGACGCCGACCGCGCGCGCATGAGCGAGACGCAGTCCGCCATCTCGGTCTGCCCCACTTCTAATCTCTTCCTGGGCAGCGGCCTGTTTGACTTCGAACGCGCCGACGCTCAGCAAGTGCCGCTGTCCCTGGCGACGGATGTGGGCGGCGGCACTTCCTTCTCCATGCTGCAGACGATGAACGAAGCCTACAAGGTAGCGCGCATGGGCGGCGCCTATATGCCGGCGCTGCGCATGTTCTACCTCGCCACCCTGGGCGGCGCGCGCGCGATGCAGCTGGAAGGCACAATCGGCAGCTTCGCATCCGGCGCCGAGGCGGACTTCGTCGTCCTCGACCCCAAGGCCACGCCGCTGCTGGCCCGCCGCACCGAGCGTACCGACAGCCTGGAAGAGCTGCTGTTCGCCATCGCCCTACTGGGCGACGACCGGACGGTCTCCGCCACCTATGCGGCAGGTGCAGCCGTACATCAGCGATAACTCCATACTGAGTAGCGACGCCCCGACGCCAGCTCGTGCTAGACTGGCGTCGAATATGGAGGTGCAAATTGAACTTCACTCTCGAATGCGAGCAGGAAGACGATGGCCGCTGGATTGCAGAGGTTATTGAATTGCCCGGCGTTATGGCTTACGGCCTGTCGCGTGAACAGGCCATCTCCAAAGCCCAGGCATTGGCGCTGCGCGTTATCGCAGACCGCCTTGAGCATGAAGAAGTTGGCCCCAGCAGCATCAGCATATCGGTTCCTGCGTCAGCATGACTTCCTGGCCATCCTCGAAAGCACGCCATGTTCTGCGTGCACTTATGTCGATTGGGTGGCAGATCAAGCGTCAAGCCGGTTCGCACCGAGTCATGGTGCGAACCGGCTGGCCTGAATTCATCTTTGCCTTCCACGATGGTGAGGAGTTAGGGCCGAGAATACTGGCACGGATTGCCAAACACACGGGGCTTCGGCCCGAAGATTTATAGTCAAAAGATCGGCAGTCCTTGCGCTACCTATGCTGTTGCCGCATCCGGCGTCGGCCAGATCTGCGCGATGCGCAGCAGATTCGTGCTGCCGGGCTGGCCGAACGGCACGCCCGCCGTGATGGCGATCTGGTCGCCCGGCTGGCCGAAGCCTTCCTTCAGCGTGGCCAGGCAGGCGGCAGCCACCATGCGGTCCACGTTGCGCACCTCCTGGCTCACCGTCGAATGCACGCCCCAGGCCAGCGCCAGACGCCGCGCCGTGGACAGATTGGGCGTGATGCTCAGGATAGGCGCCATCGGCCGCTCGCGCGAGGCGCGCAGGCTGGTGTGGCCGGAGCTGGTGTAAGTCACTGTCGCCACCGCCCCGACAATGCTGGTCACATCGCGCAGCGCCGAGCAGATCGCGTCGCCGCTGTTGGGCATGGGCGCCTGGTTCTGCGCGTCGATCATCTGCCGGTATAGCGGGTCCTTCTCCACCTCGCAGATGATGCGGTCCATGATCGCCACCGCCGCCGTAGGATAGGCTCCGCTGGCCGATTCGGCCGACAGCATCACCGCATCGGAGCCGTCGTAGATGGCGCTGGCGACGTCCGACGCCTCCGCACGCGTGGGCACCGGCGCGGAGATCATCGACTCCAGCATCTGCGTGGCGATCACAATCGGCTTGCCGTGCTGGCGGCAGGCGCGCAGGATGCGCTTTTGCACGCCAGGGACGCGTTCTGGCGGAACCTCCACGCCAAGATCGCCGCGCGCCACCATCACCGCGTCCGAGACGGCGACAATGGCTTCCAGCGCATCCAGCGCCGCAGGCTTTTCCAGCTTGGCCAGCAGTGCGGCGCGGTTGCCGACGATGGCGCGCGCCTGCACCAGATCCTCCGGCCGCTGCACGAAGGACAGCGCAATCCAGTCCGCGCCCATCTCCAGCGCGAAGTCCAGGTCGCGCAGATCCTTTTCCGTCAGCGCGGGAATCGGCAGCACCACATCCGGCACATTGACGCCCTTACGGTCCGACAGCACGCCGCCCGTCACCACGCGGGTACGGATGCTGCGGCCGTCATTGCCCTGCACCGCCAGCCGCAGCTTGCCATCGTCCAGCAGCAGCGACTGGCCCGCGCCGACCACCTCGAACAGCTCAGGATGCGGCAGGCAGACACGCTGCGCATTGCCAGGCGTGGGATCGCGGTCCAGCGTGAATTCCTGTCCCGCTTCCAGCGTGACTTTACCGCCAGCGAACTGGCCCACGCGTAGCTTGGGTCCCTGCAGATCGGCCAGGATGGCAATCGGACGCCCCGCCGCGCGCTCGATCTCGCGCACGATATTGCAGCGCGCCTGATGGTCCTGGTGGGAACCGTGGCTGAAATTGAAGCGGAAGACATCGGCGCCCGCTTCAAACAGCGCCTGAATCACCTCCTTGCTGCTGGAGGCCGGACCGAGAGTGGCCACAATCTTGGCCTGACGTTGACGTCGCATGAATGACACCTTTACAGAATTAACACAGCGCGGAAATCGTTGACATTGGTGCGGGTCGGCCCGCTCACCACCAGATCATCCAGAGCGCTGAAGAAGCCGTAGCCGTCGTTGTTTTCCAGGAGCGTTTTGGCGCGCAAGGACTTTTCCGCGCCACGCGCCAGCGAGTCGGGGGCGTACAGCGCACCCGCGTTGTCCTCCGAACCGTCGATGCCGTCCGTGTCGCAGGCCACCGCGTGGATGCCGGGATGGCCTTCCAGCGCCACCGCGAGGCTGAGCAGGAATTCGGCGTTACGCCCGCCGCGGCCGGAGCCCCGCACCGTCACCGTCGTCTCGCCGCCGGAGATGATCACGCAAGGCTTCTGGAATGGCTGTCCGCGCGAAGCGACCTGCCTCGCCATGGCCGCGTGGACAATGGCGACATCGCGCGATTCACCCTCGATGCCATCGGACAGAATGTAAGGCTTGATGCCCGCCCGGCTGGCATATGCGGCAGCCGCTTCAAGCGCGTCCTGCGCGATGGCGATAACGTGATGGCTGTTGCGGGCGAAACGGGGATCGCCGGGCTTAGGCGTCTCGCCCGCGCCGCTCTCCAGATACTGGCGCACATTGGCCGGAGTCTCGATGCCATATTTGCGCAGTACGGCCAGCGCGTCGGCGCAGGTCGTCGGATCGGGCAATGTCGGGCCGCTGGCGATGATGCCGGGATCGTCGCCGGGCACGTCGGAGATCAGCAGCGTCACTACCCGAGCCGGCGCGCAGGCCAGCGCCAGCCTGCCGCCCTTGATGGCCGACAGATGCTTGCGCACGCAGTTCATCTCCGAGATCGCCGCGCCGCTCCTGAGCAGCGCGCGGTTCAGCGCCTGCTTCTGCTCCAGCGTGATGCCCGGCGCGGGCATGGACAGCAGCGCTGAACCGCCGCCGGAGATCAGGCACAGCACCAGGTCATCCTCGGTCAGTCCCTTGACCATCTCCAGCATGCGCCCCGCCGCCGCGCGTCCCGCCTCGTCGGGCACGGGATGCGCCGCCTCGATCACCTCGATACGCTGGCAATCCACGCCATGCTCATAGCGCGTGACCACCAGCCCGGAAAGCTCGCCCTTCCAGTGCTGCTCGACGGCGCGCGCCATGGCGGCCGCACCCTTGCCGGCGCCGATCACCAGTGTGCGCCCCTTCTTCGGCGGCTCCGGCAGATAAGCGGGCAGGCATTTTTCCGCGCTGACAGCGCCGATGGCGCTGCCGTACAGCTCCAGCAGGAATTGGCGTGGATTGAAATCGCTCATGATAATTACGCCTGTGCGATTGCGTGATTGGACATGATCTCGATCGCCCGGCACAGTGCCGAGTGATCCATGCCGCCCAGTCCATTGGCGGCGCAGGCGTTCATCAGCTCCTGCGCCTGCGCCGTATTCGGCAGCGACACGCCCATCGCCTTGGCGCCCTGCAGGGCCAGATTCAGGTCCTTCTGATGCAGCTCGATGCGGAAGCCGGGATTGAAGGTGCGCTTGACCATGCGTTCGCCGTGCACTTCCAGGATGCGCGAATTGGCGAAGCCGCCCATCAGCGCCTGCCGCACGCGCGCTGGATCTGCGCCGGCCTTGGAAGCGAACAGCAGCGCCTCCGCCACGGCCTGGATATTCAGCGCCACGATGATCTGGTTGGCCACCTTGGTGGTCTGCCCGTCGCCATTGCCGCCGACCAGCGTGATGTTCTTGCCCATCAGCTCAAACAGCGGCTTGACCTTGTCGAAGGCCGCTTCCGGGCCGCCCACCATGATGGTCAGCGACGCCGCCTTGGCGCCCACTTCGCCGCCCGACACCGGCGCATCCAGGTATTCGCAGTTGAGCGCATTGATCTTCCTGGCGAACTTCTTGGTTTCGATGGGCGAGATCGAGCTCATATCGACCACGATGGAACCGGCGCGCAGCCCCTTGGCCACGCCCTCTTCGCCAAACAGCACGGCTTCCACATGCGGCGTATCCGGCACCATGGTGATAATGATATCGGCGCGCATCGCCACTTCGGCGGCCGAAGTGCAGACCGTGGCGCCGGCCTCGATCAGCGAAAACGGCGGGTTCTTCACATCGTGCAGATACAGTTTGTGGCCGCCGGCCAGCAGATGCTGCGCCATCGGCGCGCCCATGATACCCAGACCGATAAATCCAACTCGTGCCATGATGCTCTCCTCGTTATATTAACTATATTGATTACAGTCCGTGGGCCGCACGCCATGCGAGGCCTTCCACGGTATTGGTGCGGGGCTTGTATTCGCAACCGATCCAGCCGTCGTAGCCCAGCGCTTCCAGATGCCCAAACAGGAAGCGGTAATTGATCTCGCCCGTTCCCGGTTCATTGCGGCCGGGGTTATCCGCCAGCTGCACATGCTTGATCAACGGCAGATTGGCCTTGATCGTCGCCGCCAGCTCACCCTCCATGCGCTGCATGTGATAGACGTCGTACTGGATGAACAGGTTGTCCGAACCGGTTTCCTCGATGACGCGGGCGGCCTGGCTGGTGCGCGACAGGAAGAAGCCCGGAATATCGAAGGTGTTAATCGGCTCGATCAGCAGGCGGATACCTTCGGCTTTCAACGCATCGGCGGCGTACTTCAGGTTCGCCACCGTCGTCTGGTGCGCCAGCGCCAGGTTGACTCCCGCTGGCACGATGCCCACCAGGCAGTTGAGCTGCTTGACCTTCAGCTGTTTGGCGTAGCCGATCGCCGTGCGCACGCCTTCGCGGAATTCCTCCACGCGGCCCGGGTGACAGGCGATGCCGCGCTCGCCCGCTTCCCAGTTGCCGGCCGGGAGGTTATGCAGCACCAGTTCCAGCTTGTTATCCTGCAGGTGCTGGGCCAGCTCGCGTGCCTCGTAGGGATAGGGGAACAGGAACTCCACCGCCTCGAAACCCGCATTGGCCGCCGCTTCAAAGCGCTCCAGGAATGGCACTTCGTTGAACAGCATGGTCAGATTGGCCGCCAGTTTAGTCATATCGTGTGTCCTTTCAGTCTTAGTCCAGCAGGGAGATCGCGGTTGGCGCATCGCCGGCCTTCAGCGCCAGCTCCTCGAACTCGTTGATCTTGTCGATATCGGTGCCCATGGCGATATTGGTCACGCGCTCCAGAATCACTTCCACCACCACCGGCACCTTGTGCTCGGCCATCCATTTGTAGGCCTGCTCGAAGGCGGCGGGCAGGTCGTCCGCATCAGTGACGCGCAGCGCCTTGCAGCCCAGGCCCTCCACCACGGCGACGTGATCGACGCCATAGCCATTCAGCTCCGGCGAATTGATGTTCTCGAACGCCAGCTGCACGCAGTAATCCATGTCGAAGCCGCGCTGCGCCTGGCGGATCAGGCCCAGATAGGAGTTGTTGACCACCACATGCAGGTAAGGCAGCTTGAATTGCGCGCCCACCGCCAGCTCTTCGATCATGAACTGGAAGTCGTAGTCACCCGAAATCGCCACCACTTTGCGCTGCGGATCGGCCGCCACCACGCCCAGCGCGGCGGGGATGGTCCAGCCCAGCGGACCGGCCTGGCCGCAGTTAATCCAGTGGCGCGCCTGATACACATGCAGGAACTGCGCGGCCGCGATCTGCGACAGGCCGATGGTGCTGACATAGCAGGTCTCGCGGCCAAAGGCCTTGTTCATCTCTTCGTACACACGCTGCGGCTTGACCGGCACCGTCTCGAAGTGCGTCTTGCGCTGCAGCTTGCGCTTGCGGTCCTGGCACTGGGCCACCCACGCCGAGCGGTCTTTCAGCTTGCCGGCGGCCTTCCACTCAGTGGCCACCTCGATCATCAGCTCCAGCGCCACGCCGGCGTCGGAGACGATGCCGAAGTCCGGACCAAACACGCGGCCGATCTGGGTCGGCTCGATGTCGATGTGAACGAACTTGCGGTCCTTGGTATACACCTCGATGGAACCCGTATGGCGGTTGGCCCAGCGGTTGCCGATGCCGAAGACGAAGTCCGACGCCAGCAGGGTCGCATTACCGTAGCGATGGCTCGTCTGCAGCCCGACCATGCCCACCATCAGCGGGTGATCGTCGGGAATCGCGCCCCAACCCATCAGGGTCGGAATCACGGGAATGCCGGTCAGCTCGGCGAAGCGCACCAGCAGATCCTGGGCATTGGCGTTGATGATGCCGCCGCCCGCCGTCAGCAGCGGCGCTTCGGCCTCGTTCAGCATCGCCAGCGCCTTTTCGATCTGGGCGCGGCTGGCTTTGGGCTTGTAGGCTCCCAGCGACTGATAGGTGTCCGGATCAAATTCGATCTCCGCCATCTGCACATCGAACGGCAGGTCCACCAGCACGGGGCCGGGGCGGCCCGAGCGCATGACGTGGAAAGCCTGCTGGAACACCATCGGCACCAGCGCCGGCTCGCGCACCGTGACGGCCCATTTGGTCACAGGCTTGGCGATGGATTCGATATCAACCGCCTGGAAGTCTTCCTTGTACAGGCGGGCGCGCGGCGCCTGTCCCGTAATGCAGAGGATTGGTATGGAATCTGCCTGTGCCGAATACAGGCCGGTGATCATGTCCGTGCCGGCGGGGCCGGAGGTGCCGATGCAGACGCCGATATTGCCCGCCGTGGCGCGGGTATAACCCTCGGCCATGTGCGACGCGCCTTCCACGTGCCGCGCCAGAATGTGCTTGATGCTGCCTTGCTTCCTCAGGGCCGCGTAAAATGGGTTGATCGCGGCGCCCGGCACGCCGAATGCCTGGCTCACGCCTTCCTTCTCCAAAACGATTGCCGCTGCCTGCGCTGCTGTCATCCGTGCCATGAAATGCTCCCTGAACGATGTAAGTGGATTTGTGATGAGTCCATCGTAGCGGTAAGCGGCTGGGATGATAAGACGACAAAATCTCGCTTTATTCGATACTGCAAGTATTGAATGGCTGTGGAATAATCCCCTTATGGATAAACTGACCCAAATCGAAGCCTTCGTCGAGGTAGCGGAGAAAGGCAGCCTGGCGCGCGCCGCGCTGGGCCAGCACATCACGCCCGTCATGCTGGGACGCCGCATCGACGCGCTGGAAAAGCGCCTGGGCGTGAAGCTGATGCACCGTTCCACGCGCCATCTGACACTGACAGAGCAAGGCACGCTGTACCTGGACCACTGCCGCAAGCTGCTGGCGGACCTGGGCCACGCAGACCGCATGGTGTCCGAAGGCCGCCACCGCGCCACGGGCCACCTCACCGTCTCCGCGCCCGCCGCCTTCGGGCGCAAGCATGTGGCGCCCCATGCGGCGGGCTTCGTCCACGCCAATCCCGACGTGCAGATTTCCTTCAACCTGACCGACCGCGTGGTTGATCTGGTCAGGGATGGCTACGACCTCGGCATCCGTATCGGCGGCGTGATCGACCCCAGCTTCGTCGCCGTCAAACTGGCCAGCAACCGCCGCGTGGTCTGCGGCACGCCGGAATACTTCGAGCGCCACGGCATTCCCCGCACGCTGGACGACCTGGCGCAGCACAACTGCCTAGCCTTCAACCTGCAGGGCGGCCAGCAGCGCGGCTGGTACTTCCAGGACCAGGGTAAGCAGGTGACGGTACGCGCCAACGGAAACCTGAACTGCAACGACGGCGAGCTGCTGCACCGCTGGGCCACTGAAGGACTGGGCCTGGCCTGGCGCTCATCGTGGGAAATCCAGCCGCAGCTGGCCTCTGGTGAGCTGATTACGGTGCTGGACGAATACGCACTGCCACAGTACGACATCATGGCCGTCTACCCGCAACAGCGGCATCTTCCGGCAAAAGTGCGCTTCTTCATTGATATGCTGAAGGAGATTTACGCCCGTCCCGATTACTGGCTCAGTACCTGACGGCGTGCCGCGCCTGCGGTACAATGGCGTTTTCCTCAGCACTTCCCAGACGCCCGCCTGCGGCGTCCGCAAGACATCACATGAAAGCATATTCCCTCGCTGCGCTGGCCTTCGCCATTGCGCACGGTGCCGCCTTTGCCAGCACCAGCACTGAACACGACACTGAACACCGCGGCTGGAACACCTCCGCCGAACTGGGCGCCATCGCCACCTCCGGCAACACGGTCGGCACCTCCGTCACCGGCAAGATCGACGCCAAGCAGGAGCTGACCAACTGGAGCAACGAGTACGTCCTGGACGGCTACTTCAAGGACGAAGAAGTCACCCACGACAACGGCGTCAAGGAACGCGAGCGCTCGGCACAGCGCTTCTCCGTGTCGGCCAAGGCCGGCTTCAAGCTGCTGGAAGATGGCGACAAGCTGTTCGTCCTGGGCACCCACGTCGACGACAAATTCGGCGCCTACACGCGCTATTCGACCGTGGGCGTCGGCTACGGCACCCGCCTGTACCAGCAGACGGGGAATGCGGTGGACGTGGAGATCGGTCCCGGCTACTTCTCGGGCGAGCGTCCCGCCGGCGACACGGAAAACGGCCCCACCATCCGTGGCGCGGCCAACGTCAAATGGAAGCTGAGCGACACCGCCACGCTGACCCAGACGGCCAGCGTGGAACGCGGCACGTCCAACATCCACTCGCAGGCGGAAACGGCGCTGCGCACGAAGATCAACAGCACCATGCAAATGAAGGCCGCCTTCAGCATCCGTAACGATACCGACGTCCCGGCCGACAAGAAGAACACCGACAGCCAGACTTCCGTCACGCTGGTGTATTCCTTCTAAGCCTTACATCTGGCTGAACAGATCGACGTAGTTACGGCTGACGACCAGCTCTTCCGGGCGGCCTTTCAGCTTGACCATCAGACGGCCGCGGAAGTCGCGCCGCGTGCCCGCGACATGCGGCGCGGCGACGATCACGCTGCGATGGATCTGCCAGAAGCGCGCTTCGTCCAGCTGCTCGCGCAGCTTGCTGATCGGAGTGCGGATCAGGCATTCGGCGTCGGGCAGGAAGACGCTGGTGTATTTGTCGTTGCTCTGGAAGTAGATCACTTCGTCGATGGAGATCAGGCGCGTCTCGCCGCCTTGCGCGGCGCGTATCCATTGCAGCTTGGGCTCTGACACCGGCGAAGCCGGCGCAGCGACCACCCCGCCACCCAGCTGCTGCAACAGCGCCTGCAGGGCCGTGACAGTCAAGCCACCGGCGACCATGTCTGCGCTGGCCTTCGGCTGCACGACGGCCTGCAGCGATGTCTTCAGCTTCGTCACCGCCTTGGCCAGCCGCTCCGCGCTGGCCGGCTTGAGCAGATAATCCACCGCCGCATGTTCGAAGGCGTCCACCGCATACTGGTCATGCGCCGTCACGAACACGATACGCGGCGGCTGCGGGCCGGACACCAGCCGCGCCGCCACGTCCAGCCCCGTCATGCCGGGCATGCTGATGTCGAGGAAGGCTACGTCCGGCGCCAGCTCGTCGATCATGCGCAAGGCATCTAGGCCATTGGCGGCCTGCCCGATGATGCGCAGTTCGGGCCAGATCTCTTTCAGCTGGCTTTGCAGGTAATCGCGCAGATGCGCTTCGTCGTCCGCGATGATGGCGCTATATGAAGATTCGATTTTCAGCTCTCGTTCAAAGGCAGCAGCAGACGCACCGTCATGCCACAGGGTTGATTTTCCAGCAGTTGCAGGCTGGCGTCCGCGCCGTACATGGTGCGCAGGCGGTCACGCAGATTGCTCAGTCCCACGCCGCCACCGGGTTTGGAAGACGCCGTACCGCCCAGACTCAGGCCGACGCCCGTATCGCTCACCTCCAGCAGCAGCTTGCCGTCCTGCGTGCGGGCGCGCAGCGCCACTTCACCACCCTCCACCTTCGGCTCCAGTCCGTGGGCGATGGCGTTTTCCACCAGCGGTTGCAGCAGCATGGGTGCGATGGCCACGGCGCGCAGCCCGTCCGGTACCTCGATGGCGGTGCGCAGACGTTCGCCCATGCGCACCGCCAGCACGTCCAGATAAGCGCGGATCATGTCCGCTTCCGCGCCCAGCGTCGACTGTTCCTGCCGGCTGGCCGCCAAACTGGCGCGCAGGTAGTCGATGAAGCGCTCCAGCATATGCCGCGCCCTTTCCGGCTGCGGCCCAATCAGGCTCACCACATTGGCCAGCGTGTTGTACAGGAAGTGCGGCTCGATCTGCGCCTGCAGCGCGCGCAGGCGGGCCTCCGCCAGCAGGCGCCCGGCGGCCGCGATCTGCTCGTTCTGCCGTGCCTGCGCCGTCTCGCGCGCAATGCGCTTTTCGCCAGAGATGCGCACCGCATACATCAGCACACCGGCGCCGACGGCGATCAACAGCGCTTCCGACAGCGCCTTACTGTCCATGAGATAAAACATCGGCGTCCGCCCGTTCAGCAGCGTCAGGCCGATGGAGATGCCCAGAACCACGCAACAGATCACCAACAGCACGTGATACAGCACGCGCGGCAGCCCACGCGCACGGCGCGGCCAGCCGTCCAGCAGCGCATTCCCGGCCAACGATGCGCCATGCACCAGGCAGCCGATAATGTTCGACATCAGCAGCACGGGCGCCACGTAGAACAGCAAGGGATGGCGGCCGAGGTCCAGGATCATGCTCGCCAAGGCGAGAACGAGCCCGATGCCGCTGCTCCAGATGACGGTGTAGATGAAATTGCGTCCGCGCGAAACCGGCCAGCGGCGGAACAGCGGAATCACCTCCAGCGGGTGGGACACGGGCGTAATACCTTGCTCCATACTTTCAGCCATCCTGCCCCCATGCCAGCCGGCGCTTGTGGGCGGGGATGTAACGCACGATGGTGCCCATCATCTGGTCCACGTCGACCGGCTTGGCGATAAAGTCGTTCATGCCCGCCGCCGTGCATTCATCCTTCTCCGACTGCAGCACGCCGGCCGTCATGGCCAGCACCGGCAACTCCAGATTAAGTTCGTGACGGATGACGCGCGTGGCCTCGAAGCCGTCCATGACGGGCATCTGCACGTCCATCAGCACCACATCGTAGTCCCTGGGATGCTGGCGCAGCATCTCCACCGCGACCTGGCCGTTTTCCGCCACGTCCACCAGCGCGCCCGCGATCTCCAGCATGCCGCGCGCCACAATCTGGTTCAGCGGGTGGTCCTCCACCAGCAGCAGTCGCACGCTCTCCAGCGACAGTCCGCCGCCCGGCAGCATGGCCACCTTGGCTGCCGCGCCGGCGTCCGCGGAACGCTGCGCCAGCGCCTCGTGCAGCGTGTCAAACAGGCTTGACGCCGTGGCAGGCTTGATCAGCACTCCGCCCGCCTGCACCGCTTCCGGCATGGCCATCAGCTTGTCGCGGCTGTAGGCGCCTACCATCAGCACCACCGGCAGCGGCGTGGACGACTCCGCGCGCAGCGCCGTCATGGTCTGCAGTCCATCCATGCCCGGCATCTGCCAGTCCAGCAGCACCGCGTCGTAGGCGACGCCGGCCTGCTGATTCAGGCGCAGCTGCTGCACCGCCTGCGCGCCGCTGGCCGCGCTGTCCGCCCGCCACTGCCAGGAGGCGATGGTCTTGCACAGATAATCGCGGCTGGTTTCATTATCGTCCACCACCAGCAGCCGCAGTTTGGACAAGCCGTTGGACGGCGCCGCGTTCACCACATCCGGCCCCGGATTAAACGGCAGCGTGGCGACAAATTCACTGCCCACACCCTTGGCGCTGCGCACCTCAATGGTCCCGCCCATCAGCTCCGCCAGGCGGCGGCAGATGGCCAGCCCCAGCCCCGTGCCGCCGAAGCGGCGCGTGGTGGAAGCGTCCGCCTGGCTGAAGGCGGAGAACAAGCGGCCCTGCTCTTCCACGTCCATGCCGATGCCCGTATCGCGCACGACGAAGCGCAGCGTGACGGCTGCGCCGGGCGCGGGCCGTCCCACCCGCTCCACCAGCAGCGACACCTCGCCCTGCTCCGTGAACTTGACGGCGTTGTTGACCAGGTTGATGAGAATCTGCTGCAGGCGCATGGCGTCGCCCGTCAGCGACAGCGGCACGCCGGGGTCGATGCCGATGGCCAGCTCGATATTCTTTTCGCCCGCGTTCAGGGTCATCACAGTGGCGATGGCGTTCAGCACGTCGTTCAGCTGGAAGGACACAGGCGCCAGCTCCATGCGGCCCGCCTCTATCTTGGAAAAGTCCAGCACATCGTTGAGGATGCCCAGCAGCGCATTGCCGGAGGCCAGAATCATGTCCAGATACTTCTTCTGCACCGCGCTCAGCTCCGTATTCCCCAGCAGGTAGGCCACGCCCAGCACCGCATTCATGGGCGTGCGGATCTCGTGGCTCATATTCGCCACGAACTCGCTTTTGGCGCGGCTGGCCGCCTCCGCCCGCTGCTCGCTGGCGGCCTGGCGCAGCTCCGCGTTCTTGCGCGCCGTGATGTCAGTGGCCATGAAGTAGGCGCCGCGCACCGCGCCGTCCGCCGCGTGGTCGGGAATCAGATCCACCATCAGGTGCAGGCTGCCGCCTTCGCGCGGAATCTCGCGCTCGAAGTGCACGCGCTGGCCGGACAAGGCCCGGTTCAGCTCCACATGCCAGCCATCAGCCACGGCGCCGAAGACTTCGCGCACCGTCCGCCCCAACATGGACTGCGGGTCCATGCGCCACACCGTCATGTAGTGCTGGTTGGTGAACTGGTAGCGCTTGTCGCGATCGACGTAGGCGATCAGCAGCGGCAGATTGTCGGCGATATTGCGGGCGCGCGACTGCGCCTCTTCGCGCTCCGCCACCAGGCGGTAGAAGGCGCCGCTCAATTCGCCGATTTCATCCTTGCGGTCCAGTTGTAGCAGGTGGATGCCGGCCTGGCTGTCCTTCACCTCCGCGATATTGCGCCGCAGCCGTTGCAATGGCTGCAGCAGCCGCGCGATGCCGGACCAGGCCAGCAGCCCCGCCAATCCGGCCAGCACGGCGGCGGCAGCGGCGGCCTCGTAGCGCATGTGACGCAGCGGCGCCAGCGCCTCGTCGCTGGGGAAGCGGGCGGCCACGATCCAGCCGGTTTCCCTCAGCCGTCGATAAGCATATATGCCCATCACGCCGCGCTTGTTGCGCGCCTCGGTCCAGCCCTGGAAGCCGCCCAGCGCCATCTCCGTCGCCGCGTTGCGTCCCGGCGCGGCGGTGATGTTCTGCAGGATGCGCTTCTTGTCCGGGTGGCTGAGCAGCGTGCCGTCGGCCGTCATGATGAAGGTGAAGCCCGTGCTGCCAGGCTTGAGCGCGCTGAGCGCCTCGAACGGCGCGTAGTGCAGCAGGTTGATGCAGCCCGCCAGCACCATCACCGGCCGGCCCTGCGCGTTGAGCACGGGCGCCGTGATCAGCACCGAAGGCGCGCCGGCCAGCTTGCTGACGAAGGGCGCGGACACCACGCCCTTGCGCTCTTTCATGGTCTGTTCAAAGAAGGGCAAGCCCCTGGCGCTGAAGGGCTGCGCCGGCATGGGCGCATCCTCCACGCCGATCAGATTCCCCTCCGCGTCATAGGCTTCCAGGCTGGCGAATTCGCGCCGCACGGTGAGCCGATCGGCCAGGAACTCGTGCAGCCGCGCCGGATCGGCCAGCGCTACGGCGGGCAGCGATTCGCCCAGCGTGGCCAGCATCGCCCTCTTCCCGGCCAGGTGCTCGTCGATGTGGGAAGCCGCGTCGGACAGCAGCGCATACTGCTGATTGCCGATCACCGCCTTCATATCGCGCTCGGCCAGCATCAGCGCGGCCACAGTCACGATGACAGCCGCTCCCAGCACCAGCACCACAACCATGCTGCTGAGCCGGAATTGCAGCGTAGACGGCAAAAAACGTTTCAAAAGCGGCATGAATCTGAGACGGCCCCGTCAGGAAATGATGTCAAAGTATTATATATTGTGTATTGCACTGACAACAATTTCCATTGTGGCACATCCGACACGCGGACAGCGCCCCGCTGACTTGCGTGATACAAATTTAGCGCTGGCCGCACCATTTTGGGCTATAGTTATTTACCATAAGACAACATTCATAGAACCCACTCCAAGCCCATGAGCGCCGGACTGGCCAAAGCCCTGCCATTCTTATCGCCGCCGGAGATGCCCGATCCGCGTCCCGCGCCGCCGCTGCAAACGCTGCTGGCCACCGGCTTGCTGGCCGTCTGCTACTACATCGCGGCTCGCGCCGGGCTGCTGCTGGCCTTCAATCACAGCAACGCCACACCCGTGTGGCCGCCTTCCGGCATCGCCTTCGGCGCCATGCTGCTGGCGGGCTACCGCGTGTGGCCGGGAATCCTGCTGGGCGCCTTCGCCGCCAACCTCGCCACCTTCGAAGCCAACGGCCTGCCACCCGATGCGCGCATCGTCGTCGTCTCCGCTCTGATCGCGGCGGGGAACACGCTGGAAGCGCTGAGCGGCGCCTGGCTGATGCGCCGCTTCCTGCGCGGCCCGGCGCTGGAGGAACTGCACGCCGTGTACAAATTCACCGGCGTGGCCATGCTCATGTGCGTGGTCAGCGCCGGCATCGGCAGCGTGACGCTGATGGTCTCCGGCCTGATTCCGGCCAGCGCCTACTGGACCGTCGTCGCCACCTGGTGGGTGGGCGACACGGCCGGCGTGCTGGTGGTGGCTCCCGCCATCGTCGCCTGGAGCCCGCTGCGCAAGCTGTCCTGGCGCCCGCGCGTGGTGCTGGAGGCGGCGCTGTCGCTGGCCGCGCTGGCGGCGCTGATCTGGCTCACCTTCAGCCAGCGCTATTCGCCGGACGGCGGCACGCGCTGGATGGCCTATCTCTTCGTGCTGGCCATCGGCTGGGCGTCCCACCGCTACGCGCTGCGCGGCGCCAGCCTGGTATGCCTGCTGACGGCGGGCGGCGCCGTGATGGGCACCACCCACGGCCTCGGCCCCTTCGCCGCCGGCACCCTGAACGACGCCCTGATTTCGCTGGAAAGCTTCGTCGTCCTGTGCGCCGTGATCGGCATGATCCTGTGCGCCGACGCCAATGAGCGCCATCGCATGCAGGGCCTGCGCAGCGAAGCCATCGCCGCCCAGTGGCTCACGCTGTTCGCCGGCATCGGCCTGACGGTGCTGGTGTGGCACCTGGTGTCCGTCAGCACCGAGCGCCGCGCGCGCGAGCAGTTCGCCGCCGACTGCGCCAACATCAGCCAGCGCATCGCCAAGCGCATCGAGTTATACGAGACGGGGCTGCGCAGCGCGCAAGCCCTGTTCCGCGCCCTGCCCGTGGTCGACCGTATGCAATGGCGCGAGTTCGTGAACGGCATCGACATCGCGCGCAACTTCCCCGGCATCCAGGGCCTGGGCTACGGCCAGTACGTGCCGCTCGGGCAGCGCGCCGCGCTGGAGCAGGCCATGCATGCCGAAGGCTTCCCCCAGTTCCACGTCTGGCCCAAGTCCGACGCGCCAGCCACCGTAGTGCGCTACCTCGAACCCTTCTCCGGCCGTAATCTGCGCGCCTTCGGCTACGACATGCAGTCCGACCCCGTGCGGCGCGAAGCCATCCTGCGCGCCGCGCGCATGGGGCAGCCCGCCCTGTCCGACAAGGTCACGCTGGTGCAGGAGACCGGCGTCGACGTGCAGCCCGGCTTCCTGCTCTACATGCCCATCTACCGCAAGGACGCGCCCATCGCCACGCCGGCGCAGCGCCTGGCGGCCCTGCAGGGCTTTGCCTACGCGCCCCTGCGCAGCGCGGACATGATGCGCGGTATCCTGGGCGCGGACGACCATGCCGTGCAGCTGGCGATCTTCGACGGCGACAGCAGCGATCCCGCCGCCCGCCTGTATTCCAGCGCCGAACGCACGGCGACGGAAGCCAACCAATATCCCAATCCCTTCATGCTGTCCGTGCCGCTGGACTTGGCCAACCACCGCTGGACCCTGCGCTTCACTTCCCTCGCCGCCTTCGAGGACCAGATCGACCGCCAGAAATCGCATATCGTGCTGCTGGCAGGGACCATCATCAGCCTCCTCTTCTTCGGCGTGGTGCGCGCGCTGACGGCCCGCCACGCCTACGCCCAGACTCTGGCCAACGAAATGACGGAGGCCCTGCGCGACTCGGAAAGCTCGCTGATCCTGGCCCGCGACCAGGCGGAAGCGGCCAGCCGCGCCAAGACGGAATTCGTCGCCAACATGAGCCACGAGATCCGCACCCCGCTCAACGCCGTGCTGGGGATGACGCATTTGCTCAGCAATACCGCGCTCTCGGCCGACCAGCAGAAATACCTGGAGATGATCCGCCTGTCCGGCAACTCCCTGCTCAGCATTCTCAACGACGTGCTGGACTTCTCCAAGATCGAGGCGGGCCGCATGGACCTGTCGCCCGCGCCCTTCCAGCTCAGCGCCGTGCTGGAGGCGGTGGCCACCATCATGAGCGTGAACTCCGGCGAAAAAGACCTGGAGCTGGCCATCGGCGTGGAACCCGACGTGCCGCAGTCGCTGATCGGTGACGCCCACCGCCTGCAGCAGATCCTGATCAACCTGGCGGGCAACGCCATCAAGTTCACCGAGACCGGCTATGTCTACGTGCTGGTGCAGCTGGCCACGCTGCCGCCCGCGCCCGGCGCCAGCGTGCCCGTGCAATTGCGCTTCACGGTGCGCGACAGCGGCATCGGCATCGCGCCAGAACTGCAGGCGCAGTTGTTCGCGCCCTTCTCCCAGGCCGACGCCTCGATGACGCGGCGCTTCGGCGGCACGGGTCTGGGCCTGGCCATCTCGCGCCGCATCGCGGCCTTGATGGGCGGCGCCATCGAGGTCTCCAGCGTGCCGGGACGGGGCAGCAGCTTCACCCTCACCGTCACGCTCAAGGCCTGCGGCGAGTCCTCTGCGGCACAGGCCCAGGCGCCCCTGGCTGTCCACCGCCTGCTGGTGGTGGACGACGACGATATCAGCGCCAGCTATCTGTGCAAGACGATCCGCACCCGCCGCTGGGAAGCCGAGCGTGTGGCCTCCGGCGCAGAAGCGCTGGAACGCCTGCGCCAGCCGGACGCCCACTTCGACGCCGCCCTGGTCGACTGGAGCATGCCCGGCATGAACGGCGTGGAGGCCGTGCTGGCCATGCGCGCCACACCGCTGGGCGCCAACCTGCCCATCCTGCTGATGGTGAGCGCCTTCGGCCAGGGCAAGCTGCTGCACGTGGACGGCGCCCAAGCGGCGGACGCCGTGCTGCTCAAGCCCGTGACCGTGGCCCGTCTGGCGGAAGGTGTGCAGCTGGCCGCATCCACCCGCCAGGCGCGCGCCGCGCAGGCCCATGGCGGCGCAGTCCATGCCACCGCAAATGCCGCGACAAGCGATGCGACAAGCGATGCGACAAACGATGCGACCGCCGCCAGTCCAGCCGCACCGCCCATGCCGTCCGCGCCGATCGCGCCGCCGGCGGCTCAGGGCCTGCGCATCGACGGCGCCCGCCTGCTACTGGTCGAGGACAATCCCATCAACCAGCTGGTGGCCAAGAGCATGCTCACCTTCGCCGGCGCCAGCATCGACGCGGTGGACAACGGCCGCGCCGCCGTCGACCTGCTGCAGACGGAAGCCCACCGCTACGACCTGGTGCTGATGGACGTGCAGATGCCGGAAATGGACGGCTTCGAGGCCACCCGCCGCATCCGGCAGGATCTCAAGCTGCTGGACCTGCCCGTGCTGGCCATGACGGCCGGCGTGCTGCATTCGGAGCGCGAACAGTGCATCGCCTGCGGCATGAACGACTTCATCGCCAAGCCCATCGACGTCGACGAAATGCTGCAGGCAATCGCCCGCAACCTGCCCTCCCGGTAAAGATGCACTAAATATGTTGCTTTAGGTGCGCCCATAATGTAGTATTTGTCATGAATCTTTAAATCACGGCTCGCCATGGATACCGTCACCATTCTCCTGTCTTCGTTTGTCCTGTCGCTCACCGGTTTATTCGTCTTCGTCTGGTCGCTGCGCAAGCGCCTGTTCGACGCTTCGTCTGAAGCGGCCAATGTCGTCTTCACCACCGATGACGCGGAACGCGCCGCCGCCGACCGCTCCAGCGCAGTCGTCGCCTTCACCCTGCTCTCCTGCGCCGTCGTCTGGCTGCTGGCCGGCTCGCTGGCGGGGTTGACCAGCTCCATCAAGCTGCACGAGCCGGACTGGCTCACACAGCAGGCCTGGCTGACCTTCGGCCGTATCCGCACCATCCACCTCAACATCATCGCTTACGGCTGGGCGCCCATGGCCGCCTTCGGCGTCGCCAACTGGATGCTGCCCCGCCTCCTGAAAACGCCGCTGCAGGGCGCCCGCTTCGCCATCTTCGGCTGCATGCTGTGGAACGCGGGCCTGATCGCGGGCGTGGGCTGCATCGCCGCCGGCATCAGCGACGGCATGGAGTGGCTGGAGATTCCCTGGCAGGTCGACATCCTGATCGTGATCGGCGGTGCGTTGATGGGCCTTCCCCTGGTGTACACGCTACAGGCGCGCAAGGTGGACCACCTGTACGTCTCCGTCTGGTATATGGGCGCGGCCCTGTTCTGGTTCCCCATCCTGTTCCTGATCGCGAACCTGCCGGCCACCCACGTCGGCGTCGAGCAGGCCACCATGAACTGGTGGTTCGGCCACAACGTGCTGGGGCTGTTCTACACGCCGATGGCCCTGGCCTCCGTCTACTACTTCCTGCCCAAGCTGATCGGCCGCCCCGTGCAGTCGTATAACCTGTCGCTGCTGGGCTTCTGGACCCTGGCCTTCTTCTACGGCCAGGTGGGCGGCCACCACCTGGTCGGCGGCCCCGTGCCGGCCTGGCTCATCACCCTCTCCATCGTGCAGAGCGTGATGATGATCGTCCCCGTGATCTCCTTCTCGGTCAACCAGCACCTGACCATGCGCGGCCACTTCCGGCGCCTGGTCTACTCGCCCACGCTGCGCTTCATCGTGCTGGGCGGGATGATGTACACACTCAGCTCTCTCCAGGGGTCGCTGGAAGCGCTGCGCAGTGTGAACACCATCACCCACTTCACCCACTTCACGGTGGCGCATGCACACCTGGGGTTGTACGGCTTCTTCACCATGGTCATGTTCGGCGCCATCTACTTCATCATGCCCCGCGTGATGGACTGGGAATGGCCTTATCCAAGCCTGATCGCCGCCCATTTCTGGCTGGTGGTGCTGGGCTTTTCCATCTACTTCATCGGCCTCTCCATCGGCGGCTGGCTGCAGGGCATGGCGATGCTGGACGCGTCCAAGCCTTTCATGGAATCGGTCAGGGTGACCATCCCCTATCTGAAAAGCCGTTCCGTGGGCGGCGCCATCATGACCCTGGGCCACCTGGTCTTCGCCGGCCATTTCGCCGCCATGGTCTTCCGCCATGGCCCGCAGCGCACGGGCGCCGCCCTGCTGCACGTCCGCGCCGAAAAACTGGTCACCGCAGGAGCCTGACATGCATGACGAACTCAAACTCTTAAGCGGCGCCATGGTCACGCTGGCGCTGGCCACGTCCGCCCTGGTGGTGGTGCCCTTCATGCAGCTCAAGGGCGTGCAGGCGCCCGCCGCGCTCAAGCCCTACACCTCGCAGCAGCTGCGCGGGCGCGAAGTGTATATCGCCAACGGCTGTATCTACTGCCACTCGCAGCAGCCGCGCGACAAGGCACAGGCGCCGGACGACAAGCGGGGCTGGGGCCGCGCCCCGGTGGCGGCCGACTACTCCTACGACAAGCCGCACCTGCTGGGCACCATGCGCACGGGCCCGGACCTGTTCAATATCGGCGCCCGCCAGCCCAGCGCGGACTGGCACCTGGGCCACCTGTACCAGCCGCGCGCCTATACGCCGGGCTCCGTCATGCCGTCCTACCCCTTCCTCTTCGATGAAAAGGAAAAGCCCGAAGCGGGCGACCGCGTGGTGACTCTGCCTCCCGGTTACAAGCCGCTGGGCAAAGTGGTGGTGGCAAAGCAGGAAGTGCTGGACCTGGTGGCCTACCTGCAGGGACTGGACCATACCTATCCGGTGATCGACCAAAAGTAAGAGTGCAGCATGAACGAGCAAAGCAAAACCGACGCGCGCGGGCGCGAAAATCCCGATCCGCATGAGCGCAACCGCCCCATCCCCCGTCTGGTGGTGGGCGTGGTCATGCTGCTGGTGGCATGGGCCGTCGACTACATCGCCATCAACCAGGGCAACGACGCGCCGGAGCTGGGCGACCACCGTACCCTGGCCACGCTGAAGGGCAAGGCCGCCGGCGCGGGCGGCGCGGCCGATGGCGCCCAGATCTACGCCGCCAACTGCGTGGCCTGCCACCAGGCGACGGGCGGCGGCCTGCCCGGCGTGTTTCCGCCGCTGGCCGGCTCCGAGTGGGTGCTAGCCGCCGAGAGGGTCCCTGTCAACATCCTTTTGCAGGGGATCAGCGACAAGCTCACTGTCAAAGAAGGGAGCTACAATGGCCAGATGCCCGCCTTTAAGGACAAATTGAGTGACACGGAAATCGCCGCCGTCCTCACCTATGTGCGCAGCAGTTTTGGTAACGGCGCCGGCAAGATCGCCGCCGATCTTGTTAAAGCCGAGCGCGAGGCAGGCAAGGACCGCAAGGAGCCATGGAATGGCGACGAAGACCTCAACAAGCTTAAACAGCAATAAGCTGCCCTGGCCCACGCTGGCCGCCCTGCTGAGTGTTTGCATCCTCGGCATGGCCGCGCTATACCATGGCACCATGGGCTTCGAGGTTGTCTCGACCGAAGATGGCCGCCGCCTGGCCATCAGCCGCCAGGCGCTCGTGCTGCCGGAAGCGGCCATTCATGCGCCGCAAGCCACCACGCTGGCACGCCTGCTGCAAGGCGACGGCCGCATCACCATCGTCACCTTCTTCTATAGCAGCTGCAATGCCGTCTGCTCCGTGCTGGGCGACGAATTCCAGCGCATGCAAACAACCATACACCAGCGGGGCCTGGAAAAGCAGGTCCGCCTGCTCAGCATCAGCTTCGACCCGCGCGACGACGCGGCGCGGCTGGCGGCTTACGCCCAGCGCCAGCACGCCGATCCGGAGCTGTGGCAGATGGCCTACATCGACCACCAGGCCGAGCGCAAGGCGCTGCTCGACGCCTTCGGCATCGTCGTCCTGCCTGCGCCGCTGGGTGAATTCCAACACAACGCGGCCTTCCACCTGATCGGCCGCGACGGCAAGCTGGCGCGCATCGACGACTACGACAATCCCAACCTGGCGTTGGAGCATGCCATCCAGATGGCGAAAAGGAGCGCGCCATGAGCCGCTTGAACGCCACCCAGTCGCGCCAGTCCGCCGGCGCACTATGCGTGCTGCTTGCGGCGGGCGCGCACCATTGGATGGAATCGTCCATGCTGACCCACATGCTGCTGCAACTGCCGCTGCTGGTGCTGGCCGGATGGCTGCTGCTGGGCCGCTCGCGCCGGCTGTCCCGCGTAGCCACTGTCGACGAATACGGCCTCACAGTGCTCACCGGAACTGTCCTCGTCGGCGCCTACTGGATGATCCCGCGCGCGCTGGAACAAAGCATCAACGAGGCGCTGCCGGAAGCGGCCAAATTCGCCTCGCTCATGCTGTGCGGCGCCCTGCTGCCGGGCGCCCTGCGCCGCGCGCGGCTGGTGATCCAGCTTTTCTTCCTCGGGAATTTCTGCTGGATGACGGCCATCGTCGGCATCCAGTACCAGGACATGCCCCAGCGCCTGTGCAATGCCTATCTGCTGGACGACCAGCTGATGACGGGTATCGGCCTGGTGATCGCTTCCGTCCTTATCGCCATTCTCTGGTGCGTGCGCCATGCGCCCGCGCTGTTATCCAATCCAACTACGACTGCACCACATCATGCCTCACCTGGAACTGAATCCTGACTCCATCGCCACCTTGGTCCACGAATTTTATGACGGCGTGCGCGCCGACCCCGTGCTGGCTCCTGTGTTCAACGCCGCCATCGGCGAACACTGGGAACCGCACCTGATGCGCATGGTGGACTTCTGGTCCACCGTCATGCTGGGCCAGCGCGGCTTCCAGGGCAATGTCTTCGGCAAGCATATGGTGCTGGACGGCGTCACGCCCGACCACTTCAAGCGCTGGCTGACGATGTTCGAAGCCACCGCCACCCGCCTGTTCGAACCCGCCATCGCGGACGAATTCATCACCACCGCCCGCCGTATCGCCAGCAGCCTGCAGTACGGCTTCTTCGGCCAGGTGCTGGTCTCTCAATAGCAAGGAAACCATCATGAAAACCATCCCCGACAACGTCGCCCACTACAAGAGCACTCCCGTCTTCGCTGAGGAGACGCTGCCCGCCGCCCTGCAGCGCAGCCATACAACGGCCATCGGCGTGTGGGACCGGATCACGATTCTGGAGGGGAGCCTGCTGTACAAGATCACGGACTCCCGCGTGCCTTACGAGGAGATTGTGCTCACGCCGCAGCAGCACGGCGTGGTGGAACCACAGATCGAACATGAGGTGAACGTCATCGGACCTGTGCGCTTCCAGGTCGACTTTCACCGTTGAGGAATAAGCCCTACGCGGCCGCCGCCATGCGCTGGAACAGCAGCGGCGAGACGGCCGGCTGCGCGGGAGTGCCCAGCAGGGTTTCCAGCGTCTGCGCGTCCAGCGCCTCCAGATAGGCCAGCGTCGCCGTCGCCAGCACATACTGCAGGCGGCAGTTGCCCGACAGCGGACAGCTGTCGGACGCCTGGTCGAAGCATTCGGCCATGAAGAAGTCCGTCTCCGTGGCGCGCACCACCCGCCCCAGGTTGATCTGCGCCGGCTCCAGCTTGAGCCGCAGGCCGCCATGCCGCCCGCGTATCGTTTCCACGATGCCGGCCAGTCCCAGTTGATGCACCACCTTCATCAGGTGATTCTTCGAGATCCCGTGCGAATCGGCGATGTCCTGGATTCTCACCAGCCGATCGCGGTTCGCGCCCAGGTACATCAGGGTGCGCAAGGTGTAGTCGGTAAAAGTCGTGAGACGCATAAAGCACCATTTTAAATATATCTTATAACGAAGAATATAACAAAATGCTGAGGATTGCTATGGCTACCTTAAACATTCATGTGTTTTGCATGTTTAGTGTTTTTCCTGTAGACTTTGCTTCATTACTGAACGAAAGGATGAGCCATGAACATCGACAAATTCAAGCACCAGCACATTGATATCCTGGGCGCGATCGCCGCCCTGCGCACCCTGGTGCAGACGGGGATTGAAGACCACGCGGCGGAAATCGCCCAGCGCATCGTCGCCATGAGCGGCTTGATCAAGCTGCATCTGGCGGTGGAAGACAAGGTGCTCTACCCCGCGCTGGAAGCGAGCGATAACACGGCCCTGGCGCGCATGAGCCGCCACTACCGCGACGAGATGGATGGCATTTCGGGCGCCTATCTGGCCTTTGCCGGCAAGTGGAACACGCCGCGCCAGCTGCACGATCAGCCGGAGGCCTTCCGCGCCGAAGCGAACCAGGTTCTGAAGACGCTGTACGAGCGCATGAAGAAGGAAGACCGCGAGTTCTATCCCGCCATCGAGGCGGCCCACGCCTGAGCGGCACTGCCATGCATACCGTCCACGACCTGCACCGCCTGGCGCAGATGATCGACTCGGTGTCGGATGCCATCGTCACCATCAATTCACGCGGCATCATTGAATACGTCAACCAGGGCACGCTGGCCCTGTTTGGCTATGAACGCGAGGAGCTGCTGGGTCAGAACGTGTCGCTGCTGATGGGGCAACCGGAAAGCAGCCGCCACGACGTCTACATCCACGCCTACCTGAAAACGGGCCAGTCACGGGTGATGAACCATCGCCGCAGCGTGGAAGGCCTGCGCAAGAACGGCACGCCTGTGCCGCTGGATCTTACGCTGGGCCAGATGGTGGAAGACGGCGAACAGAAATTCACGGCCATCATGCGCGACGTGACGCAGCAGCGCCGCCTGCAGCAGCAGGCCGCCGAGGCGGAACAGCGTCTGCAGGAAGCCAAGGACCGCGCCGACGAAGCCAATCGCGCCAAGAGCGTTTTCCTCGCCACCATGAGCCATGAGATCCGCACGCCGATGAACGGGGTGCTGGGATCGCTGGAGCTGCTGGGCCTGACCCGGCTGGACGGCGAGCAGCGCGAAACGGTGGCGATGGTCGAACAGTCGGCACGCGAGCTGCTGCGCTTACTGGACGATATTCTGGACTTCTCCAAGATCGAGGCCGGACGCATGGAGCTGCGCAAGGAGCGCGTCTGTCTGCGCGAGGATGTGGTGGATAAGGTGATTGCCACCTATGCGCCGCTGGCGCTCAAGAAAGGGCTGCATCTGCACAGCCGGATCGGCGAGTCGGTGGCGCGGCATGTCTGCACCGATCCTCTGCGCCTGCGCCAGGTGCTGCATAACTTCGTCAGCAATGCGGTCAAATTTACCCCGGCCGGCAGCATCGAGCTGTCGCTGGACGCGCTGGAGACGCGCGGCGGCAAGCAGTGCCTGCGCTTTTCCGTGCGCGATACGGGGATCGGCATTTCGGCCGCCAATCAGGCCCGCCTGTTCAAGCCCTTTGTGCAGGCGGAAGGCGACACCACGCGGCGCTTCGGCGGCACGGGTCTGGGACTGGCCATCTGCCTCGGCCTGGCCGACAGCATGGACGGCACCATCGACATGCAAAGCGCGCCCGGCGAAGGCACGACCATGAGCCTGACCCTCACCCTGTCGGCGCTGGATGATGCCGCGGCGCCGGCCCACCACCCCTCCGCCGCCAACGGAGCCCTGCTGCCGCCACCAGCGGCTGCGGCTGGCGCAGCGGGTGCTGCTACCGCCGCCGCGACGACTGGCATGCTGAATGGCGCTGCTGCCGCAACGACCGGCCACGCAGCGCTAGTGCACGCCGCTGCCAGGGGCGGCACGACGGACGCCTCTGCGGCGGATCGCGGCCGTCTGGTGCTGGTGGCGGACGATCATGCCACCAACCGCAATGTCTTGCTGCGCCAGCTGAATGCGCTCGGCTACGCGGCAGAGAGCTGCGCTAACGGCGTCGAAGCGCTCGCCATGCTGGACTCCGGCCGCCACGCGCTGCTCATCAGCGACTGCCAGATGCCCGAAATGGACGGCTACACGCTGGCCCGCACTATCCGCGAACAGGAAGCCCGCCGCACAGCGGCCTCACAGCAGCCAGGCGACATCGCGCCAGCCGCGCATCTGCCAGCCAGGCTTCCCACGCGCCTTCCCATCATCGCCTTTACCGCCAACGCCTTCGCCAGCGACGCCGCGCGGGCTTTGGAAGCGGGGATGGACGACTACCTGTCCAAGCCCACAACCATCGCCGCCCTCCGCAAGCTGCTGGACAAACACCTGCCCCAGTCCGCCGCGCCAACAAGCGGCTCGCCGCTGGACGAATCGCGCCTGGCCGAAATCGTCGGCGACGACCCCGCCGCCCGCGCGGAGGTGCTGGACGACTTCTACGCCAGCTGCCAGAGCGACGTCGCCGCCCTGCGCCAGGCCTGGACCGCAAGCGACATCGCGGCCCTGATCCTGGCCGCCCACCGCATCTGCGGCGCCAGCAAAATGATCGGCGCCAGCGGCCTGGCCGAATCCAGCGCCGCCATCGAACGCGCCGCCCGCGTGCAAGGCGGCGATATCCGCCAGCCCTACGCCCTGTTCGAGTCCGAGCTGGCCGCATTCAACCACTATCTGCAGCAAGGACGGGCCACGCCCGCAGCCCATCATGACGATTGAACACCTCAACTTCCTGCTGGTCGAAGACCACGATTTCCAGCGCCGCACGCTGCGCCGGCTGCTGGGCGGCCTGGGCGCCATCCACATCACCGATGTCGCAGACGGCGCCGCCGCCCTGAGCGCCGTGCAGCAGGCGGACCAGCCCTTCGACATCTGCATCATGGACCTCAACATGCCCGGCATGGACGGCATGGAGCTGATCCGCCACCTGTCCGAGGCAAAGAGCCAGATCGCCATCATCCTCGCCAGCGCCCTCGATCACGCCCTGATCTCGTCGGTGGAAACCATGGCCAAGGCCTATGGCGTCAAGCTGCTGGGTGCGATCGAAAAGCCCGCCACCGCGCTCGCCTTGCGTCCCCTGATCGAGCAATACGGCGCCCAGCGCCGCCCACAACGCGCGCCCCTCGGCGGCGGCCCCGAAATCACGCTGGAAGACTTGCGGGAAGCGCTGACGCTGGACCAGTTCGAGCCCTACTTCCAGCCCAAGGCCGACCTGCAGACGGGCGCCATCACCGCCGCAGAGGCACTAGCCCGCTGGCGCCATCCTGAACGCGGCATGATCCCGCCCGACGCCTTCATTCCGCTGATGGAGCACCATGGCCTGATCGACGACCTCACCGCCTGCATCGCGCGCAAGACCGCGCTGGCCTGGCGCGCGTGGGCGCGTCAGGGGCACCGCTACGAAATCTCGATCAATCTCTCGCTGTCGCAGCTGTCCCGCCCCGGGTACGCCGATGACCTGAGCCGCATCCTGGAAGAACAGGACATCGCCCCGCGCTACATCGTCTTCGAGGTGACGGAATCGGCCGCCATGTCCGACCTGCCGCACAGCCTGGAAAACCTGGCCCGCCTGCGCATGAAGGGCTACGGCCTCTCCATCGACGATTACGGCACCGGCTACTCCAGCATGCAGCAGCTGCTGCGCATCCCCTTCTCCGAGCTGAAGGTGGACCGCTCCTTCGTCACCGCCGCCTGCCAGGACCCGGCGCAGGTGCTGATCCTGAATTCCAGCCTTTCGCTGGCGCGGGAACTGAAGCTGTCCTCCGTCGCGGAAGGCGTCGAAACGGCCGCCGACTGGCGCCTGCTCCGCCGCCTGCAGTGCGGCTACGCCCAGGGTTGGCTGGTCGGCGAACCCATGTCCGCCAGCGACTTCATCCCCGGGGTGGCGGCCTGGGACCAGGCCTACAGCGCCCTCCCCGCCGACAGCAAGCACGATCGGGCCAGCGCTTGAGTGACCTGGCGCCCGCAGGGGGCCAATCCACCCCGATTGGCCTCCTGGTCTACCGGTTTTTCCCGGAATTGGCCACCCGCCGTACCCCATCCCGCTCCTACAATGACTTCACTCACCAACCACTTTGAAGGAGCAACACCATGCAAGCACGCGCCGATTACTACAATGCCTCCCCCGACGCCATGAAAGCCCTGATCGCGCTGGAAGTAGCCGTCAACAAACTGGGCCTGGAGCCATCGCTGCTGGAACTGGTCAAGCTGCGCGCCTCCCAGATCAACGGCTGCGCCTTCTGCGTCGACACGCACACCACCGACGCGCGCAAGGCCGGCGAAACGGAACGCCGCCTGCACGGCGTCCTGGTATGGCGCGAAACCCCGTTCTTCACCGAGCGCGAACGCGCCGCCCTGGCCTGGACCGAGGCCCTGACCCAGCTCTCCCTCACCCACGCGCCGGACGCCGACTATGCGCTGCTCAAGGCCAACTTCAACGAAAAAGAACAGGCCGACCTGACCCTGGCCATCGCCACCATCAACGCCTGGAACCGCTTCGGCGTCGGCTTCCGCAAGACGCCGGCCCTGTAAGCACAGGCGCTCCCTCAAAACGACGGCCACGCGCCGTCGTTTTTTTTCGCCTGCCGCTATCAGATCTATTGCAATTGCCGATAAACAAGTATATGATCTACATCATAAGCAGTACGCGGTAACGCAGTACCCGGCCATCGCGCCATTTTTTATGACCTTAAAGATGTATTCTGAATGCGTCTTAAAACTCCAGGAGTTCTCATGCAGCTGCCTCTTTCCTCCCTGCGCCGCTTTGCCGTGACGGCCGGCCTGTTCGCCCTGACAGCCCTTCCCGCCACCCACGCGCTGGCCGCCCTGCGCAAGTACGACATGAACATCGAAGACACCAGGATCACGCTGGTGGAAAAACAGCAGTACCACACCTTTGCCTTCTCCGGCCAGGTGCCAGGCCCGCTGTTCTATGTGGACGAAGGCGACGAGATCGAAGTCAACGTCAACAACGTGACCGCCCTGCCGCACTCCATCCACTGGCACGGCATGCTGCAGAAAGGCACCTGGAAGATGGACGGCATCGCCGGCACCACCCAGGAAGCGATCAAGCCGGGCGAAAGCTTCACCTATAAATTCACTGCCGAGCCTTCGGGCACCATGTGGTACCACTGCCACGTCAACGTCAACGAGCACGTGGTCCTGCGCGGCATGTGGGGGCCCTTCATCGTGCGTCCGAAGAAGCCGACCGCGCTGGAAAAGACCGTCACCAAGGAATTCATCATGATGCTGTCGGACTGGGATTCCAAGTGGGCCGACAAGCCTGGCTTCGGCGGCATCCCCGGCGACAAGTTCGACTACTTCACCATCAATGGCAAATCCTTCCCGGATAACCAGCCGCTGCGCGTGAACAAGGGCGACGTGGTGCGCATGCGCTTCATCGGCGCCGGCGACCTGGTACACAGCATCCACCTGCACGGCCACGTAATGACCGTGGCCTTCAAGGACGGCTTCCCGCTGGCCTCTCCCTACAAGGCCGACACCATTGCGATCGCTCCGGGCGAGCGCTATGACGTGATCTTCACCGCCGACAATCCAGGCCGCTGGATGATCCACGACCACGTCGATTCCCACGTCATGAACGGCGAACGTCCTATGGGCGGCATCATGAGCGTCCTCGAATACAACGAGATCAAAGGCGACGACTCCTTCTACGACTGGAAAAACAAGAAATTTGAGCCGAACTTCTATTACGAAGAATCGCTAAAAAAAGGCCCTGGTATTTACACCAATGACGGCTTCAAGGGCCAGGCCGTCCAATAACGTAGGAGTAGAAGATGCGATTGAAAACCATGATCGGCGTACTGGCGGGGGTGGCGACCCTTGGCCTGGCCGGCAGCGGCGCCGCGCAAGCGGCCAGCCTGCTGGACCAGCAGTGCGTCGCCTGCCACGCCATCGCCAAGCCGGAAAAAGCCTCGCTGGAGCGTCTGTGGGAGCGCAAGGGACCGGACCTGTACTACGCCGGCTCCAAGTTCAACCGTGACTGGCTGGTGAACTGGCTACAGAACCCCACCGTCATCCGTGCCGGCGGCGTGATGTACACCAAGGCCGTCAAAGGCGCGGCCGACAAGACCGTCGACACCATCGACGCGGCGCAGGTTCCTGCCCACCTCAAGCTGTCCGCAGCCGATGCCGCCACCGCGGCAGACCTGCTGATGGCGCTGAAGGGCGACGGCCTGGTGACGCCGGGCGCGTTCAAGAACGAACCGCCAGGCTCGATGGCTTCCATGCTGTTCTCCAAGCTGCGCGGCTGTACCTCCTGCCACGCGGCCAAACCAGGCGGCGCGCCCAACTCCGGCCCGGAACTGTACACGGCGGGCGACCGCCTGCAATCGGACTACGTCTACGCCTACATCAACAACCCGCAGAAGTTTGATGCGCACGTGTGGATGCCGACGCTGGGCCTGAACGACGCCGACGTGCAGAAGCTGACCGGCTACCTGGCCACGATGAAGGAGAAAAAATAATGCGCCTGCTATCCATCAACCACGTGTACGCGCTGATCGCCGCCGGCATCGCCCTGTGCTCCGCCGACGCCGCCCGCGCCGATGAAGCCCACGCGGCAAAACTGTACAACACCTACTGCGTGCAGTGCCACGGCATCAACCGCGACGGCAACGGCATCAACAGCGCCACCATGGCCGTCAAGCCGCGCGACCACACCGACACCAAGGCCATGGGCGACACCCCCGACGAGACCCTGTTCAAGGCGATCAAGGGCGGCGGCCTGGCCGTCAGCAAATCCGTATTAATGCCTAAATGGGAAGGAGTCCTGAACGACGACGAAATCAAAGAGCTGGTCAGCTACCTGCGCGTAGTGAGCAAGACCACGTCCAAATAAAAAAATCGAATCAACAACGAAGGAAAAACCATGAAAAAACTGAGCATGAGCATTGCAGTCGCCCTGGCGCTGCTGGGTTCCGCCGCCGTAGAAGCGAAGACCGTCAAGATCACCATGACCGCCAAGGAAGTGGAAACCCCGATCGACAACAAGGGCACCATGTACCGTTCCTGGACCTATGAAGGCATGGTTCCGGGTCCTGTGGTGCACGTGGAAGAAGGCGACGTCGTCGAATTCACCCTGTACAACGACAAGACCAGCAAGAACTCGCACTCCATGGACTTCCACGCCGCACGCGCCGACGTGGTGAAGGACTTCGAGCAGGTCAAGCCGGGCGAAAAAGGCAGCTACACCTTCCGCGCCGACTACCCAGGCATCTTCTACTACCACTGCGGCGCGGATCCGATGATCCAGCACATCTCGCGCGGCATGTACGGCGCCATCATCGTCGACCCGAAAGACAAGTCGGCAATGCCCAAGGCTGACCGCGAGTACGTCCTGATCCAGTCGGAACTGTACGCCAACCCGGACAACCAGGCTGACATGATGGCCAACAAGTGGACCAACGTGATGTTCAACGGCGGTATCTTCAAGTACGACCCGGTGCACGATCCAGCCGCAACCCGCATGCTGCAGGCCAAGCCGGGCGAGCGCGTTCGTATCTACTTCGTCAACGCCGGTGTGAACGAGTTCTCGTCCTTCCACGCCATCGCTGGTATCTGGGACAAGGTTTACCCAAGCGGCAATCCTAAGAACGCCCTGACCGGTCTGCAGTCCTACGTGGTTGGCCCTGGCGATGCGTCGACCTTCGACATCATCTCGCCGGTGGAAGGCGCCAACGCGCTGGTAACGCACTCGCTGCGCGCCGCGCTGACCGGTGCCATCGCCATCCTGCAGTACACCAAGGACGCCGATCCTAAGATGGGTCGCGGCGACCAGATCCTGGTGCGCTAATCCTGCGCACATGGCGGGCTCCGGCCCGCCATTTACCCTATTCCGGAACAAGAGCACATCATGGGCAAACAAAGAAACCGATTCCTCGCCGGACTGGCAGTGAGCGTGGCCGTGGCCTCCGCCGCCGGCTATGGCGCCAGCCGCTACCTGATGCCGCAGGCCGCCGCCAGCGCCGCGCACGGGCCGCAGATGGACGTTTCGCAGGCCCAGTACACTTGTTCCATGCACCCGCAGATCCTGCAGGACCATCCCGGTACCTGCCCGATCTGCAATATGAATCTCGTCAAGGTCGCGCAAGGCGAGCACGGTGGCCACGACCACGCCATGGAAGCGGCCATGATCCACGTCGATGCCGCCACCCAGCAGCGCATGGGCGTGCAGCTGGCCACGGCCAGCGTTACCGACATGGCGCGCTCCATCCACGCCTTCGCCACCATTGCCGCCGACGACAGCACCACCGTCGCCGTCAATCCAAAAGTGGAAGGCTGGCTGCGCCGCCTGTACGTTCAGGGTGTGGGCCAGCCTGTGCGCCGCGGCCAGCTACTGTACGAAATCTACTCGCCCGAGCTGCAGCAGCGCCAGCGCGAATATGTCGATCTGCTGAGCCGCAAGGACGGCCTGCTGGGTGACAGCATGACCGTCGTCAGCTCCAATGCGGCCATGGTGGGCAGCCTGTCTAAGGAAAAATTCCGCGCGCGCGACCGCCTGATCGCGGCCGACATCGCACCCGAACTGGTCGATCAGATCGAAAAGACCCGCCGCATCTTCGACGTGGTGCCCGTGCGCGCCGCGCATGATGGCGTGGTGACGGCCTTGGCTATGCACGAGGGGAACTACGTCAACCCCATGCAGCAGATTCTGACCTATGCCGACCAGAGCACCGTGTGGGCCGAGGTGTCGCTGTTCCCCGACCAGCTGGAATGGATACGCAACGGCGACGCGCTGACCTTCCGCTCCAGCCTCGATAAATCCGCCCTGCAGCAGGTGCGCGTGGATCTCTCCACCCTGCAGATCGACCCGCAAAGCCGCACCGCGCGCCTGCGCGTGGCGCTCAAGAACCCGCGCGGCGCCTTCCGCCCCGGAGCGTTTGCCGAAGTGGATATCCGCTCCGGCCAGCAGCGCGCGTTGACCGTGCCGCGCGACGCCGTGATCCGCACCGGCCATGGCGATTTCGTCATCGTGTCGGAAGCGAACGAACATTTCCGCAGCGTGCGCGTGACCACCGGCGTGGAGAATAACGACGCCGTCGCCATCCTGTCCGGCCTGAAGGAAGGCGCCAAGGTCGCCGTCAACGGCCAGTTCCTGCTCGACGGCGCCGCGTCCATGCAGTCGCTGCAGGCGCGCCTGGATAGCATGGCGCCGGCGCAGCAGATGCCTGAGCCGCACGCAGCGCCTGGCATGCACGATAGCCACGACGGACACGATGCGCCCATGCCGCCCACGGCGCACGACCACGCCCACATGGCAGGGATGCAGCCATGATCGCCCGCATCATCGCCTGGTCGATCAAGCACCGCCTGATGGTGCTCGCGGCCTGCCTGCTGCTCCTGATCGGCGGCCTGGAATCGCTCACCCGCCTCTCTCTGGACGCCCTGCCCGACCTGTCCGACGTGCAGGTCATCGTCAAGACCGACCTTCCAGGCCAGTCGCCGCAACTGGTGGAGGACCAGCTCACCTACCCGCTGGCGGCCGCTCTGCTGGCCGTCCCCAACACCAAGGCCGTGCGCGGCTTCTCCATGTTCGGCGAATCCTACGTCTACGTCATCTTCAAGGACGGCACGGACCTGTACTGGGCACGCTCGCGCATCCTGGAGAGCCTGAGCCAGGCCGCCAGCCGCCTGCCCACCGGTGCCGCGCCCTCACTTGGCCCGGACGCATCCGGCGTCGGCTGGGTCTACGAATACGCGCTGGTCGACAAGAGCGGCAAAACGCCGCCCGACAAGCTGCGCGCCCTGCAGGACTTCTACCTCAAGCTGGAGCTGCAAAACGTCCCCGGCGTGGCCGAAGTGGCCAGCCTTGGCGGCATGGCCCGCCAGTTCCAGGTCGAAGCCGATCCGGCCCGCCTGGCCGCGCACGGCGTCGGCATGGACCAGCTGGCGCAAGCCGTCAAGGACGCCAACCAGGCCGGCGGCGGCGCGCCCATCGAAATGGCCCGCGCCGAATACATGGTGCGCTCCAACGCCTACCTCAAGAAGCCGTCCGACTTCGACGACATTCCGCTTGCGTCCGAAAACGGCGTGCTGCGCCTGAAGCAGCTGGCCAATGTCAGCATCGGCCCACAGCCGCGCCGCGGCCTGGCGGACCTGGACGGCAAGGGTGACGTCACCGGCGGCATCATCGTCATGCGCCACGGCAGCAATGCCATGCAGACCATCGCCGCTGTCAAAGAGCGCCTGGAAGTGCTGAAGAAAGGCCTCCCTCCCGGCGTCGAACTGGTGACGACCTACGACCGTTCCGGCCTGATCGAGCGCGCCATCCACACCCTGCGCGACAAGCTGGTGGAAGAATCCATCGCTGTGGCGCTGATCTGCGGTGTATTCCTCTTCCGCGTGCGCTCCGCGCTGGTGGCCATCGTCACCCTGCCGCTGGGGATTTTGGCCGCGCTGTGGATTATGCGTGCGCAAGGCGTATCGGCCAACATCATGTCGCTGGGCGGGATCGCCATCGCTGTTGGTGCCATGGTCGACGCGGCCATCGTCATGATCGAGAACATGCACCGCCACCTGGAGCACCAGCCGGAACGCAAGCCGGACGCCGACATCTGGCCATTGGTGCAGCAGGCCGCCACCGAAGTGGGACCGGCGCTTTTCTTCTCCCTGCTGATCATCACCATCTCCTTCCTGCCCGTGTTCACGCTGAACGGCCAGGAGCTGCGCCTGTTCGCGCCGCTGGCCTACACCAAGACCTACGCCATGGCCGCCGCCGCCATGCTGGCGATCACCCTGACGCCAGTCCTGATGGGCTACGCCATCAACGGCCGCCTGCCCGACGAATCGGCCAATCCGCTCAACCGCGCCCTCAAGCGCGCTTACCGCCCCGTACTGGCGGCTGCGCTGGCGCGCCCCAAGGTGACGCTGCTGGCCGCGCTGGCCCTGCTTGCGACGACGCTGATCCCCTTGCATAAAATCGGCAGCGAATTCATGCCGCCGCTGGACGAAGGCGATCTGCTCTACATGCCAACCACCATGCCCAGCATCTCGGCGGCGGAGGCGGCCGACGTGCTGCAACGTACGGACGCCCTCATCGCTGCCATGCCCGAAGTCCAGCGCGTATTCGGCAAGGCCGGCCGCGCCGACAGCGCCACCGATCCCGCGCCGCTGTCGATGCTGGAAACGACCATCATGCTCAAGCCGCGCAAGGAATGGCCTGCCGGCTCGGCGAAGAACAATGCGGAGCTGATCCAGAAGCTGGACCAGACCATGAAGCTCGCGGGCCTGACCAACTCCTGGGGCTTCCCCATCAAGACCCGCATCGACATGCTCTCCACCGGCATTCGCAGCGCCCTTGGCGTGAAGCTGAGCGGTCCTGACGCCAAACACCTGGAAGAATATGCCGGCCGCGTGGAAGCCATGCTGCGCGCCCTGCCCGGCACCCGTTCCGTCTTCGCCGAGCGCGTGCAGGCGGGCCGCTACATCGACGTGGACGTGCAGCGTGACGCGGCGGCCCGCTACGGCCTCTCCGTTGCGGAGATCCAGCGCGCCGTGCAGATGGCCGTTGGCGGCGAAAGCATCAGCACCATCATCGACGGGCGCGAACGCTATCCCGTCACCCTGCGCTTCCCGCGCGCGGAACGCGACGGCCTGGGCGCACTGGAAGAGATCCGCCTGAAGGGCAGCAATGGCGCCATGGTACCCCTGCGCGAAGTGGCCAATGTGCGCGTGGCCGACGGCCCGACCGAGATCAAGAGCGAAAACGCGCGCCCCGTCGCCTATGTCTACGTCGATCTGAACGGCGCCGACGCGGGCGGCTATCTCGATCAGGCGCAAAAGCTGCTGGACGAGCAATTGATGATGGAGCCAGGCTACACCCTCAGCTGGCAGGGCCAGTACATGAACTTCAAGGAAGGCAAGGCGCGTCTGTGGAGCGCAGTCGCCATGACCATGCTGCTGGTTTCCGGCCTGCTGTTCCTGCACTTCCGCGACCTGCGCAAAGTGACGCTGGTGCTGGCCTGCCTGCCCTTCTCTGTGATCGGCGGCCTGTGGTTGACGTATTTGCTCGGCTATCAGCTGTCGGTGGCTGTCGTCATCGGCCTTATCGCGCTGGCTGGCGTGGCGACCGAGTTCGGGATCGTCATGCTGCTGTATATGGATCAGGCACTGGAGGAAAAGCCGGGCGACGCCCTCGGCGCGATCATGTCCGGCGCCCTGCTGCGCCTGCGTCCCAAGGCCATGACCGTGGCCGTGATCCTGGGCGGCCTGCTGCCAGTGATGCTATCCGACGAAGCGGGCGCCGACGTCACCCAGCGCATCGCCGCGCCGCTCATCGGCGGCATGATCACGGCGCCGCTGTTCTCGCTGATCGTCATCCCGGCCGTCTACTGGCTGCTGCACCGCCCGCGCAACGACGTCCGCGCCAATGCCGACGCCAGCCCCGCCCTGGCCACTGCGCATGCCGCTTCGCCCGCCGCCATCACAGGAGACGCCGCATGAAAGCCTTCATCCACCTGATCCGCTCCATGCGCTTCGCCATCGCCATCCTGACGGTGGTGGCGGTGGCCGCAACCATCGGCTCCGTGCTGGAGCAAAGCCAGCCCGCCGTCACCTACGTCAGCCGCTACGGCGAGTTCTGGGCAGCCTTCTTCGCACTGAGCGGGCTGACGGACGTCTACCACGCGCCGTGGTTCTTCATTCTGCTGGCCTTCATGGCCATCTCCACCGCGCTGTGCCTGTGGCAAAACACTCCCTCCATGCTGCGCGACATGCGTAGCTTCCGCGAGCAAAAGAGCATCGCCAGCCTGCGCAACCTGGAACACAGCACCGAGCTCCCGCTGGCCGCTGCAACGGACAGCACCCTGCAGGCCCGCCTGTCCGCCTACCTGAAGGCGCAAGGCTTCCGCTACAAGCAGGCCTCCACCACCCAGGGCCAGATGCTGGCCGCACGCGCTGGCAGCGGACGCCGCCTGGGCTACCTGCTGGTACACGGCGCCATGGTCCTGATCTGCATCGGCGGCCTGGTGGACGGCAATGTCGGCCTGCGCCTGCGTTTATGGAGCGGCGCCAGGCAACTGGAAACACGCGATCTGCCCGCCGACCAGGTGCCTGCCATCAGCCGCTTGTCCGCCGACGACGGCTCCTTCCGCGCCACCATGAATGTGCCGGAAGGCGCCACCATCAGCACGGCCCAGCTGCAACTGGGCGAAGGCTATCTGCAACAACAGTTGCCGTTTGCCGTCCACCTCAAGCGCTTCCACATCGAGTACTACGCCAGCGGCCAGCCCAAGGACTTCGCCAGCGATATCGAGATCATCGACGGCGGCAAGAAGCTGCCCGTCACGCTGCAGGTCAACCATCCCTATACCTATCGCGGCGTGACGTTGTTCCAGTCCGGATTTGCCGATGGCGGCAGCAAGGTGAATCTGAATCTGCTGCCTCTTAACGGCGGCGCTGGGGCGGCGCAGCCGGTCAGCGGCATCGTAGGCAACGGCAGTCCGTTGCTGCTCAACGGCGAGCCCTATGCGCTCGAATTCACCGAACTGCGCTCCATTAATGTCTTCAACAACGACGATGCAGGCCCCGCGCGTGGCTGGAATTCGCGCGGCAAGCCGGGAGAGCGCGTGCGCAACGTCGGCCCCTCGCTGACCTTCCGCTTGCGCGACAAGCAGGGACAGGCCGACGAATGGAACGTCTACCAGGCGCCCGTCGCCGTCGATGGCGCCAGCTATTTCCTGATCGGCCACCGCAGCCCGCAGGGAGACGCCTTGCGCTACATCCGTATCCCCGCCGATGACGCGGGCAGCATGAACGCCTATCTACGCCTGACGCGTGCGATGGCGCGCCCCGAGCTGCGCGCGCAAGCCGCCAAAGCCGTCGCCGCCAGCGTGGAAGACGCCCGCCTCGCCGCGGCGCTGAACCAGACCGCCGAACGCCTGCTGGCCGCCTTCTCCGCCCAAGGCTACCGCGCGCTGGCCGCCGTCGTGCCCACCAACGTCAACAAGGAAGAGCAGATGAAGATCGGCCGCCTGTACATCGAGCTGCTGGAGCGCGCCGCCGCACAGCTGCCGGCGCAGGATGCCCTGTCGCCGCGCCTCGTTCACGACATCCTGGCTGCCTACAGCGACACGCTCGACCTGCGTCTGCCCGCCCTGTTCCAGTTCAGCGGCTTCGAGCAGGTCAACGCCACCGGCCTGCAGGTGACGCACGCTCCCGGCGCGACGCTGGTATATCTCGGTTCCGCCCTGCTGGCGCTCGGCGTGATCGCCATGTACTTCGTGCGCGAGCGCCGCATCTGGCTGCACACCAGCGGCGGCGCCGTCCTTCTGGCCCTGAGCGCCAACCGTAACAGCCCCGCCCTGCGCGACGAATTCGCCGCCCACCGCAACGCCATCCAACTCATCATCGCAAACTGAAGGTGACCATCATGCATCTCGCCCCAGCCAACCCCGTTGCCCAACAGTGGCAGACCACGCAACGCAGACCATCCACGCGCCTGATCCGCACCTGCCTCTACCTGACCATCCTGGCCATCGCCACCGGCCACACCATGCTGCATTACCGCGACCAGATGGACATGTTCGACACCGGCATCCTGCTGTTCTCCGCCTTCGGTCTTGGCTTCATGGCCGTCGCCTGGCACGCGCTGCAGCCGCTCACGCTGGGCAGCACCCTGCTGTCGGCGGCCGCCGTCGCGCTCTACCAGCACAACCTGGCCCGCGCCGACCACGCCTTCCTGCTCAAGTACTTCCTGTCCAGCCAGAGCGCCATCATGTGGATGGGCCTTAGCTACTGGGCCGCCACCGTGCTCTACGCGCTGGGTTGGCTGCGCCGCGCCAACGGCTGGCTGCTGCTGGGCACCCGCACCGCCTGGATCGGCAGCCTGTTCGGCCTCACCGGCTTGCTGGTGCGTTGGTACGAGTCCTATCTGATGGGCGCCGACGTCGGCCACATCCCCGTCTCCAACCTGTACGAAGTGTTCGTGCTGTTCAGCTTCATGACCACCATGCTCTACCTGCACCTGGAACAGCAGTTCGGCAGCCGCCAGCTGGGCGTGTTCGCCATGGCCGTGGTCAGCGCCGCCGTCGTCTTCATGTTCAAGTACGGCGTGGGCGCGCACGAGATCCAGCCCCTGATCCCGGCGCTGAAGTCCTACTGGATGAAGATCCACGTTCCCGCCAACTTCATCGGCTACGGCGCCCTTTCCATGGCCGCCATGTTCGGCGCCGCCTGGCTGCTGGCGGACAAGCCCTTCTTCGCCAACCGCCTGCCCAGCCGCGCGTGGCTGGACGAGCTGTCCTACAAGGCCATCGCGCTCGGCTTCGTGTTCTTCACCATCGCCACCATCCTCGGCGCCCTGTGGGCGGCCGAGGCATGGGGCGGCTACTGGTCCTGGGACCCGAAAGAGACCTGGGCCCTGATCGTCTGGCTCAACTACGCCGCCTGGCTGCACACCCGCCTGGTGAAGAACGTGCGCGGCGCGCTGCTGGCCTGGTGGTCGCTGGTCGGCTTCGCCATCACGCTGTTTGCCTTCCTCGGCGTGAACATGTTCCTATCCGGCCTTCATTCCTACGGTAGCCTGTAAGGAGATCCATCATGAGCGCGATGCAAGCCGCCTGGCTGTCCCTGATCCTGGCCGCAGTCCTGGCCAACCTGCCCTTCCTGCGCCTTGTGCTGCCGCGCCGCTGGCATCCGGCCTGGCAGGACTTCGGCGGCTGGGCCGCCTGCTACGCCCTGTGGATGGCCGCCACGCTGCTGCTGGAGTCGACCGCCATCGGCAAGGCGGCGCCCAAAAGCTGGGAAGTCTGGGCCGTCAGCAGCGCGCTATTCGCTGTGCTGGCCTTCCCCGGCGTCGTCTGGCGCCACCTGCTCCAATCGAAAGGAAGAGCATCATGAACGCTATGCAGAAGTTTGATTTCTGGCTCAAGGGCTTCGCCATTTCCGCCCTCCTGCTGTGCACCGTGACGGAAGCGCACGGCCCCGCCAAACACGAACATGAACACGCCGGCGCCATGCCGAAGCCGGCGCAGGACATGGGCAGCTCGGCGGCGGCCGACGCGCAGGGCCGTCTCTGGCTCGCCAGCAAAGAGACCACCGCCGACGGCGATTACCTGATGCTGCAAACTTCCAACGACCAGGGCCGCAACTGGTCCGCGCCCACGCCGGCCAGCCATGAGCACATCGTGGCCAGCGGCGACGAACGTCCCCGCATCGCCTTCGGCCCCAAGGGCCAGATCTACATCAGCTACAGCCGCCCGCTGGCCAAGCCCTACACCTCCGAACTGCGCTTCATCCATTCCGAAGACGGCGGCCGCCACTTCAGCCCCGCAGTCACCGTGCACAAAAACTCGGACGTCATCACCCACGGCTTCGGCTCCATGGCGGTGGACGGCGCGGGCGACATCTACATCACCTGGATCGACAAGCGCGACCAGCAGGCCGCGCGCGCCGCCGGTGGCACATACGCGGGCGCCGCCCAGTACTACGCCGTCTCGCGCGACGGCGGCATCAGCTTCCAGGGCGACTACAAGATCGCCGACAACAGCTGCGAATGCTGCCGCAGTGCCCTCGCCCTCAACGCCGGCGGCCAGCCGATGCTGCTGTGGCGCCATATCTTCGAGCCCAATATCCGCGACCACGCCCTGCTGGCGCTGACGCCGGACGGCAAGCTACAAGCGCCCCAGCGCGCCAGCTTCGACAACTGGTCCATCGACGCCTGCCCGCACCAGGGTCCGGCGCTGGCCTATGGTCCCGATGGCCGCCGCCATCAAACCTGGTTCACCGGCGCGGACGACAACGGCGGCCTGTATTACGCGGCTCAGAACCGCGACGGCGCCCTCGGCGTGCCGATGCGCCTTGGCGGCGACCAGGCCAGCCATGCCGACGTCGCCGTGCAGGGCACGCATGTGGCCCTGGTATGGAAGGAATTCGACGGCAAGATCACCACCATCAAGGGCAGCAATTCCTACGACGGCGGCGACACCTGGCAGGCCGCCACGCTGGCGGAAACGGAAGGCGGCTCCGACCAGCCCCGCCTCGTCAGCACGCCGCACGGCATCCTGCTGGTCTGGCGCACGCGCCAGAATGGCATCGTCACCGTCGCCATGCCGAAAGGACGCGCATGATTAATCTGCTGTCCGTGCTGGCCGCCATCGCCATCGCCACCCCGGCCATCCACGTCTTCGACACCGACGGTATGGCGCGCATCGGCGAAAGCCAGGCCGGCCATCCCTACGTGCTGATGGTGTGGTCGCTCGATTGCAGCTATTGCCACGCCAGCATCGCCGCCCTGGCGGACGCCCAGCGCCAGCAAGGGCTTGGCATTGTCACCCTGGCCACGGAAAGCGCAGCCGACAAAGGCAACGCCGCCGCCATCCGGTCCACCGTCGCGCCACTAGGGCCGCAGGCCGCCACCTGGGCTTTCGGCGCGCTGCCGCCCGAGCAGCTGCGCTACGCGGTCGACCCCAAATGGCACGGCGAACTCCCGCGCAGCTACTGGTTCGACGCCCAAGGCCGCCGCATCGGCGTCCATTCCGGGTTGATTACGCCGGAGCTGATCGCCCGTTTTCGCCAGCCGTAAAAATAGCTGTAACAAAGCGGCGCAGACGGCGACTTAAAGGCATGAACCTCATTTACAGGAGCCTGCAAAAATGACCACCTCTCTGCCCGTCGCCATGATCGACGCCCTGAATGGCACTTTCGGCAAGCATGCCGGCAAGCGCGCCTCGCACGCCAAAGGTTTTTGCGCCGTGGGCGAATTCACGCCGACCACCGTCGCCGCCAATTTTGCCGACAGCTCCCTGTTCAAGGGCGGCCGCGCGCCCGCTGTGCTGCGCTTCTCCGTCGCCGGCGGCAATCCCGGCGTTTCGGACAAGGTCCGTTCCGCGCGCGGCGTGGCGATCCGCATCGACAACGGCGACGAGTTCTACGACCTGGTGCTTCTGTCCGAGGCCGTGTTCTTCGCCGCGAATCCCGCTTCGTTCATCAGCTTCCTGCAGGCGCGCGTGCCCGATCCGGAAACCAAAAAGCCCGATCCCGCCAAAGTCGCCGCCCACAACGAGGCCCACCCGGACGGCAAGCTGCAGCCTTCGCTGGTGGCTGCCCACGCCGCGCCGGCCTCCTATGCGACGACGCCCTACTTCTCCAACAACGCTTTCGTCTTCCGGGGCGCGGACGGCGTCAAGCGCCACGCCCGCATCGAGCTCGATCCCACGGCCGGCACGCGCTACCTGAGTGAGGAACAAGAGCAGAACTTCCCCGACCAGTTCCTGGAAGCGGAACTCGCCGCCCGCCTGTCCAGGGGCGCCGCCGACTTCACGCTGTACGCCCTGCTGCCAGCCGCCAGCGATTCGCTGACCGATCCTTCCGCGCCGTGGCAGGGCGCGGGCCGCATCGCTCTGGGCACGTTGCGCGTGACGGCGGTGGCGGAGCAGAACAGCTGCGACGGCATGCTGTTCATGCCGCTCAACCTGCCCGCTTCCATCGAAGCCAGCGACGATCCGATTTTGGCCTCGCGCGCGGCGGCCTACGCGGAATCGCTTGCGCGCCGCCGCCAATAAGCGATACTGCTGCCCATGGAAACCAGCGACCAGGCCCGCTTGTGGCAGGAAATCGCCGCCGAGCGGCCTTTCCTGCTGCGGCTCGCGCGCCTGCAGCTGTCGTCGGACGCTGAGGCGGAAGACGCGGTGCAGGAAGCGCTGACAGGCGCCATGCGCGGCTGCGCCGGTTTTCGCGGCCAATCGAGCCTGCGCAGCTGGCTCACCGGCATCCTGCGCCACAAGCTGGTGGACACAATCCGCCAGCGCGGCGCGCCCTCCTGGTCCGCCGGCGCTGACGACGGCTTTGATCTGGACAGCCTGTTCACCGGCGACGATGCCTGGCATCCCGACACCTTCGTCAACCACGTCTGCGGCGAGACGCTGGCCGCGCGCCGCCAGCTGCTCGACATCGTGGAGCTATGCATGCGCCGCCTGCCGGAGCAGACCGCGCGCCTGTTCCTGATGCGCGAATACCTCGGCATGGAGCTGGCCGAAATCGAAGACAGCGCCGCCGTCAGCGCCGGCAATCTGCGCGTGATTCTGTACCGCGCCCGTATGCGGCTGCGCGAATGCACGGTGCGCGGCTGGGGAGAATCCGAATGAAGCACGAACATGATCATGACCACCACAATGGCGGCGACAGCGGCCTGACCTGCCGCGACACCACCCACCTCGTCTGCAGCAGCCGCGACGAACCGCTCACACCGGAGCAAACGGCCCAGTTGCAAACCCACTTGGCCGGCTGCGATTATTGCCGCGTTGCATCACAGCAGTTCGGCCGCATGTTCGCCCAGCTGGACGAGCTATTTGCTCGCGAGGAAACACCTGTTCTACCCGCGCCACAGCAAGGAAAAAAGCCTTGACCCCGTTGCCATAACGCCCATATTCTTTGCCTATAAGAATTCTCTCCAATTCTCACAAGCGAGAGGCAAATGATCTTTGGGGATCGCGTGCTGCCGCCGCAAGCAGGGCGGGTTCTGGCCTGGGCCGGCGGACTGGCAAGAAGCATCTTGCCGGGTGTGGGCGTGGTCCTGAGCGCCATGGCGATGGCCGCGCCGCCATCGCCTTTGCCCACTGCATTGCCGTCCTTTCTTCCACTGACCTTCGAGTCGCTCGAATCGCTCGGCCCCGACAGCCAGTCCATCCTCGCACTGGCCCAGGACAGCCAGGGCTTCATCTGGATCGGCACCGTGGAAGGAGGCCTGTACCGCTACGACGGCCGCAGCGTCGTCCGCTACACCAACGATCCCGCCAACGCAGCCTCCCTGCCCGGTGGCCGCGTGGCCGCCCTTTACTGCGACCAGCAAGGCCGCCTCTGGATCGGCACCGACGAAGGGCTGGCCCGCTTCGACCCCGCCACCAACGGCTTCCGCCGCTACGAAGCGCCCGACAGCACAGGTTCCGCGCGCATCGTCCGCCGCATCATCAGCGACGGCGAACAAGGCATGTGGCTTGCCAGCTGGGGCGGATTGCAGCACTTCGATCCCGCCACCGGCCGCTTCCAGGTCTACCACAGCAACGAGCTGCAGCCGGACGCGCTGGCCAGCAACGACATCAACGCCGTCGCCCGCGATCCCCAGGGCGGCGTGTGGGCCGCCACCTGGCCGGCGGGCGTCGATTACCGCGCGCCCGGCAAGAGCGGCTTCCTGCACATGCGGCTGGACGACGCCGCCCGTCCCGATCCCAGGCTGAATGACGTGCGCGCCATGCTGTACGAGGCGGGCGACCTGTGGCTGGGCACCGATGCAGGTGTCGTCGTCTGGCGAGCAGGCACGCCATGGTCGGAGCGCAAACGCCTGCCCGGCCCCGAAGGACGCGTCAACAGCATAGACCGCGACCACAATGGCCGCATCTGGATCGGCACCCGCACCGAAGGCCTGATGCGCTGGGACGCCGCCGGCCAGCGCTTCCAGCCCTACCTCCACCACGCGGAAGACACCCACAGCCTGCCCAGCAACGCCATCAGCGCCAGCCTGGAGGACCGCGGCGGCACGCTGTGGGTGGCCAGCTTCACCGATGGCGTCAGCCGCGCCAACATGGGCAATTACGGCTTCGAGCGCATCCTCCCGCGCGAGGTGGCGCCGGACAGCTTCCCCTCCAATAATTTCGTGCGCAGCGTGGGCGCGGCGCCGCAAGGCCGCCTGTGGCTGGGCGTGGACGACGGCCTGGCACTGTTCGATCCCTTCACCCACCGCCTGCTGAAAAAATACACGGCGCAGAATGGGCAGCCCGGCTCCCTCAGCCACAATTCCATCTCCGCCCTGTACCAGCAGCCGGATGGTCCCCTGTGGATCGGCACCACCAAGGGATTGAACCGCTACGACCCGCGCAGCGAGCGCTTCTCGTTGGTTCCCTACGAAACGCCAGCCGAAGGCTTCATCAACACAGTGGCGCCAGGCCGGCGCGGCACGCTGTGGATAGGCACGGCGGGCAGCCTGCAGCACTACGATCCGACCAGCGGCGATATGCGCAAGTACCGCCACAATCCCATCGACCCGTCCAGCCGTAGCGAGGACGACACCAGCACCGTACTGGAGGACAGCCAGGGCCGCGTCTGGGTGGGCGACGTGTTCCGCGGCGGTGGACTCGATCTGCTCGACCAGCAGACGGGCAAATTCCGCCACTTCCGCCACGACCCGGCGCAGGAGGACAGCCTGGCCAGCGACAAGGTCACCTGCCTGTACGAGGATTTGTACGGCACCATCTGGATCGGCACCGCGCGCGGCTTGAACCGCCTGGTGCCGGACCGCGACGGCCAGCCGCGCTTCCACGGCTATCTGGGCGCTGGCGAGCTGGGGCCGGTGATGATCGAATCCATCCAGAGCGACCGCACTGGCATTCTATGGATCGCCACCGCCAAGGGCCTGTCGCGGCTCGATCCCAGCAGCGGCCAGTTCATGCACTACACGGCGGACGACGGCCTGACCGAAGGCCTCTACCAGGGATCATCCACCCGCAGCACGGACAGCAAGCTGTATTACGGCAGCAGCGCGGGGCTGACGGCCGTGTATCCCGCGCTGCCCTTCCGCGCGCCGTCGCCGCCGCAGGTGGCGATCACCGATATCCGCATCTTCGACAAATCGCTCAACCTGGGCCTGCCCGCCAATGTGCGGCTGGAGGGCAGCGTGACCGCGCCGCGCAGCCTGACCATGCCGTGGAACGCCTCTGTGCTGTCGCTGGAATTCGCCGCCCTGCACTACGCGGCGCCCCGCCGCAACCGCTACGCCTACAAGCTGGAAGGCTTCGACAGCGAATGGGTGGCGGCGGACGCCAGCCATCCCATGGCCACGTACACCAATCTTTATCCCGGCAGTTACCGCTTCCTGGTGCAGGCAACCAGCAACAAGGGCTTGCACAGTCCCGTGATCGAGCTGGCCATCACCGTCACCCCGCCGCTGTGGCAGACCTGGTGGTTCCGCATCGCCGCCGCGCTGGCCGTGATGCTGGCGGCCTTCATCCTCTACCGCGCCCGCGTACGCGGCCTGAAACGGCGAGCGCGGCGGCTGGAGATGCTGGTCAGGCAGCGCACCCACCAGCTGGAGGTGAGCAACCGCAAGCTGCACGCGATGGCTTCCACCGACGGCCTGACCAACCTCGCCAACCGGCGCCACTTCGACATCGTGCTGGCGCGCGAATGGGCGCGCTCCAAGCGCATGCGCGAGCCACTGGCATTGGCGATGATCGACGTCGACTACTTCAAGCCCTACAACGACCACTACGGCCACCAGCAGGGCGACGACTGCCTGCGCCAGGTGGCCGCCGTACTGGCGGCGGCCATGCAGCGGGGTACTGACCTGGCGGCGCGCTACGGTGGAGAGGAATTCGCCTTCATCGCGCCGGATACGGGAATAGACGGCGCACTGGCCGTCGCCGAGCGCCTGCGCGCGGGCGTGGAAGCGCTGGCGCTGACGCATGAAAAGTCGCCCCTGGGCCGCGTCACCATCAGCCTTGGCGTGGCGACCATCGTGCCGGACGAGGAGCACGACTCCGACCTGCTGCTGCGCTCCGCCGACCAGGCTCTGTACCGCGCCAAGACTCAGGGCCGCAATCTGGCCATCCTAGGCTACAGCGCCGTGCCGCGCGGGCTTGCCGCCACGCCCGCGCAGTAGGGATCAGCCTTCGACGACGATCATGGGTCGCAGCCGCTTGCGCGAGGCGCGCGCGTGCGGAACCCATTTCTGCGTGGCCCAGCGCCGCCACATGACCAGGCCACGGATCCACTCATCAGCGGCGTAGGCGAGCCACACGCCCGGCAGGCCCCAACCCAGGACCACGCCGAATAACCAGCTGCCGCCAGCCAGCACCAGCAGCATGGACAACGCGCCTGCCGCCACGGGAAAGCGCGCATCGCCAGCCGCTCGCAGCGCGTTGATCACCACCAGGTTGAAGACGCGGCCGGGCTCCAGCAGCACCGTCAGCCATAGCAAGGCCGCGCCGGCGCGGACGATGGCCGGGTCCTGCGTGAACCATCCCAGCAGCCAGCGGCCGGCCAATGCGGCCACTGTGGCGCACAGCACGCTCACGACCAATCCCCGCAGCAGCGCGCGCCGCACGGTCCGGTGCGCGTCACGCAGCTTGCCCGCGCCAATCAGGTAGCCGACCACGATTTCCACCGCAAAGCCGGTGGCAAGGCTGAACATCATCACCCCGCTCATCAGCTGCAGCACATAGGCTTGCGTCGCCAGCGCCGTCGCGCCCAGCAGGCCCGCCGCCGCCACGCTGGCCATGAAGGCGAGGCGGTAGGCGATGTTTTCCGCCGCTCCGGGCAGGCCGATATGCAGCACGGCGCCCAGCTCGCGGCGAGGCAGCCGCCACCAGTCGCTGCGCGCGGGCACGATGGCCAGGTGGCGGCGCCATAGCCATAGATGCAGCGCCAGCCCGATGGCGCGGCTGATGGCCAGCGCCAGCGCATAACCTGGGAGCCCCAGCGCGGGCAGCCCGGATGCCGACAGTCCCACAGAGGACAGCGCCACGGAGCCCAGTCCCTGTGCTGTCGGCGCCGGCCAGCCATGCATCAGTGGCACCGCCATCGCGATATGGCTGACATGCATGACGATCAGCACCAGCAGCGTGTCACGCGTGCGCAGGTGGGCGCGCATGACGCTGGCCATGGAGGCGTTCCAGGCGTCGAACAGCATGGCCGGCGCAAGCCAGCGCAGGAAAGGCGCGGCCAGGGGCAGCACTTCGGCCGGGGCGTTCAGCAGATGCAGCAGGCCGCCCGCGCCCAACAAGGCAAGCAACGATGTGATGGCGCCCACCCAGCTGCTGGCGCCCAGCACGGCGCAGGCTACACGCCTGGCCGCGTCGCGCTGGCCTGCGCCAAGATTCTGCGTCACTACCACGCTGACGCCCGCGCCGATGATACGGAACAGGATGAACAAGGTGGCCGACACCTGGTTCGACATGGCGAAAGCAGCGCCAGAAGTGTCGGAAAGACGGGCGGCCAGCGTGGTCCCGGCCAGGCCGGAGGCGATGGTGAGGCCCAGTTCCGCCAGCAGCGGCCAGGCCAGGCTGAACATGCGCGGCGCGCCGCCTGTGCCGAACCCGCCGGACCCGCCGGGCGTGCCGGGCATGTTGGTCGTGCTGGACGTGCGGGATGCGGGCGATGCTTGCTTCGGCATCAGCCCTACTCCGCCAGCATGGCGGCGAAGCGGCGCGCGAAGGTGTGGACGTCGCCGGGCCAGCGCGCGGACAGGTATTGGCCGTCGCGCACCACCCAGGCCGGGCGTTCGTCGCCGGCGCGGTCGCGCAGCAGGCCGCTGGTCTTGTGCAGGAAGTGCGGCGTGCCGGGCGGGACATCGAGGAAGTCCCCTTCCGCAGCCAGCGCCCGTTTAACTTCCTGCTCCACGCTCCAGTAGCCGGACGGATCGCCCTTGCTTTCCTCGTAGGTGCGGTAATAGGCCGGGTCCCAGAAGCGGGCCAGGAAGCGCGTCAAATCCCAGGCGCTCTTTTCCAGCTTCCAGGTCAGCGCCGTCGTCTTGCGGCCATACAGGACAGACTTGCCCGTGCGTGGCGATAGCGAACGCGCCGCCAGGAGCACGCCGTGGCAGACAGCCGCCACCGGCTTGCCGCCGTCGAAGAACTCCGCCACCAGCGCTTGCAGCCGCGCGTCCTCCAAGTAGGGACGCATGCCCTTGGCGTGGCCGCCGGGCAGCAGCAGCGCATCGAACTGCACGGCGTGGATTTCGGTATAAGAATGAGGATGCTGGAATTGCGCATCGCGCTCCAGTTCCGCGTAGGCGTCGCGCCCATGGCGGTCGGCCCGCAGCATGAGGCCGAATAAGCGCAGCTTGCGCAGGCCGGGAATCCAACCCCAGGGATCGAGGCCTTCGCCGCTGATCATCATCGGATCGGCGCGGCCGGGCGTGCCGTCGACAGTGGCGAATTCCACGCGGTGGCCTGCCGCGCGCAGGATCTTCCAGCTCAGGGCCACTTCGGTGGGATCGAAGTCCCGCAGTGGGATGGGTACGAGGATCGTGCGGGCAGTCGTCATCTTCGGGGCGCTGGGCGCGTGGCGGGTCAAGCCGCCATTCTAGCGCACGCCCCGCGCCGCCGGTCCCGCCAACAGCAACTTACGCCGCTTTCAGCAGCGGCACCGCCTGTTCATGCTCCACAGGCTGCAGATGGCCGCCATCATGCACGCCGCCGCCATGCGAACCGTGATGCGGATAGCCGCCGCCGTGCGATTGGCCGCCGTGCGAAGCACCGGCCGAAGCATCGACCTTGAAGTAGCCCACCAGCTCCGCCAGATCGCGCGCCTGCGCCTGCATCGCGTCGGCAGCAGCCGCCGCTTCCTCAACCAGGGCCGCGTTCTGCTGCGTCACGCCATCCATATCGGCAATGGCCGAGTTGACCTGCTGGATGCCGTGCTCCTGCTCCGTGCTGGCCATGCTGATGGCGCCGATAATGGCCGTCACCTTCTGCACCGAAGCCACCACGTCCTGCATGGTGGCGCCGGCCGACTGCGCCAACGCGCTGCCGCTCTCGATGCGTTCAGCCGAATCGTTGATCAGCGCCTTGATCTCCTTGGCCGCCGTGGCCGAACGATGCGCCAGATTGCGCACCTCGCCCGCCACCACGGCAAAGCCGCGACCCTGCTCGCCGGCGCGCGCCGCTTCCACGGCCGCATTCAGCGCCAGGATATTGGTCTGGAAGGCGATACCGTCGATCACGCTGGTGATGTCGACGATCTTGTGCGCGAACTCGTTGATACTCTCCATGGTCGCCACCACTTTCGACACCACGTCGCCGCCCTTGCCCGCCACCTGCGAGGCCGACATGGCCAGCGCATTGGCTTCGCGCGCGTTGTTGCTGTTCTGCTTGACGGCCTGGGTCAGCTCTTCCATCGAGGACGCCGTTTCTTCCAGAGAGCTGGCCTGGTGCTCCGTGCGGCGCGACAGGTCCATATTCCCGTGCGCGATTTCGCGCGAAGCGGTGTCGATGGCCACGGCGTCGTCGCGCACGCGGCCCACGGTGACGGCCAGACGCTCCGTCATATGGCTCAGCGCATCGAACAGCTGGCCGATTTCGTCGCTGCGGCTATGGTCGATGGCCACCGTCAGGTCGCCCTGGGCCACGCGCTCGGTCAGGTTGGCCGCCTCCTTCAGCGGACGCACGATGCTGCGCGTCAGCGCCGCCGCCAGCACGGCGCCGATGGCCAGCGCCACCACGCCAAGGCCGATCAGCAGCACGCGGCCGGTGGAGAATTCGTTGGCCGATTCTTCCGCCAGCGCGTGGGCTTCCCTGGTCTGATAGTCCAGCAGCTGGTCGAGTGCCGCGATATAGGCCTTGAAGACGGCGTCCATCTTGTTGTCGATCAGGTCACTGACTTCCTGCACGCGGCCCATGTCCTTCATCTTGAAGATCTCGTCGCGCAGCTTGATGTAGGCCGCCTTGCGTTCGGACACCTTGCCCAGCAGCGCCTGTTCCTGCTCGCTCTGTGGCAGCGCCTTCAGTTTGGACTCCAGCGCGGCCAGCGTCTTTTCGCCGGCGTTGAGCTGGGCCTGGAAGATGTCGGCCACCTCCAGGCTGTCGCTGCGGGCGATGGAAATCGCGCGCAGGCCGTTCAGCTGGGTCGCGCCCAGCAGTTCGGAAGTGAGCTGCTGTTTGGCCAGCTTTTCATCAACCAGGTTGGATGCCGTGTCCTTGGCCGTCTGCAAGCGCCACAACGACACGGCGCTCATGCAGACCATGACGAAGAGGACGATTGCAAACGATGTCACGACGCGTACACCGGTGCTCATTTTTAGGAATTTCATAGAAGTGAGAGTGAGAATTCGTGAGAATTACATATCAATTGCGACGATAATACTCACGAATTATTACGGCATAATTACATTAGGGAATCATTAATGAATATTTGATAATAGTATTTTCTCATCTGTAATAGAGAAGTAATAATTGCCTGATAGCATGGCCGTATCATTCCGTTAAAAGGTAAAGGCCGTGGAGTTCAACGCTTCCCGATTGCATCTGCCCCGCTTCCGTCTCTCCCTCGCCGCCGACCTGTGCGTGGAGACCGTGTCGGTCCAGTCCGACGTGACCAATTTCGCCGTGCTGGAACTGTTCACCGAGCGGCGCGATTTGATGAGCCTTCCCGTGATCGAGGAAGGCCGCCCCATTGGCCTCATCAGCCGCAACATCTTCCTCTCCCAGATGGCCAAGCCTTTCTACCATGAGGTCTATGGCAAGAAGAGCTGCATCGCCTTCATGGACAAGGAGCCGCTGATCGTCGAAGCCACCATGAGCATCGAGGAACTGGCCTTCCGCGCCGTGGAATCGGGCGAGAAGGCGCTGGCCGACGGCTTCATCGTCACCCGCGACGGCGCCCTGGCCGGCGTCGGCTTCGGCCTGCAGCTGATGAACGTGGTGGCCAATATGCAGGCGGAGAAGAACCGCCAGATCATGCACAGCATCGACTACGCCAGCGTGATCCAGCGCGCCCTGCTCAACCCATCCAATGTGGCCCTGGGCGAGACGCTGGAAGACGCCCACCTGGAGTGGCAGCCGCGCGACGTGGTGGGCGGCGACTTCTACCACTTCGCCCGCTACGAGGACGGCTGGTTCGCCGCCATCGCCGACTGCACCGGTCACGGCGTGCCGGGCGCCTTTATGACCCTGATCTCGTCTTCCACCCTGACCCAGGCCTTGCAGCAGCACGGCCCGCGCGATCCGGCCCGCCTGCTGTCGCAGGTCAGCCGCGGCGTGAAGACCATGCTGGGCCAGGTCGACCGCGACAGCGGGCAGCGCGCCGGCGCCAGCTCCGACGACGGCATGGACGCCGCCTTCCTCTGGTTCGACGCCGCCACCCGCCGCCTGAGCTTTGCCGGCGCCCGCCTGCCCCTGTTCCAGCTCGACCCGCTGGCGCCCGCCGTGCTGACCATCGACGGCGACCGCATGGGCGTGGGCTATGTCGACACCCCGCTCGACTACACCTGGACCAACCAGGTCATCGACGTTCCCGAGGGCAGCCTGCTGTTCCTCACCACCGATGGTCTGATCGACCAGATCGGCGGTCCGAAAGACATCGCCTACGGCAAACGCCGCCTGCGCGACCTGCTGGTGAAGGGCCGCACCGGGTGCGCCCTGCACCTGGGCCAGGCCGTGCTGGACGATCTGGCGTCGTGGCAGGCCATCCAGCCGCGCCGCGACGACCTGACCTTCTTCTGTTTCCGCCCTTAAGCATCAAGGAGCACTTGTTTTGTTATACGAGGAATTCAACGATTTTTTTGAAGTGGCCCGCAAGCGCCACATCATCTTCTTTTACGTCGGCTACTTCTCGCAGCACGTGGTGGCCGCCATTTCCGAGACCATCAAGGCGCGCCTGGACACGGCCGGTGCCGCCGGTCCCACGCGCCGCCGCATCTTCTCGTCCTTCGTCGAAATGTCGCAGAACATCATGCACTATTCGTCGGACACCCTGACGCCGCCCCAGTCGGCGGACGGCCAGATGCGCCGCGGCTCGTTCTGCATCGGCATAAAGGACGACAGTTTCTTCCTGCTGTGCGCCAATCCGGTGGAAAGCGCCAGCGTAGAGCGCATTCGCAGCCGCCTCGAGCCGCTGCACACCATGACCATGGAGGAGATCAAGTCCGCCTACAAGAAGGCCCTGCGCGATGAAACGCCGGCCGACAGCAAGGGCGCGGGACTGGGCTTCCTGACCATGGCGCGCGACGCCAGCGAACCGCTGGAATTCGAATTCGTCAATGAACCGCATGACCCGAACACCACGGTGTTCTGCATCAAAGCCATTATCTAAGGAAGCACAATGGAACCCATCTTTATCGCCGCCTCGCCGGCCTCGCCGGAAATCGACTTCCGCTTCGACCAGCACACGCTGTCGATCAAGGGCGAATCCTATCCCGAAAACGCCGCCGCCTTCTACAGCCCGCTGATCGAGCGCGTGCGCGCCTACCTGGCCGCGCACAAGGGCGTGGCCATCACCGTCAACGTCTCGCTGGCCTACTTCAACAGCTCCAGCACCAAGATGCTGTTCACCCTGTTCGAGGCGCTGAACGAGGCCGCCATCCACGGCACCCCCGTGCGCCTGAACTGGTACCACGACGAGGACGACGACACCATCCTCGAATTCGGCCAGGAGCTGCGCGACGACTTCGGCGCGCTGGAGTTCTACGACCACGCCGTGAGCAGCAACTGATATGATCGAAGCCGACCTGTTCGCGCTGGAAAGCGCCGCACTCGCCGACGCCAAGGCCGCCTGCGCCGATCCCGAGGCCGATGTGCGCGCAGCCCTGTCCGGACTGATCGCCCATTACGAGCGGCTGATGCGCGAAAGCCGCCGCCTGATCCGCCGCAGCGACCGCGCGGAACTGGAAATGAACCAGATGAACCGCCAGCTGCAGGAACTGGCGGACCAGCTGGAATACCGCGCCACCCACGATCCGCTGACGGGCGCCCTCAACCGCGCCGCCGTGATCGACCAGGCCAGCGCCTGCCTGGAACGGGGCGACATGGCCCTGATCGTGCTCGACATCGACCACTTCAAGCGCATCAACGACGACTTCGGCCACCCGACGGGCGACGACGTGATCCGCACCGTGGTGCAGTGCCTGCGCCAGCTGCTGGGTCCCGACGCCGCCATCGGCCGCGTGGGCGGCGAAGAATTCTCCGTCCTGCTGCCGGACGCCAATCCGGAACAGGCGCTGGCCCTGGGCCGCAGCATCTGCAAGGCTGTCTCGCTGCAGGTGTTCGCCGCGCCGGTGGACCGCCAGATCACCACCAGCGTCGGCGTCAGCTGGTGCCCGGCCGGCACCGACTTCGACTCGGCCTACGGCCTGGCCGACCAGGCGCTGTACATGGCCAAGCGCTCCGGCCGCAACTGCGTGCGCGTCTGCCACGCCAGCGCCGAAGCGGAAGCCTGCTGCTTCTGATCGCTAGCTAAACCGCTTTCCCCTCTGCCGTCCGGACATCCTGTCCAGGACGCGCCGGGCGCCTCACGCGTGCGCCCGCCACAATAGACTTTCGCCCCACTATTCCGTATGCTGTCGTTAGCCGCCCTGGCGGGCGCGCTCACTGGCTGGAGGGCGCTCAGATTTGAATCCTCACCAACGGTCGCCACGTCACCATCGCCGCTGCAGTCCTTTGCTGGCGAGACTCGCTGTCATCCTCACCCTTTGCTGCTACAACCTTGCAAGTGCGACCGAGCGCTGGGCCGCCCTCACCACGCCCCTGTTCGAGCACCTGGGCCTGGAGCAGGGCCTGCCCCACCCCGTCGCCATGGCCCTGGCCCAGGACGGCGACGGCTATATCTGGATCGGCACCCAGCGCGGCCTGGCCCGCTGGGACGGCTACCGCATGCGCGCCTTCCTCCACCGCCAGGGCGATCCAGGCTCCCTGCCCGGCGACTTTATCCAGACCCTGCACGTCGATCCCCGCGGCCGGCTGTGGGTGGGCACCTCCAGCGCCGGCCTGGCCATGTGGGACAAGGCCAATGAACGCTTCGTGCGCGCCGCGCCGGACCGCAACGGCATCGTCAGCGCCATCGCCAGCGATGCGGCGGGCGGCCTGTGGATCGCCGGCGCCAGTGGCCTCGACTACATGACGGCCGACGGCCGCGTCACCCGCCACTACGCGCACGAGGCGCCCGCGCCGCACACCCTGCCCGACAACCAGGTGCGCGCCCTGCTGCTCGACCGGCGCGGCGATTTGTGGATAGGCTCAGCCACCGGGCTGTCGCGGCGCGACCGCCGCAGCGGCGCCATCGTACCCGTCCCCGTCGCTGGCGGCGCCGACAACTGGCAGGACACGGTGCTGACGCTGGCCGAGGGCAGCCAGGGGCAGATCGCCTTCGGCACCCTGAAGAGCGGCATCGGCGTCGTCAATCCCGGCAGCGGCGCGCCGCGCGGCTATCTGCTCTCGCTGGCCGACATATCGGGCCTGCAGGCCAATATGGTGCTGGGCATCACCGAGGCCGCGCCCGGCCGCTGGTGGGCCGCCACCTATGGCGGCGGCGTGGTGGAATACGACAGCGCCCGCGTCCACGCCCGCCGCATCGAGCACCAGCCGGCCGTGGGCGCCAGCCTGCGCAACGACCGCACGGCCGCCCTGCTGCGCGACCGCAGCGGCCTGCTGTGGGTGGCCAATGAGCTGAGCGTGGACTTCAACAACCCAAACAACAGCGCCATCGAAGCCGTGTTCGGCGGCCAGGACCTGCTGGAAGCGGGCGTCACCGCCTTGATGAACGACTCCAGCGGGCGCGCCTGGATCGCCCTCGCCGACCAGGGCGTGGACCTGGTCCTGCCCGAAGGCACCCGTATCGCAGCCCTGCGTCCCGACCCCGCGCATCCGGACAGCGCCCTGCCCAACCGCGTGCTGCTGTCCATGGCCGAGGCGGAGCCGGGCGAGGCGTGGATAGGCACCCAGCTTGGCCTCTACCACACGGCCGGCCAGGGCAGCCAGGTGCGGCGCGTGGTCCTGCCTGGCCCCAATCCTTACCCGCGCGTGGGCACGGTGCTGGTGCGCGGGCGCGAGGTCTGGCTGGGCACCTTCAACGGCCTGCTGCGCTACGATCCCGCCGCCGGCACGGTGCGCAGCTACACCCAGGGCATCGGCGGCGCGGGCGGGCTGACCGACAACCGCATCCACGCCGTCATCGCCGACAAGGACGGCGCGCTGTGGATCGCCACCCGCAACGGCTTGAACCGGCTCGATCCATCCAGCGGCGCCGTGGAGCAGATCCAGGCGGACGCCAACGTCGCCACGGCGCTGTCGGAACCCATCGTCAGCTCGCTCGCCATCGACCAGCGGGGACGCCTGTGGGTGGGCACCACGGGCGGCGGCATCAACATCCTCGAGTCGCGCGATGTGCACGGCGTGCCCCGCTTCCGCCATCTGGGGCTGTCCGACGGCCTGCCCAGCACCGCCATCTCCACCCTGGCCGTGGGGCGCGACGGCCGCATCTGGGTCGCCACCGCCGACGGCATGGCGGTGGTCGATCCCGACACCTTGCGCGCGCGGCCCCTGAGCCGGCCGGACGGCCTGGCCTTCCGCACCTTCTTTGTGGGCGCCGTGGCGCAGACGCAGGAAGGCGACCTGCTGTTCGGCTCCACCGAGGGCCTGGCCGTGGTCCATCCGGAACGGCTGGGCGAATGGACTTACCACCCGCCGCTGGTGATGAGCGCCGTCAGCATCGACGGCCGTCCACTCACGCCGGCCCAGCTGCAAACCCAGTCCGCGCCCAGCAGTCCCACGCTAACCTTGCCGCCGGACGCCAAGAGCTTCGAAGTAAGCCTGGCGGCGCTGGACTTTTCCGCCGCCTGGCGCAACCGCTACGCCTACCGCCTGGAAGGCTACGACCGGCGCTGGAACGAGACGGACGCCAACCGCCGCCTGCTGGCCTATGCCAATCTGGCGCCGGGCGACTACCAGCTGCATCTGCGCGGCAGCAACCGCGACGGCGTCTGGAGCACGGAGGAGCTGGTGATGGACGTGCATGTGCTGCCGGCCTGGCACCAGACCTGGCTGGCCTGGCTGTTCTATGCCCTGGCCGCCGTGGCGCTGGCCCTGTGCACCTACCGCTGGCGCGTGAGCCACCTGCACCGCAAGGGCGCCATGCTGCAGGCCCTGGTCTACTCGCGCACCCAGCACCTGGAAAAGCTCAACGCCATCGTCCGCTCCATCAACGAGCAGCTCGACTTCGACGCTCTGCTGCACAAGATCCTGCAGGAGACGGCCGTCATCAAGGGCATCGACGTCGCCTGGGCCCTGGTGCGCGAGCCGGGCGGCGAAACCCTGAGCCTGCGCGCCGCCTGGCAGCGCGACGCCCAGGCGCCGGGCGCTACGCCGGAGCACTACTACATGGACCTGGCGGCGGTGGAGGCCCGCTACGCCAGGCCGGCCGACATGATCGCGCCCGACATCTACGCCATCCACGGCGGCGGCGAGCGGCCCAGCGCCCAGCTGGCGGTGCGCATCTGCATCGACGGCCATGTGGAAGGCTTCCTCATCTTCGAGAACTTCCAGCACGACGGCGTGTTCGACCACAGCGACCTCGATCTGCTCAAGGCGCTGAAGGAGCCCTTTGTCTCCGCCTTCCAGAAGGCGCGCGCGCTGCGCCTGATCGAACAGGCCCGCGCCAACGCGGAAGCGGCCACCCACGCCAAGAGCGAATTCCTGGCCAATATCAGCCACGAGATCCGTACGCCGATGAACGCCATCCTCGGCTTCGCCGGCCTTGGCACGCACCTAGACCTGGCGCCGCAGCCGATGGATTACTTCCGCAAGATCGGCCGCGCCGGACAAAGCCTGCTGCAGATCATCAACGACGTGCTGGACTTCTCCAAGATCGAATCGGGCAAGCTGGAACTGGAGTCCGTGCCCTTCGACCTGACCGACACCCTGAACCAGATCGCCGACCTGTTCTCCTGGCGCGCGGCGGAACGGGGACTGGAGCTGGTGATCTGGGCCGAGCCGGACGTCCCCGCCACCCTGCTGGGCGACCCACTGCGTCTGAGCCAGGTGCTGGTCAACCTGTTGGGCAACGCGCTCAAGTTCACCAGCCACGGCCATATACAGCTGCGGGTCGGGCGCGACCCCGCCGTCAGCGGCGTCAATGGCCGCTACGCCGCCCTGCGCTTCACGGTGGAGGATTCCGGCCTGGGTATCAGCGAAGAGCAGCAGGCGCGCCTGTTCCAGGCCTTCGCCCAGGCCGACGCCAGCACCACCCGCCTGTTCGGCGGCACGGGACTGGGACTGGCCATTTCGCAGCAGCTGGTGCGCAAGATGGGGGGGCTGATCGAGCTGCAGAGCCAGCCCGGCGCAGGCAGCCGCTTCAGCTTCGGCATCGTGCTGGAATGCCCGCCGCAGCAGGCGCCGCATCTTCCACCCGTGCCTCCGCCCGCCGCCGGCAAGCGCGTGCTGGTGGTGGACGACAGCGCCCCCGTGCGCACCATGCTGGAATCGCAGCTGCGCGCGCTGGGCCTGTCGCCCACCGGCGCCTCCAGCGGTGAAACAGCGCTGGCCATGATGCGCGAACAGTCCTGGGACCTGGTGCTGGTCGACTGCGACATGCCGGAAATGGACGGCGTGCAGACCCTGGCCGCCATGCAGGCCCTGAGCCAGGAGCTGACGCTGCCCGCCGTGCTGCTGCTGACGGCCTATGCGCGGGAGCACAGCAAGCAGGCCGCCGAACAGGCGCGACGCCATCCCTTCCTCGACAAACCGGTCAATCCCTACCAGCTGCGCGGCGCCGTGCTGGCGGCCTTTGGCATGGACAGCGGCGTGGCGGCCGCGCGCAGCGTGGTTGCGCCTTCCTCCGCCGCCCTGCACATTCGCGGCACGCGCGTGCTGGTGGTGGACGACAACGCCATTAACCAGCAGGTGGCGAGCGAGGTGCTGCAGCGCGCGGGCGTGGAGGCAGACCTGGCCAGCAGCGGCGAGGAAGCGATCCGCATGACCGAGCTGTCGTACTACGACGCGGTGCTGATGGATATCCAGATGCCGGACATGGACGGCTACCAGGCCACGGCGCGTATCCGCGCCAATGAGCGCCACGCCGCCCTGCCCATCATCGCCATGACGGCGCACGCCGTCTCCGGCTACCGCGAGCGTTGCCTGGCGATGGGCATGAACGACTACATCACCAAGCCCATCGACCCGGACACGCTGTACAACGCGCTGTCGCAATGGATGCGCGGCACGGATGGTGCAACGGAGCATGCCGCGACCGCATCGGCCGCCGATCATGCGCCGCCCGCCGCCACAGCCGCGCTGCCCGGCATCGATCTGGCCGCCGCGCTGGAACGGCTGGGCGGACACTCGGCTCTGCTGTCACGTTTGCTATCCCTGTTCGTGCAGGACTTTGGCGCAAGTCTGCAACACATTCAACATGCAATGGACGATGGCGACCTGCTGCGCGCGGCGCAACTGGTCCACAAAATCAAAGGCGCGGCCGGTAATCTTTCAGCAACGGAGTTGTATGAAACGGCAAGCGCGCTGGAGAACCGTCTACTGGCACAGACGGCGGAACTGCCGCAATTGCTGGACAATTTCGCGCGCGCTTTCAACGTGGTGCTCGACAGCGCACGCGCGCCGCTGACCGATCAGGCTAGCGATACGCTAGTTTGAATAGCGCTTGTGATGGCAAGGCTTTTATCCTACGCTGGATTCAGCATGCAACTTGTCTGGTGCATGCCGCTTCAATCTTCCGTTGAAAGGGTAAATGTAATGGCAATCTATTCTCCGCAAGTGATGGACACGCTGCTCGACAAACTGTCTGGCGACGACCTGTTCCGTCAAAATCTGCTCAGTGACCCAGACCATGCGCTGAGCGGCATCGGTATCCGCCTTGACCCGGGCCAGATTCCACAGGTTCGCAGCCTGCCTTCCAAAGAAGCCATCGCTGCCAATCGTTTCGCCATCAAGAGCAAGCTGGAAAACACGGCGGGCGCCTACCCGTTCCTGTTGACCGGCCGTGCATGATCGCAGGCAGGCCGCGGTGACGATCCACCGCGGCTCCGCTTTCTCTGCTCTCCTCAATCCTCGTAACGCAGTTCCACCATCTTCTGTGCGCCCGATGCAGGCCCGCAGCCGCAGACGGCGATCACGGCGTCGCGCAGCGGATCGAGTCCCAGAGCACCTTCCAGATCCGCTTCATTGATGGCCGCCGTGACGAAGGCCGGCATGCCTGCTTCCGTGGCCAGCAGATAAAAGGTCTGCGACAGATGGCCCGCGTCCAGCAGCAGCGCGCGGTAAGCCTTGGCGTGGTTGCGGTACTTCCAGAAATTGCGCTCCACCCGCGCGGCCAGCACCACCAGCATGGGCGCGTCGACGAACCATTCCTGGTCAGCGACGGCGCGCAGGGCCAGCGCGGCGGTCTGCGTGGTGTCCATGGCCGTCAGCGGTTCCAGTGCGTGGCGCACGGGATGGTAGTGATAGAGGCCGGGCGATACGCCTTCCACGCGCTGCGCCAGCACGTAGGCTTCCACCGGATGCAGGCCGCCGGCGGAAGGGCTGACCTTCTTCAGCACGAAGGCGCCGGGCGCCATCTCGCGTTCGAACTGCGAGCCGAAGGCGCGCTGCAGCAGGCGCGAGGCCGTCGCCAGCGGCAGCACGGCGTTGCGGTCGAAGTTGCGGCCCGTGTAGCGTTTGAACAGCGTGTCATCGAGGCGCACACGTTCCGGTACGGGCAGATGGATTGCGGCCTCCCCGGGGCAGCGTTCGATCGTGGGATCGGGCGGCGTGCCATTCGATTCCACCAGCTGTTCAAAGGTCGGGAACTGGATGCCCGTCTCCACCGCCATCGCATCCCAGCGGCTGAAGATATGGGCCGCCGCAGACAGGGGACGCCAGTACTGCGAGCGCAGCACGTCGTCTCGTTCGCGAACATGGTCGCCAGCCTCGTCGCCAACCAGCAGTCCCTTATCCAGCAGGCTGGCGACGGGGTCCGGGCCGAAGCGCCGCTCGGCGACGGCGCGCTCCACCCACAGCGTTTGCCCCAGGCCACCCAGTGCAGCCAGTTCGGCGGCATCGACTTCCACCTCGCGCCCAAGGTGCGGCGCCAGCGCCATCCAGCGCATGGTCGCGCCCAATGCGCCCTCGCCTGAAAACAGCGAGGGCCAATCCACATCCAGATCCTCGCGTGGATCGATGTACAGGACTGCACAGCGTCTGATCAGCATGATGGCAACTTGAGATTCTGCGGTGCGTTCAACATACCACTGCTACAGCGCCAATTCCAGCGCACCAAGCGGCTTCAGTTTTGCAATCAATTTCGCCGCAACAGCCTGTATTTACAGGCCCGCCGCTTTGTCATATCGTGGGCATCTTTGGCAGGAGGGAGAGATGGACGGCTTAAACAAGAAATTCATGAGCGACCCCGTGACGTTTATCCGCAATCGCATGATCAAGCACGATTCCGGCATCTACTGCCCGCATAACACCACCTACGAATTCGACTTTCATGAGAAAGCGCCCTATGTCGTGCTGCAGCGCTTTGAATATCGCCCATCCAAAACCCCCAACAGGTACAGCAAGCGCATTCCGGCGGTCTGGCTGAAGTGGAAGGAAAATCATTCTTTTACCGTCACGCTCGACGGACCGGAGAAGTACTTCTTCACCGCAACGCTCAGCGGCTGTCGCCTTCGCATTTCCGGCGACAGCAAGACGCCGATCGTTTCCCATATCGCATACGGTCCCACGGCCGGCACCAAACCCGCAGCAGCCCGTATGTTCCGAGAAAAGCAAACGGCCAAGCTGGAAAAACAGGAACTGGCTGCGGGGCAGGATAAAACTCTGGTACGGACACTTTCCAGCACCGCCTTCGAGAAGGCCGCGCTGGACCAAGGTGCGGATATCAAGCACATCAATGTCTTCGGACTGAAGAACGCCACGGGTGACTGGGAGTTCTTCTGTCAAAGCGTGGCCTATGACAAGCATACCCAATCCGACTATATTCACCGCGTATGGGAACTATACCGGGGCGAGGAAGAGCTCAACTAAGCAATGGCCAGCGTCCCAGAACGGCGTAAGGAAGATTCTGTCCGATACGGCTGTGCAGCAGCACCAGCTCCGTCACCGGCCAGACGACAGGCGCCACGCCCTGTTCCGGCACCACGCATTCGTCGTACATCATCGTAACGTGGGGCGTGAAGCTGGACGGATTGCCGGGCAGCCCGGCCTTGAGCAGCGCGCGCGACAGCGCCTGGTACAGACCATGCAGCCCCACCACGCCGTCGCCGCCGCTGAGCACCAGCGGACGCCGTCCCGATGTGCGCGAGCGAGTCATGAAGGTCAGCACCTGATCGAAGCTGGCGGTGAACGGCGCAACGCCGCCGGCCGCCGCCTGCGCCGCCCTGCCTGCGGCCGCAATGACGCCCGCCGGCAAGCCGGGAAAATCGCCCAGCACGCACATGGTCGCGTGCAGACGGTCCGACATCACGGGCCGCGACTGCAGGCCGTATTCGGTCCGCAGCTGCGACAGCAGAGCGCCAATCGCCTGCTGCGCATTCGCATCCGGCTGCACGGCAAAGAACAGACGATCCGTCAGCGAGGGTTCCGGCTCAAAGCCGGGCAATAAAGATTGTTGAGACATGGGGCCTTATTTTACGCGCTGCTTTTCCAGCTTGCGCGCAAGCGTGCGGCGGTGCATGCCAAGACGGCGCGCCGCTTCCGAGATATTGAAGTCCGTCTCCGCCAGCACGGCGTGGATGTGCTCCCACTCCAGCGTCTTGATCGACGTCGAACGGTTGGTCAGTTCCAGCTCCTCCGTCCCCGCCACGTGCTCGAAGGCGGCCTCGATATCGTCCGTGTTGGACGGCTTGGCCAGATACTGGCAGGCGCCCAGCTTGACCGCCTCCACCGCCGTATTGATGCTGGCGTAGCCCGTCAATACGACGATCAGCATGTCCGGATCGTGCTGGTGCAGCATCTGCACGCAGGCCAGGCCGGAGGAATTGCCCTTCAGTTTCAGGTCCACCACGGCATAGCCGGGCGAATGGTCCACCAGCAGCGCGCTGGCTTCGTCCACGTTTTCCGCCATCAGCACCTTGTAGCCGCGCCGCTCGAAGGAGCGGCTCAGGGTGCGTGCGAATGCCGCGTCGTCTTCCACGATCATCAGCAGACGTTCAGTCGTCATGTAATGGGTCCTCTACATACTCAATCGCGGACAGGGGCAGCGAAATGCGCACCACTGCGCCGCCTTCGGGGCGGTTATGAGCAGCCACCTTGCCACCCAGGGTACGCGCCACATTCACTACCAGGAACAGCCCCAGGCCGCCGCCGGCGCGCCCTTTGCTGGACTGGTAGGGTTTGCCAAAATTGTTCAGCATCGCCTCCGGGAAGCCGGGGCCGGAATCGGTCACCTCGATCACCAGCGCGCCCTCTTCCGTGCGCGCTTCCAGCCGCAGCCAGGCGGGCGAGGCTTCCAGCGCGTTGTCGAGGACATTGCAGATGGTCTGCTTCAGCGCCTCGTCGGAAACGACAGGCAGATCATGCCCGATACGGTTGGCGAATTCAAATTCGGCCACGGGACGGCTATGGCGCCACTCCGTCACCAGCGCATCGAGGAAGGTGTTGATGGTGGTGCGCACCGACGACTCGCCGCGCGCCTCGCCCGCCGACAGCAGGATGCCGCTGACGATGGACTTGCAGCGCTGGATCTGGGTCTGCATCTCGCTCAGTTCTTCCTGCATCTCCAAGTTCTTGCCGAACTCCGGCATGCGGCGCCAGTCGCCCAGGATCACCGCCAGCGTGGCCAGCGGCGTGCCCAGTTCGTGCGCCGCGCCGGACGCCAGGAGGCCCATACGGACGATGTGCTCCTCCTCGGCCGCGCGCTGGCGCATGTCCGCCAGCTGGGCCGCGCCCACGCGCAGGTTCTTCATGATGCGGCTGACGAAGAACACCAGCAGCGAGGCGTTGAGGATGAAGGTCAGCAGCAGGCCTTCGAGGTAGATATTGATAATGCCATCCTCGTGCCCGGCCGGCAGCTCCAGCGGCTTGGCGAACAGCGCCAGCCCCGCCACGCAGGCGGCCGTCACGCCGACGATCAGCCAGGTGGCCCAGCCCTCCAGCAGCACGGCGCTCAGGATCACCTGCAGCAGATAGAGCGAGACGAAGGGATTGACCGTGCCGCCGCTCAGGTACAGCTGGCCCGTGAGGCTGCCCACGTCGACCAGCAATGCCAGCAGCAGCTCGCCGTTGTTGACGCTCTGCTGCTCATGCCAGCGCAACTGGCTGGCGATGTTGAAGGCGATCAGGCAGGCCAGAACATCGAGCATGCCGGCCAGCGGCAGCTTGATCTCCAGGCCCCAGGAGACGATGGCAATGGTGCTGATCTGCCCCACCACCGCCAGCCAGCGCAGCTGGATCAGCTGCTGCATGTTTTTGTGGCCGGCGGCGATGGTGAAGGTGCTGCTTGGATCGGAATCCGGAGTACTGGCCATTGGTGCTTTCTTGGTTAAATCAGTCCAGCCGTCCCTTGCGCGCTTCGCGGACGACCCACACGGCGGCGACGGCCATCATCAGGGCCAGTCCGTACCAGGTGATAGCATAAACCAAGTGATTGTTGGGGAAGGAAACCACGGTCAGTCCGCCGGATGGGCCATTGGCTTCGCCCGGCGTTTCGCCGTTCGCATCCACGTCGACAAAATACGGCGCCACGGCGGGCAGTCCGCGCGCCTTGGCGATGGCGGGCAGCTCGCGCGCGTACCAGAAATTGCGCGCCGGGTCGTTCTTGCGCAGGACGGAGCCTGACTTTTCGCTTATGCGCAGCAAGCCGGTGACAGCGACCTGCCGGCCGCCCGCGGCAACTGCGCAAGCGTCCGCGCCAGCCGCCGCAGGCGCCGCTTCCGCCTTCCAGCCGCCCTCGCCCGCCGGCACGAAGCCGCGATTGACCATCACGATGCCGTCCGCCGTGCACATTGGCGTCAGCACCCAGTAGCCCGCGCCACGCTCGGTCGACGCCAGCACGCGCGTCGCCAGCGCGGGCAGATACACGCCATGCAGGCGCACATGCCGGTATTCCTGCGTTTCCGCCGTCACCTGCGGCCATTGCGCGGCCGGCGGCGCATCGGCGGGCGCCGCATGCACGCGCTGCTCAACGCGTTCGATCAGCGCCAGCTTCCACTGCAGGCGGAAAATTTGCCACGTCCCTAAAGCAAAAAACCCTGCGAACATCAGCACGGCGATGATCGCCATGCTGATGCGCAGGGTCCGGGAACGACGGCGCGGAGTTGCGTCGTCTTTACCGTTCATCACTGCATGTCATGCATATTGTGTACGTCGGTGCCCATGGAAGGCATCATGTTGACGTTCATGTGGTACATGACCCAGATCGAGCCGGCCAGCACGATCACCAGCAGCACGACGGTGAACATGGTCGCCAGCAGCGTCCAGCCGCCTTCCGCCTTGCCGTTCATGTGCAGGAAGTAGACCATGTGGACGACCACCTGCACGGCGGCGAAGCCGAGGATCACGGCGGCCGTGGCGGCCGAGCTGCTGAACACCTTGTGCATCACCAGCCAGAACGGAATCGCGGTCAGGATCACCGACAGGATGAAACCGATCGTGTAGTCCTTCATGCTGCCGTGGTGGCCGTCGTCGTGGTCGTCGTGACCGTGACCGTGATGGTCGTCATGGTTATGTGGTGCGCTCATGGCAGGACTCCCATCAGGTAGACAAAGGTGAACACGCCGATCCAGATCACGTCCAGGAAGTGCCAGAACATCGACAGGCACATCAGGCGACGCTTGTTCTCGTGGGTCAGGCCGTGCTTATTCAGCTGGAACAGCAGCGTGATCAGCCAGATCGAACCGAAGGTCACGTGCAGACCGTGGGTGCCGACCAGGGCGAAGAACGAGGTCAGGAAGGCGCTGCGCTGCGGGCCGTTGCCCTCGGCGATCAGGTGCGCGAATTCCTGCAGTTCCAGGAACAGGAAGCAGGCGCCGAAGGCCAGGGTCACGATCAGCCAGACGATGGTGCCCTTCAGGTTCTTGCGCTGCGAGGCGATCATGGCGAAGCCATAGGTGATCGACGACAGCAGCAGGAAGGCCGTGTTCAGCGCCACCGTGGGCAGATCGAAGATCTCCGCGCCGGACGGGCCGCCCGCATAGTTGCGGCCGAGGACAGCGTAGGCGGCGAACAGGCCCGCGAACAGCAGGCAGTCGCTCATCAGGTAGATCCAGAAGCCCAGCAGCGTGCCGTTCTCCGGGTGGTGTTCGCGCACGTAGTAACGGGCGCTTGGGTCGGCGCTATCAGCGCCGTGGGTAGTAGCGTTCACGTTCATATCAGGCATGTGCTTCCAGCAGACGGGTATGAGCTTCTTCGGTGCGAACTACTTCATCAGCGTGGATGTGATAGTCGCGGTCGTAGTTAAAGGTGTGCTTGATGATCGAGCCCAGCATGGCGACGAAGGCCACGCCAACGAGCAGCCACATCTGCCAGATCAGCGCGAAGCCCAGCAGGCCGGCGAAGGCGGCGATGATAAAGCCGGCGGCCGTGTTCTTCGGCATGTGGATGTCGACGAAGCCGGAGGTCGGGCGCTTGTAGCCGTTTTCCTTCATGTCGGTCCAGCTGTCCATCTCATGCACGACAGGGGTGAAGGCGAAGTTGTAGTCTGGCGGTGGCGAGGAAGTCGCCCACTCCAGGGTACGGCCGCCCCAGGGGTCGCCGCTCACGTCGCGCAGTTGTTCGCGGCGCATGAAGCTGACCGCGATCTGCACCAGGAAGGCGCCGATGCCGGCAGCGATGATCAGCGCGCCGATGGCGGCCACGACGAAGTAGATCTGCAGCGACGGATCGTCGAAGTGGTTCATGCGGCGGGTGATGCCCATGAAGCCCATGATATACAGCGGGGTGAAGGCGACCCAGAAGCCGACCAGCCAGCACCAGAAGGAGATCTTGCCCCAGAACTCGTCCAGCTTGAAGCCGAAGGCTTTCGGGAACCAGTAGTTAATCGCGGCGAACACACCGAACACGACACCGCCGATGATCACGTTGTGGAAGTGGGCGATCAGGAACAGCGAGTTGTGCAGCACGAAGTCGGCTGGAGGCACGGCCAGCATCACGCCGGTCATACCGCCGATGACGAAGGTCAGCATGAAGCCCACGGTCCACATCATCGGCACGTTGAAACGCACGCGGCCCTTGTACATGGTGAACAGCCAGTTGAAGATCTTGGCGCCGGTCGGGATCGAGATGATCATCGTGGTGATGCCGAAGAAGGAGTTCACCGACGCGCCGGAGCCCATGGTGAAGAAGTGGTGCAGCCATACCAGGTAGGACAGCACGGTGATCACGACGGTCGCATACACCATCGAGGTGTAGCCGAACAGCTTCTTCGAGGAGAAGGTCGAAACGATTTCCGAGAACACGCCGAACACTGGCAGAACCAGGATGTAGACCTCAGGGTGGCCCCAGATCCAGATCAGGTTCACGTACAGCATGGGGTTGCCGCCCAGGTCGTTGGTGAAGAAGTTGGTGCCGACCAGACGGTCCAGCGACAGCATGGCCAGGGTCACGGTCAGGATCGGGAAGGTAGCCACGATCAGGGCGTTGGTGCACAGGGCGGTCCAGGTGAAGACAGGCATCTTCATCATGTTCATGCCAGGGGCACGCATCTTGACGATGGTGGCGATCAGGTTCACGCCGGATAGCGTTGTGCCGACGCCGGCCACCTGCAATGACCAGATGTAGTAGTCAACCCCCACGTCCGGACTAGCGGCGATGCCCGACAGCGGCGGGAAGGCCAGCCAGCCGGTGCGGCCGAATTCGCCCACGAACAGGGAGATCATCACCAGCACGGCGCCGAAGGTCGTCATCCAGAACGAGAAGTTGTTCAGGAACGGGAAGGACACGTCGCGCGCGCCGATCTGCAGCGGCACCACGTAGTTCATCAGGCCGGTCACGAAAGGCATGGCCACGAAGAAGATCATGATCGTGCCGTGGGCCGTGAAGACCTGGTCATAGTGGTGCGGCGGCAGGAAGCCGGCGTTGTCGCCGAAGGCCATGGCCTGCTGCGCGCGCATCATCAGCGCGTCGGCAAAGCCGCGCAGCAGCATGATCACGCCAAGCACCATGTACATGATGCCGATTTTCTTGTGGTCGATGGAGGTGATCCAGTCACGCCACAGCGGAGCCCACAGGCGGAATTTGGTCATCAGGGCCAGCACAGCGAGGCCGCCCAGCACCACCATGGCAAAAGTGCCGATCAGGATGGGCTCATGGTATGGAATTGCTTCCAGCGTGAGCCGTCCAAAGATCAATTTGGTCAGGTTCAAGTCAGACATGATTATTGTTTACGGGTAGGTTGGGCCGAAGCGGTCGCGGTGTCGGTCACGCACAGTTCTTTGGGCAGGTTCTTGGCTGCCGCGGCGGCCTGGATACGGGTCGCGTCCTGGTGCATCATCATGTTGATGCAGGTGCTGCCTTCCGCCACGCAGCGGTTCAGCGCCAGGTCGTACAGGCCCTTGTCCACGCTGGCGAAGTGCATGATCGGGTGCTTGATGGTCGGCTTGTCCAGCTCGACGTACTTGGCACGGGTCAGTGCACCGCTCTCGCCGCCGGCGCGGGTCTTTTCAACCCAGGCGTCGAAGTCGGCCTGCGTCACGCCGTGGTATTTGAAGTGCATATCCGAGAAGCCGGCGCCGCTATAGTTGGACGACATACCCTCGTACACGCCCACCTTGTTCATCACGGCGTTCAGCTGCGTCTCCATGCCAGGCATGGTGTAGACCATACCGGCCAGCGCAGGGATATAGAACGCGTTCATCACATTCGAAGACGTCATGTGGAAGCGCACTGGCACGTCGACCGGGGTCACCAGTTCGTTGACGGTGGCGATGCCCTGCTCTGGATAGATGAACATCCATTTCCAGTCCATCGCAACGACCTGCACTTCCAGCGGCTTGACGCCGGCGGCGATGGGGCGATTCTGATCCAGACGGCTCAGCGGACGGTAAGGGTCCAGCAAGTGGGTGTAGATCCAGGTGATCAGACCGAGCACGATGATGATCAGCAGGGGCGCGCCCCAGATCAGCAGTTCGAGTTTGGTCGAGTGGTCCCAGTTCGGCTCATACTTGGCGGCGGTGTTACTTTTTCGGTAACGCCAGGCGAAGAGGCAGATCAGGAACATGACGGGAACGATAATCAGCAGCATCAACAGCGTGGACACCACAACGAGGTGGGCCTGCTGGGCGGCGATATCTCCGGACGGATTCAGCACCACGGTATTGCAGCCGGCAAGCCACAACAGCGGGGTAAGGAACAGTCCACGACGGGCGAGAGTAGTAATCATGCAGTTTTAATGTACGTTACAGATTGTGGAGATCGTGATACTGTACATACAACAGCGTGTTCTTGCGATTGGACACTTTGTCCTATCCTTGCGCATGACTGTTGCAAAAGAACTATTTTAAATAGAGACAAAGAGACGACCATGGCCAACACGATTACCCTGAACGGCGTCGCTACCGGCGCCCCAGACGCAACTCCCGCAAGCACCACCGTGCATCACCCGCATGCACGGGACGGCCATATTTCCCCTGGCGAGATCGCCATCGGCGTGGTGATAGGCCGCGCCTCCGAGTACTTCGACTTCTTCGTGTACGCCATCGCTTCGGCGCTGGTGTTCCCGTCTGTGTTCTTCCCGTATGAGAGCCGGCTCGACGGAACACTATACGCCTTTGCGATTTTCGCATTAGCATTTATTGCGCGACCGCTAGGAACTGTCGCATTTATGGCAGTGCAGCATAAGTTCACCCGTGGCACCAAATTGACCCTCGCCCTGCTGATCATGGGCGCCTCCACGGCGGGCATCGCCTTCCTGCCCGAATATTCCGACCTGGGCGTGCTGTCCGTGGTCTTCCTGTCAATCTTGCGGGTTGGGCAGGGCGTGGCCCAGGGCGGCGCCTGGGACGGCTTGCCCTCGCTGCTGGCCCTGAACGCGCCGGAGAACAAGAAAGGCTGGTACGCCATGCTGCCCCAACTGGGCGCGCCGGTGGGCTTCTTCATCGCCGCCGGACTGTACTGGTACATGATGACCAATGTGGATAATGTGGACTTCATGGCCTGGGGCTGGCGCTACACCTTCTACGTGGCCTTCGCCATCAATGTGGTGGCCCTGTTCGCCCGCCTGCGCCTGATCTCCACCGACGAGTACGCCGCCCTGCTGGAAGAGCGCGAGCTACAGCCGACCCCGGTGGTCGAGCTCGTGCAGACCCAGGGACGCAACCTGATCATCGGCGCCCTCGCCGCCCTGGCCAGCTTCGCCCTGTTCCACATGGTGTCGGTGTTCCCGCTGTCGTGGATCAACCTGTATTCGCCCCGCTCGGTGACGGGCTTCCTGGCGACGGAAATGATGGGCGCGGCGCTGATGGCCGTCGGCATCATCATCTCCGGCCTGATCGCCGACCGCTTCGGCCGCCGCAACACGCTGGGCACCCTGGCCGCCCTGATCGCCATCTTCAGCCTGATCGTGCCCAGCCTGCTGGAAGGCGGCGAAGCGGGCCAGAACCTGTTCCTGCTGGTGGGCTTCTCGCTGCTGGGGCTGTCGTATGGCCAGGCAGCCGGCGCCGTGACGGCCAACTTCCCGTCCAAATACCGCTACACGGGCGCGGCCCTGACCTCGGATCTGGCCTGGCTCGTGGGCGCGGGCTTCGCGCCGCTGGTGGCGCTGAGCGTGTCGGCCAACTTCGGGCTGGCCTATGTGGGGCTGTACCTGCTGTCCGGCGCCGTCTGCTCGCTGGCCGCGCTGAGCGTCAACCGCATGCTCGACAGCCGTAGCTGATCTGTCGTTCGCGCGACTGCAACACCCAACGCCCAGCCCAGCGCCGGGCGTTTTGTTTTTCCATCAATAAATCGCCGCCTTGTGGTAGCCTGTGGTGATGTCATCAACATCCATGTCCCCTCATCAACTCGACCCGAGGCGAATGAGCGCCGCGGTGCTGCTATCCCTGCTGGCGCACGCGGTCCTGCTGAGCATCACCCTCGGCGGCCAGACATTCGGACTGCCCGCCCTCCGCTTCCCCTGGAAAGAGCGGCGCTTCCATGCTGATGATCTGCAAGTCATACTCGCGCCGTCGGTGCGGGCTGTGCCGGTGACGCCTGCCACGCCTGCCGCACCCGGAGCGCCTGCGGTTCCTGCCCCGCCGACTGTGCTGCCGGCTGTCCCCAGCGCGCCGATCTTGCCAACAATGTCAGCGGTGCCAGCAACGCCCGCTGCACCTGCGTCCCCCCCAGCACCCGCGCCAGAAAAAGCACCGGCTGCGGTAGTAGCCAATACGCCGCCTGCATCAGCGTCCGTGCCTGCCTCCTCGCCCGCGCCCGCCCCATCGCCTGCGTTAGCAGCCGCGTCGGCGCCTGCTCCCACGCCAGCCATGACGGTAGCAAAACAATCCGACCAGCCCCAGTCTGCCATGCCTACCGCTCCCGACAATGCGGACGTCAGCGCTCAACCCCAGCCCGCCCGCGAAGCACAAGTGCGAGCGCTCGAGAAAGCCAAGCTGGATCTGGAGAAGCAAAGCGCCGAAGCAGAACGCGAGGCAGAACTGAAAGCCGCCGCGCTACGTGAGGCCGCACGACAGGAGCAACAAAGACAAGACGCCATCCGAGCCGAACAAGCAGCCAAGGCCGAAGCCGCGCGCGCGGAAGCGGCGCGCCAGGAGCTGGCCCGGCAAGAGAACCAACGCCGCGAAGCCCTACAACAAGAGCAAGCAAGACAGGAAGAAAAGGCACGACTAGCCGCCGCCCGCCAGGAACAGGAGCGAGCAGAAGCGGCGCGACAGGACGCCGCCCGTAGAGACGCAGTCAGACAAGAGCAAGAACGCGCCGAGACGGCACGAGTCGACGCCGCCCGCAAAGAAGCCATCCGTCAAGAGCAGGAAAAGCAAGCCCAGCTCGAAGCAGCCCGTCAGGCCCAGAATCAGATAGAAGCCGCCCGACAGGAAGCGGTCAAGCAAGAAGCAGCCCGACAAGAGCTGGCAAAGCAAGACGCCGCGCGACAAGAGCAGGCAAGGAAGGATCTAGCCCAGCGCGAGAAAGCCGAGGCGGAAGCAAAGCGCGAAGAGCGCCTGCGCCAGATCGGCAAGCAGCTCAACGAAGAACGAGCCCAGCGCGACGCGGCGAATCGCGCCTCAAAATCGCTGCTGCCCTCAGCCAGCAATCTCCGCCGCGCCTGGCTCTACGGCCGCGACGACCCGAATACCGATCTGGTCCAATACGCACAAGCCATGAGCCACAAGATCGAAGTCAACATGACCTTCGACATGGTGCGCGAAGCGATTAAGCAACCGCACGCGCAGCCGATGGTAACGGTGGCAGTCCGCGCCGACGGCTCAGTGGAAAAGATCACTTTCGTAACCTCCAGCGGCGTCCCCGCCATCGACGCCGCTATCCAGAAGGTCGTCGCCAGCCAGGCGCCCTACGGCGCCTTCCCACCCGCCCTCGCCCGCCTGTATGACGTGATTGAAATTCGCCGCACCTGGATATTCGATGTTGCTATCCGCCTGCAATAGGAAACATCGGTAAGGCCACTCCTCACGCTGTGAAAGGATTGCAAATCCTGACCTGTCGCCCAAACATGCTCTTCTTGCTGCGCGCGACGACGACAAATTCATTCAGAACCTGAACGCTGATGACACCACCTGCTTCGAGTATCTCCGTCGCACGCTCCGCCTTAGCGGTATCAGCCGATAGCACATAAACGATGATATTCGTATCCAGGAAAATATCACCGCCGCTCATTCGCCTCTTCCCGGTTGAATTTAAAGTCGGCATGTAGCCGTCCACGATATTTGCGTAGCCCTGTAAGCAACTTTTCTACGGTTCCGCGCCGCTTCTCTTCCGCTTCCTTGCGATCCTTTTCAGACGTCGAATGGCACATGATTACCTCCCCGAGCCTCGAACTTTCATTGTAGATCCTCTATCGACAGCCCGCATTGCGGTGACGCAGGAGTGCGTAACAATCATCGTCGACATCGGCCATGCTGTGCATGATGTGCTCCGTCACCACCAGCCGCCCCTATTCCAGAAAAGAAAGTGGCATTCGAAGCATATAACTTAACAACTCCGTCCCCATCAAATGCTGTAAAAGCCTTTGTCCATCTCTCCAGGGCCTGAGCCGCCTCCTCTTGGGCTCCGGCCACAGCTATCAGTAGAAAAGATAGGAAAGATAATGCGCCGAGAAACCTCACATGCCCTCTCTTTATGGTCAAAAATTTCCGAGGACACACGAATTGTCCATTTTTGGCTGCTGACTGAGCGGCTGCTCTCGCCTGCGGATTCAACCGGTTGAATCCGCCCCCCTTTTCAGACCTTCGCATTAAAATCAAAATCGGTCTTAGCGATAGGGCGTCCCTCTGCTCACCATTCAAAATAGAGAATTATCCAGCAGCGGCAAACGACAACACGAAACACTAACGACGCTGAAAGCGACTGCCCACAAATGAAAGGAGCAAACCAAACATTATCAGGCCGCAGAAAACTTCGAGACAAGCCAAGATTTGCCCAAGCAAGCCAATAGGATGCAAGTCACCATAGCCCAATGTGCTGAAAGTAATTATGCTGAAATAAATGTAGTCATAGATTCGAAGTGATTTATCGATGGATGTACTCCCCGATGTGATCGCTCCGAATCCAGCGTATGCCACTGCGAAGGCTAATATTACTAAGACACACGTGACCGCCCAACGGCTCAGACTTTCACCGTAGTTCGACGTGATCTTCCATAACCAGTATTGTACGGCGGCGCCAAGCTCTCCCCTTGAAATAAATATTTCCCGTTGGAGTTCATTCTGCCGAGATCGAAACATACTAGCTTCTCTTGCATTGCCAACTGCTTGCAGCTCTAGATTAAAACCGTGAAATACCTCAGCCATTTGGCGGTTTGTTTGAATGCGTGACTGAAACGTATTACCCGGCTGTTGTTGGTGATGATTATTGCAGCGCGACAACGCTGCTTCCAAGACTAAAATCGGATCAATCTTTGAGGCACGCTCTTCGGGAGAAAGGGGAAGAGAGAGCATCAGCTGTTCCGCCTCCAGAGTGTCGTAATGCCTCACGTTGGCATTCAGAGCTCGACGGAACGCGTTGAACGCCTGAATATTCGGGATTCCCTTCGAGTAAGCCATACCTGCACGCCAGTATGCGCCTACCGACCACATTTCATTGCCTGGGGAATTTTCGAAAGCCATGGCTGCAGCTTCAAGGCAAAGGCCGCATAGATGGGATTTAAACGACGAAATTGGCAGCGGTGCGAGATTTTCAGAACAATTTATAACGTCTAACTGAACATTGTTAAATTCTTCTGCTGCTCGAACCCAAGCGCTTCCAGCAAAGAAATACTCGGACGACGTACTAAACTGAAGTGCAGCACGATTGAATAGTTCCGCCGCGAGTTGAGGATTTGAGCATGAAGTTGCGACCTCCTGAGCAGCTCGCTCATAGAAGCGGGCTGAAGTTCTGCTATCCTGCGCGAGCTCAAAGCATGAAGCTGCCCGCGTCAGAACCTTCGCTTTGGTTATTTTCGACTCTGCAGTTCGTTCAGCAACACGATCTAGGGAATCGAACATGGTACTGTATGACTCGCCCGCCAGATACCAATTTCCGGCAATTTCAAAATCGATTGCTTTTTGAAAAAAGGCGTCGAACGACGCTGAATTATCCAGTGAGTCTGTGACGAACCAATGGCGACTTGAGATCATTCATTTAACTCCACTTATACAAAAGCTTTGATACCCGAATTCATCCAAATCGCCCCTAATTGCGAGAGGCCGTTACTGGCCGACTACTGTCTGAAGCCAAGCCAATTAATGATGTTGGTAATTTTTGCAGGTTTTTATTGCGTGGTCATCTCGAACAGTACCATCGTACCTCACCCAAGTCTTTATGCTCTTGGTACGGGGCTTTTGAAGCAGAATCCAGTGCTCCACCTTTGGGGAGCGACTCAGTTCAAAATATGTATCATCGGCTAGTGGTAGTCCGCCTTCGATCTCGTGTCCGTCAATCCAGGCGTGGTAATACAGATACTCCCATTCGGCCAGCGCATATACTTCAGTTCCAACTTTTAAGCCAAGGTGGTTGTTGTCAAAGTCATCCCGCTTGACTACCGCCAAGCCTGGTTCGGTAACCACATCCCGAATCTCAAGCATCACCACTCGGTCCCCTGCTCGAAATTTTTGAATCGCTTTCGAATTGTCGTCCGGCGTCTCGTACCCAGAGGAGGAACCTTTTAGCGTTATCTTTAACGGAAGAACACAGTCCCAATAGTCACCAACAAAAGTCATTGGTGTTGGCGGAGGTGAGCCTTGTGGAAGTGCCTTGCACGGGAGACATGATGCCATTAAAGAGGCTGACAAAATAAGGCGTTCAATCATATAAATTCAATTTGAGCGGTGGCTCTTGGCCGATTTCGGTCTTTTTTTGCAACATGTCAGATCTCAAAAAGGTCAGCAAATAAGCGGCGCGACTCAACAATGCCACGCTCGGTCAACTGAACAGACTTAGCTTTCCCGAGAGGATTTAAAATTAACCCTTTTTCGCAAAGACGATTCATCACCTCCCAATCATAGGTCTTCCAAGTGCGGTTTCCATCATGCAAGCCTAGTTGCAAGAGCGCCAGCACTGCATTGTCGATTTTATCCGTATCGTACGCCATGATAATCTCCGCAAGTCAAATTTCTACTTCTGCTCCTGGCCGAACTCGGGCGACGGCCTTCATGATAGCCCTTTGCTCATTGGGGAAGTACGCTAATTGTCACTCCGCCACACATTTCTCTCGATACATCAAAGCATCAACGGAAGTTATTCTGGTACGGCGGTCATCAACTCTGAAATCTCTATCAAATTCCCATCCGGGTCACGCAAATAGATAGAAAGAATTGCATTTGTAGCTCCAGTGCGCTTTACTGGCCCTTCGACAATCGGCCATCCACACTCCTGAATTTTTGTGATTGCAATATCTAGAGGCACTGAGGAAATAAAACAAAGGTCCAAAGCCCCTGGAGTAGGAAGTGCTGCCTTGGGTTCAAATTCTTTGCCTTTTATATGTAAATTTATTTTTTGGTTTCCAAACTTGAATGCCTTACGTTCAACAGGTGGACTACCACCAATAAATTTCTCTAACGACATCCCCAGGATACGTGTATAGAAATCAATGCATGCCACTTCGTTGGAAGTAGTAATTACCAAGTGGTCAAGGTGACTAATCATAGTGCAAGAATTTAGCAGGTTAATTATTATTTAATTTAAAAAACAACATGACTGGCCGCTCGTGGCTGCCGAAGCCGGTCTACGATGATGCTTCGCTTCACGGCCTGAAGTTTCCTCTCATGGCAGCACTGCGATTTTTATTTAGTTCTTTTTCGCCGCCAGTTTTTTCTCTACTGCTTTCACTTTGGCTGATCGACCTTCGTACCGCTCCATAGTCTTTCCGTCGTCGTGACTCCAAAGCCATGCAAGCATTGCTACTATGTAGCTCGGTTCGTTTTTCACTTCGGCCAGCATCTTGTAATTTGCGATTGCCTTGACTATTGCACCTATTGCCGACTCAGTTACATCCAGTTCTACAAAATCCGGATCGCCCGGGTCCATGTGCTTTAATACATTAATGTTCAGTGTGTCATTGATATGTTTTGCGAACGCCCGTTTGGGCGGCGTCGGCCCGCTAGATTCCGCCTGTCCAATTGCTAGCGCGTAATCAGAAAACGGTACTTTACCCTCGCGCAAGACTAAGCCGTGGAGAATGCCGTCGGCGGCCCCTGCGAGTGTAATTGCCGCCAGTCGGTCCCCATTAGATACAAACAACCCAATCGCTGTTTCAAGTTGACGTGAGGCAATCTGAAATTTTGTCAATTTCTCGATCTTACCGGGCCCATTTCCAGGCAGTCGAATTTTCTGCGAGTTCAACGATCCGTTTTTATTGTCATCGGACATTTCAGCGGCTCCATCAACCTTAAAGTAAGAACCAAGATTTTGCTCGAGCACATCTATAACAGACTCCGGCCGCTAGTGGCCGCTACCGACTACTTCACTTCTAGGCCGGTTAACATTGGTATCGGTCTTTGATGTGGTCGTTGTAGTATGTGCCCTTGGAGTATGACCGCATGAACGCGGCATGTACACTCGAGGGTACCCGACAAAAATCATAACTATGACCTTGTTGGAACTGGATTCGCATACGAGCTGTCTGGCCGTCATAACCAATTGCAACGATAGCACTAGAATTTACTCGAACCATTTGCATAGCAGCTCCATAAATTTTAGGACTCAATGTTATAAAGAATGTTGATTGGAAACGGCAGCTTCTGGCCGAATTCCACCCACGAAGGATGAAATATCCCCATTTTCATTCGTCAGGGTTTTTCTTCAAAATGTTCATAGCCACGGCCACTCGCCGGCCGCGATTTTTGGGCACCGCATGCTGCAGCGTGCCTGGGAACAGGTAAAACGCATTTTTCAAGGCAGGACGGGGCGTATTGTTACCAAAGATGATGGGCGCGCTCTCGTTATCGCTCTCCAGATACAGCACGCAGGAAAAGAAACTGGGGAAGTGATTATGGCTGGCTGCGTAGCCGCCATCACCATATTCAATGGCCCAGCATTGCCAGATGCGGAATTCGGTACCAGGTACTTCGTGTGGCTCTTTGCCCCCCAGGAAGACATCGCACCATACCTGGGTTGTGATGTTGACCACCAGATCGCACAAGGGCTTGAATTTATCGTTCAATTCATGGCCGTTTTTCGGACTCATCCACTCACCGTAAACATTCGACTGGCGCGGATCGGGGTGTGAAATCTTCATTTCTTCGATCGCAGCACGGGCCATATTGAGCTCGTATTCGCGTCCAGAAAGATCAAAACCAAAGATGGGGAGCGTGCACTCGATAAGCTGCGGTTCGATGTTTTTCAGTATTTTGGTCACAGTATTTCCATTTTTTGATTGCTTCAATCGTCATCGGCGCAAGCCGTGCTGTGCATGATCTGCTCCGTCACCTGCTCCAGCAAGCCGCCCAACTCCGCCACCATGGACTGGGCCAGCGCCACCTCGCTGCTCGTCTCGCCAGGCGCCAGATGCTCCAGATCCTGGCACAAGTCTGCCATGCCGAAGGCGCCGACGGTGCGCGCGGCCGCCTTGATGCGGTGGCCCAACTCCCGTACAGGCTGCACCTCGCCCCGAGCCAGCGCCGCCTCCATATCGCGCACGCCTTCCTGCGTGCTCTCCAGGAATTTGAAGGCGAACTTGCGCACCTTCTGCGGCTGGTCGCCGATCAGATCGGCCAGCACCGACAAGTCGATCACAGCCGCATCGCCGACAGGCGCGCCCTCCTCCAGCGGCGCCGGCAAGCTGATCGTTGCCACCTCCGGCACGGGCGCGCGCTCGAGCAGCCAGTTGGCGATCGTCTGATACATCAGCGCCGGCTGGATAGGTTTGGAAATGAAGTCGTTCATGCCGGACTCGATACAGCGCGTCCGGGCTTCGGTCGTGGCGGTGGCCGTCATCGCCAGCACGGGCAGACCGGCCAGCAGCGGATCGGCGCGGATACGGCGCGTCGCTTCCAGCCCATCCATCACCGGCATCTGCACGTCCATCAACACGCAGTGGAAATGCGCCTGCCGCAGCAGCTCCAGCGCTTCAACCCCATTGTTGGCGACGCACACCGTGGCGCCCACCTCCTCCAGCATTTCCCGCGCGATTTGCTGGTTGAAGAGATTGTCTTCGACCAGCAGAATGTGGGCCACCTTCAGGGCCGACATCACGGCCGAGGTATTGGCGCTGGCCACCAGCTCGGCGGCCGCTTCGCTGATCTGGTTGATGAGCACGGGCACCGCCTTATCCGACACGCCGAGCCGGGCCGTGAACCAGAACGTGCTGCCGACTCCCGGCTGACTCTGAACGCCAACGTCGCCGCCCATCAATTGCGCCAGCTGTTTGCAGATCGCCAGACCAAGCCCGGTGCCGCCATATTCCCGCGTGGTGGACGTATCGGCCTGCTGGAACGAAACGAACAATTTGTCCATCTCCGCTTTCGACAGCCCGATGCCCTGGTCGCTCACTTCAAAGCGCACCAGGCAGCCATTGGCATCGCCAACCACTTTGCGTACGCGGAACTCTATCGTGCCGCTCTCGCTGAACTTGATGGCGTTGTTGGCGTAGTTGATGAGCACCTGTCCCAGCCGCAGCGGATCGCCCACCAGCACCGGCGGCAAGGCGGGATCGACATCGAACACCAGCTCCAGGCTGCGTCCGGCCGTTTTGGGCGACACCACCGTCATCAGCGTCTGCACCACATGGTCGAAGGAAAAGTCGATATGCTGGATTTCCATCTTGCCAGCCTCGATCTTGGAAATGTCGAGGATGTCGTCGATGATGCCCAGCACATGCTCGCCGGCGAAACGGATTTTTTCCAGATAGTCGCGCTGGCGCGGATCAAGCTCCGTCTTCAGCGCCAGATAGGCCATGCCGATCACGCAGTTCAGCGGCGTGCGGATCTCATGGCTCATATTGGACAGGAACTGGCCCTTGGCCATGCTGGCCGCCTCGGCAAGCTGCCGGGCCTGCTCCAGCTCCCGGTTCTTGGCTTCGAGCTGTTCCTCGTAACGCCGCTCGGCCGTCACGTCGTGGTAAATGGTCACGAAACCGCTGACCTCGCCGTCCACGCCAAAGATTGGCCGGCCGACGATATTCAGCACGGTGCCATCCGTCCTGGCGCGAATGAAATTGTGGGGTTCAAACTTGAGGCAAAGCGCCACCCGGGCCGCCACATGGGCCTCGATCTCGCCCGGCCCGTAGTCGCCGCGCAAGGCGATGAAGCGGAAGATTTCGGCCATGGTCACGCCGGAATGCATCACCTCCAGCGGAAAGCCCTGCATCTGGCAAAACGCGGGATTCCAGAACCGGATGGTCAAATCCCGGTCGACAATAGTCACGCCGACCGGCATGTACTCCAACGCCGCCGCCAGCCTGGGGAAATTCAGCCGGATGAATTCTTCGCTTTGAGCAGTCGATTCCATAAACAAAATACTCTCGTAGACTCCTGAACCCATATCGGGCCAGGAGTCAGCAGGATAGCATCTTGCTCAAATGAAAAATGCGCACATTGTCACAATTGACGATTCTACACTGCTTAAGTCAGCGCATTCCGGTCGAAATACTCATGGCCGAGGGTGCCTTCCAGCCGGCGCTCCAGCTCTTCGGAAAAGCGCAGGACGCCTTGCAGCAGGCGGTGATGGATGCGCACGTCAACGATCTTGCCCGTCTCGTTCTTGGTCAGGATGGTGACGCCATCCAATGCCAGTCCGCCGAAGGCCTGCGCATTCCACTCCAGCCAGACGCGGTTTTCGCCCGCCACTTCGTCCACGAATTTGACCGAGTCGTAAATGCTGCTTGCCGCGCCCAGCACTTTTCTCAGCAGCTGCACGCCGACCACCGGCCGCGACAGAACGCTCGCATGCAGCACCACATTGTCTGCAAAGACGGCGGCAAAGGCTTCCTCGGTACGCTCGGCGAAGGCGCGCTTCCAGCCGCCTTGGGCCAGCGTGTCGACCGACGCCGTTTGCGGCAGGACCTGGCCGAGGAAGCGGGTCAGCACGGCAGCGGTGGCCTGCGCCTGCTCCGCCTGCGGCCAGTGTCCGGCGTCGGCAATGAACTCCAGCTGCGCCGCCGGGAAGCGGGTGGACTGGATCTGGCGCACCGCATCCTGCGGCACGAACGGATCGTCCACCGCGCCGACCAGCATGACGGGGCCGCGCCAGGCGCTGGGCGCATTGCCCGCCGGATCACCGACGCTCCAGGCGTCGAAGTAGCCTTGCACGGTTTCTGTAGTTTGCGTCACGCCATTGGCCACCAGATCTTCCAACGCCGCAGCGGACAGGTTTTTCGAGAACGAGCGTCGCAGATGGCGGTGCACCTCGGCGTCGCCAGCGGCATTGCGCAGCGTGGCGCTCACTTCCTCGGGCAAAGCGCTGCCGCCCAGCGGAACGGGCGTCATCAGCACCAGGGCCGCGACTTGCTTGGCGCAGCGCAGAGCCACCAGTTCCGCGATCTGCGCCCCCATGCTGTGGCCGACCAGGGTCACGGAACCCGGCGCGCAACGCTCGACGATGGCGGCAACGTCGGCCGCTGCCTGGGCCAGCGTGCGCGGGCCTGCCATATCGTGCGAAGCGCCTGCACCGCGCAGATCGACCGCGATCAGGCGCGTGTCCGGGGTCTGCATGGTCGCCATCAGCGCTTCCCATGCGCTGGCGCTGTCGAGAAAGCCGTGCACGAAGATGATGGTGCGGCTACCGCTGCCCACTTCCTTAATGGCCAGCTGATTGTTTGTTGATGCTTGAGTCATGTCCTTACCTCTTTCGTATGCTTGTCTTCAATCCGCTTTGGCGTTGCCCGCCGCCGACCAGCCCTTCTGGTCCATGGGCGACCAGCCGATGGGCTTGCCGTCAAGGCGACGCACTTCGCGGGCGGAGGGATCGTTGATGACTTCCGGCGGCACGGGGGCGCCGAAGACCGTATTGGCAACCGTGTATTCCGACGCCATGCGACCCACAGCCTGCAGGGCCACCGTGTCGATGCGCCCGCCTTCCAGCCACAGGTCGTCTCGGATATGGATGCGCAGCACTTTGCCGAATACCACGTGGTCGCCCACCTCGCCGATGGGAGTGATGCGTTCGAGTTCGCATTCCATCGTGATCGGCGCACCGGCCACGCGGGGAGCACGCACCAGGTCGCTCGCCAGCTTGTCCAGGCCGACAACTTCGAATTCGTCGACTTCAGGCGGGTGCTCTACCGAGGATTTATGCATCTCGTTCACCTGGGGTAGCGACACAATGTTGACGACGAATTGCCCCGTCTCGCGGATATTCACCAGCGTATCTTTCAGCGTCACGCCGTCTGAGCGCGGCTGCAACGTCAGGCTCACCATCGCCGGCTGGCGCGAGACGACGGTGAAGAAAGATACCGGCGCCAGGTTGGCGATGTTGTCGGCCGAGATGGTGGACACCCAGCCAATTGCACGCGGCAGCACGCTGCCGATGAAGACTTTGTAGACGTCTTGCGGCGTCATGTCTTTAGGATCGAATTTCATATTATCTCCACAAATTCTGCTAAAAGAGGTTTACTTCCCTTTGAAGTGCAGCACGGGACGGGGCAATCCCGCCTTCGCCGCATCGACCGCCGAACGGATGCCAGTCTTGACGTCCTCGGTGTCAAACAAGGGCATAGCCAGATCAAGGATCAAGTCGTCGGCGGCCTTGACTCCGTCCGATGCCCAGGCCCGCAACAGGGCCTTGTGCACGGCGTGCGCCCGCGTGGGGCCGGTCGCGAAGCGCATCAGCAGCACTGCCACGTGGCTTTGCAGCTCGGCTTCAGGCACCACCGTGTTGACGAGGCCGCGCTGCTGCATCACCTGCGCAGGCACGGGATCGGATGTGAAAGCCATGATGGCGGCCGTCTGCCGGCCAGCACGCTCGGCCACGCGATAGACGCCGCCCAGCATGGTGATGATCCCCAGCGTTTGCTCCGGATGACCGAAGCGCGCCGTATCGGTCGCAACGATGATGTCGCAGCGGGTCGCCAGTTCCAGACCGCCGCCGAAACATGTGCCCTGCACTGCGGCGATGGTCGGGAATGGCAGATTTTCGATCGCATCAAACGTCGCAATCCAGCGCTCGAAGACGACGCGCAGCTCGGCCGGGGTCATGTCGGGCCACGGCATGATGTCGCCGCCGAAGCAGAAGTCGGGACCGTCGGCGTCTATCAGCAAGGCGCGCACCTGAGCATCGCGCACGGCGGCCACCGCTGCCGCCAGCTCCTCGGCCATGGCGACGCTCAGACGGTTTTGTGGCGGATTGGTCAGCGTGATGCGCGCGACCTCGTTTTCAATATGCAGCTTCAACTGGGACATGGCTTACTCCTGCCCGGCTGCCAGATGCTCGGTGAACCACTCGATGGCTGCGCCGCTGGACTTGGCAAAGCCGCCCAGATAGGGATCGAAATGGCCGCCCTGGATCATGCACAGGCGCTTGGGTTCCAGTGCGCGTTCGTAGGCGTCGAGCTCGAGGTCGGTCATGGTCAGCGTGTCCTTCGTGCCGACGATCATCAGCAGCGGCGTTGGCGACACGCGGCTGACCCAGGCGCCCGGCTCATACATGCGCGCCATCGAGGTCGAGCGCAAAGTCACGTCATTGGTCCATGCGCCTTCCGGCAGCGGCTGGATATAGAACGCAATTGCTTCCGGCTGGCGGTAGGCCGCAGGCTGCGACAGGTCGGCGCTGACAATCGCCTGACGCCGCGGCGGCTCGCCGCGCGCCTGCGCCCGCTCGTCCTCGGCCAGTAATTCCAGGAAGCCCGGCAGCAAATCCGGCGACACGCGGCGCATGCCCTGCTCGTATCCGCTGATGGTCGGCACTTGCGAGACGATGCACTTCAGGCGGCGGTCATTCGCGCCCAGCACCAGCGCGTGGCCGCCGCTATAGCTCGTTCCCCACAGGCCGATGCGCTGCGGGTCCACTTCCGGTCGGCTCTCGAGGAAGGAAATCGCGCGGCGCCAGTCGGCGATCTGCAGCCAGGGATTGATGTCCTGGCGCGGCACGCCGTCGCTGTCGCCGAAATTGCGGTGATCGTGCAGCAGCACGACAAAGCCCGCCTGGGCAAAGGCTTCGGCATACGGCTCCAGCCCGTGTTCTTTCACGCCCGCGAAGCCATGCGCCATCGTGATGGCCGGATGCTTGCCGCCCTGCGCCGTAGCGGGCGGCAGATAAAGCAGCCCGCGCAGCATGAGGCCCGGCTCGGCCGCGAATTCAACTTTCAATTTGTTCAGCATATTTGCTTCTCCAATTGAGGTGTATATACACCATGCACTGCGACACAAAGGCCGCAGTGCGCTTGCACCGTTTAGTTGCGGTAGAGAGGATTCGATGCGACGTACACGCGCACGGACGACTGCGGCCAGTCCTTCGGCGCGATCTCGCTCAGATTGAAGCTGGCCTTGGTCGGCAGCGTGGAGAAGTGCCAGACGAAGGATTGATTACCGGCGACAAAGCGCACGGACTCGCCGTCGGTGACATTGACGTAGAGGGTGTCCTGCTGCAGGTTGAGCTGGCGGTCGGCCTGGCTCGTGTTCGCGGCGTTGCCGTAATCGTTGGAGCTGGCTGCATGCGCACCGCCGGCGATCAGCGCCAGCGAAACGGCCAGCAAGGAAAAGATATTGCGATTCTTGTTAAACATATTGTGCTCTTGGTTTGAATTTGATTTAGCTGCATTCGATTGAGTGCGGGCTTTAGTTTATTGAGCGGCCCAACGGCTCACCATGCCTGTGCCGCTCAAAAACCTGCCCGCAAATCTCACTGCGCAGCTTGCTCGATGGCGCTGACCAGGCCGGGTACGTCGGTCAGGAATGGCGTGTGGCCCGTGTTCAGCGTGAACTCCTGACGCACGGGCGTGGCCGCGACCATCTTCTGCTGCAGATAAGGGCTAACCACATTGTCTTGCGCGGTGTGGATGTAGACCTTGTCCAGCTTGCCGTAGCGCGCTGCGGTCAAGTGCACCGGCGTTGCCAGCGGCGCCAGCGGCTCGTCGAGGATCAGATCGGGCAGAACTTTGCGCAAGCCTTCCGGCGCACCGTTGGCGAACAGGTCGGCGCGAGCGGCGTAGTTAATCGACACCAGGCCTTTGTCCTTGTCGATGATCAGCGCCGGACCGGCCTTGCTGTCGCGGTCCTGATTGGCCAGGGTCAGCAGCGACTCGCCGTCCTGCGGCAGATAGGCGGCCAGATAGACCAGGGTCTTGATCTTTTCCGGCGCCGCTTCGCCTGCGGCCGCCACGGTGATGCCGCCGAAGCTGTGGCCCACCATCACCACCGGTTGCTTCTCGCCGGCGATGGCTTTCAGTACCGTGTCGCGGTAGACGTCGACGCTCGCCAGATTGGCCGCCAGCGGCGCGCTGGGGCGGCCCGGCAGATTGACGGTGATGACGCGGTAGCCGTCCGCGCGCAGCTTGGCGCTGACGCCGTCCCAGACGTGCACATCTTCAAAGGCGCCGTGAACGAGGGCGATGGCCGGCTTTTCTGCAGCCATCGCATGTGCGCTGACCAAGGTTGCCGAAGCCATCATTACGCTTGCAAAAACTTTCATGTCATACTCCTAAATGCTTTATTTAAAGGGTGAAAACTGTGGAGTAAATGATAGAGAGGTGTGCGATGGCTAGCCATATCCGGGAGCCCGAGCTTCATGGCAGATCGTCCGAAAATGCGCCGGACTACGGCGCGGCGGCCACGCGCCCCGACGTGCTGTCGCAAGTGCTGACCATGATCCGGCTGCGCGGCGAGCTGGTGTATTCCGCCAATCTGCGCGGGCCGTGGGGCATCGCTTTTCCGCAAGGCGCGGCGCACTTCCACTTTGTCGAACAGGGCACGCTGTGGATACGGCAAGGCGCCGAGCTGGTCCACGCGCAGGCGGGCGACATGGTCCTGCTGCCGCACGGCGCGGGCCACGCCATCTGCGATGATCCGGCCACGACGCCAGTGGACATCGCCAGCCTGATCGACACCTGCTTTGACCGTAGCCGTTCAGAATTCAATTACGGCGGAGCGGGGGCCACCACACACGTCATCGGCGGCCAGTTCCATTTCGAGGGAGGATCACTGGCGGCGGTGATGAGCGCCCTCCCCGCCGTATTGCTGATCGCCAGCGAAGGCGGCCGCACGCCCGACTGGCTGAACGCCATTTCTCATTTCTTGATCAAGGAATCGCAGGAGGTCGAGCCCGGCTCCTCGCTGATGATTTCGCGCCTGATCGACCTGCTGGTGATCCGCACACTGCGTACATGGGCCGCGAATCAACACCAGCCCGGCAGCTGGCTGGGCGGATTGGGCGAAGAGCGCCTGGGCCGCGCGCTGAACGCCATCCACGACGATCCCTACCGGCCGTGGACGGTGGCGGAACTGGCCGGCATCGCGGCCATGTCGCGCTCGATCTTCGCCGAGCGCTTCACCACCCGGGTCGGCGAACCGCCACTACAGTATGTGAAACGCTGGAAGCTGACGCTGGCAGCCGATATGCTGGCCAGCGGTCAGTTACGCGTGAAGCAAGCGGCAGAGCGCACGGGGTACGCGTCGGATGCGGCTTTCAGCCGCGCCTTCAAAGCCCAGTTCGGCTATGCGCCGAGCGAGGTGCGCCTGCGCGAAGAAGCGGGAGCGCGGGCTTAATCTCCATTAGTACATACCGAAGACCCTGCCGCCAAGCCCGGCAATCATACTCATGGTGGTGAGCCACATACCGATCATCCAGCGCATATTGACGTTCACTTCCTTGCGTACCTCATCAAGCTGAATTTGCAGCTCGCTGATTTTGAGGTCAGTATATTTTCTGAGTTCACAAATGCTTAGATCGGTGCGATCAAACCGTTCCAGCATCAGTCTGCGCAACTCGTCGATTGCCTGATACAAGCACTCAATATCTTTTTGCTGCATTTCCTGCCGGACCTCAATCTTGCTAATGCGTGCTTCGTAGTCCATGGCGCCTCCCTCGAATTGCCCACAACTGTGGCATTGAAGCAGGGGCCATGTCTTGAGGTTGGACATCGGTGCGCACAAAAAGTTCAAGACTTTAAGGCCGCCTCACCGTGCTCGAGCAGGAAGCCGGCTATTCAAGCGCTCGCGCAGCAGGGTCGCAGCCGAATCCGCCATGATGACGACTCCGCCCGCCAGCATGATGGCGTCCTTCAGGATCAGCCTTCCCACGCCGGACAGATAGGGAAAGCCATGCTGCAGATCGCCCAGCGCCGGCACCCAGGCCTCCGGCGTGGTGGCGAGGAAGGACATGGTCACGAACGGCGTCAGGAAGGACAGCAATCCGCCCAGCAGCCCGACCTTGCGCGACAAGGGATTGGCCAACACGCAGAACGCAATCAGCAACTCCACCGCGCCCAGGCCCTTGGAAAAGCCATAGGTATTGTTCTGCGTCTGCCATTCGCGCTGAGCCGGCACCAGCTGGCCCTCATGCGTGAAGTGCTCCTTGTACTGCTCGGGGTGCTTGTAGAAGAAGGACATCACGGGACTTTGCGCCACCATCGGCGTGATGCTGTCGGCTTCGTACGGGATGAACTTCAACCAGCCTATCCAGATAAAGACGATGGCGATCGACAGGCGGATCAGGGTAACGCCGGCCTTGTCGGCGCGGCTGAGAGAAGTGAGTAACCGGTCAAACAGAGACATAAAAGATATCCAATAAAATTAAGCGATGGAACCAGCGTGAAGCGCGGACTTCACTCCGCCCCCAATTTCGTCAACGCCTGCACCGCACTTTCGTTGCGCTGCTCGCTGGCCAACGCAAGCGGCGTGCGGCCCTGCGCGTCGCGGTGATTCAAATCAGCCCCGTGGGCCTTGAGGACAGCCAGCATGTCGTAGCGTCCGAACAGGGTCGCGAAAGACACCGCCGTTTCGCCGGCGTTATTGACCTGGTTGATGTCGCAGGGCGCTCCAGCCAATACCTGGGCAATATCGTTGTCGCCTTTGAATAGCGCACCCATCAGAGCCGTATTGCCGCGCTTGTCGGCGAGGCAGGCATTCGCGCCGTGTTCAATCAGCAGATTCAGCGCTGCCGGCTGGTGGTTATATGCGCTCAAGACAAGGGCCGAATAGCCCTCCTTCGTCGTCGCATCAATAGGGAATTGGGCGTCAATCAGCGCCGACAGAATGTCGACGCGTCCCAGCCGCGCCGCCGCAAACCAGGACTCGGCCGGATCGCTCACCGGTTCCGCATGGGCGATAGCGCCCGAGGCCAGAATTGCGGTCAGCGCCAAGCCGGCGATTAAATCACCAACTAAATAAGCCAGAATTTTCTTCATCATATTCATTCATCGAAAATAACTGGTCCCGCCAATACATCCGCGGGACCAGAATGGCTTAGTCCTTCAGCTGCGCCGCAGCGGCCTGGATGCGCGACACGTCGGCATGCGTGGCTTTCGCCAGGCGCTTGCCATACTCCGCATCGGCCTTGTAGAAATACGACAGCATCGTGTACTTGTTCGCCTCCGATCTGACCTTGTTCAGATCGCCGGAGAGATTGTCGATCAGCTCCTGCTTCGCCGATTCCGACAACGAACGGAAGAACTCACCGGCCTGGCGGAAGTTCTGCGTCTTGTAGATGGCCGCCTGCTGCGTCGTGCCGGCGAGCGGAGTGGCGGCGTATTTGTATTGCGCCTGCTGCTCCAGTTCCGCCAGCGTCGATGGCTCGTAGTTGACTTCGCCTTTGCGGCCATCGCTGTTCATCGCGCCGTCCTGATTGTGGTTGACGGCTTTCACAACGGGGCGATTGATGGGCAGACTGTTGTAATTGGCGCCCAGACGGTACATCTGGGTATCCGCATAGGCAAAGAGGCGGCCCTGCAGCATCCGGTCTTCCGACGGCTCGATGCCCGGCACCAGGCGTGACGGCGCGAATGCCGATTCTTCACTCGATTCGAAGTAGTTATCGGGCACGCGATTCAGCGTCATCGTGCCGATCTTTTGCTCGGCAATGGTGGATGGCCATTCCTTGGTGTCGTCCAGCGGGTCAAAATCGAACTTGTCCAGATCCGCAGGCGATAAGGTTTGAATATATAAATCCCATTTCGGGAAATTACCAGCTTTAACGGCGCCATAAAGATCGTTACTCATCAGATTCCAATCGACGCCGATGGACGTGGCTACGTCCTTGCCCAGGATATTATGTAGTCCTTGCTGGCTTTTCCAGTGGAATTTCACATAACGGACATCGCCATTCGCGCTGACCAGTTTAAAGGCGTGCACGGCAAAACCATCCATATTCCGATAAGAATTGGGCATGCCATTCTCATGATACATATGCGTCAGCATATTTGTTGCTTCAGGAGTATGCGCAAAAAGTCGAATGCCAGATTCGCATCCTGAACGCCGGTGACTGCGGACGGTTTATTCGCGTGAACAAAATCCGGGAATTTAATAGCGTCGCGGATAAAGAATACTGGCTGGCTGATCCCGACCATATCCCAGTTCCCCTCCTGGGTATAAAACTTGATCGCAAATCCGCGTGGATCGCGGGCCTGCTCAGGGGAGCCGCGGTATCCCATTACCGAAGAAAAACGAACAAACACGGGAGTTTTTACTCCGCTCTTAAATACCTGGGCGCTGCTTAAGGAGCTGATGTCGGCCGTGGAGATAAACTCGCCATAAATACCGGTCCCGCGTGCATGGACGACACGCTCGGGAATGCGCTCACGGTCAAAGCGCTGCAATTTCTCTATCAGATGCGAATCCTGCAAGATGACCGGGCCGCGCGCGCCGGCAGTTTGCGAGTTTTGATTGTCACCAACCGGAGAACCATTATCTCTTGTCAACTGCGTGGGTGAGCTCACTTGGGCGGACGCCGCTGTGATAATAAAGCCAATAGCCAAAGGCAGATAACGTTTATTCAATTTCATTTCAAGCTTCTATCTCTAAAGGAGGAAGCCAGATCATAGCGGCGGGCCTTTTCTAAAGGAATTTTATAGTTTCTATGATTTCGATAGATTATGCCCAACATCAAAAATAGCTGTCCGCCGGCGTAGATGCCTCGGATGAAACTGTTGCACAATTGCCTCAAATAATTCCCTCAAGAAACTACGCAATCCCCGCATTTCCCCTGCAATGACTCGCGGAGCCATGCGTTTGGCTTCCCAAGCCACTGCAAATACGCCAGCGACTTGTCCATTTCGCACTAAGATCAAACCCAGGCAGTATTGTTCTAATGACACCGTTTCCTGCAAAAAATACAAAACGAGACACCGCTATGAATCGCGCCCCGCAGGACAAGCAATTAAGCGTGCACGCCGCCCTGGCCGGCAAGCGCATTCTGATTACGGGCACCACCGGCTTTCTGGCCAAGGTGGTGCTGGAAAAGCTGATCCGCACCGTGCCGGACATCGGCGGCATCATCCTGCTCGTCCGTGGCAGCAAGGGCATGGACGCCCGCACCCGCTTCGAACGCGAAGTGGCCACCTCCTCCGTCTTCGACCGCCTGCGCGCAGAGCGTCCGCTGTTCCTGGAGACCTTCTTCGCCGACAAGCTCGAATGCATCACGGGTGAGGTGACGGAAGCCGGTTTTGGCCTGGGGCTGGAAGACTTCAGCGCCCTCACCCGCCGCGTCGACCTGGTGATCAACGCCGCCGCCAGCGTCAACTTCCGCGAAGCGCTGGACGAGGCGCTGTCGATCAACGCCCTCAGCGTGCGCAATATCGCCGAGCTGGCGCGCGCCGCCCATGCGCCGCTGATCCAGGTCTCCACCTGCTACGTCAACGGTTACAACAAGGGCGACATGCACGAGCAGATCGTCGCGCCCGCGCGCAACGCGATCCCGCGCCATGCGGACGGCCATTACGACCTGGCCGGCCTGCTGCAGCGCCTGCAGCACCGCATCGAACAGGTCAAAGCCAGCACCCGCGATCCCAAGCTGCTGGCGCGCCGCCTGACGGAAGTGGGCATCAGCGAAGCCAATTACTACGGCTGGAACGACACCTACACCTTCACCAAGTGGATGGGCGAGCAGCTGGCGCTGGAGCATATGCGAGGCGGCGCCCTGACCATCGTCCGCCCCTCCATCATCGAGAGCACCTTGCAGGAACCGGCGCCCGGATGGATCGAAGGCGTGAAGGTGGCCGACGCCGTGCTGATGGCCTACGCGCGCGGCAAAACCAGCTTCTTCCCCGCGCAGCGGCGCGAGGTGATCGACATCATCCCGGCGGACATGGTCGCCAGCAGCATCGTGCTGTCCAGCGCCGAAGCCCTGGCGACGCCCGCCACCCAGCGCATCTACCAGTGCTGCACGGGCTCCAGCAATCCGGTCTCGGTGGGTCGCGTGATCGACCTGTTCCACGGCGAGTCCAAGCGCAACTGGCAAAACTACGACCGCCTATTCTACACCGAGCCGAAACACGATTTCACGGTGGTGAGCCGTCCCACCTTCCTGCTGATGCTGCGTACGATGAGCCTCGGCGTGACCCTGTTGAACGGTGTGCGCCGCCTGCTGGGCGCCGGCCCTTCGCCTGCGCTGGAAAAGGTGCAGACGACGCAAACGCTGGCTATCACCTTCTCCTTCTACACCGCGCCGCAGTACCGCTTCCACAACAACCGCCTGATGGCGCTGTCGGCCCGCTTCGGCATGGACGATGTACTGCGCTACCCGGTCAACACCGGCATCATCGAATGGAAGGACTACCTGTGCCGCATCCACATGACGGGCCTGAACCGCTACGCACTGCGTCCGCGTTCGGCCAAGGGTGCTGCGGCGGTGGCGGCGGAGACTGCGCCGCCGGTAGTGGAAACGCCTGCATCAACTGCATTGGAAACACCCTAATAACAAAAAACGCCGACGCGGCAGAGACAATAAAAAACGCAGCGCGGCAAAGGAGACGACAACAATGAACCAGCACACACCAGCCGCCGCGCCCATGACCCGGCGCGACTATGCGTGGCACCGCATGGACACCGAGAAGAACCTCATGGTCATCAACAGCATTCTGCTGTTCGAGGGTCCGGTGGACATGGAGCGCCTTGTTTCGACCATCGCCCTGCGCCTGCCCAACTACCCGCGATTTACGCAGAAGGTGGAGCGCCGCTTTGGCCGTCCGCACTGGGTGGAGGATCACAACTTCAATATCGAAGCGCACATCAAGCTGGAAAAGATGGAGCGCGACGTCAGCCGCGAAGAACTGCAGGGCCATCTGACCCGTCTCGCGCACCAGCCGCTGGAAGGCGGCCGTCCGCTGTGGCATATGACGGTGCTGGACCGCGTCAACGGCGGCCACGCCATCGTCTTCCGCGTCCACCACTGCATCACCGATGGTCTGGGCCTGGTGCACGTGCTGAACCACCTCACCGACGACAACGGCCTGCACGGCCGCTCGCCGTCGCCAGTCGGCCACCCGCACCGCGCTTCGGTGGTGCATAACGCCGTCTGCTCGGCGGTGGCGCGCGGGATCTCGCACCTGAAGATCGCCTTCCACGTCTCGCGCCTGTCCATGCTGTGGCCGGACGCGCAGACCCAGCTTAAAAAGCCCATGCACGGCAAGAAGCAGCTGGTCTGGCTACCGCCGCTGGAAATGGAAAAAGTCCGCGCCATGAGCAAGCGCATGGGCGTGACGCTGAACGACGCCTGGGTGGCGGCCGTCTCCGGCGCGCTGCGCGCGTATCTGGAAGAACGCGGCCAGAAGGTCGATGGCCGCGCCCTGCGCGCCGCCGTCACCTTCAACCTGCGCGAGAAGGCCAACGCCTTCCAGCTGGGGAATGAATTCGGCCTGGTCGCCGTCGACCTGCCAACCAATATCGACGACGCCACCACGCGCCTGCTCCAGTCCAGCGAGCGCATGACGGCCATCAAGCGCTCGCACCAGCCGCGCGCCACCATGGCCTTCCTCTCGATCGCGGGCTGCCTGCCGACAGCACTGCAGCACTTTGCGCTGAACCTGTTCACGTCCAAAGGTTCGGTGGTGCTGACCAATATCGAAGGTCCGGGTAGCCGCCGCTACCTGGCCGGTTCGCGTATGACGGACCTGATCTGCTGGGTGCCACAGGCGGGCAAGCTGGGCGTGGGCCTGGCCTTCATCTCCTACGCGGGCCAGATCCAGCTGGCGCTGTTCGTGGACACGGACCTGATTCCCGATCCGGACCGCCTGTTGGAGCTGACCTACGCCGCCTTCGACGAGCTGGAAGAAGCCACGCGAGACGTGGCTCCTGCAGCCGCGCCGGAAACGCCGCTTCCCGGTCCGCTGGCCCCCGCAGGCTAAGCGCATTGGCTCCTTTGGAATAGCCCTAATTGGACTTCCGCCGGCAGCGCCGGCGGAGGTATGATGGCGCCAGCCCTAACGTGGAGCCACTTATGCCTGCCAATCCTGCGCCAGGCGCGCGCATTGCCGCCGCCCCTGCCGTCTTTACCCTGTTCTATCCCTTCTTCCTGAAAGGCTTTCACTGGAGTGTGGAAGCCGGCAGCACCTTGATGCCTGCGCTGATGCTGGCCTTGGCCTTCGCCGTGCCCGCGCTGGGACTGGCCGTCGCATTGAAACTTGGGCGCATCGCCCAGCCGGATGCGGGACAGCTGTGGGCCAAGCGTCTCGCCTTGCTGGCCGTGGCCGCGCCGCCTGTCTATGTGGCGATGGGTGTGCTGCTTTACATGGCGAAGGACCCGATTGCAGATACCACGGCGTGGCTGATCCTTTGGGGCGCGCTGGCGATCAGCGGCCTGCTTGCGCTGCGCCGGACGCCCGTGCTGGCATCCCCTGCGGCCGCAGCCCGCCAGGCCTCCGGCGCGCCCTCGCTGTCGCCCGCCCTGCGCGTCGCGCACGGTGTCAGCGCGGTGGCGATCCTGCTGCTGTTCCTCGCCATGCACCTGTCGAACCATCTTGCGGGATTGCTCAGCGAAGCTGCGCACCGCCATCTGATGGACGTCTTCCGCCTCGTCTACCGCGCGCATGTGGTGGAGCCGCTGATCGTGCTGCTGTTCCTGTTCCAGGTCGTCTCCGGCCTCGCGCTATTGCGCGTGCATACGCGGCGTCCTGCGGACTTCTTCCGTACGCTGCAAATCGGCACAGGCGCCTATTTGGTGTTCTTCATCCTGGGACACATGAACTCAGTGTTCATCTACGCCCGCAGCTTCGCCAACATCAAGACCGACTGGGACTTCGCCACCGGCGCGCCCACTGGCCTGATCCACGACGCATGGAATATCCGCCTCGTGCCGCACTACTACCTGGGCGTGCTCTTCGTGCTGGCGCATCTGGCGCTGGGCGCGCGCATCGTGGCCTTGAATCACGGCGTTCAGCGCGAGCGCGCGGACGCGTGGACCAAGGCCGGCATCGTGCTGGCCGCCTTGATCGCGTTACTGATCATGCTGGGCATGAGCGGCCTGCACTTCGCTGCGGCTTAGGCGCGCGTCGCCTGAGTCACCGCATCGTCCAGCCGGTCGTTCCCCCAAAACATCTCATCGCCGACGAAGAAGCTAGGCGCGCCAAACACCCCGCGCTGGTGCGCCTGCTCCGTGCGCTCGCGCAGACGCAGCTTGTTGGCGTCCGTCTGCGCGCCGGCCAGGATCGGCGCGGGATCGAGTCCCAGCGCCGCCAACACCTCACCCACATCGGCCTCGGTGGAGATGCTGCGGTCCTCGGCGAAGTTACGCAGCATGATGCGCTCACAGAACGGCGCGATCCACGGCTGGTCTTCACCATACAAAGCCACCCGCACCGGCAGCAGCGAATGGCGCGGAAATTCCGACGGCTGCTTCCATGGCTGCAGCCCGTACTTGCGGCACTCGCGCGCCATATCCTGCTGCATGTAGCGGCCTTTCTCCTTCTGCAGCACAAACGGCGAATTATCCCAGCCCAGCGCCTTGAACAAAGGCCCAAGCAGGAAGGGACGCCATTGCACCGTCACGCCGTGACGCTGCGCCAGCGCGCTAATGCGCATCACGCTCAGATAGCTGTAGTTGCTGCCGAAGTCGAACCAGAATTCCATACTGCCTCCTAGTGGTACAGCGGCTGCGCCAACTTCACCGGCCGCACATCAAGCCGCAGATTGAGAATCGAATACGCCTCCGAACTGGCTGAGGCATAACCAACGCTGTCCGCCATGCGGCGGAAGGTGAACTCATAGCCCGTATCCTGGCGCGCCTCCGTGGGTCCGGGAATGGCGATGCCGACCGCCTTGTCCTCCGAATTGTCGATCAGCTTTTCCATCAACACCAGCAACGCATTGTGGCCCAGGATATCGGACGAGAAGACCGGCTCGCGCAGATCGGGCGAAGCCGGATCGACCTTGCCCTCCACCTTGTCCGCCGAAGGCGTATAAGCGCCCGTGGCCCGGTTATAGCGGTCGCCATGATCGAGATAGCTGATGCGGGCATTGGACAGATTGAAGTCCTTCAGCTCCGCCGCCGTTGAAGCCTGCGACAGGTCGACCAGCACCGCGCCCTGATAACCCAGCACCTCCACCTCGCGTCCCGGACCGATAACGATGGCCGTGTTCTCGTCGATGCCCAATCCCAGCCGGTAGCCCTTCTTCAGCATGGCCGGCAGCATGCGCGCAAAGCGTCCGCGCGCCAGGAAGTGCTGGTCGATGAACACGTCGCCGCCGACAAAGCCCAGCCCCGGCGCCAGCTCCACGCCATCGCGCACACCTACGCTGAGCGTGCCGAACACAGTCTTCGCATCATAGTACATGGTGCTGCTCATGACGGCCGCGCCGGCGCTGGTTCCGGCGATCACGCCACCGCGCCGGTACACGTCCCACACCGCCTCCAGCACGGCGCTGCGGCTGCCGTCAGGACGCACCAGCGCCTGCGTGATGCGCGCCTGGTCGCCGCCAGTGAAGTAGACGCCGTTCGCGCTGCGGATCTGCCGCGCCAGTTCCTCGCTTTCCGCCTGCGCGCGCACATCGGCGCCAGGGAAGCGCGCCGACAACGGTACCACGAAGGCTAAAGCTCCATGCTGATTCAGTCGCGTGGCCAGCGTGCGGCCGGAGCGTTCCGGATTGCCTGCCGCCGTCGGCAGCACGGCGATGCGCGCGCCCGCGCCGCCAGCCAGCTTGACCAGACGGTCCCACACCTCCGCATTGTCCGCCCGCAGCGCGCCGCCGATGATCAGCAGCGAGCCCTGGGGTGTAGACGCCTGGGATGCTTCGTCAGCCTGCGCCGGCCCCAGTATAAAAACCAGCCACAGGGCCAGCCAGATCCTCCAGCCCATCGGCATCGAGCGTTGCATATTTGTCCTTTCTTTGAACTCAGCGTCATCATACCGGGTTGACAACTGACCGCTGGTCATTTAAATTTCAGTCTTACTGACTACGAAGTCATTTTTCAAAACGGAGAGCAGAATGAACGATTTCAAGAACAAATGGGCCCTGGTAACGGGCGCATCCAGCGGCTTCGGCCTCGACTTCGCCAGCCTGCTGGCCGAAAGCGGCGCCAACCTCGTCCTGGCCGCGCGCCGCACCGAACCGATGGAGCAACTGGCCGCCAAGCTGCGTGCCGAGCACGGCGTGCAGGTGGCGGTGGAAGGCATCGACCTGGCCCGTCCCGGCGTGGGCGCCGAGCTGCATCAACGCCTGGCCGCGAAAGGCATCGCAATCGACATCCTCGTCAACAACGCGGGCTATGGCGTCTACGGCGCCTTCCTCGAGCAGCCACTGGAGCGCACCACCGACATGCTGCAGCTGAACGTCACCGCGCTGACGGAGCTGACCCACGTCTTCGCCAAGGACATGGTCAAGCGCGGCGGCGGCCATATCCTGCTGGTGGCGTCGATCGGCGGCTACCAGGCCACGCCCTTCTACGCCGCCTACTCGGCCAGCAAAGCCTACGTGCTGCTGTTCGGCGAAGCGCTCAACGTGGAACTGGCGCCGCACAACGTCAAGGTCAGCGTGCTCTCGCCCGGCATCACCGCCACCTCCTTCCTCGAAGTGTCCGGCCAGCGCGCCACGCCTTACCAGCGCCTGATGATGATGCGTCCGCGCCCAGTCGCGCAAACGGGCCTGAAGGCGATGGCCGCCGGCCGTGCCAGCGTGCTGCCGGGACTGGGCAACAAGCTGACCGTGTTCATGGCCCGCTTCACGCCGCGCGCCATCCAGACCCGCGTCGCCTACCAGCTGATGAAGAACTGAGGAAGAGCCGATCCGCTTGGAGCGAAGGCGGTGGATCACTACAATGTGGCCCTCCTCCGCTCCGACCTCGCCATGAAACAACGCGCCACCGACGATACCGAAAAAGCCGCCCGCCGTAGCGCCATTCTGGACGCGGCGCGCCGCCTCTATCTGGAAGACAGCTACCAGCTGCCGTCCGCCGCCCGCATCGCCGAGGCGACGGGGCTGGCCAAGGGAACGTTGTATCTTTACTTCCGCACAAAGGAAGAGATTTTTGTCGCCCTGTTGGCAGAGGAATTCGGCGCCCTGCTGCGCCTCGTCCACGAAGTATTCAGCGAAGCAGCCATCCCCGCGCCCGCGCAGTTTCTGGCGCGCTTCGTCGAGCACCTGGACCGCCACCCCGAGCTGCTGCGGCTCGACGCCATGGCCTACAGCGTCCTCGAACAAAATCTGAGCGAGCCGCAGCTGCGCACCTTCAAGCTGGAATTGACGCAAGGCCTTGTGGCAGCAGGCGGTCTGCTCGATCGCGCCCTGCATCTGCCGCAGGGACGCGGCACCACTCTGCTCATGCGCACCTACGCCCTCACGCGCGGGCTGTGGCAATCGCTCGACTATCCACCCGCCATGCGCGCCGTGCTGGCCGATCCCGTCTTCGCGCCGATCCGTCCCGCCTTCCGCAGCGAGCTGGCGGAAGCCCTGGCCGAATACTGGCGCGGCGCCCTCCCGACCTAGCGACGGCAACTTCATTGACGGCCCGGAGTGAAAGCGGCTATTCTGCCCCTTTCCATTTCGGGAGCAGCGATGGCAGCAGCAGCGGGCAATGAACTCAAACGCGGACTGAAAAGCCGGCATATCCAGCTGATCGCGCTGGGCGGAGCCATCGGCACCGGGCTTTTCCTCGGCATCGCGCAGACCATCCAGATGGCGGGTCCGTCGGTCCTGTTGGGCTACGCGGTGGCCGGCTTCATCGCCTTCCTCATCATGCGTCAGCTGGGCGAAATGGTGGTCGACGAGCCGGTGGCCGGCTCCTTCAGCTACTTCGCCGACAAATACTGCGGCCACTGGGCCGGCTTCACGGCAGGCTGGAATTACTGGGTGCTGTACGTCCTGGTGAGCATGGCCGAACTGTCGGCCGTCGGCATCTACGTGCAGTACTGGTGGCCCGCGATTCCCACCTGGATGTCGGCCCTGGCCTTCTTCATCGTCATCAACGCCATCAGCCTGACCAACGTCAAGGCCTTCGGCGAGATGGAATTCTGGTTCGCCATCATCAAGGTCGCCGCGATTGTCGGCATGATCGCCTTCGGCGCCTATCTGCTGATTTCCGGCGCGGCCGGACCTGATGCCAGCGTTACCAACCTGTGGCAGCATGGCGGCTTCTTCCCCAATGGCGTGGGCGGGCTGGTGATGTCGATGGCCGCCATCATGTTCTCCTTCGGCGGCCTGGAACTGATCGGCATCACGGCGGCGGAGGCGGACGATCCCTCGCACACCATCCCCAAGGCCACCAACCAGGCCATCTACCGCATCCTGATCTTCTACATCGGCGCGCTGGGCATCCTGCTCTCGCTCTACCCCTGGGAAAAGGTGGTCACCAGCGGCAGCCCCTTCGTGCTGATCTTCCATGCGCTGAACAGCAACCTGGTGGCCAATGTGCTGAACGTGGTGGTGCTGACTGCCGCCCTCTCCGTCTACAACAGCGGCGTCTACTCCAATACCCGCATGCTGTACGGTCTGGCCAAGCAAGGCAACGCGCCGCAATCCCTGCTGCGCGTGAACGGGCGCGGCGTGCCGCTGGCGGCGCTGGGCGTCTCCGCGCTGGCGACGGGCATCTGCGTGGCGCTCAACTACTTCATGCCCGGCAAAGCCTTCGGCTTCCTGATGGGGCTTGTCGTCTCGGCCCTGATCATCAACTGGGGCCTGATCAGCTGGATCCACCTGCGCTTCCGCGCCCACAAGCGCGCCGCCGGCCAGATCACCGCCTTCCGCAGCCTGGGCTACCCGCTGACCAATTACCTGTGCCTGGCCTTCCTCGCCGGGATCCTGGTGGTGATGTATCTGACGCCGGATCTGCGCCTGTCGGTCTACCTGATCCCCGTCTGGCTGGCCGCGCTGGCCACGGGCTACGCCCTGCGCCCCAAGGCCTGAATGGTATGGACAAGTGGATGGAAAGACAAGCCATCCACGCCATCTCACAAACTTAGCAAAAAGACTTCACAGTTTGTAGTTTTTTCACACTTTCCCGCTCTAAGACTATTGCCTACGGGTATGACCTGATAGACTCAGTGCTTTTGTATTCGCATCAAGAATAGTTTTGTCAAAATACTATTCTTGATGAGCTTTGGTTAAGAATTAGGAGCGGTTGCATGACCAACCACGGGGTCACTTGGACCCGCACTTTGCTGTCTGTTGCCGTATCCGGCGTATTTACTCACTTAAGCGCATCAGCACAGGCCCAGGAAGGGCCGCTTCAGGAAGTCATCGTCACCGCCCAGCGCGCGCCCGCGCTGGAATCGCGCACTCCCGTCGCCATGAGCGTGCTGACGGGCGAGCAGCTGACCACGTGGGGCCTGTCGACGCCGGGCGACATCGCCGCCCGCCTGCCCAACGTCCACCTGGATAACAGCTACGACGGCCTGCGCATCACGATCCGCGGCGTCTCCAATGCCGACGCCACGGAAAAAGGCGATCCCTCGGCCGCGCTGATGATGGACGGGATCTACATCGCCCGTCCGCAGGAACAGAACCAGGGCTTTTACGACATCGCGCGGGTGGAAGTGCTGCGCGGCCCGCAAGGCACGCTTTACGGCCGCAATACGACGGCCGGCGCCATCAACATCATCACCAACACGCCGACGCAGAAGCTGGAAGGCGCCGTCAGCGTGGAGGCGGGTAATTACGCCAGCCGCAAGGGCAGCGCGATGCTCAACGTGCCCGTCAGCCCGGCCCTGGCCCTGCGCGCGGCCGTCAACTACGACGAACACGATCCTTATCTGATCAACGGCCAGGGCACGCCCTGGCATCTGGGCCAGGACCGCGACGAGAAGTCGGCCCGCCTGTCGGCCAAACTGGCGGTGTCCAGGGACCTGTCGCTGCTGCTGCGCTATGACCACAGCACCGTCCACGACGACAACGACAGCTTTGTCCCAGATACCAATTTCTACCACGGCGTGGCCAGCGGCCATCCCGTCTGGTACGACTCGCCCACCGACCAGCAGCTGACCAATGGCTTCATGCCGCCCAACGTCAAGCCGGAGCAAGGCTACAGCCACAAGACCGTTTCCGGCATCGGCGCGGAGCTGAACTGGAATCTGGGTCCGGCCACCGTCTACTATGTGGGCTCGCACCGCAGTTTCGATCACGACTACCTGCTGAACTACTATTACCGCGTGGCGCCCACGATCGCACTGGGTGTGCGCCAGTCCTTCACTGGTGATTACACGCAGAACTCGCACGAGCTGCGCGTGGCCACCAACGGCAACGGCCCGCTGACGGCGCAGGCGGGCCTGTACTGGTTCCGCGAGCAGTCGGACCAGCTCTACGTCTTCCGCGACCTGCAGGCGCTTGGCCTGCCGCCGTACTACGTGTTCCCCCACGGCCCTACCATCTCCACCAGCAAGGCGGTGTTCGGCCAGGCCACCTACGCTCTCACGGCGCAGCTGCGCGCCACCGCCGGCGCGCGCTACACGGACGACAGCAAGTCGCGCGTGGGTTCGACCAACTTCCAGCAGACAGCCGACTTCAACCCGGCCACCGACCTGCGTCTGCTCAACGCGGCGGCGCTGGACACGCACCAGACCACCTGGCGCCTGGGCCTGGACTACGATCTGGCGCCGTCCACGCTGCTGTACGGCGCCGTCGCCACCGGCTACAAGTCGGGCGGCTTCAATGACGGCTGCCTGGCCGGTACGCAGGCGCTGGGCATTCCCTGCCCGGCCGCCGTCGCCGTTCCCGCCAGCGCCCTGTTCTATCAGCCGGAAACGCTGCGCTCCTACGAAGCGGGCCTGAAAACCCGCTTCTGGCAGAACAAGGCGAGCCTGAACCTGTCCGCCTTCAACTACGACTACAAAAATCTGCAGCTGTCCAACGTCGCCATCGTGCAGGGCGCGCCGCGCTACGTGACCACCAACGCGGGCGTGGCCAGCGTCAAGGGCCTGGAAGCGGAAGGCGCGCTGCAGGCGACCGTCGCCGACCAGATCACCTACGCCCTGGCCCTGCTGGACGCGCACTACGTCTCCTACACTCCCGACGGCGTGCACTCCTGGGCCGGCAACAAGCTTGACCGCTCGCCCAGCAATGTCCTGACCCTCGGCTATGAGCACGAATTCAGCCTGCGCGCGGGCCGCCTGAAGGCGGGCGTGCTGTCGCGCCGGAGCAGCAGCTACACCATCGGCGTGCCGACCCAGATGCTGCAATACCAGATCCCTTCGCGTACCGAAAGCGACGCCACGCTGGCCTGGCACCCCGTGTATGGCGCGTGGAGCGTGCAAGCGCGCGTGAAGAATATCGAAAACAAGGTCCAGCCGATCAGCATCGACAGTTTCGGCATGGTTGTGCCCAGCGCCCCGCGCACCATGGACGTCCGACTCGACTACCGTTTCTAACTTCTTTTTACCTGGATAAGCACCCATGAACCCGCTGCTGACCAAGCTTCCCCGCATAACCGGCATTCTGCTCATTGCCTCGCTCGGGCTGCTGCTGTTCCGCGCCTTTAGCGACGTCACGCCGGCGCTGATCATCGGCTCCATCGTCATGTTTGCCTGCTGCCTGGCCAGCGCCATCCACCTGCTGGGCGGCCGCGCCACCACCCGCTTCGTGCTCATCGCCGTGGTGCTGGGCTGGATCGCGGAGGAGCTGGGCGCCACGCGCGGCTGGATCTTCGGCAGCTACGACTACACCAACGTGCTGGGACCGCAGATCGGCGCCGTGCCTTTCGTGATTCCGCTGATGTGGTTCGCCCTGTGCTATATCGCCTACGTCATCGCCAACCTGATCGTCTGGCAGAAGCCGGCGGACGCGCAGCCGGGCCAGCCCACGCCGCTGCTGCAAGAAATTATCATGTCGCTGCTGGCAGCGATGATCGTCACCGCCTACGACCTGGGCGCCGATCCCTATATGGTGTTCGTACTCAAAGCCTGGATCATGGCCAAGAAGGACGGCTGGTGGTTCGGCGAGACGCTGCAAGGCTTCGTCGGCTGGATGTCTGTGTCCTTCACCATCATCATGATCTTCCGCCTGTCCCTGCGCAAGCTGCCGCCCGTGCCGGCGCTGCCCGCCACGCGGCGCGACATGGTGGTGCCGCTGTTTATCTACGGCGGCAATATGGTGTTCCAGGCCTTCCTCGGTTCGCCCGTTGAAACGCGCACCATCGCCCTGTTCGCGATGGGCATTCCGCTGATGACGGCCCTGTGCGGGTTTGTGCGCTGGAACCACAGCGCCGCCGACGCCGTCCCGGCCACGGCCACCGCCAGCGAGCCTGCGCCCGTACGGAGGCAGGCATAATGCGCGACGGTCTTAACCCGGCGGCAGCCGCCTGGAATCTGCGCGCCGATCCGCCTGCGGACGACGCCATCGCCGCCATCCTGACCGGCGCCGAAGGGCTGGAGGCGCAAACTGCCGCCATCAACATCGTCAATAGCCAGCTGGCCAAGTGGACCAGCAACGGCATGCTGCAGGACTGGAAGGCCGGTGCCGATGTCCCGCCGCACATCGCCGCCGCGCTGGAATCCTACGCGCGCGACAACCTGCAGCTGCCTCAGTGGGCCGACGCCGCCAAGATCGCGCGCGCGGAAGAACTGTTCATGGAAATGAGCATGATGTCCTGCACGCTGCTGTTCTGCGCCAGCCTGCCGCAGTGCTATGTGCTGCCAGACCTGGCGGGGGTGCTGCACGTGGCCGGACAGCTGGAAGCACACACCGACTACCGTATCCGTTCCACCGCCGCCATGCTCTTCCCGGTGATGATGCGCGGCGGTCTGACCAGCCCAGAAGGCTTCGGCGTGGCGCAAACGCTCAAGGTGCGCCTGATCCACGCCACCGTGCGCCACCTGATCTTGCGCGGCAATCCGTCCGCCGCGGTGCTGGACCATGCGCCCGCCGTGATTCCGCCGCTGCAGCAGCAGGGGCAAGGCATGTACGCAAAGCTGTACGCCCAAGGCTGGGATGTGGCCCAGCATGGCCTGCCCTGCAACCAGGAAGAACTGGCCTACACGCTGCTGACCTTCCACTACGTGTTCCTCATGGGTCTGCGCAAGCAGCACATCGGCCTTTCCGACCCTGACGAAGAAGCTTATCTGCACGCATGGAATGTGATGGGCCACGTGCTCGGCATCAAACGCGACCTGATGGCGCATACCATGAACCGGGCGACCGAGCTGTTTACAGAGATGCAGGCCAAGGGCCGCGCGCGCCCCTTTTTGCCCGATCCCCGTCCGGCCCTGGGCGCGGCATTGATGCAGACCATGGCCAACGAGCTGCCGCTGCGCATCCTCAAGCCGCTACCGGTGCTGATGACGCGCTATCTGTGTGGCCCCGCCACCTCAGCCGATCTGGCGCTGGACAGCCACGTCGGCCTGCTGCCGCGCGCCCTCTTCGCCGCCTTCATGGGCCTCACCCGCGTCATCGACACTGCGGGACGCCTCGTATGTCCCGAATTTTCGCTGTCGCGCATGATCGGCCGCGTGGCCGGCTACAACCTCACCGTCAAGCTGCTGATGGACCAGACGCGGCCCCTCAAGCTGCCCGACGAACTGCTCAACCAGGTCGACACGGCCACGCGCGGCTGGCATGACGATCCCAAGGCGCCGCGCTTTATCAACTGGCTGGAAAACCGCCTGACGGGCCGCAAGACCAAAGGAAACCGCTGATGCGAACCACTTCGCCCAATCGTCCGCTGTTCGGCGCCGCGCTGCTGGCCTGCCTGGTGGCGCTGCTCTCGCTGCTGCCCGCCGTTGCCAACGCCTCCAGCGCCGCCGACACAGCAGTCAACGCTGGGGTCAACGCGGCAGGCAGGCCCGCGCTGCTGCTGGACGCCCAGCACCCACAGATCGACGCCTGGCCCGCCCTTACCGTGCTGTCCGACCCGCAGGGCAAGCTGAGTGTAGAACAGGCGCTGGCCGCCGCCGGCCAGTTCACGGTCCCGCAATCGGCTTACGCCACGCTGGGCGTGCACCGCGAGCCCCTGTGGCTGCGCATCCCCGTCAAACAGGTCGCCGCCGATGGCGAATGGATCATCGACATCGACTACGCAGTGCTGAACAAGGTCGATTTCTACGTCACCGCCAACGGCCAGGTGATCAACCACTACCTGACGGGCAATCTGCAGCCCATCCCCGGCGGCGGACCGCAGGGCCGCGTGCCCGCCGCCGTGCTGCATCTGACGCAGGGCATGGATTACGACATCCTGCTGCGCGTCGAGAACATCGGCTCCATGATCCTGCCGATCCGATTCTCCCGTCCCGCCATCTTCCACGGCCAGGCCCTGCGCGAGCAGATGCTGCAAGGGATGCTGCTGGGCCTGAGCATCTGCCTGCTGCTGTACAGCGTGGCCCAGTGGATCAGCCTGCGCGAGCCCCTGTTCGGCAAATACGCCCTGCTGGCCACGGGCACCACCCTGTTCGCCATCGAATTCTTCGGCATCGGCACCCAGTACCTGTGGCACGACAATCCCTGGGTCAGCTACCACGCGGGCGGCCTGTTCGCGCTGATCGCCTCCTGCGGCGCCTACCTGTTCGTGGAGCAGGCGTTGGCCCGTCCCGGCATGGACCGCATGTTCACGCGCCTGATGCACGGCGGCGCCATCCTCTGCGTGATCAGCGGGATCGCCTACGCCACCGACATCATCAACGTCCACACCCTGGTCATCATCGTCAGCACACTGGGCCTGATGCCCATGCTGTTTGGCCTGCCGGGCGCCTACCAGCGCGCGCGCCGCCGCGACACGGTCGGCATCTACTTCCTCGTCGGCTGGGCGATCAGCTTCATGTCCTCCCTCATCCTGAGCCAGGTCATCGGCGGCAAGGTGCCGGCCAATTTCTGGACCATGCACGCGCTGCAGTTCGGGAACGTGATGGACATGCTGGTCTTCATGCGCATCCTCGGCCTGCGCACCAAGACCATGCAGACGGCCATGCTGCGCGCCGAAGCGGCCACCCGCATGAAGTCCGACTTCCTGGCCAATATGAGCCACGAGATCCGCACGCCGATGAACGCCATCATCGGCATGAGCCGCCTGGCGCTGATGGCAGAGCCGAATCCCAAGCTGCGCAACTACGTCAGCAAGATCCTGGGCGCGGGCGAGCACCTGCTGGGCATCATCAACGACATCCTCGACTTCTCCCGCATCGAGGCGGGCAAGCTGACGCTGGAAGCCGTGCCCTTCGATCTGAACGAAATGCTGGAGCACCTGGCCAGCCTGACCGCCATCAAGACCGACGCCAAGCGCGTGGAGCTGGTGTTCCGCGTCCACCGCGGCGTGCCCGCGCGCCTGGTGGGCGACCCGCTGCGCCTGGGCCAGATCCTCATCAACCTGACCAGCAACGCCGTCAAGTTCACGGAAAAAGGCGAGATCGTAGTGGCCGTCAAGCTGGTCGAAGAACTGGACGGCCAGGTGGCGCTGCGCTTCAGCGTCAGCGACACGGGCATCGGCATGAGCGAAGCCTCGCTCTCGCGCCTGTTCCAGTCCTTCACCCAGGCCGACAGCTCGACCACCCGCAAATACGGCGGCACCGGCCTTGGCCTGTCCATCACCAAGCAGCTGGTGGAGCTGATGGGCGGCGCCATCCAGGTCAGCAGCACGCCCGGCGTGGGCAGCCGCTTCAGCTTCACCATCAAGCTGGGCGTGGGCGACCCGTCCGCCGTGGCGATGGCGGCGCCCGCCGCCTCCCTGCACCAGGTACGCGTGCTGGTGGTGGACGACAGCACCACGGCGCGCGACGCCCTGGTGGAGATGCTCAGCTCCTTCGGCGTGACGGCCCACGCGGCCAGCACGGGCGAACAGTCGCTCACCATGCTGACCAAGGCCATGGAGGCGGGCGAGCCATACCAGGTGGTGCTGATGGATTACATGATGCCGGGACTGGACGGCGTGGAAACCATCCGTCGCCTGCATGCCGATGCGCGCTTCCCCGTGCCGCCGTCCATCCTCATGGTCAGCGTCTGCTCGCGCGACGCGGTCATCCAGCAGGAAGGCGAAGTGCCGCTACAAGGCTTCCTCACCAAGCCTGTCGGCCCGGCGCTACTGTATCACAGCCTGCTGCAGGCCCTGCAGACGGAGAGCGACGCGGCGGAAGGCGGCGGCCTGCCCGCGCCCGATCCTGCGCTGCGCCTGACCGACCTGTCGGCGCTGCACGGCGCCCGCATCCTGCTGGTGGATGACAACGCCAACAACCGCGAGGTGGCGCTGGACTTCCTCTCCACCGTGCGCATGCAGGTCGACGTGGCCACCAACGGCCGCGCCGCCGTCGACATGACGCTGCAGAACGACTACGACCTGGTGCTGATGGACATTCAGATGCGCGAGATGGACGGCCTCACCGCCACCCGCGAGATCCGCGCCGACGGCCGCTACCCGGACCTGCCCATCATCGCCATGACCGCCTACGCCATGTCCGGCGACCGCGAAAAGAGCCTGGCGGCGGGCATGAACGACCACGTCACCAAGCCTATCGACCCCGATCTGCTGTTCGGCACCCTGCTCAAGTGGATCAAGCCGGAACGCCTGGCCGGACGCATCCCGTCCGCGCCGCCCGTGCCGCTGGCGCCGCAGCTGCAAGCCCTCGCCGTGCAAAGCGCCGACGCGCCGCTACCAGAGCTGTCCAGCATCGACTGGGACCTGGCCCTGGACAGCGTGGACCGCCAGCGCCATCGCCTGGAAAAGCGCGTGCGCGGCTTCATCGAGGAATACCGCAACGCGCCGCAGGCCGTGCGCAGCGCCATGGTCAGCGGGCAAACGGAGCTGCTGCAAAGCCTGGCGCACAACCTCAAATCCAGCGCGACCTATGTCGGCGCCAGCCACCTGGCGGCGCTGGCCCATCTGCTGGAACAGGCCCTGCGCGACGGCCGCCAGGCGCCCATCGCCCGCCTGGCCAGCGAACTGGTGACGGAGCTGGACGCGGTGCTGGAAGGCCTGTCCATGGTGGCGACGCCGGCCAGGCCGCCGCGCTACAATGCGGGCGACGCCGCGCGCAGCATGGACGGCGTGCTGCGCCAGCTGCACGGTTATCTGCGCAGCGACGACGCCCGCGCCGAGGACACCCTGCTGGAACTGCGCGTGCTGCTGGCCGATTCCGAGCATGCCGTCACCCTGGCCGTGATCCAGCACGCGGTGGACGACATCGAATATGAAGCCGCCCTCGGTCCGCTGGCCGAGCTGGCGCAGGCGCTGGACATACCGTTGGAAGAGAACGTATGAACCTGGGAGACTCGCAGAAGGTCCTGATCGCCGACGACGACGCCATGAATCGTCAGGTGCTGTCCGAGCTGCTCAAGCCGGAATACACGGTGCTGCTGGCGAAGAACGGCGCGCAGGTGCTGGAGCGCGCCACGCGCCACGCGCCGGACCTGATCCTGCTGGACGTGATGATGCCGGACATGGACGGCTACGAAGTGCTGCGCCATCTGCGCGCCGATCCGCTGACGGCCCATATCGCCGTCATCTTCATCTCCGCCCTGGACCGCCCCGAGGACGAGGCCACGGGCCTGAAGATGGGCGCCGCCGACTATATCGCCAAGCCATTCAACGCCACCGTGGTAATGGCGCGCGTGGCCTTGCACCTGCAGTTCGTGCGTCAGCGCCGCATGCTGGAGCACCTGGCCCACGTCGACGGCCTGACCGAGCTGGCCAACCGCCGCCGCTTCGACGAGATGTACAGCGCCGAATGGCAGCGCGCCCAGCGCAGCGGCGCCCCGCTGTCGCTGGCGATTCTCGACATCGACTGCTTCAAGCAATACAACGATCTGTATGGCCATCCGGCCGGCGACCGCGCCCTGCGCGCCGTGGCCCGCGCCACCTCCACCTGCATGCGCCGTCCGGCCGACCTGGCCGCGCGCTACGGCGGCGAGGAACTGGTGCTGCTGATGCCCGACACCGATGCAGGCCAGGCGCAGCATGTGGTGGCGGCTATCCGTGAGGCGATCCGCCAGCTGGCGATCGAACACGCGGCGGCGGCGACGGGCACCGTGCTGTCGGTCAGCGTGGGCGGCGCGACGCTGGCCCCGCGCGGCAGCGAGACGGCGGCGGAATTATTCGACTCCGCCGACGCCCTGCTCTACCGGGCCAAGAAGGAAGGCCGCAACCGCGTCATCTGGCGCGAAACTTAGTCCGCAGCTAATCAACCCGCGATTAACGCCTGCAGGCGGCGCGTGATAGTTTGCGTCAGCAGGTGAATGTGGTAACCGTCCACAAAGCCGTGGTGCGCCTGCACCGAAAACGGCACCGTCATGCGCCCATCCACCGGGTCGCCGAAACGGCCCCAGGCCAGTGAGGGAATATCAGCCGATTTATGGCGGTAAACGGGATGCTCGATGGCCGTCAGCCGCAACCAGGGCATGCAGGTGACGTGAACGTGCTTGCGCTGCTCCAGCGGGCTTTGCTCGCGTCCCGTATTGATCAGCTTTGTGCTGGTTTCCGCCGCCACCTTGGCCGCCAGGCTACGTCCCACGAATTCGCGCAGGTCCGCGCTCATGTCGAAACAGGCGAAATTCAGGTTGTTGTCGTGGTTGATGACCGTGTACGAGGCATAAATCTGCTCGATCCGTATCACTTCCCCATCATGGATGCGGTACATGAAATTGTCGGTTTCCTGCACCGCGTGCAGCACGCAATACAGGAAGACGTGGAAGGGGGGCAGCTCTTGTGCTTTGCACCATGGGCGGAAGTCCGGCACTTCCAGGTCCAGGCTCAGATTGATGAGCGGATTTTCAAATGAATTAAAAATCTCAAAACGATCGCGGCGAAGCTCGAAATTATGCATGATGTGGTGTATACCTTTTTGGGCAGTATACAGCTAGAATGCCCTCAGCTTAAAAAAAGCAAGGCAAGTTAATTTCCATGCGTCAACGGGTTACCGCCCGGCCCTGGATGTGCCAATCACCAAAAGAAAATTGGAGACAGTGTTGAGTATTTTTAGAACCAAAAATCTGGACGAGATGATCGCCAGCAGCCATAAGCCCGGCGGCTTGTCCAAAGTCCTCGGTCCCTTCGATCTGATCATGATGGGTATCGGCGCCATCATCGGCACCGGCATCTTCGTCCTCACGGGTACCGGCGCGCTGAAAGCCGGTCCCGCCCTGCCGCTGGCCTTCGTGGTGGCGGCCTTCGCCTGCGGCTTCGCCGCCATGTGCTACGCCGAATTCGCATCGACCGTGCCGGTGGCCGGTTCCATCTACACCTACAGCTATGCCGTGCTGGGCGAACTGGTCGCCTGGATGATCGGCTGGGACCTGCTGCTCGAATACGGCTTGGCCACGTCGGCCGTCTCCGTCGGCTGGTCGGGCTATTTCCAGCACTTGCTGGCGGAGGGACTCAACGTGCACCTGCCCGCGGCGCTGTCCGGGGCGCCGGGCACGGTGCCCGGCGTGACCACCTATTTCAACCTGCCCGCCTTCGTGATCATGTTCTTCATCACGGCCATGCTGAGCTGGGGCGTGCGCGAATCGGCGCGCGTCAACGGCATCATGGTGGTGATCAAAGTGGCCGTGGTGCTGCTGTTCATCGCCACCGGCATCGGCCATGTCAATCCCGGCAACTGGCACCCCTTCATGCCCTTCGGAATGTCGGGCGTGATGAGCGCGGGCGCCATCGTCTTCTTCGCCTTCATCGGCTTCGACGCCGTGACCTCGGCGGCGGAGGAAGTCAAGAATCCCGCCCGCGATCTGCCGATCGGCATCATCGGCTCGCTGGGCGTGTGCACCGTGCTGTACGTGATCGTTTCGGCCATCATGACCGGCATCGTGCCCTTCCAGCAGTTCGCCACCGCCCTCGACCACCCGGTCGCGCTGGCGCTGAAAGTGGCCAAGGAAGACTGGTTCTCCGCCTTCGTCTCGCTGGGCGCCATCCTCGGCATGACCACCGTGATCCTGGTCATGTCCTACGGCCAGACCCGCATCATCTTCGCCATGTCGCGCGACGGCCTGCTGCCCAAGCGCCTGTCGGACGTGCATCCACGCTTCCATACGCCTTTCTTCGCCACCTGGCTGGTGGGTCTGGTGTTCGGCGCCATCGGCGCCGTGGTGCCGCTGGACGTGCTGGCTGAGCTGATCAACATCGGCACCCTGGCCGCCTTCTGCCTGGTATCGGTGGCCGTGGTCGTGCTGCGCCGCACCCGTCCCGACCTGAAGCGCGCCTTCCGCTGCCCGGGTGTTCCCGTGCTGCCGGCCCTGGCCGTGATCTTCTGCGTGGCGCTGATGGCCTTCCTCAGCTCCACCACCTGGATCGCCTTCGGCATCTGGCTCACCATCGGCCTGGTGATCTACTTCGGCTATGCGCGCAAGCGCTCGGTGCTGAACCAGGTGGCGCCGGTGCAAGCGCAGGAAGCCCACGCCGGCTGATGGTCACGCTGGTCCGCGCCGCCGTCCTCACCAATTATCTGGAGGTGGCGGCGCACCTTGGCCTCGATGTCGCGGCCGAGCTGCGGGCCGTGGGGCTGAGCCGCTCCTCGCTGCAGGACTCCGACCAGCCCATCCCCGTGCTGCCCGCCGTGCTGCTGCTGGAGAACGGCGCGGCGGCCAGCAAATGCCCCACCTTCGGCCTGCGCATGGCGGAATCGCGCCAGTTCTCCGACCTGGGCGCCGTCAGCCTTCTGCTGTCGCACCAACCCAATCTGCGCAATGCCTTGCAGGTGCTGGTCCAGTACCGCAACCTGCTCAATCCCGCATTGGCCATTTACGTGGAAGACGCGGGCGACAGCGTCATCATCCACGAAGAAGTGGTCACCAATTCCCCTCAGCCCTGCCGCCAGGCCAACGAGCTGGCGGTTGCCGTCATGGCCCGCCTGTGCGCGACTTTGCTGGGACAGGCCTGGCGTCCCGCCAGTGTCAACTTCACCCACGAGGCGCAGGGCGAAGACATGGCGATCTACAAGCGCATCTTCGGCTGCAAGGTGATCTTCGATTCCCGCTTCAACGGCCTGATATGTCCCGCCGCCGCGCTGGACGCGCCCAATCCCAACGCCGACATGGCGATGGCGCGCTACGCCCAGCGCTTCGTCGATTCGCTGCACAAGGAGACGGACGATTCCATCCTCTACGAAGTGCGCAAGGCGATCTACCTGCTGCTGCCCATGGGCCGCGCCACCATCGAGCAGATCGCGCTGGCGCTGGGCATGAATGTGCGTACGCTGCAGCGCCGCCTGGAGGAAAACGGCGCGCAGTTCAGCGATTTGATTAATGAAGTGCGCCGCGACCTGGTGCAGCGCTATATGATGAATCCCGGCTATACGCTGGCGCGCATCGGCGAGCTGCTGGGATATTCGCTGCCGAGCAGCTTTAGCCGCTGGTTCAGCGTGCAGTTTGGCGCCAGCCCTGTGGCCTGGCGCAATGCGAACGGCAAGCCTTACCAGCCCTCCGCCTGATCAGTCCTGTCCCGGCAGGCTTATGAACACCCTGCCCTGTTCCACGTCGATGGGATAGATGGGAATGCGCAGCTGGGGCGCGTTGCGCAGGCAGCCACTGCGCAGGTCGAAACGCAGGCCGTGCGCGGGACACTGCACGCCCCCCCCTTCCAGCTTGCCGCCGGCCAGCGATGCGCCCTGGTGCGGACAGCTGTCGTCGATGGCGAGGTATTCCTCGTCCACGCGGAACAGCACCACGCAGCGGCCGCCCATGCGCAGCAGCGCGCGGCCGCCGGGCGGCGGCAGACGCTCCGGCGGAACCTCGTGCCGGCTCATGCGCGCCCCATTCCCGCCTGGGAAGCCTGCCCGCGCGGGCCGGATTGTGCCGCCTGCGCAGTTGCGGCCATGCGCCGCGCCACATCGCGCTCGTAGTGGCTTCGGGCGTACAGGAACACCAGCGCCGCCGCCACGCTCACCAGCGGCACCAGCTGGCAGGCTTGCGCCAGGCCGCAGCGGTCGGCCAGCGCGCCGGTCAGGAACGGCCCCGGCGCGAGCCCCAGCAGATTATTCGCCAGCGTCAGCGTGGCAAATGCCGTGCCGTGGATGGCGCGCGGCGTCAGGTTGGCGACCATGGCGCCGGCCGGGCCGGTGGTGCCCGCGGCCAGGAACATGCCGCCGCCGATCAAGGCCAGTTGCGCCGCGCCCGGCGCCAGCGAGAAGCCCAGGATCAGCAGCGCCGCGCTGGAAAGGCAGTAGAACATCGCCAGCGCGATCTTGCGCGAGGGCGTGTTGCGGCACAGCCGGTCGCTCAGCATGCCGCACAGGATCATGCCCGCGCCGCTGGCCAGCACCACACCCGCCGCCGCCGCGCCCGCGCGGTCCGCGCCCATGGCGTAGTAGCGGTTCATAAAGCTCGGCATCCAGACGATGAAGGAGCCGCCCACGAACAGCTGCAAGCCGCTGCCGATATACGCTGCGCACACGGACCGGCTGTCGAACAGGCAGCGCAGCGCGGGACGTTCCTGCGACGCGGCCCGGCGCGGCGCCACCTTCGCCTCGCGCACCACCAGCGGATACAGGGCCGCCAGCATGAGTCCGAACAGCGCCATGCCGGCAAAGGCCCAGCGCCAGCCCATATGGGCCGCGATGCCGCCGCCCAGCGCCATGCCCAGCACGGAGCCGAACATGCCGCCCGCCATGAAGGCGCCCGTCAGCGTGGCGCGCATCTGCTTGGGGAAGACCGACAGCACAACAGCGATGCCCACGCTGCCGTAAGCCGCCTCGCCCACGCCCACCAGGAAGCGGGCCGCGAACATCTCGCCATAGTTTTGCGCCAGGCCACAGCCCAGCGTCGCCAGCGACCACAGGGCCGCCATCAGCGCCAGGCATCTCACGCGCCCCCAGCGGTCGGCCAGCAGCGACAAGGGAAAGGTCAGCACGCCAACCATCAGCGCCACAATGCCGCTCAAAAGGCCTAGCCGGGTGTCGCTCAGCGCCCATTCCGCCTTCAGCAGCGGGAACACGGCGTTGAGCACCTGGCGCGACATGTAGTCGGAAATCAGCAGGCCAAAGCTGAGCGCGAACACCACCCAGGCGTAGCGCCGCGTGACGCCCACCGCCGCTTCGTCTTCGCTGTCCGGAATCGAGGTGAAGGCCATGATATTGACTCAGGTCCGCAGTGGCACGTTCTTCTGGCCGGGCGCCCGGTTTGGCGCCATGCCGTTCATGCGCAGCGTCTCTTCCGCATCCTTGTACTGTACTCCAATGCGGTAGATTTCGCGGGCTTCCCTGCCGTTGGCGACCGGGCGTCCCAGCTCGCGCGCCACGCGCACGCACTGCTGCACCTGCTGCACGGAGGTCATGCGATTGCCATGCTGGTCGATGATGGTGTCCTCGATGCCGCAGCGGGGATGGAAGCCCATCGCCATCGACATCATATTGAACGGCAGGACGTTCTTCAGCAGCGATTCGGCCGTGATGCAGGCGCCGTCCGGCGCGCGGCGGATAAAGTCCATGAAGTTGAATGGATTCGGGCCGTCAAAGCCGCCGCCGATGCCAATCCAGGTCAGGTTCAGCGGACCGGTGTAGTCGCCCGCGCGCACCAGGCGGTCGAGCGTCTCCAGCGCATGCATGCCGGTCAGCTGGAAGTGCGGCTGGATGCCGGACGCCTGCAGGCGGCGCAGGTGTTCCCTCACCCATGCCGGGCCGGCGGGCACCGTCATCTCGCTGTAGGCCGCCTGGTAGGCCGGGTTCTCCAGTGAAGTGCCTTTCAGGTAGTCCGCGTACAGCAGCTCCATGATGTTCATCTGCGTGGTGTTGATCGCCACCGTCACCTGGTCCGGCTTGGGCTCGAGATCGGCCAGCATGTGGCGCGTGTCGTCCGACAGCCACTTGGCCGCCTCGCCTTCCGTCTCCGGCGCGAAGGAGATCGAGCCGCCCACCTGGATGATCATGTCCGGCACGGCCTTGCGCACGCCGGCGATCAGCTCATTGAACTTGGACAGGCGCTTGCTGCCCTTGCCATCCAGCTCGCGCACATGCAGGTGCAGCACCGTGGCGCCGGCCTCGTAGCAGTCGACGGCTTTTTCGATCTGTTCTTCCATCGTCACCGGGATATCTTCGGGGAAGTCCTCCGGCATCCATTCCGGGCCATACGGCGCCACGGTGATGACTACTTTGTCCTGGTTTTCCGGATGAAGGGAATCGTCGAGAAATTGCATGCTTTGTCTCCTGGTTTAATAAGGCACGTCGCCGATGATGCCCGCGCGCTCCATCTTGCGGTGGCATGGCGGATAGTCCATCACGGCGTAATGCTGGGTAGAGCGGTTGTCCCAGAGCGCCACGCTGTTCGGCTTCCAGCGCCAGCGCACCTGGAATTCCGGCACATAGGCCTGGCTGATCAGATACGCCAGCAGCTGGCTGGCGCCGGGATTGGCGTCCTGGCCGAAGCGCACGCGCTGCGGCGTGTGGTAGTTGGTGATATGGGTGGTGAAAGCGCTGACAAACAGGATCTTCTCGCCCGTTTCCGGATGCGTGCGCACCACGGGATGTTCGGCGTCCGGATACTGGGCCTTGAGCGCGTGGCGCTTCTCGATCGGCATGGCGGCGCCGAAGCTGGCTTCGATGCTATGGCGCGCGTACAGGCCCTCGATGCGCTGCTTGACGTCCTGTGGCAGGTGCTCGTAGGCCAGCGCCATATTCGCCCACATGGTGTCGCCGCCCACGGGCGGGCATTCCACGCAGCGCAGCACGGCGCCGAACTGCGGCGCGGCGCGCCAGGTGGCGTCCGCATGCCAGGCGTTTTCGTAACGGTCATTGGGCTGCTCAGGATTTTTGTAGATACGTACCAGGCCGGGATTCTCCGGATCGCTGCCCGCCACCGGATGGTCTTCCAGCTCGCCGAAGCGGCGGGCGAAGGCCGCATGTTCGGCGCGGGTGAAGTCCTGGTCGCGCAGGAACAGTACGCGGTGCTGCAGCAGCAGCGAGCGGATTTCCGCAAACAGGCCGTCGTCGTGGATGGCGTCGGCCAGGTTCACCTTGAGCAGTTCCGCGCCGATGGCGCAGGTCAGTTGTTCTACTTGCATGCGCCGCTCCTCAGATCACGAAAATGGATGAACCGGTGGTCTTGCGCGCTTCCAGGTCACGGTGCGCCTGCACGGCGTCGTCCAGCGAATAGTGCTGGTTGATCTCGATACGGATACGGCCGCTGCCCACATGCTCGAACAGCTCGGCGGCCAGTTCGGCCTTTTCCGCCGGATCGGCGATGTAGTCGGCCAGCGCCGGACGGGTGACGTAGACCGAGCCTTTCATCGCCAGCAGCACGGGATCGAACGGCGGCACGGGGCCGGACGCCGTGCCCACGCACACCAGCAGGCCGCGCCGGCGCAGCGAGTCGAGGGAAGACATGAAGGTGGTCTTGCCAACGCTGTCGAACACCACGTCCACGCCCACGCCGCCGGTCAGTTCGCGCACGCGGGCGGCGACATCTTCCTCGCTGTAGTTGATAACATGGTCGCAGCCATGATCACGCGCCACCTCGGCCTTGGCCTTGGTCGATACGGTGCCGATCACCTTCAGGCCAAGCAGCTTGGCCCACTGCGACACGATCAGGCCCACGCCGCCCGCCGCCGCATGCAGCAGAATGGTTTCGTCGCCCTTGAAGGGATGAATGCGCCGCATCAGGTAGGCGGCGGTCAGGCCGCGCATGGTCATGGCGGCGGCGGTCTCGAAAGAGATGGTCTCCGGCAGCTTGATCAGCGGCGCTGCGGGGATCACGCGCTCGCAGCAATAGGCGCCCAGCGTGTTGAGGAAACCGGTGTAGGTGACGCGGTCGCCCAGCGCCAGGCCCGTCACACCCTCGCCGATGGCGACCACCACGCCGGCCGCCTCCACGCCCATCCCGGCGGGCATGGGAATGGGATAGGTCCCGTTGCGGAAGTAGGTGTCGGCGTAATTCAGGCCGACGGCCACCTGGCGCAGCCTCACCTGCCCTGGCCCCGGCTGGCCAACTTCGACGTCTTCCACATGCAGCACTTCAGGGCCGCCGGCGCTATAAAAACGGACTGCTTTAGCCATCATTCATCTCCTGTAATTCCTGATTTGAGTATAGCGCCGGGCTTTTTCCGCCCAGGGCGCATGACACGACAAGCGCTTTTCAATTCATGTCAATCCGGCCCGCCGCCGCAGGTTCGCCACCAGCTCCTGCGCCAGCGGCCAGGGGCCGTAGCCGGATGCGGGATTCATATGGCCCACCGGCCCCAGTTCCAGCAGCTCCGCGCCCCAGCCCTGCGCCATGCGGCGTACGGCGTCCTTGCCGGCCAGATGGTCGTCGTCGCTGGCGCAGACGATGGCGGGAAAAGGCAGCGGGCCGGATGGCAGCGGGTCCCAGCCCTGCTGGCGCAGCACCTCCGGCTGCGGATAGTTGGCGGGCCACGCGGAATTCATGTCCGGCGGCGTCACCAGCAGCGCACCGGCGATGCGGCCGGCGCCGTCCTTGCCGTGGCGGGCCGCCCAGTGGGCCACCATCAGCACGCCCGCGCTATGCGCCACCAGGATCACGGGGCCGTCGATGCGCGCCAGCTCGGCCTCGATGGCGGCCACGCGGGCGACGCAACTAAGGCCATCCACCTCCGGCGGCGGCACCGTGCGGGCGTTGGGCAGGCGCTGCGCCAACAGGGTTTGCCAATGTTCCGCCACATGGCCGCGCAGGCCGGGAACGATCAATACGGTGACTGAATTTGGATTCATGCGCTCTCCCTGCTGCGCTCGGGCAGGCGGTGATTGCGGTATTCCTCGCGCAGGCGCATCTTCAGCACCTTGCCCGTGGCGGTGTACGGCAGCGCATCGACGAAGACCACGTCGTCCGGCAGCCACCAGCGGGCCACACACCCCGACAGGTGGGCCAGCAGCTCGTCGCGGCCAACGTCGCGGCCCTCCTTGCGCACGACGATCAGCAGCGGACGTTCCTGCCAGCTGGGATGCGGCACGCCGATCACCGCCGCCTGGGCGACGGCGGCGTGGCCCATGGCCGCGTTTTCCAGTTCGATGGACGAGATCCACTCCCCGCCCGATTTGATGACGTCCTTGGCGCGGTCAGTGATCAGCATGTAGCCGTCGGCGTCGATCGTCGCCACGTCGCCGGTAGCGAAGTAGCCTTCCGCGTCGAGCCGCATGGCCTCCGGCGCGCCGAAGTATTCGCGCGCCACCCAGGGGCCGCGCACCATCAGGTTGCCGGCAGAGACGCCATCGTGCGGCAGGCGCCGGCCCATGTCGTCCTCGATCTTGAGCGTGACGCCAAATACGGCCCGGCCCTGGCGCATCTGCAGGCGATGCCGCTCCGCGGGCGGCAGGCCGCGATGCCGGGGCAGCAGGCGGCACACGGTGCCCAGCGGCGACAGCTCCGTCATGCCCCAGGCGTGGACCACCGTGGAACCGAACTCCCGCTCGAAGCGCTCGATCATGGACAGGGGCGCCGCCGCACCGCCGATGACGACATGCTTCAGGCATAGATCGGCCAGCGGCTTGCGGCGCTCGGCGTCGACATGGCCGAACAGCATCAGCCATACGGTCGGCACGCCCAGCGCCAGCGTCACGCGCTCGTCCTTCATCAACTCATAGACGTGGGGCCCGTCCAGCTGCGCGCCGGGCAGCACCAGCCGCGCGCCGCACATGGCGCCCGCGTAGGGCATGCCCCAGGCGTTCACGTGGAACATGGGCACCACCACCAGCGCCGTATCGGCGGCGGATACGCCCAGGCCGTCGACGGAGCACGCAGCCATTGCGTGCAGCACGGTGGAGCGGTGCGAATACAGCACGCCCTTGGGATTGCCCGTGGTACCGGAGGTGTAGCACAGCGAGGCGGCGGCTTCCTCGTTCAGCTCCGGCCATTGAAAATCTTCGCCGGCCGCCACGATCAAATCTTCATAGCACAGCAGGTTTGGGATATCAGCCTGCGGCATGTGGGCGCGGTCGGTCATGGCGATAAAGCCCTTCACCCCCGGCAGCTCTGGCGCCAGCGCCGCCACCAATGGCGCAAAGCCGATGTCGAAGAACAGATACTGGTCCTGCGCATGGTTGGCGATATAGGCCAGCTGCTCCGCGTGCAGGCGCGGGTTGATCGTGTGCAGGACGGCGCCCATGCCGGAGACGGCGAAATACAGCTCCATGTGGCGATAGCCGTTGTGGGCCAGCGTCGCCACCCGCTCGCCCTGGCGCACGCCGAGCGCCGCCAGCGCATTGGCCATGCGCCGCGCGCGGCGGCCGATGCTGGCATAGGTGCTGCGCTGGATCGGCCCTTCCGCCGTGCGCGAAACGATTTCCTGCTGCGGGTGATTGCGGCAGGCGTGTTCCAGTAGGGACGAGACAAGCAGCGATTGATGCTGCATCAATCCGAGCATGACAAACTCCTTTGTATCGGTTCAGGTATTTTTCTTCAGCAGGAAGTGCGACAGCGCGGGCACCAGCACCAGCGCGCCCAGCATGTTCAGGGCGAACATGAAGGTCAGCAGGATGCCCATATCGGCCTGGAATTTGATCGGCGACCACGCCCAGCAAACGACGCCGGCGGCCAGCGTCACACCCACCAGCGCCACCACCTTGCCGGTGAACTGCAGCGCGTGGCGATAGGCGTCGGCAAGCGAGTCGCCCAGGCGCTGGCGGGCCAGCTGCACGGACAGCAGATACAGCGCATAGTCCACGCCAATGCCCACGCCCAGCGCAATAACGGGTAGCGTGGCCACCTTGACGCCCATGCCCAGCATGACCATCAGCGCCTCGCACAGGATGGAGGTCAGCGCCAGCGGCAGCACGGCCACCAGGACGGCGCGCCAGCTGCGGAAGGTGACGAAGCACAGCACGACCACGGCGCCGTACACATAGAACAGCATACGGTGGTTGGCTTTCCTGACGACGATATTGGTGGCGGCCTCGATACCGGCGCTGCCGGCGGCCAGCAGGAACTGGCGCTCCGCGCCCGAGTGCGCGCCGGAGAAGGCGTCCGCCGCCTGCACCACGCGCTCCAGCGTTTCCGCCTTGTGGTCGGACAGATAGGCGATCACCGGCATCAGCGAGCAGTTGCGGTCGAACAGGTCGGGCGTGTTGACAGACGCCTGCTGCACTCCATAGTTCAGCACATCCTGGTTGCGCGAGAGCGTCAGCCATTTCGGGCTGCCCTCGGACGTGCCGGCCGTGACCTGGCGCACTGCGTCGGCCAGCGACACGGTGGTCTGTACTCCCGGCACCTGGCGCAAGGCCCAGGCCAGACGGTCCGCCTCCACCAGGGTGACGAATTTGAGGCAGCCTTCCGGCGCCGTTTTCACCATCACGGCAAACTGGTCGGACGACAGCGCATAGTGCGAAGTGATATAGGCGTTGTCGCGGTTGTAGTGCGATTCGGCGCGCAGTTCCGGCGCGCCGGGATCGAGGTCGCCGATCTTCAGCCGGGTGGACATGGCAAAGCCGCCCAGCGCCAGGGCCAGCGCCACCAGCACCGTCACGGCGGCATAGCGCGGCTGGGTGAAGCGTTCCAGATGGCGCCACATGCCGGGCGCGTGGCCGTGCTGCGCCGCCTCGCCCTTGACGGTGCGGCGCGCGGCAGCCGCCGACACGCCCACATACGACAGCAGCACGGGCAACAGCAGCAGATTGGTGAAGATCAGCACCGCCACGCCCACACTGGCCGTCATGGCCAGATCGCGGATAACGGGGATGTCGATCATCATCAGCACGGCGAAGCCCACGGCGTCGGCCAGCAACGCCGTCAGCCCGGCCAGGAACAGGCGGCGGAAGGTGTAGCGCGCCGCCACCAGCAGATGGGTGCCGCGCCCCACGTCCTGCATGATGCCGTTCATCTTCTGCGCCCCGTGCGAGACGCCGATAGCGAAGACGAGGAAAGGCACCAGGATGGAGAAGGGATCGAGCACGAAGCCCAGCGCCGTCACCAGCCCCAGTTGCCACACGACGGCCACCAGCGAGCAGGCCACCACCAGCACTGTGGAACGCACGCAGCGCGTATAGGCGTAGATCACCAGCGTGGCCACCAGGGCGGCGACGCCGAAGTACATCAGCACCTGCACCATCCCCGCCAGCAGCTCGCCGATCAGCTCCGCGAAGCCGATGACGTGGATGCGCACCGGATAGCTGCGCCTGGCGTGGCGCTGCACCATGTCGGCGATGGTCCTGGTCAGCACGGCGTAGTCGATCGGCTTGCCGCTGGCGACGTCCTTGTCCAGCAGCGGCACGAAGATCATGGCGGAACGGTAGTCCGTCCCCACCAGGCTGCCGACGACGCCGGAGCGGGCCAGGTTGATCTTCAGCTGCTCCACGCTATTGGGCATGCCGTCATAGGCGTCCGGCATCACGGGGCCGCCCTGGTAGCCCTCCTCCGTCACTTCATTCCAGCGCACGGACGGTGTCCAGATCGACTTGACCCAGGCGCGGTCCGCGCCGGGCGTCAGAAACAGCTCGTCGTTAATCTGCCGCAGCTCGTCGAGATAGCGGGGATCGAAGATATCGCCCTGCGGATTTTCCACCACCACGCGCAGCGCGTTGCCCAAGCCGCGCAAGGCCGCCTTGTTCTGCAGGTAGTTCTGGATATAGGGCTGGCTTTGCGGCAGCATCTTCTCGAAGCTGGCGTTCAGGCTCAAACGGGCGGCCGCCGTCCAGCCCAATAGCGCCGTCAGCACCGCGCACAGCACGATCAGCCACAGGCGATGATTGAATACGAGGCGCTCCAGCCAGTTGCCCGAACGGGGATTGAAGTCCGACAGGCGCGATATCACGGGCATGGAATCCAGGCCGTTATTGGTCATATCCATATGTCTCCAGATCAGTGAGCGGCCAGCGCCTGCTTGCGCACGCCGCGCGCGCCGGCGATAAGCAGTTCCGCCTTGTTCTGCAACAGCAGCGCCGATGCGGGTCCCGGCGCCACGTTCGCCTGCGGCTGGAAGCTGGCGCCGCCGTCATGGCTGCGCAGCAGCTGGCCCGATTGGCTTAGCAGCAGCACGCTGCCGTCTTCCAGCATGGCGCCGTCGATCAGGCCTGTCCGCGTGCCCGTCTGCGAGCGTTCCCAGTGCGCGCCGCCGTCCTTGCTGTACAGGGCCGTGCCGCGCAGGCCGAACACCACCAGCGCATCGCCCTTCCCCGCCAGGCCGAAATAGCTGCCTTGGTAGGGCGCGGACAGGGCGGCGAACCGGCCGTCCGCCGCGCGCAGCTTGAGCAGCAGGCCCTGCTCGCCCACGATGTACAGCGCATCGCCCACGGCGCGAATGGCGTTCAGGTGCAGGCCCTGGGGATTGTCCGCATGGCTTTCCCAGTGCTGCCAGCTGCGGCCGCCGTCCTCGCTGCGCAGCAGCAGACCGAAGGCGCCCGCCGCATAGCCGTGGCCCTGGCCGTCGAACCAGATGTCGAGCAGCGGCTTGTCGCCCGCCGACGGATCGCGGCGGCCGTCGAACTGGCGCTGCCAGCTGACGCCGCCGTCCACCGTGTGCAGCACCACGCTGTCGTGGCCCACGGCCCAGCCTTCGGACGCGCTGACGAAGCGCACCGCCGCCAGATCGGTCGACAGGGGCACGGCGCCCTGCTGCCAGTGTCCGCCGCCGTCGTCGGAATACAGGATGTGGCCACGCTGGCCCACGGCCACGGCGCGGCGCCCCGCGAACGCCAGCCCGCTCAGCAGCGCCTTGGGCGCCAGCAGACTTGCCTGCGCCGGCGTGTCCAGCGGGTCGATGAATTGGGCGGCGCGCGCCGCGCCCGGCGTCAGCGCAGCAGCAGCAGCAGCAGCAGCAGCAGCAGCGGCCAGCGCCAGAGCGGCCAGCCCATGCGCCGGCCCGCGAAGAATTCGGTTCATAACAGCCTCGCAAAAAAAGCTGCCGGTGAAGGACCGGCAGCCAAAGACCCCGCCGGCCGCCGGAGAAATCACGGCCGGCACAGGCTTACCGCACGCCGGCGCCCGAAAGAGCGTCCGGCGACCACTGCGCCGGTTTCAGCGGCTCAATGTATTTCACGCCACCGTAAGGGCCGGACATGCCGGTCAGGTTGTAGGCGCCGCTGATGAAGTCATAGATCACGTGGTTGCCCGTGTAGGTGGCCTGCACGTCGTAGGCGTACATCATGTGGTCGAAGGAGGCGCGGTAAAGCTGGCCGTGCGCGTCGTATTCGTCCGACGCCAGCGCCACCCAGCTATCCTCGTCGATGTAGAAGGTGCGTTTGCTGTAGATATGGCGCTTGCCCGGCTTGAGCGTCGCTTCCACCACCCACACGCGGTGCAGTTCCCAGCGCACGAAATCAGGATTCAGGTGGTTGGGCTTGACCACGTCGGCCGCCACTTTGGCGGCGAACAGCTTGTAGGTGCCGTAGGGGACGATCATCTCCTTCTTGCCCACCAGCTTGAAGTCGTAGCGGTCCAGCGCGCCGTTGAAGATCCAGGCGTCGTCATAGGTCGAGCTGCCAGCGGAGCCGGGATTCGGCGTGTCGTAGGCCACGTCCGGCGCCAGCTTGACGCGGCGCTGGCCGGGCAGGTACTGCCACACCTTGCGCGGCTGGACGGCGGCGTTGACGGCGTCGAACACCATCAGGCCCTCGCCCGCGCGGCGCGCAGGCGCCAGGTAGGCCAGCTTGGTGCGGAAGAAGACGTCGCCCTGCTTGGCGGGCTCGCCCTGCTTCACTATGGGGAATTCCTCGAAGATCTCGCCCGCCGTTGCCAGGCTGGCCACGCCGGAGGAATCCACGTTCCACGATTCGTACCTGGTGGTGAAGGCTTCGCCCTGGTAGCGCAGCAGGTGGTTCCACATCACCTCATTGCCCGTCTTCGGGATGGGGAAAGGCACGCCGGCCAGCGCGCCCTCCACGCCCACGCCGCTGTCCACCGACTTGGTGGCCAGGGCGTTCTTCGCCGTGTTGTCGAGGATGGGCTTGGGCAGCGTCACCGTGCGGTGGGTCGGATAGACGTCGATGCGGAAGTCCGGATAGCGCTTGAGCAGTTCGCGCGCGCCGGCGGTCAGCTTGTCCTCCATGCCGGCCATGGTCTTGCCGGTGATGGTCTGGCGCGGCTTTTCCGAGGCGAAGGGATCGGGACGGATGCCGTTCTTGACATAGCCCGCCGGCGCGGTGGTCATGCCGCCGGCGAATTCGGGGATGGAGCCATCCTTGTTGGCGGCTTTTTCCGCGCCCACGGCGGTCAGGGCGGCGCCCAGCTGTTTGGCTTCATCCTGCGTCACGCTGGCCTGGGCCGACGCGGCCAGGGCCAGGACGGTGGCCGCCAGTAAGGTTTTCTTGAGCATCATGATAGGTCCTGTGTCAGAAAGTGGTCTTGAAAGTGATGGCGAGGAAGCCACGGTCTTTCAGCAGCGCGGTCACGCCGCCGAACGAAGTCACCGCGCCCGTAGTCGGATCGGTCACCAGCGGGCCGAAGAAGTTGACGTACTTGATGTCGAAGCGGTACTTCTGGCGCAGGTCGAAGGACAGGCCGGCCGAGTAGTTGCCCGCGCCCTTGTTGCCGCCCGCCTGCACCGCCGAATTCCCGTGCAGGCCCACCGAGTAGGCCAGCGGCGCCGTCACGTCCACGCCGGGGAAGACCTGATACCAGGTCGGGGTCAGCGTCATCGCCAGGCCGAGGAAGTCCTTGGTCACCTTGTCCACACCAGGATAGTTGTCGCGGCCACGGAAGAACTGCGCACCCTGCGTCACCTTGTCCACGCGGCTGTAGGCGAATTCCACCGCCCAGTTGGTGGCGTCGGCCCACGGCGTCCTGGCCATCACGCCGAGGAAGTTGACCACCGCGTGCGTGGTGTCGCCGCGCGCGCCGCTCACGTCACCCTGCCTGGGCAGGTCGGCTGCCGTCACCACCAGGGTCGGCGCCACTTTCGCGTTCAGCGCGGCGATGATGGCGGGGCTGGTCCCCACCGGCATCAGCAGCGCCGGGGTGCTATACAGCGGCATGTTGTGGCGGAAGGACAGGTCCGCGCCCACCGCCACGCCGAGGATGCTCTTCGACAGCGACAGGCCGAGCACATTGATGTCGTTGCCGTATTCGAGCTGGTACTGGCTGGTGCCGCCCAGCGCCGCTGGATAGAACAGGCAGTTGTTGCCCGCCATGGCCGCGCCGGGAATGGCGGCCTTGCACACGGCCGCGCCGTTGGGGCCGAACAGCGCCGCGGGCAAGCCGGCCAGGCGTAGATTCGCTTCCGGCAGCAGGTCCGATGTGCGGCGCAGGTAAAGGCCCGCAGTGCCGTCCAGCCATGCGGGGCTCCAGCGGGCGGCGACGCCGAAGTCGCCCGTGCTGGGCGCGCGGCTGTCGGCGCGGCGCACGGCGGCCGGGCCCAGGGGGCCGAGGATGAAGGATTCCGCGCCCTGGAAGGCGTAATCATAGAAGCCGAGGAAGGAGCCCGATTCCGGCAGGCGCGCCGGCTTCCAGTTCAGGAAGTACTGCGCCGCCAGGCTGAATTCCGCCGTCGGCGAGATCTGCGCCGACAGGGCCTGGCGCGGCAGGAACAGCTCCTTGGCGTCGGTGCCCGGCACCGAATAGCCCTTCAGCAGGTCGATGGGCGACTGGCCGAAGTTCACGCCGTGGATGGGCGACAGCAGGCTCTCGCCCCAGTACAGCGTGTGCTGGCCCAGCTTGACGTTGACCGGCATGTCGTTGATGTCGAAGTTGGAGAAGACGAAGGCGTCCAGCACTTCGCCCGAGCCGCGGTGAAAGCGCTTGGTGTAGTCGGACAGGCCGATGGCGGGCTTGCCGTCCGCGCCCAGGTGGTTGGAGCTGGCGACGTTGCTGTTATCCAGATGGTCGTAGGCCTGGTCGTACCAGGCCGCGCCCGAGACGCGCATCCCCATCTTCTGCTGGTACACGATATCCAGCTCGCTCAGCAGGTCGACGCGGTTGGAGACGGTGCCCTTGTTGAAGTTCCTGTCCCCATCATCATAGTTGGGCGACTTGAGCAGGTTTTCATTCTGCGCGCTCAGGCGGCGGCCATAGTTGTACTTGATGGTGTTGTCGAAGCGGACCGCCCAATCGGGGTTGCCGGTGTCGATCTCGCCCGCTTGCGCCGCGCCGCCTGCGCAGATGGCTGCCGCCAGTGCCAGCGCATGCCGGGCGAAGGGATACGATGATGGTGATTTCATGCTGCGTCTGCTCCTCTATTGTTTTATAAAACGCTGCCTCCGTTCGCCGCCGCCCGGCTATGCTGCCGGGTCAAGAAGCGATGAGAAATCATAGAGCGCAGCAGAGCGAGACTTTTATGCATTTCGTGACGCGAGCTTGTCTTTTCGCGCCAAAGGGGCGGCGCGCGCCTGTCAGCGAATGACAAACGTCGGTCAGGAAATGTGGGGATGGCCCGCGCCGCCAAAGGCGGCTTTGGCGACGGGCAGATGGGAGGGAATGGCGCGCGGGGGAAAGGCGCGCCAGGGGTGGGTCAGACGCGGCTGGACAGGCGCTGCATCACATTGACAACATGGTCGATCTGCTCACGCGTATGGCCCGCGTTCATCATGAAGCGCAGGCGCGCCTGGCCCAGCGGCACGGCGGGGAACTGCACCGAGTCGACATGCACGCCTTCGCGGCGCAGCTCGCGCGCGTGGGCGCGGCACTGCTCCGCGTCGCCGATCAGCACCGGCACGATGGGCGTGGCGTCGGACAGGATCTGGTAGCCCAGGGGACGCATGCGCTCGATGAAGTAGCGCTGGTTATCCCACAGGCGCTGGCGGCGCTGCGGCTCTTCCTCCAGCAGGTCCAGCGCGGCGAGCAAGGCCGCCGCCTGGTCCGGCGGCGGCGGGCAGGTGAAGCCGTAGGCCGAGCTGGTGAGGCGGATCACTTCCGCCACTTCGCGGTCCACGGCCACAAAGCCGCCGATGGCGCCCAGCGCCTTGCTCAGGGTCCCCATCTGCATGATGTTCGGGCTGTAGCAGCCGTAATGCTCGGAGGTGCCGCCGCCATTCGCGCCCAGCACGCCCGTGGCGTGGGCGTCGTCCAGGTAGAGGATGGCGCCGTATTTTTCCGCCAGCGCCGTCAACTCCGGCAGCGGCGCGATCGTGCCTTCCATGCTGAACACGCCGTCGCTGACGATGATGGGCGTGGTGCCGTCGGCCGCCTTCAGCATGGATTCCAGCTGATTCATGTCGCCATGCTTGTAGGTGTGACGCTCGGCGCCCGACATCAGGATGCCCTCACGGATGCTGATGTGGTTGTACTCGTCCGAATAATAGGCGTACTTGTGGCGCTTCTTGGCGCGGTAGCCGTGCAGGCGGGCCAGCATGCCGGCCTTGGTCAGCGAGGACAGCACGCCGATATTGGCCATATAGCCGGTGACGAACAGCACCGCGTCCGTCTTGTGCTTGAGCTCGCCGAGGCGGCGTTCCAGCTCGCGGTAGACGAAGATGTCGCCGCCCAGCAGGCGCGATTCGCAATTGCCCACGCCGTAGCGGTCCAGCCCCGACTTGGCCGCAGCCACCAGGCGCGGGTGGTTGGCCAGCGCCAGATAGTTGTTGGTGCTGAAGGACACCACCGTCTCGCCGTCCGCGACGAAGGTCGGGTCGGGCAGCGTGTCGTGCACCGCCGATTCGTGGTGAATAGGATGGTGCTGCAGCCAGGCTGCGATATCGCTCAGATCATGCATGAATGAATATACTTTCGGGGGAGAGACGCCGTCTCAGGCAGACGGCAGAATTCGGGCAATGCGCGACAGGTGGCCCTTGTCGCAGTCCTGCGGCCACAGTTCGACGCGTGCGCCCAGCGGCACCGGCGCGTCGTCCGGTAGCGCCGCCACTTCGGTCAGCATGCGGCGCGCGTGGTGATAATCGATACGGACATAGCGGTGGGCGGACAGCTCGTCATCCGGCAGCTGCGCCAGGCAGCGCGGCAGCTGGGCGCGCGGCGTGGCCGTGTCGTACACGGCCGCCACCCAGCCGCGCTTGGCGCCGTTGCGCCAGTCGACCGCGTGCTCCGGCGGCAGCGGCGCGCAGCCGCTGCCCGCCACCGCAGCCAGCACCGCCAGTGCCGCCAGAATCGAAATACTGCTGTTACCCATGCCCTTGTTGTGTCCTCGTCAAGCGCGAGGCCGAAGGACCGCGCGACGCGATGATACTCGGGCGCACATTACTGCAACATTACTGTTACATTACAGATTGGAAAGGTTGGCCGCACCCTCGGACGGGATAGGCGGCGCGGGCAGCACGATGCGGGCGACCAGGCCCGGCGTGCCGTCCTCCAGCACCAGCTCGCCGTCGTGCAGCTTGGCCGTGGCGTCGACGATGGACAGGCCCAGGCCGTTGCCGGGCAGGTGGCGGCTGTGGTCCAGGCGGTAGAAGCGCTCGGTGACCCGGCCCAGCTCCCCGGGCGGGATGCCCGGACCGTTGTCGCAGACGGCGATCGACACCCTGCCCTCGCCCGCCTCCGTGCGCAGGACGATGGCCGCGCCCCGCCCCGCGTATTTGAGCGCGTTGTCCAGCAGGCTGGCCACGGCGCTGGCCAGCAGGTTGCGGTCGCCGCAGGCCCTGGCCTGGGGCGCCAGCGCCAGCGTCAGGCTGGCCTGGATGTCTTCCGCGCTGGCTTCGTACATATCGCTGATGTCGTGGGCGATGCGGTTCAGGTCCACCGGCTCGAACAGGCGGGCGCGCACGCCCGATTCCGCCTCGGCGATCTGCAGCAGGCGCTCGAACAGGCGGATCAGGTCGTCGATGTGGTCGATGGCGTCGCGCGCCGCGTGCTCCAGCGTGCCCGGCTCCTGCTGGTGGTGGCGCAGGGCGTCATCGAGCTTGCTGCGCACGCGGCTCAGCGGCGTGCGCAAGTCGTGGGCGATGGCGTTGGAGACGTGGCGCACGCCGTCCATCAGGCGCTCGATGCGGTCCAGCATGCGGTTGATGTCGCGGTTCAGGCGGCCGAATTCATCGTCGCCGCCGACGGGGATGCGGCGGCTCAAATCGCCCGCCTCGATCTGTTCGGCCGTGCGCCGGATCAGGCCCAGGCGGTCCTCCACCTGCAGGCGGAACAGCAGCGCGCCGATCACCGTCAGCATCAGCGACAGCGCGGCGCCCGCGCCCAGCGCCCGCCAGACGAGGGTGCGAATGGCTTCCTGCTCGCTCAGGTCGCGGCCCACGATCAGCACCCCGCCGTCGTCCAGCGTGCGCTGGTACAGGCGCGCCTGCACGGTGACGCCGTAGCGCACCACGTCGCCGCTGCTCAGGCGACCGTTCGGCAGCAACGGACACAGGCTCAGATTGCCGGCGCGGAAGCGGCCGGCCGCGTCGCGCAGGAGGAAGATTTCGCGGTCGCTGTCGATGCCGTCGCTGAGCTGGCGCTCCACCTCATAGGCCAGGCCGGGCACGGTGCGGTACTGGGCCAGCATGCGGTCGGAGACGGCGATGATGCGGCCGTCGATGTTCTGATCGAGCACGCCGATGGTGCCGATGTAGAACACGGCCGAGACGCCGAAGATGGACACGCTGCCCAGCAGGCCATAGCCCAGCACCAGGCGCGCCGCCAGCGAACGGCGCAGCCTAAACATGGGGCTCCGGCGCCGTGGCCGAGAGGCAGTAGCCGACGCCGCGCAGGGTGTGGATCAGCACCGTGCCGAAGTCCTTGTCCACCTTGGTGCGCAGGCGGCTGATCTGCACGTCGATGACATTGGTCTGCGGGTCGAAATGGTAGTCCCACACGGCTTCCAGCAGCATGGTGCGCGTGACCACCTGGCCCTCATGGCGCATCAGGTATTCCAGCAGGCGGTATTCGCGCGGCTGCAGGGCGATGCTGCGGCCGTCGCGCGTGACGCGCATGGTGCGCAGGTCCAGCTGCAGGTCCGCCACCTGCAGCTGGGTCGCGTCCTGGCCCGGCACGGCGCGCCGGATCAGGGCCTCGATGCGGGCCAGCAGCTCGGAGAAGGCGTAGGGCTTGGACAGGTAGTCGTCCGCCCCGCCGCGCAGGCCGGAGACGCGCTGCTCGATATTGGTCAGGGCGGAGACGATGATGACGGGGGTCTTCTTGCCCAGCGCGCGCAGCTGGCCGACGATGGCCAGGCCGTCGATCCCGCCCGGCAGCATGCGGTCCATGACGATCACGTCCCAGTCGGCGCCGGTGGCGTAGTCCATCCCCTCCTGGCCGGTGGCGCAGGCGGTCACGGTGTAGCCGGCCTCGCGCAAGCCTTTGCAGACATAACGCGAGGTGTCGGCCTCGTCTTCAATTACCAGGCAACGCACTTGCAGCTCTCCTCGGACGGCATCAATACGGCGGCATCATACCGCATCGTCAGGACATAGCGTCAGGCCAGGGCCTGCAACTCGGCCTCGCTGAAGCCGGCCAGGCGCCGCGCTTCAAGGTTGAAGGGGCCGCGCAGGGGCGGCGCCCGGTATTGCAGGGCCAGCGCGGCATAGGTGGCGCGCGGCTCCAGTCCCCGCTGCTGGCACAGCCAGGTGTACCAGCGGTTGCCGATTTCCACATGGCCGATCTCGTCGCGCAGGATGATGTCGAGGATGGCCGCCGCCTCCAGGTCGCCCGCCTGCGCCAGCTTGGCGCGCAGGGGTGGAATCGCATCCAGGCCGCGCGCCTCCAGCGTGCGCGGCACCAGGGCCATGCGCGCCATCACATCATCCACCGTGCGGGCAACCATCTCCCACAGACTGTCGTGGGCCGTGAAATCGCCATAGGCAAAGCCCAGCTTCTGCAAATGCGCCGACAGCAGCGAGAAGTGATACGCCTCCTCCTTCGCCACCCGCAGCCAGTCGGCGTAGTACTCGGCCGGCATGCCGGGGAAGCGCCACAGCGCGTCCAGCGCCAGGTTGACGGCGTTGAATTCGATATGGGCCAGGGCGTGGATCAACATGGCGCGGCCCTCTTCCGTGGCCATCGAGCGGCGGCCGACGAGCAGCGGCGCCACCAGTACCGGCTTGTCGGGACGGCCGGGAATCGGCGCCGACGCCTGCAACTCCGCGGCTTCATTCAATCCGCAATCGCCGTCGCGGTGGGCTTGCGCCATCGCGGCCACCGCCGCCGTCTTGGCGGCGGGATCGGCTTCGAGCAGGCATTGCAATGACCATGCCCGAAGCTCTGCTTGTACTGCCATTTACTTTTCCTTATGACTGTTTGATTTTGCCTGCGCGGCCTCGTGGTAGGCGGCGGCGTACTGCTGCCAGTCCGCCAGCACCTGGCCGTGGTAATACTGGGCGTAGTCGAGCATGGCGGAGCGCCAGGCGGCCGCGCTGCTGCCGTAGTCTATCCACGCGTCGGCGCAGGCGGAGCCCTGCCTGCCGCCGGAGCGCAGATGGGCCCAGGCGACGATGCCGCCCATGGTGCGCATCACGCTTTCCAGCCGCCGCAGCTTGCCGTTCCACAGATTGAGCGAGAGCCTGTCCTGCTGCGGCAGCAGCTCCTTCAGCACGTAGGAGCGGTTGCCTATCGTCTCCGCCGAGAGGAAGGCCGGCGCCACCGCCTGCACGCGCTTCTGCACGGCGACCACGCGCTGGGCCTCGATCTTCCACTTCGGCTGCGCGATTGTAACGTAAGGAGCGAGGGCCGACTGCTGCGTGTACTTCAGGTCGAGCATGAAATTGCCGCCCGGCCCGCCCCGTCCGCGCACGAGGATGGTGTAGCGCTCCAGTCCCAGACTGCCCGTGCCGGCGATGCGGCGCGCCACGTCCAGCACCTTGAAGAATTCCGGCGTCTTCTGCCTGGCCGCGTATTCGCGCATGAAGTTCATCACCTTCGTCCGTTCGTCGTCGTCCACGGGCAAGGCCTTGACGCCGTCCAGGCGCAGCTTGCGCTTACCCTTGCGGATATCCGTGCGGCGGTCGAGGAAGGCCGGACGGGCGCGCAGGCGCAGCTCGCGCAGCAGGTCGCGCACCATGCCTTCCGCCGTGATGCGCTCGACCCAGCGCGCCTTCCCTTCCTTCAGGCCGGCGGCGTAGGCGTCGAGGAAGCAGTGGCACAGCGCCACCGCCTCGGCCGGACGCACCTTCAGCGCGTCCGCCGCCACCAGCACGCTGACGAGGAAGCGGCTCAGCTCCCAGCTGGCGGGCGCCAGCAGAGCCTCGTCGAAGTCGTTCATGTCGAAGTAGGTCAGGCGGTTGTCGCCCTTGTAGCTGCCGAAGTTTTCCAGGTGCAGATCGCCGCAGACCCAGGCGGACGGCGCGCGGTTGAAACGCGCGTCGGCCGGAAAGTCCTGATAGTAGAGATGGCAAGTCCCGCGCAGGAAGGCGAAGGGATTGTCCGCCAGCAGGCGGTACTTCATCGTCACCCTTTCGGCGTCGCGGTTCGCGTTAAATGACGCTATCAACCCAACTACGTCGCGCTTCTTCATCGGCTTCTCCCGGTCATGGAAGAGCGTAGCGTAGCATGCCGGGAAAGTAGGCTATCATTATTCCTCAAGCGACGACGAACAGCCGGAGTGCTCAATGGACAACAAGACAACGCCATCTGAAGAACAGGACAAGTCCGTTTCCCAGCTGCCTTTCCGCACCCTGCTCTACCGCTTCATGTTCTTCGACTGGCTGTTCCGCGACGTGCACGCGGCGCGCAACCTGTTCGAGCGCCACGCTGCGCTGCAACACAACAAGTACATGAGCCGCTACCTGCCCGTCTACCTGCGCCGCTGGACGGTGCTGGCGACCTTCGACTTCGGCCTGGGCTTCCTGTTCGAGCGGGCCTTGCAGGCGACCATGCTGTCGGCCTATTTCTTCACCTGGTCCTGCGTGTCGATAGCGGGGATGGTGGTGATCGCCGTGGCCTGGATCTTCCTCAACTTCGGCCGTTTCTCATGACTTTTCGATATTTCGCAAGCATGCGCCCATCATTATCGGCAATGATATAATCTAGCCTACTTACATCGGTGTCCAAAAACACCTGTTACTTCGGTGCTCGAAAAGCACCTTTTTGCGTTCTGGAGCCGAGCATGAAACGCGTAGCCGTTTTTCTGGATGCCGGATATTTTTGGGTGCAATTGTGCAAAGTGATTCTGTGGAAGTACAACGGTCGTACTGAAGTCATCGTCGACTATGAAGCGCTGCGCAAACTGATGCTGACGGAAGTCGAAAGACAATTCGGAGCAGACTGCCACTTCTTGCGAGCTAATGTCACGCCTGGCGTGGTGGCTGCTCAAGGCGTGGGGTTGCGCGTGCATTTGCTCTCCATAGGCTCATCAACAGCAACTTCTCATTATCTGGCGGCCGAAGCCGACTTCAAACGTAGCTGGGGATCGGACGAAACTGCCCAATTTGCGAAGGGGTCAACGAAAGCAACTGAATCACCCACCGCAACTGTTACTCAAGCGATGATTGACGCCTTTGCCAAGATAGTCCGAGAGCAAAGCTTACTGGAGCCCCACGCAAGCCTACTACCTTCTATGCCATCTCCTGACGCAAAGATGCTCCCCCGTGAAGTCGACATATTCTTACTATCGACAGCACGCCAGTTAGTCGGCCGCTCGCTTAATGAAGCGGAAAAGCGAGCCTTGCGTGACGCGTTTAAAGCGCTGCTTTAGTGAGTGAAGTTGGCTTGCAGATAGCGCTAGCTGCCGAGCCGCCAGATCGCTGAGATTTTTCGATAGTTTTCGTAAAAATAAAAAGTTCATAATCAAAAAAATATCGAAACCTCAACTGGCCTTGGGAGCGTGCTGAAAATGAATTCGAGACGCAATATCGTGGTGGTAGCTGCGGCCTTGTGCGCAGCGATGATGATTGGCTCGGCGCAGGCTGCGCCGAAGATATATGGCGCTGCAGATACTGGCTGGTATGCGGATACGGCTTTCAGGCAAGGGGTCGCGGACAAGCTGAGGCAATTTATCGGCGCGACTCAGTATCCGCTGCCGCTTGTCGGCTATTCGGACGACCCGGCAAAAATTAATTCCGTCGCCGACCAATTCCTGTCCGAGTTCATGGGCAAGCCCGGCGAGATAGAAGCTCTGCCAGATGGGCGCTGGCTATTCTCTGGCACGGCGCCACATCAGGTTGCATACATTGCCTTCGTCGTCATGTCGCCGGATCAATCAAATATTGAGGCCGCGATGATGTCGTATCAGCTGTGCCCCAAGGGCGGCGTACCTTATCGTGATCCTGAAGGTAGCCAACACCTGGCCCCGTGCGAGGAAGATCCCCGCTGGGCGATCTTCCTGCCCCGCCACGGTGCACCAGACTATTTCTTGATCCACACGCTCTCTCAAGTGGCATTGCGAAACAGGCTGCACGATCAACGATCATTGATAGAACAGAATATCCGGTCACAAGACTCAATCCACGTGAAAACAGAAGTCATCATGGTCCCGTAAGACTAAAAGCCCGGCGCAAGGGCCGGGCTCGGGATGTTACTGTGTATCGCCCTGCAGGAACTCGATCATACTCTGCGCGATGAAGTCGGGGCGTTCTTCGTGGATGAAGTGGCCGCTCTGCTCCACGTTCACCACCTTGACGTGCGTGCCCTTCGGCGGGATCACCTTGCTCATCCAGCGATACGCCGGCGCGCCCATGGCCAGGATGGGCATCTCCAGCTTGGCGTAGCCCTTGTTGTCGATGATGTCCTGGGTCAGCGTCTGGTACCAGCCGTTGCTGGCGCGGATCGCGTCGGCCGTGTTGTAGGCCTTCTCGTAGACGGCGCGGTCGCGTGCATCCAGCGCGCCCTCATCCTTCAGGAAGTACTTGAACAGCCAGTCCTGCTGCACGCGCGCATGGCCGGCCAGCAGCTGCTCGGGCAGGCCCTGCACCTGGTTGAAGGCGAACCACCACAGATATGGATGGGCGAAATCCAGCTTGTCGGTGAAGGTGTTATGCGCCGGCAGCAGCGGGAAGGTCAGCAGGCTTTCGTCCGGATGCGGCAGCTCCAGCATCACCACCTTGTTGGTCGCCTGCGGATAGTTGGCGCCGAAAGAGTAAGCGACGGCCGAGCCGATATCATGCCCGGCAATGTTGACGCGCTCATAACCCAGCGTCTTCACCAGCTGGTAGATATCGCCCGCCAGCGTCTTCTTGTCGTAGCCGTAGGCTGGCTTGTCGGACGCGCCCATGCCGCGGATATCGACCACGATCACCGTGTAATGCTTGGCCAGCTCCGGCATCATCTTGTGGAAGGACCACCAGGTTTCCGGCCAGCCCGGCAGCAGCACCAGCGGCTCGCCCTGCCCTCCGACGACGTAGTGCAGATGCACGCCGTTCACCTCGGCCGTCGCGTTCTTAAAGCCGGGCAGCGATTTCACCAGCGCCGCGTCGGAGATATCGGCCGCCTTCATGGCGGCGGCGGGCTTGCCGGCGGCCAGAGCCTGGCTCGCGGGCGCGGCAAATGCCAGCGTCAGCAGGGCTGCGCCCACGGCGCCGGTAATGTTCAGTTTTTGCATAATGTTTTTCCGTCAGATGATGATTATTTGGTGAACGCAGCCGCGTTGCGGGTGGCGAATTCGCGCAGGGTGATGGCGGGCTGGCCGGTCAGCTTGGTCAGGTCGTCCGTCATGCGGTCGTAGCTACCCTGCTGGTGCAGTTCGGCCATGGTGCCCAGGTGGCTCAGCAGGTGCGCCGGCACGCCGAATTCGCGCAGCTTGTCGGTCCAGGCCAAAATCGGCACGCTGCGATAGGTGATCTTGCGGCCCAGGGCGGCAGAGAATTCCTCCGCGTAGTACTCGAGGTTGGCCGAGACATGGCCCGTCAGGTTGTAGATCTGGCCGATGTGCGGCGCCGGATTGTCGAGGATGGCGGCCACGGCGCGCGCCACGTCGACGGCGGAAATGGGCGAGGTGCGGGCGTCGCCCAGCGGCAGCACCAGCTCGTCGCTGGTCTTGATGCCCTGGGTGGCCAGGCGCTGGAAGAAGCTCTCCAGGAACACGGTCGGACGCACCGTCACCACCGGCAGGCCGGACCAGGACAGCGCCTGCTCCGCCAGCCAGTGCAGCTTGTGCTGCGGGCTGCCCGTCGTTTCGGTGATGCTCATCTGCGACACCGTCATCTGCGACATGTTGACGATGGCCTCCACCCCATGGTGGCGGGCCACGGCGGCCACATTCATCGTCGCCTCCAGATAGACGGCCGAAATCGCCATGCCGAAGTAGATGCGCGACACGCCCTCCACCGCACGGTGCACGGAGGCCAGGTCGGTCAGGTCGCCCACCACCAGCTCCGCGCCCATCTGGCGCAGCGCCTCGGAGCGCTCGTCCTCGCGCCGCACCAGGGCGCGCACGCGGTGGCCCTTGGCCATCAGCATCTGCGTCAGGTGGCGGCCGATGGCGCCGATATCGCCGGCGGCGCCGGTCACGAGGATGGGCTTGTCGATGGCGACAGAGGTAGAGGTGGTCATGTCAGCTTCCTTTCATTGTGGTGTATATACACCATTTAGTTCAAAATTAAAGCGGCACGGGGCCGGCTTGGTTTTTACGGCAGATTCTTAATCGGACGGCAGATCGGCGGCCAGGGCGAACAGGGCGGACGCGCCCTCCTCGCCGATCAGGCGCCGCACCTTGGCCTGCGCCTCGCGCCAGGCCGGCATGGCCGCCGCCAGCAGCGACTTGCCGCTGTCCGACAGCACGATGGGGCGGCGCCGCCCCTTTTCCGGCAGCTGTTCCTCGGCCCAGCCGTTGGACAGCACCAGCTGCAGGTTGCGGGTCGAGGTGGAGCGCTCCTGGTGATTGGCGCGGCCGATCTCGGCCCGGCTGGCGCCCTTCATCCCGGCGATCATCACCAGCATGGAGAACTGCGAACTGCTCAGGCCAAACGGCCGCATCTCCTGGTCGTAGACCTGGGTGATCACCCGCGAAATGCGGCGCGTGCGGGTCAGCAGGCAACCTTGCATCACTTCGGCGCTGTGGGTCTGGGCGGTGTGGGCGTTCGTCATGGTTGACAATATAGTGTAGCTACACCACCTCGGCAAGCGGCTTTTTGTACGCTTTTGTACGCGTTCCATATCTCTTTTGCGCTGCAAAAAATCTTGACTTCGTAAATGTGTTGATTATAATCACAATCAAAATTTCGAAATGCTTTCCGCAGGACATCACCGCCCTGCCTCCCACATCTCCAACAAAAGGAATTCAGCATGAAGCACGCACCTCTCGTTGCGGCACTGGCCGGCGCCGGCATCCTGGCCACCGTCCTCTCCGCCTGCGGCGACGCCGCCAGCAAGGACGCCCCGCCCGCCGCCAAGCCCGCGCCCATCACCGCCGCCGCCGTCCTCGAAGCGCCCATCTCCGAAAACCGGGAATTCTCCGGCCGCATGGAATCCATCGAGCAGGTGCAGATCCGCTCGCGCGTGTCCGGCTACATCACGGCCATCAACTTCCAGCCCGGCAGCAAGGTCAAGAAGGGCCAGGTGCTGTTCGTGATCGACCCGCGCCCCTTCCAGGCGGAAGCGGACCGCGCCGGCGCCGTGGCCTATTCGGCCCGCGCCAAGGCCGACCTGGCCCATATCGAGCTGGTGCGCGCGGAAAAGCTGCTGGCCGATAAGGCCATCGCCCAGCGCGAATACGACCAGCGCGCGGCCGAGCTGAAGGAGCTGGAAGGCAATGCCCGCGCCGCCCAGGCCCAGTTCGAGAACGCCAAGCTGAACCTGAGCTACACCCAGGTCACCTCGCCCATCGACGGCCGCGTGGGCAAGGCGGAAATCACCCTGGGCAACCTGATCGACCCCAACGCCGTGCTGACTTCCGCCGTCTCGGACGACAATATCTACGCCAGCTTCGACGGCGACGAGGCGACCTACCTGGCGGTGGCCCAGCGCGCCCACAAGGGCCAGACGGTCAAGATCCGCGTCGGCCTGGCCAATGAAACGGGCTTCCCGCACGAGGGCAAGCTGGAATTCTTCGACAACCAGCTCGACTCCCGCACCGGTTCCGTGCGCCTGCGTGGCGTCTTCGCCAACAAGGACGGCGCGCTGGCGCCCGGCCTGTTCGCCCGCGTCCAGCTCGACACCAACGGCGATGGCGCACCGCACAACGCCGTGCTGATCGACGAGCGCGCCGTGGGCACCGACCAGAGCCGCAAGTTCGTCTTCGTCATCGGTGCCGACAGCAAGGCCGAGTACCGCGAAATCTCGCTGGGCGCCGCCGCCAACGGCCTGCGCATCGTCCGTTCCGGCCTGAAGGCGGGCGAGAACATCGTCGTCAACGGCCTGCAGCGCGTGAAGCCCGGCGCCACCGTGGCCGCCAAGATCGTGCCGATGGCGCCGGAAACGACGGCCGTCGCCGCCACCGACGCGGACGCGAAGGCCGGTGCCGACGCCAAGGCCGGCGCCCCGTCCGGCGCGAAAGGACAGCCATGAACTTTTCCAAATTTTTCGTGGACAAGCCCATTTTCGCGGGCGTCTTGTCCATCCTCGTCTTCGTGGCGGGGCTGATCGCCATCTTCCAGCTGCCCATTTCCGAGTATCCGGAAGTGGTGCCGCCATCGGTGGTGGTGCGCGCCCAGTATCCGGGCGCGAATCCGACCGTGATCGCCGAAACCGTGGCCGCGCCGCTGGAAGAGCAGATCAACGGCGTGGAGAACATGATCTACATGTCCTCGCAAAACACCTCCGACGGCTCGCTCAAGCTGACTGTGACCTTCAAGATCGGCACCAACATCAAGCAGGCCGAAACGGAAGTGCAGAACCGCGTCCAGCGCGCCCTGCCCCGCCTGCCGGATGAAGTGCGCCAGCTGGGCGTGACCACCGTGCGCGCCTCGCCCAACCTGACCATGGTGGTGCACCTGGTCTCGCCGGACAACTCGCACGACGAGCTGTATCTGCGTAACTACGCCGTGCTGAACGTGAAGGACCAGCTTGCCCGCCTGTCCGGCATGGGCGACGTGATCCTCTACGGCTCCGGCGACTACTCCATGCGCGTCTGGCTCGATCCGCAAAAAGTCGCTGCCCGCAACCTGACCGCGACCGACGTCACCAACGCGATCCGCGAACAGAACGTGCAGGTGGCGGCCGGCCAGGTCGGCGCGGCGCCCAGCAACGACGCCGCCTTCCAGCTGACCCTGAACACCCAGGGCCGCCTGACCACCGAAGAACAATTCGGCAACATCATCATCAAGACCAACGAAGACGGCGGCACCACCCTGCTCAAGGACGTGGCCCGCATCGAGCTTGGCGCCGGTTCCTACTCCCTGCGCGCCCTGCTGGACAACAAGCCCGCTTCCGCGCTGATCATCTTCGCCTCGCCCGGCTCCAACGACCTGCAGCTGTCGGCCGACGTGCGCGCCACCATGGAAGAACTGAAGAAGAGCTTCCCCAAGGGCGTCGAGTACAAGATCGCCTATGACCCGACCACCTTCGTGCGCGACTCCATCAACGCCGTGATCCACACCCTGCTGGAAGCCATCGCCCTGGTGGTGCTGGTGGTGATCGTCTTCCTGCAGACCTGGCGCGCTTCCATCATCCCACTGCTGGCCGTGCCGGTCTCCGTGGTGGGCACCTTCGCCGTCATGCTGGGCTTCGGCTTCTCCATCAACACCCTGACCCTGTTCGGCCTCGTGCTGGCCATCGGCATCGTGGTCGACGACGCCATCGTGGTGGTGGAGAACGTGGAGCGTAACATCGCCGCCGGCCTGTCGCCGCGCGACGCCACCGTGCAGGCCATGAAGGAAGTCTCGGGCCCGATCATCGCGATTGCCCTGGTGCTGTGCGCCGTGTTCGTGCCTATCGCCTTCGTCTCCGGCCTGACCGGCCAGTTCTACCGCCAGTTCGCCCTGACCATCGCCATTTCGACCGTGATCTCGGCCTTCTGCTCGCTGACCCTGGCGCCGGCCCTGTCGGCCACCCTGCTGAAGGACCACCACGCGCCGAAGGACAAGCTGACCCTGTTCATGGAACGCATCCTGGGTGGCTTCTTCGGCTGGTTCAACCGCTTCTTCAACCGCGCCTCCGACCGTTATGAAACGGGCGTCAAGGGCGTGCTGACGCGCAAGGCGCAATCCGTCGGCGTCTACGTCCTGCTGGTGGTTGCCGCCGTCATGATGTTCAAGGTCGTCCCCGCCGGCTTCGTGCCGACCCAGGACAAGGGCTATCTGGTGGGCTTCGCCAAGCTGCCGGAAGCGGCCTCGCTGGACCGCACGGAATCCGTGATCCGCCGCACCGCCGACATCGCCCTGCACACGCCGGGCGTGGCAGACAGCGTGGAATTCCCCGGCCTGTCCGTCAACGACCTGACCAACGCCTCCAACTTCGGCATCGCCTTCGTCGGCGAGGAACCGCCGCAGCATCGCACTTCGCACGAGACCCAGGCGCCGTCCATCGCTGGCGCCATCAACAAGGGCGTGGGCGCCATCCAGGACGCTTTCATCAAGGTCTTCCCGCCGCCGCCAGTACAAGGCCTGGGCACCATCGGCGGCTTCAAGCTGATGATCGAAGACCGCGGCAACCTCGGTTACGACGAGCTGCAGAAGGCCACCCAGCAGCTGGTCGAGCGTTCGCGCAGCACGCCTGAACTGGCCGGCGTCTTCTCCAACTTCCAGATCAACGTGCCGCAGCTGTACGGCGACATCGACCGCACCCGCGCCAAGCAGCTAGGCGTGCCGCTGGCGACCATCTACCAGACCTTGCAGATCAACCTCGGTTCGCTGTACGTCAACGACTTCAACCAGTTCGGCCGCACCTACCAGGTGCGCGTGCAGGCGGACAAGCAATTCCGCTCGCGCGTGGACGACATCAACCAGATGAAGGTGCGTAACCTGAAGGGCGAGATGATCCCCCTCTCCTCGCTGATGAAGATCAACGACAGCTATGGCCCCGACCGCGTCCAGCGCTACAACATGTACGTGGCGGCCGACGTCAACGGCGGCGCCGCTCCCGGCTACTCCACCGGCCAGGCCCAGGCCGCGATGGAACGCATCGCGCAGGAAGTGCTGCCGCAAGGGATCAGCTATGAGTGGACCGAGCTGGCCTACCAGGACAAGATCGCCGGCAATACGCTGATCTACGTCTTCCCCCTGTGCGTGCTGCTGGTCTTCCTCGTGCTGGCCGCCCAGTATGAATCGTGGACCCTGCCGCTGGCCGTGATCCTGATCGTGCCGATGTCCATCCTGTGCGCCCTGATCGGCGTCAAGGTGACGGCGGGCGACAACAACATCTTCACCCAGATCGCCCTGTTCGTGCTGGTCGGCCTGGCCTCGAAGAACGCCATCCTGATCGTGGAATTCGCGCGCGAGCTGGAAGACCATGGCCGCAGCGTGCTGCAAGCGGCGCTGGAAGCCTGCCGCCTGCGCCTGCGTCCCATCCTGATGACCTCCATCGCCTTCATCATGGGCGTGGTGCCGCTGGTGTACTCGCACGGCGCCGGTTCGGAAATGCGCCATGCCATGGGCGTGGCCGTGTTCGCGGGGATGCTGGGCGTGACCTTCTTCGGCCTGTTCCTGACGCCGGTGTTCTACGTGCTGCTGCGCACCCTGGCCAAGCGCCTGGAGAGCAAGAAGCCCGCCGCCGCAACGGCCCATCTGCAAGGAGAACATCAATGAAAGCCATGATTGCAAAGGGCGTCACGCCGCTGCTGGCAGCCCTGCTGCTGACCGCTTGCGCCGCGCCCGAATTCAAGCAGCCGCACGTCGAGACGCCGGCTGCCTTCAAAGAACCGCAGCGGTACACCGCACCCGAAGGCGTGGTGACCGCGGCGGACGGAACCCGCTGGCAGCAAGCCCACCCCGCCGAGCAGCAGGCGCGCGGCGAGTGGTGGCTGGCCTTTAACGATCCGTCCCTGACCGCGCTGATCAAGGAAGCGACCGACGCCAACGCCAACCTGGCCGTGGCGGCGGCGCGCGTCAAGCAGGCGCGCGACATCGCCGGCATCGCCGAAGCGGACCGCATTCCGCAGATCGGCATCGCCGGCGGCGTGCAGCGCGGCCAGCATTCGCCCGCCGAACTGGCTCTGCCGCCCGGCACGCCCACGCATCCGGGCGACACCTACACGGCGCGGCTGACGGCCAGCTACGAGGTCGACCTGTTCGGCCGCGTCTCGTCCAACGTGGCGGCGGCCCGCAACGACGCGGCCACCGTGGAAGCGAACTACCGCTCCGTCCTGCTCTCCCTGCAGGCCGACGTGGCGCAGACTTACTTCAAGCTGCGCGCCACCGACGCCGAGCTGGATACAGTCAACGCCGCCGTGCGCCTGCGCGAAGAGAACGTACGCGTCAACCAGCGCCGCTTCGAGCTGGGCGACATCGGCGAGTTCGATTTCTCCCGCGCCCAGACCGAGCTGGCCACCACGCGCGCCGAAGCCATCGGCCTGCAGCGCCAGCGCGCCAACGCCGAACACGCGCTGGCCGTCCTGCTGGGCAAGCCGGCCGCCGCCTACTCGGCCGGACCTAGCCCGCTGCTGGACTCCGCGCTGATGCCGGTGATCCCGGCCGGCCTGCCGTCTTCGCTGCTGGAGCGCCGTCCCGACATCGCCGCCGCGCAGAAGACGATGGAAGCGGCCAACGCCCGCATCGGCGTGGCCCGCTCCGCCATGTTCCCCGCGCTGACGCTGGGCGCCAGCGCGGGCGGCGTCGCCAGCGGCTGGGGCGACGTGTTCAGCACCACGGGCAAATCGTGGCTGCTGGGCGCCCTGCTGTCGGCGCCCATCATCGACGGTGGCCGCAACAACGCCAACATCGCGCGCAGCGAAGCGGCGCTGGAGGAATCGGTGGCGTCCTACCGCCAGGTGGTGCTGTCGGCCTTCGCCGAGGTGGAAGACAATCTGGCCGGCCTGCGCGTTCTGGGCGGCCAGACGGTACGCATCGACGAAGCCCTGGTCTCGGCCCGCCGTTCGGCCGACCTGGCGCAGAAGCTGTACGACGCGGGCCGCAACAGCTACCTCGACCTGATCGAGGCGCAGCGTAATCTGCTGACAGTGGAACGCACCGCCGTCCAGCTGCGCAGCAACCGCGCCCTCACCACCGTGGCCCTGATCCGCTCCCTGGGCGGTAGCTGGGACCAGCCGTCGGTGGCGCCGCAAACCATCGCGGCACGCTGATAGTAAAACGACATTGCCGGTGGCGGGCATCGCGCAGCCGCCGGCAATGCGGTAAACTGTTTGTTAGATAATGCAATCAGACGAACCACCATGTCCCTGAAAAATGTGCAATTCTCCGTCGCGACGCACATCGCTGCCGTGCTGGCCAGCCAGTATGGGAAAGACGTCACCTCAGCTGTCCTGTCGGGCAGCGTGAACGCGGAGCCCACCTTCGTGCGGCGCGCCATCGCCAAGCTGGCCAAGGCGGGGCTGATCAAGACCTCGCGCGGCAAGAACGGCGCCTGCACCCTGGCCCGCCATCCCGACGACATCAGCCTGCTCGACATCTACCGCGCCTGCCAGGCGCCGGTGGCCATTGCCATCCACGGCTACGCGGCGCAGCCGATCTGTCCCATCAGCGTCAGCTTCAAGGACCGCATGGCGGACGTACTGGAAGAAGCGCAGCTAGCGCTGGAAGCCCGGCTGGCCGACTACAAGCTCTCCTCCCTGGTCGACGCAATCCGCACCACCAGCGGCATCCCGCCCAAATTCACGGCCGCGGCGTGACGCGCGCCTTCGCCGCCATTCTCCCTACTTAACGTTCTGCAGCAGGAAGGACGCCTTGCCGCAACTGGACTGCGAACGGTGCGTCTCCGACGCCGAGCAACTTAGCGAGGCGCCGCTCTTGTCGTAGCAGGCGTGCACCTCCTGCAGGAATCGGCCACCACCAACGCAGAACGGCAGGATCGCGCCATCGGCCAGGCTGGGATTGGCCGCCTTGAAGGCCTGCGCAAACTCCATATTTGTCACCCGCACGGGCGCCGCAGGCTGCTGGTAATTCTGCGGAATGACGAGACCATCCTTCAGCTTCGCCGTCAGCTCCAGATACTGCTCCGCCGGCAGGCCGGAGCAAGTGCCATGCTTGGGCCACTCATGGTTGATCAGATCGGGCGAGGCGAAGATTGGCCCGTATTTATCCTTCAGCGCGGCCGACAGCTTCTCCGTCGAGCAGCTCTGCGGATAGCCGTTCACGTACTGCGGCCACAGCCCATGCAGCACAAAGCCGAAGTGCTTGTCCGTGCCGCACTCGCCCGGATCGCTGTGCGATGAGCAGAAATTGGGCGCCCAGCTCAGCGACAACGCGTAGTAGTCGAAGACTCCCGCCTGATTCTTCGGCGTCTTGTCCTTATGATGTCTCGCGTCCGCCGCGCCGGACAGGGCCAGTAACAGGATAAAGCCAGCAGTACAGATTTTCTTCATCTCGTTCTCCTTGTTGACTTCACACAGCGCATCCTGAACGTGCGCGCCCGTTTGGCGTTTGCGTCCATAATGCGGCCATCAATGGCCTGTCCGTACTGAGTAGCAGGCCGCTAAGACATCACGATGAGTACCGTCCAGTTCCATTGCGACCTGTCGGCACAGCCAATTCCCTTGCATCACTGCTGGGAAGAATGCGTCGGCAGCGGTCGCGCCACGCTGGCCTTGCGCGCGGATTGGCGCAAGCAGTTGCAGCGCGTGCATGCCGAACTGGGCATGCGGCAGGTGCGCTTCCACGGCGTGCTCGACGACGATATGGGTACGCTGATCTGCCATCGCGAGCAGCCACTATACAGCTTCTTTAATCTCGACAGCGTCTTTGATTATCTGCTCGATATCGGGATGAAACCCCTGGTGGAGCTGAGCTTCATGCCGCGCATGCTGGCCTCCGGCGACACCACCGTTTTCGCCTACGCGGCCAATGTCACCGCCCCGCGCGACATGCGCCAATGGCAGACTCTGATGACGCGGCTGGCCCGCCATCTGCTCGAGCGTTACGGCGCGGCCGAGGTAGAAAGCTGGAACTTCGAGGTGTGGAACGAGCCCAATCAGCCGCAGTTCTGGCCCGCCGGGCGCGACGCCTATTTCGCCCTGTTCGACGCCAGCCACGCCGCGCTCAAGCAGGTGAATCCGGCCCTGCGCGTGGGCGGCCCCGTCACGTCGAAGAACGCGTGGATTCCCGAATTCCTCGCCCACTGCCGCCAGTCCGGCCACCTGCCCGACTTCATCAGCACGCACCACTATCCAACCGACGCCTTCGGTGACGAATCGGACAACACGCTCGTGCAGCTGGCCCACGCGGGACGCAGCGCCCTGCGCGCGCAGGCGCAGGAAGCGCGCATCCAGGCTGGCTCGCTGCCGCTCTACTACACGGAATGGAGCACCTCATCCAACCCGCGCGACCCGCTGCATGACGAGCCCTTCGCGGCCGCCCTCATCGTCAAAACGGTGCTGGAAGCGGCCGGCGTGGTGGACGCCTACAGCTACTGGACTTTCACCGACATCTTTGCCGAGAACTTTTTCCCCGCCAAGCCCTTCCACGGCGGCTTCGGCATGCTGAACCCCTACGGCATTCCCAAGCCCGCCTATCACGCCTTCGAGCTGCTGCACCGCGCGGGAACGGAAAGCCTGCCGCTGCAAGGAAGCCACGCAACAGTGGACGCCTGGATCACGCGCGCGCCGGACAGCTTGCGCATCTACCTGGCCAACGGCGCCCTGCCCCAGCATCCCATTGCCAGCGAAACCGTGCAGCTGACGCTGACGGGTGTGCCGCCATCCGGCCCGGCCACCTTGACGCGCATCGACGCCGACCATGGCTACGTCAAGCCCGCATGGGAAGCCATGGGCAGTCCCGACTGCCTGAACCGCGAACAGCACGACCAGCTCGAACGCGCTTCGCGCCTGACGCCCGAGCCGCTGGCCGCGCCGCGCCATGACGGCGCCGTGCGCATCGAGCTGGAGCTGCCGCCGCAAAGCGTGGCCCTGATCGAACTGCCGCTGGCGCAGACACCGGCGAACAGCGAGCAGGCCATGCTCGACGCCATCGAACGCGAAACCTGCGATTACTTCCTGCACGAGTACGATCCCGCCACCGGCCTGGTGGCAGACTCCACCCGCCCCGGTTCCCCCTGCAGCATCGCCGTTACGGGCATGGCCCTCTCCTGCTATCCCGTCGCCGTGGAGCGCGGCTACTGCGGCCGCGCCGACGCCTGCCGCCGAGCGCTGGCCGCCTTGCGCACCCTGCGCGACAGTCCGCAGAGCGATGCACCGGACGCCACCGGCCACCACGGCTTCTTCTACCACTTCCTCGACATGCACAGCGCCCGCCGCGTGTGGGACTGCGAACTATCGACCATCGACACGGCCCTGCTGGCGGCAGGCATGCTGACGGCGGCCCGCTATTTCGACGGCGAAGACAGCGAGGAAACGGAGCTGCGCACCCTGGCCGACGATCTGTACCGCCGCATCGACTGGCCGTGGGCGCTAAACGGGGGCGCCGCCCTCAGCCACGGCTGGCGCCCCGATGGCACCGGCTTCTTGCCCTACCGCTGGCAGGGCTATAGCGAAGCGCTGCTGCTCTACATCCTCGCCCTTGGTTCGCCCACGCACCCGCTGCCGGCCGAATCCTACGGCGCCTGGACGGAAACCTATGCCTGGAAAGACATCTACGGCCACGAAGTACTGTACGGCGGTCCGCTGTTCATGCACCAGCTGTCGCAATGCTGGCTGGACCTGGCCGGCATCCCCGACCACGCCATGCGCGAACACCACAGCGACTACTTTGAAAACAGCCGCCGCGCCACCCTGATCCAGCAGGAGTACGCCGTGCGCAATCCACGCCGGCTGCGCACCTACAGCGCCCAATGCTGGGGCATCAGCGCGGGCGACGGCCCTGGCTGGATTCAACAGAAAGTGGACGGCATCGACCGCCAGTTCTTCGGCTATGCGGCGCGCGGCGCGCCCTTCGGACCGGACGACGGCACCATCCTGCCCGCTGCGGTAGCAGCCTCGCTGCCCTTCGCGCCGGAGTTGGTACTGCCCACGCTGACCCACTTCATCGACGCCATCGACCTCAAATCGAGCGACCGCTATGGCTTCAAGACCTCGTTCAACGCCGAATTTTCCGTCCCCGGCGGCGACCGTAGCAATCCCTGGGGCTGGGTGTCGGAATGGCACTCCGGCCTGAACCAGGGTCCCATCGTGCTCATGCTGGAAAACTACCGCACCGGCCTGATCTGGCGCCTGCTGCGCGGCTGTCCCTACATCGTGACGGGCCTGAAGCGCGCCGGATTCGCCGGCGGCTGGCTGGAGCACGCCTGAATAGCAAGCCAACGACAAGCCAACAACAAGCTAACGGAGGAAGACATGACCACAGTAGGCGATTTCCTGCTCACCCGCTTGGCCGCATGGGGCATACGCCGCATCTACGGCTATCCGGGCGACGGCATCAACGGCATCATCGGCGCCTTCGGCCGCAGCAAGGCCGGCATCGACTTCGTGCAAACGCGGCACGAAGAACTGGCCGCCTTCATGACCTGCGCCCACGCCAAATTCAGCGGCGAGACGGGCGTCTGCCTGGCCACGTCGGGCCCCGGCGCCATCCACCTGCTCAACGGTCTGTATGACGCCAAGCTCGATCACCAGCCCGTGGTGGCCATTGTCGGCCAGCAGAGCCGCATGTCGCTGGGCGGCGACTACCAGCAGGAAGTCGACCTGCTGTCCCTGTTCAAGGACGTGGCGCATGAATTCGTCCACATGGCTACCACGCCGGCCCAGGTGCGCCACCTGGTCGACCGCGCCATGCGCATCGCCCGCGAGCGGCGCACCGTCACCTGCCTGATCCTGCCCAACGACCTGCAGGAAATGGAAGCGGTGGAAAAGCCGCCGCGCGTGCACGGCAGCGTCCACACGGGGATAGGCGAGACGGGCCACGCCGTGCTGCCGCCGCCCGAGGCGCTGGAGCGCGCCGCCGCCGTCCTCAATGCGGGCCGCAAGGTGGCGATCCTGGCCGGCGCGGGCGCCTTAAACGCCACGGACGAGTTGATCGCCGTCGCCGAGCGCCTGGGCGCGGGCATCGCCAAGGCCTTGCTGGGCAAGGCCTGCGTACCGGACGCCCTGCCTTACGTCACGGGCAGCATCGGCCTGCTGGGTACCAAGCCCAGCTGGGACCTGATGAACGAGTGCGACACCCTGCTGATGGTCGGCTCGGCCTTCCCCTATTCCGAATTCCTGCCGCCCGAAGGCCAGGCGCGCGCCGTGCAGATCGACATCGACGGCCGCATGCTGAACCTGCGCTATCCGGTCGAAGTGGGCCTGGTGGGCGACAGCGCCGCCACCCTGCGCGCCCTGCTGCCCCTGCTGCAGTCGCGCGCCGAGCAGGACTGGCGCCGCCATATCGAGGAACAGGTGGCGCGCTGGTGGCGCGTGCTGGAGGGACGCGCCATGAACGCGGCCCATCCCATCAACCCGCAGCGCGTGTTCTGGGAGCTGTCGCCACGCCTGCCGGACAACTGCATCCTCACCTGCGACTCGGGCACGGCCGCCAGCTGGTATGCGCGCGACTTGAAGATACGGCGCGGCATGCAGGCCTCGCTGTCGGGCGGATTAGCCACCATGGGCTCGGCCATGCCCTACGCGCCGGCCGCCAAATACGCCTTCCCCGAGCGCCATGTGATCGCGCTGGCGGGCGACGGCGCCATGCAAATGAACGGCATCAATGGCCTGATCACCCTGTCCCGCGTCTGGCGCGACTGGGGCAATGGCCGCCTGACCGTGATGGTGCTGAATAACCGCGACCTGAACATGGTCACCTGGGAGCAGCGCGCGACGGCGGGAGATCCGCGCTACGTGCCGTCCCAGGCGCTGCCCGATTTCGCCTACGCCCGCTACGCCGAGCTGCTTGGCCTGCGCGGCCTGCGCGTCGACCGCCCCGAGGACGTCGGCAAGGCCTGGGACATGGCCCTGCAATCCGACGTGCCCGTGGTGCTGGACATGGTGACCGATCCCGACGTGCCGCCCCTGCCGCCGCACGTCTCCGCCAAACAGACGCTTGCCTATGCGCGCGCCCTGCTGCAAGGCGACTCGGACGCCATGCGCGTCGTCACCGCCTCCTTCAAGGAGGTGTGGGAAAGCCTGTTCCCGCCCGCAGGACGCGCGCCATGACAGCCCTGGAGCGGCTGGAAACGGACCTGCGCCAGGCAGTATCCGGCGAGGTGCGCTTCGACCCGGGCAGCCGCGCCCTGTACGCCACCGACGCCTCCAACTACCGCCAGGTGCCGATCGGCGTCGTTATCCCGCGCACGGTGGATGACGTGGTGGCCACCGTCGGCGTTTGCCGCGAGCACGGCGCGCCCCTGCTGCCACGCGGCGGCGGCACCAGCCTTTGCGGACAGTGCTGCAATGTGGCCGTGGTGCTGGACTTTTCCAAATACATGAACCACATCGTTGTCATCGACCCGGTGGCAAAGACGGCGCGCGTGCAACCGGGCGTGGTGCTGGATGCGCTGCAGCAGGCGGCGCAGGGCCACGACCTGTTCTTCGCACCCGATCCGGCTACCCACAGCCACAACACCCTGGGCGGCATGATCGGCAATAACTCCTGCGGCCCCCACTCCGTGCTGGGCGGCGAGACAGTGCACAACGTGATTTCGCTCGACGTACTGACCTACGAGGGCGTACGCATGACACTGGGCCCGGCCGACGCCGCGCCGTCCGCGGGCCAGCCCGGCGCCATCGCGCGCGCCCTGCAGCAGCTGGGCGTACGCTACGCCGACGAAATCCGCGCCCACTATCCGCAGATTCCACGCCGCGTCTCCGGCTACAACCTGGAAGCCCTGCTGCCGGAACGCGGCTGCAACCTGGCGCGGGCCGTGGTCGGCTCCGAAGGCACCTGCGTAGTGGTGCTGGAAGCCACCGTGCGCCTGCTCGACCGGCCCGCCGCCCGCTCGCTACTGGTGCTGGGCTCCGACAGCGTCTACCACGCCGCCGACCATGTGCCTGAAGTGATGGACAGCGGCCCCATTGCGCTGGAAGGCATGGACGAGCGCCTGGTGGCCGACATGCGCGCCATCGGCCTGCATCCACGCGACGTCTCACTGCTGCCGCCGGGCGCGGGCTGGCTGCTGGCCGAATATGGTGGACGCGACAAGGCCGAAGCAGACGCCCGCGCACGCGGCTTGATGGCGCGCCTGTCGCAACTGCCCCGGCCTCCTTCCATGAAGCTGTTCGACGATCCCGCGCAGGAAGCGCTATTGTGGAAGGTGCGCGAGTCGGGCCTGGGCGCGACCGCCCATGTGCCGGGAAAGCCGCTGACCTGGGAAGGCTGGGAAGACTCGGCCGTCCCTCCCGCCAAGCTGGGACAGTATCTGCGTCAGCTGCGCGCCCTGCTGGAGCGCTACGGCTACAGCGGCGACCTGTATGGCCACTTTGGCCAGGGCTGCGTCCACACTCGCATCGACTTTGCGCTGGAGACGGCCCAGGGCATCAGCCAGTACCGCCGCTTTATCCGCGAGGCGGCGCAGCTGGTGGTAAGCCTGGGCGGCTCCATCTCCGGCGAGCATGGCGACGGCCAGTCCAAGGGCGAGCTGCTGCCACTGATGTTCGGCGAAGCGCTGATGCAGGCCTTCCGCGAATTCAAGACTATCTGGGACCCGCAGTGGAAGATGAACCCCGGTAAAGTGATCGACGCCGATCGCGCGGATCATCATCTGCGCATCGGCACGGAGTACGATCCACCCGCCCAGCCCGTGCACTTCCACTACGTCAGCGATCGGGGCGACTTCAACCGCGCCCTGCTGCGCTGCGTAGGCGTGGGCGAGTGCCGCAAGCAGACGGGCACCATGTGCCCCAGCTATATGGCCACCGGCGAGGAGAAGCACAGCACGCGGGGCCGCTCCCGCCTGCTGTTCGAGATGCTGCGCGGCGAAACCCTGCGGGAAGGCTGGCACGATCCGGCCGTGTTCGAGGCGCTGGATCTCTGCCTGTCCTGCAAAGGCTGCAAGGGCGAGTGCCCGGTGCAGGTGGACATGTCATCCTATAAATCGGAATTCCTGGCGCACTATTACAGCCGCCGCGCGCGTCCACCCCACGTCTGGGCGTTTGGTCGCATCGACCGCCTGGCTCGTCTGGGATCGCACTGGCCGCAGGCCGCCAACTGGCTGCTGCGCGCGCGGTACTCTGCAGCCCTGCTGCGGCGGATCGGTCATATCGCCCCGCAGCGCAGCCTGCCCCAGCTAGCACCACAGTCCTTCCGCGACTGGTTTGCCCGCTATGCTCCCGCAGCGGCGGCGGGCCGGCAAGTGATGCTGTGGCCGGACACCTTCAACAACTTCTTCCATCCACAGGTGCTGCGCGCCGGGCTGGACGTGCTGGAACGGGCGGGCTGCATGGTGCGTCTGCCGCCCGCCAGCCTGTGCTGCGGACGCCCGCTGTATGAAGCGGGCATGGTCGAGCAGGGGCGGCGCTATCTGCGGCGCGTGCTGGAGGTGCTGGCTGTTCCTATCCGTGACGGGATGCCCATCATCGGTCTGGAGCCGGCCTGCGTATCGGTGTTCCGCGAAGAGCTGCCGGCGCTGTTCCCCTTCAACGTCCAGGCCCAGCGCCTGCAGGCTCAAATTTGCACATTGGACGAATTCCTGCAGCAGCATTGTCCGGCCCTGCACTATCCGCAGATGTCCGCGCAGGTGCTGGTGCACGGCCACTGCCACCAAAAAACGGTGTTGAAAATGGATGCCGAACACGCCGTCCTGCAAGCCATGGGCGTGCAGGCCGATCTGCCGGATACGGGCTGCTGCGGCATGGCCGGCTCCTTCGGCTATGACCGGGACAAGTACGCCGTCTCAATGGCTTGCGCCGAGCGCGTCCTGCTGCCTGCCGTGCGCGCCGCAGCGCCCTCCACCGTGCTGATCGCCGACGGCTACAGCTGCCGCGAGCAGATCGTCCAGGCCACCGGGCGCATGCCGCTGCATCTGGCCGAGGTGCTGTCCATGGCCTGGCGCCAGCAGGGACAGTGAAGGCCGCAGGGGCGGCGATTGCCAGGGCGCGCGCCACAGGACACGCGTGGCATAGTCGGCCCCGCTCAGCCCCAGCAGAATAAACAGCATGACCAGCCCGGCGCAGGCGGCAATGCGTATCACTCCATCGCGCTGTGCCAGCTCCATGTAGATCACAGCCACCAGCCCGGCCTTGAGCGCCCCGATCAGCAGATTGAGCGCGCTATTCCAGCCGCCCAGATGCACCCAGGCGCTGCCTGCGGTCAGCGCCAGCAGGAGCAACAGCGCGAGCCAGGTCTTCAGGCAGCGCCGCAATTCGCCCTTCAGATGATCGTCCATGCCTTTCCTAACCTGCCCGCCCGTTCAGATACAGCAGCGGATACAGAAAAATCCACATCACATCGACAAAGTGCCAATACAGTCCCGTCAGCTCGACCCGCTCGCAGGAGGCGAATCCGGCCCCGCCACGCTGCAACGCCACGGCCAGCGTCACGCAAGCTGCGCATCCCGCCGCCAGATGCAGGGCGTGCAGCCCGGTCAGGCAAAAATACAGGAAGAAGAACAGCTGCGCGCCCGCCGCATAGCGGGAATCGAAGCGGAAGTCCGGCCCCGGCGCCAGTCCCTCTAGCCATTCATGGCGATATTCGACGCCTTTGATCGCGAGGAAGGCCAGTCCCAGCGCCGCCGTCAGCGCCAGCAACCAGCACGCCGCCCCATGGCCCAGGCGGCGCAGCGCCACCGCTAGCGCCATGCTCGCGCTGCTGGTCAGCAGCAGCGCCGTGTTGGTGGTCCCCAGCGTGAAGTCGGTCATGCGGCTGGCGGCGACGAAGTCGTGCGGCAGATGCACACGGCCATAGGCATAGCCCGCCAACAGCGGCCCGAAGAACAGCAGCTCGCTGGACAGAAAAATCCACCAGCCGAAGCGCGTGGCGCGTATCCGCTGCTCAGGGCTGGGGAAGGGGCTCGTCGTCGCGGTAGGCATATGGCGCCTCGCTCACAGTGGGCGGTTCGGGGAAGTTCTCCTCCGGCGGCGGCGAAGCGGTCCGCCATTCCAATCCCGTCGCGCCCCAGGGATTGGGACCGGCGCGCGCACCGTGCAGCAGCGACCATCCCAGATAGGCCAGCGGCAGCAGATAGCCCCAAGCCAGCACCACCGCCCCGGCGGACGACAGCACATGCAGCAGCTGGAACTGGGGTGGATAGGTGTGATAGCGGCGCGGCATGCCCTGCACACCCAGCAGGAACTGCGGAAAAAAGGTCAGATTGAAACCGCAGAAGATCAGCACCGCCGCCACCCTGCCCCACATTTCCGGGTACATCCGTCCGCTGATTTTGGGCCACCAAAAGTGCAAACCGCCCAGATAAGCCGTCACCGCACCGCCGACCATGATGTAATGGAAGTGGGCGACGACGAAATAGGTATCCGTCAGATGCACGTCGAGCGCCAGCGAGGCCAGAAACAGCCCGCTCAAGCCGCCGATCGTGAACAGTCCGACGAAGCCCAGCGCATACAGCATCGGCGCATCGCAGCGGATTGCGCCCTTGTACAGAGTCGCCGTCCAGTTGAACACCTTGATCGCCGACGGAATCGCCACCAGAAAACTCAGCAGCGAAAACACGATCCCGGCAAACACCGACTGCCCGCTGACGAACATATGATGTCCCCAGACGAGAAAGCCGATGGCGGCGATGGCCAGGATGGCATACGCCATGAAGCGATAGCCGAAAATGGGGCGGCGCGCAAAACATGGCAGGATTTCGCTCACCACGCCCATCGCGGGCAGCACCATGATGTACACGGCCGGATGGGAATAGAACCAGAACAGGTGCTGGAACAGCAGCGGATCGCCGCCCAGGGCGGGATCGAAGATCCCCACATGCAGCAGGCGCTCGGCCGCCACCAGCAGCAGCGTCATCGCCAGCACGGGCGTGGCCAGCACGAGGATCAGGCTGGTGGCGTAGATGGACCACACGAACAGGGGCAGGCGGAACCAGCCCAGGCCCGGCGCGCGCAGGGTGTGCACGGTGACGATGAAGTTAATGCCCGTCATGACGGACGAAATCCCCGCGACGAACACGCCCGCCACCACCAGCAGCACATGACTGTTGCTGAACATGGTCGACAGCGGCGCATAGAACGTCCAGCCTGTATCGACGCCACCGGCGATGAGCGATGCCAATGTCAGCGCTCCGCCCAGCAGAAAGAAATACCAACTTGCCAGATTCAGTCGCGGAAAGGCCAGATCCCGTGCGCCTATCATCAGCGGTATCAAGAAGTTGCCCAGCGCGGAAGGAATCGAGGGAATCAAGAACAGCCAGACCATGATCACGCCATGGGCCGTGAACAGCTTGTTGTAGGTATCGTGCGTAACCAGACCACCGGACGGCTCGGCCAGCGTGAGCCGGATCAGCGCCGCCGCCGCGCCGCCCGTGAAGAAGAAGGCGGTGATGGTGAGCATGTACAGCACGGCGATGCGCTTGTGGTCGCGCGTGAACAGCCAGGAACGCGGCGTATGGCCCGCAGCCAGATAGTTTGGCTCGTTCGTGACAGCGCCGTTCATGGCAGGCTCCGGATGTATTCGATCAAGGCCAGCAGGTCGGGCTCGGACAGCTGGCCGGCGTAGTCCGGCATAGTGGCTGCATAGCCGGCGACGATTTCTTTTCCCGGCCGGAGGATGGACTCACGCACGTAGTTTTCGTCCGCGACGAGACGGCGGCCATCGGACAGGATCACCGTCGAGCCGAGCAGACCGGATAATGCGGGCGCACGCGCTCCGCTGCCCGCGTGGCAGCCGCTGCAGCCATGCTCGCGGAACAGCCTCTCCCCGCGCCGCGCCAGGTCGCCGGGAGCGCCCCCAGCGGCCAGCCAGGACGCGAATTCCGCCGCCGGCAGCACAATCACCTGTCCCCGCATCACCGAGTGCTCGGTGCCGCAATATTCGGCGCAGTACAAGTCGTAAGTACCCAAGCGAATGGGCGTGAAGGACAGCGCCGTATAGCGTCCCGGCACCACGTCCTGCTTGAGGCGGAAGGCGGGGACAAAGAAACTGTGGATCACGTCCTGCGATGTCATCAGCAGCCGCACGGGGCGGCCGAGCAGGACATGCATCTGGTTGATTTCACGGCGGCCGTTGCTGTGCTCCAGCGTCCACATCCACTGCTTGGCCACCACGAAGACGGGCATGGCGTCGGACGGGGCGCGATTCTGCCACAGATAGTCGTAGGCGGCCCAGCCGCATAAGGGAATGAACAGCAGCAACGGCAGAACGGTCCACAGCACCTCCACCGCCCGCAGCTGACGCGGTGGCGTACCCCGTGGGATACGCGAGCCACGCCGATAGCGTACGCAAAACGTAATCACCAGCACACACACCGCCAGCGCCATCGCCCCGCACAGCCCCAGCAAGGCCAGGAACAGCGCATCAACGCGCGCCGCATTGGCCGAAGCGACGGGCGGCAGCCAGCCCGACAAGGACTCAGCCCCGCTCATCGCAGCATCCTCCAGCGTAAGTACGCCGCACGAAATCGTCCGCACTCATCGCCCCCGCCCCCGCCGCGAACGCAGACGCAAAAGCAGCAGCGCCAGCAGGGCTGCGCTGCCCGCCCCCGTCAGGCGCATCGCCCGCCACGCAGCCGCGCCATGACTTGCCGCCTCTCCCTCGCGCTGGCCACACCAAAGCGCCACCTGTTCCACCAAGCCCACGCGCTCCCGCACGTCGGCCCCTGCGCCAACACCGGCGCCGGCGGCCTCCGCCAAAGCTCCACGCAGCTCTTCCGGTCTGTAACGCAGGCCAGTGAAACAGCGTGACACGCGCCCGCCCGGCGTGAGCACGACGAAGCCGGCCGGGTGCAGATACTGCTGCAGCTCTGCGTTATAGCGGTAAGTAAAGCCAATCGACTGCGCCAACGCAGCAATCGCTGCGGCGTCGCCCGTCGCCAAAGAAACCTGCCCGCCACGTTCGCCAAGCCAGGCTCGATAAGCCGCCTGTCTTGGCGCCGCATCAGCAGGCCCCTCCGCCGGGTTGATGCTGACACCCAGCAGCCGCCACGCGCTCGTCCCGCTCTGCTGCAAGGCCTGCAGAACATCCTCAAACACCATGCTGCACACATTACGGCAACGGTAATAGCCCAGCACCAGCAGCACCGGCACCGCGCCGAAATAATCCCCAAGGCGCACCGCCCGCCCGTCCGTGTCACGCAGGGGCAGTTGTAGCGGAAGCTGTGCCCCCAGGCGCGGTGTAAGCCCCTCCATTACGTTACGCTTCATGGCTGCGCCCTCCGATGACGGGTGGATTCCCGCGCGATCAGCAAAGTCTCTGCTTCACGCAGAGGAATACGCGCTACGCCTCGCTCGCCCTCCACCCAGCCCCACTGCTCACGTGCCGCCTGCTGGCGGCGCTGAAATTCCGCCAGCGCAGGCTGGGGCGCGGGCTCCAGCGCCGGACCTTGCAGCGTCATGGCAGGCGCCGCATTGGGTCCATTCGGCTCCCAGAAACGCCAGCTCAACCAGGCCAACGCCAGTGCCGCCAGCAGCACGCCCAGCAAAACCAGCCCGGCCACCATCACGGTAGCCGGACGCGCACCTGCATCGGTATGCTCAGCCATGTGCCCTCCTTCCCCGCCTGCTCCACGGCAGAAGCGCCAGCGCGCCAACAGTCACCGCCGCCAGCGGCAACTCCATCAGCCAGCGCCGCGGCGGGCCAGGCAGCGACGGCAGCACCAGCCAGCACGCATGCACGAAGACCATCGCCAGCACCAGCAAAGCCAATCGCTTCATGCCCGCCGCCTGACGCTTGAGCGTCCGCTGCACCAGCGCCAGCAAGGGAATGACGAACAAGCCAATGACAAGCAACCAGTCCAACGCCAGCCAGGGACTCTGCGCACGCGCCGTGTACCACAGAATCTCGTGCGGCAGATTGGCCGCCCAGATGATAAGAAACTGCACATACTCCAGATACGCCCAGCTCAGCACATACATCAGCAGCAGATTGCCCAGATCGGGCAACAGCCGCTGCTCGTCCGGCGCCGCCAGCAGGATCGCCAGCGCCATCCCGCCCAGCATCTGCACTACGCCGCACACCAGGCCAAACACGCTGGAATACCACAAGGGCATCAGCGACATGATCCAATCCATGGAAGCCATGCCGACGCTCAGCCCATAGATGATCAGCGCAGCAGCAGCAAAGCCGTGCGCATGCGCCTGGCCAGACCGCAAGCTGCGCCACGCCAGAGCGCACCACAACACGAGATACCCTGCGGCGCGGGCGGTAAAGAACGTCCTGCTCAGCCAAATCCGCTTGAACGCCGGTGCAGCCAGTCCGGCATCCCATCCGTGCTGCGCCGACCACGGATACAGCAGCTGCAATCCACCGAGCACCGGCAGAAACAGCAATGCCGCCAGCCCAACCGACCGTCCCACCGCAGGCACGGGCGCCTGCAAGGCCTGGCCCCAGGCTCCGCCGCTCAGCGTGTGCAGCCAGCCATTCGCCAGCACGCCCATGCACAGCCCAACCCAGCACCACCATGCGACCAGATAGCCCGCCAAAAATCCCGCCGGATCAAGCAGCCAGCCCGCCAGCGCGGCAGGAATCGCGGCCAGAGGCGCCCATCGCAGCCGGTTCATGGCCGTCCTCCCTGCATCGGCAAATGCGCCTGCAACGCCGCAGGCAAAGACGCCACCTCGGCATGCTGGCTCAATTGCAAGGCGCGTAGAAATGCAACCACCGCCCAGCGCTCGGACGGATCAAGCTTGTCGGCAAACGGATACATGATCCCGTAGCCTTGGCTGATGACCTCATACAGATGACGATCCGTCGCGCCACGCAAGCGGGCCGACGTAAACGGCAGCAGCGCCGGAAAGCCTCGCTGCACGACACGGCCATCGCCCGCGCCGGTGCTTCCATGACATGGCAGGCAGAAGATGTCATAGCGTCCCTGACCGCGCGCCAGCAAGGCAGCATCCACGGCATATGGCATCGCTTGCGCTTCGGCCGCCGCACGCTCTGCCTGCACGCTAGCCTGCCCCAGCCGCCCGCTACTGCTGCCAGAAAATGGCCCATAAGCGGCTGGTTGCGCGCCATCCGGCACATGCCGCGCCGAGCTGCCATCGGCAAACAGCGGACTCGCTGCCAGCGGCTTGTACTTGGGCTGATCGTACATATCCTGCCGGTTCCGCTCGCAACCAGCCACCAGCAATAGCACCAATAAGCAGATGGCTCCCCTCATGGCGGCACCTCGCACACCAGCAGCGCACCGCTGTCAGCAAGCAGCGCCTGCCCACCCTCAAGGTCAAAATCGTCTGACTCGGCTCTCAGCACCAGATAAAAGCGGTTGCGGCTGGCCAGATCGAAGGCCGGCACGGCGAACAGGGGATGCACCAGCTGCGGCAGCCCGTTCTGCACCAGCATCGCCAGCAGGGCGGCAATGGCCGCGCCCAGTATCGTCAGCTCGAACGTGATGGGAATGAAGGCCGGCCAGCTATGCAGTGGACGTCCGCCGATATTCAGCGGATAAGACACCACAGCCGCATACCATTGCAGAAAATACGCACCCAAGCCGCCACAGACGCCACCCACCAGCGTCCATGGGGCGATCCGGTCCGGCGGCATGTCCAGTGCTTCGACCAGCCCCTCAAGGGAAAACGGCGTATATGCCTCGACCTGCCACTTCCCGGCCGCGCGCACCTGCCTCACTGCCGCCAGCAAAGCGTCGGCGGTGGCGTATTCGGCCAACAGGCCATATAGACGTGCCGTCATGCCTCCTCCCTCACCAGCTCGCGCATCTCGCTCATCGAGATCGCCGGCAGCACGCGCACAAAAACGAGGAACAGCCACGCAAACAAGGCGATTGAGCCCAATAGCATGATCCAGTCCCAAACCGTGGGATAAAACATGCCCCAGGCCGAAGGCATAAAGTCCCGATGCAGGCTGGTGACGATAATCAGGAAGCGCTCCAGCCACATCCCGCCATTGACGATCAGGCTCGCGACAAACAGCATCGCCACGCTATGCCGCGCACGCCGCCACCAGAACAGCTGAGGCGTGAGCACATTACAAGCCATCATGGTCCAGTACAGCGGCGCGTACGGGCCGTGCCAGCGGTTGAGCGTCATGAACTGCTCGAACGGATCGCCGCTATAGAAGGCCGTGAAGATCTCGCTCGCATAACCATAGGCCACCACCCAGCTCGTCGCCAGCAGGACCTTGGCCGCATTGGCCAGATGGCGCTGAGTGATGAAGTCCTCCAGCCCGAAGGCGCGACGCAAAGGAATGGCCAGCGTCAGCACCATCGCAAAGCCGGAATACAAGGCGCCCGCCACAAAATAAGGCGGAAACACGGTGGAATGCCAGCCCGGCGTGTTCCCCACGGCGAAATCCAGCGAAACGACGGTATGTACTGACACCACCAGCGGCGTCGCCAGCCCCGCCAGCAGCAGATACGCGCTCTCGTAGCGCGCCCAATGCCGCGCCTCGCCGCGCCATCCCAGTGCGAACAAGCCATACAGCAGCTGGCGTCCGCGCCGTACAGGAGGCGCGCCAGCCCGGTCGCGCAGCGTGGCCAGATCGGGAATCAATCCTACGTACCAGAACAGCAGCGACACAAGCAGATAGGTGCTGATGGCGAAAATGTCCCACACCAGCGGACTGCGCCACTGCGGCCACAGGTTCATCACGTCCGGGTAAGGCAGCAGCCAGTAGAAGAACCACGGTCGTCCAAGATGCAGGATGGGGAAAATGCCCGCGATGGACGCCGCAAACAAAGTCATGGCCTCGGCAAAGCGGTTGATCGAGGTGCGCCATCGCTGCCGCAGTAACAGCAGGATCGCCGAGATAAAGGTGCCCGCGTGACCGATCCCTATCCACCACACGAAATTACCGATCGCGAAACCCCAGGCCACGGGAATGTTGACGCCCCAGATGCCCACGCCCTCGGCGAACAGCCAGGTGATGGCGCCGAAGAACACCAGCGTCCCGGTCAATGAGAACAGCCACGCACTCCACCATGTCCAACCGGGCTTTTGCGTCAACACCTGGTTCGCGATCTTGTCGGAGATGCTGGCGTAGCTCCATCCCGGCCCCAGTACTTCGGAACCGGCTGAGCGGGGTGGCGTGACGGAGGTGTTCATGCCAGTCCCCCATCCGGATTGCGCACCCGCGCCGCATAGCTGGTGCGAGGGCGCGTATTCAACTCAGACAGCAGTGCATAATCCAGCGGCGAAGCCTTGGCGCGGCTGACGGCGCTGTCTGCATCATTCAAGTCGCCGAATACGATGGCGCCGGTAGGACAAACCGCCTGGCAGGCCGTCACCACTTCGCCGTCGCGCAGCGCGCGGCCCTGCTGTTCCGCGTCGAGCCGGGCGCGCGTGATGCGTTGCAGGCAGTAGTTGCACTTTTCCATGACGCCGCGCCGCCGCACCGTCACCTCGGGATTCTGCCGCGCCGCATCGGCCGCGCTGCTGCGTACGTATTGCAGGAAGTTGAAACGTCTGACCTTATACGGACAGTTGTTGGAGCAGAAGCGAGTTCCAACGCAGCGGTTATAGACCTGCACATTGATGCCTTCGCTGTCATGCACTGTGGCGCCGACGGGGCATACTTCCTCGCAGGGCGCGTCTTCGCAGTGCATGCACGGCACGGGCTGGAAGATGCCGCCGTCTTCTTCGTAGCGGTCGATGCGGATCCAGTGCATGATGCGGCCGCGCTGCACCTCCTCCTTACCAACGACGGGGATATTGTTTTCGGCCTGACAGGCGACGGTACAGGCAGCACAGCCGATGCAGGCGTTCAGGTCGATGGCCATGCCCCAGCGGTAGGAGGGATATGCCACCGCTGGATAAAGCGAGCTTGCAGGCGTGTTCTCTCCCGCGCGGGCGAAATGCGGATCGCGGCGGAATCGCGCCAGCGTGCCGTTGCGTGCCAGCGCCCTGCCCTCCATTTGCGTATATGGCTGGGGGATGGCGAATACATGACGACGCCCCGTCGGTGTCAGCGCCAGCCACGCCAGTCCGCCGTCGACCGGACGCAGCGGATAGGCGTCGAAGCCAACGTCAGTGCCAGCGCTGCCTGCGGATCGGCGTCCATAGCCGAGCGTCAGCGTCAGGCAAGCCTCGGCATGGCTGCTGGCGATCCAGACTGGCGCCTCCACCGCATGCACGCCATCATCGAGGCGCACGACATCGCCGCTGGCAAGACCGAGTCCGCGCGCAGTCGCTGGTCCCAGCAAAACGGCGTTATCCCAGGTGATCCCGGTCAGCGGGTGAGGAAGCTCCTGCAGCCAGCCGCTATTGGCAAACTCGCCCGAGCCCACACCCGGCGCAGCGCGGAACGCAGCGGGCAAGCGCCGTTGGCCCGTCGTCGGCGTGCGCTGCGCAGGCAGCCGTGGTGGCGTTCGCAGTGTCAGCGTTGCGGACGTACTGCCGTCGATCATGCCGTGCTGCAAGGCGTCGGCCCAAAATGCATCGAAATCTCGCGCGCCTCGCCGCTCGCGCCATGTGCGCCGAACCAGCTCCCGCCCGGACTGTCCGCCTTCTTCATTGAACCACGCCAGCACCGCATGCGCCGAGCGCCCGCCGTATAGCGGCGCAATCAGCGGCTGCACGATGCTGGCCGTGCCATCATGTGCACACACGTCGCTCCAATGCTCGAAACTGTGGGTGGCTGGCAGATGCCAGGTGCTGGCCCAAGCCGTCTCGTCGCGGTACAAGCCGAGATGCACTGAGCACGGTACATGCCGCAGTGCCTGCGCGAATCCCAACCCGCCGGGCGTGTCGTAGACGGGATTTACCTCCAACATCAGCAGGGTATCAACGGCGCCTGTGCGCATCTCATCCACCAGCGCAGCCAGCGAGGCCGTATGCGCCACAGGGCGCTGCTCCACCGGCGCTATCGGTAACAGAGTGCGCCCCACATTCCCCAGCCGCGCATTCAGACCATGCACAATAGCGCGCGCCTGCATGCCCAGCGCCCCGCCACTCACGATCAAGCCCGCGCCGCGATGGCGTTCCAGCGCATCGGCTAATGCGCTCTCCCAACGCGCTTCTTCCGCTGTCGGCGTCACGCCACCCGGCGGCTCGCAAACGCCGAAGCGCGCGCCGATGCGTGCCACCAGCGCCTCAATCCGCGCCGGAGCCAGTGCCAGACGATGATCCGCCACCACACCCGTTTGCGTGGGACACGACTCCACTACATACAAGCGCCGCACAAACTGCGGATCGGCGACATTCCGTCCCTGCATAAACTGCCGTGCATAGACAATACTGCCCATGCCCTCCCCCAGCATATCGGCATCAAAACAGACCAAAACCTGCGCCTGCTCCGGTCGCAGCACAAACTCCACCGCCCGCCCAAACGCCAGCTGCGCCGCCGCCAATCCCACATCATCGTGCAGCGGATCGTGCTGATGCCAGCGCGCGGACGGATAGCGCTCCAGCAGCCGCTCCAACTGCGCGGCCAGCGTCGGCGACGTCACCGATCCTGTCAGGATGCGCAAGCCCGCTCCGCCATCGGCCAGCCATTTCGCCCGGCGCGGCGCCAAGGCCTGCTCCAGCGCCGTCCAATCCGCAACCGCCGCGCCATGCATGACCGACTGCGACCGCTCCGGATCCCACAACTGCAATACCGCAGCCTGCGCCTGCGCATCCGTCGCGCCCAGGCCGGACGGATGACGGGGATTCCCTTCCACCTTGATCGGCCGCCCCATCTGCGTCTCCACCAGCACGCCCAGGCCGTAGCCGCCGCGCACGAGACTGGTCGCGTAATACACCGGCTCCCCCGGCAGCGCCAGCTCGGGCGCCCGCACATAAGGCAAAATTGCCTCGGCAGGCGGCCCGCTGCATCCGGCGGAAGCCAGCGCCGCCGACGCCGCCATCAGCCGCAGCGCGCGCCGCCGCGCCGGACTGTCCGGCGCAAGCTGAATGGGAATGCGGCGCTGGCTGGACATGGTCAGCGATGACAGGTGGAACAGTCGGTCAACCGCCGCCGGTCCGGCAGGCGCGGAAAACGCTTCTCTTCCGCCGCCACCGGCAAGGCTCCCGCGTCCATCGCGAATACCTTGGACAGCGGCCCCACATGCTGTTCCGCGTTGCGATGGCAGTCCAGACACCACTGCATTTCCAGTGACGCCTCGCGTTGCATCAGCGGCATCTGATCCACCCGCCCGTGGCAGCTGATGCACGCCACGCCCTTGGACACATGGATGCGATGATCGAAGTAGACAAAATCCGGCAGATCATGCACGCGCGTCCAGTGCAGCGGCACGCCGGAAGCGGCGCTGGCATGCAAGGGCGCCAACGCGGGCGCATCGCGCAGCAGCTGTGAATGGCAGGTCAGGCAAGTCTCGCTGGACGGCAGCCCCGCAAACCCGCTGCGTTCCACGCTGTGGTGACAGAAGCGGCAGTCGATGCCGTCATCTCCCACATGGTGCTTGTGGCTGAACGGGATCGGTTGCGGCGCCGGCGCATGCATCGCCACCGCCGGCACGATCGCCCAGCGCAGCAGCAGCACGGTCCCGATCAGCAGCGCCAGTCCAAGCAGGCCCGCGGCCTTGAGCAGCAATACGGTATGAGGACGAAACGCTTGCGGCATGCGGCACCTGTCATCGGTGAGCAGTCAATGCTGCCGATTCTGGCAGCATTTGCGCGCAGCCGTCGCCACTTTGCCGATCAGTATCGTGCCATTCCAGCCAGCAGTAACAGCACCACCACCAGGACGCTCAGCTGCCATTTGTGCATACTCAGCCATAACTGCGCGCTCCACTGCCGCGCCGCGCGGTCGAAGCGTCCGTGCGCGCCATGATCGCCCGCCATGGGAAGGAGCAGATTATCCTGCCGCCGCCCGTCCAGCGGCTGCTCAGACATCTGCCCTTCATACGCCTCGCGCGCCAGTTTGCGGTCCAGCAGCCCTGGCAGCAAACGGGTGCCAATGATCGCCAGCACAGCAGGCCAACCCACCCACAATTCGCGGCGGCGATGCGTGGCGGCCCAGTAGATGCCGCGCGCCGCCACTTCCGGCTGAAAGATCTTCCCCAGCGGTTTGGGCGCACGCAGCCAGCAGGTGCGTCCCCAGTCAAACTGCGGCGTGTTGAAGGCGGACAGCTGCACCATCGTCAAACGCACGCCGCTGCGGTCGTGCAGCAGCTCCGAACGCAGCGCATCGGTGAAGCCGCGAATGGCGCTCTTCGCCCCGCAATACGGCGCCTGCAGCGGAATGGAACGGTAAGCCAGTGCCGAGCCAACCTGCACGATGACGCCCGCATCGCGCGGCTTCATGCGCGTCAGCGCCGCCAGCGTGCCCCACACGGTGCCGAAATACGTCACCTCGGTCGCACGACGGAAATCGGCCGGCGCCACGGCCAGCGCTTCACAGAAGACGGTTGCCATGGCGTTGTTGACCCACACCGCGATCGGTCCCCATTCGCGCTCGATGCGCGCGGCGGCCGCTTCCACCTGCTTCTGGTCCGCCACGTCCACCGGCAATATCATGGCCTCGCCGCCCGCTTGCTCCACGTCGCGGCGCGCACCCGCCAGGCCATCGGCGCCGCGCGCGATCAGGCCGACGCGCCAGCCGTGGCGGGCAAATTCAATGGCGGTGGCGCGGCCGATACCGGCCGATGCGCCGGTTACTACGACGATCTGCGTCATGGCATCCTCCCTGAAAGCGCAGATTGTCGCGCGGCTGCCGCTGCGGTGACGCGCGTTTGCCGCCTAGCCAGCCGTGCCGCTGTCTAAGCCGCTGACCAGGCCGGGTGGAATGCGGCTGACATCGGCCAGCCCCATCAGCGTCATGCAATCATCCAGGCTGTCCCTGAGCAGATGCAGCGCGCACAGCACGCCAGCGCGTCCGTCGGCGGCCAGCCCATACAGGCAGGCCCGCCCGCTCAGGCAGGCGCGCGCGCCCAGGCCCAGCGCCTTGACGATATCGCCGCCGGTGCGGATACCGCCGTCGAAATAAACTTCCAGCCTGTCGCCCACGGCGCTGGCAATCTCCGGCAGCACGGAGATGGACGACGGCGCCCCGTCGAGCTGCCGTCCGCCATGATTGGAGACGATGATGGCGTCCGCGCCCAGCTCAATGGCCTGCCGCGCATCGTCAACATGCATGACACCCTTCAGGATCAACTTGCCGTCCCAGCACTGGCGCACCCAGCGCACGGCGTCTGCATCGAAGCTGGGATCGAACTGCTGCTCCACCCACTTCGTCAGCGCGGCGACCTTCTTCGCCTGCTGGACTTCGCCCTCCAGATTGCCGAAGGTGCGGCGGCGGCTGCACGCCATGCCGAGCAGCCAGCGGGGATGGCGGCACAGGTCGATCACATTCGCCAGCGTGGGACAGGGCGGAACCGATAGCCCATTCTTCGCATCGGCCCAGCGCTTGCCCTGCACGTGCAAATCCAGCGTCAATACCAGGGCCGAACAATGGGCGGCGAGGGCGCGCCGGATCAAGCTTTCGTTGACCTGGCGCTGCTTCATCAGATAGAGCTGGAACCAGAACGGCTTGCCGGTCGCCTCGGCCACGTCTTCGATGGAATTGATCGACATGGTCGACAGACAGAACGGCACCCCGAATTCCGCCGCCGCCCGCGCTGCCTCGATCTCGCCATTGGCCCAGGTCAGTCCCAGCAGGCCCATGGGCGCAATCGCCAGCGGCATGGTGGCCGCGTCGCCCGCCATGGTGATATCCAGCCTGCGCTTCGAGACATCGTGCAGATCGTGCTGATGCAGGGCCAGTGCGCGCAGATCGTCCAGATTGCGGCGCAGGGTAATCTCCTGCTCCGCGCCGCCCTGGGCATAGTCGAAGATTACCTTCGGCAGGCGACGCCGCGCCATGGATTCCAGATCAAAGATGCTGGTAATGACTGCCATCTCAGGCGCCAGTCAATTCAAAGACGGTGCGTCCGGCGAGCTTTGCGCGGCGCATGGATTCGCCGTTGCGCAGCTCGAACAGCCTGGCCATGCTGCCATCGTTCAGCGCCTGCTGCAGCCCTCTCTCCACCGCGACGGCCAGCTGCGGATTATGCCGGCTCACGTAAAACCAGGTCGTGAACGGATAATGCAGGGCCAGCGTCGGTTCGACTTCCAGCTCCAGACGGGAATACTGCCTGGCCTCGTCCCATATCTCCGCCACGCCGCGCGGACAATAGTCGAAGCGTCCGGCCGCCAGCATATCGAACATGCTTTCGTATAGCAGGGCTGGCACCACGCGCAGGCCGTTGGCGCGCAGGATGGACGTGTCGATCCAGTCCCGCTGCTGTCCCGCCGCGTAGGCGCGCAGCTGCTCCAGGCGGCGTATGCGGCCGAACATCTCCCGGTCGCGCGAACGGATCAGCAATAGCCGCCAGCCAAGAATGCCCCGGTCCAGATCAATCTTCACGGGCAGCAGCCGCTCGTCGAGCTGGCGCGAGCGCGCGCACCAGACGATGGTGATGCTTTCGTTCTTCTCCAGCGCATGGTAGGCGCGCGCACCCACCATCTTGGCTGGATACGGTTTGAGGTCGAAGGCGGCGCCCGATTTTCCCAGCACCAGCTCCAGCAGTTCGAGATAGTAGCCTGCGCGCGCATCCGACGGCGAAGCGGGCGGCGGATAGATTACCTGCAGGCGGCTCTGCGCCCGCACCACGGCGGGCATGCCGATGCTGACCGTGCCGGCCGCCAGCCCGCCCAGCACGCGGCGGCGCAGCAGGCTTCCGGCGGACAGTTCGATGGATGTGGCGTCAGTGCTCGGCATGGACGGTTCGACCTCCTCGCCCACAGCATATCATCCAATCCTAAACAGGCGCACGCCGAATACCGGCCCCGCGGTGTGGCCCCGCTTGGGCTCGAAGCGCACGAGGACGCTGGATTTGCCCCGGGTGAGACGCTCCGGAACCGGATAATCCCGCTCGATGAAGATGCCCGGATGCGTGCCCTCCAGCGTGACGTGCGCGATGCGTTCGCCATCCACGCTGATGCGGAAGTCCCGGTTGCGTTCCTCGCCCCAGTAGGTGGCTTGCAGCGCCAGCGGCCCCGGTCCGCACTTCATGCGGAAACTGAAGTAGCCGCCGGTGCGGGCGTCGCGTCCATTGCGGCCTCGATAGGAAACCGGATACGAGATATCCGATTGCAGATCATGGTCGCGCTCGGGCTGCATCTCGCCCAGGTGCATGATGTCCACCGAACGCTCCGCCAGTTCCCTTCGACGCGCCTCCTCCTTGCGGAAGGCCGCCTGCGAAGTCACCCATTCCGGCTCTGTGTAGGTATTGAAGTACACCGCCGCGCGCCGCTCGTACTGCGAAAAGAACGGTGTGAACTTCAGATCGCCTGGGCGGCCGATGCCCTGGGTGCGGTAGATGGCGCCGCTCTCGTCCAGCACCGAGAAGGCACCGAGGATATCGGCGCCGACCAGCGCCGGAGCCAGTCCATTGAAGGGTTTATCGGCTGCGCCGAGATCAGCGGCCAGCACCATCGGGCCACGCAGCAGGGCCACCACTTTCCCGTTGCCCGCCGCCGGCTCCAGACGCAGCTCCAGCGGCAGCGACAGACGCACCGTATCGCCTGCGCGCCAGAGGCGCTGCACCAGCAGATATCCCTTGTCGCTGTCGGCGGCGTAAGGTTGACCGTTGACCAGCAAAGCATGCGTTTTGGCCCAAGCCGGCAGGCGCAGCGCCAGGGTGAAGGCTTGCTCTCCCGCCAGATGCCCCACCTTGATGTCGATGTCGCCTTCGAATGGATAGCGCGTATTCATCTCCAGTTGCGCGGACTTCCACTCAACCTTCGACGGAATGTAGAGGTTGACGAACAGCGTATCGGCATTCTCCCAGTAGATCGAGTCGCCGTGCTTGGCATGGCTCTCCATCCCGGACAGAACGCAGCACCAGAAGTCGTTTTCCTCGCTGGAGAACTCGCGCGCCACGCCGGACATCAGCGGCGTCATATAGGTGAACATGCCGGTGCGCGGATTCTGGTGCGCGAGGATGTGGTTCAAATGGGTGCGCTCGTAATAGTCAAAATAGGCGGCGTCGGGCGCCCAGCTATAGAGGTGGCGGGTCAGCTTCAGCATGTTGTAGCTGCAGCAGGCTTCGCAGGTCTGTTCCGTGATGTGGGCGGCGATGGTGTCGGGGCGGGAAAAGTATTCGCGGTCGCCATTGCCGCCGATGACGTAGCTGTGGTGCCGCGTGACGCGCCGCCAGAAGAAGCTGGCCGTGTCGGCATCCCTGCGGCTATTGCTCACTTCGTGCAGGCGCGCGAGGCCGATCAATTTGGGGATCTGCGTATTGGAATGCAGATTGGCCAGTTGATCGTTCCCCTGCGCCAAAGGCTCCAGCACCTTGGTGTGATACAGGCGCCGGGCCAGCGCCAGCCAACGCTCGTCGCCGGTGCGGGCATACAGCTCTGCGAAGCTTTCGTTGATGCCGCCATGCTCGCAGGCCAGAACCCGCTGCACCTGCGCGTCATTCAACGCGGCGAAGACTTTGCCGATATAGCCAGCCAGGCCGACGGCCACCTGCAACGCTTGCGCATTGCCCGCATAGGCCTGCGCGTCGAACAGGCCCGCGAAGACCTTGTGCCAGTTATACAGCGGCACCCAGCAGCCATTCAGGTCGAAGCCGGCGGAGCGGATATCTCCGCGCATGATCTCGGGGAAGATCTCCTTGCCGTCGACCACCGCGCCATCCGGCCGCTTGCGCATGAAGCCCGCCACATAGCCATCGCCTTGCGCCTGCTGCACGCGCGCCAGTTCGGCCACGATGTAGTCGATGCGCGGCTTCAGCGCGGCGTTGCCTGTCTGCGCGTACATCAGCGACAGCGCGGAGAGGTAGTGTCCCAGTCCCTCGCCCGCGATGGTATCCGCCTCCCAGCCGCCATAACGCTCGCCCTTGACCGGCAGGCCGGCAAAGAGATGGTAGTTATGCAGGAAGCGGTCGGCCTGCAGCCGCAGCAGATAAGCCATATTCGCCTGCAAGGCATCGGCATACACGGACGGCAGCAGGCGCACCGACGACATCGGCACAGCCGTGGCGCTTTCCGGAACATGGCTTGAAGTGGCCGCGCCAAGGTTTGGCAGCCAGCCGGACAGCAGTCCCAGTCCGGCGCCTTGCAGAATCAATCGGCGTTGCATGCGTATCCCCATATGATCTTTTAGTCATTAATGTACGCAAGCCATCGCGAGCCGTCTTGCATGGACAGCCCGCAAAAGATGACGAATTCGGCACAATCAGGGATTGTCCGTACTGGTGGATAGCGGCCTGGAAGTAGACAGATGCAGGCCTGGCTTGGGCTTCGCCGGTTTCCTGGGTGCGGGCGGCGGAGGCGGATTTTCGGCGCGGTCTGCCGCCTGCTGGGCAGCGATAATCGCATTCGGGTCGACCAGCACTGTGACACCGGGTCTGCCGTAACCGCCGCCGGGCCGATGTCCGCCGCGCGCGGCATTCGTCCCGCCCGGCGTAGCTGGAGCTGGAGCCGACGCACCGGCCGAGGCGGGAGCCGGAGCTAGACCTGGAGCCGCGACCGAAGCCTGAGCGGGAGCCAGTGGCCGGGCCGCGGCCGGGCTGGCAGCCGCTTGCGCCGTGGATACCGCAGCATTCGAGCCCTGCCCCGTCTGCGTCTGAGCCTGCGCCTGAGCATGAGCCCAAGCCGCCACCAATATCAATACCGCTCCACAGTACCGCATGATATTTCCCCCTTCGCGAAGAGCCTACACCCGTCAATGATGGCTGTCCATGCGAAAATAGCGGACTTTGTTACCCGTCTCACAAGCACAATGAAGCAGCCAGCCATCTCCATTCTCTCCGCGCGCGACGCGCACCGTATCGAGCGTCACGCAGCGGCGGCAGATGTCGCGGGCTTCCTGCATCCAGTCCAACAGGCCCTGCTCCACCAGCGCGGGTGGCTCAAGATGCTGGCCCCGCGCCTTTGCGGCGGCGCTGAACTGCCCCTGCCGGAAGTCGTCCGGCTGGAAGAAGCGGTAGCCGCCGTCGACGGCAGCATGGGCTGGGTACTGACGCTGTGCGCGGGCGCCGGATGGTTTGCCGGCTTCCTGACGCCGGAACTGGCGCGCGGCATCATCGGCTCGCCGCGCGTCTGCCTCGCCGGCAGCGGTGCGCCTACCGGCTATGCCGATCAGGAAGGCGACGGCTACCGCATCACCGGCCGCTGGGACTATGCCAGCGGCGCTCCGATGGCCACCCATTTCACGCTGAACGCCATCCTGCGCAAGGACGGACTGCCTCTGCTCGATGAGCAAGGCGCACCGCGTATCCGTGCCTTCCTCGTGCCTGCCGCGCAAGTGCGGATCGAGCCGTCATGGCGCAGCATCGGCATGCGCGCCAGCGCGTCGCATAGCTACCGCATCGAAGGCCAATGGCTAAGCCGGGACTACGGCTTCACCATCAGCCCGGAGGCAGCGACGGCAGATGGTCCGCTATATCGCTTCCCTTTTTATTCGCTGGCTTACGTCACGCTGGCGGCCAATCTGGCCGGCATGTCCAGCCACTTCATGCAACTCGCGCAGCCTTGCATGAGCCGTCGCCGGCATGCCGCCAAAGGCTTGCCGCTGATGGAAGTGCCGGAAGTGGCCGCGCTGCTGCGCGAGAAGGAAGACGCCTTCGCCGCCGCCCGCATGCGCTTTTACGAGGTGCTGGACCGCAGCTGGAGCACCGTCGCCGCCGGAGGTGCTTTAAGCGACGGTGAAATGCTCGCAATCCAGACCAGCTCACTGGCGCTGGTCGCCGTATCGCGCGCCGCCGTGGACGAACTTTACCCCTACTGCGGCCTGTACGCCGCCTCAGAGGACAGCGCCATCAACCGCGTCTGGCGCGACTTCCACACGGCCACTCAGCACTCGTTGTTGTTGTGCTAAAGTGGTCCAATTATTCATTTCGGAGGCTGTGACATGAAGCGAGTTACCGGCATCGGCGGCATTTTCTTCCACGCGAAAGACCCTGGGGCATTGCGTGCCTGGTACAAGCAGCACCTGGGCATCGACGTGAAAGTATGGGGCGGCGCAGCCTTCCCCTGGACCGACGACGCTGGCAATCCGGTCAAGGGCACAACCGCATGGTCCATCGGATCCGCCGACAACGGCCAATTCGCTCCCAGCACTTCGTCCTTCATGGTGAACTACCGCGTCGCCGACCTGGACGCCTTGCTCCAGGCCCTGCGCGACGAAGGCTGCCAGGTGCTGGATAAGACCGACAACTCCGAATACGGCAAGTTCGGCTGGGTCATGGACCCCGAAGGAAACAAGGTCGAACTGTGGGAGCCGCCGCCTGGCGAATAAACAAGGCGAATCGGCGAACCTTTCTGTACCTACTGATGTCCAACCTCAAAACCTCGCCCTCTCCCCGATGTCACAGTTAAGGCCTGTTTGGGGGAGGCGCCATGGACTACGAAGCACGCATCAGTAAGGTTGAGGCTCAGCTGGAAATGCAACAAAAGGATATTGACCGCTTGTATCAAGCGATCGACGAGCTCCGCAAGTTGATGCTGGACCGGTTTGATCGGACCGACCGCAGTATCGCCGAATTGCGGAAGTACATAGACCTCAAAATCAGCGAACTGAGGACGTACACGGACCTCAACCTCGGTGAGCTACGCACGCATACAGACCTCAGTCTCAGCGAGCTGCGGGCGCACACAGAGCGCGGTCTCAGTGAACTACGGGCACACACAGACCGCAGTATCGGCGAGCTGCGGGCGCATACGGATCACCGTTTCAACCAAATGCAAAATCAGATTGATGAGCTGCGGAAGGAAGTCGGCGTCAATCTGCGCTGGATGATAGGCATGTGGCTGACCACCATGGGCATGATTGCTGGTATAGGCGGCCGCGTCTTTGGAATGTACTGAATCATCCCGCTTTCGTCGTCGCAAAGTATTCCCGCATCTGCGCCAGTTGGGCCGAAACACGGGACGCGTTCTCCAGCGCCAGATGCACACGTGACGCCAGATGAGGAACCGTCGCCACCGTGTGCTCCACCTTTTCCGCCAACGCTGACGGCGCCACGCTCCCCTCGGCGTGAACGTCAAGCAGCGCATCAATCGCGCCGGATACGGCCGCCATCGCCGCCGCCAAGTTCGCCCCACCGTCACTGCGTCCATGCAAGGCCAGACTGAGGCGCAAGTTCGACAGGCTCGACATCAGACCATAAGCGGCCGTCAACCACAACGTCAACGGTGCGAGAGGCACGCGCACATCCTCCGGTTCGGCAAGGCTGCGGGTCCGAATCGCGCTCACCGCGCGGATCGCGTCATATGCCCGCTGGCGCGCGAATCTGGGCGCGCCCACGGCATCACCACGCAGCGCCGTGGCCTCCGTCGCATAGGCACGCATGGCGGTAGTCGCCTGCTGCAGGACAGTGGGCAGCGCCTTGCGCTCCCAGGTCGGCAACACATAGGTCGCCGCCCATCCCAGCAGCGCCCCCGCCACCGTATCGGCAAAGCGCTCGATAGTGCCGAATCCGCTGACCGGCACGGCCAGATGGGACTGCAGCACCGCCATGATCGCAGCCCCGCCCGCCGTGACCGAATAGCGGACGCCGAAAAAGGCATGCGCCACGCCCGACGCCACCAAAAAGCAGGCTGAAAGGAAGAAGGTGGACGGATACATGCTCAACAGCGCAACGACAAAGCATCCGGCCAAGGTGCCAACAACCCGCGCATTCCGGCGAAGCAGCGTCTGCGCCAGGCTGCCCTGCATGACCGCCGTAATCGTCAGGATGATCCATTGCGGGTGCGGCGTCCACGGCGAATAGCGGGAAACGACGTAGGCAATCGCCGCCGTGACGGCCGTGCGCAAGGCATGCCGGAAGACAGGCGATTCCGGGCGCAGATTGGACACCACCGCAGCCAGGCGCCATTCGTCCGGTGAGATATAGCGCCGCAGATCGGTGCGCTGTCCCGTCAGGCTGGTCTCGGATATCGTCTGAAGCAGCAACTGGGCCGAGCGCAGTAACTCCAGCTTGCTGCGCAACAGCCGGTTCACATCCAGGCCAGCGGTACGCCGGTCGGCCGAACTGCTCTGCTCCAGCTTGGCCAGCGCCGTATCGATTGCCTGCTCGGCCCGCATGTCGGTCACAGGCGTCATGCCGGTACGGAGGTGCTCGGCAATGGCCCGCAATGCGTCGGCCATTCCCTCCAGAACACGCGCCTTCAATTCCGCCTGGTGAGGCGGCACGGATTGGGCCGGAAACAGGCTGGCCTCCAGATTGCTCGCCATGGCCAGGTCGCGCAAGTCGATCAGGTGCAGAAGGACGGCCGTGTCACGCTGGGCGCCCGGCCCTTTGTCGTTGCCGAAGACGAGGTCCCTGGCGCTCTGCAGCCGGTCGGCCAGCGCCGCTTCCGACTCAAGAATGCCGGTCTGCTCGATCGCGTTTTGCGGCGCCCTGATCTGCCTGGCGATGGCCGCCAGCAAGCTCGCCTCGCTCAAGGCCGCCGCTTCAATGGCGAAGTTTCTCCACGTCGCCTGCAGAAGATGGGCCGTCACAACCGCCCACAGCCAATAGCCGGCCGATCCGGCTACACCCCAGCCGAAGCGCGCCCAGGTCAGCGGCACGGACGGCGGCAGCGACATGGCAAACACGAGCGACAAGGCGGCGGCGAATGACACGGCGCCGGCCTTGGGTCCCCAGGCCAGCAGCAGCATGGAAGCAAAAATGATCAAGGCGACCGACGGTATCAGAAGATCGCCATGGGGACGGATGAGCAGGAACAGGCTTCCTGTGGCGGTGCTGGCGATGCCGGCCACCAGCACCCGGCGCGCCACCCGGTCCGTTGTCGCCACCACGTCGGCCAGGCTGGCGCAGACGGCGGCGGCAATGGCCGTCTGCGCAGCCTGCGCGCCCGCCACGAGGCCGATCGAGCACTGCACGAGCGCAAGCCCCAGCGTCACGGTGACGCCGTTGACCACCCATGCCGGCAGGCGGCGCAGCAATGTGAACAGCGTCATCGTTTGCCTAGCCTCCTTGTGGAGCCACCCAGACCAGATTCCACAGGTGGCCGTCAAGGTCCTCGAAGCCCTGGTCATACATGAAGCCGTTGTCTTCCGGTGGATGCGGGATGCGCGCGCCGGCACCGGCAGCCTTGCTGATCAGACGATCCACCTCTTCCTTGCTGTCGCAATTAAGGCAGATAACGACTTCGTTCGCCTCTTTCGCATTGACCACCGGTTTGTTGATCAGCGATTGGAAGAAGGATTCGGTGGTCAGCATTGCACAGAGGCTGTCTTCCACGATGATGACCATCGCCGCCTTGTCGCCGCTGATTTGCGGGTCGAAGCTGAAGCCGAGAGCCGCGAAAAAGGCTTTAGACTGGTTGAGGTCCTTGACTGGCAGGTTGAAGATAACTTGCTTTTTCATGATGCCCCATTTCGAAAGTTGAATTGCACGAAACCAACAAAGAGTTTTGTCATGCACTCTAGCGTGGATGATAACCGGCGCGCGTCAGCGCGTCCGAGTTGATTATCCCGGTGAAACTCCCGTCAACTTGGATTATTCCAGATTTCCTCACATATTTTTAGCACCAAGGCCCGCATCCAGCGATGACCCGCATCGCGATCGTTGCGCGCGTGCCAGGCCACTTTGCAGAGAAACGGCGGGACGTCAAGAGGAAGGGCCGTCGTATGCACCTCGGCTTTTAATGCATGAGTCTGGATGACGCCAGCCGGGAGCACGGAGATCAGATTTGACGACATCAGCAACGACGGCACGCCAGCAAAATTATTGAGCGTCATCGCAACCTTGCGCCGCATCCCGAGACGTTCAAGCTCGCCATCAATGGCCCCCACCGGGTTGCCCGACAACGATACCAGCAAGTGGTCGGCCGCAAGGAAATCGTCCAGGGCCAGTGTGCCCCGGGACAGTGGATGATCGGGCCGCATCGCGCATACCCACCCCTCCGAAAATACATCGCTCATGTGAATCTCCGGGCCCATATACTGCAACGCCCCGAACGACATATCGATCTCGTTTTCCGCCAATTGCCGGTGCGTGCCCTGGCTGGTGTAAGGCACCGCATACAAGGACACGCCTGGCGCGTATGCCTCGATATGCTGGCGCAAGGCCGGCCAGAGCGCGTTGGACAGATAGTCGGTGAGCGCAAGCCGGAATTTTTGCGTTGACGTCGACGGGTCGAACGACGCGGGCGCGGTCGAGGCACGGATGGCGGCCAGCGGCCCCTGAATCTCCAGCCACATGGCCTGCGCCTTGGCCGACGGCTTGATGCCGCGCCCATCCCGGATGAATAGCGGATCTTTCCAGATCAGCCGCATCCTGGACACCGCGTTGCTGACCGCCGACTGCGTCAGCGCCAGCCGGTCGGCCGCCTTGGTCATGGAGCCTTCCGTCATGATCGTATCGAAGATCGCGACCAAATTGAGCTCAGCATGCTTCACATTCTCTCCAATTCATCACTTTTTGTGATGATTTCATTATAAATCAATGATTAGACCTATGAGTCAGGTGCTCATATGCTGTGTTCACCCACTTTGAATTTCCTTATAGGAGCAAATCATGAAAAACCGTACCGCAAAACGCGCCTCCCTGGCAGCAGCATGGGCACTGGCCGCGGCATTCACCAATCTGCCCGCCATGGCTGCCGACGCCCCAATGTCAAACCCCAGCGCCAGCAAGGCCGGCGGCCAGACCGCCATCACCGCCACGACCCGCTTTGTCGAAGCCAACGGCATCCGTTTCGCTTACCGTCGTTTTGGCAAGCCAGGCCAACTGCCGCTGGTCTTCAACCAGCACTTCACCGGCACCCTGGACAATTGGGACCCGGCCGTGCTCGACGGCCTGGCCAAGGAACGCGAAGTGATCATCTTCGACAACGCCGGCGTTGGCGCCTCGACGGGCGAAGTGCCCACCACCTTTGCCGGCATGGCCAGGAACGCCGAGATCTTCATCGACGCCCTGGGCCTGAAGAAAATCGACCTGCTCGGCTTCTCCATCGGCGGCATGATCGCCCAGCAGATCACGCTGGACCGTCCTGAACTGATTAACAAGCTGATCCTGGTTGGCACCGCCCCGCGCAATATGGACGCCGGTGGCGGCGAAGGCCATATCACCCCTGAGACCGCTTCCATCTTCACCGCCAAGTACGACCCGCCAGAGAACCTGTGGCTGAAAGTGTTCTTTACCGATTCGGAGACCAGCCAGGCCGCCGGCCGCGAATTTCTGAAGCGCTATTTCTCGCGCACCAAGAACCGCGACCTGCCCGTCAGCGAAAAAGTGGCGCCGGCCCAGATGGCGGCAGTCGGCGAATGGGGCGCCCATCCAGGCGAGCGCTTCGCCTATCTGAAGGACATCAAGCAGCCGACGCTGGTGGTGAGCGGCACCCATGACACCATCGTCTACACGGTGAACTCGCTCTATCTGGTGCAGAACCTGCCCAACGCCAAGCTGATTCTGTACCCGGATGCCAGCCATGGCGCCTGGTACCAGTACAGCAGCGATTTCGTGGCCCAGGCCAACAGCTTCCTGAAATAAGTCCATGACGGCGCGGAGCCGCTGTCTGGAGAAAATCCAGTACATCGGCAACGTCGCCGTCAACACCGGAGAATGAAGTGATTACCCTGCACACCTGGCTCACGCCCAACGGCTATAAGGTCTCCATCATGCTGGAAGAGCTGGGTGTGCCCTACACGGTGCATCCTGTCGATCTCGGCGCCAAAGAGCAGCTGCGCCCGGAATTCCTGGCGCTGTCGCCCAACAACAAGGTGCCGGCCATCGTCGACAGCGAGGCCGGCAACCTGTCGATCTTCGAGAGCGGCGCCATTCTGACCTATCTGGCGGAAAAGCACAGCCGCTTCCTGCCCGCCGGCGGCCCCACGCGCTACAAGGCGCTGGAGTGGCTGCACTGGCATAACGGCGGGCTGGGTCCGATGTCCCAGCATCTGGTGTACTTCCTGTGGAAGTGGCAGAACCAGCTGCCCGCAGGCACCCAGCGCGTCATCGATGAGCTCAACCGCCTGCTGAATGTCATCGACCAGCGCCTCGCCGACGTGCCCTACCTGGCGGGCGACACTTATACGATCGCCGACATCATCAACTATCCGTGGATCGCCGCCGGCGTGAATTCATTCGCCCATGTGCTGGGCGACCTGCTGCAAGCGCGGCCGCATCTGGCGCGCTGGCTGGACCTGATCGGACAGCGCCCGGCGGTTCGGCGCGGCATGCAGATTCCCGGCATCGGCCGCGCGCGCTAAGCCCGATGGACCGCTTCGCCGCCATGCGGGTCTTCACCAAGGTGGTCGAAACCCGCAGCTTCACCGGCGCCGCCAACCTGCTGGAGATCCCGCGCGCGACGGTGTCGGTGACGATCCAGCAGCTGGAAACGCTGCTCAAGGTCAGGCTGCTGCAGCGTACCACGCGCAAGGTCAGCCTGACGCCGGCCGGCGCCACGTATTACGAAAACTGCCTGCGGCTGCTGGCCGACCTCGAACAGGTCGAGCATGCGCTTAGCGGCGCCGGGCAGGCGCCGAAGGGAAAGCTGCGGGTCGACATGCCCGCCTCCGTCGGCCGGCTGGTGGTCATGCCGAACATACGGCAATTTCACGCCAGCTATCCGGACATCGAGCTGATGATCGGCCTCAGCGACAAGCCGGTCGATTTGATTCGGGAAGGCGTCGACTGCGTGATCCGCGTCGGCCAGCTGCCGGACTCCGGCCTGGTGGCGCGCCGCATCGGAACACGCCAGGCAGTAACGGCCGCCAGCCCCGCCTATCTCGAACGTCATGGCATTCCCCGGTCCATCGAGGAACTGCAACAGCACATCGCGGTGAACTATTTTCGCGGCAATGGCCGCATGATGGACTTCAGCTTCGACGCGGCCGGCGAACCGGTCACGGTGCGTATGCAAAGCCAGATCGCCGTCAACGACGCCGTCGCCTATCTGGAAGGCGGACTGGCGGGACTGGGCATCATCCAGCCGGCCAGCTTTCTGGCCCTGCCCCATCTCGCCTCGGGCGCGCTGGTGGAGATCTTGCCGCAGTTGAAGCCGGTCCCCATGCCCATTTCGGTGGTGTACCCGCATAGCCGCCATCTGTCGCCGCTGGTGCGGGTGTTCGTGGACTGGATCGCGGCGCTGTTTGCAGAAAGCGGCTTGTTTTCCGACGCGCCGTAAGTGGTCGACCCGAGCGGGGCCGGCCACTGAGCGGTCCGCGCGATCAGGCGCTGTAGCCGCCGTCCACCGGAATCACGGCGCCAGTAACGAAGCTGGCGGCCGGGCTGGCGATAAACGCGATCACGGCAGCGATTTCCTCGGGACGGCCAAAGCGGCCGATGGCCGTCGCTGCCGCCTGCGCCTCGCCAAAGCCGCCGTCGGCCGGGTTCATCTCGGTATCGGTCGAGCCGGCGCCAATGGCGTTGACGGTGATGCCTTTCGCACCCAGGTCACGGGCGGCGCCCTTGGTATAGCCTTCGATGGCGCGCTTGGTGGCGCTGTAGTCGGCCAGTCCGGGCCAGGTCGAACGCAGCGCCAGCGCGGACGAGACCGAGATGATGCGGCCGCCCTTACCCATCACGCGAGAAGCTTCGCGGATCGCGGTGACCACCGCTTCGTAATTGATGCGGTATTGGCGATCGAAGCCGGCGGTGTCCATGGTCTCGGCGACCGTGCCGGTTTCAAACACCGCGGCATTGTTGACCAGGATGTCGATCTGGCCGAAGCGCTTCACCACCTCCGTGACCAGTCCTTTGACTTCGCTGGCATTGGCCTGATCGGCTTTCAGGGCGAGGGCTTTGCCGCCTGCCGCTGCAATCTTCGTCACAACTTCCTGCGCCCGCGCTTCGCTGCTGGAGTAGCTGAATACGACAGTCGCGCCGTCAGCCGCCAGTTGCTGGGCAGTCGCGGCGCCAATGCCACGGGAGCCGCCGGTGACGAGGGCAATTTTTCCTTTAAGAGCTTGAGTCATGATATTTCTTTCGTTTCGATATGGGTTACGTGTCACGGCAATGCACCGCACGCAAACCAGCTTAACGAAAGAAGCGCCGCCGATAAATCTCGCCTGCTGACATCACCGTTCAATCAGTCTGACCAATCCCCGAGACATGACGCTGGCTGAGCATCCGTCTCGGCTCATCTGGCATATCAATAAAAAAGCCCCTGATAGTCAGGGGCTTAGGCTCATCCTTTTACCTGGCGGCGCCAACCGCCGCCAAACAGTAGATTATTCCCACTCGATTATCAATTACCGCTGCAATTCATTGAACCAAAAGCGTTTTCCTGTTCACGAAAAGTGCGTACCATCAGCAATACCAGCAGAAAGGGCTGCTTGGACACGAAGTGAGATGAATAAGGATTGGACTCAAAATCTTGCTCGCCGCATGTTCTGTGAACATCCTACTCCATCTCTTGCCTGCGCGGATGGGTATTGTGTCGACGTACCGGGGCAAGAAATATTAGCTAACTGAGATTCTAGAAGCGGCCGGACTGGTCGATTCAATCATCGCTCTCCCGGACGGACGCCACTACGCCAAAGTGGCGACGCAACGGCTCGCAAGGCGTTTTCAGTAGAGAAGCACAGAGCTCCGCGTTGCCGCCACAATCAGCCCAAGCCGCCTTCAGTTCCGGCAACGGAATTGCCTCCAAGCTGCGGATCTGCGAGTGCGCCGCCAAAAGCTTGTAGAGCGAGGGCCTTGAAATACCAAGGACCACGGCGGCGCTGCGGATGCGCCAGCCGGACCGTTCCATTGCCTGCACCACGCGGGCCTCGTCGATATCGGCCAGTCGCGCGCGCAGCGCCGGCGGCGCCGCTTCCGGTGCTGCCGGCAAGCGCACCAGCATCTCGAGACGGGGCTCGTCGCCAGCCGCCAACGCCAAACAGATGCGCCCGATCACGTGGGCCAGTTGGCGCACGTTGCCTGGCCAGTCGTAGTGACACAGGTCACTGGCCAGTTGCACCGGCATGCTGACCTGCTTGCCCGCCAGCTCTGTCCACCGGTCCATGAAATGGACGATCAGCAGACCGATGTCCTCGCGCCGCTCACGCAGTGCCGGCACCCGGATCGAAAACGCTTCCAGCCTGCGCAGCAAAGGCTGGTTAAAGGCCGGAGTTTCCAGGTCGCGGTCGGTGGCAGCGATCAGGCGCGCATTACAGCGGCGGTTGGCGCTGGCGCCTACCGGGCGGTACACGCCGGTCTCGACCACGCGCAGCAGCATGGGCTGCACTGCCGCCGGCGTATCGCCTATCTCGTCAAGAAACAGGGTTCCGTTGCCGGCCTCGGCAAAGTAGCCGTCACGCGCCACGACCGCTCCGGTATAGGCGCCCTTGGCGGCGCCGAACAAATCGGCCGCCGCCAACGCTTCGCTCATACCGCCCATATTAACAGCCACCATTGGCGCCTGGGCGCGCCGGCTGGCTAGGTGGATGGCCTGCGCCGCCACCTCCTTGCCGCTGCCCGATGGCCCCAGCAACAACACATGGAGGTCGGTGGCGGCAGCTTGCCGGACCAGATCGCGCAGCGTCAGCGCCGCAGCACCGACCCCGATCAGGCCGCCGATTGCGTTCGCCCTCGGCAGCGCCGGCAGCTGATGCAAACATACCAGCACCGCCCGGCCCAGACTCAACACGACTCCTTGCGCCAGCTGCTCCGCCGTCACCTGCCGCAACTGCGTCACTGCGGCGCCGGCGCAGGTGAAGGCCATGCGGCTTTCCGGTGGCGCAATGTCGGCTCCGCCGTCGGCACGTCGTCGTATGGTCAGCGGCATGCGGGCCACGCAGCGCTCTCCCAGCGGCGTGGCCTGGCCTCCCTGGCCATCGAGGCGGCGGAACAAGGGCTGGTAGCGCCCCAGCGCCAGGACGTCCCCAGCTTCCAGATACTGCTCCCCTACGCGTGCGGCCAGCGGGTGCCACAGGATGGTCAGCGCCAGCAGCGGCTTGCTGGCGGCGCGGCCCGCCACGGCCGAGCTAATGGTGTATTCCGTATCGAACAAGGTATCGCACTCCATATTGATAGTGGAAAAAAAAATACCACAGTTTGCCCATGTCAGCGACAGCCCGTTGACATGGCAATACCGGGCCGTTGACATCATTTACACGCCGCCAAGCCGCATTTTCCGTGCCCTGACGGTGGCATGAAATTTGATGAGTACCGGATATCAAACTCATCAAAGGAGCCTGCATGAATTCCAGCACCGACCCTGGCTTCGACTGGGGCACGCCGCCGACGCTGCCCAGAACACCCGTCGCCTTGCAGCAGCTGCGGCTGCACGTAAGCCTGAACGAAGAGCACGTTTATCTGAGCCTCACCCTCAGTGGCGAGCATCAGCTCGATCTGGGCGAGCGTAGCCATCACTACTGCCTGCTGACGCTGGCCCGCCATCGCCTCAGCGATGCCCGCCGTGGCGTGGACAACAGCGGCCAGGGCTGGGTGGAGCGCCAACAGCTGTCGCGCATGCTCGGCCTCGACACCGCTCATCTGAATATCCAGCTGCACCGGCTGCGCCAGCAAATCGCCCGCGCCCTGCCGCCCGGCCTGCAGCTGGAGGTGGTTGAGCGGCGACGCGGCGAGCTGCGCCTTGGCACGCTGCCGTTTTGCATCGTGCGCGGTTCCAGCTTCGAGGGCCAGTTCATCCCGTCACGTAAGCCGGTGTAATGCGCTGTAATCGCCGCCGGCGTGCGGTTTCATTAATCTTGACTCATCGGTACCGCAGCACGCGGCACCCCACCGAAACGGAAACCACCATGGACATTCAGCTCAATTTCATCAACCGCTCGCAGGATCAGAACAATAGCTGCATTTTCCTGTTCCAGAAGAATGCCGCGACCCAGCTGGAGCAACTGGCAACCGCCTGGAAGGTGATTCGCAACTGCGGCCACCAGTGCAACCATCCGCTGGCGTATTCGACCGACCTTGAGACCTGCATCCACGACCAGTACGGCAACTATTCGTCGCGCCGCGCCGTGCAACCCGGCGAGCTGTTCTCGCTCTCGCCGCTGCCTGCGGGGCGCAGTTTTTCCAAGGTTGGAAAGCACAGCAGTGCCAGAGAATTCGCCGTCCGCAACGACCTGGTGCGCGGCGCCGTCGATGTTGGCGTGTACAGCGACGGCAGGCTGCTGGCGTTGAAGACCAACGTCGCGCCGGGACAAAAAGCGGTGTTCGAGTTCACGCCCACGCTGTGGATCGGCGCCGCCTCGCAGGTGATCGAAGGCCAGACGCTGAACTCGGCCATCCTCAGCAATGTGAATACCGAACTGTCGCTGCTGGGCATCGCCCGCGCCGACATTGTGATGACTGGAGGCGGGACGGGCCGCGATTGCGCACCGCTGCAATTCAGTCTGGAAAATGTTGCAATGGCTTAGGACTTCCTGGGCCTGCAATCTGTGCCGGTCTGCGTGCCGGTTTGCCTTACCCACCACTACTACGGAGAACTTCGCCATGTCTATCAAACTGAACTTTATCAACCGCTCCAACGATGCCAACAACTCGCAAGTCGTCATTTTCCAGAAGAACGTCGCCTCCAATTTCGATGAGCTGGCCGTGGCCTGGCATGTGATCGAGAACTGCGGCATCTCGGACAACCATCCCTTCAGCTTCCCGATGTCGATGGAAGTCAGTGCCAGCGACAGCTGGGGCAACTACATGCCGAAGATCCGGGCAGAAAACGGCGTGATGTACCACGTCGAACGCGACCTCTCGGGCGACCGCCTGAACAGCGTCGGCGCCTCCAGTAGCAGCAAGGAAGTCCAGGTGCGCAACGACCTGAACAAGGGCGCCGTCAACGCCGGCATCTACAAGGGCGGCAAGCTGCTGGCGCTGAAAACCAATATCGCGCCGGGCCAGAAAGCGGTGTTCGAGTTCAAGCCGAGCATCTGGATCGGCGTGGTGTCACAAGTTGTCCAGGGCGACGTGATGAACTCGGCCATCCTCACTGACGTGAACACCGAGCTGTCCCTGCTGGGCATCGCCAGCGCCGACATCATCATGACCGGCGGCGGCCCCGGCAAGAACTCCACCGCCTTCCAGTTCAAGCTGGAAAACATCCAACTGGTGTAAGCCTCATCGCGTGCCGCCGCCGGCGGCACGCCTTTCCCCATCCAACCAGGAGAAACATCATGACAAGGTGCAGAGTGCATGGCAACAGTATCGGCAAAGAACAGGGGCCAGGCCACGCGACCGCCAAATCGGTATTCGAGGCAGTCAGCGAAGCCCATGCCGACTGGAACCTCGCTTGGGAGTACGACGTCGATTGGAGCATCTATACCGCCGACGACACCGTGACCTACGACGCCCTGAAAGCTGCGCTGCAAGCTGAGCTGGGCGACCGTTACCTCTACAGCCCGTTCTAACCTGTCCACCGACCATAGCTGAAACCGCTCCCGCCATGAATCCCATCGCGATCAAAGAAACCTGGACTGCCCTGCATGGCAAGCTGGTGTTCGACTTCACCTTGTATCGTGGCGAGGAGCACGGCGAGAGCAAGGTCGAGGTCCATTTCACCGGCGACCGCGAGCAGCGCGTGCACGAATTCCTCCTGCCTGCCGGTCACACCCACGATCTCAAGTTCCGCTTCGAGCTGACCAGCGGGGGGGGAAGTCTACGTCAAAGGCACGCTGCGCCGCGCAGGCGACCGGCACCCGGGGGGGAGCGTCCACATTGGCGTCCTGGCCGACATCGTCTACGGCCACCATCTGCGCTACGACGAGCAGCGTTTTGCAGGCTTCATGGTCTTCGCCGAGGCGCATGAACGGCCGCATCCCCTCCCCGAACCGGCGCCCTGCCCTGCTCCCTGCCCTGCTCCCTGCCCTGCTCCCTGCCCGGCACCCGAGCCGGACCCCGAGCAAGCCGACCCGTCGCCACTCCCGCCCCAGCCCATCGTCGGCCCGGCCCATGGCGACCTGTTCCCTTACATTTACGTGCGCAAATGGCCGACCATCAGCGCGCGCGCGTTGCGGCTGCGCTTCATCAGCTACCAGCCTGCCGCCGCCAGCCCGCCAGACGACACCCTGTATCAGGCCCTGCTCGCCGCCCGCCCGGCCGGCCGTGAGGCCATGCAGGACCTGGCGCTGCGCTACATCGAGGGCAGCGCTGCCTGCGAGCCGCCCTTCCTTGGCCTCCCTGCCCACTTGCCGCCGCCGCTGCACCGGCTGGCCGATATCGCCCTCGCAGCGCAACAGCTGTGCGGCCAGCCGCACGCCCTGCGCCAGCGTATCCACCAGCTGCTGCGCACCGAGAGCGACGAACAGATCGCGGAACTGCTGGCCAGCCCCGCCTGCCGCGCTGCCACCGAGGCCGCCTGGCAAAGCTACTTTGCGCTGATTGTCATCCTCGGCTACGACTACGGCTTGCTGACCACATTGATCCACATCCTCAGCGCCGTCCATTTGCTGAACACCTTGTATGGTCCGACATCGCCGCCACTGGACCATGCCGACGCCTTCACACCAGCCAGGCTGAGCGCACTGGCCCAAGCCTCGATCGTGCTGCCGTCTGCGCTGTTCCCGCTGCCGCCGGCTGCCGCATCGCCGCCCTGCGCGGCGCCGCCAGCGGCCGACGGCTGGATCGCGCCCTACGCCATCGGCGACCTGCAGATGGTGCGGCAACGCCTGCTGCGCTACGAGGCAGGCGAGATCGCCTATATCGAAAACGTCATGCGCGGCGAGCGCAAGGAAGTGGGCCGCAAGCGCACCCACCGCCAGCTCGACTACCAACAGCAGCACAGCGACCACGCGGCGCAGCTGGATAACCACAGCGCCGACGAACGCAACAGCCTGCTGGAAGAAGCACGCCGCTCGGTGGCCGAGAAAACCGTGGGCCACAAATACAACGACTTCCAGACCAGCTACGGCCCGCCCACCCAGGCCACGCTGAAAGGCTCCTGGGATGAGAGCGTCACGCCGGGCAAGCTGCCGGGCGTCGACGACATCACCCGCTTCGCGCGCGAAGTGCTCAACAAAACAGTCAACCGCATCACGCGCCAGGTCAGCCAGGTGCGCGGCAGCAGCACCCTGAGCGAGAACGAGGAAACCGTCCTCAGCGTGATCGACAACAGCGGCCAGGCCCAGCATATGTCGGCCGTGTTTCGCTGGCTGAACCAAGTGTATGAAGCGAGCGTCGTCAACTACGGCAACCGCCTGATGATCGAGTTTATGCTGCCGCGCCCGGCCGCCGGCTACATCGCCGAGCTGCAACGGCTCGACGGCCTGGACCTGCGCCGCCCGCGCACGCTGGACAGCCTGGGCCTGACCTCCTTCCGCGCGATCAGCGCCGACAATTACGCCGAGCTGGCCGCCGCCTACAACGTGACCGAACTGGAGCCGCCGCCCGTGCCGCGCAAATACGCCAGCGCCACCCTGCGCGGCGGTGAGGAAAAGCTGCTGGCCGTGCCGGAGGGCTATATGGTGGCCCAGGCCCACGTCAAATGCATCGCCGCACCTGACAGCGCTCCGGCGCCGCAAGTGCTGGTCGGCCGCGAGCTGTTCAGCGCCACCGATCCCGCGCCGGCCAGCCGCCAGTTTGGCGAAGACCAGAGCATCGCCATCGCCGTCAGCGGCGGTGCGCCGCAATTGTCGCCGCCATCGGACGGCAGCGACACGCTGGTGAACGTCGAAATCGTCTGCCTGCCGATGCCGACCGTGTTCGATGCCTGGCGCATCAAGGTCTACCAGGCCATGGTCGACGCATACCGGCGCCAGTGTGAGATGTACTACAACAGCGCCGGCGCGCCCCTGGGCGAACGCGGCGCACAGCGCGCACCGCAGCTGTTGCGCCGCATCGAGCGGCATGAACTCAAGCGCGCCTGCCTGCGCCTGCTGCTGCAGCGCGCGCCGGACAGCGGCGGCAGCGGCAATCCGCGCTACCTGCAGTTCTTCGACGACGCCTTCGAATGGGATGAAATGAGCTACCGCTGCTACACCGGCACCGACACCGCCCTGTACACCGACGCCAGCCGCCTTGCTGATGACGAACTATTTGCCAGTTTCCTGCAGGCCGACAGTAGCCGCGTGCTGCTGCCGGTGCATCCGCCGCGCCTGATGGCGCTGCTGTACTACCTGTCCTGCGGCGAACTGTGGGAAGGCGACAACCGTCTGGCGCCGCTGAACGCGGCCGACATCGCCATGGTCGATGAGATGAAGCGGGCCGGCCTGCTGGCGCGCGGCAGCGGCGTGCGCGTTGGCCGCCCGTGGGAAATCGTCGTGCCTACCGCGATGCAGGTGCTGGACGGCTGCCCGCTGCCGCAACAGTACGCCCTCCCGCCCGGCGCCGACGCCAGCGAGGGAGCCAGGGAATGAGCGCCATCCTGCCGCCCTTCTTCATCCAGCCCGGCTTTGGCGACATGCCGGTGGGCGCGGTGATCGCCTTTGCCGGCCCGGTCAGCGCCAGCACGGACCCGTCCCCGCCCGGCGGCAGCAGCGTCGAAGACCTGGGCTGGATGGTGTGCGACGGCCGCGAGCTGCAGACGGCGATCTATCCGCAACTGTTCGTGGTCCTGCGCTACCTGTACGGCGGCTCGGGCAACAGCTTCCGGCTGCCCGACTACCGGGGCTACTTCCTGCGCGGCCTGGACGGCGGCGCGGGCCGCGACGGCGACGCCGGCCAGCGCACCGATCCGGCCGGCGGCACCGGTTTGAACCAGGGCGTGGGCTCGGTTCAACTCGACGCGCTGCAAAAGCACGAGCATATCTACAAATCCGCGCCGGCGCCGGCCACGCCCTCATCGGCCGGCAGTGCGGCCGGCGCGCCGCCCGGCCAGCCCACGCTGACCGAGGGCGGCCCCACCGACAGCCTGGCGCCGCCGGGCGGCGTGCATGTCAGCACCAGCGAGACGCGGCCCAAAAACGTCTATGTCAACTACCTCATCAAATTCACCTATGGCCTGCGCCTGCAGCAGCCATTCCTATCATCAACCGGAGGAGCGCCATGACTTACCAGAACATCCGCTTTATTGCCTACACCATCGACACCATGCCCGAAGAGGACAACAGCGGCAACGAAACCTATCTTGGCGTGGCCGCCGCGACCGGAGCGCCGCACACGGCCGACATCAACGCCCGCTGCGACCTGATGCAGCGGGCGATACAGACCGCTGCCGCCAATCTGCCCAGCGCTTCGCCGCCAGTCGCGCCGGGCACGCTGCTCAACGTCTTCATGGCACCGGAATTCTTCTTCCGCGGCCCGTTAGGCGCCTACTCGATGGATGAAGTGCAGCTGGTGACCCAGCGTCTGCAAGCAATGGTTTGCGGCGCGGAATGGAAGGATTGGCTGTTTGTGTTCGGCAGCATCCTCGGCGTCTCGGCGCCGACCTTTGCTACCCCGCCCTACAACATCGATCCGTCCAAGGACAAGGAGGTGTACAACTTCACCCTGACCCAGCTGGGAGGGACCGAAAGCACCAGCGGCGTCGGCGCCAACGCCGTAGTGAAGGAGCTGCAGTCCACCTGCGACTTCATCGCCAGCAGCAGCACGCCCGGCGCCCTGCTGACAGCCAACACGGACTACATCGGCGCTGGCGCTTCCGGCATCGGCCGCGAACAGCAGCAGCTGGCCTACGACGGCGCCGCCATCTTCCAGCAGGCCGGCCTGACCTGGGGCCTGGAGATCTGCCTCGACCACTATTCCCAGCGCCGGGACAGCGGCCGCCTGCAGCGTTCGCCGCAACTGCCGGGTGAGCAACAGATACAGGTCCAACTGGTGCCGGCGGGCGGCAAGTCCATCCGCCAGGCGCAGACCATGGCCATGCCAGGCGGCTTTATCTTCAATTGCGATGGGGCGAACGGCAGCAGCGCGGCCCTGATGCAGGTCGACGCCCGAGGCTTGCCGCCGACCTATCCCTTGACCAACATTCCCCCCTCCGCCACCAACTACCCGGTCGATGCCAGCCCCATCCCGGTCGATGTCTCGCCGCCCTCGCCGGCCATCACCATCGACCAGCTGTACCAGGCCGGCGCCGGCAAGATTGTACTGTTCGACCCGGTGGTCGCGCCGGCGGCGACCACCGTTCCCGGCCAAGTGCTGACCGAAATCTGGCCGGCCAGCGTTGATTACCAGTTCGAATTCCAGCTGATCTACGACGCCGCCAACGTCTTTCAGACGGCGCTGTGCAAAATCACCAGCACCCGCATGAATTTTGCCGGCCGCCGCTACTTCCTGCCACTGCGTTTCGCCACCAAGGATCAGCAAAAGGCCGATGTCAGTTTCAACATCCAGGTCAACGGCGGCGCCGGCGTATTCACCAATTCGATGCGCTGCCAGATCAACACCCCGCAATTCCGCTTCGACGGCAACACCCTGCTGTTTAACGACAGCTTCAGCGACACCGTCCCCAACTGCGAAGTGGCCTGGTAGGAGGCTGGCGCCATGGACCCCGTCATCGGCATCTATCCGGCCTCCGACTACCGCCAGGTCGACGCCACGCTACAGGCGCTGTATGAACACGCGCCGCAGCCCTGTACGCTGTTGCTGCTGGCCGGCGATGAGGCTGGCGCGGATGCGGCGCGGGCGCGCTACCCCGGCCTCGCCGTGGCCGGCGGCGCCGCCAACCCCGCTGCCGCCTTCAACCTGATGACGGCGGCGCTGGAGGCGGAGGTCTATATATTTCTCGAGGCGGGGGCCCGCTGCACGCACGGCGCCCTGCCCGCCCTGCTGGCGGCGCTGCAGGCCGATCCGGCCCACGGCCTGGCCGGGCCTTCCAGCAACCGCGCCTGGAACGAGCAGGCGGCAGCGCCCGCCGGCCTGCCGGCCTGCCCCGACGAGACCGCGGACGCCCTGGAGCAGCGCCATGGCACAGCGCGTCGCACGCTGGCGCCGCTGTACAGCCTGTCCGACTTTTGCTATGCCGTCAAACGGTCGGTGATCGATGCGCTGGGCGCCGCCGACGAAGGCTTTGCCGGACCAGGCTGGGAAATGGACTACAACCTGCGCGCCGCGCGCGCCGGCTTCCTCGGCCTGTGGGTGTGCGGCGCCTATGTCCAGCGCGGCCCGCTGGGCGCGGCCGCACTGGAGCGCGAACGCCGCTGGGGCGATGCGGGGAAGCGGCGCTACCAAGACAAGTTCTGCGGCTGGCTGTCGCAGCCGGGAGGGCGTTACAGCAGCCATTGCCGGGGCGACTGCTGCCCCCACTTCGCCACCACGCCGCTGGCGCCACCCCTGCCTGCACCACCGCACAAGCCCGCGTCGGCGGCTACGGTTCAGGCGTTGCTGGTGTCCTGCATCATGCCCACGCGCGGACGACCGGCGTTCGTGGCCCGTTCTATCGCCTACTTTTTACGCCAGGATTACGCGCCGCGCGAGCTGCTGATCGTCTACGAGCAGGAAGACGACGTCGCCCCCCGGGTCGACCACCCCGCCATCCGCTACCTGCCGGCGCTGGCCGGCAGCAGCATCGGCGCCAAGCGCAACGAGGCGGTACGCCAGGCGCGCGGCGCTGTCATCGCGCAGTGGGACGACGACGACTGGTACGCGCCGACGCGGCTGTCGCGCCAGCTGGCCCCCATCCTGGCCAACGCCGCTGACATCACCGGCTTGAACGATATTCTGTTTCTGCATTTGGCCAAGCACCAGTACTGGAGCGTCAGCCGTCCCCTGTTCCGCCGTATGTTCAGCGAGAACCTGTGCGGCGGCACGCTGGTGTACCGCCGCGCACTATGGCAGCTGGCCGGTCCCTATCCGGGCACGTCGCTGCGCGAGGATGCTGACTTTCTGTCCGCGGCCCTGCGCCACGGCGCGCGGCTGTGCCGCGTGAACGGCCGCGAATTGTTCATCTATATCCGCCATGAGCTGAACACCTGGAAGTTTGCGGAAGGCCGCTTTTTGCAGCCCGATGCCTGGCGCGCCGAGGACGCCCCGTCCTGCCTGGCGGCCGACCGTGCCTTCTATGCCGCGCAGGCGCAGGCGCCGCTGGTTTCCTGCATCATGCCGACGGCCGACCGCCCGGCGTTCGTGCCCAAGGCGATCGCCCATTTCCTGCGCCAGGACTACGCGCACAAGGAACTGATCATCGTCGACGATGGCGTCCATCCGGTGGCCGAGCTGGTGCCCGCGCATCCAGCCATCCGCTATTTGCACCTGCCGCAGCGGGCCAGCATTGGCGCCAAGCGCAACTTGGCCTGCGAGCATGCCCGCGGTGAACTGATTGCACACTGGGATGACGACGACTGGATGGCATCCGACTGGATCAGTTCGCAGGTACGGACCCTCTTGCAGTCCGGCGCCGATCTCAGTGGCCTGGACCGCGTGCTGTTTTACTCGCCGGCCCAACGCCAGGCCTGGCAATATGTCTACGACGACATTCAACCGTGGGTGTGCGGTGGCACGCTGTGCTATCGTAAGCGATTCTGGGAGGGCAACCGTTTCCCGGACATCGATGTGGGTGAAGACAACGCCTTTGTCTGGAGCAAGCGCACCAAGCGTGTCGCGCTCAATGACAACGGTTTGGGTTATATCGCAACCGTCCATCCCGGCAACACCAGTCCCAAGGATACAGCGAACCGGCGTTGGCGCCGCCATCCGGTGTATGAAGTCGAACGCTTGCTGCAAGCGCCGCTCGCAGCCTAATGCCTTTCCCCTCACCAGGAGCGCACCATGACTGACTATATACAAGGTATCGATGTATCGCACCACAATGGCGTCATCGACTGGGCCCGGGTGGCCAGCGATGCGAGCAAGCCGCAGTTTGTCTATCTCAAAGCCACCGAAGGCCGCAGCATGGCTGATAGCCAGTACAACAGCAATCGCGCAGGCGCCAAGGTGCAGGGACTGCTGTGCGGCGCCTACCACTTCTTCGTGCCCAGCGTGGCGGTGGAGCAGCAGGTCACCAACTTCTGCCAGGCGGTTGGCAGCGTCAAAGGCGAATTGCCGGCCATGCTGGATATCGAGAGCGACGGGCTGGCCCAGCCGGCCTACGCCGCTGCCGTCACTCAGTGGCTGCAGCAGGTATCGGCCAAGCTGGGGTATACGCCTGCCATCTACACCAACGCCAGCTTCTGGCGCGACAAACTAGGATCGTTCGCGCCGTTCCAGCAATATCCGCTATGGATCGCCCACTACACCGGGGCACCCCAGCCCAATCTGCCGCCTGGCGCCGGCGGCTACACGTTCTGGCAGTACTCCGACGAAGGCAAGGTCAGCGGCATCGCCGGAGCGGTCGACGTGAACCGATTTCGCGGCACGCCGGACCAGCTGAAGATGCTGGTCTGCGGCGCCTGAATCACTTACTCGCCGTCCCCCGGCCCGACCGTTCCTTCCGGGTCGAAGTGGAAGACGCGGATGTCCGGGTCGTGCAGGGGGCCGCGCTCGATGCGCACCGTCAGTGTGACCGACACTTCCCACTGGCCCCGGCTATAGCCGACGTCCAGCGTGCGCTTCCAGTGCTGGGTCACCTCCCGCAGGTTTTTCTCCGGGTCATCCTTGCGTTCGGAAGAAAAATCAAGCGGGAACTGATAGCAGGCCCCCAGCACCTGCAGGAAAGGCGATGGCGCAGCGTGGCGCGTCTTGAGGCCCGGCCCTACCAGGATCACCTTGGGCCGCGTCACGATGCAGCAATCGACGATCTGGAAGCCACAGAAGCTATCGATTTTGCCGCCGCCCTTCACCTTCAGATGGAACACCTCGCCTTCGCAAAAATAGACTTCGCCGGCATACGGCCCCCGCGTCGGATTAGGGTGTTCATGGTCGTTCGAGTGAAAATGAAAACTGAGCGAATTGGTGCCCTGGTCTACGTCAAAGCTGACCGTCAGCGTGACATTTTTCTTCGTTGCATGGTCCGTCATGGAATTCCTTCTGTGGTGGGAGTGTGATAACGCAAGTCGCGTCGGAGGGAAAGCAAGTCAGGCTCAGTCTCGATCAGCTTGAGGGGAAAACCTTGGCTTCTGGCCGTGCCCAGTGCGGCCAGCGCCCGTTTACGATCGCCGCTCACTTCAAACACGATGGCAGCGCGGAAATGCACTTCGGCATTCGCAGCTGCACTGCGTAGGGCACGCCCGGACCACATCAACGCCTGCGCCGGATTGCCCAGCCTGGCTTGATAGAGGCCCATGCGCGACTGCCGCGTAACGTTGTCAGGCGTACGCAGCAAAAGCTGGCCCAGCAGCTGGGCGGCCTGCTGGTAGGCTGCCTGCGACGCCGCAGCGCGATTCGGCAGCCAACGCAGCGCATCGGCCAGATTGGCCCAGTTCAGATACAGATTCGGACTCCCCTTGTCGGCGGAAACAGCATGTTCGAACGCCTGCGCCGCTGCGGCATAATCGGCGCGCGCGAACAGGATTGTGCCGAGGTCGCCGTACAGGCGGCTGTCGGCATGGACTTGCAAGCCCTGCTGCAGCATATGCAAAGCCTCGTCTTCCCGCTCCAGGCGCAATAATGCCTGGCTCAAGCTACCGTAGGCCGCCGTGCTATCGGGCGCGGCCCGGATACTTCGCCGGAAGGCGCCCTCCGCCTCGGCATAACGTCCCTGCAGATAACGCAGCTTGCCCAGGCAGTCGGAAAACCAGGGGTCCTGCGGGTAGAGCTGGGTGGCGCGGCGTATGGCCTGCTCGGCTTCGTCGTAGCGCGCCATACGGATCAACAGGTCGGTCTTGCTGCGCCAGGCAAACAGGTTGCGTGGATCAAGCTGCAGCGCCCGCTCGTCGTCGCGCAAAGCGGCCTCCGCTTGCCCTTGATAACCCTCCACCCACCCCAGGGCGGCGTAGCCCAAGCTGAGCTGATCATCGAGACGCACCGCCTGTTGTGCACTCGCGCTGGCTTTCAACAGCCATGTCTCATCGCGGCCATCGCCGAAATAGCGCAGGATGTACGCCAGAGACAGACCGGCCAGCGCTCCCGCGTGCTGCTGGGTATGCTGCAAAATTTGCTCGAACTGGATGACAGCCAGATCCAGGTTGCCTTCCCGCTGCGGCCGCTGCAAGGCTTCCATGCCGGCGCGCATCGCCCGCGCCTCGGAATACGGCGCCACTGGCGGTGTGCCGGGCAAAGCCAGGCGCCAAGCCAAGCCCAGAGTGCAGGCTGCAGCCATCCCCATGCCCACCAGCCACCGCCATCGCGGTGCGTGCCACCAGCCCGACCGCGATCGCGCAGGCGGTACGCCAGTGCCCATGACGCCGCCCGTGATGGCGGCAACTTGGGCGCACACTTCTTCCATCGAGCGCAAACGCTGGCCCGGCTGGTTTGCCGTCATGTGGCAGACCAGATGGACCAGGGCAGGATGGCAGTCAGGCGGATATAGCCAGGCGGCCGAGGATGACTGAAGATAGGCGGTTGCCAGTGCCAAGCCGTTCAACTCCAGCAAAGGGCGCTGCCCCGTCAACAGTTCGTACAGAACTACGCCCAGGCTATAGATATCAGCCTGCACGTCCCCGCGCCGTCCAAGGATGCGCTCCGGCGCCATATAGACCAGTGTCCCGGCCCCGCTGTCCGGCAAACCGCTGCGCGTTTCCAGCGCATCGGTCGCGCTGCTCAGACCAAAGTCGAGGATGCGGATCTGCCCCGACGGTTCCATCATCAGGTTCGATGGCTTCAGATCGCAGTGCACCAGCCCCGCCGCATGCGCTTCGCGCATAGCATCCGCAATCTGGTGGACGATATTTAGCGCCAACTCGGGCGTTGGACGCTCCTCCCGCAGGAATTCGCCCAGCGTACGGCCGGCCACCAATTCCATCACAATGGCAGGTTCAGCGGTGCTGGTATCAATGGAAAACACCTTGACGAAGGCCGGGTGGCGCAGTGCCGCGGCCATGCGCGCCTCATCGCGTATCTGGCGAAAATGCCCCGACGGGACGGAGGCGTTCAGGCGCTTAAGCGCAACGCTGCGGCATAATTGAGCATCCCAGGCCTCGTATACCTGACCAAAGCCACCAGCGCCAAGCCACCGCCGAATTTGATAGTGATTCCCTTCTCTTTCTGTTAGCAACGTCTCAGTCGTCTGGGAAAGGTCCATAAGCTCCAGCGGGCAATTGAAATATCGACAAGCACGCGAATGGCACAAAGCTTATGTATCGTACAGCATTGCAAAAAGGGAAATGTAACCAATTGTCACACTCGCCCCGCGATGCCCGGCTGGAATGTCGGCGAATATTCCCTGCACCACATGTAATGCTCTGTAATGGTTCTGGCCGTGGAATCGGCCTACATTCGATTCGTCCGTGACTGATCTTAGTTGACGCTGCCATTCCGGAGCAACTATCCGGGCGGATTAATGTTCCAATTCTTTCATATAGAGGTCAATCAAATGCAAATTATTCCAGCACTTACCTACGCACAAAGTCTCTATGATGCCGGGGCCCCGAAAGCAACGGATAAGGATGTCAGCGCGGCAGTTATGTCTGCTCTAAGCCAATTGATGCCGTCGGCCACGAATAAGCCGACCGGTGGGGAGATTGAGCCGGTGAATATCAAACAGCCGGCCAATGCTGACAAGGCGCTAGCCGCCTCACAGTCGCTGTATGCTAAACAGGCAGCCGGATCGATTTCGCTTACGCTGCTTGGAGAGGACCATACGGATGCGCAAGATGCAGCCCGGGCCAACAAATTCATCTCCGCAATCAATGCCGGATCGCTGACACCATCGATCATTGTGTACGAGCGCGGGATGACCTATCCGACGCCAAGCACCTCGGTACACATCGTGCGCGAGTCGAATCTGACCACCATCAGTGGCGCCAGGGACTTTGGCTTGGGCCTATCGAGAGCGCAGCGCAGCATGGTTGTTGCTGGATACCTAGTGCTGTTGGTTGGCGGTGGCAGCCAGGCCGACATCAACAAGATCTTGCTGTTCTTTGGCGCCAACCACAACGACATCCTTAAGTATTTCGGCTATTTTGCCCAACACTCTCCTGCAAGCTATTTGCTGCGCGAGCCGCAAAGCTTGATTAACGTGCTGTCCAACGTGCCGAACTGACTTGAGGTACCGACACCGCTAATAGATACTCTGATCATCTAGCTCCACCCATCGGAAATCTAGCCAGTCCCAGTCACAAACAAAAAGGTCGTTGATGATAGAAAGCGCATCATCAACGACCTTTGTTTTATCACTTAAAATCAATCACTTAAGCGAACTCGTCACTCCCACTCGATTATCAGTTGGAACGGCAAGGTATTGATTTCAAGGCAGCTTTCCCCAACCTCGCATGGACCGTACCATCAGAAATACCATCAAGCTGCACTGGAGATCGGCACCCGCGACGGTCTCCATCTCCGCCCGATTACCACCTGCGCCCTTCCACCAGTGTAGCGTCTTTGGGGACCTTGAGCAGATCCCGCAGCTAAGGCGCCGGCTTCATATCCAGCGCCGCACACGCGTGCAATATTCACGATATCGGTCGCCAAAGCGATCCAGCATGACCTCTTCCTCGAAGCGCACCTGAATCTGGACCAACAGCTCGTTGACCAGCCACAGCGCGAGAGCCGGCCAGCTGCTAATCACTAGAAGCTGGCCCGTCATTGTCATGCGAATTCCCAGATAGATTGGGTGACGCGAAATGGCAAAGGGGCCCTTTACCACCAGTTCACTGTCATTGACCACCCCCATCGACCAATTGCTGCCCATGAATGCTTGCGCGTAGATAACCCAAGATGACGCCAGCACCAGCAGTGCGACACCCAGCCAACGCAAAGTCTCTACACCCATAAGCAAGGGGCCGGGGTCCAGGGTGACCGCGTACCAGCCAACCAGTCCCGCATCAATGGCCGGAAGGCAGATGAAAAAGCAAAACGACGCGAAGTCGCGCGCTGAATCGCCGCCGACAAAGGCGACCGGATTGCGTCCCACGATGAACGTACGCAGGACAACTGCGGAAAGACCGAATAATACGGCGTGGATAAATGGTATGAGGTGCCAGTACATGGCGTCATCATCGTCGAGCGCGCCGGAACTTCCCACTGAATCTTATTCATATTTATCTTGCACAATGGCCGCTTCCGCCGCTGAGCAGTGCATGGCATCCTGCAATCCATGAAACGCCATGTCCTCAACACCGTCGCCACCGCACTCCTCGCCATGTTCCTCACCGGCAGTCTCGGCCTGCCGATGCCGGAAATTGCAATGGCGACCGTGTTTATTGTGATGCAACCGCAGACACGCCAGGTGCTCCACAAAAGCTTGTACCGCCTGATCGGCACAATCTCCGGTGCAGTAGCGGCTTCGTTAATTGGGGCGCTATTTGCCCAAACGCCCGTACAATTCCTGCTTGCCCTTGGCACATGGGTGTCGGTATTCACCGTCGCTGCGGCACTCAACAAGCAGCTGAGGGCCTACAGCCTGGTGCTGACGGGGTATACGCCCATATTGATCGGCGTTCCCTGGCTCTTTCAGTTGAGTCACGTTGGCGCCAGCGCGAAAGCGCGGCTGGCCGAAGTGGGCATCGGCCTTGCCTGCTCAGCCGTGGCCATGCTCGTGAACGGTCCCCGACAGCCTGCGTTTGCAGATGGAGCCGCCCCCCCTGTCCCGGCCGGGCCAGCCGTCGCGGCAACGCTGCGGATGGCGCCAGCATTAGTAGCAGGACTGCACCCCACAGTGGCAATGCTCTCCATGGCCACGTTGTGGCGGCTCTCGCACTGGCGCGGCGCTCCGATGGCAGTACTTAACGCCACAGTCGACTGCGCGCTAGTCGCACTCTCCGCGTCTCCGATGCAGTCGGCACTCGAGATGTCGGGCGGTACGCTGCTCGCGGTGGCGGCCGGCCTGTTGCTGCAGCTAGCTTACCCGCTGGCCAGCACAGTGCCCCACTGGCTACTGCTGGCGCCAGCGCTCGCCCTGGGCGCCTGGCTAACCGGCAAATCGACCAGCTTGAATGCAGGCTTGGGCTACGGGATTACGCTTTGCATGCTCGCCTCGAGTATCCACCCCGGCGACCAATACATCTACGATGGGGCCGGGCTCGTCCTGTCCGTCCTCGTCCTTGTCGGAGTTTGCGCGCTCTTGTGGCCTCTGCGTCGGCGGGGGATGCAATCATGAACTTCGACCGCATTGACCTCAATCTCCTGCGCGTCTTCAACGTTATCTACGAAGAGCGCAACCTGCTGCGCGCCGCCAAGCGGTTGCACCTGAGCCAATCCGCAATCAGCCATGCCTTGGGACGCCTGCGCGAAGCACTCGGCAACGAGCTGTTCGTGCGGACGGGCAGCGGCATGCAGCCCACCGCACGGGCCAGTGCGATGGCCGCGCCGCTACGCAGCGCCCTGCTGCAAATTGGTTGCGCCCTCGGCAGCGAACCGTTTTCACCGTCCAGCGCCGAGCGCGAATTTGTCATCGCCGCCAATGACTACATCACGCTGGTATTGCTGGAGAGGCTGAGCTTGCGCCTCCAGCTTCTTGCGCCGCGCAGCACTCTCGTGGTCAGGCCTTCCACCCGCATCGACCTCGCCGGCCAGATGGACCTGGGCCAGATCGACATCGCCATCGGCGTATTCGCCGAGCTTCCGCCACGCTTTCATGCCATTCCGCTTTGGACGCAGACGGATACCCTGTGCATGCGGCCTGGCCACCCGCTGGCTGGCCGCCCCGTCGGCCTGGAAGATCTGGAACGCTATCCGCTGCTGGCTGTATCGCAGGGTGGCGCCGAAGAAGGCGCAGTCGACGGCTACCTGTGCGAGCGTGGCCTCGCGCGCGAGTCTGAAATGTTCGACCGTGCCGCGCTACCCCATGCGGCCCGCCCGCGCATGCTCCTGCCCCATGCGCTCGCCGTTCCGTCACTACTGAGTGGCAGCGACATGCTCGCTCTGTTGCCCTCGCCGCTGAGCCGGAAATTCGCGGATAGCAACGGCTTCTACTCCGCCGCCCTCCCCTACAAGGCGCGCGACGTGCAGGTGCGGGCCATCTGGCATGAACGCAGTGGCGAAGACCCTGCCCACGCCTGGCTACGCAAGCAGATCGAAGAAATCGGTTGACTGGCGGCTTCCCGCGATAGCTTCGCGGCCATCGGCAGTCTGTATGTGTGTGTGCATTGCTTTAATAAGGAAAATGGAAATGCAAAGTGACTACCGACATGGTGCCGCGCTGCTGGCGGCCGGCGCATTATCCGCAGTACTCGCCGGCTGCGGCGGCGCCAACAGCAAGGAAGCGGCTCCCTCACCATCTCAGGGCACGCCAGTCTCCGCAGCCGTGGTGCTGGAAAAGCCCATTACAGAAACCCAGGAGTTTAGCGGCCGCATGGAAGCCATCGGCCAGGTGCAGGTACGCTCGCGGGTGGCGGGCTACATCACCGAAGTCAACTTCACTCCGGGCGCCAAGGTAAAACAGGGGCAAGTCCTGTATGTGATTGATCCCCGTCCATTCCAAGCCGAGGCGGACCGCACCGAGGCAGCCGCCCACGCCGCCCGGGCGAAGGCCGACCTGGCCCGCCTGGAGCTGGCGCGTGCCGAAAAGCTGTTGGCCGATAACGCCATCGCCCAGCAGGAATATGATGAACGCGCCGCCGGACTGAAAGAGTTGGACGCGACCGCTCGGGCCGCCCAGGCGCAATTCGAAAACGCCAGGCTGAACCTCGGCTACACCCGTGTCACCTCTCCCATTGACGGCCGCGTGGGCAAGGATGAATTCACCCTTGGCAACCTGATCGACCCCAGTGCCATGCTGACCTCCGTCGTCTCCGACGACAGGATCTACGCCACCTGGGACGGCGACGAGTCCACTTATCTGCATGTCGGCGCCGAAGCCCATGCCGGCAAGCCGGTCGTCGTGCGCGTAGGACTGGCCACCGAAGACGGCTTCCCTCATGAGGGCAGGCTGCAATTCGTCGACAACAAGCTCGACACCAAGACTGGCGCCGTGCGCATGCGCGCCGTGTTCACCAATACCGACAACCTGCTGGTACCCGGCCTGTTTGCCAAAGTGCAGATCGAGTCCGGCAGCGGCGAGAGCGCGCGCCACAACGCCCTGCTGATCAACGAGAGCGCCATCGGTACCGACCAGAGCCGCAAGTTCGTCTTCGTGGTCAGCGCCGACAGCAAGGCCGAGTACCGCGAGGTAACACTGGGCCAGACGGTCGAAGGCCTGCGCATTGTACGCTCGGGCCTGAAGGGCGGCGAGAAGATTGTGGTCAACGGCCTGCAACGCGTAAAGCCCGGCGCAACCCTCGCACCGCGCATGGTTGCCATGGATGCCGATCCGGCCGCACCGGCAAAGGATGGCGCCAAGGTGGCGTCGGCGGATGGAAAGGTGCGCTGACCATGAACTTCTCTCGCTTCTTCGTGGACAAGCCGATTTTCGCCGCCGTCCTCTCCATCATCATTTTTGTCGGCGGCCTGATCGCCATTTTCAGGCTGCCAATCTCGGAATATCCCTCCGTGGTGCCGCCGTCCGTGGTGGTACGGGCGCAGTATCCCGGCGCCGATCCCAAGGTCATTGCCGAGACAGTCGCCGCACCGCTTGAGGAACAAATCAACGGCGTGGAAAACATGATCTACATGTCGTCCCAGAACACGTCGGACGGTGCGCTCAAGCTGACCATCACGTTCAAGATCGGCACCAACATCAACCAGGCGGAAACCGACGTGCAGAACCGCGTGCAGCGCGCCCTGCCCCGTCTGCCGGACGAAGTGCGCCAGCTGGGCGTGACCACGGTGCGCGCTTCGCCCAGCCTGACCATGGTGGTACACCTGGTCTCGCCGGACAACAGCTACGATGAGCTTTACCTGCGCAACTACGCCGTGCTGAACGTGAAGGACCAGCTGGCGCGTCTGTCCGGCATGGGCGACATCATCATGTACGGCTCCGGCGATTATTCCATGCGTGTCTGGCTCGATCCGCAAAAGCTAGCGGCCCGCAACCTGACGGCGCCCGACGTGGCCAACGCCATCCGCGAACAGAATTTGCAGGTGGCCGCCGGCGTCGTCGGCAAGTCGCCGACCAAGGACAGCAAGTTCGAGCTGACCCTCAACACCAAGGGGCGTCTGAAAACGGAGGAAGAGTTTGCCAACATCATCGTCAAGACCAATGAGGACGGCGGCGTCACCCTGCTGAAAGACCTGGCGCGCATCGAGCTGGGCGCTGGCGACTATTCCCTGCGCGCGATGCTGGACAACAAACCGGCGTCCGCGCTGGTCATTTTCGCGGCGCCCGGCGCGAACGACCTGCAGATTTCCGCCGACGTCCGCGCCAAGATGGAGGAGCTGAAAAAGGATTTTCCGCCAGGCCTGGACTACAGGATTGCCTACGATCCCACGACGTTTGTGCACGACTCGATCAATGCGGTGATCCATACCCTTTTTGAGGCCGTGATCCTGGTCGTGATCGTGGTGATCGTGTTCCTGCAGACCTGGCGCGCGTCCATCATTCCGCTGCTGGCGGTGCCCGTATCGGTGGTGGGCACCTTTGCCGTGATGCTGGCCTTCGGCTTCTCCATCAATACGCTGACCCTGTTTGGGCTGGTCCTGGCGATCGGTATCGTCGTCGACGATGCGATCGTGGTCGTGGAAAACGTCGAGCGCTATATCGGCAGCGGCCTGTCATCGCGCGAGGCAACCTTGCAGGCGATGAAGGAGGTGAGCGGCCCCATTGTCGCCATCGCCCTGGTCCTGTGCGCCGTGTTCGTACCGATCGCCTTCGTCTCCGGCCTGACCGGCCAGTTCTATCGCCAGTTCGCCCTGACCATCGCCATCTCCACCGTCATATCGGCCTTTAGCTCGCTGACCCTGGCCCCCGCCCTCAGCGCCACCCTGCTGCAGTCCCACCACACCCCGCCGGACGCGCTGACCCGCTTCATGAACAAGGTACTTGGGGGATTCTTTGTCCGCTTCAATCACTTCTTCGGCCGCGCATCGGAAAAATATGAGGGCGGCGTAAAAGGCGTGCTGGCGCGAAAGAGCGTTTCCATCGGCCTGTATCTGCTGCTGGTGGCGGCGACCGCCTTGCTGTTCAAGCTGGTCCCCGGCGGCTTCGTCCCCGGCACCGACAAGGGCTATCTGGTCGGCTTCGCCAAGCTGCCCGACGCGGCTTCGCTCGACCGCACGGAGGACGTCATCCGCCGCGCCGGCGACATCGCCCTGAAGGTGCCCGGCACACGCACCACCGTCGGCTTCCCCGGCTTGTCCATCAATGACCTGACCAATGCGCCGAATACGGGCATCGTCTTTGTACCGGAAACGCCGCCCGAAAGCCGCCGCACGGCGGCGGAAAGCGGCCCCGGCATCGCGGCCGAGATCAACAAGCGCCTGGGCGGCATCCAGGATGCGTTCATCAAGGTCTTCCCTCCCCCGGCCGTGTACGGCCTGGGCACAATCGGCGGCCTGAAGATGATGATCGAAGACCGCGGCAACGCCGGCTACGATGCGCTCTACCGCGCCACGCAGGAATTGATCGAAAAGACGCGCAAGACGCCCGAACTGGCGGGCGCCTTCTCCGGCTACCAAGTCAATGTGCCGCAACTGTACGCCGACGTGGACCGCACCAAGGCCAAGCAGCTGGGCATTCCGCTGCTAAGCATCTACCAGACGCTGCAAATCAATCTGGGTTCGCTCTACGTCAATGACTTCAACCAGTTTGGCCGCACTTACCAGGTGCGCGTGCAGGCGGATTCCCCCTTCCGTTCACGGGTGGAAGACGTGGCGCAGCTCAAGGTGCGCAGCGACAAGGGCGAGATGATCCCCCTGTCCTCCCTGATGAAGATCAGCGACAGCTATGGCCCGGACCGGGTGCAGCGCTATAACACCTATGTCGCGGCCGACCTCAACGTCAATCCGGCCCCCGGCTACTCGACCAGCCAGGCGCGCGCGGCGATCGAGCGGCTTGCCGCCGAGACGCTGCCCAAAGGCATGAGCTACGAGTGGACGGAGCTGACCTACCAGGACATCCTGGCCGGCAATACCCTGGTCTATGTCTTCCCCATCTGCGTGCTACTGGTGTTCCTCGTGCTGGCGGCGCAATATGAAAGCTGGACCCTGCCTCTGGCGGTGATTCTCATCGTACCGATGTCCATCCTCTGCGCCATGATCGGTGTGAAAGTCACCGGCGGCGACAACAACATCTTCACCCAGATCGCGCTGTTCGTGCTGGTCGGGCTGGCGTCCAAGAACGCCATCTTGATCGTGGAATTCGCCCGCGAGCTGGAGGAACACGGCCGCGCTACCGTGCAGGCGGCGCTGGAGGCTTGCCGCCTTCGCCTGCGCCCCATCCTGATGACGTCCATCGCCTTCATCATGGGCGTGGTGCCGCTGATGTATTCCCACGGCGCCGGTTCGGAAATGCGTCACGCCATGGGCGTGGCCGTGTTTGCCGGCATGCTGGGCGTGACCCTGTTTGGCCTGTTCCTCACGCCGGTCTTTTACGTGCTGCTGCGCACGCTGGCCAAGCGCCTGGCCAAGGCACCGCAACCCATGCCACATCTGGAAGGAGCCACCAATGAATAAGACTATCGTCTACAGCCTGGCGACACTGGCGCTCAGCGCTTGCGCGGCGCCCGAATTCAAGCAGCCCCAGGTCGAGGTGCCCAAGGCGTTCAAGGAGGCGGGCGTCCTGGTCGCCGCCGACGGCTCGCGCTGGACGCAGGCGCGGCCCGCCGAACGGCAGCCGCGGGGCGAATGGTGGCTGGCTTTTAACGATCCCACCCTGACCGCGCTGATCAACGACGCAACGGCCAGCAACGCCAGCCTGGCGCAGGCGGCGGCGCGCGTCAAGCAAGCCCGTGCCATCGCCGGTATCGCCGAGGCGGAGCGCATTCCGCAAGTGAACGCCGGCGTCGGCGCCCAGCGCGCCAACCCGTCTGCGGTAGAGCGCGGCTTCCCGCCTGGCACGCCAGTCAGCCCCGCCACCAGCTACTCGGCGAAGCTCACGGCCAGTTACGAAGTCGACCTGTTCGGCCGCGTGTCCGCCAACGTGGCGGCGGCACGCAGCGATGCGGACGCAGCGCAGGCCACTTATCGGTCCGTGCTGCTGTCCATGCAGGCCGACATCGCGCAGACCTACTTCCGCCTGCGGGCTACGGACGCGGAGCTTGTCACACTGGCCGAATCGGTGCGCCTGCGCGAGGAAAACGTGAAGGTCAACCAGCATCGCTTCGAACTGGGCGACATCGGCGAGTTCGACCTGTCGCGCGCCAGGACCGAGCTGGCCACGGCCCGCGCGGAAGCGATTGGCCTGCAGCGCCAGCGCGCCACCACCGAGCATGCGTTGGCGGTCCTGCTGGGGGAAGCGGCGCCCGGCTTCAAGGCCAGCCCGAGGCCCCTGCAGGATTCGGCCTTCCTGCCGCTCATCCCGGCCAGTCTTCCGTCCACGCTGCTGGAACGCCGTCCGGACATCGCCGCCGCGCAAAGCACGATGGAAGCGGCGAATGCCCGCATCGGCGTGGCGCGGGCCGCCATGTTCCCCGTGTTGAATCTCGGCGCCGGCGGCGGCGGCGTGGCCGGCAACTTTGCCGATGTGTTCACGACCGGGGGGCAGTCATGGCTGCTCGGCGCCATGCTGTCGGCGCCGCTGATCGACGGTGGACGCAACCGCGCCAACATCGCGCGCAGCGAGGCCGTGCTGGAGGAGTCCGTGGGGGCCTACCGCCAGAGCGTGTTGCAGGCCTTTGCCGAGGTGGAGGACAATCTGGCGGGCCTGCGCATCCTGGCCGGCCAGACGGCCCAGATTGAGGAGGCGCTGTTGTCGGCCCGCCGCTCCGCCGACCTGGCGGCGAAGCTATACGGTGCGGGTCGCTCCAGCTATCTGGAGCTGCTCGACGCCCAACGCAATCTGATGGCGGTCGAGCGTAGCGCCGTTCAGTTGCGGGGCAACCGCGCGGTGACGACGGTGGCATTGGTGCGCGCCCTAGGGGGCGACTGGTGAGTTCGATGAACACTGCCATGGCAAGCTGCCATTGGCGGCCAGCATGAGGTCGCGCTGGAGCCGCCATGTATCTTTCACAGCAGTTATCCAGGCCGGATGCGCTCGCATTCGGCCCCTTTCACCTGTCCATCTCCACCAGACGACTTGAGCGGCTCGGTGTACCCGTCAAAATCGGCAGCCGTGCGCTTGACATTCTGATCTGTTTGGCGCAACAGCCGGGCCTTCCCATATCGAACCAGGTCTTGATCGACCGCGTCTGGCGCGGCCTGGTGGTGGAAGAATCGAGCCTGCGGGTAAATATTGTCAGCCTGCGCCGGGCGTTGGGCAATGACAGCGGCGGCAGCCCGTATATCGCCAATATCCCGGGGCGGGGCTATTGCCTGACCGCGCAGCTGTCCCCTGTGTCCGCTTTCGCCCCCATGGACGGCGACACCGGTCAGGCCAAACGCGCGATCTATCCCCTGCCCTGTCCATTGGACGGCATGCTAGGGCGCGAGGAGCTGGTGCAGCAGCTTGCGACGTTGCTGCCATTCCAGCGCTTCATCACCCTCGTGGGTCCCGGAGGCATTGGAAAGACCGTGACCGCCATCGCGGTGGCTCACGCCCTGCATGCTGAATACAGGGAGGCCGTCTGCTTCATTGACCTAGCCGCCATCACCGATCCTCAACTGCTGGCCGGCACCCTGCTTGCCACGCTGAAGCTCAATACCACTGGCGACGCGCCACACGTCCTCGCACACTGGCTGCAAAATGAAAAATTCCTGTTAGTGCTGGACAATTGTGAACACATTATCGACGCCGTAGCACTGCTGGCCGAGCAGTTACACCGTGCCGCGCCTTCACTTTCCATCCTGGCCACCAGCAGGGAGGCACTGCGTGCGCGGGGCGAGTTCACCCATCGCCTACTGCCTCTGACCTATCCTCCTGGAAGCGATGCCCTGACGGCGGAGCAGGCGCTCGCCTACCCGGCGGTGCAGCTATTCGTCGAACGTGCCAGGACCAGCGGGGTGGCTTTAGAATTGACCGCCAATGTTACGTCAGTAGTGACGCATATTTGTCACCAACTGGATGGCAATCCCTTGCACATTGAGCTGCTAGCCAGCAAAGTGGCAAGCTTTGGTCTGGACGGCACGGCCAGCCTGCTCGATCGGGGCATGCACTTATCTTGTCAAGGTATCCGGAACGCGACACCGCGCCACCAGACGCTCGAGGCCGTGCTAGATTGGAGCTACCATCTGCTTCCTGAATATGAGCGAACGGTGCTGCGCCGGCTGTCGGTCTTCGTCGGCAGCTTTTCGCTGGAAGCCGCCCTTTCCGTTGCCGCCGATAGCACTCAGGATGACGCAACTGCCATCGCCGCACTGGACAGCCTGGTGGCGAAGTCCCTGATTGGCGTGGAGACCACCGCGCACCGCGCCGCCTATCGTATGCTGGAAAGTACGCGCGCATATGCCACGGCCAAGCTAAACGCCAGTGGCGAAGCCGGGCTCATAGCACAGCGTAATGCCCTGCAGATGGTCCGCTATCTGCAGCAGCACGCGGGGCAGCATGCTACGCTTTCGCAGCTTCACCCACCATCATCGCAGCTGGACTGCCTGGGCAATCTGCGCGCCTGCTACCAATGGTGCTTTTCTGGCGTAGGCGACGCCGTGCTTGGTGCCAGGCTGTGCGCGGCCGCTATGCAATTCCTTATCCAGCTCTCCCTGCTGGGCGAATGTTTGATGTGGAGCGAAAGCGCCATCAGCGTCATATCCGACAGAGAGGACTACGCACGGGAGGAAATGGTGCTGCAGGAAGCACGGGCCATTTCTGCAATGTTTACCGGCGCCAGCCCCGAAATTGTCCCGCTCGCCATCGAACGCGGCTTGGTGCTGGCGCAACGCCTGGGCGACCGCCAGCATGCGATGCGACTGCTGACCGGACTCCATCTTTACTACACGCATACCAATGATCTGGCTTCCGCACGGGAGACGGCGGCACGCAGCGCAAAAGTCGCGGGAAAACTGAATGACGCCGCTTCACTGGCCGTGGCCGAGTGGATGTTCGGCAGCGGCCAGCATCTCACGGGAAATCAGGAGGCCGCCCTGCGCCACTATGAGAAGGGAATGGCGCTGATTGACGGCGCCCGCCACGTCGCCACCTTCTGTTTTGGTTATGACCACAAAATCCGCGCCATGGCCAGCCTGACCCGGGGCCTCTGGCTCAAGGGCGAGCGTCTGCGGGCAATGGACATGGCCAGGCAGACCACCATGGCAGCACGGCAGCTCAATCACCCTGCCTCTTATTGCCTGGCATTGATCTGTGTCGGCCAGGTCTTTATCTGGAACGAGGACTGGCATACGGCCGAGGCCCTAATTGCGGAACTAGTCGCCCGCGCCAACCAGCATGGGCTAGCCCCCTTCCATACTGTGGCGCAGGGACTGAAAGGGCAAATGCAGGTGCGGCGTAATCAGCCCCGCGTGGGCGTGGCCCTGCTCAGCGCTTGCCTTTACACGCTACCCTCTGAGCGCCACCAAATGCTCAAAGTGCTCTTCATGGCATCGCTCGCCGAAGGTCTGATCGCGCTGGGCGAACTGGGCGACGCGAGAGTCGTCATCGAGCAGGCCGCCGCCATCGCAGCCGGCACCGTGCATGCCGCCGAGATCTCGCGTATCCGGCACCTGCTGTCCTAGCAGGCGCCGCTGGGGCGGACGGCGCCTGGGATTAGTACTTCAGCCCCATAACCCACCTGTCGTAGATTTTATCCATCGTCTGGTTGATCTCGGCCGTCCGGCTGTCCAAATCCACCAGCATTGCGTCCGCCAGCTGGGTCGCCCCGACGCCATTCCTGGCAATCTCGTTGGCAATTTCCAGCGCCCCCTTTTGCGCGCATTTGCGCACGAGCTCTGGCGTCATCTCCAGGTGGGGCTGCATCCCCATGTGCAGCCCGCGAATAACGTAAGCCTGGTTGGCGCAATAGCTTCCACTGAGGATGAGCTCGCCACACGCGGGAAGCTCGAAGGTGTCGCCATGCCACTGGAAACTGCGCAAGGTGGTGCCGCCGCTCCCCAGCCACTCGCGCGCCGTCGCCGAGGTCGCCGCATCCAGCCAGCCCCATCCGATTTCCTTGACCGGATTGCGGTGCACCCCGGCATCGAAGGCCCTGGCCAGCAGTTGACTGCCGAAGCAATGCCCGATGACCGGAATGTCGAGGCTGTCCGCTTGCCGGATGAGCTTGATTTCATCGGCGATCCACGCCAGCGGGTCATTGACGCTCATGGCGCCGCCCAGCAAACATAAGCCAGAATAGTCGGCGGCGGAAAGCGGCACAGAATCGCCCAGGTCGGTGCGATAATGGCGCCATGGGATACCCTGTTTTTCGAAATAGGCCGCGACATGCCCAGGCTCGGCGAAGGCCGAATGCTGTATTACTGCGACAGGCTTCATTGGCGTCCCCTTACGCGGCAATGCGCGACAAATCAAATCCGCTGTCCTTGATCCAGGCATCCTTCAGCGCCGCCCGTCCGGCCAGTAGCTTTCTGGCCGCCATGTGATCACGCATCCGGTTCACCGACTCGACGGCAAGCAATTCCTCGTCCCTGAAGCAGAACACGGAGAAGGCGCCATCCTGCGGTGCCCCCCTTAGTACATAGCGGTTGCAGCCGTCGGCGATACCCGCCATCTGCAGCTTGCAGTCATACTGGTCGGACCAGAACCAGGGCACGGCGCTATACGGCGCGGGGCGGCCGCACACCGTGGCCGCCGCCGTGCGCGCCAGGTCGTTCGCGCTTTGCACCGACTCCAGGCGCACGGCGCCGCGCGCCCACGGATTCGGGTAGCGCGCGCAATCGCCGGCGGCGACGATGGCCGCATCGCTGCTGCAGGCATGGGCATCGACGACGACGCCATTGTCCACGTCCAGGCCACAGGCAGCCGCAAGCCCATCGTTTGGAACGACTCCGACCCCCGCGACCACCAGATCGCATTCCAGAACACGCCCATCGGAAAGCGCGACGCCGGCCACACGACCATCCCGTCCTTCGATGCCTTGCAGGCGCATGCCGGTATGGATCCGCACACCTCGTTCCGCGTGCAGTTGCTGGAAGAAGGCTGACGTCACGGGATGCACGACCCTGGCCATCGGCCGCGTCGCCGCTTCGATAACTTCCACCCGCTTGCCGAGAACTGCAAGCGATGCCGCCACCTCGAGGCCGATGAAGCCACCACCAATGACCACGATCCGTTCCGCCCCAGGCATCCGCGCCAGCATGGCCTGCGCATCGTCCAGCGTGCGCAGATACAGGATGCCCTCCAGCTGCGCGCCCTCGCATTGCAATTCCCTGCAGCGCGCGCCGGTGGCAAGCGCCAGGGCGTCATACGCGATGCGGCCATGATCCTGCGTGACGACGCACCCTGCTCTGCGGTCGATCTCGCCGACGCGGCAGGAAGTTCGCAACCCGATCTCCAGTTCGCGGAAGAATGCCGGCGACTTCAGCCACATGCCACCGGGGTCCGCCTTCCCCGACAGCAGGCCCTTGGACAGCGGCGGCCTTTGATAAGGCATGTGCGCCTCGTCGCCCAGCAACACGATGGAACCGTCAAACCCAAGCTCGCGCGCGGTGGCGGCAAGCGTGACCCCGGCATAGGACGCGCCGACGATGACAAGCTGGCGTCCCATGGTCAGCCCTGGCTCTCTGGCACCTGGACCACCGTGCCATCCAGTTCCCCGGCCAGGGTAATCTGGCAGCCCAGGCGGCTGTTCGGGCGCCGCTCCGCCGCGACAGCCTCCAGCATGGCCTGCTCGGTATCGTCGGGCGGCGGCGCCAGCGACTGGCAGGCCTGGTCGACATAGACATGGCAGGTCGCGCACGAACAGCAGCCGCCGCATTCGCCGTCGATGCCACGGATATTGTTGAGGATCGCGGCCTGCATGACCGTCGTCCCCGGCTCCGCTTCCACCTCGCGGCGGGTGCCGTCTTTCAGTATGAATGTCAGCTTCATGGATTGCCTTCAAAAGATCTCGAAATACTCGCGTTGTTCCCACTCCGTCACCTCGGCATTGAAGCGCGCGAGCTCGGCTTCCTTGATGTGGCAGAAGTAGTCCACAAATGCGCTGCCGAACCCCTCGCGGAAACAGTCATCGGCGCGCAGGCAGGACAAGGCTTCCGCCAGCGTATGCGGCAGGTCGGCGGCCGGGGTCTCATACGGCACATCGGCGGACGCGCCGGGATCGAGCTTGCGCCGGATGCCATCCAGTCCGGCCAGTATCTGCGTGCCGAAATACAGGTAGGGATTCGCCGCAGGCTCACCGACCCGGTTCTCGATGCGGGTCGCCGGGTCACCTGGTCCGCCCAGCACGCGCAGCATGACGCCCCGGTTGTCGCGCCCCCAGTTGGCGCGGTCGGGAGCGAGCGAATAGGCGCGGTAGCGTTTGTAACCATTGATGGTCGGCGTGGAGAATGCCGTCGCCGCCCGCGCATGCGCCAGCAGCCCGCCCAGATAGTGCATCCCCGTGTCGGACAGATGGCCGGACTGTCCCTCCGGCGCGAAGATATTCCTGCCGTCGCAAGCACTGACCAGCGACTGATGCAGGTGCCAGCCACTGGACACGACATTGGGTATCTTCGGCCGGCACATGAAGGTCGCGTGATAGCCGTGGCGGCGGCAGATCTGCTTGACGGCGCTGCGGAACAGGATCATGGAATCGGCGGTCGCCATGCCCGGTTGCGGGGCGAAGGTGAACTCAAACTGGCTGGGGCCGAACTCCACTTCGAGGGAACGCAGGGGAAGTCCCAGCGCCATCACGTCGCGGCGCAGAATTTCGACCACGGGGTCGATCTGATCATAGCGCAGCTCCGTCAGATACTGGTATCCATGCGTGAGCAGCTCAATGTCCGGCGGTGTTCCCGGCTGCCCCGCCGCCGAAGGCTCCATCCGCCATCCGGTCGCCTTAAAGACATGGAACTCCACTTCCAGGCCCGAGATGAACTCGTAGCCTTCGCCGTGTAGCTCGTCCAGCGCCTCCTTCAGCAAGTGCCGCGTCGAAAACGGCACCGGCCTGCCGTCGGCGAAATACAGATCGCATTGCATCCATGCCGTGTACGGCGCCCATGGCAGGACGCGGAAAGTCGTCGGGTCCGGCACCATCAGGACATCCGCCCCGCCTTGCATTTCCGGCATTTCAAAGCCGCCGCCAGAGGCGAACACCGGGAAAACGGTCTTGTGCGAGGTATCCTTGGCGAACAGCGTCGTCGTGACTGTGACGCCGTTCCTCAGTGCCTTTTCTGCTTCCTGCGCAACCAGGGTCTTGCCCCGCAAGACCCCGTGCTGGTCGGCGAAGGAAAAGCGCACCACTTGAACTTCACCCTTGCGCAGTCTCTTCAGGACGCTTTCCGCAGCGACCTGCTGCGCATCCGTCCAGATCTCGTGTCTATCAACAAATGACATCATTTGGTGGAACGCGGATGCAATTCCGCGCGCCACTCCTCCTTTCTTTTCCGTGATCTGTCAGTCCTGCGCCAAGCGTACCGACGCCCATTCCGACTGGCGTCGGCGCTGCAGGTCGGCGTCGACCCAATACTGGCTCCATGTCTGCAACGGCGCGATGCCGTCGATGGAGGCGGGCCCGGTGAGGGCACGCGCCACGGCCGGATCGGCCATCATCAGCGCATTCTGGCCGGACTGGCTACGCTCGATCGCTTCCACCAGCAGCTTGCGGTAGGCGACGATGCCCTTGTCCGTCGTGCCAAGATGTTCGCGTGTGCGGTCCTGTATCGCGCCCTGCGACTCCACCGCCCATTGATCGTGCACATTGATGTCGTGTCCCATGCCGGTGTAGGTTTCTGTGCGCTGCTCCTGTGCGTTGAAGCCGTAGTTGTTGCGCTTGTTCACCTTCGGCTTGTAGTCAGGCAGCTCGTACAAGGCCAGGCGCTGCTGGCGCATCAACCGCTTGTCTATCGGCGCGCCAAAGCTGGTGAAGATGGCGTACCAGTAGCAGCTATGGTCGTCGATGGGCACATGCCACTGCGAGATGGTCATCTCCGAGCTCATCGGAATGACAAATGCCTGCGGAAACACCAGGTTGGTGACGCGCACATGGGTCTGCGCTTCGTCGATCTGGCGCAGCGCGGTCAGGCGCAAGCCATAATCGGTTCGATCCACCGAGATGACTGGCTGTTCATACTCGCGCAACACCCTGGTGATCGGCATGTCGGAGTTGTCCGACGCGCCGCGAAACTGCTTGCCATAGACCAGCGAATTATTCAGGCGCGTTGGCATGCTGGAGATCAGAGTCAGCAGCGTGGCCGAAGATCCGAACAGCCCCGAACCCATCGCCGAGCTTTCCGAGACGGACGCCAGATAGGAACCGGCATACTGGCGGCCCGCCGTGATGGTGCCCTCCGGCGACGTCAGACCGGCGTAGATCTGGCGCGAAAAGAGTTGCGTGCCGGCGCTGGTCAGGGCACCGTTCGACGGGGTCGTGTTGTTGATGCCGAGGGTGGGCGTGCCCGTGCCTACCGTGCCCGTGTTCAGAGACAGTCCCGCCTCCATCAGGTAGACCACCCGGATGCCATCGGCGACCGCCTTTTCCCCCTTGATACCCAAACGCGACGCCGTGTAACCGCCGGAACCAAAATTCGTCTTGCTGCCATAGCCGCTGTCGGCGCTGGACATATTCACGTCGGCCACACCGTAGATTGTCAGCGGCGGAATCGAAGGCCCGGCGGGCACGGCAGCCTGCAGGCCGGTTCCCCGGTTGGGGCCACCGGTCTGAATTTCCTTCTCCTGCTGCGCCTTCTGCGCTTCCTGGGCCGCCATCAGTTTCTCGATCAGCAGCTTTTGCTCCGCCAGTTCGCGGCGCAGCTCGTCAATATCCGTGTCCGCCCGGACTGGCGCCGTGACGGTCATCGCCAGCGCCGCGAGCGCCAGTGGGGTCAACTTCAGTGGGAAAAAATTGCGTGATGCCATACCTACTCTCCTGATTACAGTCAAACGTGTGATTTGATCGGCCCGCCGCGCTTATCGCTTCGACGCCGGTGCGCGGTCTTTAGCCAGCGCGATTTTGAAAGCTCTGATTCGGCGGTTCCGCCGCCCATTGCGTGCTGCGGGTGCTTGAGCGCTGCTTTGCAAACAGCGCCGCCGAAGCGATGAGTCCGGGAATGGCCAGCACGGCAAGAATCATGCTGAAGCCAAGCTGCAGGGCCGCCAGTTGCGCCACCAGGAAGGAACCGGTAATTCCGCCGAGCCGCCCTGCGGCCAGCATCCAGGCTACGCCGCTGGCACGGGCCGAGGTTGGGTAGTATTGCGCCGCCAGCGACGGCAACGAGGCCTGGGAGGTCGACATCAAGGTGCCGGCAACCAGCACAACAACGACCAGTGCCGTGAGGTCCGCGCCGACCTGGCCTATCATGAAGATCGCGCCCGCCGTGAGTGCAAAGCCGACGGCCACGGCCTTGTCCGGACTGTACCTGTCCATCAACCAGCCAAGGGCGACAGCGCCCACGCCGCCCAGCGGGAACAGTGCGGCCACCATGGTCGCGTCCTTCGACGACAGGCCCGCCTCGTGGAACAGCACGGGCATCCAATTGACCAGCGCGTAGAAGATCACCAGGCCCATGAAATACGCGATCCACAACATGGCGGTACCGAAGGCATACTGGCGGGACAGCACGGCACGCGCTCCGCCCAGGTCGGCGCCAGCCGGGCGGCTTTCAGTCAGACAGAAGAACTGCGCATTGCCGACCGGTCCGATAAGCGACAACACGCGGCGGATGCGCATGGCCGGCCAGCCCCGCGCCACCATGAAGCGCACCGACTCCGGCAACGCCAGCAGCAGCACCACTCCGAGCAGCAGCGGCGCGACGCCACCAGCCAGGAGCACGCTGCGCCAGCCCCAGTGCGGCATCATCCACGCCGCAATGAAGCCGCCAAGCGCGGCGCCGAGTGGAAAGCCGCAGAACATCCCATTGGTCAGCGTGGCCCGGCGCGCGCTAGGAGAATACTCGTTCACCAGCGTAATCGCGTTCGGCATCGCGGCGCCAAGACCGATCCCCGTGATGAAACGGAACAGGGTGAGCTGCGCCATGCTGCCCGCGCCTGCGGCGAACAGACTGGCTATCGCAAACAGCAGGACAGCAGCGACAAGCGGACGCTTGCGGCCGAAGCGATCGGCTATCGGTCCCGCCGCCATGGAGCCGAAGGTCAGGCCGACCAAGGCTGCGCTCAGCACAACGGCCAACTGGCCTTTGCCCTGCCCCCACTCGGCCATCAGCCGGGGAGCGATGTAGCCAATGGCTGCCGTATCAAAGCCGTCTAGCAGCACCACGCAAAAGCACAGCGCGAATACCAGCCACTGATAGGCCGAAAACGGCAGGCAGTCCAAAAACTGTTGCACATTAAATGCACGCTGATTATTCATCTCTTCTCCTTCATTTTTTTGGCCGAGCGGATACCCGCGCATCATTCCGCGACTTCCGTTAAGCACAGTTAATTCGGCAGATCCACGATCCGCCGCCATGGCAAGCCGTCAGTTGACTACTGGCGGTGTTTTTCTGCTGCGCGCGTCAGGTGTTCCAGTAGTCTCTGCAGCAGGTCGCGTGCTCCGATGCCGATAAGGCAGCCGTTGACGTCAAACCGCTGGAGTGCGCAGCCGACGAATACCTCCGGCGTATTCACGACCTGCATCTCCAGCGCGGCCAAGACTTGCCTGAGGTGCAGTTGCCCCCGGCTGGTGACCATCGCTCCGGCGGAGGCGCCGATAATCGCCACCGGCTTTCCACTCCATGAGTTCATTCCAGCTGGACGCGACGCCCAGTCAAGCGCGTTTTTTAATACGGGAGGGATGGAATGGTTGTATTCCGGCGTTGCCAGCAAAATGGCATCTGCCTGGCTGACTCTCTCCTTCAGCAGTTCCACACTGAGCGGCAAGCTGAGTTCATCGTCCTGGTTATAGAGCGGAATGTTGGCAATCTCCGCCAGCTCTAATCGCGCATTTGCGGGCAAGAGCTCGCGTGCGGAATTCAGCAGTGACTTATTCAAGGAACCAATTCGGGAACTTCCCGATATGCCCAAAATGGAAATGGGTTTTGTCGTGACCATGTGTAGCACCTGCCTATAGCAAGGGGGGATAATTTGGCAGCGCTGATGGCCTATATCCTCATCAGCGCGCAGTAGCTTGGCAAACATCGGCTAGCTCGCCGCCCCTTGCGGCGGCATGACGTTATACGAGATCCGGCCAGCAGGAAGGAAGAAGAAGGCGATCACCGCACCGCCCCGTACTTCCGGGTAGTGATGGCTGCCTGGCGCCGGGGCGGTCCAGCCAGCGCTGCACCATCCATTGGGACCGGCGAGCGCAGCCCCCTCATTGAGGGGAACCACCATGTTGAACTCGCCATAGGGGTGCAAATGGTAGTCGCCTTTAAAGGTCTTCCCGGCGTCGCCGTGCTGGCTCAACTCGCTGTCCATGAAGACGGCGGTAATGCTGAAGTCCAGCGTTTCCGCGCATGGCTCCATGAGCCGGCTGCGCCGGTAGCGCGCCCCATTGATCGCCTCGTTTGCCGCCCACCCCTCCTCAACGCCGTCCTTGATCAAGCATGCGAGGCGCTCATAGAGCGCGGAACCCGGCCCGTACGTCCTGTTAAGCCAGTCTTCCACTTCACTGCCGGGCGTCATGTCCTTTATTTCTTCAAGAAATGGAATACACTGACGAATCAACTCATCCCGCTTGCTCATTACATTGGTCCTCTTTTTTGATTATGGCGCTTCAGTCGTCCACCAGAAAAACAGCAAAACACCTTTTCGAGCGATGTTTATGAACTGCATATTGCATAAGAAAAGAAGGTTTCTGAAGCGAAGGATGCGCACAACAAATATGAAATGCGTTCAACTTGCGGAGGGAGGTTTCTTGTTGCCGAGGCGAACCGCCCTAGCGCGGCGATGCTCGTCATCTGCGCATGGATTGCGTCTCTGCCTTATGGCGGGGAGGGAGAAAGTGGTGGACTGTGCCACCTTTGCACATGCCCGGACCGGGACCGATGCGGCGCAGTCCTATTGCAGCAAAATCTCGCGCGCGAGTTCGTCAAGCAAGGCGAGCATCGCCTTTTGCGTACCGGTAGCTGGCCGGCGTGAAGGCGTGGCGATACAGACGCTGGATACCAGTGGCGGATCACTGATAAAGCACGTGGCAAAGCGCTCGGGTTGCGCCGCTGTCCTGACGGCATGGCGCGACAGGATAGCGACGCCCACGCCGTCGGCGACCAGTTCCAGGATCGCCGCCACGCCATCAATCTCGGCGGCGATGTTCGGTCGCAGCAGCAGCTCCATCAAGGCCACCTCCACCAGCATGCGGATCGCATTCGGACGGCTGGGGATGATCAGGGGCAGTTCCGCCACCTGTGCCAGCTTCACCCTGTCGCCCATATGGGAGGCATCAGCCGCGCGTTGCACCAGCAACAGTTCTTCATCGAGCACCGATCGCAGGTCCAGATCCGGACAGGGGTAGGCGTTATACAGCATGGCCATGTCGAGGCGCCCGGACAGCAGCGACTCCTGCATGGTGGTGGACAACCCTTCCGTGATGGACAGCGTGGCTTCCGGCAATTGCTGTCGAAACGCGCGCGTCAGCGGCACGGTGAGAATCTTGGCGATCGTGGGCGGCAATCCCACCGCCACGCTGCCGGCAAGCGAACCCCGCACGCGCGACAGCTCCTCCCGCAGTCGCGCCACCTGGTGCAATACCCCGCGGCTGTGCTCAAGCAGGACCTTCCCCGCTTCCGTCGGTATGACGCCCCGTCCATTGCGGACCAGCAGCGTCTGGCGTAGCTCCACCTCGAGCGAGCGCACCTGACGGCTGAGCGCCGGCTGGGCAATGTTGAGCAAGGCAGCGGCGCGGCTGAAGCTGCCCAGTTCCGCCACCCGCACGAAATAGGAAAGCTGTTTAAGGTCCATGGCACTACCTGACTTTCGAGAGTTGCGTTCGATGATATACCAAAACGGCATAGCAGTTAGACGAACAGCCCCTCTGGGAGAGCCCAGGTGTTCGGCGCAGAATCCAAACCATGCAAATTCCAATCAAAACACTATTCATGCGCGGCGGCACTTCCCGTGGCCCCTTTTTCCTGGAGTCCGACTTGCCTGCCGATACCGCGACGCGCGACCGCGTGCTGCTGGCCGTGATGGGGTCTCCCGATCCGCGCCAGATTGACGGCTTGGGCGGTGCCCATCCCCTGACCAGCAAGGTCGGCATCGTGCGCAAGAGCGCCGTTCCCGGCGTCGATCTCGATTTCCTGTTCGCCCAGCTGCAACCGAACAAGGACATCGTGGACACCACGCCCAACTGCGGCAATATGCTGGCGGCAGTAGTACCGTTTGCGCTGGAGACCGGTTTGGTCCCAGCGCAGGGGGACATCACCACGCTGCGCGTGCTGACGCTGAACACCGATATGCAATGCGACATCACGGTGCAGACGCCCGCCGGCCAGGTTGCCTACGAAGGCGAGGCGCGCATCGACGGTGTGCCGGGTGCTTCGGCGCCGATCACCATCAACTTCCTCGACACGGAAGGCTCCATCTGCTCCGGCTTGCTGCCAACAGGGAATGTGCGCGACCTGATCGACGGCGTGGAAGTCACCTGCATCGACAACGGCATGCCGCTCGTGCTGTTCCGCGCCGAAGCGGTGGACCGTACGGGCTATGAAAGCGTCGAGCAGATGAATGGCGACGCAGAGCTGAAAGCCCGTATTGAACGCCTGCGCATCGCCTGCGGCCACGCCATGGGCTTGGGCGATGTGAGCAGTAAAAACTATCCGAAGATGACCCTGATCGCCCCCCCCCGCGACGGGGGCAGCCTGTGCACGCGCAGCTTCATTCCGCACGTTTGCCATGACGCGATCGGCGTGCTGGCCGCCGTGACCGTCGGTACCGCCTGTGTGCTGCCTGGCAGCGTAACCGAGGGCGTGGCCGTGGTGCCGGAAGGTGTGCGGCGCGCCATCTCGGTCGAACATCCATCCGGTGAATTCAGCGTGGAACTGGAAACCGATCCCCGGCAGCCCGGCAAGGTCACCCGTGCGGCGCTTTTGCGCACGGCGAGGATGATCATGCGCGGCGAGGTCATGGTCCCCCAGGCTGCCTGGCGCTAGCGCGGAAAAATGGAGACAAACGTGGACAATCACCGCGCTATGGACGTGCAGGAGTTTCTAGACCAGCAAAGGTTCTCACCCTATCAATGGCTGATATTTGTACTGTGCTTTGCCGTGGTTCTGCTCGATGGCTTCGATACCGCAGTCATCGGCTATCTCGCGCATCCGCTGATTCTGGAGTGGGGACTGGACAAGACGGAACTGGCGCCGGTGTTCAGCGCGGCACTGGTCGGCCTCACTTGCGGTTCGCTGACGGCGGGCCCGCTAGCCGACCGCTTTGGCCGCAAGAAGCCCTTGGTGAGCGCCGTCCTGCTGTTTGCCCTGGCCAGCCTGTTCAGTGCACAGGCAGAGAACGTCAGTCAGTTGATTATCTTCCGTTATATCACCGGCCTTGGTCTTGGCGCGGCAATGCCGAACGCGGTGACATTGATGAGCGAATACTGTCCGCGCGCACAGCGTGCCACATTAACCAATGCCATGTTCTGTGGCTTCCCCTTGGGTGCGGCGCTGGGCGGATTCCTCGCGGCGTGGATGGTTCCACAATGGGGCTGGCGCAGCGTCCTTCTGGTGGGCAGTCTGGCCCCGCTGTTGCTGGCCATAGCACTGCCTGCGGGCCTGCCGGAGTCTGTCCGCTTCATGGTGGCGCGCGCCTGGCCCAGCAAGCGCATCCGTGCTGTCATGTCCCGCATTGGCAGTCTGGCGTCCGTTCAATACTTCTATCTGGCAGACGGCGGTACGGCCTATCCGCGGCGCGGCGGGCTGCGGCTGATTTTCAGCCGCCGCTACGCAGTGGGCACGGTCATGTTATGGCTGAGCTACTTCATGGGTCTGGTCATCTTTTATGCGCTGGTGAACTGGATGCCCCTGTTGCTCAAGGAGTCAGGCCAGTCGCCGCAGATCGCCACCATCGTCGCCGCACTCTTCCCACTCGGTGGCGTTGGCGCGGTGGCGTTTGGCTGGCTGATGGACCGCTACAACCCCGACTATGTGATCGCGGCCGGCTTTTCGCTGACGGCAATCGCCATCTTTACCATCGGCCAGTTGATCAGCGAGCTGATGATTTTGCAGGTGGTTGTATTTGCCGCTGGCGCCCTGCTGAACACCTCGCAATCCTCGCTGCCCGCCCTGGCGGCGCAGTATTACCCGACCGCCGGGCGCGCCACAGGCATCGCCTGGATGCTGGGTGTTGGCCGCATCGGTGGCATCGTGGGCTCTCTCCTCGTCGCCCAACTGGCCGCCATGCAGCTTAGTTTCAACGTCATCCTCGCCGCACTGGCGATTCCCGGCCTGCTGGCATCGGCAGCGCTGCTCGTCAAACAATTGCATTCGGAAGGCAAACAATGAACCAATCCATCATTATCGACATCCATGGTCACTACACAACCGCGCCCAAGGCACTGGAAAACTGGCGCGTGCAGCAGATTGCCGGCATTCAGGATCCGTCGGCAAAGCCACGCGTCGCCGACTTGCGCATCAGCGACGACGAGCTGCGCGAGACGATTGAAAGCAATCAGCTGCGCCTGATGCGCGAGCGCGGCTCGGACCTGACCATCTTCTCTCCCCGCGCCAGTTTCATGGCCCACCATATCGGTGACTTCGAGGTGTCGTCCACATGGGCGGCAATCTGCAATGAACTGTGCTACCGCGTCAGCCAGCTGTTTCCCGACCACTTCATGCCCGCCGCCATGCTGCCGCAATCGTCCGGCGTCGATCCTGCCACCTGCATTCCGGAACTCGAGAAGTGCGTCAAGACGTATGGCGCCGTGGCCATCAACCTCAACCCCGATCCCAGCGGAGGACACTGGACCGCGCCGCCGCTGACCGATCCGCACTGGTTTCCCATTTACGAGAAAATGGTCGAATATCAGCTGCCGGCCATGGTCCATGTCAGCACCAGTTGCAACAGCTGCTTCCATACCACGGGCGCGCATTACATCAACGCGGACACCACCGCCTTCATGCAGTGCCTGACGGGTGAGCTGTTCGACCGCTTCCCTACCCTCAAATTCATCATTCCCCACGGGGGCGGCGCCGTGCCCTACCACTGGGGCCGTTATCGCGGCCTGGCCCAGGAATTGAAGAAGCCGCTGCTGCAGGATCACCTGCTGCACAACATCTTCTTCGATACCTGCGTCTACCACCAGCCGGGCATCGACCTGCTGACCAAGGTCATCCCCGTCGATAACGTGCTGTTCGCCTCCGAAATGATCGGCGCCGTGCGCGGCATTGATCCCGAGACGGGCCACTACTACGACGACACAAAACGCTATATCGAGTCCGCCGCCCTGAGCGACGCAGACCGCCACAAAATCTTTGAAGGCAATGCCCGGCGTGTTTATCCACGCCTGGACGCCGCCCTGAAACTGAAAGGACGCTGATCATGACCCCTTCTTACAACCAGCTTGGCATCGTCAAGCGTAGCATCCTGCGCGCCGACCGCACGGCCGTCGAACAGCTCGGGCGCTTCGGCAGCGCGACCGTGCATGAGGCAATGGGCCGCCTCGGGCTGATGACGCCCTATATGCGCCCGATCTATCCCGGCGCCGCCGTCAGCGGCACGGCGGTGACGGTGCTGCTGCACCCCGGCGACAACTGGATGATGCATGTGGCCGCAGAACAGATCCAGTCGGGCGACATCGTCGTCGCGGCCATCACGGCCGAAAGCACCGACGGATACTTTGGCGACCTGCTGGCCACCAGCTTCATGTCGCGCGGCGCCAAGGCGCTGGTCATCGACGCCGGCGTGCGCGACGTGCATACGCTGAAGGAAATGGGCTTCCCCGTGTGGAGCAAGTGCATCAGCGCCAAGGGCACGATCAAGGCCACGCTGGGATCGGTCAATATTCCCGTGCTGTGCGCCGGCGCCCTGGTCAACCCGGGCGACGTGGTCGTGGCGGACGATGATGGCGTGGTGGTGGTGCCTGCCGCCGACGCGGAAGGTGTCGCCGAAGTGGCGGCAAAGCGCGAGGCGCTGGAACGCGACAAGCGCGCCAAGCTGGCCACCGGCGTGCTGGGCCTGGATATGTACAATATGCGCGCCCCACTTGCGCAGGCAGGGCTGAAGTATGTCGACTGATTTTCAGCAGCGTCGCATCGGCATCGTGGGATACGGCGAGGTTGGCCGTATCCTCGGCGAAGACTTGCGTGCACGGGGCCACGCCGTCGCCGCTTACGATCTGTGCCAGGATACGCTTCAAGGCGCAGTCATGCGCGAGCACGCCCAAAGTCATGGCGTGACACTGGCCGCCGACTACGATGCGCTGGCCGAGCGTTCGGACTTGATTATTTCCGCGGTCACCGCCAACCAGACCGAGTCCGTCGCCCGCGCCGTCGGCATCCGCCCCGGCGCCATTTTCCTGGACTTGAACTCCGCGTCGCCCGGCGCCAAGCAGCGGGCCGCCGCCGCCATCGCGGCCGCTGGCGGGCGGTATGTGGAAGGCGCCGTCATGACCTCCGTGCCGCCTTTTCGCATCGCCGTTCCCTTGCTGGTCGGCGGCCCGCACGCCCGGGATGCATTGCCCGAGCTGCAGCAGCTCGGCTTCGCCGCAGAATACGCTTCAGATGAGCCTGGCGTGGCGTCCGCCACCAAAATGTGCCGCAGCATCATCATCAAAGGCCTGGAAAGCCTGGTCATTGAAAGCTTCAGCGCGGCGCGGGCCTATGGCGTCGAGGATGCGGTAATCGACTCATTGCGCGAAACCTTCCCCGAACTCGACTGGGAAAAACAGGGCAGCTATTTTTTCCAGCGCGTGATCCAGCATGGCCGCCGGCGCGCCGAGGAGCTGCGGGAAGTGGCGAACACCGTCCGCGACTGCGGCCTTCTGCCACTCAGCGCCACGGCTATCGCGCGGCGCATGGACTGGATGGCCGATCTGGCGGACCAGGGGCTGTTTGGCCAACGCGGCGAGCCGCGCCACGCCCGCAGCGCCGACTGGCGCGTTGAAGCCGACCGATTAATCACCCACGTAAAGGACAATTCGTGATGCAGGAAACCTCTTTTGTCAAAACGCCCGGTTGGCTGGACTGGTACGACGGCCCTTCCCGGCCCCAGTTCGTGCTGCCGGCGGGCGCTGTCGATGCACACTGCCATGTCTTCGGTCCCGGCGCCGAATTCCCGTTCGCGGCGGAGCGCAAATACACGCCCTGCGACGCCGGCAAAGATCAGCTGTTTGCCTTGCGCGAGCAGCTGGGCTTCAGCCGCAACGTGGTCGTGCAGGCCACTTGCCACGGCGCCGACAACCGCGCCATGGTTGACGCCTGCCTGTCCTCCGGCGGCAAGGCGCGCGGTGTTGCGACGGTGCGCCGCTCCGTCAGCGACGAGGAACTGCAAGCGCTGCACGACGCCGGCGTGCGCGGCGTGCGCTTCAATTTCGTCAAGCGTCTGGTAGATTTCACGCCGCGCGAGGAGCTGATGGAAATCGCGGGGCGCATCGCGAAACTGGGCTGGCACATCGTCATCTATTTCGAAGCTGTCGATCTGCCCGAGCTGTGGGACTTTTTCACCACCCTGCCTACCACCGTGGTGGTCGACCATATGGGCCGCCCCGACGTCAGCAAGGATATCGACGGGCCCGAATTCGGCCTGTTCCTGAAATTCATGCGCGAGCATCACAATGTCTGGTGCAAGGTAAGCTGTCCGGAGCGCTTGTCGGTGTCCGGTCCCGCCGCGCTGCAGGGTGAGCGCATGGCCTACCGGGACGTGATTCCGTTCGCGCGCCGGGTGGTCGAAGCGTTTCCCGACCGCGTACTGTGGGGGACGGACTGGCCACACCCGAACCTGAAGGAGCACATGCCGGACGACGGACTGCTGGTGGACCTGATCCCCCATATCGCGCCAACGCCCGAGCTTCAGCATAAACTGTTGGTACAGAACCCCATGCGACTCTACTGGCCAGAGGAGGCAGGCAATGGCGCTCAATAAACCCTACCAGGATGTGCCAGGCACCATCATTTTTGACGCCGACCAGTCGCGTAAAGGCTACTGGCTGAACCAGTTTTGCATGTCGCTGATGAAGGCTGAAAACCGCGAACGCTTCAAGCGGGACGAGAAGGCCTATCTGGACGAGTGGCCGATGACCGAGGAGCAAAGGCAGGCTGTGCTCGTACGCAATCTGAACTGGTGTCTGCAAACGGGCGGCAATATCTATTTCCTGGCCAAGCTGGGCGCCACCGATGGCAAGACCTTTCAGCAGATGGCCAGCAGCATGACGGGCATGTCGGAAGAGGAGTACCGCAATATGATGATCAATGGAGGCCGTGGGATCGAAGGCAACCGCCACATCGAAGAAGAGGACGAGGACTGGCGTTCCGACATCCGCAAGCGCAGCTCAGCCCACATTACCGGGTCCGTATACACCTCCCATGTACCGGCCATCGGCGCCGCGCTCGATCAGGGTAAGACCGGCGAAACCTATTGGCAGCCCGTGTTTGCTGGCTACGAGTATTCGAAACAATGGATGAAGGATAACAAGCCGGATGTGATCATCCTGGTGTACAACGACCATGCCAGCGCGTTCAGTCTGGACATGATCCCAACCTTCGCCATCGGCACCGCCGCCGAATATGCGATTGCCGACGAAGGCTGGGGTTCGCGGCCTGTTCCCAAAGTCGTCGGCCACCCGGAACTGGCGGCGCATATCGCGCAGAGCGTGATCCAGGACGACTTCGACCTGACCATTGTCAACCGCATGGATGTGGACCATGGCCTGAGCGTGCCGCTGTCCCTGATGTTTGGCCAGCCGGATGCCTGGCCTTGCCCGGTGATCCCATTGGCCGTCAACGTCGTGCAATATCCGGCGCCCTCGGGGCAGCGCTGCTTCCAGCTGGGACAGGCCATTCGCCGCGCCGTGGAATCCTTCGACCGCGACCTGAAAGTGCAGATCTGGGGCACCGGTGGCATGAGCCATCAGCTGCAAGGCCCGCGTGCAGGCCTGATCAATCCTGAATGGGATAACGCCTTCCTCGACCAACTGATTGCGGATCCCTCCGCTGCGGCTGCCATTCCGCACATCGAGTATGTGCGCGAGGCCGGCTCGGAAGGTATTGAGCTGGTCATGTGGCTGATCGCCCGCGGCGCCATGAGCGACGTTAGCGGCGGCCCTGCGCCCGTGGTCAAACATCGTTTTTATCATGTGCCGGCTTCGAATGCCGCCGTCGGCCATCTGATTTTGGAGAACTCCTGAATGAACACCATCAAAGTTGCGCTGGCCGGTGTCGGCGCTTTCGGCATCAAGCACCTGGACGCCCTGGCGAAAATCGAAGGCGTGGAAGTGGTATCCCTGATTAGCCTGGACCTGGATAAAACCCAGGCCGTTGCGCAGAAATACGCCATTCCCCACGTGACGGCGGACCTGGACGAAGCTCTGGCACGGCCGGATGTCGATGCCGTCATCCTGTGCACACCAACTCCACTGCATGCGCAACAGGCCATCGCCTGCCTGAAGGCGGGCAAGCACGTGCAGGTCGAGATTCCCATGTGCGACACTCTCGCGGAGGGAGACGAGCTGGTCCGCGTACAGGAGGAAACGGGCAAGGTGGCCATGTGCGGTCATACGCGCCGCTTCAACCCCAGCCACCAGTGGGTGCGCAGGAAGATCGAGGCGGGACAATTCAATATCCAGCAGATGGATGTGCAAACCTATTTCTTCCGCCGCAGTAATATGAACGCCTTGGGCGAGCCGCGCAGCTGGACCGACCACCTGCTGTGGCACCATGCCGCGCACACGGTGGACTTGTTCGCCTATCAGTGCGGCAGCCCAATCGTCAAGGCCAACGCGATTCAGGGGCCGATCCATCCGGAGCTGGGCATCGCCATGGACATGTCCATCCAGCTGAAGGCGGCCAACGGCGCGATCTGCACACTGTCGCTGTCCTTCAACAACGACGGCCCGCTGGGAACCTTCTTCCGCTATATCGGCGACACGGGCACCTATATTGCGCGCTACGATGACCTGGTCGACGGCAAGGAGGAGAAAATCGACGTGTCGCAGGTGGACGTGTCCATGAACGGCATCGAGCTGCAGGACCGCGAATTCGTAGCCGCCATCCGTGAAGGCCGCGAGCCGAATGCCAGCGTGGCGCAAGTACTGCCTTGCTACCTCGTACTGCAGCACCTGGAACAGCAGCTCAAAGGCTGAATGCCCCAGGCAGACGCACCTCCCGCCGCACCCCGGCGCGGAGGTTTTGAAATTATTGCACACAATGCAATTTGCGCGGTATGATGAACATGCCGCAATCGAGCTTCGCACGTATGAATTTTGACCGCATCGACCTCAATCTGCTACGGGTCTTCAACGTTATCTACGAAGAACGCAACCTTCTCCGTGCTGCGAAACGGCTGAATCTGACGCAATCGGCGATCAGCCATGCCTTGGGACGTCTGCGAGAAACGCTTGGCGACGCCCTGTTTATTCGTACCGGCAACGGCATGGAGCCCACCGCGCGCGCCAACATGATGGCGGCGCCACTGCAAAGTGCCTTACACCAGATCAGTCACACGCTGGGTAATGAGCCCTTTACACCTGCGACAGCCGAGCGTGAATTCGTCATTGCGGCGAATGACTATATCACCGTCGTCTTGCTGGAGCGGTTCAACCTCCGCCTGCAGGAGTTTGCGCCGCAGGTGAATCTGGTGATCAGGCCGTCGACCCGCATTGACTTGGCGGGACAACTGGATCTGGGCCGCATCGACATCGCCATCGGCGTCTTCCCTGAAGTCCCACCACGCTTCAGCGCCATGCCGCTGTGGGCGCAGACCGACATGCTTGCCATGCGTTCCAGCCACCCGGTGGCAAGACGGCCCGTGGCAATGGAAGACCTGACAGAGTATCCACTGCTGGCGGTATCGCTGGGAGGCACGGAAGAAGGCGCCGTTGATGGCTACCTCGCCGAACGCGGACTGGCGCGCGAGTCCGAAATGTTTGATCGTTCCGCGCTGCCGCAAGCGGCACGCCTGCGCATGCTGTTACCACACTCGTTGGCAGTCCCTGCCCTGCTACGCAGCACCGATATGCTGGCCTTGCTGCCGGGACCACTCTGCAGGCTATTTGCGGAAGGCGGCGGGCTAAGTTGCTCTCCGCTCCCCTACAGCACGCGCCAGGTACAGATCCAGGCGGTCTGGCACTCGCGCTGCGATAATGACCCGGCCCATATCTGGCTACGCAGCCAGATCGAGCAAACAGGACATATCCTCACCATCTAAGTGAGTCCACGAGCAAAAAGGTCGTTGATGATAGAAACCGCATCATCAACGACCCTATATTTTTACTTAAAAATCATATACTTACAGCGAGCTCGTCACTCCCACTCGATTATCAATTACCGCTGCAAGCCATTGAAACAAAGACGTTTTTTCTGTCCAAGAAAACTGCCATACCATCACCAATACCAGCAGACCGGCCTGCTTGGACACGAAGCAAGGTAAGCAATGATCAGACTCCAAATCTCGCTCGCGCAGCACTCAATAAGTATCCTACTCCATCACTTGCTTACTGGCGACCGCCGTCGCAATTCGACGGTGGGATTCATATTGAGAGCTCACACAGAGGGAAAGTGGCCTGTTTTTCAGCGCGCCATCCGTGCCACGCCCCTCAAAATACAAGGCGTCAGCCTGCATCAAGTTAGGCATGGCTCTCTCCATTCGCAAAGTGTGGCACCAGCCTGCGGGAAGCTTTCGCAGTCCTTAACAACGGATTTACAGGCCGTAGGTTTCGAGCCCCTCTCTATTGTGTGTGTCAGCAGGTCAGCAGGGCCTTAAATACGGGCTTGCCATCGACGTCGAAGTGATAATGTGCGCGTTTTGAGTGCGATTTCTCACGTATATTGAGTTTGGAGGTTCGATTAATCGTCAGTGGAGGGAAACCATGATGCTGAAATTCCTTCTCCTTGTTTGCATGCTCATGAGTGCGCTCAGCGCAGTAGCGTCACCGCCAGCACCGCCTACACTCCTGTCGGTTGATACGCTCGGCCCACAGTTCCAAGTGAGCGGGAAAGCGAGCGTCAACTATCTGCCGGACGGCCTGAGCGTCAAGGGTGACTCGTTCGCGCAAGTGACGCTGCTTGGGGTTCTTCACCTACCCAGTTCCGAATTGGCCGAGCGCCGAGTCTCGCGCCTAACCGTGCATTTTAAAACCAGCCACAACGGCCCGACTCTGCGCAAGATCATCTTGCTTAATGGTCGCGCCATCAACCTGAGCTTATCGGGCGATTTTCTTGCCGACTCAAATCGTAACACTATAGAGTTTGGCGACACTCCACTTGAAGTGTTCGGCGACACTACCATTCGGCTGGTCGTCAGTTTCCCCGGCGGGATAGATAGCCAGATCAATCCCGGCGAGTTCTTCTTCAAGGGGATTACCGTCAGCTATCTAAAAAAGCCCGAAGCGCTTGCGAAAGACTTCGCAACCGAGATTCGGAGCAAGTAGCGCTATGAACTTCGGACGCAATCTATCACCAGCCTTGCTCCTTTTTTTGGCGCTTGACTTCTCCGGATCGACGCTGGCTACCGCTGCAGTTCTGTGCGATCAGTTGCGGCCCGAGAGTCGCGCTGCGGCGAAGGAAGCGGGCAAATGCGTAAGCCAGCCTGACCTCACCGCAATTCAGCGGCAGCAGGCCGCTCAAAAATACTGCCCGCAGCTGCCCGATTTCGTTCAGAGACAGATGAGTTATGACGCCGTCGTCAAGGAATTGCCAAGCAATGTGGTGCCGGAAATATCCGGCCGACGCCCATCCAGCGCGCCGGCAGGAACAGTGTTAGAGCAATCGATCAAGTGGGGCGTCAAGGCGTGCTGGGCAGGGTTTGTGATATCGGATGGTTCGCTGGTGCGTGTTCCTTCGTTGCGCAACTATCTTAAGGAGGAAGCTATCCAACGGTTGTTTGCGGGTTCACTAAAAGCGGAAATCCGGGACGTTGAGGCTCCATTCGTCCGGGCCGCAGGGCGCGTCACCGAGCAGGAGCCTGCCGCTGGCAAGGAAGTACCCCGCGACAGCGTGGTGCGAATCTTCGTAGCGCATCCATCCATGGTGGAGCTTCCCAACGTCATTGGCTTGGGCGTACAGGAAGCAAAGAGCCAGCTGGGGCGTTTTGCCGTGAGTACTTCACTCGAACCTGGCTTGCGGCCCCGGGACGAGGTCATCGACCAAACTCCGGCAGGCGGCATGCCAGTCGCGTTGGGGAGCGCTGTTGTCCTGAAACTTTCCGATTATTCTCTGGTCCAGGTGCCGGCGCTTGTTGGCTATGCGCGCGCGAAGAGTCTGATATTGTTGGAACGGAGCCAGTTGAGCGCGCAAACGGACGAGAAAGACTCCGAAGCACCGATGGGAAATGTCCTATCCCAGGATCCGGAGGCAGGCAGCACGGTCCAGCGCCAAAGTACTGTGCGCCTGGGTATATCGGCCGGGCTTCCCGTGCCTGGGCTGGTGGGACAGAATGTCAGCGATGCAAGCTCTTCTCTGAAGGCATTTGTGATTCAGACCGAGAAAGCTGAGAGCGAACGTCCTCTCGGCGAAATCGTTTCGCAATCGCCCCGGGGTGGCGATCACGCTTCCGCCCACTCGACCATTACTCTGAAGGTTGCGGACGGATCGATCGTCTTGCCCGACTTGAACGGCATGATGCTGTCGGATGCACGTCTGGTTCTGCAGCGTACCGGCGAATTGAGCGTCAACATTATGGAAGGCTATTCCTGGGGCGGTGCCATCGTTAGTGAAACGACGCCGGCTGCGGGGCGACGCGTGCAGCGCGGCAGCGAGATCGCCATCAAGCTTAAACCCATACGTCCCTGGGTCTGGATTGCGATTGGCGGCGGCCTGGTGGCCGCATTGACGGCCGCAGCGGTAGCATGCTCGAAGTTGTGGCTGCGGCCATCCGTTACCGTCAGGACTGGCATCGCCTTCAACGTCGCGCCGCTCGACGCAGAAGCTCGTGGCCCTGAACTGCCTGTAATTGGGCTGAGGGTCGGGCTGCGCCGAGGTCCTGTAACTGTTCGCGAACATGAGGAGACATTGCTATGATGCCGATCACCCTGGGTAGTCTATTTGAATTTAGCGGGACGCACATCGAGCGCGGAATGGCCGAATCCGCTATGCACTCAAGCGGCAAAAGAGCTGCGCCATGCTGGCCTGGCTTTGCCTCCGAGACCATCGCCAAGCAGCTCAACGAGACGCTGAATGTCGACGTATTCGAGTTGTTAGCAGGTGCGTGGGAGAAGTTCAAGCAAGTCCGCGACTGCGCCGAAAGAAATAAGCACTCTCCTGGAGAGCTTGCAATCGTTCGATTGACCGATGTGGAGATTACTTCGACCAATGCGCCCTTTCTCCAAGCTACATCGAACGGCATCGCGCTTCCCGAGCTGAACTTTAAACTGGAACTCGTCGCAAAGTTTGAAGCGCTGGAATTGGTAATTCGAGATGCCCGTGTCCGCGCCTTACGTCCCGGCACCGCATCGGCCCGTGTCTGTCTCAAGTATGGCAAGACCAAGCTTTATGAGCTACCCACGCCAAATTGGAATCTGCCAGGTGCAATTGAAATGCCCGGCGATGGCATCCCGATCGGCCGCGCTTCCGGACAATGAACTTTGCTTTCATCAGCGAGTCGACAACCTTGTGCAAGGCTTTTAAAAGGGCAAAATTTCCTCACCCACGGCAACCAACATACCATCACTCATAACTGCAGATACCTCAAGCTAAGGGCATCGGCCCCGCCACTGGCAGCCTGATGGATTTCGATTGCAGAAGCTTGGACTTTGCCGGCCGACCCAGCTTGAAGATGCTAATGGCCTGAGTCAGCCGCACCGCTTGCTCGTCCAGGCTGCCGGCGGCTGCGGCCACCTCCTCCACCATCGCTGCGTTCTGCTGCGTATTTGCATCCATGTCGACCACGGCCCGGTTGACGCCGACAATACCATTGCTCTGTTCACGGCTCGCCTGAGCCATGTCCGCCATCAAAGCATTCACCTGCTGCACGGCGTCCTCGATGGCGCTCATGGTCTGGCTCGCGTCGGCGACTTGACGATTGCCTTGCTCCAGCTGAGCTATCGTGTCCTGCAGTAGCACCTTGATCTGCTTGGCCGCCTGGGCCGATCGCTGCGCCAGACTGCGAACTTCAGAAGCTACCACAGCAAAGCCCCGGCCCGTCTCGCCCGCTTTGGCCGCTTCCACGGCGGCGTTCAAGGCCAGGAGATTGGTCTGGAATGCGATGGAGTCGATCATGCCGATGATGTCCTCGATGCGGCGGCCAACCACGCCAATGCCTTCCATGGTCGTACGCACCTTGGCGACGGCAATCCCGCCGGCCTGCGCCGTGCCGGTCGCATCGAGCACCAGGCCGCTGACCTCCTGCGCGCTGCCGGCGTTCTGCTGCACGGCGGACGACAGTTGTCCCATGCTGCTGGCGGTTTCCTCCAGCCGGGCGGCCTGACGCTGGGTGCGTACCGCCAGGTCGGCATTGCCCGTCGCGATCTCCCGCGTGGCGACAGCGATGCCATCCACGCTGTGGTGCACGTCGCCGATAATGGCCAGCAGATTCAGGCGCATCTGCTCCATGGAGCGTAGCAGCTTGCCCATGTCGTCGCGCCGTTCGGAAGCGATCTGATGGCCGAGGTCGCCGCCGCCGATGGCGCGCGCGGCCTGGATGGCCTGTTCCAACGGCGCGCCCACCGAGTGGGCAATCGCCCGTTCCAGCAGCAAGACGGCAAGCGCCCCGGCCGCGCCAGCAGCGGCAAACCCATAGGCGGCGAGGCCTTCGAGCAAACGATAGCCGCCCACCCCCATGGCCAGGAACATGCCCGCCAACCCGGCCAGCGAGGCCATGGCGCGCGTGCGCAGCGACAAACTGGTGAGCCGGCCAAGCAGGCCGGTACGGACGATCTGACCGTGGCGTACGGCAAGGCGCTGCGAGTTGCCGTCGCGGAGATGACGATAGCTGTCTTCGGCTAGCTCGACCTGGTCGCGCGCCGGCTTGTTCCGAATCGACAGATAGCCGGTCACCGTGCCGCCCTCGAGTATCGGCGTGACGCTGGCGCGCACCCAGTAGTAGTCGCCATTCTTGCGGCGGTTCTTCACCATCCCGGTCCACTGCTGCCCGGACTGCAGAGTGCTCCACAGGTCGGCGAACGCCTCGGGCGGCATATCAGGATGGCGCACCAGGTTATGGGGAGCGCCGAGCAGCTCGTGCTCGCTGAAGCCGCTCGTCTCGATGAAATACGGGTTGACATAGGTGATGCGGCCTTTGAGGTCGGTCTTGGAAACGATGGCTTGGTCATGGGCCAATTGATACTCGACGCCAGTGACGGGGAGATTCTGTCGCATATTACATTTTCACCATTAAATTAAACGTCACTTCTCGCCAAGTTTGAAGAAGTCAATCGCCGCCCGATAAGGCTCGTTCTTGCCTGCGGATTTCGGCTTGACTGCGCGCTGCTCCCCGCCACTTCCGAGACGGAAAAAGTCAACCGCCGCACGGTAAGGCGCGGCCTGGCGTTTCTCGTGTTCCGAACCATCCTGCGCTTCACCGGGGCGCGTCATCCCTTGGACCATAGCTTTCATGTCGATGCTCCTCTTCATGATCCGCCTTCCTTTGAGCGCGCATCAGCCGCTGGCGGCGGCAGGCTGGCGCGCAAACGCCGATATTCAGGCGACGCGCGCAATGCGGCGCGGCCCGCGTCTTGTAACTGCGTCACCTGCCAGGGAAGGATGGTCAGCGCGGTGGGTACCTGCAACAGCACATTGCGTTGCCCGGCGTCTTCCACGTCGCGCAGGCTGACATTGATGACATAGAGCTCCGCGTCGGCCGCAAACGGACTGTCATCCTTGCCGCGCACCGCCGCCAGCTCCTCGTTCCAGCGATGCACGTTGTCCTTCATGGTCGCCAGCGTCTCGCCGGTGGCACGCGAACCGGCGCCGAACACGAGAGCGTTTATCACCTGTCCGATGCCTGGCACCCGCTCGCTGCGATCGATGCGGTCACCCAGGTCCTTTTCGGAATTGACGCTTACCAGCACGATTTTGTGCACCGAGCCGGACGGCAAATGCTTGAAGCTTGCATCGAGCGAACCGCCCGCGACCGCGCGCACCAGCAGGCCGCGCACGCCCAGGTTGTCGATCAGGCCGCCATCGACCAGATGCAGATAGGGCCGCTCCTCGGCGTCGAGATAGCTGTACACGCTGGCGTGGAGTAAGCGGGCCTGCAGATTGTTTTCGCCGCGCACGGCGGCGGCAACCTGCTGCGACTGCGGGCAGCGGCCGGCAAAATTGCGCACCGTCACGGGACTCAGCAGCAAAGGCACCGAGGATGACGCCGCGACCGCGAAGGACAGTGGCACGCTGTTCAGGTCCGAGCAGATCAGGGCGAACTGCTCCGGCGTGAACTCGAACGGCGCCCCCGTGGTCAGGTCGGTTGCGGTCACCAGCAAGCGCGGTGCGCCTGGCCGCCCCTGCAGGGCAGCGAAGGTTTTCCCCCGATACAGTTTGTCGAGCTTTTCGGCCAGTACGTTGCTGCGGCCATACCAGGGGGAGGAAATGCGATACAGCGAGCTCGGCGAAAAAGCATGGGCAATCACGCCCGCCTGAAAGTCCTGCAGCAGAAAGTCCGCCTCGAAACGCGCAAAAGTCTCATCACCAAAAGCGGCGTAGTAAGTGGCCAGGATACTGCCGCCGGACACGCCGCTCACCAGGCCCATCTCATCCATCAGGCTGGTGCTGTGCCCTTCCCACTCAAAAGCGGTGTCTTTCAGCTCCTTCAACACGCCCAAGCCAAAGGCGGCGGCGCGCGCCCCGCCGCCCGACAAGGTGACGGCGCCGATGATCGACGGCGAGCGGCCATCGTCGGCGAATTGCACGGGAGACAGTGGCGTCGGCGAGTCCGCAGCAATAGGCTGATTGAGCCAGGGCCGCGCGCTGGAGCAGGCCGCCAGCGCGACCATCAGGCCTGCCGCGCAAGCGGCACGCATGCCCGCTTTTAAATTAGTCCGCACGAGCATGTACTCACCGCGGCAGGAGCCATTGATCCAGCGCGCGCAGACTGTCTTCGCTCAATTCGCCAGACGCTGCCGCCAGACGCAAACGCCCCATCAGATAGTCGATACGGCCTTGCATCAGGTCGAGCCTTGCGGCGAAATAGCGCTGCTGGGCATCCAGTACATCCAACGCGGTGCGGGTGCCGACGTCGCGCCCTTGCGTGGTCGCGGCAAGTGCGATGCGGGCCGAGGCCAGCGCCTGCTCCTGCGCCGCTACCCGAGCCACGCCGGTCGTCACCGCCAGATAGCCGTCCTGCACCTTCAGACGAACGTCACGCCGGGCGGCGGCCAGCTCCTGCTCCGCCTGCCCCAGCCGGGCCACCGCCTCGCGCTGGCGCGAGTCCAGGCCGCCACCGGCGTAGAGCGGTACGTTCAAGACCAGTCCCACGCTACTCGTGCGGTCGCCGGTCGGCGCCAGGAGTGGCGACAGGTTGCCGCGTTCGTTGCTGGCGCCGTAGCGGGCAACCAGATCGACCGTCGGCCGGCTTTCCAGACGATGTTTCGACAGTTCGGCGCTGGCCATTTCCAGCGCCGACTTCTTACTCAGCACCAGCGTGCTGCCGCTTTCCCCGACAGCCTGCCAGTCCGCCAGCGCGGCCGGTTCAGGCATGCGCGGCACGAAGCGCTCAGCCAGCGGCGCCAATTGGTCCGGCTCCGCGCCGACGGTCTCGCGGAACTGGGCACGGCGCAGCTCCAGGGTGGAGCGTGCCGCCACGTCGCGCGTGCTCACTGCATCCAGCCGCGCCTGCGCCTCGTGCAGATCGGTGATGCGGTCCTGGCCGACGTCGAAGCGCGCCTGGGCGCGGTCGCGCTGCTGCAGCACCGCCTCCAGTTCGGCTGCGACGACACGCACAGTCTCCTCGGCCAGCAGCACGCCAAAATACGCATCGGCCACGCGCAGCGCCTGATCCTGGCGCGAGGCGGCAAACTGGGTTTGCGCCAGCGTCGTCTGCTCGTGCAATTGATGGCGATTGGCCGCCGCGCCACGGTCGTACAGCGGCTGCACCAGCTGGACGGCGGCCTGGCGCGCGGTGCCGGTGCTGTTGGTCGCCAGTAGCTCGGAAGCCGGCGGCGCCAGCTCACCGGTCTGGTGGTTGTGGATGCGGCTGACGCCAGCCTGCAGGCTGACCTGCGGCCGCAGCAGCGCATCGCCTTGAACCGCCGCCTCGCTCCCCGCCAGCAGCGCCTGGTCAGCCGCCAGGCTGGTCGGGTCGCTGCTGAGCGACTGGCGGTAGGCGTCGGCCACGTCCATGGCTGCGGCCAGTCCGCCGTGTAGCGACAGCACCAGGCCCAAGGCCGCCGGCAGCGCTTTCAATGTGGTCTTCAACACGATATTCTCCTCAGGCGGCAGCGGGACGCTGCGCGCGGTAGGCGGCCGCAAACAGGGCCGGCAAAAAGATCAGAGTCAGCAAGGTCGCCACCGCGAGGCCGCCCATGATGGCCCACGCCATCGGTCCCCAGAACACGGATTCGGTCAGCGGAATCATCGCCAGGATCGCCGCCAGCGCGGTCAGCACGATGGGACGCAGGCGGCGCACGGCCGACTCCACGATGGCGGTCCACAGCGGTACGCCGTTGCCCACGTCCTGGCCGATCTGCACCACCAGGATCACCGAGTTACGGATAATCATCCCGGCCAACGCGATCACACCCAGCATGGCCACGAAGCCGAAGGGAATCTGGAACGCGGCCATAATCAAGGCCACGCCAATCATGCCCAGCGGAGCGGTCAACAGCACCAATGCCATCTTCTTCATGTCCTGCAGCTGGATCATCAACAGCACCAGCACGACAATGACGGTGACCGGCATCACGGCGAACACGGAGTTCTGCGCCTTGGCGCTCGACTCGGAGGCGCCGCCAATTTCGATGCCATAACCGAGCGGTAGCTCCTTGCTGATGGCCTGCAGCTTGGGCCACAACGCGTTGGTGACGTCCGGCGCCTGGGCGCCCTCGATGTCGGCGCGCACGGTCAGGGTCGGGATGCGGTTGCGGCGCCACAGTTCGCTCTCTTCGCTGTCGAGGGTCAGGCGGGCCACCTGCGAAACCGGCACGAACTTGCCGTCACGCAGATAAATCCTGGCGTCCTTCAGGTTGTTCATGTCGGTACGCTCAGAAGCCACCAGGCGGGCCATGACGGCAATCGACTGGTCATCCTCGCGGTACTGGGTGATCGGCGTGCCGGACAGCGACGCTTCCAGCGCGGCCTTGATCTGCACCGAGCTCACGCCCAGTGCGCGGGCCTTGTCCTGGTCCACGTCCACGCGCACGCGCTTGACGCGCTCGCCCCAGTCCTCGTTCACCGCCCGCACATGCGGATTGCCGCGGACAATCGCGCCCACCCTGGCGGCGATCTGGCGCACCTTGGCCGGATCGTTGCCATACACGCGGAACTGCACGGGATAGCCTACCGGAGGACCGTTCTCCAGGCGGTTCACGCGGCCACGCACATTGGCGAAGCGCTCTTCCAGCAGCTTGCGCACCTTGACGATAGCGCGCTCGCGCGCCTCGCCGCCCTTGGTCATCACCATCATCTCGCCCAGGTTCAGATTGGGCGTCTGGGCGTCCAGCGGCAGATAGAAGCGTGGAGAACCGTCACCCACGAAGCTGGTCACGGCCTCGATGTCCGGGTCTGCCTTGAGCAGCTTTTCCAGCTCGGACACTTCACGCTCGCTGGCCTCGAAGGTCGATGCCTGAGGCATCCACAGGTCGACCATCAATTCAGGACGGTCGGAGGCCGGGAAGAACTGCTGCGGCACGGCCTTGAACACGAACAGCGAGCCGACGAAGGCGGCCAGGGTGATGCCGATGACCCAAAAGCGCTGGCGCAGGCAGAAATCGACGAAGTGGCGGAACTTGACGTAGAAGCCCTTCTGGTAAATCGCCTCCTCGTCATGATGCGCGTGCTTCTCTTCCTTCAGCAGCTTGAAACCGATGTAGGGAGTGAACAGCACCGCCACCACCCAGGACAGGATCAGCGAGATGCCCACCACCTCGAACAGCGAGTACACGTATTCGCCGGTGCCCGATTTGGCAAAGCCCACCGGCAGGAAGCCGGCGGCCGTGATCAGCGTACCGGTCAGCATGGGGAAGGCGGTCGCCGTATAGGCGTAGGTGGCGGCGCGGAACTTGTCCCAGCCCTGCTCCAGTTTGAGCGCCATCATTTCCACGGCGATGATGGCATCGTCCACCAGCAGGCCCAGGGCGATGATCAGGGCGCCCAGCGAGATGCGCTGCAGGTCGATGCCCATGATGTACATGGCGAGGAAGGTCATCGCCAGCACCAAAGGGATGCACAGGGCGACCACCAGGCCGGTGCGCACGCCCAGCGAGAAGAAGCTTACGGCCAGCACAATCAGCACCGCTTCTGCCAGAGATTTCTTGAATTCGTGGACGGAATGCTCGACCACGCGCGGCTGGTCGCTGACGGCATGCAGCTGCACGCCCACTGGCAGGTCGGCCTGGATGCGCTTCACGGTTTCGTCCAGCTGCTGCCCCAGGTGGATCACGTCGCCGCCCTTGCGCATGCTGACGGCCAGGCCCAGGGCGGGCTGACCATTGAAGCGCATGCGCGCGACCGCTGGTTCAGCAAATCCACGGCGCACTTCGGCGATGTCGCCCAGGCGGAAGGTACGCTCGCCTGCGCGGATACCAATAGCGCGAATGTTCTCTACTGAGTCGAACTCGCCGCTCACGGTCAGGCGTACTTGTTCAGCGCGGGTCTGCACCGTACCGGCGGCGGCCACCGCATTGGCCTGCGCCAGGGTGGAAGCGATCAGCGCCGGGTCGATGCCCAGCGACGCCAGCTTGGCGGTGGACATCTCGACGTAAATCTTCTCTTCCTGCTTGCCGATCAGGTCAACCTTGTTGACGTCGGAGACGCGCAGGAATTCGTTGCGCGCCGCGTCGGCCATCTTGCGCAAGTCGGCGTAGTCGAAACCTTCACCTGTGATGGCGTACATATTGCCGAAGGTATCGCCGAATTCATCGTTGAAGAACGGTCCCTGCACACCCTGCGGCAGCGCCTGGTGAATGTCGCCCAGCTTCTTGCGCACCTGGTACCACACATCGGGCACCTTGGAGGGAGGCACGCCTTCGCGCAGGTTAATCTTGATCTGCGTTTCGCCCGGCTTGACGTAAGTCGACATGTAGTCGATCTCCGCCACGCCCTGCAGCTTGCGCTCCATCAGGTCGGTCACCTGATCGGCCATCTGCTGGGCCGAGCTGCCCGGCCAATAGGTCTGCACCACCATGGTCTTGATGGTGAACTCCGGGTCCTCCTTCTGCCCCAGGCTGCCGTACGCCAGGATACCGGCGACCGACAGCAGCAACAGCAGGAAGGCAATCATCTGCTGATGCTTCAGCGCCCATTCGGACAGGTTGACGCCCTTCATTTGGCACCTCCAGCGGCCGGCACCAACCTCACCAGCTGGTTGGGCTGCAGCTGATGCACCCCGGCCGTCACCACAGTCTCGCCGCCGGACAGGCCGCCGGTCACCAGCACGCTGTCGTTCTGCGCGCTGCCGACCTGCACCTCGCGTGCGGCGACGCGCTGCGACTTGCCGTCCACCAGCCATACCAGGCGCTTGCCATCTTTATCCACGATGGCCGTCAGCGGCAAGCGGATTGCGCTCTTGCCATCGACATCGGGAGCGAACACGGAAGCGGTCATACCCAGACGCAGCAAGGCCGGGTCGGGATTCTCGATCGTGATGCGAGCCGAATAGGTGCGCGTCACGCTGTCGGTGTCGGGCGCCAGCTCGCGCAGCTTGCCGCTCCAGGTTTCACCGGGGTGGGCCCACACCGCCACCTGCAATTCGCGCGCCTTGCGCAGTTCGTCCACGCGCGATTCGGGAATGCTGATCGCCACTTCACGCTCGCCATCGGCGGCCAGGGTCACCACCGACTGGCCGGCGCCCACCACCTGCCCGGCTTCCGCGTGCAGCGCGCTGACCACGCCGTCGCGGTCAGCCACCAGCACCGTAAAGCCGCGCTGATTGGCGCTGAGCTGCTGGTGCGCCATGGCCGCGCGCAGCTGCGCGTCGGCCTGCTGCAGCGCCAGTACCTGGTGGTCCAGCTCCGCCTGCGAGGCGAACTGGCGCTGCAGCAGCGTCTGGGTGCGGGCCACGTCCACGCGGGCTTGGGCCACGCGGCCCTGGGCGGCGTCGACGTCGGCGCCGGAGGCGGCCAACTGCAAGCTCTCTTGTGCGGCGTCCAGTTGCATCAGAGGCTGGCCGCGTTTGACATGGGCGCCCACGTCCACCAGGCGGGCCACAACCTTGCCGCTGGTGCGGAAGCCCAGCTGGCTTTCATAGCGCGCGCGGATATCGCCCGAGTAGCTGGCGCCCACGGTGCCATTGCTCTGGCCCACGACCAAGGTGCGCACGGGGCGCACTTCCTCATGTTCGGCAGTCGGCGCTTTGGAACAGCCGGCCAGGAGGCTAACCGCGCTGATGGCTAACGCTGCCGTTCGATAGTTCAGGTTCACTGAGATGTCCTCCGAATGTAAAGTAAAGTCACTATAAACCATAACGACGCATTTGTCATTATGACGTTTTATTCAGAGTGACATTTTATACATTTTTAAGCAGAAGACGCGAACGATGGACGAGCGAAAGCAGGCGCCGCATGGCGCTTGCTTTCAGTGAAACAGTGGAAAAAATCAGGAAAAGCGGGAGGAAATTACTCGTCGGCGGCTTGCGCGTCGGCGCGGGCCTGGGCGCGCGCCAGCAGGGAGTCTGCATCGGGCACCAGTTTGGGCAGGGATGGCGCCAGCACGCTGGCCACCTGCGCGGCGGTCAGGCCCAGCATGTGCAGCATGGCGGAGACGATTTTCTCAGGGTAGTCCTTGGGCGTGCGGCCATTCGCCATGCGGGAAATGGCGACCAGGCCAGCGCCGGCCGCCACGTCCAGCACGATCTCCAGCGGCAGCGCCGCAAAGTCGCCGCGCTGCTGGCCCTCTTCCAGGTCGGCCGGCAGGTAGCGGAAGACGGCGCTCTGCTGGTTCAGCACGCGCAGCCCGCCGGCAGCAAGGAAGCGCGCCAGCAGCTTTTGCGAGCGCGCCAGATGCAGGTAGCAGCGCATGCCGGTGGCCACGCGCAGCACAGGATCGGCGATTTCGCCCACCGCGGCCTCGATCAGCTGGATCATTTCATCGCTCAACTCGGCGCTGACTGCGGTCAGCAAGTCCTCGTTGGTGCGGAAGTAGTTGTAGAACGAGCCCTGCGACACCTCGGCCGCCGCCACCACGTCGGGAATGACGCTGGCGCCGACGCCCTTCTCGGCAAACACGATCATGGCGCTTTCGATCAGGCGCTTGCGCATACGCTCGCGGCGCTCGGCGGCGACGCGGGGACGATGGTCTTGGTTCTTGGCGGCGGCAGGCATGTTCAGTTTTAGCGTGTAAGGGACGGCGCGATCATACCAGATTCGTTTCTGACGCTCCCTGGAACATCTGTGTACGGCACAGGATGGAGCCCGGCGGCAGCTCAAAGGGCGGCAGCGGCAAAGATGCCAGCCGGATCGCCTCGCTCCGCGCCAGCCCCAGCGCGCGCAGCAAGGCACGCACGCAGGCGTCAGGATAATCGCTGTCGAGCGGTTCGCGCGCCACCGCGTAGGCCGCGCTTAGCACTACCCCCACCACCATATCGCCAGCCACCCTGGCGCCGATATCGCGGAAACGGCGCGCCGCCACGCCGAGCGCCACGTCGCGCTCCATGAAACGCACACCCAGCAGGCTGCTGTTAGCAGTCGGAAAAGGCAGGCGCGCCATGAACGAGCCAAACAAGGGAAAGCGCATGACGGCGTGCAGCAGCAGCCGCGTACCGCAGGCGAGGCGTTCGGCCGGGTCATCGCTGCGCCGCGCCACCGGGTCGATCGCACGCAGCAGCTCGTTGTTGATTTCGCTGGCCACCTCGCCCAGCAATTCATCGTTGGTGCGGAAGTAGTTATAAAACGATCCGCGCGCCATGCCCGCCTGGGCGATGACGTCTTCGATAACCGCGTGCGGGCCCTTCTGCGCAAAGACCAGCAAAGCGCTTTCCAGCAGCTTCGTCCGGGTTTCTGCGCGTCGGCGGGCGGCAACGCGGGTGCGGTGGTTCTGGGTGTCTTCAATGGTCATGGTCGGCTTTCTGACCACACTGTACGCAAATTCTAATTGACATGCAAGTCATTATGACGCTATTGTCACTATCACTAACGAAGCCGGCGCCATTTTGACGACCGGTACTGGAGACCCCCATGAATCAAGCATCCAAGGGCGTGCTGCGCACGCCCACGGCGTATCCCGAAACCGCCCTGCCTCCCCACGTCCAGCCACTTGTGCGCCCTGTGGCGCTGGTCAAAGCCCAGTCGCTGGCCTTTCTGATGTTTGAAAAGCCGGACCTGGCGGCCTGCGAAACCTTCCTCACTGACTTCGGCCTGCGCACCGTGGAGCGCGGGGCGGAGCGCCTGCTGATGCGGGGCAGCGGCAGCGCTCCCTGCATTTATCTGGCGCGCTGCGGCCCGCGTGCGCGCTTTGTCGGCGCCGCCTTTACCGTGGCGGAAGAAGCCGATTTGCGCCTGCTGGAGGCATTGGCTGGCGCGCGCCGCCTGCTGCCCTCGGATATTCCGGGCGGCGGCGCCGGTGTCGAGCTGGTCGATCCGGCAGGCAATCTGCTGTGGCTGGTCACGGGCCAGCGGCAACTGGCGCCATTGCCGCTGCGCGCGCCCCTGCATCCCCAGGCGAACTGCTACGGCGACGTGCGCCGCGTGAATAGCACCGTCCGCCCGCCATTGGAGCCTGCCGCCGTCGCCCGGCTGGGACATGTGGTGCTGCAAACGGTCGATTTCGCCGGCATGGCCGACTGGTATATGCGCCACCTGGGCCTCATCCCGACCGACGTGCAATACCTGGCCGACGGCTCGCCCAACCTGACCTTCTTCCGTCTCGACCTGGGCGACACCCCGGCTGACCACCACAGCTTCGTGCTGGCAGGCGGCATCGAGGAAAAGTACGAGCACAGCGCCTATGAGGTGGTCGACCTGGATGCCCTGGGCCAGGGCCAGAACGTATTGCGCGCCAACGGCCATCGTCATATGTGGGGCATCGGCCGCCATGTGCTGGGCAGCCAGCTGTTCGACTACTGGTACGACCCGGACGGCATGGAATTCGAACACTACACGGACGGCGACGTCTTCACCGCCAGCTATCCCACGCACTACGTGCCGCTGGAACTGTCGGGCATCTGGGCCTGGGGCCATGACGTGCCGGCCTCGATGGGCGTCAAAAAGGACCTGGGCACCGTGTTCAAGATCGTGCGCCTGCTGCGCCAGGGCCGCCTGTCGCTGGCGCGCCTCAAGTTGCTTGGCCAGGCGATGAGCGCGGCGCGCCCGTGGCTGTAACGCTTACGACAATCAAAATCAGGAGAAGCCATGGCAATCCAAGTAGTTCGTTTTATCCTCGACGGCGCGCCCACCTGGGGCGTGGTGCATGACCGGCGGATCGCTCCGCTGCCGGGCAACTATGCCAGCACGGCCGATTTCATCAACCACGGCATTGACGACGCCTGGGCCAGCACGCCCATGCAAGCCACGCTGCTGCTGAACGCCGTGCGCCTGCTGTCGCCCATTACCGAGGACCGCCAGTTCATCTGCCAGGGTATCAACTACGCCAGCCACGTGCGCGAATCGGGCATGGACCCGGACAAGATCCCCTTCAATACCATCTTCACCAAGGCGCCCTCCTGCCTCACGGCCGCCGACGCCGACGTGGTCCGGCCAGCCCACGTGCGCCTGCTGGATTACGAGGTCGAGCTGGGACTGGTCATGCGCCGTCCCATGAGCGGTCCGGTGACGGTGGAACCCGAGCGCCTGCACGAATGGCTGGCCGGCGTCACCATCGTCAACGACTACTCGGCACGCGATATCCAGCTGCCGCAGGCCCAGTTCTACAAGGGCAAGAGCTATCGCGGTTTCGGCCCGGCAGGCCCCTTCCTGCTGCTACTCACGCCGGCGGAATGGCGGCGCTGGCCGGAACTGCACATGCGTCTGCAGGTTAACGGCCAGCCGCGCCAGGACTCCTACTGCGGCGACATGATCTTCAAGCCGCACCAGACTCTGACCGAGCTGTCGGCGGTGCACGATCTGCAGCCCGGCGATCTGATCGCCACCGGCACGCCGGCCGGCTGCGCGGCCCGCGCGCCTGGCAAGCTGGTGATGTGGCTGATGCGCCACGTGTTCTCGGACGCCACCAAATGGCGCCTGTTCATCAAGAAAGGTCTGAGCAACCCGGCGTATTTGCAGCCGAACGACATCGTCACCGCATCCATCCGTAGTGATGACGGCGCCCTCGACTTGGGCGAACAACGCAACCGGATCGTCGCTCCATGAACGCCAGTTGCATCGCTGCCGCAATTGAATGCTTTGGTGACGCCAGCCAGCTGCAGTTGCGGGAACTGCCTCTACCCCGGCCGAAGCGTGGCCAGATCTTGGTCCAGGTCGAGGCTGCGTCGGTCAACCCCATCGACGTGCGGCGGCGGGACGGCTATGGCCGGCGCATGCTGTCGCTGCTGGGCGCGGCGCGCCTGCCTCTGGTGCTGGGCAACGACTTTGCCGGCAGGGTATGCGCCGTCGGCCCGGGTGTATCGGGCTTGCGCGAAGGCGACGCCGTCTTCGGCGCCAAGCCGCCCTCCAGCCAGGGCAGCCATGCCAGCCACGTGGTGGTCGATGCACGCCACGCGCTGCGACAGCCCCGCGGCATGAGCGCGGCTCAACTGTCCGTCCTGCCCTATAACTTCATGACCGTGTGGCGCGCCTTGCAAGGCGCCGGCATCAGCGCAGCAACGGCGGCCGGCAGCCGCGTGCTGGTGCATGGCGCCTCTGGCGGCCTGGGGCTGATCGCGCTGCGCCTGCTGCGCTCGATGGGCGCCCACGCTACGGCCCTGTCCAGCGAGCGCTGGCACTCGGCCTGCCTGCGCGCGGGCGCCACCGAAGTGCTGGACCGCCACGGCACGCCGCTATCCGCCCTGCCGGCCCAGTTTGACGCGACGCTTAACTTTGCCAGCTGGGACGACGAGGCGGCGCTGCTGCGCCTGCTGACGGCGGACGCGCTCGGCCACGCCAGCACCGTCCACCCCCTGCTCACCCAGCTTGATCGCCATGGCGTGGCCGGAGGACTGGCCAGCGCCTGGATGCAGCGCCGCCGCATGGCGGCACATCTGCCATCCTCGGTGCGCTACGACTGGACCGTATTCCGCGCGACCGGCGAGGCCTTGCGGCAGCTGGCCGAGCATGCTCCGGCGCTGAATCTGCCAGGCGCCGTGGCGCTGTATCCGCTCCAGCAAGCGGAGCTGGCGCATCGCCACGTCGAGCAGCGTCGCCCCGGACGCGTGGTCCTGCAACCCCAATTCACCTGAAACCCCGATACGAGGAATTCACATGTCCAAAGCATCGTTTTCCACCCCAGTGCGCACACTGGCGGACATTCAGTCGGTCGAACAGACGCCCTGGCAGGACGTGGTGGCCGCCGATAGCACCTACGAGCTGCTGTGCCAGGCCGCCGCCCGCCACCCGCAACGTACGGCGCTGCGCTTCCTGCTGCGTGGGGAGCCCCAGGCGCCCGAGTTCAGCATCAGCTATCAGACGCTGCTCGAGCGCGTGACGCAAGCCGCCAACGCTTTCCACCGCGTGGGCATCGTGCCGGGCAAGGCGGTGGCCCTGCTCTTGCCCAATTTGCCGGAAACCCATTTCGCCCTGTGGGGCGCCCAGGCGGCGGGTATCGCCAATCCCATCAACCCGATGCTGGACGTGGCGCATATCGCCAGCATCATCGACGCCACCCAGGCAGAGGTGCTGGTGACCATGGCCCCCATGCCTGGCAGCGACCTCTGGGACAAGGCGCTGGCGCTCACCGAGCGCTGCCCTTCGCTGCGCACTGTCTTTGTCGTCGATCTGGAAACTTATGTCTCGCTGCCTGAGCGCGCGGCGCTGCAGACCTTGCGTGGCGCGGCGCCAGCCCCGCAGCCCTGTATCCGTGTTCTCTCATTCGCCACGGCGCTGGCCGAGGAAGCCTGCGGCCATCTGGCCTCCGGCCGACACTTCCAGCCGGATGACCTGTGCGCCTACTTCCATACCGGTGGCACCACCGGCCTGCCCAAGATTGCCCTGCACACCCATCGCAATGAGGTCTTCGTCGCCAGCATGCTGCAAACGCTGGAACCGGAACCGCATGTGGTGCTGTGCGGCCTGCCGCTGTTCCATGTGAACGGCGCCATGGTGACCGGCCTGGGCGCCTTCCATGGTGGCTGGGAAGTGGTGATGCTCACGCCGCAGGGCTACCGTGGCCCCGGCGTGATGCAGCATTTCTGGCAACTGGTGGAACGCTTCCGCGCCACCAGCTTCAGCGGCGTGCCCACCATCTTTGCCACCCTGGCCAGTTTGCCGCGCAACGGCGCGGACATCTCGTCCGTGCGCCATGCCTTTTGCGGCGCAGCGCCGCTGCCGGCCGGCGTGGCGCAACATTTTGAGCAAGCCACCGGCATCCCCCTGTGCGAAGGCTACGGCCTGACCGAGGCCGCTTGTATCTCGGCCCTCAATCCCCCGCTGGGCCAGCGCCGCGCGGGTAGCGTCGGCCTGCGCCTGCCGCACCAGCAGTTGCAGGCCTGGAAGGTGGACGGCGCGGGCCATGCCAACGCGCCATGCGCCGCCGGCGAAGTGGGCGTGATTGGCGTCTGCGGCCCCAACGTCTTCCCCGGCTATCTGCGCGAGCGCGACAACCAGGGCATCTGGCTGCAGCCAGACTGGCTTAATACAGGCGATCTGGGCTATCTCGACGGCGACGGCTACCTGCACCTGACGGGCCGCGCCAAGGACTTGATCATTCGCGGCGGCCACAACATTGATCCGGCCATGATCGAGGAAAGCTTGCAGCGCCATCCCGCCGTGGCCCTGGCGGCAGCCGTCGGCCAGCCCGACGAGCATGCGGGCGAACTGCCTGTGGCATACGTGACTTTGCACGCTGACGCGGACACCGATGCGGAAGCGCTGCTGCAGGCCGCGCGCAGCCTGGTCCCGGAGCGCGCAGCCATTCCGGTGCGGATAGAGGTGCTGGAGCAAATGCCGCTCACCGCCGTGGGCAAAGTGGCCAAGGCCGAACTTCGCCTGCGCGCCGCCGAACACGTTCTGAACCAATTGCTCGCCCAGCACGCGCTGGACGCGCGCGTCAGCATGCGCGCCGATGCCGCGCGCGGCAACGTGGCCCAGGTAGCCAGCACTGCCGCCGATAGCGCGCCGGCTCTGACCCTGCTGGCGCGCTTCCCCTACTCCGTCGATTTGATCCCGAATTGACCGCAGCTCAAAACCTACAACACCAAGGAGACCACATGAACCCAAATCAAGCACCGCTGCCCGAGCGCGTCGATGTCATCATCGTCGGCATGGGACCGGTCGGCGCGGCCGCCGCCAATCTGCTCGGCCGCTATGGCGTCAGCACGCTGGTGATCGACAAGGCCGCCGACCTGTTCCTGGCGCCGCGCGCCATCGTCCTCGACAACGAAGCGCTGCGTATCCTGCAGATGGCTGGCCTGGAGGATGGCGCCTTCGCCACCAACGCCATCGCCAAGGTGCAGATGCATTCACCCATCTTCGGCCCCTACGCCCGCGCCAACACGGCCGGACATACCGACTGCCACCCGCGCCTGGTCACGTTTTACCAGCCCGAGCTGGAAACCGTGCTGCGCCGCCGGCTGTCCCAGTACGCATGGGTGCACACGGCGCTCAGCACCGAACTGCTCGATTTCAGTCAGGACGAACAGGGCGTGCACGTGACTTTGCGTCGCTCCGACGGCCAAGTCGTCAATGTGGAAGCGAAGTTCCTGCTCGGCGCCGATGGCGCCAGTTCCGCTGTCCGCCGCATCGCCGGCCTCGGCTTCGAAGGCCGCACCTTCACCCAGGACTGGCTGGTGGTGGATGCCATTGACGTCCCCAACCCCATCGACCATATTGAATTCATCTGCGACCCGCGCCGCCCGATCCCGCATATGCCAGCGCCGGGCAACCGTCAGCGCTGGGAATTCATGCTGCAGCCGGGCGAAACGCGCGAAGAGATGGAGCGCCCGGAAACCATACGCGCCTTGCTGGCCCCGTGGTGCAAGGCTGATGAAATCACCATCGAACGCACCGCCGTCTACCGTTTCCACGCCCGCATTGTGGACCGTTTCTCCAAGGGACGCGTGTTCCTGGCGGGCGATGCCGCCCACATCACCCCGCCTTTTGTCGGCCAGGGGCTGGTGGCGGGCCTGCGCGACGTGGCCAACCTGTGCTGGAAACTGTCCTGGGTGATCCGCGAGCAGGCGCCCCTGTCCCTGCTGGACAGCTACGACACCGAACGGCGGCCACATGCCCGCTCCATCATCAACATGGCTCTGCTGATGGGCGGCCTGGTGATGCCACAGAACCGCTTGACGGCCTTTGGCGTCCACGGCCTGATGTCGCTGCTGCAGCGCCTGCCGGTCACGCGCAGCATCTTCAGCGACCTCAAGTTCAAGCCCGCCAATCGCTTCGCCCGCGGTCTGTTCCAGCCAGGGAAAGGCGGAGCGCGCCTGGTCCGTGGCGGCCAGTTCCCGCAAGGACTGGTGCGCAGCGACGCGCAGGGCACGTGCATGCCAAGCGACGAAGCGCTGGGTCAAAAGCTGACCCTGGTGGGCTTTGGCTGCGACCCGGACGCCGGGCTCGACGCAAGCCTGAAGTCAGCCTGGCGCCGTGCGGGCGGCCACATCGTGCAACTGCGCCATCGCGGCCAGCCGGGGCGCGGGGCGCAATCCTGGGAAGACATGAGCGACAGCCTGGTGCCAGGCGCCGCGCCGGTGGGCTGGGTCGCTGTGGTGCGACCGGATCGCACTGTGCTGCACGACGGCCCGCTGTCCCGCCTGGACGCCATCGTGCAGGAATCGCTCACGCGGCTGGGCTATCCCGCCACCAGCGCGCAGCCGGCCGGTTCCAGCGTGCCCGTCTAGGACGCAGCGCCAGCGCTTCATAACAATCACAACCACCAAAGGAGACAATGCATGAAGCTGAAGCACCTGCCCCACACCACGCTGTGCCTGCTGTTCAGCGCCGCGGCCGCGCATGCCGCCGAAAATTTCGAGCCACGCTACAACATGGCGGGCAGCCTGGGCGGCGAAATCTTCGCCCCGCCCGATCAAACCGGCTGGGCTCTGGGCTTTGCCAGCACCAATGTCCCGGTGCGCAAGGTGACCGGTGCCGGCAACGACGGTCCAGCCCTGCCCGTGCCGGGCGGCGCCGTCCCCGTGCCCGGTCTGCCCGCCGCGCTGGCGCCGACCTACGGGCCCGGCCAGGCAAACATCGAAGGTAACGGCACCATGAGCCGGCAAGACCTGGCGCTGGCCTATCTGACGCCCGAACAGTATGGCGGCGGACGGCTGCTGTTCCTGGTCGACCTGCCGTACGCTCGCAAAAACCAGTACATCACGGCGCATGGCGCGACGCCGGCCCTGAACTGGCCGGCCGGCACGCCCGCCCCCTTGCAGGCTGCGGTGGGCGCGCAATTCGCCCAGCAGTACCAAGGCGCTATAGCAGCGCAAGGCCAAGCCGCCAGCGGCCATGTGGCGGGCATCGGCGACGCCGAACTGATCGTGGGTTGGCAGTACATCGGCGAACAGTGGCGTGTGCTGGCCACCACGGCGCTGGCGCTACCGACGGGGAAGTACGGCGCCGATCCCGCGCCGGACGTCGGCGTGGGCAATTTCCGCACTCTGCGCCCGGCGCTTCAAGTGGGTTACCTGCCCACGCCGGACTGGGCGGTCGCCGCCAAGTTCTCGCTGGGGCTGAACTCGCGCAACCACGACAATCAGCTGCGCAGCGGGAACTGGGCCGGGGTTGAGCTGGCGGCGGGCTATAAGAGCCCCATCGGCGTGTTCGGCCTGCATACCTTGCGCGTGCAACAGTTCCAGGATGACGACCAGAATCCGCTCGGCGCCAGCCGCTTCTGCGCGACCAACGCGGGCGCTTTCTACACGGCCAAGCTGCCGGGCACGGGCGCCATCCTGACCTTGCAGTACATGGACACCACGGCTTCGCACAACGCCAAGCACGGCCGCTTCACCCAGCTGCGCCTGATCCAGCTGTTCTAGGAGGCGCCGCCTCAGTGCCGGTCCGCCAGGCGCAGGGCCACCTGCTCGAAGGCCGGCAACTGCCGCTCGAAGGCGTCCACCACGGCGGGGTCGAAGTGGGCGCCGCGTCCGGCCACGATGAGTTCAACGGCTTGCGCCACCGGCATCGGTTCCTTGTAGGGGCGGCGCGTGGTCAGGGCGTCGAATACGTCGGCGACCGCCATCAGGCGCGCCGCCAGCGGAATGGCCTCACCTGCCAGGCCTTGCGGATAGCCTGAGCCGTCCCATTTTTCGTGGTGCCCGCCGGCGATCTGCATTGCCACTTCCAGGTACTGGCCGCGCACGCCCATCTTGTGCCCGGCGCGGTTGAGGATGTCATAGCCGCGCTGGGCATGGGTCTGCATGACGGCCCACTCGGGCGGATCAAATTTGCCGGGCTTGAGCAAGATGTGGTCTGGAATGGCGATCTTGCCGATGTCGTGCAAAGGCGCGGATTTTGCCATCAGCGTGATGATGTCCGGCGTTAGCTGCCCGGCATGTGAATCGCGCTGCGCCAGATCGGATGCCAGCAGGCGCACATACTCGGATGTGCGGCGCACGTGGTTGCCTGTGTCCTCGTCGCGGAACTCGGCCAGCGACACCATCACGTCGATGGTGGCGTCCTGCAACTGGTGGATTTCCGCCAGATTCTGGCCCACCTGGTCTTGCAGCCCGTCGTTCTGGCGGCGCAGGTGGTCCTGCCAGGACTTGACCGCCAGCTGCGCCTTGACGCGCGCCGCCACAATGGGCGGGTTGATGGGCTTATGGATGAAGTCCACCGCGCCCAGCGCCAGACCATGCTGCTCATCTTCCAGCGCGGCGCGCGCGGTCAGGAACAGCACAGGAACCTGGGCCAGGCCGGCGTCAGCCTTGAGCCGGCGGCACACTTCGTAGCCATCCATGCCAGGCATCATCACGTCCAGCAGCACCAGGTCCGGCGTCTCCGACTGCGCCAGGGTAAGGGCCTTTTCGCCGCTATTGGCGAGCAGCACACGGTATTCGCTCTGCAACAGGCTGGCCAGCAGGCTGAGATTGGCGGGAGTATCGTCCACCACCAGCACGGTGGGACGCTGGGACAGCAGAGACATGTTCGTCATGAAAAAATATCCTGGTCAGCGGCAGCGGCCAACGTGGCAACCGCCTGGTCAAAATCGAAGTGGTCGAGCGCGCTGCCGATACGGCGTGCCGCTGCACGACCCAGCAGGCGCTCCGCCTCGGAGCGGCAGCTTTGCCACAAAGGCAGCGCCTCGCTGTCGCATATGGTCAGCATGCGTCGCAAGCGTGGGAGCCAGTCAGCGTCGGGAGCGCGGCCAAGGGGTAACTCTTCCTCCGGCGTCGCCAGACCTTCCTGTGCCGGCAAGACGGCAAGCAGGTCCGGCGCCGCCTCGAAACGGCGTGCGCCTTCGAAATGGGCGGCGAGCGTGGCGTATAACTGCTCTGGCTCGACCGGCTTGCCGATATGGCCGTTCATACCGGCCGCCGCGCATCGCTCGCGCTCTTCGGGTTGCGCATGGGCCGTCATGGCGATCACCGGCAACCTGGCGTGGCGGGCATCTTGACGCAGCAGGCGCGTGGCCTCATAACCGTCCATCACCGGCATCTGCAAGTCCATCAGGACGGCGTCGAAGTGGCCGGGAGCCTGCAGGCGTTCCAATGCCGCTTGACCGTGAGGGGCGGCCTCCACCAGCACGCCCTGCATGGCCAGCAACTCGCAGGCCAGCTCACGGTTGGTGGCATGATCCTCCACCAGCAGCACGCGCATGCCATGCAGGCTGGTGGTGGCGGCCGCGCGCGCCACCGGGGCCGGCGATGGCATACCCAACAGGTTTGCCAGCAAGGGGCGCAGCGTGGCAGGCTGCAGTGGCTTGGCCACACAGCCCAAAAGGCCGGTGCTTACTTGAGCAGGCTCCGCCGGCTCCGAGTCGCCCATGGTCAATGCCACAACCGGCGGCAGCGAGAAGCTTCTGTCGGCCAGATCGTCCAGCCAATGGACTGGACTCTGTTGCGGCAAGTCCCAGTCCAATAGCAGCAACTGATATGGGCGATGGCGGGCCTGCGCCAGTTCCAGCCTCGTCTGCGCTGCCGACAGGCTGTCGACAACGTCGATGGCGCCATCCACACCAGCCGCACGCAACAGATTTTGCAAGGCCAGGCGGGTCGCCGCCAGGTCATCCACCACCAGCACCCGCAGCGTGGCGAGCGCGGGCGGCAGCTCAGGTAACGGCACTGCGGGCGCGCGCGGCAGCTTGAGCGCCACGCAGAACCGTGTCCCCATACCAGGCGTGCTGTCGGCCCAGATACGGCCGCCCATCATGTCGACCAGCTTGCGTGAGATGGCCAGGCCAAGCCCGGTGCCGCCATATTTACGGGTGGTCGAACCGTCGGCCTGGCTGAACTCCTGGAACAGCCGGTTCAGCTGCAGCGCATCCATGCCAATACCGGTATCGAACACGGTGAAGCACAGCGCCACCGCCTCGGCCTCGTGCCGCTCGACCTGCACCGTCAGGCGCACACTGCCGCGCTCGGTGAATTTGACCGCGTTCGAGAGCAGGTTGGTCAGCACCTGCCCCAGGCGCAGCGCATCGCCCAGCAGCATGCCGCCGCCGCCCACCAGCTCCCGGTCACCCAAATCCAGTACCAGCTCCAGGCCCTTGTTCTGCGCGCCCTGCTGTACCAGCGCAACGCTGTCGCCCAACAACTGCTCCAGGCTGAATGGCGCCAGTTCCAGCGCCATCTTGCCCGCTTCGACCTTGGAAAAGTCGAGGATGTCATTGATGATACCCAGCAGGGCTGTCGCGGCCTGATGCACCTTGGAAATGTAGTCGCGCTGACGTGGACTAAGCTCGGTCTGCAATGCGAGGCAGGCCATGCCGATGATCGCGTTCATCGGCGTACGAATCTCATGGCTCATATTGGCCAGGAACATGGTCTTGGCGCGGCTGGCGTCCTCGGAGTGCTGGCGTGCCAGCTCCAGCTCATGCTGGACGGCGGCGCGCCGGTGCAGGTCCTGCTCCATGGCGCTCGCCATGCTGTTGAAGGCGCCGCCGAGGGAGGCCAGTTCCTCTACGCCAAATCCAGCGTCGATTCCGCTTGCCAAACCCTCGACCCTGGTGCCATATTCGCCAGCCGCCAAGGCGCTGGCGGCCTGCGACAGGTGCAGCACCGGCCGCAATACCTGGCGCTGCAGCACCCAAGCCGCCCCGGCCACAAGTCCCAGGCTGGCCAGCAAGCAGGCCATCGTTGCCTCGATCAGGTGCCTGAGCCGTAGCTGCACGGCTTGTACCTCGGCTCCGCTACCCTGCTCGTCGACACTGGCCAAGGCATCAGCAAGCGCCTGTTTGACCTGGGGCTCCTGCCCGGCCGCCGCTAAAACATGCGTATAGGCCGAGGCCAGAGCGCCTTGGCGCTGCTCCTGGGCACGCACCGCCTCGTCTTGAGCCTGCTGGATCAACACGGTCAGCACGAAGTGCAGCAGCAACGCCAATAAGGCAGTGCCGGACAGGCCCAGCGTGACGCGGTACAGTTTCATGCTGTGCACTCCATGGATGAGGATAAGGTTGGCCGGGCCAGGCATGCCTTGCGGCCACCTGCTGCCCCAGCCGGAAAATCGCCAAGCCAGTACCTGACGGCTTGGTCTTGCAATGTTTGCTCTGGCGAGAGCTACGCCACTCTCTGACCTACCGGGGCGCGACCAATGGCAAGCCAATGGACGCGCGGTGCCGCGCCAGGCGCCATATCAAAAACGCCAGGCCCGCCGCCACCAGCACCACGCTCGCAGCGATGATCACCACGGCGCGCCGCATGCTATTGCTCCTTGCGTACGCACTGTCAAGCCAGCGCTCTTGTGCATTCATGTACTCCTGTTGCAGATCGTTCTGCAATTCATAAAAGAATGGCTGCGCTGCGGCCAGAGCCGCCATCGGGTCATCCGGCGCCAAGGCAACGGCGAGCCGCGCCTGCATGGCCTTTCGATAGGAGCCATCGAATTCCTGGGTAAGACGGGAGGACAGGCCTGCCTGGCCAGGCAAGACACCCAGCGCCCGCAGTCGCAGGCTCACTTGCTGTTCCTGTTGCGCCAGCGCCGCCAGGCTGTGGCGTTGGTTACTCCCCACATCCCTGAACCCATCGTTTAACTGCCCTACCTGCTGGATTGCACCATTGAGGCACTCGAGTATCGGGTCGTGACGCTTGGGCTCCATGGGTACCGCCACCAAAAATGCCAGGCAGATCCCGAATAATAAGAGGGCGATCGCCGGAACCGCCCAGATAACACGTTGCGTACTCATAAATGACTTTTCCCTTCATCCCCTTGAATGCCAAGGCACGGACTAAATTGATGATATCGTCATAATGACAGACATGTCAATTTAAATTTTCTATGCAAGCACCCACCCACAATCAGAATACACAATGACACACATGTCATTATGATGTAGTATCGCGGCTCTACCGTCATTTCACGCTGCCGCCATGTCCACTCACCCACGCCCCAATTCTGTTACCGCCCAAAGCGTGGTCGGCGCCACTTGTCTGCTTGCGCTGCTCCACTTTGGACGCGAAGTGCTGCAGCCAATTGCGCTCGCCGTAATCTTGAGCCTGCTTACCGCCCCATTGCTGCGCGGGTTCGGGCGGCTCGGCCTGCCGCGCCTGCCAGCCATCCTGGCGACCCTGCTGTTAGCAGGAACATGCGTCGTGGGCGCCGCAGTCGTACTGACCACCCAGTTGATCGGCGTGAGCGACGAATTGCCACAATACCGGGCAGGCATCCAACGCAAGCTGGAGCAACTGCATGCGCTGGCGGAGCGTCCGTTTGCGCATGTAAATGCCAGCCTGAGCGCCATTACCCCGCTTGCGCCGGGCATGCCCTCGGCGGCAATCCTTTCGACCGATCACGCCGCTCCCCCGATGGCAGCCGCGCCTGCGCTCGGAGCGGGCGAGACACTGGCCAATATGGCCGCCCGTATCGGCGCCCCCCTGGCTGAGACTGGCCTGGTGCTGGTGCTCCTGGTGTTTATTCTGCTTGAGCATGAGACTCTTCAGGAACGCCTGGTCCGCCTGGCCGGGCAGGTCGAAATCAGCCGCACCATTCGCGCCCTGGCAGACGCTGCCCAGGGGGTCTCGCGCTTCTTCCTTTCTCAGCTGGTAATCAATGCCACCTTTGGCTCTGCCGTCGGGCTTGCCTTGTGGGCACTCGGCGTGCCGCATGCCCTTCTGTGGGGCACCTTGAGCTTTCTGCTGCGGTTTGTCCCTTATCTGGGCGCTTTGTTAGCAGGCACGGCAATCGCCGGCTTTGCCGCGGTCGTCGATCCCGGCTGGAGCCTGGCGCTCGCTTGCGCCCTGCTGTTCGGCGCACTCGAATTACTGGTGGCGAATCTGATCGAGCCGCATGTGTATGGCCACAGCACCGGCATGTCGCCGCTGGCGGTCACGGTTTCCGCGCTGTTCTGGGGCACGCTGTGGGGGCCGGTCGGCCTGTTGATCTCCACTCCGCTGACTGTCTGCCTGGTGGTCGCCGGCCGTCATGTGGCGGCGCTGGAGCCACTGACCATCCTGTTCGGCCAGACGCCCGATGTGACGGGCGCGCAGCGCTTCTTCCTGCGCGGCCTGTCGGGCGATACCAGCGCCATACTGCGCGACGCCAATCCCTTCCTGCGCCGCGCCAGCTTCGCCCGCTATTGCGATCAGATTCTGTTGCCGGGCCTGGCCCTGGCCGCCGCCGAGCTGGAGATGGGACTGATCGACGCCGCCCAGCAAGGTCACCTGCGCGGCACCGTGGCCGAGGTGGCGGAAGCCCTGGCCCCCACCGATGCCGCACCGCGCCGGCGCCGTCATGTATCTCTGCTGAACGCCAATGTAGGAGCGCATCTGCGCCATTTGCGCGAGACTCGCCAGGGACGATGGCAGGGTTCGCTCGACGTTCCATTGCGCTCCATCGTACTGTGCGTGGGTCTCGCCCTGGAGCGCGACGAGCTGGTCAGCGAACTCCTGGCGCGCACATTGCGCACGACCGGCATCGACGCGCGCAGCATCGCCTTGCCCTTGCCTTACGAAGAGCATGACCCTTCCAGGGCCAGCCTGGTATCGACGATCTTCATCCCCTATCCTCTGGCTGGAATGGTCTCGCCGTGGCGCGAAGCAGTAGCTGCGTTGCGCGCCCTGCTCCCCCAGGCTTTGCTGGTCACCATCCGGCTACCGGGGGACGACGCGGGCGTACCGCAGGATGCCGTTGAGGGAAACGTGGACATGGTCCTGCGGTCTTTCGAAGAAGGCCTGGCGTTCGTCACCGCCGACGGCAAGGCGCTCCGCAAATGACGGACCTGCATAACAACGAGGAGCCGGATCGCAGGAACCGTGCTGGCGGTCGTCCCCGAAAAGGTGAGGCGGCGCTGCGGAAGAACCATCTGATCGCCACCGCCGCAGAGCTGTTTCTGGCCCGCGGATATCATCACGTCAGCCTGGCGCTGATTGCCCGGGAAGCGCGGGTTGCGGTACGGACCATCTACCTTGATTTTGGCGGCAAGGCGGGACTGTTCGGAGCCGTGCTCCAGGAGGAGAGGCTGCGCTATCTGGACGACGCGAAGACACTTGATCCGGCCGCCAGCATCCCTGCCGTACTGGCCAGCTTTGGCCTTCGCCATTTGCTCTTCCTTGCCGATTCCCGTGTAACGCGCTTACGACATATGGTGCTGGCAGAGACGGACACCAATCCAGAACTAACTCAGGCATGGCGCGACGCCGGCCCCACCCATACCAGCAACCTGCTGGCAGTCTACTTCAACGATCCACGTGTGCGCACGCAGCTGCGTCCGGATATTCCGCTGGACCTGCTGCCCACACACTTCATCTCCTGCATTGCCGGAGAGTATCTATGGCCGGCATTCAGCTCCTGCCCACCGACCGGACACCGCACGCTGACGCAACTGTTTGAAGCGCGCCTGACCTTTTTCTTGCGCTCTGTGTTGACTGCGGCGGGCGGCTGAAAATGACAAAGGCCTGCGCCGCTCGCTTGCTGCAGATACGAGCATATATCCGCCGCGTTGTGGTATGAGAAAGCGCCGTGCCAGGAATCCAGCGGCGGGATTCATATCGGAAGGTTGTGCAGGGGGGAAGGCTCCCAGGCTCTCATCATTACCAAATTGCGGTCCCAAAATACGCCCCTCAAACGCTGTTGCTTAGAGCCATGGACAGCAAATTAAAATACCATCATCTGAAAGATTTTTTTGCTCACTTTGCGCTGTCCATCGGAAATCGAAGCAATCTTGGCCGCAAGCAAAAAGGTCGTTGATGATAGAAACCGCATCATCAACGACCTTTGTTTTATCACTTAAAATCAATCACTTAAGCGAGCTCGTCACTCCCACTCGATCGTCGCCGGCGGCTTGCCGGAGATGTCGTACACCACGCGGTTAATGCCGCGTACTTCATTGATGATGCGGTTCGACACCTTGCCCAGCAGCGCATGCGGCAGATGCGCCCAGTGCGCGGTCATGAAGTCCTGCGTCTGCACAGCACGCAGCGCGACGACGTATTCATAGGTACGGCCATCGCCCATCACGCCGACCGACTTCACCGGCAGGAAGACGGCGAACGCTTGCGAAGTCGCCTCGTACCAGTTCTTCGGCATGTTTTCATGATCGACCGCCTGGCCGGCCACGAACTCGTACGGCGTATTGCGCAGCTCTTCGATGAAGATGGCGTCGGCCTGGCGCAGCAGATCCGCATATTCCTTCTTCACTTCACCGAGGATACGCACGCCCAAGCCGGGACCCGGGAAGGGATGGCGGTACACCATATCATGCGGCAGGCCCAGCGCCACGCCCAGCTTGCGCACCTCGTCCTTGAACAGTTCGCGCAGCGGTTCCAGCAGCGACAGCTTCATATGCTCCGGCAGGCCGCCCACATTGTGGTGGCTCTTGATGGTCTGGCCCTTCTTGCCCTTGCCTGCCGATTCAATCACGTCCGGATAGATGGTGCCCTGCGCCAGCCACTTGGCGCTGGTCAGCTTGCCCGATTCGGCGTTGAACACTTCGACGAACTCGCGGCCGATGATCTTGCGCTTCTGCTCGGGATCGGTCACGCCTGCCAGATGGCCCATGAACTGCGCTTCCGCATCGACGCGGATCACTTTCACGCCTAGGTTCTTGGAGAACATGTCCATCACCATCTTGCCCTCGTCCAGGCGCAGCAGGCCGTGATCGACGAAGACGCAGGTCAGCTGGTCGCCGATGGCGCGGTGGATCAGCGCCGCCGCCACGGAGGAATCCACGCCGCCCGACAAGCCCAGGATCACCTCATCGGTACCCACCTGGGCGCGGATCTTCTCCACCGCCTCGGAGATATAGTCCGGCATATTCCAGCCCGACTTGCAGCCGCAGATTTCGTGCACGAAGCGGCTCAGCATGGCCTTGCCCTGCACCGTGTGCGTTACTTCCGGGTGCCACTGTACGCCGTAGAAGCGCTTCTCTTCATTGGCCATGGCGGCGATCGGGCAGCTTGGCGTGCTGCCCATCAGCACGAAGCCGGGCGGCATGTCGAGCACCTTGTCGCCGTGGCTCATCCACACCTTCAGCATGCCGTGGCCTTCATCGGTGACGAAATCGTTGATGCCGTCCAGCAGCTTGGTGTGATTGCGCGCGCGCACTTCGGCGTAGCCGAATTCGCGCAGGAGGCCGTTCTCGACCTTGCCGCCCAGCTGGGCCGCCATGGTCTGCATGCCGTAGCAGATGCCCAGCACCGGCACGCCCAGCTCGAACACGGCCGCCGGCGCCTGCGGCGCGTCGCCTTCCAGCGTGGAGCTGTGGCTGCCCGACAGGATCACGCCGGACGCGCCATAGTTGCGCACGAACTCGTCGCTGACGTCATACGGATAGACTTCCGAGAACACGCCGGAATCGCGCACGCGGCGGGCGATCAGCTGCGTTACCTGGGAGCCGAAATCGAGAATGAGAATTTTGGAGTGCATGGATTTAGCTGAGATGATGATAGGAAGACTGATAGAAAAACGCCGGCGCTGGACGCCGGCGTTGCAAGGGGCTTAGTCGCCCGAACGGTAGTTCGGCGCTTCCTTGGTGATTTGCACGTCGTGCACATGCGACTCGCGCATGCCCGCCGAGGTGATCTCGACGAATTCGGCCTTCTCGCGCAGTTCGTCGATGGTGGCGCAACCGCAGTAGCCCATGGACTGGCGCACGCCGCCCACCAGCTGGAAGATGATGGCCAGCACGGAGCCCTTGTAGGCCACACGGCCTTCGATACCTTCCGGCACGAACTTGTCGGCCTTCATGGTGGCGTCCTGGAAGTAGCGGTCGGCCGAGCCGTCGCTCATCGCGCCCAGCGAGCCCATGCCGCGGTAGGACTTGTACGAACGGCCCTGGTACAGGATCACTTCGCCCGGCGCTTCTTCCGTGCCGGCGAACATGGAACCCATCATCACGGTCGACGCGCCGGCGGCCAGCGCCTTGGAGATGTCGCCCGAGAAACGGATACCGCCGTCGGCGATGCAAGGCACGTCGGTGCCGCGCAGCGCTTCCGCCACGTTGGCGATGGCGGTAATCTGCGGCACGCCCACGCCGGCCACGATACGGGTGGTGCAGATGGAACCGGGACCGATGCCGACCTTGACCGCGTCCGCACCGTATTCCACCAGCGCTTTTGCAGCGGCTGCGGTGGCGATATTGCCGCCGATGACGTCCACGTGCGGGAACTTGGTCTTGATCCATTTCACGCGGTCGAGGATGCCTTGCGAGTGGCCGTGGGCGGTGTCCACCACCAGCACGTCCACGCCGGCGGCAACCAGCAGTTCCACGCGTTCCTCATCTTTTGCGCCTACACCCACAGCGGCGCCGACCAGCAGCTTGCCCTGCGAATCCTTCGAGGCCAGCGGGTGCTCGGTCGATTTCTGGATGTCCTTCACAGTGATCAGGCCGCGCAGTTCGAAGGCGTCGTCCACCACCAGCACGCGCTCCAGGCGGTGCTTGTTCATCAGGCGCTTGGCTTCGGCCGTATCGGCGCCCTCTTTCACGTAGACCAGCTTTTCGCGCGGGGTCATCTTGGCGCGCACTTCGGCGTCCAGCTCCTGCTCGAAACGCAGGTCGCGGTTGGTGATGATGCCCACCACTTCCTTGCCTTCAACGACAGGGAAGCCGGAAATGCCATACTGCTCCGTCAGCTTGATGACGTCGCGGATCTTCATCGTTGGCGGGATGGTGATCGGATCACGCAGCACGCCGGCCTCGAAGCGCTTGACGCGGGCCACTTCACGCGCCTGGTCTTTCGGGCTCAGATTCTTGTGGATGATGCCGATGCCGCCCTCCTGCGCCATGGCGATCGCCAGACGGGCTTCGGTAACCGTATCCATAGCTGCGGACAGCAGAGGGATGTTCAGGCTGATGTTGCGGGTCAGACGGGTCTTGAGGGACGTATTCGCAGGCAGAACGTTGGAATACGCTGGGACGAGAAGCACGTCGTCGAAAGTCAGTGCTTTTTGGAGGAGACGCATAGTATTTTCCTATAGGCGCAAAAGTCGATTATACAGGAGTAAAAAAAGCTTGTCCGCAACTTCTGCAAAAGATGACACCCGTTTGATATTTGACAATGAAAAGGCCAGTAAATTACCTAGAATTCTAGATATGGAACAACGCATCGAAAATCTGGAGCGGCGCAGGGACAGGGTTGAGTCCGATATAGCAGCCATCAAGATCGACATCGGGATCATCAAGGCGAATGGCGCGACCAAGGCCGATATCGCGGAAGCCAAGGCAGAAGCGAAGAGCGCCATTGCAGAGGCCAAAACAGCCATCATCTTATGGGTAGTGACTTCCGTCTTCATAGCGCAATTATTCCCTTCGCTCATCAAACTGCTTACTCAGTAGCATTCGGTTGACAGTTGCCGCAAATCACGGTGAAATCTGTGAAACGGCCATCTGGAACCAAGCACATGAAATATTGGAGCGCCTTACCCTTCCTCCGCCCGCTGCTGGCGGGTCTGCTGCTGGCTGCGTCAACGCAGGCGATGGCGCAATATATCTGGATCGACGCCAAGGGCGTCAAACAATTGTCCGACCGCCCGCCGCCGCCCGGCACGCCGCCCAGCCGCATCTTGAAAGCGCCTGGCAAGCCCATGTTCAATCCCAACGCGCCGGCGGAAAGCGACGCCGAAGCCGACGCGCCCGAGCCCAAGGTAAAAGCCCCGCCCACGCTGGCCGAGCGCAACGCCGACTACAACAAGCGCCAGAAGCAGGCCACCGAAGCGGCCCAGAAGGCCGCCGACGACAACGCCCGCAAGACCGCCGACGCCGCCAACTGCGAAAACGCCCGCAACAACCAGCGCGCGCTCGACCAGGGCTTGCGCATGACAACCTATGACCAAAGCGGCCAGCAGACCATCATGGACGATGCCCAGCGGGCCGAAGCGACGCGTAAAAACCAGCAAGTGCTGTCCGGGTGCAAATAGTGCTTGCCTGTAGACAGCACTGCTGCCTTATCATAGAGTGGTATCGCTAACACACTCAGAACAAGATGACGAGAACTCACCAGGGCAAAAGCCGCGCCAGCGGACGCATCACTTTGGCCGCCGTGGCCGCAAAGGCCGGCGTGGCCACCATGACCGCGTCGCGCGCCATCACCCAGCCGCAGCTCGTGTCGCAAGCCCTGCGCGACCGGGTGGAACAGGCCGTGGCCGAACTGGGCTACGTGCCCAACCGCGCCGCGCGCGCCCTCGCCTCCGCGCGCTCGAAAGTGATCGCCGTGCTGGTGCCCTCGCTGTCCAACGCCGTCTTCACTGACGTCCTGGCCGGCATCCAGGATGCGCTGGACCAGGACGACTACCAGCTCCTGATCGGCAACACGCGCTATTCGGACGCCGAGGAAGAAAAGCTGCTCGGCATTTACCTGCAATCGAATCCCGACGGCATCCTGCTCTCCGGCCTCAGCCACAGCAAGCGCGTGCAGCAGATGCTGACCAGCTCCCGCGTGCCCATCGTCTCCATGATGGACATGTCGGCCGATCCGGCCCAGCTGTCGGTGGGCTTCTCGCAGCAGGAGGCCGGCCACGCCATGACGCGCTACCTGATCGACAAAGGCCACAAGCGCATCGGCTTCATCGGCGCCCAGCTTGACGAGCGTACGCTGAAGCGCGCCGACGGCTACCGCCAGGCCATGCAGGAAGCCGGCCTGCTCGACGCCAAACTGGAAGTGATGGTGCCCGATCCCTCCACCATCGCGCTGGGCGCCGAGCTGCTGGGCCGCATGCTGGCCAAGGCGCCCGACTGCACGGCCGTCTTCTGCTGCAACGACGACCTGGCCCACGGCGCCATCTACCAATGCCAGCGCCGCGGCATCTCCGTGCCCAGGCAGCTGGCCATCTGCGGCTTCAACGACCTGCCCGCGTCGGCCTGGATGAATCCTTCCGTGACCACGGTCGGCACGCCGCGCTACCGCATCGGCCACGAAGCCGCCACCCTGCTACGCGCCGTCATCAAAGGCGAGCAGCCGCCGAATCCGCAGATTGATCTCGGATTCACACTCATGGCGCGCGAAAGCGCATAGAGGCCGCCATGAATCCTGTCGCCATGGATGCAATCAATGCCAGACAGGAGGGGCGATACGAAGAGGCCTTGCGCTTGCTGCAGCAGCAGTTCGACCAGGTCTCCGCCCACAACTACTTCATCACCATGTCCGAGTGGACCCAGCTGGCCGAAGAATATCCGCCCGCGCAGGCAGCCCTCGCCGCCGCGCGCGACGAGCAGGCGCGCCGCCTGCTGGACGGCGACGCCACCCTGTTTGTCGACCGCGACGCCACGGCGCACTCGCGCTTCCAGACCATCGTCAACATCAACGAAACGCTCAACGACAATCAGGCGACATACGCGCTGTTCGTCCAGCTGCTCTCGGCCCAGCCGGCGCTCGCCCGGCACGAGGCCTTCCTCGCCCTGCCCGCCGTGGTGGAAGCGGGCGACTTCGCCCTCGCCGAGCACTACATCGGCGACCCGCTGCCCCAGCTGGCGGAACTGAACCGCCTTAGCCACGAGCTGCCCCTGTTCCCCGAACGTGGAAAGGCGCCGCGCCTGGCGGCGGAGCTGTCGAACTTCATGACGGATGTGATATTGCGTCTTACCGTCCTGCAGGGACTCGGAAGAGAAGATGAGGCGGAGGCTTTATGCCGCGCCGCGCTGGCCGGCCTGGAATCAGACGACATGCGCGAACTCGGACTGCGCGAGCTTACCGCTCCCGGCACCATTATTCGCACGCTGGCATCAGCAACCAAATAAACCGATGAGATACGCCACCCGCCTTGCCGCCGCGCTCACGCTGCTGTTTTCCAGCGGCGCCTGGGCCGGACAGGAACTGCTGGACATTCCCACCCGCCCCGGCGCCACCGTCGCCGCGCTGGAAATGACGGGCGGCGGCGATGTCCGCTATGTGGTCGTCTACATGGTCGGCGGCTCCGGCCAGCGCTTCCTGCATGCTGTCAACCCCGATGATTTGCCCACCGATCCGGATACCCTGCTCGGCGCCCAGCGCCTGCTGGCCGACCGCGTCGGCGCCATGGTGGCAATCGATACCGCCAGCGACCATCCCGTGCTGGAGATGTACGACCGCCACAGTCCCGAGCACCAGCAGGACATCCACGCCGTCATCGCCGCCATGCGTGCCCGCCATCCCGGGGCGAAGATCGCGCTGATGGGCAGCAGCAATGGCGCCTGGTCCGCCGCCCTGCTGGCGGACCGCCTGGGCAAGGAAGTGGACGCGGTAATTCTCATCAGCGGCAATTCCGACGCCTGGACGATGGCCAGCGCCCTCAAACAGCCCGTGCTGGGCGTCCACCACCGCCGCGACGCCTGCCTGCAATTCGCCGACAGCTATCCCAAGGCGCACTTCCATCCACTGATCGTGGTGGACGACCCGCGCTTCCCGCCCGTCTATCCGTACACGCCGCGCGACTGTGGCTGGGAAAGCGCCCATACCCTGCACGGCCGCCGCGCCCAGGTCTACGCCGCCATCGCCGACTGGCTCCTCACCGGCAAACTACGCGAAAAGATCGAATGACCTGGCAACCGGCTGACGGCCGGATGCTGCGCCGCAGCACAAAATCTTCTTTACAAATCCACACCAGCCGCTAAACTCTCGCCTTGAATGTTAGCGCTAACAGTTTTACACAAAAATGACACAAGAAACGAGACAAACACGCTGGGTGGTCATGGGCGTCAGCGGCTGCGGAAAAAGCTCCGTCGGCCAGCGCCTGGCTGACACGCTCAACGTCCCCTTCATCGAAGGCGACAGCTTCCACAGCCCGGAAAACATCGCCAAGATGGCCGCCGGCATTGCGCTCACCGACGAGGACCGCGCCGGCTGGCTGCAATCGCTGCAGGAGCAGATCCGCAGCGCCCGAGAAAACAATTCCGGCCTGGTGATCTCCTGCTCCGCCCTCAAGCGCCGCTACCGCGACGTGCTGCGCGCGGGCGACCCCGAACTCCACTTTGCACACCTGAGCGGCAGCCGCGAACTGATCGCCTCCCGCATGCAGGAACGCACCGGACACTATATGCCGCTCTCGCTGCTGGATAGCCAGCTGGCCGCGCTGGAGCCGCTACAAGCCGACGAACAGGGCATCGAACTCGATATCCTCTGTCAGCCGCAAGACCTGGTCAGCACCATTTTGCAGTCATAAAAAAGCAGTACACAACAGCACTTAACAATCCCCAAGGAGACGAAATGCTCAAGCCAAAACACATCCTGACAACCTCGCTGCTGGCCATGGCGGCCCATGTCGCCGGCGCCTACGCCGCCGATGCCGCCCCTGATGCAGCCGCGGCAGACACCACGCCCAAGGCAGGCGCCGCAACCGACAACGGCGCTATTCAGGAAGTCATAGTTACCGCTACCAAGCGCGCCACCAGCCTGCTGAAAACCCCGCTGGCGATCACCGCCCTGGACTCGAAGTCGCTGGAAGATAATCACGTCAAGAACCTGGAAGACATCACCCACCTGACCCCGAGCTTCCAGGCGACCGCCCAGGGCGACCACGCCGTGCTGCTGCTGACCATGCGCGGCATCGGCAACGACGGCGCCAAGACCGAGCAGGCCGACCCGGAAGTCTCCGTCTACGTGGACGGCGTCTACGCACCGCGCGCCGAAGGCGCCACCACCCTGCTGTTCGACATGGACCGCGTGGAAGTGATGCGCGGCCCTCAGGGCACGCTGTGGGGCCGTAACTCCACCGCCGGCGCCGTAAACATGGTGACGGCCAAGGCCAAGTTCGGCGTGCAGGAAGGCTCGGCCGACCTCACCATCGGCAACTACAACCGCGTCGGCACCCGCCTGACCTACAACATCCCCGTCAACGACCAGTTCGCGCTGCGCGTGGCCTATGCCGGCGAACAGCACGAAGGCTACGTCGACTACCAGAACCCGCCCAATGTGCCGGGCCTGGACAAGAACCACTTCGTCACCGGCGGCGACAAGTACAACGCCCAGGACCAGAAGGCCCTGCGCCTGTCCGCCGCATGGCAGCCGACCACCGACATGCGCTGGGACCTGTCGTACGAGACCTTCCTCGACAACGGCACCCCGTCGATGAACCTGAACCAGACCCCGCGTCCGGGCACCGACCTGTGGTCGGCCCTGATCCAGGTCGCGCCCTACCTGCACCGCAAGGTCGACACCGTCCGCACCCGCATGGACTGGAACCTGACGCCCGACGTCGACCTGGCCTTCATCGGCGGCACCCAGCGCACCGACGGCGCCGAGCAGTTCGACGCGCGCGGCGGCTACGTCGTGCCGACCAGCGACACCACCGGCGGCATTCTGCGTAACACCCGCATCGACTGGGAGCACTACACCAACTCCAGCGCCGAATTCAACCTGAAGTCCTCGGGCAAGAAGACCGTCGACTGGCTGCTCGGCATGTACTACTTCCACGAGCGCGCCGCCATCCGTCTCGACCAGCCTGCCTACTCCGGCACCGAGGCAGGCTATGGCTGCACCACCTGCGGCTGGCCTGCGCTGACCTCGAACAGCTTCTACCAGCCGGCAGAATCGGTGAAGTCCTCCGCCCTGTTCACCCAGGACGTGTGGAACGTGTCCGACCGCTTCCGCCTGACCGGCGGCCTGCGCGAGACCTGGGACCAGAAGCGTAACTTCGGCGGCGTGAACTACTACTGCCCGACCACCCAGCCGAACGGCAAGCCATGCCTGCCGATTTCCTCGTCGGACAATCCATGGGACGTCGGCTACGTGCCGAATCCTTCCGTGATCGGCCCGGACGGCAAGCCTGCCACCTCCAACATCGGCGCCGCGCATTGGCACCACACCACCTGGCTGGTGAAGGCCGACTACGACATCACGCGTGACCTGCTGGGCTACGCCAGCGTGGGCACCGGCTACAAGTCCGGCGTGCTGACCGACGGCGGCGTGCACACCGATCCGGAAACGCTGACCAGCTATGAACTGGGCCTGAAGGGCAAGGCCATGGGCGGCAAGGTCACCTGGAGCACGGCCGCTTACTACGCCAAGTTCAAGGGCTACCAGGTGTCGATCCCGACCACCTTCCCCAACGGCGCCAGCTTCCTGCTGACGGCCAACGCGGAAGGCGCCAAGGCGTCCGGTCTGGAAGGCGAGATCAAGGCCCGCCTGACCCCGCGCGACACGCTGCAGATCGCCGCGTCCTACCAGCACACCGAAATGGACAACCTGCTGACTTCCGACGCCGACGTCTCCAGCAACAACAACCTGCACGTTCCAGGCTCCACCGCCCTGGTGCGCAACCTGAAGGGCAACGAGCTGCCGCACGCTCCGCACTTCTCGGCCACCGTCGCGTATGAGCACCGCTTCACCCTGGACAGCGGCGCCAAGGTTATGCCGCGTATTAACACGCACTTCGAAACGGCCACCTGGCTCGACATCTTCAACGATGGCGATCCGGATAAGCAGAAGTCGTACACCCGTTCCGACGTGGCCGTGCGCTACGAACCTGCGGGCGACAAGCACTGGGCCATCGAAGGCTTCGTGCAGAACCTGGAGAACAAGGACGTGAAGTCGAACATCAACATCGTCAACGTGTCGCCGGCCACCGCTGCTGCGCCGGTATGGCAGGCGATGTACCTGGCTCCACGCACCTTCGGCGCCCGCCTGACCGTAGACTTCTAAGTCCATGACCCGGCGCGGATTGGAGTAAACTCCCGTCCGCGCCGTTTTTGGCATATTCAGAAAGCTACCGTGTCCCCCCTCTCCTGGCGCGAAAAATTCAGCTATGGCGTGGCCGATATGGGTTTCAATTTTTATTGGACCAATATCGCCACCTTCCTGCTGATCTACTACACCGACGTCTTCGGCATCTCGGCCGCCGCCGCCGCGTCGATGATGTTCGCGATTAAAATCGTCAACGCCTTCACCGATCCCCTGATCGGCGCCGCCGCGGACCGCACCACGACCCGCTTCGGCAAATTCCGCCCTTATCTGCTGTGGATGCCGCTGCCTTTGGCCTGCGCCGCATTCCTCACCTACACCACGCCCGATCTGGCCGCAGGCGGCAAACTCGCCTGGGCTTACGGCACCTATCTGCTGATGATGGTGTGCTACACCGGCATCAATATTCCGTACAACGCCCTGTCCGGCGTGCTCTCCGCCGATCCGCAGGAACGCTCCACCATCAACGGCCTGCGCTTCATCTTCGCCTTCGCCGGCAGCACCCTGGTGACGGCCGCCACGCCGGCCATGGTTCATTGGCTGGGACGGGGCGACGAAAAGCTGGGCTGGCAGCTGGCCATGCTGGCGTGGGCTGTCTTCGCCTCGGGCCTGTTCGTGCTGACCTTCCTGAATACGAAAGAGCGCATCGCGCCTTCCGCCACCCAGCGCAGCAACGTGGCGCAGGATGTGCGCGACCTGGCGCAGAACCGTCCCTGGATGGCGCTGTTCTTCCTCGCCCTGATCATCATGGTGACGATCACCCTGCGCACCAGCAGCGCCGCCTACTACTTCAAATACGTGGTGGGACGTCCCGACCTGATGGCGGGCTTCGTCCCCGCCTACATGATCTCGGCAGCCGTCGGCGCCGCCCTCACCCCGCTGATGACGCGCTTCATCGACAAGAAGAAGCTGATGATGATCCTGATGAGCTGCACCGCCCTGCTCTCGGCCGCCTTCTACTTCGTACCGAAGGACCAGATCGCGCTGATGTTCGCCCTGCAGATCGCGCTCGGCCTCGTGCTGGGTCCCAAGTCGCCGCTGGCCTTCTCCATGTACGCCGACACCGCCGACTACAACGAATGGCGCACGGGCCGCCGCGCCACGGCCATGACCTTCGCCGCCGCCACTTTTTCGCAGAAGCTGGGCACCGCGCTGGCGGTCGCCGTGATCGGCGCCATCTTCACCGCCTTGGGCTATGTGCCCAACGCGGCGCAGACTTCCGGCTCGCAGGCGGGCATCGTCTGGCTGATGTCCTTCATTCCCGCCGCCTTTGCCGCGCTGGCGGTCGCCGTCATGTTCTTCTATAAGCTAGACAAAGCCACGCTGGCGGGCATCCAGGCCGACCTGGCCGCCCGCAAGGCACAGTAAACGCATAATCCACACGGAGATTTTTCATGTTACGCCCCACCCACAACGGCGACCGCTACGAACTGACCAGCGCCACGGCCATGCCGCGCGCCGCAGGCTTCCTGTGGAACCGCAGGATGATGATCCAGATAACCTGCCGTGGCTACGCCGTGTCCCAGTTCATGCAGCCGGAGCCGGCCAAGTACGCCCACGCGCCCAATCTGGAGGCGAAAACCTTCATGCAGCCGGAACAAAACTACTACGCCCACCATCCGGGCCGCTTCTTCTACATCAAGGACGAGGAAACGGGCCAGCTGTTCTCCGCGCCCTACGAGCCGGTGCGCGCGCCCGTCGACAGCTTCAATTTCTCCGTCGGTAAAAGCGATCTGGCCTGGACCGTGGAGCACCTGGGCGTGCGCGTCGAACTGACCATGAGCATCCCCACCGACGACGTGGTCGAACTGTGGTCGCTGAAAGTCACCAACCTGTCCGGCCGCGCGCGCAAGCTGAGCGTCTATCCCTACTTCCCGATCGGCTATATGTCGTGGATGAACCAGTCCGGCGAATACCGCGGCGACCTGGGTGGCATTGTCGCCAGCTGCGTCACCCCGTATCAGAAGGTGGCCGACTACTTCAAGCAAAAGGACTTCAAGGACAAGACCTACTTCCTGTGCGAAGAAGCGCCAGCATCGTGGGAAGTCAAGCAGGAAGCCTTCGAGGGCGAAGGCGGCCTGCATAACCCCAGCGGCACGCAATCGGAACTGCTGGGCAAAGGCGACGCCCGCTACGAAACGCCTGCCGCCGTGGTCCAGTACCGCCTCGAGCTGGCCGCCGGCGCCGACCACGACTACCGCTTCATCTTCGGCCCCGCCTTCGACGATGCCGAAATCCGCTCCATGCGCAGCAAGTACCTGAGCGCCGAGGCCTTCGCCGCCGCCCGCGCCGACTATGCCGCCTACGTCGCCGGCGGCGAGGGCGTGCTGCGCATCGAGACGCCGGACGCGGACCTGGACAACTTCGTCAACCACTGGCTGCCGCGCCAGGTCTTCTACCACGGCGACGTGAACCGCCTCAGCACCGATCCGCAGACCCGCAACTACCTGCAGGACAATATGGGCATGAGCTTCATCAAGCCCGCCGTGATGCGCGCCGCCTTCCTCCACGCGCTGTCGCAGCAGGAAGCGACGGGCGCCATGCCGGACGGGATCCTGCTGGCCGAAGGCGCGGAGCTCAAATACATCAACCAGGTGCCGCACACCGACCATTGCGTGTGGCTGCCCGTCGCGCTCAAGGTCTACCTGGACGAGACCAACGACTACGCCATCCTTGATGAAGTGGTGAAGAATCCGAAGACGGGCGAAACCCACACCGTCTTCGAGCGAGTCAGCCGCGCCATGGACTGGCTGCTGCACGCGCGCGACCATCGCGGCCTGAGCTTCATCGCCCAGGGCGACTGGTGCGACCCGATGAACATGGTCGGCTACAAGGGCCACGGCGTCTCCGGCTGGCTGACCGTCGCCACCGCCTACGCCCTGAACCTGTGGGCCGCCATGGCCGAGCGCCACGGCCAGACCGACGCCGCGCGCCGCTTCCGCAGCGGCGCCGATACGGTCAACGGCGCCGCCAACAAGCACCTGTGGGACGGCCAGTGGTACGCGCGCGGCATCACCGACGACGGCGTCTCCTTCGGCATCAGCAAGGACGTGGAAGGCCGCATCTACCTCAATCCCCAAGCCTGGTCCATCCTGGGCGGCGCGGCGGACAAAGCCAAAACGACCGCCATGCTGGAACAGGTGGAGCAGCAGCTGTCCACGCCTTACGGCGTCGCCATGTTCGCCCCGCCCTATAGCACCATGCGCGACGACGTGGGCCGCGTGACGCAGAAGCATCCGGGATCGGCGGAAAACGGCGCCGTGTATAACCATGCAGCCATCTTCTACATCTACAGCCTGTACACCATCGGCGAATCGGACCGCGCCTACAAGCTGCTGCGCCAGATGATTCCCGGCCCGGGCGAGCAGGATTACCTGCAGCGCGGCCAGCTGCCCGTCTTCATCCCCAACTACTACCGTGGCGCCTACCACCAGTATCCGCGCACGGCGGGCCGTTCCAGCCAGCTGTTCAACACGGGCACGGTGTCCTGGGCCTACCGCTGCTTGATCGAAGGCCTGTGTGGCCTGCGCGGCGATGGCGACGCCCTGCTGGTGGCGCCGCAGCTGCCGAAGGAGTGGGATCAGATCAAGGCGGTGCGCGCCTTCCGTGGCGCGACCTTCAAGGTCAGCATCCGTCGCGGCGACGTGAGCGCGGTCAGCGTCAAGCAGGACGGCCAGCAGCTGCCCGGCGCGCGCGTGACAGCCTTCGCGCCCGGCCAGGTGGTCGAACTGGAAGTGCTGATTCCCCGTTAAGGCTCGGTGGACGCCAGCATGGCCGCCACGGCGGCGGCCAATGGCGCCTGCCCAAGACGGAACAGGCGCTTGACGGTGGCTTCGTCAAAATAGCGGCTGTAGATCGGCAGGGCCGCCTGGTCCGCGATCAGGGATTTCACCGCCATCGCATAGTTGCGCCGCTCGCTGGCCGACAGGCTGCGGCGCGACACGTAGATCCCCGTGAACTGCGATTCCGCCTCCGGCAAGGGAATCACTTCCAGCTGCCCGCGAAAGCGCTCCATGCGCAGAAACTTGGTATAGATGGGCGGCGAAGCCAGCGTGCCGTCGGCCCGTCCCAACTCCATCTTGTTGAACACCGTGTCGAAGTCGCTCACCGACTCCAGCCGCCCGGTGGAGGCCAGCCTGCCCAGCAGGGTCTCGATGGCCGGGTCGTAGCGTATCCCGCGCGTGATATTCAGCCGCCCCGTGCCATGCGCCACAAAATCGGCCAGCCCCGTGTACTGCCTGTCGTCGCGGCGGAACAGCACCAGGTCGTACTGCAGATAGGCGTAGGGCAGATAGCTGGCGTAGGCGTCGCGCTCCGGCAGATGCACCGCGCCCATGGTCATGTCGATGCGCCCCGCTTCCATTTCCACGAACAGGCGCTGGCGCGGCAGCCAGATGAACTTCACTTTGCAGCCGGCCCGGCGCGCCACTTCCTTGACGATGTCCACCGCCGCGCCGGCCACCTTGTCGCCATCGCGGTAAGCCGACAAGCCCAGGTCGCTGACGCCAACCCGCGTCATCGCCGGGCAGTCGCCAGCCGCCGCCCCGGCCAGCAATGGCAGGCAGCAAACAATCGACATTCCCAACTGGCGCAAGAAAACCATATGGCGAACTGACTCCGGGTTGTGTTACCTCAAAGAATTATGTCTTGTCCCAGCAACGAGCAAGCCTGGAAAAAGCAATTCCGATTCCAAAAAGGAAATTTCTATGTTTTTTATGATAACCTGTTACTTATCCGGTGCTAGTCATTCCCGCCCAGCCTTCGCAGAGGCTGCACCAGAACTCTTATAAATAAAATCAAAGGGATAGCACTATGAGACCAACTGCGCTTTTGGTGGCGGCAGCATTGTCGTCAGTGATGACTTCATCATCCGTACTGGCCAATGTCATCGGATGGACGCTGGAAACCTCCTCCATCAGCATCAACAATACCACCCACATGGGCTCCGTCTCGCTGGGTGGCAGCCAGTTTTCGTTCACCGACTATGGCAATGTGGGCCTGGCCTTCTACAACGACAATCCTGGCTCCAATAGCCAGGCCTCGATCGCCGACTTCATCAAGAGCAGCAATTTATTCGGCCTGACGCCGATCACCGTGCTGCAGAACAGCGTGTCGAACGATAACGTCAACCAGAATGGCTTCGTCATCACCGGCGCCAGCCCGGCGTTCAACTATCTGGCGGTCCATATCGGCGGCGGCGAGATGCTGTTCCACTGGTCCACCGCCGTGAGCGATTTCACGCTGAACGGCCCCAGCCTGAGCAACTATCGCGCCTATGTCCCGCCAGGCTCGACGCTAAGCAGCACCCAGCCTGGCGTTGTGCCGGAACCGGGCACCGTCCCGCTGGTGTTCGCCGGCCTGGGTTTGCTGGGCCTCATGCTGCGCCGCCGTCAGCAAGCTTAAGCGGCGGGGGCCTTGCGCCGCCGGCGCGCGTTCTTGGGGTCGGCGATCAGGGGGCGATAGATTTCGACGCGGTCATGCTCACGCAGCACCGTGTCCAGCGTCTTTTTCTTGGCGTAGATGCCCACCGCCATGGTGGCCAGGTCGATCTCCGGCGCGGCCTGCAGCACCCCGCTCAGGCGCACAGCCTGTTCCAGCGTCGTGCCCGCCTCCACCTGCAGATCGCGCAGGAATTGCAGCGCCTCGCTGGCATAGCACACCTGCACGTTCAATAATTCAGCCATACACCGTTTCCGCCCGTTTGCAGAAGGAATCGACCATGCTGTTGGCGATCATGCCGAACACGGGGCCGATCAATTGTTCCAGGATCATGCTGGAAAACTCGTAATGCAGGTCCAGCTCCACCTTGCAGGCGTCCTCGCGCAGGGGCTTGAAGTTCCAGGTGCCGTCCAGCGCCTTGAAAGGACCGTCCACCAGCTTCATCTTGATCGTCGTGTACGGCGTATTGACGTTGGAGGTGGTAAAACTCTGGCGCACGCCGTGGTACTGGATGCCCAGGCTGGCCGTGACCGTGTCTTCGCCTCTTTCGCGGATCTCGACCCCGCCGCACCATGGCAGAAACTTGGGATAATCCTCGATCGCCGCCACCAGCTCGAACATCTGCTGCGCGCTGTAACCGAGGAAGACTGATTTGTGGACTACTGCCATTGCCTAACCATTTGCTATGATGTTGAATTATTCGCGATATATGTCGCGAAACCGATAGTTTAACCGACCCGCGTTCGTTTTTGCCTCATGACCATTGCTGATAACAAAAAAGCCTTTTTTGACTACTTCATCGAAGACCGCTACGAAGCGGGCCTGGTGCTCGAGGGATGGGAAGTCAAGGCGATCCGCGACGGACGCGTGCAGATCAAGGAAGCCTACGTCACCATCAAGGGCGACGAGCTGTTCCTGTTTGGCGCCCACATCAGCGCCCTGCCCACCGCCTCCACCCACATCAGCCCGGAAGCCGTGCGCACCCGCAAGCTGCTGCTGCACCGCCAGGAGATGGACAAGCTGATCGGCAAAGTCACCCGCTCCGGCTACACCCTGGTGCCGCTCAACCTGCACTTCAAAGGCGGCCGCGTGAAATGCGAAGTGGGCCTGGCCAAGGGCAAGAAGATGCACGACAAGCGCGCCACGGAAAAGGACCGCGACAACAAGCGCGAAGTCGAGTCGGCCATGAAGACCCACCGCCGTTGATTCGACGATAATTCGCCGATATTGCAGAGTTGTTTTCTCGTGTCGCCCAATTTCTAATTAGAAACATTCGTGTTACACTTCTCGTTGCAGTGCAACCTGCGCAGTGCTATCCGTTTATTGACCGACACGAGGCAATCATGGTGCTCAAATCCTTTGCAACAACTGGAGCCGGTCTGGCTGTCGCCCTGATGATGGCGGGATGCGCGGCCCAATACTCGCCTACCCCGCTGGCCAGCAATTTCCCGATCATCAAGCAGCCCAAGCTGCAGGCCGCCAGCCACTGGGGCATCATCACCGACAATATTGAAAAGCAGCTGCTGATCCAGGTGGCCAAGGCGCCGCCGCGCCCGCTGTACATCAGCGAGCCGCTGCAGCCTTCGCCCTTCCAGCACGCAATGGCGGCCCAGCTGATGACTTCCCTGGTCAATGACGGCTATGTGGTGTCCAAGAATCCCGCCGGCTCGCTGCGCATCGACATCGACGTGCAGGCCGTGACCTTCACCGCCGACCGTCCGCAATACCGCTATCACGGCCAGGCGGCCACCCTGGGCGCCGGCGTATGGGCGCTGACGGAAGTGGAATTCCCCGTGGCCGTGGTGGGCGCCGCCGGCGGCTACGACGCCTACAACTGGTTCAACGCCCAGTTCGCGCCGGGCGCCACGCCGAAGACGGAAATCATCGTCACCGCCTCGGTCAGCGACCAGTACCGCTACGTGGCGCGCAATACCTCGGCCTACTACGTGGCCGACACCGACCGCATCCTGTACGGCATCAACGATCCCGTTCCGGCCCTGCCGGAAGCACCCAAGCTGACCCGCCTCTTCAAAGTCCGCGGAGACATGTAATGCTGAAACACCTGGCCAAGGCTACCCTGCTGGCGCTGCCGCTGCTGCTGGCGGCCTGCTCCTCCAATCCGACCAAGGACGAGGGCAACTATTCCACCGTTTCGTCCAACCAGTTCATCGAGGCCAATTACAAGGCGGGCGATTCGCTGCTGCATCAACTGAGTGGCAAGGTCATGGCGGACAAGCCCGTCATCATGGCCACCATCGTCAATATCGACGCGCTGGAACAGACTTCGACCCTGGGCCGGCTGGTGTCGGAACAGCTGTCCACCCGCCTGGCGCAAGGCGGCCTGAACATGCTGGAGATGAAGCTGCGCAACAGCGTCTACCTCAAGCGCAATACGGGCGAGCTGATGCTCACGCGCGAGATCGGCGAGGTGGCCCAGGCCCACGATGCGCAAGCTATCGTCGTCGGTTCCTACGCGGAGACCAGCGATATGGTCTTCATCAACGTCAAGGTCATCCAGCCCAACACCAACTACGTGTTGGCTGGACAGGATTACGTGCTGGCCAAGGAAGCCATCGTCCGCTCCATGCTGCAGCAGCACTAAGCTGCTAACTTTACAGCAGCCGGGGCAGCACGTCCTCGGCTGACGCCTCCACTTTCAAGCCAATCAGCTCGTCCGCGCGCGTCTTGCCCATGTTGATGGCGGCGATAGGCTTGCCTGCCTCGGCCGCCAGCTTGCAGAAGCGGAAGCCGGAAAACACCATCAGCGACGAGCCCACCACCAGCAAGGCGTCGGCCTCCTGCATCCAGCGCAGGGCTTCGGCCGTGCGCTGGGCGGGAATGTTATCGCCGAAGAAAATCACATCGGGCTGCAGCACGCCGCCGCAGCGTTCGCACTCGGGCACGCGGAAGTGCTGCAGGGCGTCCAGTTCGATTTCCGCGTCGCCGTCGGGACGCGCTTCCGGCACAACCTCGCCGCCGCCGTCGGCATATTCCACGGCCAGTTCCGGGTTGGTCTCCAGCAGCCGCCGCTGCAGGGCGTCGCGCTGGTACAGGCTGCGGCACTCGAGGCAGACTACGCCATGGATATTGCCATGCAGCTCGATCAGCTTGCTGCTGCCGCCGCGCTGGTGCAGGCCGTCCACGTTCTGCGTGATCAGGGCGCCAACGCGGCCGCCCGCCTCCAGTTGGCCCAGCGCATGGTGGCCCGCGTTGGGACGGGCCTGCGCCAGGGTGGGATAGCCGGCCATGCTGCGCGCCCAGTAGCGCCGGCGCACGGCGGGATCGCGGCGGAAGTCCGGCCCCTGGATCGGGGTGCGTCCGCGCCGCACGCCATCCTTGTCGCGATAGTCGGGAATGCCGGACGCTGTGCTCATGCCGGCGCCGGAGAGAACCAGCACATTGCGGTGCCGGTCGAGAAATGATGCCAGTTCGGCAAGCTGCTCAGTATTCATGGTGGCGACATGCTAGCATGGGTAAAAAATATTCTCCCGGCGGAGAACCATTTGCTTTCGTTGAGGCATTAACGGGAAACATGGAAGGAGTACGGATGCGGCGTGGTGGAAACCCGGCGACGGGTGCGCTGGTGGAATCGGACGAGGTGGGGCTGCTGCGGCAAGTCGCCACCGGGGACAGGCTCGCCTTCGAGACCCTGTTCCGCGCCTATTTCCCGCGCCTGACGCGGTTTCTGGGACGCTTCTCGCGCAGTCCTTCCCTGATCGAGGAGATCGTCAACGACACCATGCTGGTGGTGTGGCAGAAGGCGGCGACCTTTGACCAAAGCTGCAAGGTATCGACCTGGGTGTTTGCGATCGCTTACCGCAAGGCGCTCAAGGGCATGAATCTGAGCGACGATCCGGTGGATGCGGACGGCGCCGAGTACGAGGACGAGAGCGGCCATCAGCCGGAGCAGGAACTGGGCCGGCGTCAGCTGCGGCGCACCGTGCTCGAGGCGCTGGACCAGCTGCCCGCGGCCCAGCGCGTGGTGGTGGCGCTGACCTACTACCACGAGATGGCGTATCAGGACATCGCGGACATCGTCGGCTGTCCCGTCAACACGGTCAAGACGCGCATGTTCCACGCGCGCCGCCGATTGCAGGACACGCTGGCAAGTGAAAGGGAACAAAGCCTATGAACGGGCGCATTTTCAGACTGGATATTCCGGCGCACCAAACGGTGCAGGAGCTGCTGCCGTGGTATGCGACGGCGCAGCTGAGCGAAGAAGACATGGCGAAGGTGGAGGCGCATCTGCACGGCTGCGTCCAATGCCAGCAAGACCTGCAATGGGAACGCGGCATGCGCGCCAGCGCCAATGCCGTCACCGGCGCCGACTCCGCCCAGCCGGAAGGCCTCGACGCCGACCGCGCTTTCGCCCGCCTGCTGCCCCAGCTCGGCGAGCAGGAACCCGCCGGCGTCCTCGCTGCGGCTGCGGCCAGTGCGGACAAGCCGCTGCCCTGGTGGCGCGCTGCGGCGGCGAATCAGCCGTCCTGGCTGCGCTGGGCGGCCTTGGCGCAGTGCGTGATCATCGCCGGCCTGCTGATCCTGCTGGGCCGCCCCGATGCGCCGGTCGAATACCGCGCCATGGGCGCCGCCGACGCCAATGTCAACGCCAGCTCCGCCAACCTGGTCGTCATCTTCCAGCCCGACGCCACAGAGCACGCCCTGCGCGCGGCGCTGCAAGCCCAAGGCGCGCGGATCGTCGACGGCCCGACCGTGACCGACGCCTATCTGCTCGCCGTGCCGCCTGCGGAGCGCAGCCGCATCCTGCAAGCCCTGCGCGCCGATCCCGCCGTCAAGCTGGCCGAATCCATCGACAGCGGAGGCGCGCAATGAACGCCGCATCGCGCCTCGCCAACGCCGCCTTCGCCGTCCTGACGCTGCTGGCCGCCGCAACACACGCCACCGCCGCTACACCGGACGGCTTCGCGCCGCCCGAGCCCACTTCCGTGGCCCCGTCCAGCGCCAGCGATAGCGTGGAGCTGGACGACCACAAGCTTCTGGTCATGCTGCGCCTCCCCGCGCCCCACTTCCGCCCGGACGCCAGCTACGGCGGCCACTACCCCGACGACAGCAGCCGCAGCGGCCGCCGACGCACCGCAGAAGCTCTGGCCAGACAGCACGGCCTGACCCTGCTCGAAGACTGGCCTATGCCAGCTTTGAACGTCGACTGCTTCGTCATGCAATACCCCGACAACGCCAGCGCCGAAACCACACTGGCCCAGCTATCCCACGACCCGCGCGTGGCCTGGGCACAGCAGGTGGCGCTCTACCACGGCCTCGCAGCCAGCGCCAGCGACGCCCTCTCGCCTGTGCAACCGGCCGCAAAGCAATGGCGCCTGGCCGACATCCACCAGGTCACGACAGGCCGCAGCGTCAACGTCGCTGTCGTCGACAGCGGCATCGACGCCAGCCATCCCGATCTGGCCGGACAAATCAGCCGCAACGAGAACTTCGTCAGTACCAGCCCCGTGCCCGCCGAAGCGCATGGCACGGCGGTGGCGGGCATCATCGCCGCCCGCGCGGGCAATGGCGGCATCGTCGGCATCGCGCCCGACGCCCGCGTGATGGGATTGCGCGCCTGCTGGCAGATGCCGGACCAAAGCACCCGCTGCAACAGCTTCACGCTGGGCAAAGCGATCAACTTCGCCGTGATGAACAATGCGCGCATCATCAACCTCAGTTTGTCCGGCCCGCGCGACCGCCTGCTGGAACAGCTGGTCGATGTGGCGCTTGCGCGCGGCATCACCGTCGTCGGCGCAATTGATCCGCACGCGGCAACGCCTACTTTCCCGTCCAGCCATCCGGGCGTGCTGGCCGTCGCCGCCGAGCCAACGGGCGCGGGCCTCGGCGCCGCCAGAAGCGCAGACGCCGCAGCCGCCGCAGCGGCGCAAACGCCCGGCGTCGTGCTCGCTCCCGGACGCGACATCCCCGCCACGGCCCCAGGCGCACGCTGGCAATTCGTCAGCGGCAGCTCCTATGCGGCAGCCCACGTCTCCGGCATGCTCGCCTTGCTGAACCAGTTGCAGCCCGACGCGGGACCGGCCCAACTGCACCGCATGCTCGTCAGCGCCGACGGCAAAAACGCTGGTAATATCGACGCATGCGCTTCCATTTCCCGCCTGACCCGGGCCTGTCCCTGCGCCTGCGGCGCGCCCGCCACCACCGCCACGCTGACCCACGGCACCAGCCCGTGATGCTTCCCCGCGGCCAGGGCGCCGAGCCGCACGCAGCCGCGCACATCGGCGCCAGTGCCACCCTGCGACATCTGCCGCGCATGGGTGCGTATCTGCGTGCCTGTCTGCGCATCTGCTTGTCCTCCTGCGCGCTCGCCCTATCGCCGATGCCGCACGCAGCGGCGCAAACGGCCGTCAGCGCCAGCGTCAGCGCCTTGTCCGACTACCGCTATCGCGGCATCTCGCTCAGCGACGGCAAGGCCGCCGTACAGCTCAACGTCAATTTCGATCACGCGTCCGGCTGGTACGGCGGCGGCTTCGCCACCAGCTCGAACGTGGGCGACCTTAACGGAGCGCAGCTGATCGCCTACGGCGGCTACGCCCGGCGCCTGTCCAGCGGCGCCAGTTGGGAAGCAGGCTGCACCCGCACCGCCTTCACCCAATGGCACGCTTACGACTACTCGGAATGCTATGCAGGCGGCTCGCTGGAGCGCGTGTCCGCCCGCGTCTATTTCGCCCCGCGCTATCTCGGCCACGACAGCCGCACCGTCTACGGTGAGCTGAATGCCTTCTATCCTCTGCAAGAGCGCATCAACCTGATCGCCCACGCGGGATGGCTGCACACGCTTTCCGGCCAGGCTTACCCCGGCGTTCCCTCCGACACGCGCTACGACGCCCGCCTGGGCGTCAGCATCCAGCTGGGCGACTGGAACGCGCAGCTGGTCCGCTCATCCACGCAATCCGAACCCGCCTACTACCCCAACTACGGCCACTCGCCCCAAGCGTGGATATTGAGCGCCGTCTACTCCTTCTGAATTTTTTTGAACGGCAGTGAAACCTTCAACCGTGCGCGCGGCATCAACGGCAAACACGCACTGAAAGGAGCCGCTCATGAAATCCTTTACCCATCTGCGCGCCCTGGCCGCATTGGCCCTGGCCGCGTCACTGGCTGCCTGCGGCGGCGATGACAACAACATGGCGCCCGTCACAACGACAACGTCCATCCCGCCCGCCGTCGTCACCACTTTCACACTGACCAGCCTCGTCTCCGACACGGCAAGCGCAGCGCATACCGACAAGAACCTCGTCAACGCCTGGGGTGTCGCCTTCAACCCCACCGGCTACGTCTGGGTGGCCAACAACGGCACCTCCACCTCGACGCTATATGACGGCAACGGCGTGGCCCAATCGCTGATCGTCGCCACGCCCGACTCCCCGACCGGCATCGTCTTCAACGCCAGCGCCACCGACTTCCACGCCAGTCCCTTCATCTTCAGCACGGAAAGCGGCTTCATCGCCGCCTGGTCGCCCGCCGTGGACCGCAACAATGCCGTCAAGGTGGTCGACAACAGCGCCAGTGGCGCCGTCTACAAGGGCATCGCGCTGGCCAGCTACAACGGCGCCAATTACATCTACGCCACCGACTTCCACAACAAGCGCATCGACGTCTTCACCGCCAGCTTCGCCAAGGCCGCGCTGCCCGGCAGCTTCAGCGATCCATCCCTGCCTGCCAATTACGCGCCCTTCGGCATCCAGGCCATCGGTGACCGCATCTACGTCACTTTCGCCCAGCGCGAAGCCACCGGCGACGATGAAGCGCACGGCGCCGGCCTTGGCGTCGTCGACGTATTCGACACGGCGGGGAATCTGATCAAGCAGCTGGTGATGGGCGGCGCGCTCAACGCGCCATGGGGTCTGGCGATGGCGCCGTCCAATTTCGGCACCTTCAGCGGCATGCTGCTGGTGGCGAATTTCGGCGACGGCAAAATCAACGCCTATGATCCGGCCAGCGGCACACCGGCGGGCGCTCTGACCAAGGCCGACGGCAGCGCCATCGCAATCGACGGGCTATGGGGCATCGCCTTCGGCAACGGCGTCAACAGCCAGCCGACGAATACCCTGTTCTTCACCGCCGGCCCGTCCGATGAAGCGCACGGCCAGTACGGCCGTCTCGACATGATGTAGCGTTAAGCGAGGCGCGATTGCAGCTCCAGGACCGAGGCGCGCCATTCTTCGAAATGTTCGCTCTCGGCCCACAGCGCGCGCAGCTCCGACTGTTCGGACAGGATGCGTTCAATCGCCTGCTGCGCCTTTAGCGCCAGGTCGGCGCGGGGCTTGAACTTGGGCTTGCGCGCGTCGACCCACTCGTCCACCGCGGCGCTGTCCTCCGTCCGCTCGCCGCCCTTGCCCTGCAAGCGGGCCAGGACTTCGATCGCCACCAGCGCCTCGGCGGCGAACGGCGCCTCCAGTTCCGCGCCGCTGTCGAGCACCGTGTTCAGCGTGTCCGCCACCGCATCCATATTGGACACTTCATGCAGATCCTCCGCCCAGTCCTGTGCGAAGTCATTGCCAAACGCATCAACCGCCCAAGTTCCCATCCTGCCTCCTTTACGCCTTCTGTGATTTAACGACCTGCATGGCGGTGGCGATCAAGCCGCTCATCTCGCCCAGGTTGGCCGGGATGATAATCGAATTATTGGTTTTCGCCAGCTGCGCAAACGCGCCCACATATTGCTCGGCCACTTTCAGGTTCATCGCCTCGTCGCCGCCCGGCGCGCGGATCGCTTCGCCGACCTGGCGCAGCGCCGACGCATTCGCCTCCGCCAGCGCCAGGATCGCCGCCGCCTGGCCTTGCGCGCGATTGATGGCAGCCTGCTTCTCGCCTTCCGAGCGCGCGATCTGCGCCTCGCGCTCACCGGTGGCGATATTAATCTGCTCCTGCTTACGCCCTTCCGAAGCCGCGATCAGCGCCCGCTTTTCGCGCTCCGCCGTGATCTGCGCCTGCATCGCGTGCAGAATCTCCTTTGGCGGCGTCAGGTCCTTGATCTCGTAGCGCAGCACCTTCACGCCCCAGTTGGCGGCCGATTCGTCGATGGCGTTGACGATCGCCGTGTTGATGTGCTCACGCTCCTCGAAGGTCTTGTCCAGCTCCATGCGGCCAATCACGGAGCGCAGGGTGGTCTGCGCCAGCTGCGTGATCGCGCTGATGTAGTTGGACGATCCATACGACGCCCGCATCGGGTCCGTGATCTGGAAGTACAGAATCCCGTCCACCTGCAACTGCGTATTGTCCTTGGTGATGCAAACCTGCGGCGGCACATCCAGCGGTATCTCCTTCAGCACGTGCTTGTAGGCGACGCGGTCCACGAAAGGGATCACGATATTCAGCCCCGGCGCCAGCACCGCGTGGAAGCGTCCCAGCCGCTCGACCACCCACGCGTGCTGCTGCGGCACCACGTTGATGGTCTTGACCACGAAGACCAAAGCCAGCACAAAGATGATGAAGGTGACATTGCCAATACTGATGTCCATGGATTTCTCCGGTGAGTGAATCGTCTTCAGGCCGCGACGATAAGGCGGCTACCGCGCACTTCGCGGATCACGAACTGTCCCGGCGCGGCGGGCGCGCCAGGAGCCAGCTCCACATCCCACAGCGCGCCGCGGTACATGACGCGCGCCATGCCATCCTGCCACTCCGGCACCTGGATGGTTTGTCCAATATCGAGATTCACGCCCGGGTCGCGCGCCGCATCCACCTGGCGCGCGCGATAGCCGTATCTGCTGCGATGGAGCGCCGCCGTCGCCAGCACGCCCACCACGGCCGCCACCAGCAGCTGCACTTCCGATCCCGCGCCCAGCCACGCCGCAGCGCCGCCCGTCGCCACGCCGATGGCAATCATCAGCAGATAAAAGGTGCCGCTCAACAGCTCCAGAATCACGATCAGGCCGGCGGCCCCGAACCACATGCTCCAGTCGCTCATGATGTCCTCCCTTGCGTGAATTCCAAAAGTAAAAACCCCCGCTTCCCGGAGTGGGATGCGAGGGCTTTTACAGCGATGCAGATGGTATTGATGGTGTCGGTGTTACTTAACTCGATACCTTCAGTCTACGCCAACTTCCGCACACGTCAATTACTATTTATTTAACTCAGCCAGCTTCTGCCAGGTGTCCACCACCGAGTCCGGGTTCAGCGACATCGTCTCGATGCCCTGCTCCATCAGCCACGCGGCGAAGTCCGGATGGTCGGACGGCCCCTGGCCGCAGATGCCGATGTACTTGCCCAGCTTGCGGCAGGACTGGATCGCCATCGACAGCATGGCTTTCACTGCCGGGTCGCGCTCGTCGAAGTCCACCGCCAGCAGCTCCATGCCGGAATCGCGGTCCAGGCCCAGGGTCAGCTGGGTCAGGTCGTTGGAGCCGATGGAGAAGCCGTCGAAGTGTTCCAGGAACTGATCCGCCAGGATCGCGTTCGAAGGCACTTCGCACATCATGATCAGGCGCAGGCCGTTCTCGCCGCGCTTGAGGCCATTCTTCGCCAGCAGGCCAACCACCTTCTCCGCCTGGCCCAGGGTGCGCACGAAAGGCACCATCAGCTCGACGTTGGTCAGGCCCATCTCGTTACGCACGCGCTTCATGGCCGCGCATTCCATCTCGAAGGACTCGGCAAAGTCTTCCGCCAGATAGCGCGCCGCGCCGCGGAAGCCCAGCATCGGATTCTCTTCGTCCGGTTCGTAGCGCGAACCGCCGATCAGCTTCTTGTACTCGTTGGACTTGAAGTCCGACAGGCGCACGATGACCTTCTTCGGCCAGAAGGCCGCAGCGATGGTGGCCACGCCTTCGGCCAGCTTGTCGACGTAGAAGGCGCGTGGCGAGGCATGGCCGCGCGCCACCGATTCCACCGCCTTTTTCAGGTCGGCGTCGATGTTCGGGTATTCCAGGATCGCCTTCGGGTGCACGCCGATGTTGTTGTTGATGATGAACTCCAGGCGGGCCAGGCCCACACCGGCGTTCGGTACCGACTGGAAGTCGAAGGCCAGCTGCGGATTGCCCACGTTGAGCATGATCTTGGTCGGCAGCTGCGGCAGCTCGCCGCGCGAGACTTCCGTCACTTCCGTTTCCAGAAGGCCGTCATAGATCTTGCCCTCGTCGCCTTCGGCGCAGGACACGGTGACGAAGGTGCCATCCTTCAGCTTCTCCGTCGCGTCGCCGCAGCCGACAACGGCCGGCACGCCCAGTTCACGGGCGATGATCGCCGCGTGGCAGGTACGGCCGCCACGGTTGGTGACGATGGCGGAAGCACGCTTCATCACCGGTTCCCAGTTAGGGTCGGTCATGTCGGCCACCAGCACGTCGCCCGGCTGCACACGCTCCATCTCGGACGGATCGTGGATCACGCGCACAGGACCGGCGCCGATCTTCTGGCCGATGGCGCGGCCCGAGGCCAGCACCGTGCCGCTCGATTTCAGCTTGAAGCGCTGCTGCGCATCGCTCGACTTCTGCTGCGACTTCACCGTTTCAGGACGCGCCTGCAGGATATACAGCTTGCCGTCGCGGCCATCCTTGCCCCACTCGATGTCCATCGGACGGCCGTAGTGCTTCTCGATGATGACGGCGTACTTGGCCAGTTCCACCACTTCCGTGTCGGTCAGCGAGTAGCGGTTGCGCATTTCCACCGGCACGTCCACGGTCTTGACCGAGCGGCCAGCCTTGGCTTCGGCGGTGAATTCCATCTTGATCAGCTTCGAGCCGATATTGCGGCGGATAACAGGCGAGAAGCCCTTTTCCAGCATCGGCTTGTGGACGTAGAACTCGTCCGGATTGACCGCGCCCTGCACCACCGTCTCGCCCAGGCCATAGCTGGAGGTGACGAAGACCACGTCCTTGAAGCCGGATTCGGTGTCGATGGTGAACATCACACCGGCGGCGCCCAAGTCGGAGCGCACCATGCGCTGCACGCCCGCGGACAGCGCCACTTCGGCGTGGGTGAAGCCCTTGTGCACGCGATAGGAGATCGCGCGGTCGTTATACAGGGAGGCGAAGACGTGCTTCATCGCGTCCAGCACGTTGTCGATGCCGACCACGTTGAGGAAGGTCTCCTGCTGGCCGGCGAAGGATGCATCCGGCAAGTCTTCGGCGGTGGCGGAGGAGCGCACGGCAAACGACATTTCGGTCGACGAATCGGCCACCAGCTTTTCGTAGTAGGAGCGGATCTCGTTTTCCAGGCGAGGCTGGAACGGGGTGTCGACGATCCACTGGCGGATCTCGGCGCCCGCTTGCGCCAGGGCGCGCACGTCGTCGATGTTCAGATCCGACAGGCGGTCGGCGATGCGGTCGGCCAGCGACTTGCCGCTTTCACCCGCGTGCGACAGAAAATCGCGGAAGGCCTGGGCCGTGGTGGCAAAGCCGCCCGGCACGCGGACGCCCGCGCCGGCCAGTTGGCTGATCATTTCGCCGAGCGAAGCGTTCTTGCCGCCGACGGATTCCACATCCGTCATGCGCAAGTGTTCGAACGATGCGACGTAGACTGCCTGGCCGTCTGATGCTTGCTGCTGCTCCTTCAATGCTGCGTTGGACATAATTACACCTTTTTGATGATAGAAATCTTCCCGCGAGGCGCCGACATGATTCTTGTTATTCTTAGCGTCGTGCAGCACAATCTAACCGTTGGCGACCATTCTACAGCCTGCGGCGCAAATTGACGATTCACAATATCACTGGCACTTCCACATGACACAAGAACAACGACCTGCCTTGCCCGCTGCGGCCCGTACCGTATTTTTTGTTTCCGACGGCACCGGGATCACGGCAGAAACATTCGGTCACTCCGTTTTGACCCAATTCGACCTCCGCTTCCGCCAGATTCGATTGCCGTTTATTGATACGCTGGATAAGGCGTATGAGGCGGCGCGTAAAATTAATGAAGCATTTGAAGTCGATGGCCAGCGGCCGATTATTTTTTCCACTCTGGTAAAAACCGAATTATCGAATGTAATTCGGCAGTGCAAAGGCATGCATATGGACTTGATCCAGACCTTTGTCGCGCCATTGGAGCAGGAATTAAACGTCAAATCGACGCACACTATCGGTCGCTCGCATAATATCGTCGATAGTGAGGAATATAAGAACCGTATCGAGGCGATTAACTTCTCGCTGGCACATGATGACGGCCAGTCGCATAAGAATCTATCTTCTGCTGATGTGATTCTGGTTGGCGTATCGCGTTCCGGTAAAACACCGACCAGCTTATATCTGGCGATGCAATACGGCATCAAGGCGGCGAATTACCCCTTGATTCCGGACGATTTTGAACGCGGCAAGCTGCCATCCTCCTTATACGAATTCAAGTCCAAGATATTCGGCCTGACGATTACGCCCGAGCGCTTAACGGAAATCCGCAACGAACGCCGCGCTGGCAGTAAATATGCCTCGATTGAAAACTGCCGCTATGAGGTGAATGAAGCAGAAATGATGATGAAGCGCGAAGGCATTCGCTGGCTCTCGTCCACCACCAAGTCGATCGAGGAAATCTCCACCACCATCCTGCAGGAGATCAAGCCGAACCGGCGAGAATACTGATTCCTCCAAGATAAGCCCAGCCATCGGTTGGGCAAAAGCCCGCCCATTGGTTGGGCTTTTTTATGGGTTGTTCATGCCAATAATTGGCATGTACAAGCCAATTTTTTGCTTCTCAGCGCCTCACTGCCGGGAGCGGACAAGCGATGGAGGTGACATCAGTGGAGTCAACGACCCGTGACTTGTCTCCTGTTGCAATAACCTGGATCGTAGTTTTATCCATCAATACGATAAATTTCTCAGATCGCAGCAGGATTCTTCCAAACAAATACTTCTCATCACCCACATTCACTTTCGTCGGCAATACAGACGAGTTTCTGACTTGGCAAATTTCATCTTTCATGTGCTCTTGCCCTTTCGAATATGCGACAGTGACCCAGCCAGCAGTCGGCAACACCACCAAGGCTATAAGCCCTAGTCCACCAAGTAGAAGTGTCACGCATACTATTTTTACCTGAGGATCGAATTTCTTTCGACCTTGAAGCCAATTTCGCATTTTCTTAACCCACGCTGGCTCCGTCCTATTCTTTTTGACAGGAAATGAACTCAAAAACTCCAAAAGAAAAATATAAGCCGCAAAGAAAACAGCCAACAGCCCGGCATATAGCCATTCAACAAGCGGCCCCATAAATCCATTCAAAGCAGTTTCTTGCAAAGAATATCTACTCAACGAATCCCAACCCAGCACACCCCAATAGCCACTGTCATAGGAAAAGCCCGCAATCCATGCGGCAATTCCGATCAAGGCCATTATTAAGGGAATCCATTTGAGAAAATCAAACTCAACCGGCTTGACGGATGTCTTGGAGAACCTGTTCTTTTGGCTAATAGTTTGCATTTTTTAGATGGAAGAGAATGAAAGGACGTGACTGCCCCTGCCAGTATAGAATGGCAAAAACCGCCGTTACCGGCAGTGACAAATCTTAAATTTGTTGAGGAATTCTGAGCAGGAAGATCAGAAGAACTGGCGCCAGTCTTTCAGCCAGCCGGGGAATTCTTCCACCGGCATGGGTTTGGCGATGTAATAACCTTGAGCATAAGTGCAGCCCAGGCCCTGCAGGAAATCCCAGTCCTGCTTTGTTTCCACGCCAACCGCCACCGAGCGGCGTTCCAGGCTGCGCGCCAGGCCGAGGCAGGAACGCAATACGGTGCCGATGGCTTGCTTCTTCGAAGCGCCATCAACAAAACTGCGGTCGATTTTAAGCTCGGAGAAAGGAATCCGCGCCAGCAACTGGAGATTACTGCGACCCGTGCCATAATCGTCAATAGCAAGTCCGAAACCCAGCATGCGCAAGCGCAGCAGACGCTCAAGGAAATGGGGATCAGTAGTCAACACCGCTGATTCCGTCATCTCGAAAGTAATATAGTCGGCCAGGATGCGGTGACGCTCCAGGCAGGCCGTGATCTGCTCGATGAACTGGGGATGGGCCAGCGTCACCTGGTCAACATTGATGGAGAATGAGATCGGAATGCCCTGGTCGTGCAAGGTGCGGGCGGCGGCGACCGACTTTTCGATCATGCTCCAGTCGAGGAAATCGACACGCTGGTTATCCTCCAGCGCCTTCATGAAGCAGGCCGGCCCCAGCACGCCATGCTGCGGGTGACGCCAGCGGGCGAACATCTCCAGGCCTTTGACCTGGCCCGTTTCCAGCTCGATCTTGGGCTGGAAGAAAGGATCGAATTCGCGCGCCTGCAGGCCGCGTCCCACCTCGGAAAACGAGAATATGGGGCCGGCGCGGCAGATGCGCGCAGCTTCCAGCGGCGAGTAATTATTCAGCAGCGCTTCCAGCCGCGCCGGCACGACCGGCTTGGCGATGGCGCCCAGCATATTGATACCGTAGGCGATGGCCATGGTTTCGACGGAGAACAGCACGGCGCTGGTCTGCGCGCCAACCACGATGATGCCGGCCTGGCAGCGCGCCTCGGACAGGCGGCGGATCAGCTCCAGCGCATCCATCCCGGGCAGCGAAAGGTCGATGATGCCGATATCGACCGCCGGGTCGATACCGTTATCGAAGTGGCGCAGCGCCGTATGCCCGTCCGGCACTTGCGTGATGCGGCCCACGCCCATGTGGACCAGAATGTCGGCCAGCGCCTGGCGCTGGATCATGTCCCCTTCCGCTACCAGAAAATGCAATGCGCTGATCTCCATGCGTGCTCCAAGAATTTAGGCCTGATTTTGCCTGACTTGTTCGAAAAAGCAAACTGCGGCGCACGCGGCCACATTCAGCGATTCTACCTGCCCCAGGTGGGGAATGACCACCTGGTGCGTCGTCATCGACAGCAGATCGTCCGCCACGCCCTGCCCTTCATGGCCGAAAACCCAGGCCACGGGCCGGCGCAGGTCCATGTCGTACAGGCGCTGCTTGGCGTAGCCGCTGGTGGCCAGGGTGGCGATCTTCGATTCCGACACCAGCCGCGCCAGGTCCACGTTCTCGAAAATATCGAGCACAAAGTGCGCGCCCATCGCGGCCCGCAGCACCTTGGGCGACCAGCAGAAGGCCGTGCCCTCGCTGCAGTAGACCTGCCTGATGCCCGCTGCCGCCGCGCTGCGCAGGATGGAGCCGACATTGCCGGGGTCCTGCACATTGTCCAGCAGGACGGCCGAAACCGTCATCGGCTCGGTGACTTTGCGCTCCGGCGTATCGATCAGGAACATGATGCCGACGCCGTGCTCCACCTGGCTCAGCGTGTTGTACAGCGCATCCGGCAGACACAGAACGTGCGCATGCTCCGCCTGCAGCTGGCCCAGGATGCCCTGCACTTCCGGATTCTGCACTGCACTTTCGCTGACGATGCACTGCAGGGCATGGCCGCGCAGGTCAAGAAAGGCTTCGCACAGATGCACGCCGTCCAGCAGCGAACGGCCGGCCTTGCGTCGCGCCTGCGAGCTGGTGGCCAGCTTGTGCAGCTCCTTGTATTGCGCGTTGTCGCGCGAGGTGACGGTCTTCAAAACGGCACCTGTCCCTGCATGGTCTCGATCACCGCGCGCACGGGCGCGAAGGTGCGGCGATGCACGGGCGAAGCGCCGTGCAGCCGCAGGCGTTCCAGATGCAGCGCCGTGCCGTAGCCCTTGTGCTGGTCGAAGCAGTACTGCGGATACTGCTCGTGCAGTACCACCAGCGCCGCATCGCGCGCCGTCTTGGCCAGAATGGAGGCGGCGGAGATGGCGTCCACTTTGTCATCGCCGCCGACGATGGCGATGGACTGGATCTTCATCACGGGGCAGCGGTTGCCGTCGATCAGTGCCAGTGTGGGCCTGGTCTTCAGCGCTTCCACCGCGCGGCGCATGGCCAGCATGGAGGCCTGCAGGATATTGATCTTGTCGATCTCCTCTTCCGACGCTTCGGCGATGGCCCAGGCCAGCGCATTGGCCTTGATCAGCGGCGCCAGCGCGTCGCGCCTGGCTTCATTGAGTTTCTTCGAGTCGCGCAGGCCGTCGATGGGGCGCGACGGGTCGAGGATCACGGCCGCCGCGAACACGGGTCCGGCCAGCGGACCGCGTCCTGCCTCATCGACGCCGCAGATGATTTCATCCGGCGAAAACGGCAGGTCGTCAAACAAGCCGGGATATTGATTTTTCATTTTGCTTTGGCGTTGATCACGCGTTGATTACTCTGAGCACCGCATTGGCGCTCTCCACCGCGCTGTTGCGCAGCAGGCTGTGGTGCATTTCCGTGAAGCGCTGCGCCAGCTGCAGGCGGTGCGGGGCGTCGCTCAGCTGCTTCCACATGGCTTCCGCCAGCACTTTCGGGCTGGCGTCGTTCTGCAGCAGTTCGGGCACCAGGAATTCGCGCGCCAGGATATTCGGCAGGCCGATCCACGGCTGGTAGCCGAAGTGGCGCAGGATCTGCCATTCCAGCTCCATCATCTTGTAGGCGATCACCATCGGCTTCTTGAACAGCGCCACCTCCAGCGAGGCCGTGCCGGAAGCCACCAGCACCGCGTCGGCGGCGGCGATGGCCGTATGCGACTGGCCGTCCAGCAGCTGCACTTCCACATCCTGCAGGCCCGCCTGCTCGACGATCTGCAGGAACAACTGGCGCTGGCGTTCGCCCGCCATCGGCGCCACGAAGCGCAGCGAACGGTCGCGCTGTTTGAGCAGGCGCGCCGCGCCCACGAAGGCGGCCGTGTTGTACTTGATCTCGGACATGCGGCTGCCCGGCATGATGGTGACCACGTTGGCGTCTTCCGGCAGCCCGAGCATGCGGCGCGCGCCGATTTCGTCCGGAATCACGGGAATCAGCTCGGCCAGAGGATGGCCGACATAGGTCACCGGCACGCCAGCCTTGCGGTAGATCTCCTCCTCGAAGGGGAACACCACCAGCATGTGCGAGACAGCCTTGATAATCTTCTTGATGCGTCCACCGCGCCAGGCCCAGATCTGCGGCCCGATGTAATGCACGGTGGGGATGCCGGCTTCCTTCAGCTGCATTTCCAGCCCCAGGTTAAAGCCGGGATAGTCGGCGCCGATGAAGGCGGCCGGACGCTCGGCCAGCAGCTTGTCGCGCAGCGTGTTCTGGATGCCTTTCAGTTCGCGGTAGCGCATCAGCACGGGCAGCAGGCCGCGCACGGTCAATTGGTCCATGGGCCAGTGCGACTCGAAGCCCAGCTCCATCATCCTCTCGCCGCCGATGCCGTGGAAGCGCGCCTGAGGCAGATGCGGACGCAGGCCGGACAGCAGCCGCGCAGCCAGCACGTCGCCGGACGGTTCGCCGGCGACGAGGGCCAGCGAGATGTCAGCGGACGATGCCACGGGTCGCCGTGCCGAGGAATTCGCGCATGGCGCGGATATGCAGGGCCACGTCCGCCGTCGATGCGGCTTCCTCCGCCTCCAGTCCGGCCTTGGCCTCTTCCAGCGTCAGGCCGGAGCGGTAGATCAGCTTGTAGGCGGTACGGATGCCGTTGATCTGCTCGCGCGTAAAGCCGCGGCGCTTCAGGCCTTCGATATTGACGCCGTGGGCCTGGGCCGGATTCCCGTTCAGCAGAACGAAGGGCGGCACGTCCTGCGTCAGCGAGGTGCTCATGCCGACGAAGGCGTGGGCGCCAATCTTGCAGAACTGGTGCACGTTGGCGAAGCCGCTCATGATGACCCAGTCGCCAATCTCCACGTGGCCCGCGATCTGGGCGTTGTTGGAGAAGATGGTGTTCGAGCCCACGACGCAGTCATGCGCCAGGTGGACGTAGGCCGAAATCCAGTTGTCGTTGCCGAGCGAGGTCACGCCCTTGTCCTGCACCGTGCCCGTGTTGAAGGTGCAGAATTCACGGATGGTGTTGCGGTCGCCGATGGTCAGGCGGGTCGGCTCGCCGCTCCATTTCTTGTCCTGCGGCGCGGCGCCGATGGAGGAGAACTGGAACAGCTTGTTGTCCTTGCCGATGGTGGTGTGGCCTTCGATGACCACGTGCGGGCCCACGATGGTGCCCGCATCGATCGACACGTTGGGACCGATGATCGTGTACGGTCCCACTTCTACACTGCTGTCCAGCTGCGCCTTGGGATCGACGATGGCGGTGGAGTGAATCTTCGACATAATTACTTACCTGCTGGCTGGCTCGCGTCTGCGGCGTTACGGATGGTGCACATCAGATCCGCCTCGACGGCGACCTGGCCGTCGACCGAGCCGACCGCCTTGTATTTCCAGATACCGCGCGCGACGCGCAGAATCTCGATGTCCATTTTCAGCTGGTCGCCAGGGCCGACCGGACGCTTGAAGCGCGCATTGTCGATGCCGACGAAGTAGACCACCGAATTCTCGTCCGGCTTGATGCCCATGGTCTTGAACGACAGCAGGGCCGCCGTCTGCGCCATGGCCTCGATCATCAGCACGCCCGGCATCACCGGCTTGTGCGGGAAGTGGCCGTTGAAGAATTCCTCATTCACGGTCACGTTCTTGATGGCGGTGATGCTCTTGTTCTCTTCATACGAGAGCACGCGGTCCACCAGCAGCAGCGGGTAGCGATGCGGCAGGTAGGCCTTGATCTCGCAGATGTCCATGGTTTTGGTTTCGGTAGTGGTCATGATTCTTCGTCTTCTGTTTTCGTCTTGATTGTTTTTTCCAGCGCACGGATTTTATCGCGCATCGTCGACAAATTGCGGACGATGGCGGCCGTTTTTTCCCACTCGGCGTTCTTCGCCAGCGGATAAAAGCCCGTGTACTGCCCCGGTTCCAGGATCGAGCGCGACACCATGCTGCCCGAAGAAATATGCACGCGGTCGGCGATCTCCAGGTGGCCCAGCACCATGGCCGCGCCGCCGAAGGTGCAGTATTTGCCAATCTTTGCGCTGCCCGCCACGCCCACGCAGCCCGCCATGGCGGTGTGTGCGCCGATGTGGCAGTTGTGGCCGATCTGGATCTGGTTATCCAGCTTCACGCCGTCTTCGATGATCGTATCCGCCAGCGCGCCGCGGTCGATGGTGGTGTTGGCGCCGATGTCCACGTCGTCGCCTATCATCACGCGGCCCGTCTGCGGAATCTTGATGTAGACGCCGCCCTCGTTGGCGAAGCCGAATCCGTCCGTGCCGATCACGGCGCCGGAATGGATGATGCCGCGCGCGCCCATCTGGCAGTAAGCGTGGAAGGTCACGTTGGCGAAGAAGTGCGTGCCGTCGCCGATCACCGCCTCGCGGCCGATATAGCAGCCGGCGTCGATCACGGCGTTCTCGCCGATCACGGCGCCTTCTTCCACCGTCACATGCGCGCCGATGTGGGCCGAGGCCGCGATCTGCGCGGTCGGGGCGATCGCCGCCGTCGGGTGGACGCCGGCCGCCGGCACGATCTCCGTCAGCGAGGCGAAATACTGCGCGGCGCGGGCGAAATAGGCATACGGGTTATTGGTGATAATGCGCGCGCCGCTGTAACCGGCGGCGATAAAAGCATCATCGGCGGCCGAGATGATCAGGGCCGCCGCTTTGCATTGCAGCGCTTGCGCGCGCAGTTTGCTATTACTGAGAAAGCTGATGTGCGAAACGCCAGCGTCGGACAAGGGAGCGATGCCTGCCACTTCCAGGTTTGCATCGCCGACCAGTTGCCCGCCAAAGCGTTCGACCAAGGCCCCTAGTCGAGTGCCCATAGGGTGGTCCAATCTGTGTGTTGATTTACTTGTCTTTATCCAGCGCGGCCAGCACTTTGTCCGTGATGTCGATGCGCGGGCTGGCCCAGACCGCATCCTGCAGCACGATGTCGAAGCCTTCCACATTGGCCATCTGCTTGATGATCTTGGTGGCTTTTTCCGAAATCGCCTGGCGCTCCTCGTTGGTGCGCTGGTTCAGGTCTTCGCGGAACTCGCGCTGGCGGCGCTGGAATTCCTTATCCAGTTCGAAGTATTCGCGCTGGCGCTTGGTGCGCTCGGCCTCGCTCAGGGTCGGCAGCTCCTTTTCCAGCTTCTCGGAGGTGGACTTGAGGCGCGCGGCCATTTCCTGCACGGCCTTTTCGCGGCTCTTGAACTCCTCGGCCAGTTTTTCACCCGCCAGCTTGGCCAGCTTGGACTCGTTATAAATGCGTTCGGGGCTGAGCCAGGCGATGCGCGAAGGCGGCTGCGCCGTCGTCTGGGCCTGCACCGACGCCATTGCGCACCAGGCCAACGCAAGCACTGCGAGAGTTTTGGTCAAGGGAGCAGATGCAGTCTTCAACTTAATTCTCCGTAGCAATTATTAATACCCGAGTACATCAGAAACCGGTACCCATCTGGAACTGGAAGCGCTCCAGGCGGTCGCCCGGCTTGGCGTTCAGGGGCTTAGCATAACTCAACTTCAGCGGGCCGACCGGCGAAATCCAGCTCAGGCCAAGACCCGTAGAATAGCGCAGTTGCGACACGCGCAGCTTCTCGCCTTCCTGGTAGACCTGGCCGCCGTCGAGGAAGCCGAACCAGCGCAGGCTGCGGTCCTGGCCCGAGCCGGGGAATGGCAGTTGCAGTTCGGCGTTGCCGATCAGGCGTTCCGCGCCGCCCAGGGCGTCGTAGGTGACGGGGTCGACGGCGCCCAGCGAGGAGCTCAGGTAGCCGCGCACGGAACCGATGCCGCCGCCGTAGAAGTTCTTGAACACGGGGTAAGGCTTGTCGCCGATGCCGTGGCCGTAATCGACCTCACCCTTCAGCGCCAGGGTCACCTTGGAGAACAGCGGTTTGTAGTACTGGTGCTCATATACGGCGCGCCAGTATTTCTGATCGCCCACCACGTCCAGCTCCAGGTTGATACGCTGGTAGCGGCCGATGGACGGCGTGATGGCGCTGTCGCGGCTGTCGCGCGCCCAGGCCGCCGTCAGCGGCACGGCGTTGGTGCGGGCGCTGCCGATACCGTCCGGCGAGCCGGTGACATCGGTCACGTAATCCTTGAAGCGCTGCGGCGAGGTGGCGTCGGTGTCGATGCGCGAGCGCTCCAGGCCGATACCGAAGAACACCGTGTCCACTTCGGAGAACGGCACGCCGTAGCTGATACGGCCGCCTTCCTGCTTAATCGTGTAGGAGCCGATGTTCAGCGCCGGCGGCTGGGTCGTGCGCAGATAAAGCTCGAATGAGCGCGACACGCCTTCGTCCGTGTAGTACGGATTGGTCTCCGAGAACGAGATGGTGCGGCTGTATTTCGACGTGTTCAGTTCCAGGCCCACGGTGTTGCCGGAGCCGGCGAAGTTGGCCTGCTGGATGGCCGCGGAGAAGGTGAACTTCTCCGCCTGCGAGAAGGCGCCGCCGATCTGGAAGTTACCGGTCGGTTTTTCCGTCACGGTCAGGTTAACGTCCACCTGGTCGGAAGTGCCCTGCGCTTCCGGCGTGTCGATGGTGACGTCCTTGAAGTAGCCCAGGCGGTCGACACGGTCGCGCGACAGCTTGATCTTGTTGGCGTCGTACCAGCTCGACTCGAACTGGCGGAATTCGCGGCGGATCACTTCATCGCGGGTGGTCGTGTTGCCGGCGATGTTCATGTGGCGCACGTAGGCGCGCTTGCCCGGGTCGATGAAGAAGGTGAAGGCCACTTCGCGCTTCTCGCGGTCGATGTCCGGGTTGGCGTTGACGTTGGCGAAGGCGTAGCCGAAGGTGCCCAGGCGGTCCTGAATCAGCTTGTTGGTGGCGGTCAGGCGCTCGCCCGAGTAGGTGTCGCCGTTACGCAGCAGCACCAGCTGGCGCAGCTCGTCCTCGCGGCCGAAGGTCTCGCCCTCGAACTTGATGCCGGAGACCTTGTACTTCTCGCCTTCGGTGATGTTGATGGTGATGTAGATGTCCTTCTTGTCCGGGGTGATGGAGACCTGGGTCGATTCGACCTGCATCTCGATATAGCCGCGGTTCAGATAGTAGGACTTCAGCGTTTCGATATCGCCCGTCAGCTTGGTCTTCGAGTACTGGTTGGACTTGGTGTACCAGTCGAACCAGCCGCCCGTGTTCAGCGCCAGCTGTTCTTTCAGCTCCTTGTCGGAGAAGACCTTGTTGCCGACGATGTTGATCTGCTTGATCTTGGCCACATCGCCCTCGTCCACCGCGAACACGATGTTGACGCGGTTACGCTCGATCGGCGTGACGGTGGTGGTGACCTTTACGCCGTACAGGCCGTGCGACAGATACTGGCGCTTCAGCTCCTGTTCCGCGCGGTCGACCGAAGCCTTGTCGAAGATCTTGGCCTCGCCCACGCCGATGTCCTTCAGCGCCTTGATCAGCGTGTCCTTTTCAAATTCCTTGGTGCCGGTGAATTCCACCTTGGCGATGGCCGGACGTTCCTCGACCAGCACCACCAGCACTTCGCCGTCCTTCTCCAGCTTCACGTCCTTGAAGAAGCCGGTGGCGTACAACGCCTTGATGGCGGCCACGGATTTTTCGTCGTTGAAGGTTTCGCCCACGCGCACGGGCAGATAGCTGAACACCGTACCGGCTTCCGTACGCTGAATCCCTTCGACGCGGATATCTTTAACGGTGAAGGGTTCGATGGCGAATGCGCTGCCGGAGCACAGTGCCAGGACAGCGGCGCCCAACAGGCTGCGGCGCAAGGAAGGCGAAGAAGTACGGTCAGAATATAATTTCATTGGCTAATCAATGGCTAAACTACGAGGCTACAGCAAGCGCGCAATATCGTTAAACACAGCCAGCATCATCAAAGTCACCAGCAGTCCAACGCCAACGCGCTGTGCAATCTCGCCAAAACGCTCCGGCACAGGGCGCCCAGTCAAAACTTCCAGCGAATAATACAGCAAAAGGCCACCATCCAGAACGGGAATTGGCAGCAAATTCATAACACCTAAACTGATGCTGATGAAGGCGATGAAGCTCAGATAGCTCACAGCGCCTATCCGCGCGGTCTGTCCGGCATAGTCGGCGATGGTGATGGGGCCTGTCACGTTCTTCCACGAGACCTGGCCGACGATCATCTTGCCGATCATTTTCAGCGTCAGCGTGCTGGTGTCCCACACCTTCTGCACCGCCTTGCCAAGCGCCGCGACGGGAGATGAGCTCACGTTGATCATATCCGGCGCCTGCGCCACATAAGCGCCGATCTTACCCACTGTTACACCTGCCTTGCCTTCTTTTTCGGCAGCGGGCGTCACGGACAGCAGCAGCTCATGGCCGTCGCGGCGCAAGGCGATCCGCAGGGTCTTGCCCGCGTTGGGACGGATGGCGTCGATGAAGTCCACGCCGTCGGCGACGGGATTGCCGTCCACGCTCAGCATCAGGTCGCCCTTGCGCAGGCCGGCCGTCGCGGCGGCGGCGCCGGGCACCACTTCCTCGATCACGGGCGCGGGACGGGCCAGGCCCAGACCCAGCTTGCCCAGCACATCGCCGTCCAGGTCAAGCGCCAGCAGCGCGGCGGCGGGCAGCACGACGTGGTAGCGGCCCTGGCCCGGACGCTCCACCTCCATGCGCGCCTCACTCTTGTCGATGGCGGCCTGGATCAGCTCCCAGCGCAGGTCGGACCAGGTGGCGACCGGCTGGCCGTTGATGGCGGCCACGCCGTCGCCGCTGCGCAGGCCCGCCATATAAGCGGCGCTGGCCTGGTCGTGCACGCGCACCTTGCTGGCCGGTTCTTCCACGCCGTGGATGAACAGGCCCGCGAACAGCAGGATGGCGATGAGGAAGTTGGCCAGCGGGCCGGCGGCCACGATGGCGATGCGGCGCCAGACATTCTGGCGAGTGAATTCGCGCTTCAGTTCTTCCGGCGGCAGGCCGCTGACGTCCGTCTCGCGGCCGTCCAGCATCTTCACGTAGCCACCCAGCGGCAGCGCGGAGATGGCCCATTCCGTCTGGTCCGGACCCACGCGGCGCGACCACACCACCTTGCCCATGCCGACCGAGAAGCGCAGCACCTTGACGCCGCATAAGCGGGCGACGAGGTAGTGTCCCAGCTCGTGGAACACGATCAGTGAACCCAGCGCGACGATGAAAGCCAGCAGGGTCGAGATCAGGTTCATTTTGCCAGTCCGGCGATATAGGTATTGGCCGCTTCGCGCGCCAGCGCATCCTGCGCCATGACGGCGGCGATGCTGTCGGCCGCGCCGTGCGGCAGCGTCTCCACCACATGGGCGATGACGCGGTCGATCTGGCGGAAGCCGATCTTCAGGTCGAGGAAGGCCTGCACCGCCACTTCATTGGCGGCGTTGAGCAGGGCCGGCGCCGTACCGCCCGCGCGCAGCGCGTCGAAGGCCAGCGCCAGGCAGGGGAAGCGGTTGAAATCGGGCTTCTGGAACTGCAGCGTGGCGATCTGGGTCAGGTCCAACTGGCCCACGCCGGAGGCGATGCGCTGCGGGTAGGCCAGCGCGTGGGCGATGGGCGTGCGCATGTCGGGATTGCCCAGCTGCGCCAGCACTGAACCGTCGACATAGGACACCATCGAGTGGATCACGGACTGGGGATGGATCACCACCTCGATCTGCTCGGCCGGCGCGCCGAACAGCCAGTGGGCCTCGATCACTTCCAGGCCCTTGTTCATCATCGTGGCCGAATCGACGGAGATCTTGCGGCCCATGGACCAGTTGGGGTGCTTGCAGGCCTGCTCCGGCGTCACCGCGTCCAGCGTCTCCACGGCGCGGTAGAGGAAAGGACCGCCCGACGCCGTCAGCAGGATCTTGGCCACGCCGGACGCCTGCTCGCGCACGGCGGGCACGCGGCCGCCGAACTGCGGCATGCTCTGGAAGATGGCGTTATGTTCGCTGTCGATGGGCAGCAGCACGGCGCCGCTTTCCTGCACGGCGTCGATGAACAGCTGGCCGGACATGACCAGCGCTTCCTTGTTCGCCAGCAGGACCTTCTTGCCCGCGCGGGCGGCGGCCAGGGTCGGCGCCAGGCCGGCCGCGCCAACGATGGCGGCCATCACGCTGTCCACTTCGGGCGCGCTGGCGATGCCGCACAGGGCTTGCTCGCCCCACTCCACTTCCGTTTTCAGGCCTTGCGCGCGCAGCAGGGTCGCCAGCCTGTCGGCGGCGGCAGCGCTGCCGACCACGGCGCGGGCGGGACGGAACTGCGCGCACTGCGCGGCCAGCTCTTCCACCTTGCTGTGCGCCGACAGCGCATAGACGGCATAGCGCTCGGGATGGCGCGCCACCACATCGAGGGTGGAGACGCCGATGGAGCCGGTGGCGCCGAGGACGGTAATTCTTTGCATCGCGTTTTCCTTCACAGCCAGGAACCGATCAGGGCCGCCAGCGGCAGCACGGGAATCAAGGCATCAATACGGTCCAGCACGCCGCCGTGGCCGGGCAGCAGATTGCTGCTGTCCTTCATCTCCGCGCGGCGCTTGAGCTGGGATTCAAACAAGTCGCCCACCACGCTGGCGGCGACGATCACGGCCAGGATCAGCAGCGCCGGCAACCAGCCGAAGTGCGCCTGCAGCTGGACGGCGAAGGTATCCTGCAGCCATGGCGCGGGACCACCGGCAGCGGACAGCATAACACTGAGCGAGGCCAGCGCCAGCACGGCCACGGCGCCGCCCAGGGCGCCCTCCCACGACTTGCCGGGCGAGATGCTGGGCGCCAGCTTGCGCTTGCCGAAGGCCTTGCCGGAGAAGTATGCGCCGATATCGGCGATCCACACCAGGGCCATCACCGACAGCAGGTATAGCGGCGAATGCAGGTAGAGGCCGACGATGGCGAAGAAGCAGCCGAACAGGGCGAAGGTAAACGTCACGCCCAGCGACCAGTTGGCGCCGCCCTTCAGCGGCGGCAGGCCCAGGCCCAGCGAAGGGGCGAAGCGGATCGCCCACAGCAGCGCGCACACGCCGAACAGCGCGGGGAAAGCGCCCTGCTTGGGATTTTGCGTCAGCAGATAGGCGAACAGGGCGCCGCAGGCGAGGCCGAACACGCGGGCCGCCATCGCCTTCAGGCCGAACAGGCGGGCGCCCTCCCAGGCGGCGGCGGCCACGAATAAAATCACCACGGCGGCAAAGGCCGGGAAATACTGGAAAAACAGCACTGGCAGCAGCACCGCCAGCAGCACGACAGCCGTAATAATCCGGGTTTTAAGCATCAGCTCGTCTTTTCTGCCACTTTGTCCGCCAGTTGGTCGCCGGTGCGGCCGAAACGGCGCTCGCGGTTCTGGTAGGAGGCGATGGCTTGGTCCAGCGATTCAATGGAGAAATCGGGCCAGTAGGTATCGGTAAAGAACAGCTCGGTGTAGGCGAGCTGCCACAGCAGGAAGTTGGAGATGCGCTGTTCGCCGCCCGTGCGGATAAACAGGTCCGGCTCCGGCGCATAGGCCATGGCCAGGTGGGGCGCCAGCTGCTCCTCGCTGAAATCGGTGGCGCCGGGATGGGCGGCCACCATCTTGGCCACGGCCTGCATGATGTCCCAGCGGCCGCCATAGTTGGCGCAGACGGTCACGGTCATGCGGGTGTTGCCAGCGGTCTTGCGCTCGGCGGCGGCGATCATGCCCTGCAGCTTCTCGTCAAAGCGGCTGAGGTCGCCCACGACTTTCAAGCGGATATTATTGGCGTGCAGCTTGGACACTTCGCGGTCCAGCGCCGTCACGAACAGGCGCATCAGCAGCGACACTTCCTCTTCCGGGCGGCGCCAGTTTTCCGAGCTGAAGGCGAACACGGTCAGGTATTCCACGCCGCGGCGGGCGCAGGCTTCGACCACGGTGCGCACCGCTTCCACGCCCTTGACATGGCCCGCGACGCGCGGCAGGAAACGCCTGGTCGCCCAGCGTCCATTGCCGTCCATGATGATGGCGACGTGGCGCGGCACAGAGGGCGCATCGGGGACCGCAGTGGTCGAACTCGTATATTTCATGAAAACTTCAGTGCCAAAGTATAAAGTATTGCAGGTACCAGCATAAAAAACAAGACGCCAGCGACATACCTGTGCAGGCATGTGGCGCTGGCGTCCCGGAAGCGCTTAGACCGTCAGAACTTCTTTTTCTTTTTCGGCAACCATCTTGTCGATGTCGACGATGAATTTGTCGGTCAGTTTCTGCACTTCGTCCGAAGCGCGGCGCTCGTCGTCTTCCGAGCAGGCCTTGTCCTTGACCATCTTCTTCAGCGCTTCGTTGGCGTCGCGGCGGATATTGCGCACGGCCACCTTGGCGTCTTCCGCCTCGCTCTTGACCAGCTTGACCATCTCCTTGCGGCGCTCTTCCGTCAGGGCCGGGGTCGGCACGCGGATCAGGTCGCCCTGGGCGGCCGGGTTCAGACCCAGGTCCGCTTCACGGATGGCCTTCTCGATGACGGCGCCCATCTTCTTCTCGAAGGGCTGCACGCCGATGGTGCGGGCGTCGATCAGGCTCAGGCTGGCCACCTGGTTGATCGGGGTCGGGTTGCCGTAGTAGTCGACCATCACGTGGTCCAGCAGGCCGGTGTGGGCGCGGCCCGTGCGGACCTTGGCCAGGTCGCCACGCAGCGCCTCCAGCGATTTGACCATGCGGTCCTGGGCATTCTTTTTAATGTCGGGCAAAGACATTGCTGACTCTCCTGTAGCTATTAACTATGTATATTGAATATTAAACGTGTACCAGTGTACCTTCATCCTCGCCCATGATGACGCGCATCAGCGCGCCCGGCTTGGTGATGGAGAACACCTTGATCGGCAGCTTCTGGTCGCGGCACAGGGCGAACGCGGTGGCGTCCATCACCTGCAGGTGCTTGGCGATGGCTTCGTCGAAGCTGATGGAGTGGAACAGGGTGGCGTTCGGATCCTTTTTCGGATCGGCCGAGTAGATGCCGTCCACCTTGGTGGCCTTCAGCACGATCTCGGCCGACACTTCCGAGCCGCGCAGGGCGGCGGCGGTGTCGGTGGTGAAGAAGGGATTGCCGGTGCCGGCGGCGAACACCACCACCTTGCCCTCTTCCAGGTATTGCAGCGCCTTGGGGCGCACATACGGTTCAACAACCTGCTCGATGCCGATGGCCGACATCACGCGCGCGGTGATGCCCACATGGCGCATGGCGTCCGCCAGGGCCAGCGCGTTCATCACGGTCGCCAGCATGCCCATGTAGTCGGCGGTGGCGCGGTCCATGCCTTGCGCACCGGGCGCCACGCCACGGAAGATATTGCCGCCACCGATCACGATGGCCAGTTCCACGCCCATTTTCGCCACCTCGGCCACATCGGCCACCATGCGCTCGATCGTGCCGCGATTGATGCCGTAAGCATCGTCGCCCATCAGGGCTTCGCCGGACAATTTGAGGAGTACACGCTTGTAGGCTGGTTTTGTCATGAGCTGGGGCTCCTATATCGGGGTTAATTCAGATTTAAAGCGCAGCGCCGCCTATCATACCTTGATAGCATGGCAGGGACGCCGCTTACGACTGCAAAGGGCTAAAAAAACGGGCCTCGCGGCCCGTTTCAGTATTACGCTCCTTTGGAAGCGGCCATTTGCGCGGCCACTTCAGCGGCGAAGTCGTCAACCTTCTTCTCAATGCCCTCGCCCACCACGTACATGGTGAAGGACTTGACGGTGGTTGCCTTCTCTTTCAGCATCTGCTCGATCGACTGCTTGTCGTTCTTCACAAATGCCTGGTTCAGCAGCGATACCTCTTTCAGGTACTTCTGCACGGAACCTTCCAGGCGCTTGGCGACGATCTCGGCCGACTGGGCTGGCTTGCCTTCGGCAGCAGCTTTGGCGGCGTCTTCTTCAGCCTTGGCCTTGGCAACCGAACGCTCTTTCTCGATCAGTTCAGCAGGCACTTGCTCGGACGACAGGGCGACCGGCTTCATTGCAGCGATGTGCATGGCCACGTCTTTACCGACTTGCTCGTCGGCGCCGTCGAACTCGACCATCACGCCGATGCGCGCGCCGTGCAGGTAGGAAGCCAGCTTGCCGCTGGTTTCGAAACGCTGGAAGCGGCGGAAGGTCATGTTCTCGCCGATCTTGCCGACCAGGGCGGAACGCACTTCTTCCAGGGTCTGACCGTTGCCGGCTGGCAGGGCGCCCAGGGCGGCCAGGTCGGCCGGGTTGTGTTCGGCGACCAGTTTGGCAGCCAGGTTCACCATGGCCACGAAGTCATCGTTCTTGGCCACGAAGTCGGTTTCGGAGTTCACTTCCACCAGACCACCCTTGTTGCCGGCGATGTAGGTAGCGACGATGCCTTCGGCGGCGATACGTGCCGACGCCTTGGCAGCCTTGGTGCCCAGCTTAACGCGCAGCAGTTCTTCTGCTTTGTTCATGTCGCCATCGGCTTCGGTCAGTGCTTTTTTGCACTCCATCATTGGGGCGTCGGTCTTGGCGCGCAGTTCGCCAACCATTGCTGCAGTAATTGCTGCCATGAGATTCTCCTGTATTCGCGGTTAAAAAAAAGGGGAGCTGATGCCACCCCTTTTTTGCTACAACTATTTAAAAACGATTAAGCCTGTTCGTTGACTTCGACGAAATCGTCGCCAGCCGATGCTTTGATCATTTCTACGACTTCGTTGCCAGCGGCAGCGCGGCCTTCCAGGATGGCGTCAGCCACGCCGCGGGCGTACAGCTGGATCGCTTTCGACGAGTCGTCGTTACCTGGGATGACGTAGCTCACGCCTTCTGGCGAGTGGTTGGTATCGACCACGCCGATCACTGGGATGCCCAGCTTGCCGGCTTCGGTGATGGCGCCCTTGTGGTAGCCAACGTCGACGACGAAGATCGCGTCAGGCACGCCGCCCATGTCCTTGATGCCGCCGATCGACTTCTGCAGCTTGACCAGTTCACGCTGGAACATCAGGGCTTCTTTCTTCGACAGCTTCTCGACCGAACCGTCTTCCATCGACGCTTCCATGTCCTTCAGGCGCTTGATCGAGGTCTTGATGGTCTTGAAGTTGGTCAGCATGCCGCCCAGCCAGCGCTGGTCAACGTAAGGCATGCCGGCGCGCTGGGCTTCAGCGGCGATGATGTCGCGCGATTGGCGCTTGGTGCCGACCAGCAGGATGGTGCCGCGGCTGGAAGCAACTTGCTTGATGTGCTTCATCGCTTCTTGATACATACCCATCGTCTTTTCCAGATTGATGATATGGATCTTGTTGCGATGACCGAAGATGAACGGCGCCATCTTTGGGTTCCAGAAACGGGTTTGGTGGCCGAAGTGGACACCGGCTTCCAGCATTTCGCGCATAGTAACGGACATAATTTACTCCAGGGTTGGGTCTGGAATCCGATCAGTCACCGTAAAGGCACCCTTGTCGACCGGATTCGCGTATTAATAAAATTTGATGATTGCTCAAAAGCGAATTCAAGCAACCCGAGATTCTACTCTGAAAGCCCCGGCGAGAGCAAGCACCTTCACACTTGCCACAAATTTACTATCCGGAGGGCAATACACGGGGCGGCAAAGGCGGCCGCACGCCGATTTCCCCGCGTCGTTTATAATTTCAACATTCCCTATGCTTTGCTGATTGCGATCCCCCTATGTCTATTTCCATCAAAACCGCCGAAGATATCGCCGGCATGCGCATCGCCGGCCGCCTGGGCTCCGAAGTGCTGGACTACATCACCCCCTTCGTCAAGCCGGGCGTCACCACGGGCGAACTGGATCGTCTCTGCCACGACTACATGGTCAACATCCAGGGCACCGTGCCGGCGCCACTGAACTACTGCCCGCCCGGCTACACGCCCTACCCCAAGTCCATCTGCACCTCGGTCAACGACGTGATCTGCCACGGCATCCCCGGCGACAAGGTGCTGAAGAACGGCGACGTGGTCAACCTCGACATCACCGTCATCACCAAGGATGGCTACCACGGCGACAACAGCCGCATGTTCTTCGTCGGCGAGCCGTCCATCCTGGCCAAGCGCCTGTCGGAAATCACCTATGAGTGCATGTGGCTAGGTATCTCCAAGGTCAAGCCGGGCGCCCACCTGGGCGACATCGGCCACGTGATCCAGCAGCACGCGGAAAAGGCCGGCTACAGCGTAGTGCGCGAATTCTGCGGCCACGGCATCGGCAAGATCTTCCACGAAGAGCCGCAAGTGCTGCACTACGGCCGCCCCGGCACGCTGGAAGAGCTGAAGGAAGGCATGATCTTCACCATCGAGCCGATGATCAACGCCGGCCGCCGCGAAATCCGCGAAATGGGCGACGGCTGGACCATCAAGACCAAGGACCGCAGCCTGTCCGCCCAGTGGGAGCACACCATCCTGGTGACCAAGGACGGCTACGAAGTGCTGACCCTGTCGGCCGGCAGCCCGCCGCCGCCAGCCTTCATCGCCGGCGGCGCGCCGGTCGCGGCCGCGGCTTAAGCGCAGCCGCAATGAAGTCGGAACTGAGGGAACAACTCAAGCGCCAGCTGAAAGCCGACCGCCAGATCGTCATCGCGGCGTTCCAGGCGGACGGCAAGCCGGAAAAACTGCTGCGCAGCCTGCGCCAGAGCGTGGACGCCGTGCTCACCCAAGCCTGGCACGCGGCAGGCCTGCCCGCCAGCACGGCGCTGGTGGGCGTGGGCGGCTATGGCCGCGGCGAGCTTTTCCCCTATTCCGACGTCGACCTGCTGATCCTGCTGCAACAGGCGCCCGACCGCGACACCACGCACAAGCTGGAAGAACTGGTCCAGCTGCTGTGGGACCTGGGCCTGGAGATCGGCCACAGCATCCGTACCGTGGACGAATGCCTGAGCGAGTCGGCCAACGACATCACGGTGCAAACCAGCCTGCTCGAAGCGCGCATCATCTGCGGCGACGAGGACTTGTTCGCCACGCTGCAGCGGCGCTATGACGAGGCGATGGACCCGCAAGCCTTCTTCCACGCCAAGGTGCTGGAAATGAAGCAGCGCCATGCCAAGTACGAAGACACGGCCTTCAGCCTGGAGCCGAACTGCAAGGAAAGCCCCGGCGGCCTGCGCGACCTGCAGGTGATTCTGTGGATGGCCAAGGCGGCCGGCCTGGCCAATTCCTGGCGCACGCTGGCCACCAGCGGCCTGATCACGCCCACCGAAGCCAGGCAGCTGATGGAAAAGGAGCGCGCCTTCAAGGACATCCGTGTGCGCCTGCACCTGCACGCGGGCCGGCGCGAGGACCGCCTCGTGTTCGACGTGCAGACGGCCATCGCCGAGACCCTGGGCCTGCAGGCGACGGGCAGCGGCGCGCACATGCGCCGCGCCAGCGAATACCTGATGCAGCGCTACTACTGGGCGGCCAAGACGGTCACCCAGCTGAACACCATCCTGCTGCAGAATATCGAGGAACGCCTGTTCCCGCAAAGCGGCGTGGCCACGCCGATCAACGAGCGCTTCAACGAAGTCAACGGCCTGATCGACATCAGCGAAGACGACACGTTTGAAAAGACGCCCTGCGCCATGCTGGAGATCTTCGTGCTGATGACGGAGCGTCCCGCCATCAAGGGCATGACGGCGCGCACCACGCGCGCCCTCTGGCACGAGCGCTTCAAGATCGACGGCGACTTCCGCCAGGACCCGGTCAACCGCGCCTACTTCCTGCGCATCCTGCAGGCGCCGCAAGGCATCATCCACGCCCTGCGCCGCATGAACGACCTGTCCGTGCTGGGCCGCTACCTGCCCAGCTTCCGCAGGATCGTGGGCCAGATGCAGCATGACCTGTTCCACGTCTACACCGTGGACCAGCACATCATGATGGTGGTGCGGAATATGCGCCGCTTCACCATGACCGAGCACGCGCACGAATACCCCTTCTGCAGCCAGCTGATGGCGAACTTCGCCAACCACTGGCTGCTGTACGTGGCCGCCCTGTTCCACGACATCGCCAAGGGGCGCGGCGGCGACCACTCCGAGCTGGGCATGGCCGACGCCCGCCAGTTCTGCCAGGACCACGCCATGAGCGAGGAAGACACGGAGCTGGTGGTCTTCCTCGTCGGCCATCACCTGACCATGTCGCACGTGGCGCAGAAGCAGGACCTGTCCGATCCCGACGTGATCGCGGGCTTCGCCAGGGCCGTGCGCGACGAGCGCCACCTGACGGCACTGTACCTGCTGACGGTGGCCGATATCCGCGGCACCAGCCCCAAGGTGTGGAACGCGTGGAAGGCCAAGCTGCTGGAAGACCTGTACAAGATCACCCTGCGCGTGCTGGGCGGCGAACCCCATTCCGCCGACCGCGAACTGAAGAACCGCCAGCAGGAAGCGCTGGCCACCCTGCGCCTCTACGGCCTGCCGCCCGACGCGCACGAGGCGCTGTGGAAGCAGCTGGACGTGGCCTACTTCCTGCGCCACGACGCCTCCGACATCGCCTGGCAGACGCGCGCCCTGTACGACCGCTTCAACAGCGACAAGCCGGTGGTCAAATGCCGCCTGGCGCCCATCGGCGAAGGGCTGCAGATCGCCGTCTACGTGCAGGACCAGCCGGACCTGTTCGCCCGCATCTGCAGCTATTTCGACCGCAAGAACTTCAGCATCCTCGACGCCAAGATCCACACGACGCGCCACGGCTATGCGCTGGACACCTTCCTCGTCACGGAGCAGAGCTTCGCCAACAGCTACCGCGACATCATCAGCCTGATCGAGCACGAGCTGGGCGAGCTGCTGACGTCGCAGGCGCCCCTGCCCGCGCCGGGCAAGGGAAGGCTGTCGCGCCAGTCGCGCACCTTCCCCATCCAGCCGACGGTGGACCTGCGGCCCGACGAACGGGGCCAGTACTACCTGCTGTCCGTGGCGGCCAACGACCGCACCGGCCTGCTTTACTCCATCGCCAATGTGCTGACGAAATACCGCATCAACCTGCACACGGCCAAGGTCATGACCCTGGGCGAGCGGGTGGAAGACGTCTTCCTCGTCGATGGCGCGGCCCTCAGCAACGCCCGCAACCAGATCCAGCTCGAAACCGACCTGCTGGAAGCGATCAAGGTTTAAACTGCACCATCCCTACAGAATCACATCATGTCCGAAGAATTACTCCGTCTGTCCAAACGCATGTCCGAACTGGGCCTGTGCTCCCGCCGCGAAGCCGATGAATGGATCGCGCGCGGCTGGGTGCGCGTGGACGGCAAAGTGGTGTCCGAACTGGGCACCAAGGTTTATCCCAGCCAGAAGGTGACGGTGGAACGCCAGGCCGCCGCCGAACAGTCCAAGCGCGTCACCATCCTCATCAACAAGCCCGTGGGCTATGTCAGCGGCCAGGCCGAGGACGGCTACCAGCCCGCCGTGGCCCTGATCAAGCCGGAAAACCGCTGGGCCGAAGATTCCTCGCCCGAACTGTTCCACCCGACGCAGTTGCGCTCGCTGGTGCCTGCCGGCCGCCTCGACATCGACTCCGTCGGCCTGCTGGTGCTGACCCAGGACGGCCGCGTGGCCAAGCAGCTGATCGGCGAAAACACGCATGTCGACAAGGAATACCTGGTGCGCGTGCAATACACCAAGCCCGGCCGCCTGCCCGACAGTGACTTGCAAAAACTGAACCACGGCCTGTGGATGGATGGCAAGCCTCTGCTGCCCGCCAAAGTCCGCTGGCAGAACGACGATCAGCTCAGCTTTACCCTGCGCGAGGGAAAAAAACGACAGATCCGCCGCATGTGCGACATGGTAGGCCTAAAGGTAGTGGGCTTGAAACGCGTGCGGATAGGTAAGGTCAAACTGGGCGACCTGCCGCCCGGACAGTGGCGTTATCTGCGTCCCGACGAGAAGTTTTAGCAATCTATCAATTTAACGTTGCGGACAAACGCGCTAGAGTACAGATTCCACGAAAATTCTTGCCATTTTGCAAGCCAAACGGCGGAATAAAATGTAAACTATTGTTGCAGCAGTGACTGTTTAACTGGCGCTCACCCAAGAGATAGTTGTGAACGATCCTATACCAAATGAATTTCGCCGTGGTCCTCCCAGCCCAAAAGACGCTGTGGAACCCATTGCAGGCGGCTCCAAGCCGCACGAGATGACCGACGAGCACGATATCGGCGAGGCGCTGACCCTCCTCGCTGCCACGGGCGATCCCATCTCGATCTACCCCGGCAGCAGCACCAGTGTGGTGATGGCGCGGATCGCTTCCGTCGATCCCGAGAATCCGTTTTTTGTGCTGGAGCTGAACGAAGGCGAATTCATTCCGCCCGGCGAGGCGACTTTTGTCTGCTGGCTGCGCAGCGCCAAGCTGCAGTTCCGGATCAGCCAGCCGGAATGGCCGTCGCAGCCTGGCCAGCCGACCATGGTCCCGCTGGAATTCCCGGAAAAATGCCTGGTGCTCAACCGCCGCGCCGCGAACCGCCTGGAGACGCCGCTGGGCGTGTACTACCTGGCCTCGTTCGTCCTCAACGGCAAGCCTTACGAGCTGCAGATCTATGACTTCTCCGCCGGCGGCGTCGGCCTGCGCGTGTCGCCGCGCGACGCGGTGGGTCTGCATGTGGGCAAAAAACTGCAGCGCGTGCGGCTGGAGCTGGGGCCGGAATCGGTGCTGATCGCCGACCTGGAAATCCGCCTGGCGCGCACCTTCCGCTCCTTCCTGCTGGGTGAGCAGGTGCAGATCGGCTGCCAGTTCATCAATATGTCGCCCATGATGCAGGAAGAGCTGAACCGCCTGCTGACCCAGCTCAACAGCAAAAAGGGCCGCTAAAGCCTGCGTCCGCCATGCCCCAGCCCTTGCCGTTCCCGATCCGCAAAGAGTGCCCGCCCGGCGCCTGCGTGTGCGGGCGCGACGAATTGCTGGAGGCGTGGGAATCGCAGCCGGACGGCACCGATATCCGCGTTCTGCGCCTGACGCGCGAAGACGAAAAGCGCCTGCTGGAACGGATTGAAGCGGCCGCCAGTTATGCGGACCTGCTGCGCCTGGAACAGCGCATGAAAGAGAATGCCAACATCAGCCTGGTGATCACCCCCAGCGTGCACGGCGTGCGCACGGTGCGCGGCCTGTCCATCAAGCTGATCGAGCAGCCCGGCCTGTGCCGCCGCACGCGTGAAAACATCCCCGCCGCGATCCGCCGCTGCCTCGACGCCCATCCCGAAATCGTCTACGCCCTGCTGAACGCCCGCGACCTGCTGGGCGAAGCCAGCTCAACGGACCTCGGCGAATCTCCCTGATTTCTGCGCCGGATCACGATTGCGTATCGTGCCTTGCCATACGATCAGGCGATGCGCATAATCTCCAATAAGGCTTTGCTCCACTTTTCATCCATCCATCCCAGCGCCCACACTTCGCTGCAGAAGTGGCGAAGACGGATGGAGTCGATTCAATTCGTCAATTTTGCGGATATCAAACGCGTGTTTCATACAACGGACAAGGTTGGAAGCTACTACGTCTTTAACGTCGGCGGCAATAAGTATCGGATCATCGCCGAGATCAATTTTCCGCATCAGATGCTTTATGTCCAGCACATCTTCACGCATCAGGAGTACAACAAATGGAAGCCGTAGATGATCGTGCCTTGGTCGCAGAAATCACCACTCGTTTCGCCGCCCTCACGGCGCTTGTCCCCCTGCACGCGATTACATGTGAAGAAGACCACGACGCAGCTCTTAGGATGCTGGACAAGCTGCTTGACGCAGGTGCCGCAGATGAAGGCCATCCCCTTGCAGACTTGGCTAATGCGCTTGGCAACGTGATTGTGCAATACGAAGAGGTGCATTACCCGCTAGGGCCAATTTCCCCTGCAGACATGCTGCGTACGCTAATGGAAGAAAACGATCTGACCCCATCCGAAATGCCAGAAATCGGCTCACCAGACATCGTCACAGAGATATTAAGCGGCGAACGGGAGCTCAGCGTTCAGCAAATCCGCGCAGTTGCAGAGAGATTTAACGTTCCTCCCAGCATTTTTCTATAGCTCTCCGAAGGAATGTGACATTGTGCGCACTTTCAGGTCTGTCGCCCGGCTATCATTGCCATCCCCAGTCTGCTAAAAAACAATAATGCAATATCTTCGCAGTGCAAGCTTCGCACTCAGCTTGTTATTTCCAATCATCGCTCTCGCAGCGCCGCTTAAGCAAGCAGTGGCCGTCAATGATTTGATTTGCAGCGATCAAAAAGTGCTTATCCAAACCACCTGCCAGGAAAAGGAACCCGACCTGCCCTATTGCCCGGTTCAGTCCGTAACGTTTTCAGACGTGAAACAGTCGCAGGCGTTCACCTTCAAACATGCTTTCAACTCCGGAAATCAGCCTTTTATCGTAGGCGCTGAGTGCCACGTGAGGAACGGCGCAGCCTTTGTCTTGCTGCGCAATACAAATTTTGGAAACTGTCAGATTTGCGAGTGGACCGATATATTTTCCGCAAACGGAAGATATTTGGGAAGCACCGAAGGCATGTTCGGCGGCGAAAGCTTCAAGCGCAACCAGGTGCGCGATAAAAGCTTGATTGATCTTCTGATGACAGAAAAATATAAGAAATCCGAAACAGAGTTTATCGGAAGAGCTGTTTCGAAATAGATCATCCAGGGGGACGTCAAGGCTCTCCCGGCACGTCGCCCAGGTTGTGGTTGAGGATATCGAGATTCCCCATCAGGTTCTCCGCCTTGGATGCGCTCAGCGCGCACTGGGCAATCACCTGCTGGCTGACCTCCAGCCCCGCCTTGCGCAATGCCTTGCCCGCCTTGGTCAAGGTCAGGATGCGATTGCGCTCGTCGTGGGGATTTTTGCTGCGAATGAGGTAGCCATTCTCCTCCAGCCGCTTGACCAGCGGCGTGACGGAGCCCGCGTCCTGATCCAGCCTCTCGGCCAGATCCTTCATTCCAATCCCCTCCTCTTCCCACAAAATCACCATCACCAGATACTGCGGATAGGTGAGATTCAGCGGCGCGAGCAAGGGCTTGTACAGCTGCGTCATCTTCAGCGACGTCGAATAAAGCTTGTAGCAAAGATGCTGGTTCAGCGTGGGCGGACGGTCGGGCTTCATAGCGTGCCTCGCGGAAGAAAAATCCCATTATACCGAAATTACGTAGCACACTAACAAATTCCGACCATATCGCCTCGATCCGCACAGATTACTGTTTGGCTGCGATTTCCCGCGCGGCTTTCTCGATCAGATCCGCCACGGCTTTGGGCTGGGACACATAGATCGCATGGCTGCCCGGCACTTCGACCACGCTGGCCTTGATCCGCTGCGACATGCCGCGCTGCGCCGGCGGCGGGATCATCTTGTCGTCCTTCGCCAGCAGGTAGTAGCTAGGCTTGACCTTCCACGATGCTTCGCTGACGGCGGCCGTTGCGGCAGCCACGCCCCATGGAACCTGAGAAGCCGCCATGAAGCTGGCTTTCTTCGGATCGACGTCGGCGGCGAACGCCGCAGCGAATTTGGCCTGGTCCAGCAGCAGGAAGCCGTCTTTCGGCGCCAGGATAGGCGGTACGGTAGCACCGGCCGGAGCGCTCTTGATCAGGCTATCGACCGACTCGCCCTTCTCCGGCGCGAACGCCGCCACGTACACCAGGCCCTTCACCTTGGCGTCATTGCCCGCCTCGGTGATCACCACACCGCCGTAGGAATGGCCGACCAGCAGGACGGGACCTGGCGCCGTGTCGATCACGCGCTTGGTGAAAGCCACGTCGTCGCTCAGCGAAGTGGTCGGGTTCTGCACCACGCTGACGTGGTAGCCGTCCTTGGTCAGGATGTCGTTTACCGCCTCCCAGCCGGAGCCGTCTACAAAGCCGCCGTGAACGAGGACGATGGAAAGTGCCAGTGCATTCATGATTATTTCCTTTCAAAGATGATTTATTTAATTAGCGCGCTAAGTATTTGCATCCTTAAACCGGCAAATCTGCGCTGCATGGACTCCAATATACTTAGCGCACTAAATAAAATCAAGGACTTTATTCATTTCGGCCAGAATCAAAAATCAGCCGGGATGCGCCAGCGCGGCGCCGGGCATGCTGCCGCCTTCCGTGCCGTCAGGGTAGATGTCGTGGAATTTGCTGAAGTCCAGGATGCGGACGTTGCCCTCCATTTTGTCGGACATGATGTCCGCAAAGTGGTGGTTGAAGTAGATGTGCTCCGCCGCGTAAGTCTGCCGCGCGTGGACGAAATCGTTGAGCGTGTCGTCTGTGCCGGAGATGGCAACCGTCAGCGTGGCCGCCTCCCGCTGCAGATCTTCGCGCGTCTTGCCGTAGAGCGGACTCGCTTCATCGATGGCGTGCATCACCGTCCAGCTCAGCGCGAACACGCTGGTGGTGTCGCGCTCCAGCTTCAAGTCGTAGAAGCGGGTGAAGACCTGCCCTTCCAGCGTCGTCTCCCGCCGCACCAGCGAGGCGCGCACGGACGCCTCCAGAATCAGGTTGGCGCGCTCATTCCCCGTCCGCAGCATCAGCGTCGGTACGCCGTTGAACGGCGTGATCACAGCCACGTCAGAAAACATGATACGCGAAGTGGGACGCGAGAAGCGGGCGAACAGCAGCCCCGTCACCGCCGCCACTTCCACCATACCAAGCAGGATTTCGGTCGACGCCACAATGTGGCCATAGGTCGAACCAGGATTCATGAAGCCATAGCCTACCGTCGCCAGCGTCTCGATCGAGAAGAAAACGAAGTCCGGGAAATAGCCCGGACGCGCATTCGCCACCGCTCCCGGCACCAGGAAAAACGCGGAGGCAAACACCAGATTGGTGACGAAGTACAGCACGCCCACCAGCAGGAAGAAGCGCGGCCACGTCAGGGTCAGCATCCAGTGGTAGATGTCGCTCCAGTACCAGCGCCGAACGCCGACACGGCGAATCTCCGATGTGCCCAGGCGGAATACGCCGCGCACATTGCCTACCTTGGGACGTAAGGGCTTGCCGCCGGCCGAGTCGTTGCTATGCGGTGCGGCCATGGTCAGTCGTCTTCGTGCGGATCGAGGCCGGGGAACATCACCTCGGTGAAGCCGAATTTGGAAAAGTCGGTGATCCGCATCGGATACAGCACGCCCAGCAGATGGTCGACTTCATGCTGTACGACGCGCGCATGGAAGCCGTCCACATCGCGCCGGATCGGCTGCTGGAACTGGTCCACGCCTTCATAGCGCAGACGGGTAAAGCGCGGCACGCTGCCGCGCAGGCCGGGTACGGAAAGGCAGCCTTCGAAGCCCTCTTCCTTCTCATCCGACAGCGGCGTGAGGACGGGATTGATCAGCACAGTCTCCGGCACTTGCGGCGCATCCGGATAACGGATGTTCTGCTTGAATCCGAAGATGACCAGCTGCAGGTTGACGCCGATCTGCGGCGCGGCCAGACCTGCCCCATTCGCCGCGTGCATGGTGTCGAACATGTCGGCGATCAGCTGCTGCATTGCCGGCGTGCCGAATTCGCGCACCGGCTCAGCCACGCGCAGCAGGCGCGGATCGCCCATCTTCAGAATCTCGCGCACCGTCATTTGGTTTCGCCTCCCAGCACGCACTGCACCTCCTGCAGGAAGCGGCAGAATTCATCGCCCACTTCGACGTGCTTCAGGCCCATGGCCGTCGTGGCCTTGAGGTAGCCAAGCTTGGAGCCGCAGTCGTAACGCGTGCCTTCGTAGCGGTAGGCCAGCACGCGCTCATGCTTCATCAGCGCGGCGATACCGTCGGTCAGCTGGATCTCGCCGCCGGTGCCGGTGCCCAGGTTTTCCAGGAATTCGAAAATGCGCCCCGACAGAACGTAGCGGCCCACAACGGCCAGCGTGGAAGGTGCGTCTTCCGGCATCGGTTTTTCCACGATGCCGTGCACTAGCTCCATATTCGGCTGGTAGTTGGAAGCGCTGACGATGCCGTAATGCCTGGTGTGTGCGCGCGGCACGTCCTGCACGGCCAGCACGCTGCAGCGCTCGTAGGCATACAGGTCGGTCATCTGCGCCAGCACGGGCTTCACGCCGTCCGCCGTATCCATGAAGTCGTCCGCCAGCATGACGGCGAAGGGCTCATTGCCCACGATGGGACGCGCGCACAGCACGGCGTGGCCCAGGCCCAGCGGCGCGGACTGGCGGATATAGATGCAGTTGACATGCTTGGGGATCACCCGCTGCACCAGCTCCAGCAGCTTGTCCTTGCCGGAGGCTTCCAGCGTCGATTCCAGCTCATAGGCCGTGTCGAAATGGTCTTCGATGGCGCGCTTGTTACGGCCCGTGATGAAGATCATCTCCGTGATCCCGGCGGCGACGGCTTCCTCGACCGCGTACTGGATCAGAGGCTTGTCGACGATGGGCAGCATCTCTTTCGGCTGCGCCTTGGTGGCTGGAAGGAAGCGGCTGCCCAGGCCTGCAACGGGGAACACTGCTTTGGTAATTTTCGTCATGCTCAACCTCGATTCTTTTTTTATGCGCCGGCTTCCAGCATGGCCAGCAGCCCGGCTTCGTCCAGTATTGGCACTTCCAGATCCTGCGCCTTGGCCAGCTTGCTGCCGGCGTCGGCGCCCGCGACCAGGTAACTCGTTTTCTTCGACACCGAGCCGGAGACCTTGCCGCCCTTCGCTTCGATCATGGCCGCTGCCTGGTCGCGGCTCAGCGTCGGCAGAGTGCCCGTCAGTACAAAGGTTTTACCGGTCAGATGGCCTTCGGCGGCCGCCGCTTCCGGCAGCTGTTCCAGCAGATCCTTGCGCAACTCGTCCAGCGCGACAACCTGCTCCTTGTGGCCCGGCGTGCGCATCCAGGCCTCCAGCGATTCGGCCACGGCGGCGGGCAGGCCGAACACGGTGAACACGGACAGATGGGCCAGCACTTCCAGCGTCACTTCCTGTTCGACCAGCTGCTTGCTGCGTGGTTCCGTCAGCTTGGGGATATCCAGCGCGGCCATCAGCTTGACCATGTCCAGCTTCTCGCGCAGCTTGGCGCTGGGCGCGTGCTCGCCGGCGGGGGTGACGCCCTGTGCCAGCAGCGCGTCAATGGCTTGCTGGTTCTTCGGCTCGGCGAAGAAGTCGGCGATCGACTCGGCCACCGTGCCGCCGATATCGGGCAGCACGCGCAGCAGCGCGGCCGGTACACGGCGGATCAAATCGAAGCGGCCCAGCCATTCGGCCAGCGTCTTGGCGGTCGATTCCCCCACGTGGCGGATACCCAGCGCGAACAGCAGGCGCTCCAGCGGCGGATTCTTGCTGGCGGCGATAGCCTCGAGCAGATTGTCGGCCCACTTGGTGGCGACCTTGCCCTGCAAGACCGTTTCCGGCGTCGTGCCGTCACGCTCATCGGCCAGGCGCTTCATCTCCAGCAGATCGTTCAGCGACAGCTTGTACAGATCGGCCACGCCGTGCACCAGATTGCATTCGACCAGATTGTCGATGTAGCGGTCGCCCAGGCCTTCGATGTCCATCATGCGGCGGCCGGCGAAGTGACGAATCGCTTCCTTGCGCTGGGCGGAGCAGAACAGTCCACCTGAGCAGCGTGCAATCGCCTCGTCAGCCTCGCGCACGACGTGCGAGCCGCAGACGGGGCAGGTTTTCGGCAGCACATAGGCTTCCGGTTCCGGTGTCGGACGCTTTTCCAGCACCACGGACAGCACTTCGGGAATTACATCGCCCGCGCGGCGCACGATCACCGTGTCGCCCACGCGCACGTCCTTGCGGCGCACTTCATCTTCATTGTGCAGCGTGGCGTTGGTGACGTTGACGCCACCGACAAACACCGAAGCCAGACGCGCCACCGGCGTGATGGCGCCCGTGCGGCCCACCTGTACCTCGATCGCCTGCACGACCGTCATCGCTTCTTCAGCGGGGAATTTGTGCGCCAGCGCGAAACGCGGCGCGCGCGAGACGAAACCCAGCGTGCGCTGGTCCTGCAGCTTGTTGGCTTTATAGACCACGCCGTCGATCTCGTACGGCATGGTGGGACGGGCTTCACCGATACGCTTGTAGTAGCTCATCAAGCCATCGTAGCCGCGCACCACATCGCCCTCCGACGCCACGGGCAGGCCCAGCGTGCGATACCACGCCAGCAGGGCCGAATGCGACTCCGGCATGTCCGCGCCTTCCAGCAGGCCGACGCCATAGGCGAAGAAGCTCAGCTTGCGTGCCGCCGTGATGCGCGAGTCAAGCTGGCGCAGGCTGCCCGCCGCCGCATTGCGCGGATTGACGAACTCCTTCTGCCCAGCTTCGCGCTGGCGCGCATTCATCGCCTCGAAATCGGCCTTGAACATCAGCACCTCGCCGCGCACGTCGAGGATGGCGGGCGGCGTTTCCGTATTCAGGCGCAGCGGAATGCTGCGGATAGTCTTGATGTTGGCCGTCACATCCTCGCCCGTGTAGCCGTCGCCACGCGTCGCCGCCTGCACCAGCAGGCCGTTCTCGTAGCGCAGGTTGATGGCCAGGCCGTCGTACTTCACTTCGGCGGCGTATTCGACCAGCGCCGCCGTATCCAGCCCTTCGCGCACGCGGCGGTCGAAGTTGACGATATCCTCGTCGGTGAAGCCGTTATTCAGCGACAGCATGGGCACCGAGTGCGTCACCTGCGCAAACTGCGGCAGCGGCGCCGCGCCCACGCGGAAGGTGGGCGAATCGGGCTGCACCAGCGAGGGATTGGCCGCCTCCAGCTGCTGCAATTCGAGGAACAGCTTGTCGTACTCCGCGTCCGGAATGGTCGGCGCGTCCAGCACATGGTAAGCGTGCAGGTGCTTGTTCAGCTCAGCGCTCAGTTCAGCGATGCGCGCCTTGGGATCTGCTGCGGTCATTCCTGCACTCCGCTCAGCTGAACAGGCGCAGCGCGCGGGTGGAGCCGGCCGGGATATCGGCGCCGTCCATCTCGGCGTAGAAGTCCTGTACCTGGCCGGCGATTTCGCTCAGGGCGGCGTCGGACAGCGGCTGGTTGTAGTCGTCGACGATGGTCGCATCCAGGCGCGCCACCAGCGACTTGGCGCAGGCCACCATGGCGCCGAAGCCGTCGCGCGCGGGCGCCACGCAAGGCACGTCCAGCAGCAGCGTCAGGCGCGGCGTCGTTTCCTCGGCCAGCGTGACGTTGGTCGAGAGCGAGAACAGATAGCCGCCCTCGCCGTCCGGCATGACAAAGCGGCCGTCCGGACGCACGTCGAAGCCCTGCTTCTCCAGGGCGCCCAGCAGGGTCGAAACGGCCCACGGCGCGCCGTTGGTCAGCAGGTTCACGCCCAGCTGGGCGTCGTGGCCGGCGACGAAGCGGTGCAGATTGCGCGCCTCGGCCATCACTTCGATCATGTCCGGAATCTCCGGTTCGGCGCTGATTTCATCGGCCATGGCGCGCAGGCGCGTCACCAGCTCGGAGTATTCGAGTTCGTTCAGGGCCGTGCTGCGGCTGGCCATCTGCACGCCGCCCTGCAGCTTGGTGTAGATGTGGCCATGCACGATGGGCTCCCACTCGCCGCTGACGGCGAGGCCGATGTAGTGCACCGGCTTGTTGCCCACCATGCGCAGCGTCTGCAGCACGGGCAGCAGCTTGTCGCCGCGCGAAGGGGTTTCCAGCGCCAGCGGCAGCAGGCAGTCGATCAGCGGATCGACCAGGGCCGTCGCCTGCTCCGCAGCGTGGGCGACGGCGTCGGCGTGCGCAGCGGCGGCGGAAGCATCGCCCGCCACCAGCGATTCCAGCGCGGCAGCTGCGGCCGAAGCCTCGCCACCTGCCACACCGGGCTCGCCATCGAGCGAGAACGAGGGCTCCTGCCGTGCGGCCGGCGCATGGTGGGCGTGCGGCGCAGGCGAGCCGGCGCGCATCAGCACATCGTCATGATCCGACGAGAAGGCGCGCTCCACGCTTTTCTTGGCCTTGTACTCCTGCCATTTGTTGTAGGTATAGACGCCGACGATAAATACGCCGCCGCCGGCGATCAAACTGAGTTGAAGGTCTGTCATGCTGCTTGTGCCTCGGAAGCGAAGTTTGCGGCGGATTCCATATCCACCGCCACGATGCGCGATACGCCCTGCTCTTGCATCGTCACACCGATCAATTGATTGGCCATCTCCATCGCGATCTTGTTGTGCGAGATGAAGAGGAACTGGGTCTGGTCAGACATGCGCTTGACCATACGGCAGAAACGTTCGGTATTGGCGTCATCCAGCGGTGCGTCGACCTCGTCGAGCAGGCAGAATGGCGCTGGATTCAGGCGGAACATGGAGAACACCAGGGCCGTCGCCGTCAGCGCCTTTTCGCCGCCGGACAGCAGGTGGATGGTGGCGTTCTTCTTGCCCGGCGGCTGGGCCATGACCTGCACGCCGGAGTCCAGGATTTCCTCGCCCGTCATGATCAGCTTCGCCTGGCCGCCGCCGAACAGGATCGGGAACAGCTCGGAGAAGCTCTTGTTGACGCGGTCGAAGGTGTCTTGCAGCAGATCGCGCGTTTCCTTGTCGATCTTGGCGATCGCGTCTTCCAGCGTGGTGATCGCCTCCGTCAGGTCGGCGAACTGCGAATCGAGGAAGGTCTTGCGCTCGGAAGCCTGCGCCAGCTCATCCAGCGCCGCCAGGTTGACCGCGCCCAGCGCCGAGATGGCGTTGGTCAGGCGCGTCACCTCGCCCTGCAGGTAGGACGGCTTCAGGTCGGGATGCATCTTCTCCGCCAGCGCAGCCTCGTCGGCCTGCACCTCGGCCAGCTGCGCCGCGAACTGCTCCTGGTTCAGGCGCGCGGCCTGCTCCTTCAGCTGCATTTCCGTAATCTTGTCGCGCTGCGGCTGCAGGCTGCGTTCGGACTGCATGCGCGCCTCTTCGGAGGAGCGCAGCTGCTGCGTGATCTGGTCCAGCTCATGGCGCGCGTCGGACAGGGCTTTTTCCTGCTCCGTGCGGCGGTTCAGCAGATCCTGCAAGCCTTCGTTGGCCGTGCTGGACTCCATCGTTTCCAGCTCCATGCGGCCCGCCTCCAAGCTCTCCGTGACCTGCGCCGCCTGCTGTTCGGCGGTGGCGATGGTGCGGCGGAATTCCTCGATCTTGCTGCGCTGGGTCTTCTCGGCGAACTGCGCTTCCTGCGCGGCGCGTTCCAGGTCGCGCAGCTGTTCGCGCGCGTCGGCCAGACGCTGCTCCTTTTCCAGGAAGGCGGTCTGGCCGTCTTCGTGTTCGCCTTGCAGATTGCCCAGCTCCATATCGAGCTGCTCGAATTTTTCTTCCGACTCGCCCTTGATCTGCATCTGCTCCTGCTCTTGCGCGGCGATTTCGGCCAGATCGGTCTCGATCTGGTTGCTGCGCTGGTTGAAGCGGGCTTCGATTTCGGACAGCTTGACCACTTCGATTTGCAGCGAATGCACGGAAGCGGTCAGGCTCTGCGACTTGGCGCGCAGCTCGCCCAGCACGCGGGTGGCGTTGCTGACGGCGGCATCAGCGCGCACGGCGCGGTTGCGGGCTTCCTCGGCCAGCATCTGCTGTGCGCGCAGCTGCTTGGTGATGTTCTCGATCTCCTGCTGGCGGCCCAGCATGCCGTCCTGCTCCGCGTCGGCAGCGTAGAAGCTCACGCTCGATTGCGTGATGACGTGACCCTTCTGCGTGATGAAGTAAGCGCCGGCGGGCAGCTTGCTTCGCTCCGCAAACGCCTCGGCCGGATCTTCCGACCAGTAGACGTTATGCAGCCAGTCCTGCAGCAGGCCGCGCAAGCCGGGATCGTTCAGCTTCAGCAGGTTGATGAAGGGCTTCAGGCCCGGCACGTCCGGCATCGCCGGCGGCACGGCCGACGTGGGCGCGAACAGCGCCAGCTTGGCCGGCGGCGCATCGTTGAAGAAGGCCTTGGACCATTCGATATTCGACATCTGCAGGGACGACATGCGCTCGCGCAGCACGGCTTCCAGCGCCGTCTCCCAGCCCGCCTCGATGTGCAGCTTCTGCCACAGGCGCGGCAAGCCATCCAGCTCGTGCTTCTGCAGCCAAGGCGTGACCTTGCCCTGCGTCTGCACGCGCTCCTGCAGCTGGCGCAGCGCGTTCAGGCGCGCTTCCAGCTGGTGATTGGTGGCGTTTTCCTTGTTCGCCAGTTCGTGCGCGGCCTGGCGCTCGTCTTCCAGCTTGGGCTGCTGCTCGGCCGCCTCTTCCAGCTGATAGCTCAATTCCTCCTGCGCCAGCTGCTTTTCTTCCAGCTGCATCTTCAGGTTGGACAGATGGGTGCTGTCCGGCATACTGAGGCCGTTCTTTTCCTGCTGCAGACGCTCGCGGCGCGCCACCAGTCCATTCAGGATGTTGTTGGCGTTGCGCTGATGGGCCGATTCCAGCTCCAGCTGCTGCTGCATCTGCATGATGCGTGCGCGCGACTCCGTGCTCTTGGTCTGCGCTTCGCGCCAAGCCTGTTCCAGCATGGGCAACGATTCCGACTTCTGCTCGGCCATCATCTGCGACTGCTCGACCTTGGCCGACAGTTCTTCCAGGCTGAATTCCGCTTCTTCGATCTGCTCGCCGTATTCGCGAGCCTGGTTCATCCAGGTGTCGCGCTGCGCGGTCAGCGCCACCAGCTGGTTCTGCAAGCGCGTACGCGACTCGATCACGAACTTGATCTGCGCTTCCAGGCTGCCGATTTCCGAGTTGGTCTGGTACAGATTGCCCTGCGCCGTATGCAGCCGGTCGCCCACGGCGAAGTGCGCCTGGCGCATCTGCTCCAGCTGCAGCTCGACGTGGCGCAGCTTGGCCGTCTGCTCTTCCAGATCGTTCTGCGCCTGCTCCATATCGCGGAAGTACTTCTTCTGCTCGTTCTCCGCTTCCGTCTTGCGCAGCAGCCAAAGCAGCTTTTGCTTTTCTTCCTGGTCGGCCTGTAGCTGGTGGAATTTGGTGGCGACGGCCGCCTGCCCTTCCAGCTTCTCCAGATTCGAATTCAGCTCGCGCAGGATGTCTTCTACGCGCAGCAGGTTTTCGCGCGTGTCGTGCAGACGGTTTTCAGTCTCCCGGCGGCGTTCCTTGTACTTGGAAACGCCCGCCGCCTCTTCCAGGAACACGCGCAGCTCTTCCGGCCGCGATTCGATGATGCGCGAGATCATGCCCTGGCCGATGATGGCGTAAGCGCGCGGACCCAGGCCCGTGCCGAGGAAGATATCCTGGATGTCGCGCCGGCGCACCGGCTGGCTGTTGATGAAATAGGTGGACGTGCCGTCGCGCGTCAGCGTGCGCTTGACGGCGATCTCGGCGTACTGGCCCCACTGGCCGGACGCCTTGCCGTCGTTATTGTCGAACACCAGTTCCACGGAGGCGCGGCCGGCCGGCTTGCGGTTGGTCGAGCCGTTGAAGATCACGTCCTGCATGGACTCGCCGCGCAGCTCGGAGGCCTTGGATTCGCCCAGCACCCAGCGCACTGCGTCGATGATATTGGACTTGCCGCAACCGTTAGGTCCAACCACCCCGACCAACTGACCCGGCACCTGGAAATTGGTGGGATCAACGAACGACTTAAATCCCGACAATTTGATGGAAGAGAGACGCACGCTATTTAACTGGAAAAATAATTAGAAAACCAAGCTGGAAAAGTTCACAATAATACCATCCCACGCGTCATATCTGGCCGAAAACGCGCTCTGTGCGCAGGGCGGAAACGGGCGCAGGTGCGGACAGCCGGGGCTTGCGCCACTGCTGCCGGGTAAACGGGCGGTCGTGGCCGGACAACAGCAGTGCCAGCCGCGTCACCCACATCTCGGTCGGGATCGGCTCCACGCGGGGCGCGATCAACAGCACGGGGATGCACAGGGCGACCAGCACCCGGCTCAGGACCAGGTGCCCTTCCGTGCTGGCGTGCCAGATGAAGACGCCCGCCACCAGCAGTCCCAGCACGCAACCCGTGACCGCCTCCGACACGGAATGGGCCAGCACGATGACGCGCGAGACGGCGATCAACACGGCCACCGCCGCACCCGCCAGCGCCGCCCAGTTGCGGGCAGCCGCGCCGGACGAGCGAAAGGCGAGGAAGCAGGCCACGGGGAACACGGCCGCCGCGCGCATGGCGTGGCCGCTGAAGCCGGAAAATTCCACCGATTCGAAGCCCAGGCCCCAGCCGATGAAGGCCACCTTGGTCATCACCACCAGCGCCATGCCCGCGCCGAACAGCAGGCACCAGGACAGGGTCAGCCGCCACGACTTACCGGCCAGCAGCCAGACGGCAATCGCCACGCCGATCGGCCCGGTGACGGCCAGGCTGCCCATCAGGCTCAAATTTTGCCACCAGCCCATCGAGTCCCATTCACAGAGTTAAGCCATGCGCTTAAGCCACACGCTTCGCGGCGCAACAGCATTAGATCACAGCGGAGGGGATTTTAGCGAAAATTGCGAATTTGCAACATCGCGCGAGGGACTAGCGGTAATGTTCCACCAGCTTTTGCATGACGGCACGGCCGCTGCCGTCGCACACGGCGCGCAGACGATCCAGGGCGGCGGAGTCCTGTATCAGCGGCGCGCGGCGCGAGACGTAGATCACCACGGGCTGCTCCTGCACCTGCAGCCAGCCGTAGTCGGAGCGGCTCAGGCCGGCCGCGGCCAGCAGGATTTCGCTGCCGGGACTGGAGACGAAGGTGGCGTCCAGCCTGTCCTTTTCCAGCATCTTCAAGCCCTGGTCGATGGAGTCGATGATGTAGGGCTGCAGGCCGGGCACGCTGTTCAGGCGGTCCAGCGCGTGGGTGCCGCGCTGCATGCCGACGATCAGCCCACTCAGTCGTGACATATTCAATTCGCCGTAACGGGAGCGCTTGTACAGGATGCCGGAGCGGATCGTCGTCACTTGGCACAGACGCAGGGCAAAGGTGTCGCGCTCGGCGTCGGGAATCAGTACGGCAGCCGTGTTGCTGCCGTCACGCAGGCCGTTGATGACGCGGACATAGGGCAAGGAATCGAGGGTCAGCGGCACGCCAGCGGTATCAAAGAGATAACGCAGGTATTCGGTCGCCACGCCCTTTTCCTGCGCGCCGGGGAAGGTCCAGGGCGGCACCGGCACCGTGTAGGCCACGGCGGGAGCTGCTGCGGCCGCATGCGTCAGGCCGGCCAGCAGCAAGGCAGTCAGCGGACGACGCACGGCAAACGGCATGAACAAGCACCCTGATCAATGAGAAAGGCGTAGTGTTACACAAATGCGGGAACGGCGCTTGCCATCCTGCTGCGGCTTAAGCAACAGCTTCTTAGCCGACAGCGGACTGCGGCGGGTCGATGCTGTCGTCGTTGACCGCCTGGCCGCCCAGCGCCTGCGACAGCGCCACGGAGACCACGCTGTCGGCGCGCAGCACCTGCACCAGGCCATCACGGAACTTCTGCGCCAGCGCCTCTCCGGAGATGGAGAAGGCTTCCTGCCGGGCGGCGGTGGAGAAGATGTACAGCGTGCGGCGCGGACTGATCCACGCCAGCTTGACCTTGCGCGTGCTGCCGTCTTCCTGCTCGAAACCCAGCCACATGCCGCGGGCGAGGCTATCCACCTCGATGATGGCGTCGTCGTCTTCCGGCTCGGGCGGCGGAGGCGGCGGCGCCTGGGCCGCCAGCTCGGCGCGGCGCTCGGCGGCCTGCTGCGCCACCTGGATGGAGATTTCCAGCTGGCGTTCGGGCGACACTTCCAGCGGTGCACGCACGATGGAGGCGTGGCATTCGGCCAGCTCGGCGAAGAATTGCAGGCGGTCGCTATCCTGCCACTTGATCACGTCCAGCCACTTGTTCAGGGCGGACAGCAGGCCGGGCAGCTTGGAGATCAGCTGCTTGCGCTCTTCCGGCGTGATCTTGGGGCGCACGCTCCAGATCAGGTCGTCCATGGTGCGGGTGGCGTTGCCCACGGCGCCGGGCTTTTCGTCCTCGATACTGTAGGCGATGGTCAGCACGGAGACCCAGCGCTGCTCGAGGAAGGCTTCCACCACGGCGATCACTTCGCCGCTGCCGATGCGCAGGGCGATGGCGTCCTTGGCGGACTTGGTGGCGGCAGCCATCTTCTCCTGCTTGAGGGCGGCGGCGATGGGTTCGGCGATGGCGGTGGCGGCGGCTTTTTCCTCGGCCTCGATCTGGGCTTCCAGCTCGTTGACGGCTTCGGTGAAGACGGAGAGTTCCTTATCGTAGTCGCGACCGACGCGGTCCACGCTGCGCTGCATGGCCTGGAACAGCGGGTCTTCGGGACCTTTGCGCTGCTCCCAGCCCATGCGCGAGAGCAGGTCGATCATGCGGCGGGCCGGATGCGCTTCCTGGAAGAAGAAGTCCTTGTCGCGCAAGGCGGCCTTCAATACGGGGATCTGCAGGAAGCGGATCAGGTCGCGGATTTCCTGCGAAATATTCTGGTCGCGGAAGACGGTGTCGAAGACGGCGGTCAGCAGGTCGATGGTCGACTCTTCGGAGCGGGTCAGGCTGCCCTGCGGGATTTGCTGCTTGATGGCGGGCAGGTAGATCACGTTGCCGGCGACCATAGGGGCGCCATGCGCTGCAGCGCCGTTGGATGCCGCACCGCCCTCCTCCGTGCCGACACCGGCTGCCACGCCGGGCGCCGCCGCGACATAGCCTGCGCCGATGGATTCGTAAGGCACGGCGTGCTGCAATTGAGTCAGATAGTTGAACAGCGGCTGACGGTTGCCCGTATGCGCCATCTGCGACAGCTGCTGGGCGAGTTCCGGGCTCACGGCTTGGCCGGGAGCGGCAGCCACCCAGGCTCCGCCACCGCCCGTCGCGATGGCCGAACCCGGAGCCCAGCCGTCAGCAGGCATCACAACGGCGCCTGACGGCACCGCAACGCCACCTTGTACGCCTCCAACACCCGGCGCACCAACAAAGCCCGCGCCGGCGACGCCGCCCGGCATGCCGCCCGCGACACCAACCATGGCCACTCCAGGCACGCCACCCACGACGCCGGCTACGCCCGCGACAGCGCCTGCCGCCGTTGGAACGCCGCCGACAATCGGGCCACCCGCCATCGGCACGCCTCCGCCGACGACCGCGCCAGGTGCGATGCCGGGCGCGCCGCCGATAACAGAGCCTGCCGGAGCTGCAACAAAACCCGTCGCCGGAACAGCGCCCGCGACGCCGCCAACGATACCGCCCGCCGCGCCGCCAATCACGCCGCCCGCTGGCGACATTACGAAGCCTGCCGCAGGAACCGCGCCCACTGCCATCCCACCCGGAACGGCGCCTGCTGGCGCCATCACGAAGCCCGCCGCAGGAAGTGCGCCTGCGGCCATGCCTCCTGCGACGTTACCTGCGACACCGCCCGCTGCGCCAACCATGAAGCCTGGAGCAGGCGTGCTGCCGGCCTGCGCGCCGTCTGCGGCGGGAGCTTGTCCCGCCACCACGACGCCAGCTTGCGCTGCGGCTGCATTCGGCACCCACGTCGTCGTCGCCTGCAAAGCCGCTTGCGGCAAATCCGGAATGCTCAAATCCATATTGCCGACCATCGTACTGGCCAGCTCGTCCGCCATCTTGCCCGCCACTTCCGGCGTGGCAAACAGCTGGCGCAGCTGCTGCGCCAATTCCGCCTGATTGCCGCGCACGCGCGCTGGCGCCTTGGTCTTGTCCGACTTGCGGTTCTTATAGCTATCCACCGAACCCGGCAGCACACCCTGGCGCTGCAAGGCCAGATTGAGCGCATCCAGCATCGGCCCCATATCAATGAACAGGCCCGGCTTGATGAACGGCTGGATCAGCCCTGCCGACGCCGGCTCGGGATCAAACTCCACCCACGCATCCTGCAAGGCGACGAGGAACACCTCCGGCCGGAAGGGATTCTGGCTCACGCGCAGAATGTCGCGGTCCAGCAGGAAGGCCAGCCGCACATTCAAGGTCTGCAACTGGTCGGCATACAGCGACTCGAACGGCTTGCTCACGCCGCTCAGCGCCACCTTGTTATCCATTTCCTCGAACGGCACCAGGGTCAGCGGCCCCTCCGCCTTGGGCTCGGACGCCTTGGCATTCGGCGCCAGCTGGGCAATCTCCTTGCGGATCGCCTTTTCCAGCGTGGTGGTGGCGATGTGCAGGAAGGCATAGGCCCCATTGCGCAGCTTGTTACCGGCCCGGATGCGCGCCTGCATCAGCGTAGGATCGCCGCCCGTGGCGTCGATCAGCGCGCCCGCCAGATTGGTGGACAGGTCCAGGAACTGGTCGCCCGCATGCTTGCTCACAATACCGATCAGGTTTTCCAACAGCGCATGCCGCGGCGAGACCGGCTTTTTCGGCGTCGTCGAAGTTGTCGATGTAGTCATGTTGGAAACCTGGGTTGGGAAAATGGGCTGTATACCGCATTCTGGCACATTATTTCCACATGGCAATAGCCGGAAAGTAACAAACTGCAATAATTCGTGATTTTCGCTCATTAGGGACAGCTTTGCGCGCCTCAAGCCAGCATTTATGCGGCTTAAGGGACAATATTGGCCTTTCCTTAACGCCCAGGGGAGCAAGGCCTGCTCCTACACGTCCGCAAGCCGGATTCCGATACCGTCCCCTTGGCTGGAATCGCATCATTGCCCCACTCGCAACGTCAAGCGGAGCGGGTTTTGTCCGACTTTGAAAAGGAATCGACATGAGTACGAACCAGAAGGACCAGAAAGGCGGCACCAAGCAGCAGAGCCAGCAAGGCAGCAAACAGTCCGATAACCCAGGCTCCCGCTCCGGCGGACAGGGCGGCACCCGCGAGCAGCATGCGGAAGCCGGCCGTCAAAGCCACAAAAATGACAACAAATCCCCGGGCGGCGGCCGCTAAGCCCTAAGTTCGGAGGCCGGGGCGGCGCGCAAGATCAGATATTGGTCACGCGCAGCCCCTTAGGCGGCGCAAAGTCGCGCACCGCATCCACCAGCCCCACCTCTTCCGCCTCCTGGGCGGTCAAATGCAGATCCGAGTAGGCGTGGGTCTGCCAATGCTCATCCTGCAAATTCACATGGTTCCGCAAGATCCTCTCCGTGCGGGCGTCGTCGGCCTGCAGGCCTTCCACGATGATGCGCAAGGCGTCCGGCCGCGCCCCGTGTGGCGCGCTGGCGTGCGACTTGTGCACCATGAAGCGCGCCGTCTCGCTGGCATAGCGCTGGGCGCCCGCCAGGTACAGGATCACGGCGATCGAGGCCACCGCGCCCGCGTTATAGGTGACGATGCGGATCGGCAGCTTGCTCAGGTAGTTGTACAGGCAGATGCCGTCGCTGACGTAGCCGCCGTTCGACTGCACCAGGATGTGTGCCGTCGTGATGCGGTCTTCCGTCATGTCGGCCACGGCGTCGAAGACGCGGTGCACCATGTCGCTGTTGACGTCTCCCGATAAAGTGAACCACCCCTCTCCCGCATGTGCTGTGCTGTCCTCGCTCATGGCTCTGTTCCTTTATTTAGTGTGATTCATTTTAGCAAAGAGCCATATTTGCAGCCTTGCGGTAACGTCCATTCGTGCGCCCCCTTTTGACAGGCAAAATTATTAAGCAGATAATTAATTTCTTCTCTTCACTATCCTTTTCCGCGCCCATGAAAATTCCCCACCTGCTCCGCACCGTGATCGCGCTTGCGACACTGAGCTGCGCCGCCGCCCACGCCGGCGACTTCCTGTCAGAAAATATGGATCGCAGCGCCGATCCCGGCAAGGATTTCTTCCAGTACGCCAACGGCGGCTGGCTGCAGCGCAATCCGATTCCCGCTTCGGAAGCCTCGTGGAGCATCGGCAAGGTGGTGCAGGAGCAGCTCTACGTCAGCCTGCGCAAGATCAATGAGGAGGCGGCCAAGGGCCAGCAGGCCGCCAACAGCGACCAGCAAAGAATCGGCGACTTCTGGGCTGCCGCCATGGACACAGACAAGGCCGAGCAGCTGGGCATCCACCCGCTGGACGCCGAACTGGCGCGCATTGCCGCCGTCAAGACCCGGCGCGACGTGGTCGATATCGCCTTCGCCCACCAGGGGCTGAGAAGCGGCGCCCTGTTCGGCGTAGTGGCCTTCCAGGACGAACGCGCCAGCGACGAGATGGCCGTGCATCTGTGGCAGGACGGCCTCGGCCTGCCGGACCGCGACTACTACTTCAACAAGGACAAGAGCATCGCCCATACCCGCCAGGAATACGTGCTGCACATCGGCCGCACGCTGGCCCTGCTGGGCCGCGACAAGGCTTCGGCCGCCAAGGCCGCCCAGCAGATCATGGTCTTCGAAACGGCGCTGGCCAAGCTGTCGCGCAAGCTGGAAGATCTGCGCGACCCGGTCGCCAACTACAACAAGATGACGCTGGCCGAAGTCCAGTCCAGGCTGACGCCCTCGATCGACTGGAGCGCTCAGCTGGCCGCGCTGAAGGTGCAGCCGGCCAACGTGATCGTGGGCCAGCCCGAGTTCTTCAAGGGCATGGAAGCCTTGCTGGCCAAGACCCCGCTGCCGGTGCTGCAAGACTACCTGCGCTATCACCTGGTCGACGCCTACGCGTCCTACCTGAGCAAGGCCTTCGATGACGAGCATTTCAGCTTCGCCAACGCCGTCCTCAGTGGCCAGAAAGAGCCGCGCCCGCGCTGGAAGCGCGTGCTCGACGCCGAGGAACCCGCCATCGGCATGGCCGTCGGCCGCCTCTTCGTCGAAGAAGAATTCCCGCCCGCCGCCAAGCAGCGCTACACCGACATGGTCGAGGCGATCCGCGCCACCTACCTGGAGCGCATCAATGCCCTCGACTGGATGAGCGAGGAAACCAAGGCCAAGGCGCGCAGCAAGCTGGCCAGCGTGAGCAAGAAAGTCGGCTACCCCGACAACTGGCGCGACTACAGCACGCTGGTGCTGGGCCGCGACTCCTACGCGGCCAATATGATGAGCGCCAACCGCTGGAATTACCAGCGCATGATGGCGAAAGTGGGCAAGCCGGTCGACCGCAGCGAATGGGACATGAGCCCGCAGACCTACAACGCCTACTACAACCCGTCCAATAACGAGATCGTGCTGCCGGCCGCCATCTTCCTCATCGCCGGCGTCAAGGATGCCGACCTGGATGACGCCGTGGTCTACGGCTACGCGGGCGCCTCCACCATCGGCCACGAAATCACTCACGGCTTCGACGACCAGGGCCGCCAGTTCGACGCCGCCGGCAACCTCACCGACTGGTGGACCGCCGCCGACGCGAAAAAATTCCAGGCCCGCGCCGACGTGCTGGTCAAGCAGTTCAACGCCTACACCCCGCTGCCCGGCATGCACATCAACGGCAAGGCCAGCCTGGGCGAGAACATCGCCGACTTCGGCGGCATCCTGCTGGGCATGGAAGCGTTCAAAAAGACCGAGCAGTACAAGCAGGGCAAGGAAATCGGCGGCCTGACGCCGATGCAGCGCTACTTCCTCGGCTATGCCCTGGGCTGGATGTCGCAGCAGCGCGAGGCCGCCCTGCGCCGCAGCCTGCTCAGCGACGTGCACGCGCCGGCCAAGTGGCGCGTGCTGGGCCCGATGTCGAATATCCCCGAGTTTTATGACGCTTTTGGCATCAAACCGGGGCAGCCGATGTACCGTCCGCCGGAGGAGCGCGCACGGATCTGGTGATGCCTGCAAGATTGACTTTCCGCCCCTTCTGGCATATAGTCGCCAGTCTTGATCGGGAGAGCGCAGAACTGTCTGCCGCCGAAGGGGCACCACCCAAAAACTCTCAGGCAAAAGGACCGGTCAGGGAGCCGACGCAGAACATGCGGGCTCAAACTCTGGAGAGCGGCCGTGTAATGACGGCCCACCGAAGGGGCATGCGGGACTTCTCCCGCTATCTCTCAGGTACCAAGGACAGAGGGGTAGGCGTATCTATTCAGATCAGTTAACCCTACTCTTTTCGGCACCGAGGCACCATGACGCTCAAAGCAACCCCACTCAATAACGCTCACCGCGCCCTCGGCGCCCGTATGGTCGATTTCGGCGGCTGGGATATGCCCGTCAACTACGGCTCGCAGATCGAAGAACACAACGCCGTGCGCACCGACGTCGGCATGTTCGACGTGGCCCACATGTGCGTGGTCGACATCAAGGGTGACAATGTGCGCGGCTTCCTGCGCCATCTGCTGGCCAACAACGTCGACAAGCTGCAGGTATCGGGCAAGGCGCTCTACTCCTGCATGCTCAATCCGCAGGGCTTCGTCATCGACGACCTGATCGTCTACTTCATCAACGAGAGCTGGTTCCGCCTGGTGGTCAACGCCGGCACCGCCGAAAAAGACGTGGCCTGGATGCAGCAGCAGAACGCGGCCACCAACGCCGGTGTCACCATCACTCAACGCCGCGACGGCGCTAACGCCATGGCGCTGATCGCCGTGCAGGGTCCGAACGCCCGCGCCAAGGTATGGCAAGTCATCGCCGGTTCTGAAGCCGCGACCGCCGAAATGAAGCCGTTCAACGTGGCCTTCGTCCCCAGCACCGCCTTCGGCGAAGCGATGATCGCCCGCACCGGCTACACCGGCGAAGACGGTTTTGAAATCGGCGTCGCCGCCGAGCAGGCCGAAGCCCTGTGGAACGCGCTGGCCGCCGCCGGCGTCAAGCCCGCCGGCCTGGGCGCGCGCGACACCCTGCGCCTGGAAGCGGGCATGAACCTCTACGGCCAGGACATGGACGAAACCGTGAACCCGCTGGACGCGGGCCTGGCATGGACCATCGACCTGGTGTCCGAGCGCGACTTCATCGGCAAGGCCGCCCTGCAGTCCATGGGCCAGAACGCCCAGTTCGTGGGTCTGATCCTGCGCGAAAAAGGCGGCGTGCTGCGCGCCCACCAGAAAGTCATCGTGGCCGGCACCGAAACCACCGGCGAGATCACCTCCGGCACCTTCAGCCCGTCCATGCAGCAGGCGATCGCCCTGGCGCGCGTGCCGATGGGCGTACAAGTCGGCGACACCGTGCATGTAGAAATCCGCGACAAGAAGCTGGCCGCCTCCGTGGTCAAGCTGCCTTTCGTCCGCAACGGCAAGATCCTGGCTGTTTAATTTATAAACCGTTTATACCATTTGGAGCCTCACATGAATATTCCAGCAGACCTGAAGTACACCGAGTCCCACGAGTGGGTACGCGCCGAAGCTGACGGCACCCTGACCGTCGGCATCACCGAATACGCGCAGGACGCACTGGGCGACATCGTGTTCGTCGAGCTGCCGAAAGTCGGCCAGACCTACGCCGCCGGCGCCGACGCCGCCGTGGTGGAATCGGTGAAAGCCGCCAGCGACATCTACGCCCCGGTAGCGGGCGAAGTCGTGGCCGTCAACGAAGACGTGACCGGCGCGCCTGAGTCGATCAACGCCGACGCCTACGCCAACTGGCTGTTCAAGATCAAGCCAGCCGACGCCGGCGCCATCAACGGCCTGCTCGACGCCGCCGCCTACGGCAAAGCCACCGCGGCTTAATTTCCGCCTCCAAGGCCAGCCCCGCGCTGGCCTTTTACGTTTTCCAGTACACCCTGCCCTATCACACCATGACCCGCACTAGCCTCTCCCAACTCGAAGCCCGCGACGCCTTCATCGCCCGCCACATCGGCCCGGACGCCGACGAACAGCAAGCCATGCTGTCGGTCCTCGGCTACCAATCGCGCGCCGCGCTGATCGACGCCCTGGTACCCGCCGGTATCCGCAACAAGAGCGCCCTGCCGCTCGGCCAGTTCGCCCAGCCCATGCCTGAACAGGAAGCGCTGGCCAAGCTGAAAGGCATCGCGTCGAAGAACAAAGTGCTGAAGTCGATGATCGGCCAGGGTTACTACAACACGCTGACGCCCAACGTCGTCCTGCGCAACATCTTCGAAAACCCGGCCTGGTACACGGCCTACACCCCGTACCAGCCAGAGATCTCGCAGGGCCGCCTGGAAGCGATCCTGAACTTCCAGCAGACCATCACCGACCTGACCGGCATGGGCATCGCCAACTCGTCCATGCTGGACGAAGGCACCGCCGCCGCCGAAGCCATGACGCTGATCCAGCGCGTGGGCAAGTCCAAGTCGGAAGTGTTCTACGTCGCCGACGACGTGCTGCCGCAGACCCGCGAAGTGATCGAGACCCGCGCCAAGCCGCTGGGCATCACCGTGCGCACCTTCAATCCGGCCGAACTGGCGGGCGTGGGCGAGTGCTTTGGCGTGCTGCTGCAATACCCGGGCGTGGACGGCGTTGTGCGCGACTACAAGGCCGGCGTGGAAGCCGTCAAGGCCAAGGGCGCGATGGTGGTTGTCGCCGCCGACCTGCTGGCGCTGACCATGCTCACGCCTCCGGGCGAATGGGGCGCCGACGTGGTCGTCGGTAACTCGCAGCGCTTCGGCGTACCGCTGGGCTTCGGCGGCCCGCACGCCGGCTACCTGGCCACCCGCGACGAATTCAAGCGCAGCATGGCCGGCCGTCTGGTCGGCGTCACCATCGACGCCCAGGGCAACAAGGCCTACCGTCTGGCGCTGCAAACCCGCGAGCAGCATATCCGCCGCGAGAAGGCCACCTCCAACATCTGCACCGCGCAGGTGCTGCTGGCCGTGATGGCTTCGATGTACGCCGTCTACCACGGTCCTAAAGGCCTGCTGCAGATCGCCCAGCGCGTGCACCGCTACACCGGCATCCTGGCCTCCAACCTGAAGGCGCAAGGCTACACCCTGGCCGGCGACAGCTTCTTCGACACGCTGACCGTGAAGACCTCCTACGCCGATGACCTGCACGCCGCAGCCGTCGCCGCCGGCGTCAACCTGCGCAAGATCGACGCGCACCACGTGGGCATCTCGCTGGACGAGACCACCTGCCGCGCCGACATCGAAACGCTGTGGAACGTCTTCGCCACCAGCGGCAATGGCGCCGCCAAGCCGGACTTCCTGGCCGTGGAAGCCGAAGTGGCACGCTGCTTCCCTGAAGCGCTGGCCCGTCAGAGCGCCTACCTGACCCACCCGGTCTTCAACCGCTACCACTCCGAAACGGAAATGCTGCGCTACCTGCGCGGCCTGGCCGACAAGGACCTGGCGCTGGACCGCACCATGATCCCGCTGGGTTCGTGCACCATGAAGCTGAACGCGACCGCCGAGATGATCCCCGTCACCTGGCCCGAGTTCTCCAACATCCACCCGTTCGCGCCGGAGTCGCAGACCGTCGGCTACCGCGAAATGATCACCCAGCTGGAAGACATGCTGTCCGCGCTGACCGGCTACACCGCCGTCTCGCTGCAGCCTAACGCCGGCTCGCAGGGCGAATACGCCGGCCTGCTGGCGATCCAGGCTTACCACCAGTCGCGTGGCGAAGGCCACCGCAATATCTGCCTGATCCCATCGTCGGCGCATGGCACCAACCCGGCATCGGCCTCGATGGTCGGCATGCAGGTGGTGGTGACTGCCTGCGACGAAAACGGCAACGTCGACCTGGCCGACCTGAAGGCCAAAGCAGAACTGCATTCGAAGAACCTGGCCTGCGTGATGGTGACCTACCCATCGACCCACGGCGTGTTCGAAGAAGGCATCCAGGAACTGTGCGACATCGTCCACAGCCACGGCGGCCAGGTCTACATCGACGGCGCCAACATGAACGCGCTGGTCGGCGTGGCGGCGCCAGGCTCGTTCGGCGGCGACGTATCGCACCTGAACCTGCACAAGACCTTCTGCATTCCGCACGGCGGTGGCGGCCCGGGCGTGGGCCCGATCGGCGTCGGCGCGCACCTGGCCAAGTTCCTGCCGAACCAGCGTTCGACCGGCTACCAGCGTGACGTGGCGGGCATCGGCGCGGTGAGCGCTGCGGCCTACGGTTCCGCTTCGATCCTGCCGATTTCGTGGATGTACATCGCCATGATGGGCGCACAGGGCCTGACCGCCGCGACCGAAGTGGCGATCCTGAACGCCAACTACATCGCGCGCCGCCTGTCGCCGCACTTCCCCGTGCTGTACTCGGGCCACGACGGCCTGGTGGCGCACGAGTGCATCATCGACCTGCGTCCGCTGCAGGATGCCACCGGCATCAGCAACGAAGACGTGGCCAAGCGCCTGATGGACTTCGGCTTCCACGCGCCGACCATGTCGTTCCCGGTTCCGGGCACGCTGATGATCGAACCGACCGAGTCCGAGTCGAAGGTCGAGATGGACCGCTTCATCGACGCCATGATCACCATCCGTGGCGAGATCGCCAAGGTGGAAAGCGGCGAATTCGACAAGCTGGACAACCCGCTGAAGTTCGCCCCGCACACGGCCGAAGTGCTGACCGCTGACGTTTGGGAACGCAAGTACAGCCGTGAAGTGGCGGCCTACCCGGTGCCATCGCTGCGCAAGCAGAAGTACTGGCCGCCAGTCGGCCGCGCCGACAACGTCTACGGCGACCGCAACCTGTTCTGCGGCTGCGCCCCGATCAGCGACTACGAATAAGTCCCCGATCAGCGTCCGCTGACAACAAAAACGCAGGCTCGCTTTACAGCGCAGCCTGCGTTTTTTTATATTTGACGCGCGATGTTGAAGACTTTGCCCGCCATGCCAATAACGGCGAGGCCGAGCGCCAGCAAGGCCCAGTTTTGAGGCTCGGGAACAGGCGCCGGCTGATAGAGAATTTCGACGATGTTATACGAGCCCAGACTGGTGTCGGTGCTGGCAAACGTGGCCGAGGAGAATGAGGAAGTCGATGTCAAACCGCTGAAGACAAAGGTTGGGAAGTCAAACGTATCGCTGTGCGTACTGGCGCTGCCGACTCCCGTCGTGATCTTGTAGTCCCCTGAGTTAGCATTGACATTGAACAGTACGCCAACTGCTGTTACCGCAGTGGGAAAGGTTACAGTTACTTCGTTACCGCCGAAGAAATAATTCTGACCGGAGCTCTGCAGTCCGCCCAGGCTAAGTCCGCTAATGCTGTTAAAAGCGCCCGTTATTGTGGCTCCCAGCAAGTCTGTCGCGGAGCTTCCCTTGGAAAATGTATAGGTAAGGCCGTTGAGCACGGTGCCATCCGTTACAGGCAGGCCTTCGTAGAATGAAGCATATGTCTCGACAGTCAGACCAGGCACGTCGCTGATAAAGGATGCTGAACTCGTGTATGTGCTCACGGCGGCGAGAGCAGGCAACGCTCCGACGGCCAAGACGCCGCCAAGCAGCAACTGAGCAGTCTTCGACCTGATGGATAGCCGATGCGTTTTTCCGGCTGTTTTGAGAGCGCTGCTTTCAGCTGAAGTATCCATTTTGACGCTCCCTTCCATCCAATTTTGGCTGGCAAAAGTTTAATGACTTTTCTTTTTACGGGGGTGACGCAAATCCGGAAGAACACGGGCAACTCAGCAGTAATAATATGGCTTGCAATGAGGTGCGTCAATCAATATGCAAGCTCCCCTACGCTTCAGAGCTGATGCTTTAAGGAAAAAGAATGCTCTCTTTAAACATCAATTAACTCAGCTCACTCACGGACTGAGGCCAGGCGCAGATGGGTGACGCGGACGGAGACGGGTCTGCCATCGACGGGCGGCAACTGGGCGACGGTTTCATCCAGCTTGAAGCGGGCGACGGCTTCGGAGAGGTTGACTGCCTGCTGCTGCAAACTCTGCGCGGCGGCGGCAGCTTGCTCGACCTGCACCAGATTCTGCTGCGTGACCTGGTCCATCTCGACGATCGCTTCGTGCACTCCCAGCAAACCTTGCGCCTGCTGACTACTGGCCTCGCTGATCTGGCCGATGATGTCGCCCACCTGCTGCACCGAGGCGACGATGTCGGACATGCTGCTGCCTGCCTCCTCCACCGAACGGCTGCCGCCCTCGATCTCCGCCACCGATTCTTGAATCAGCGTCTTGATCTCGCGCGCCGCCGTGGCGGAGCGCTGGGCCAGCGTGCGCACCTCCCCCGCCACGACCGCGAAGCCGCGTCCATGCTCGCCCGCGCGCGCCGCTTCCACCGCCGCGTTCAAGGCCAGCAGATTGGTCTGAAACGCAATGCCGTCGATGACGCCGACAATCTCCACCACCTTGCGCGAACTGCCGCGTATAGAGGCCATCGTTACCACCAGCCGCTGCACCACGCTGCCGCCGCGTACGGCGAAGTTGGTCGCGCAGCGCGCCAGCTGGTTCGCCAGCTGCGCATTGTTGGCCGTCTGGTTAACGGTGGCGCTCAGCTCTTCCATCGAGCTGCTGGTCTCTTCCAGCGAACTGGCCTGCGCCTCCGTGCGCTGCGACAGATCGGCGCTGCCCATCGCAATCTCACGCGAGGCCGAATCAATCGACTGCGCGGACGCCAGGATCGTCTTCAACGTCGTATTCAGGTTGCGGATACTGGTGTCCAGCGCGCGTGAAGTCTCGGCGATCTCGTCGCGCCCGTATTCGCGGTGCTTGACGGTCAGATTGCCCTCGGCCAGATCCACCGCCGCCGCGCCGATCTCGCGTACCTCCTTCAGCATGGCGTTACGCACCGCCATCGTCACCAGCAGCGACAGCACAATGGACAAGGCCACCATCAGCGGCATGAAGGTCGCCAGCACATGAAACTCCGACTCCGCGTCGGCATAGGCATGCTCGCTCAGCGTCTGCTCCAGCCGCGCCAGTTCTTCCAGCCGCGCCGCCACCACGTCAAACGCCCGCTCGGCCTTGATCATGGCGTTGGCCGCCATCGACGGGTCCACCGAAGACAGCTCGATCACATCGTTGATCGCCTTGACGTACAAGGCGTGCGCGGCCTGCGACTGTTCGACGAAGCGCCGCTCGCCGCTGCCGCCGGCCGTCACCTGCTCCAGCTGCGCGAACTGCCGGTCCAGCGCCGCGTGGCGGCCGTGAATGTCGCGGATCAGCGCATCAACGCGCTGGGCGGAAAAGCTGGCGTTCATCCACGTCAGCAGCTGATAGATTTCCGTGTGCGCGCGATTGGCGCCCGCCACCAGATCGTCCGCCGCCTTGATGCGCGCGGCGCGCTGCTGCACCATGTTTTCCAGCGACTGGTTCTGCCGCACCATCCCCAGATAGGCGCCCGCCGACAGCACGATCAGCAGAATCAGCACCACGCCCGGCGCCAGCAGCAGCTTGGGACCTATCTTGAGTTTGCTGAGCATGTCCATGCGCGGATCAGTGCTTGTAGATGCCCGCTTCCAGCGCCACGTCGCCTACGCGCAGGACGTAGGTGCTCTTGGCCTCCACCTTGCCCGTTTCCGGGTTGCGGAATTTGTAGTCGACCCAGCCCTTGCCCTTCCCCTTGGCCACGGCCAGCATCTCCTGCCGGAACGGCTTGCCGTCGGCGTCGGGCACGTCGAGCAGGTTCTTGCCGATCAGCGCCGTCGTTGGGTGGGCGATGGTGATGCCGTTCAGATCGCGCATGGCCAGGTACAGCGCGCCCTGGTTGAACTCCGCATCTTTGCCATTGATCTTGGCGATCATTGCTTCCTTGCCGTGCTGGTGAACGAATTGCGCGCCCCTTTCCGCCAGCGCCACCGCATCCTTCTCGCCCGGCGCGGCCAGCACGCTGCCACACAGCAAAGCCAGCGTCAGCACCACGAATGCCCCGATTGCCCGCATAATGCCTCCTCCGACCGTAGTAGTGATATGCTTTGACGCAATCTTGCCAAAGCGCATGTCGTAATCTACGCCAGCGCCGGCGGCGCGGTTTTGCGGCGCATCAACCCACACCACAGGAGCACGGCAGGCATGAAAGCATCGGTCAAGGCGGCGTTGTTATCGGGACTGGTTTTTCCCGGAGTGGGACATTTTGTGTTGCGGCGTCCCCTGCGCGGCCTGCTGTTTCTCGTGCCGATGATCGTCGCCGCAGCCTATCTGGCGCGGCGGACGACTGAGCTGGTGGATACTCTGCAGGCGGAGTTGAACAGCGGCGCCCTGCCCTTCGATGCGGCCGCGATCCTCGACCGCATTCACGCTTCCGGCATCAACGATAACGCCGTCAATCTGGCGACGCTGGTCTGCTTCGCGTGCTGGATCGGCAGCGTCGCCGACGCGCTCTGGCTGGGGCGCAAATCCTAGCCTGCTCCACCCACTGAAAGGAATCGCCATGAAGCTGCATTCCGTCCTGCTTGCCCTATGTCTGACCAGCGTTGCCGGTGCGGCCTTCTCCCAGGCCAGCGGCATCCACCGCACCGTGGTTCAGAAAGGCGATGTCTCCGTGCCGGGCCGCGAGGCGGTGGTGGCGCGGGTGGAGATCGACCCCGGCGCCGCCGCCGGACGCCACTCGCATCCCGGCGATGAGATCAGCTATGTGCTGGAGGGTGAAGGCGAATTGCGCATCGACGGCGAAGACCCGCGCCGGGTAAAGGCCGGCGATGCCTTCGTGATTCCGGCAAATACCGTGCATGATGCGCTGAACACCGGCAGCGTCCCAATGAAGCTGGTCGGCGTCTACGTGGTCGATAAAGGCAAGCCGCTGGCCACGCCGGCAAAGTAAGCCTGCTTAAGCCAGGCGTCCAGCCGGAAAGGCCACCGGCGCGCGCAGCATGGCGCGCCAGCGCGTGTGCAGCACGCGCGCGCTGCAGGCCACGATCAAGAGCGCCAGGTAGATACAGGCGGACGGCAACTGCCAGCGCAGCAGCGCGGCAATGCCAATGGTCAGCAGCATTATCAGTATCATTCCGCCATCGGAGAACGCGTCTTGCGGCTGCGCCGCCGCGTAGTCGCGCAGCAGCATGCTGCAGAATGGCAGCGGCAATACCACCAGCAGCAGGACCGGGCCATCGATAAACCAGTGGCCTGCCTCCAGCCATTCCACCGCCAGAATACCGAAGGCGGCGATTGCCCACATGCGGCAGAAAATACGCACGCTTAAACGCGCCAGCACAGCGTTGATGCGCTCCGGCGCCACCATGGCCGGCGCCAGCCGCAGCAGGCTTTGCTCGCCACTGCGACGGGAAATCGCGCTCACCAGCGATTGCAGGGCAATCGGCACGGTCAGCAGCAGCACCAGCTCCAAGGACCATGGGCTGATGTGGAAGCTGGGACGCGGAACCGTCAGCAGAAGATATGGCAGCTGGATGAGCATTCCGCCCAAGGCGCCCAGCACCAGCACTCTGGTAGCGGAGCCGGAGACGGAAGTACCCACGGCTTGCTGAATGATCCGCTCCACGGGGTCGCCCGCTGCGATACCGCTGCGCGAGGCAGGCAGCCAGCCGCCCCATGCGGCGCTCAGATCTTTGCGCACGCCGCCATTCATGCGCTCCATCTTTTGCAGGTACTTGCGATGCCATTCGGCATGCGCGTCACCGCCACGGGGGAAGGCCACTTGCAGCGACCACGCGCTCAACAGGGCAATGGCGGCCAGTGCGGCCAGGCTGGCTGGCGCTTCGCCAATAGAGGCAAAGGTGCTCCATGCGGTTCGCATCGGCCCATCCTTCCAGGAGGCATTCGAAAAAATGAGCAGCGAGGGCAAAAAACCCAGCCAGTTATAACGCTGCACCAGCAAGGTGAAAGGAAGCATCAGCGCGATGGCGGTCAGCAGATAGCCGAAATGTCCGAATGCCGCCGCGCCAAGTGCAGCCAACACCACAGCTCCCGCGCAGAAAGTCAGCGTCACCATACGCATCAGGCGTTGCCGCAGCTGCGGCACCAGGCAGGCGTGCGACGGCAGGTTCTGCGCCACCGAAATGCGCACCACCATGCCCCACCACATAAACGCCATGCAGCCGGTAAGGACATCGAACATCAGCAGGCCGATCTGCCATTTTCCCAGTAACAGCGGGAGCAACAGGGCGATAAACGCAAGCCCCAGGATCAGCCAGGTCGGCCACAGAGATCCCTGCAAACGCCGGCTCCACAGCGCCTGCGCCAGCAGCTGCTCATAGGCGGCCCTCATTGGCACACCTCGACAAACAAGTCTTCCAGTCCCTTGGCGGAGCTGTCCTGCAGCTGGTCCAGCGGCGATTGCAGGCCGATGCGGCCGTCCTGCAGGAAGGCCACGTCCAGCGCCACGCGCTCCAGGTCGGACAGGATGTGGGTGGAGAAGATCACCGTCGTGTCGCGCTCGATCACGCCGTCCACCAGCTCGCGCAGGAAGTCGCGGCGGCCGACGGGGTCGAGGCTGGCCGCCGGTTCGTCCAGCACCAGCAGGTCCGGCTCGTGCGCCAGCGCGCGAATGATGGACAGGCGCTGCTTCTCGCCGCCAGACAGCTTGCCGATCGGCTTATTGCGCAGCTCCGGGCCGAAGCCCCAGCGCTGCAGCAGGCCATTCACTTTCTCCCCATTCCAGCGCGGATAAAGGACCTTGAAGTAGTCCAGCATCTGCAAGGGCGTCAGCCATTCGAACAGCTCCGACTTCTGCGGTACATAGCCGATGCGGGCGCGCGCCGCCTCGCTCAGATTGGCCGCTGGCTCGCCGAACAGGCGCACCGTGCCCGCATCGGTTTCACGCAAACCCAGCAGGCATTCCAGCAGCGTGGACTTGCCCGCGCCATTGCGCCCCAGCAGGCCGATCACCTTGCCCTGCTCCACCTGCCAGTCCAACTGCTGCAGCACCCTCTGCCCGCCGAACGATTTGCTCATGGCGGAAATCTCTACGATAAATGGCTTCATGGCGCTTCCTTCAGAATTTTTTTGAAGAGGGATATCACTGTGTCGGGATCGAGTTCGAGCTGGCGCGCCTCCTGCGCCGCCCGTTCCAGCGTGGGACGCAGCAGCGCCTCGCGCTCGCGTCCATGGCGGGCCGGCGGCGGGCGCTCGGCCACCAGCATGCCGACGCCGCGCTGGCGCTGCAGCAGGCCTTCCGTCTCCAGCATGTTGTAGGCCTTGGAGACGGTCATGGGATTGAGCGCCAGCGTTTGCGCCACGTCGCGCACGGAGGGCAGCACATCACCCGGCGCCAGCACGCCGGCGGCGGCCAGGCGGCGCGTCTGCTCGATCAGCTGGCGGTAGATGGGGTCCGCCGAACCGGTCGAAATGGAGAACAATGAGGGAGGATGGGCAGCCATCGTCATCGCATAGTGTATTAGTTGACTAATACATTAATACGACAATATGGTGTTGTCAAATAAAAAACCGCGCCGAAGCGCGGTTTGTATTATGCGAGTTTGGCTGAGTGCTCGCGCGTGGCGTGGAATTGCAGCTTGGGCCAGCGCTCCTGGGTCAGGCGCAGGTTGACGGAGGACGTGGCCAGATAGGCCAGGTTGCCCGCCGCGTCGTAGGCCACGTTGTGGCCCAGCTGGTTCTCGAAGTCGGCCAGCGCCTTCTTGTCGTCGCTGGAGACCCAGCGCGCGCTGCTGATGCTGGTGCCTTCGAACACGGCGTCGACGCCGTACTCGTTCATCAGGCGGCTCGCCACCACCTCGAACTGCAGCACACCGACTGCGCCCAGCACCAGGTCGCTGCCCAGCACCGGCTTGAACACTTGCACTGCGCCCTCTTCGCCCAGCTGCTGCAGGCCCTTGTGCAGCTGCTTGATCTTCAGCGGGTTACGGATGCGCACCGAGCGGAAGAAGTCAGGCGCGAAGTAAGGGATGCCGGTGAAGGTCAGCATCTCGCCCTCGGAGAAGGAATCGCCGATCTGCATATTGCCGTGGTTGGGCAGACCGATGATGTCGCCCGCATAGGCTTCTTCCACCTGCTCGCGCGAAGACGCCATGAAGGTCACCACGGAGGATACTTTCACTTCGCGTCCCAGACGCAGGTGCTTGACCTTCATGCCGCGCTCGAAGCGTCCCGAGCACACGCGCAGGAAAGCGATGCGGTCGCGGTGGGCCGGGTCCATATTGGCCTGGATCTTGAACACGAAGCCGGTGAACGGTTCTTCCGTCGGCTCCACGGCGCGCACGGTGGCGTCGCGCTCGCGCGGCGCGGGCGCCCAGTCCACCAGGGCGGACAGGATCTCGCGCACGCCGAAGTTGTTGATGGCGGAGCCGAAGAACACGGGCGTCTGCACGCCGGACAGGAACTCTTCCAGATTGAAGGGATGCGAGGCGCCGTGCACCAGCTCCACTTCCATGCGCAGCTGATCCATCTCCAGCGGGAACATCTCCTGCAGGCGCGGATTGTCGATGCCCTTGATGATTTCGAAGGCGCCGTCGGCCTTCTCTTCACCGGCCTTGAACAGCATGATGGTATCGTTCAGCAGGTGGTAGACGCCGCGGAAGTTCTTGCCCATGCCGATAGGCCAAGTCACGGGAGCGCACTGGATCTTCAGCACGGATTCCAGCTCGTCCAGCAGTTCCAGCGGATCGCGCGTTTCGCGGTCCAGCTTGTTCATGAAGGTGACGATGGGCGTATTGCGCATGCGGCAGACGTCCAGCAGCTTGATGGTCTGCGCTTCCACACCCTTGGCCGCGTCGATCACCATCAGCGCCGAGTCGACCGCCGTCAGCACGCGGTAGGTGTCTTCCGAGAAGTCCTGGTGGCCCGGCGTGTCGAGCAGGTTGATAACGTGGTCGCGGAATTCAAACTGCATCACGGACGATGCAACGGAAATGCCGCGCTGCTTTTCGATCTCCATCCAGTCCGAGGTGGCGTGGCGGCCGCTCTTGCGCGCCTTGACCGTGCCGGCCATCTGGATCGCGCCCGAGAACAGCAGCAGCTTTTCGGTCAGCGTGGTTTTACCCGCGTCGGGGTGGGAGATGATGCCGAAGGTGCGGCGGCGCTTGACTTCGCGCGCGATCAGGGCCGCGTCCTTGGCGCTGGGCGCGGACGAGGTTTCGGACTGCTCTGGGGTTGTGTTTTCGGTATCGTTGGTCATCTTCGCGACCATTTGCATGGCCCTGCCGGAAAAACCCTCAATTTTACAGGAATTTACCCTGACTGGGGCGCTTTAGCGGCCCTGAATCAAGGCCGCGTTCAAACCGAACAGCCGCCACTCGGACAGCGCGGACGAGGCGAAAGCGCCTGCCGCCTGATACGGATCCTTTTGCAGCAGCGCGGCCGCCTCCTCCTTCGAACCGGCCCGGTAAATGAGCATCGCGCCCGAGCCGTCCGCAAACGGCCCCGCCATCACCAGCCGGCCGCTCGTCTGCAGCGTCTTCATATAGGATTGGTGGGCCGCCTGCGCCCCGTCCCCGCCGGCCGGCTTGGACGCGTATTGCACGTAGCCGACGTAGAGCCGCTTCTCCGCCGTATCCGCCGCCGCCCGCCCCGCCTCAGGCACGAGCGAGGCGGCCAGCAGTCCCAGGTCCTTGTCCTGCACGCTCCACTCGGCCAGCCGGTAGTCGGCAATCGCGCCCTGCTGGACAAAGGGGTCTTTTTGCGCAAGGACCTCGGCCTGCTGTTTCGAGGGCACGACATATACCAGCAGAAGTCCGTTGGGCCGCCCATCAACGCCCAGCAGGGGACCACCCATCAGCAGCTGATTGTTCTCGCGCAGGGCGTCTGCGTAGACCTGGTGCGCGGGCCTGGACGCGTTCACCCTGCCCCGGTCCGCAACATAGCTCGCGTAGTTGGCGACGATGAGGGAAGCCCCTTCAGGCGGGGCGGCCGAGGCCGTGCCAGCCAGCGCGAGGCTGGCGGCGGCAGCGGCGGTGAGAAAATGGCGGCGCGAACGGGTTTGCAGCATGGTGTCTCCTCCAGTCTGTCTATGTGTCTGTCGTATGTTTATGCTTGCGATGCCCGCACCAGCATGGCGTGCACCGCTTTTAATATTTCATCGGACAAGGCGGGATCGCTTTTGGCGACGGCGCGGGCGGCCGCCATCGCGCCAATTTCCGCCGCGACGATGGCCAGCCCTCTGCGCCGCCGCTCCTCCTCTGGCACGGCCGGGTCCATGACGGCCTCAAACGCGCCAGCCTTCTCCCGCAAACCCTGGGCAAAGCGCGCGCTGAGGTCCTCACCGTGGCGCCCGATTTCGCTGGCCGACGCCGTCATGGGACAGCTCTCGCCCGGCTGGTCGCGGTTGAGCGGCGACAGCAGGTAGTCGAGATAGCCCGCCACGCTGCGCTCGCGCCGCGTTTCCTCGCCACGGAAAGCGGCGCGGCTCTGCGTCAAAGCCTGGGCGAAGGCTTCCGCCGCCAGTGCGTCTTTCGAGCGGAAATGCTTGTACAGCGCGCCGTGGGTCAGCCCCGCTTCGCGGGCGATTTCCGCCACGCCCACGCCGTCGATCCCCCGTTCGCGGAACAGCCGGCTGGCCGTGGCCAGCAGCGCCTCGCGGTTTTCTCCGGCCTGCCCGCGGTTCACATACACCATGTTTGTCTCCTCCACCAGGCGCCGCGCATTACTGTGCGAAGGCCAGCAGCGATTTGGCGTCGTTCCCCATGCGTTCGGCCGCCTCACAGGCTTCGAAGGCTTGCGCCAGCGGGTAGCGCTGCGCCGGCGGCGGCTTCAGGCGGCCTTCGGCGATCAGTTCGAGCAGATTGCGCAGGATGCGCGCGCCTTCGGCCACGCCCTGGCGCGTCAGCCAGGTGAAGATGAGCCAGCCGCGCACCTCCGCGCTGGAGTAGATCATCGCCGGAGCGAACACGGGCATCTCGAAGGCGGCAGCGTCGGTCTGCCGATGCGAGGACAGCGCGCCGTAGACCAGCAGGCTGCCGTTCTGCGCCAGCTGGCGCGCGAGCGTGGCGCCCGTGCGGCCCGCCACGCAGTCGATGGCCTTGGTGACGCCCTTGCCACCCGTGGCCTGCTTCAGCTGCTCGGCCCAGTCCTCGTCCGCCGTGCACAGCACGATATCGCCGCCCAGGGCCTTGATCTCGGCGACCTGTTCCGCGCGGCGCACCAGGTTGATGGTATGGAAGCCCAGCGCCTGCGACAGCTGCAGCACGAGGCGGCCGACCGTCGAACCGGCCGCGCTCTGCACCAGCCACTCGCCCGCTTCCAGCTTATGCTCGTGCATGGTCAGGGCCAATGCCGTCATCGGGTTGATCAGTGCCTGGGCTGCGTCCTCGTCGGACACGCCGTCCGGCACTGCAATCGCGCGCTCGGCCGGGCTGATGACCTGCTCGCGCCAGGTGCCGTACACATCGAGCAGCACGACGCGCTCGCCCAGCCGCGACTGCGGCACTTCGCTGCCCACGGCGTCGATGACGCCCACACCCTCGGAACCGGGCGACGCGGGCAGCCGGGGCTGGCGGTGCGCGGCGAAACGGCCGCGGATAATGTGCAGGTCGGACGGGTGCACGGGCGCCAGCAGCATGCGCACGCGGACTTCCCCCGGCCCGGGCGTGGGCTCGGGCAGATCACGCCATTGGAGTACGGTTGACGGCTCGCCGTTATGCTCGAAGATCAGGGCTTTCATGGTTCTCTCTAAGTTTGATTGCGATCACAATCAAAGATTAGACGCCGAACCGCCCGATGTCAAGCCCAACCAATGGGAGAGCCGGGCGCGGGCAAAGCACCGCCCCGCCCGGCCGCCCTTACTCGCCCTTCACCCGGCGCCAGCCCACGCGGTGGGCCGGGGTCGAGGTGCCCTCGGCCAGCGAGGTGGTCTTGGTCTCGCCCGTGGCCATGGTGGAGATCATCTTCAGCTGGCCGTTGGGCAGACGGATGATGATGAAGCCCACCGCCGCCGCCGTGTTCGACAGGATGGTGCCGGCCGGATTGCCGGGAATGGCGTTGCCGGTGCAGATGTCGACCTGGTAGGCGTTGCTGGAACCGCCGACCACGCAGGCGGCCGAGGAACTGGGCAGGTTGGTCACCACATTGGCCACGCCGCTGACGATCTGCGGGTCCAGGTTCATGCGCTCGCCCGGGCTCAGGCTCCAGTCGAAGTACCAGCCATCCTTCTGGCTCAGGTCGACGGGATTATTGGTGATGCTGAAGGTGATATTGCTGCCGCTGCCGACCTGGCTCAGGGTCTGCTGCACCATGGTCGTGCCGCGAATATTGCTGATCGGATTACCGCTGTCCTTGAGCAGATACAGGCTCTGCACGTCCTTGTTGGACGTATCCGGCACATCGAGCAGGCGGCCCGTGCCGAACAGGACCACGCGCTGGGCCGAGGTCACGGGCAGGCTCACGCCGTCCACCGTCTGGGTGGTGGTGACGGCGCACAGGGTCACGTCGGGACGCGTGGTGATTGGCTGCAGCGAGCCCGAGTCGCCCATCTTCACCACCGGCACCGCGCCGGCGGGATCGGTCAGGTCGAAGCGCCACATATGGCCCTGGTTGTCGCCGCCGTAAATATAGGTGGTCTGCGGATCGCTGTTCGGGTCGTTGCTGATCGAAGTGATCTTGGCCAGACCGGTCGGCGTCGTGGTGTCGCCGGCCAGGGTGGAAATCTTCTTCAGCACGGCGCCGCTGGCGACATCGACGATATACAGGGTGCCCTGGCCATTGCCCGTATTGACGCTGTCCGTGCCCGGGATATTGTTATAGCCCGAGGTCAGGAACACCACCCACTTGCCGTTCCAGGTGCCGAACTGCGGGTTGCCGAAGCTGAGTCCGATGTCGGGATCGTTCTGCGTGCAGACGGAGGAATCGGCGCACAGCTCCCACAAGGCCTTGGGGTTGGCGGGATCGGTCACGTCCAGCGCATAGTAGCCGCGGCCGCCGCCGTTCAGGCCCGCCACCAGCACGGTCTTCCACACGCCGCCCAGCTGCACGTCGGCCAGCTCCGGCGAGCCGTCGGTGGTGAAAATGTGGTTGGTGCCGTAGTTGACGTCGGCCAGCGCGTACAGCTTCTTCATCGTAATGCGCGGCACATAGGCCCACAGCTCCTCGCCCGTGGCGGCGCTGAAGGCGTGCAGCATGCCGTCGTTGGCGGCGGTGAACACGGTGCCGGGACGGCTGGCGTTGTTGGCCTTGTACACGACGTAATTGGGATCCGTATAGCTCTTGCGCGGATCGCGCAGATAGGCCGGCTTGGACGAATCGATGTCGCCCAGGACGATGGGGATGGGGCCGGTGGCGCCGGCCGGCGTGTGGTCGGTCAGGGTGTAGGCGCGGAAGCGGTTGTTGTCCGCGTACTGCTGCTCGCCGCGCAGCCAGCTCACCAGGTTGGCGCCGCTGTTGACGATGCCCTTGTCGGCGGTCGACAGCAGCGTGCACTGGGCCATGGCCGTGCACTTGTTGTCGAACCAGGACTTCTCCAGCGTATTCATGGTGCTGTAGCTGAAGCTCTTCAGAGCGCCGGTGGAGGTATCCAGCATGTTAATGGTGCGCGTGTCCGTGCTGGCGTTCACCTTGAGGCCGACCGTGTCCGAGCTGATCCAGGCGGACGTGGTGCCGACGATGCCGGTGGATGGATCAATCTTGCGGTCCGACAGCTCGCCGTACCACTTCACGGTGGTGAAGGTGTCGGAGAAGATGTCGTTGTCCTGTTGCGAGATATTCGGCGTTGACGTCGCCGCCGCGGCCGCCGCGCCGATGCGGATCTGGATGCTGGCCAGCGCGCTGCTCAGGCCGTCGACCACCTCCTTCGGCTGCGAGGCGCTGAAGTATTTGCCATGGCCGTTGATGGCCGCGTGCCACAGGTCGTCCACCCGCTCCTGCACCGTGCTGCTGGTGTTGGTGACGTCCGGATCGGGCCAGACATAAGCGCCGCCGCTGTTCCACGGGCAACCGGAGGCGGCGCGCGTGATCAGGTTGTAGAAGTCGCCGCCGGGGATGGGCGCCGTGTCGTAGTTCTGCTCATAGTTCATGATGCCGTCCACCCCCAGGCCCAGGGTGAAGGTGTTCACGTGCAGGTGGGTGTTCTCGCCGGAACCGGCCGGAACCAGGCCGGGCTTGGTCATATCCGGCTCCAGCGGCGGACGCAGCGACACGGTCGAGGTGCTGGAACCGCCGTTATACCAGTGCAGCGCCACGTCCGCGATGGAGGGCTGGGTCTGCGCCCGCGTATCGACGCAGCCGCGGGCATAGGTGCAGAAGCGGGTCGGGTCTTCCTTGTTGTCGTTATTGACGACGTTCGGCGTGGAGGAACCGTTCCAGTAGCCGTCCGTGGTCAGGATCATGAAATTCTGCTGGCAGGCCGAGGTCACCACTTCCTGGCCCGCGGGGTAGATATTGTACGGACTCAGGTTGGCGAACACGCGGCCCACGTTGTCCATCGCGGTCCGGGTCGGCGTCGAGCCCGAGGTGGTCGTGTTGTACAGCGCGTTGTACCAGTTGGTGCGCTGGGTGCCGGTGAAGTCGTCGGGCTTCTGGTCCAGCGCACCGCCCGCGCCCGCCACCGACAGGCGGAAATAGCCCACCCTGTAGTTCGACGTCAGCGGCGCGAAGGCGATGCCGATCGAGGTCTTCATCATTTGCAGGCGCGTCTTGTAGTAGGCGTACCAGTTGGCGAAGTTGGTCATCTCCTCGGCATAGGTGCAGACGCCGGCCTGCGCCACGCAGTCGCTGCGGGCCGAGCCCTTGGGATAGGTCTGGCCGCTGACAATGTTGATGCGGGTGAAGGTGCTGGGCGCGCTGGCGCCGGCCGACACCGCCGAGGTCACGATGGGAATGGCGTCGACGAAGCCGCTGCTATTGGTGGCGCTGAAGGTGATGCCGCTGACGGCGGTCGCGGTTGGCGCTTCGCCGTTGGCGGTGGCGGCCACATTGACCAGGCAGACGCTGCTGGTGCTCTTGCCGCTGCACACGCTGGTGATGGCATTGCCGCCGATATAGGCGCGCACATTGCCCGCCGTGCCGATGGCGCTGACGATGGTGCTGACGACGCTGGCGGCGCTCTTGCTGTTGCCGATGGTGATATTGGTGGCGATGGTGTTGCTGCCCAGGGTGATCGTGGTCTTCAGCGAGCCGCTGCTGGCCGAGGTGCCGCTCAGGGTCAGCACGGCGGTCGACGGCACCGCCGTCGCCGGCAAGGTGACGGCGATCGCCTGGCCGGCGTGGGAGCTGTCCGTCACCGGCACGCAGGTGCTGGTGCTCTTGCTGCCGCTGCACAGCACGGGCAGCACGGCCACAATATTGTCCGCGCTCAGCGTGATGCCATAGGTGCTGCAGGCCTGCACGGTGGGCTGGCCTGTCGGCGTCCGCACGCAGGCGAAGTACTGGTTGCCGGAGATGCTCTTGGCCATGATATTGGCCGCCAGCGCGCTGGCCAGGGTCTGCTGCTTGAGCGCGGTGTTGGTGCCGGTGGAGGCGGTCACGGCCGTGGTACCGCTGGTAACGGTCACGCCATTCACGGTCACGCTGCTGATGCCGAGCGAGCCGCCGGCGTTCGAGGCGCCAATGGCGATCGTGCCATACGAGGAAGCCGAGCCCACCGCAGTGGAGAAGCTGGGGTAGATGAAGCTGCCCACGCGCTTGCCCTGGCAATGCAGCAGCACCGTGTCGCTGCACCAGCGCACCTTGACCGGCACCGGATAGCCATTGGGCGCCGGCGCACCGACGGAGGTCGAGACGCAGCTGGTCATGGTGGCGTCGGTGCAGTACTGCGCCACGCCGATGGTGTAGTAATACGGGCCGGTGGCGGACGTGCCGCTACTGTTGTAGTAAGTGTAGGTGTTGTCCGGATAGGTATAGGTCGTCGTATTGGTGACGCAGGTCGACGAGCTGGACGACAAGCACCATTTCGCGTCGGGGAAGCCGGTGACCAGGTTGATGCTGTTGCTGGAATTGCTGAACATGTCGACCTTGTGCACGCCGAAGCCGTCGCCGGTGACATTGGTCCAGTTGCTGGTATTGGCCGCGTTCTGCACCGGGTAATACGTGCCGTCGGATTTGATCGGCACCTGGTACTGGATATTCGGGTTGTAGTATTGCTTGTTGAAGTCCGGGCTCATGAACGGCGGCTGGCCCACATTGCAGGCGATGACGCTGTTCGCCAGCGTGAGCCCGCCGCGGCAGATGGTGTCGTTCACATAGTCCGGCGTGTAAGTCTGGTCCATGGAACCGGAGTTATCAAACAGCAGGATCAGATTGGGCTTGACGGTGCCGGTGCCCGTGATGTTCAGCAGGGGCACCTGGGCGATCTGGGTCGTGGCGGCAAAGGCCGAAGCCGCAGCCACGCCGGCCAGGGCCAGCGCGGCATGGCGCAGGATGGTGGACAGTGAGAATTTCATGGTCGTTTCCAATCAAAAAACGGCGGCCTCAGGGCCCCATCATGACGACGGATTGCGTCACCACATTGCCGCCGCGCGGTCCGAAGATGCGGGCGGTGACTACGTAATGCAGCTGCGGCTGCGGCGCATAGGCGGGCGCGTTCTGCGCCAGGCTGGTTCCCAACTGAACGGGGGCGGCCACGTTCTGCTTGGCCACGCTCTGCATGCAGCTCTGGTTCGGCGCCCCATAAGCGCCGGTGAAGGAGCACATGCGGTGGATCACATACTCCACCACATTGCCCGAGTTATCGGCCGGCAGCTTGACCGAGCCGGTCCAGAAGCCGGGGTTGCTGACCGTCCACTGCTGGCTAAGGGTGGACACGTAGCCATTGGCGGGAATATCGTTGTACAGCACGGACTTGTCGGTTAGGCTGCTCAGCCACTGGAAGGCCGTGTGCACGCCCAGGTCGGCCTCCTTGCTCAGCGCCGAGTCGTATGCCAGGTTGGAGGTGGTCAAGGTGGTCGACGTGCTGGACTTGAGCAGGTAGATGCTGCTGACCAGCATCACCGCCAGCATGATCAGCATCACCGGCAGGGCCAGGCCGGCCTGCTGGCGCAAAGTTGAAAGGCGCGGAGAGCGCGGCATCATGGCCTCCATTGTGCGTTGCGGATTTGGACGATGGTTTCAAACACGCGGTAGCGGTAGCACTTCCAGTCGGTGGTGTCGCCCGCCACCGCCACGTTGACCGTCACGGGCGCGGCCGCCACTGTCGCCGGAGCCTGGCTGCTGAACACGACAGGCTGGGTGGTGGTGGCCGTGCACTGGCCGGAAAGGTTGGGCTTCTCCGCGCTCTTGCTGCGCGCCACCACGGCCAGGCGCACCGCCGCGATGCGCTGGTAGTCGCCCGCGCCGCCCACGATGCCATTGCCGTCGGCGTCGATCATGGTGCCGCTCCATTGCGTGACCTGCATGCCGTTGCCGTCCGGCGCAGGGTTGTAGGTGCCCGCCACGACGCGCGTATCAAAGCCGTACTGGGCCTTGATGGAGACGATGTTGTCGGTCACCGATATCGGATTGGCCGAGGAGCCGGCCAGGTCCGTCGAGCGCAGCAACAGCACGCCGTTGTTCAGCGACCAGGTGTGGAAAGCCAGGCGGGTCGGGTCACCCAGGTTGAAAATGCGCGCCGTGCCGGACTTGAAGGCCATGGGCATGCCGCCCGGCGGATTGAAGCGGTAGTTCGCGCCCGCGCCGATATTGAGTAACGTTCCATTCAGGTTGACATTCTGCACCACCACGCAGGCGCCGTTGGCGGGCGGCGCCGGCTCCGGCGCGATCACCAGCACATCATTCTGGTTGAAGCCGTACTGGAACTGGGCGGCCGTGGTCGTGATGACGGTATCGCCGATGGCCACGTCGGCATTGTTTTTAAGCGAACCGACGCCGGTTTGGGAACTGCCCGTGTAGAAGCTGATCTGGTCCGGCGCCGCCCCGTTGGAATTGATGACCACGGCCGCCAGCGGCGTGATGTTGACGCCGCCCGACTGCGCCTGGGCCAGGGCGAAGCCGTTGGTGTCGGTGAAGCTGGCATTGCAGCCCGCCACCAGGGTATCGTTCAGGCCCCAGCCCGCTTCAGCCGCGTCATTGTTCAGCGAATACAGGGCCAGCATGCCGTTCTGCATGGAGTCCGAGCCGCCCACGGCGGCGTCCTTGGTCTGCTCGCCCGTGACCACCAGGCGGGTGGCGAACATCAGCGCCAGCAGGCCGATCACCACGGCCACCATCAGCTCCACCAGCGAGAAGCCGGCGCTACGGCGCAAGGTAACAGATCGTTTCATCCCATCCCCCTCAGCTGCCGATGTAGGAAGTGACCAGGTGGCGGTTTTCCGCATCGCCAGCGCGCCGCGTCCACTTGATGCTGACGTCGACCTGGGTGCGCCGCACCTGCGGCGTCAACACCACGGACAGCTTGGCGCCGGGGATGTGGGTGCGCGTCTCGCTCACCCAGGGCTGTATGGTGGCGCTGGGCGCGCCTGTTTCGCTCAGCGCGTAGTTGGCGAGGTTGGCAGCGTCGGCGTTCATGGTGCCGAGCAGCTTTTCCGCCGCCATAGTCGCTTCCGCGCGCAGACCGGCGTCGTTCAGGGCCGCGTAGGCGCGCGCCTGCATGCCGACGGTGCCGATCAGGCCGATGGCCAGGATGACGACGGCGATCATCGCTTCCAGCATGGCCACGCCGCGCTGGCGGCGCTGGTGGGCAAGAGTGTTCATGGCGGACAAGCCCTCGAATCGGTGGCCGGCAGGGTCGGATTGCACTTGGACGCCATGCCGGCCAGGGTGATGGACAATGCGGCCGCAGGCACTTCATGCGCATAGGCCGCGGTGGGATCGAAACGCAGCTGGGTGACGCGGTTGGGAATGGTGGTGTCGACCCAGCCCAGGGGTTTGAAATAGACTTCGGTCGCCCCGCTCGGTTGCAGGGTGGGGGTCAGCACATCCGTCGTGGGCAGCGAGTCGGCCGCGCGGAAGACCGAGGTGTAGCCCGCCGCGCCCTGCGGATCGCCGGCCGCCGGCGTCGTCGGCGTGGACCATGAGCCGCCGTTGGGTCCGCACGGTGGCGTCCCCTGCACCTGGAAGCAGATGTCGACCTCCCAGTCCAGCTGGCCGTTGGTGGCGTTGGCCGTCAGCGTGATGCGGCTCCACGAGTTATGCGACACGGCCTGGCGCCGCGCCATGCTGAAGCCGTCCAGGTAGAACTCGCTGATGCTGCGCGCCTTGCTGGTCAGCAGCCAGGCCGACAGATTGGGAATGGCGATGGCCAGCACGGCGCTGAAGATGGTGATCGTGACCAGCAGTTCGATCAGGGTGAAGCCGCCCTGCCCGCGTGCGCCACGCTTGGCTGTTAATTGGTTGAACATGCTCCGCCCTTGTGGTCGACCCAGCAGTTGGCGTTGGTGCCCCAGCCGGCCGGCGAGCCCGTGGTGGCGCGGGTGCCGCTCTGGTTGATGGTATAGACGAAGCCCGCCATCTTGCCGATGCCCGTGGCCGTGATGGTGTAGGACGACGGCGAGGCGTTGCTCAGGGTGTAGGTGAAGTTGCTGCTGGCGGCCGGGAAGGTGGAGACGCCGTCAAAACCCGTGTAGTCGCGCTGGTTGGACCAGTACTGTTCGGCGGCGGCCTGGGCGCTGCCCAGGGCCGAGAAGGCTTCCGCCAGGCGGCCGCGCACCACGTAGTCGCTGTAGAGCGGGATCGCGACGCCCATCAGAATGCCGACGATGGCGATCGACACCAAGAGTTCGATCAAGGTAAAACCGCGCTGTATCCGTTTCATGCCATGCTCCTGTAGGGGGACTCATCCTGGGGAGCATAGTAGCGAACGAAGCTTGCATTTCCCTGAGGAAATGCTGACAAATTCCTGACAAAGAGGATTTTCAGGGAAAAATCACGGCAAACAGGGCGCCTTTTCCGCCCGCGCCCGCGTCCAGGCTGAGGCGGGCGCCATGGGCGGTGACGATATCGCGCACGATGGCCAGGCCGAGGCCGCTGCCCGTGGTCTTGTCGTCCAGGCGCACGAAGCGACTGAACACGGCTTCGCGCTTGGCGGGCGGGATGCCGGGGCCGGAGTCTTCCACCGACAGCATGCCGCCGCTGCCCTTGGGGTGACAGCTGACCGTCACCGTGCCCTGCTCCGGCGTGTAACGGATGGCGTTGTCGATCAGATTGTCGATCAGGTCGCGCAGGAGGAAGCGGTCGCCCATCACCGTCGTGGGCGTGAGGTCGAAGCCGAGGTCGATGGACTTGAGCGAAGCCTGGTCGACGAACTGCTGGATGGCCTCTTCCACAAGCTGGTTCAGCAGCAGCGGTTCGAGGCGGGTCTTTTCAAAGTGGCTGGGCTCGGCGCGCGCCAGCGCCAGCAGCTGGTTGGTCTGGCGGATCATGCGTTCGGTGGATGACAGCATGAGGCGGATCGAGTGGGCTTCTTCGCCGTCCTGGGCGCGGGAGGGACGGGCGCCCAGCCATTCAAGCTGGGTGCGCAGGCCGGCCAGCGGCGTGCGCAGCTGGTGCGCCACATTGGCCAGGAAGTCCTGCTGCGCCTTGGCGCCTTCGCTGACCTTGCCCAGCAGGCCGTTGAACGCCGATACAACCGGTCCCAGTTCGTCGGGCACTTCGGCCTGGCTGATGGGCGAGAGGTCGTCACCAGCGCGCGCGTTAAGGTCGGCGCGCATGCGGTTCAGGGGCAGCAGGCCGCTGCCGACGGAGAACCAGATCATGCCGACGGAAGCCAGCGTGAACAGGCCTTCCAGCAGCACCAGGGCGCGCACGGTGGCGTTGCGGATCTGCGTGCGCTTGCGCAGGGTCTTGGCCACGCCGACGTAGGCGGTCTGGCCGTCGCGCGTGATGCGCAGCACGACGGCGCGCACGGGCTCCTGTCGCATCGTGCTGTCGAAGGCGTGCATGCGGAATGGGACTCCCGCCTGCGCGGGAGTGACGGGCAGCGGGCCGAAGTCGCTGTCGCCCGCCAGCACGTGGCTGTCCGCATCGCGCACGGTGAAGAAGACGGCGTCCGTATCATCGCTGCGCAGCACCTGCTCGGCCTGATGCGGCAGGTCCAGGCGCCAGCCGCCCTCCTCCACGCTGAGGCGCGCGCCGAGGGCGCCGGCGGCGTCGCTCAGGCTTTGGTCAAAGGCACTCTGGGCCGGAATCCAGGCCAGCATATAGGTCAGCGCGCCGCCCGCCAGATTGATCAGCAGGATGGGCCCGATCAGCCGGCGCAGCAGCCGCAGGCGGATACTAGGCATGGCCGGGCGTCTGCTCCAGCATGTAGCCGAAGCCCCGTATGGTGCGAATCGAGATGCCCGCGTCGGCGATCTTCAGCCGCACGCGCGAGATGTAGACCTCCACCGCGTTCAGGGTCAGGTCGTCGCCCCAGGGCAGGATGGCGTCGATGATCTGCTGCTTGGACACCACGCGCGACGCGTGCTGCAGCAGATACTCCAGCACGGCCCATTCGCGCACGGACAACTCCAGCGCGCGCTCCTTGATGCGCGCCCGCTTGGCCGTCATATCCAGCGTCAGGTCGCCCAGCGCCAGCACGCTGGGCTTGGGCGTATTGCGCCGCGCCAGCGCGCGCACGCGCGCCACCAGCTCCGCCGTCGCAAACGGTTTGACCAGATAGTCGTCCGCGCCCAGTTCCAGCCCCTGCACGCGGTCCTCGATGGCGTCGCGCGCCGTCAGCAGCAGCACGGGCACGGCGCTGCCCCGTGCGCGCAGGCGGCGCACCACTTCAAAGCCGTCGATACCGGGCAGGCCGATGTCGAGCACCACCACTTCGGCCGCATCCGGACGCTGCAGGACGGCGTCGGCCTGGCTGCCGTTGCTCACCACTTCGACCGCCATGCCATGCCCGCCGAGCACGCGGCTCAGGCCATCGGCCAGGACAGCGTCGTCTTCCACTACGAGTACATGCATGTTGGAGATTGCCGAAAGAGAGGCTTGCATTATGCGGTATTTCCTCAAGGCAGGGCCAAAAACTTAGCTGCGGAGTAGGACTGGACCTACAAAGCCTCTTGTTTCAAGCCTACACCAGAGCGTCTGCTGCTCTTATGTTCGCAGCCTACATAAGCCCCTAAAGTGACAACAACGCGAAACGCAAATCGCACCCCGTAACAAGCCAGTGAGGAAAACATGAACAACACTCAACAAGACATGACCACCGAGCGCACCGTAGGCCGCAGCATGCCCGTCGGTTCGCGCGAATTCCAGGTGGCGTCGCGGCCTGTTGTCAGCTATAGCGGCACGCAGCAGAACGAATTGCTGGCCGCCCTTCCCCGCGACGTGCTGGAATCGCTGTTCGAACACCTGGAGCTGGTCTCCCTGCCCTTCAGCAAGGAGCTGTTTGAATATGGCGGCAAGATGGACTACGTCTACTTCCCCACCACCGCCATCATCTCCCTGCTGTACGTGATGGAAGACGGCGCCACCACCGAGATCGCCGTCGTCGGCCATGAAGGCGTGGCGGGCGTCTCCCTGTTTGCCGGCGAACGTGCCATGTGCAGCGCCGTGGTCCAGGGCGAAGGCTATGGCTACCGCCTGAAAGCCCAGCATCTGCGCGAGGTCTTCAATCAGGGCGGCGCCCTGCCCGCCGTACTGATGCGCTATAACACGGCCCTGTTCGCCCAGATGGCGCAGAACGCCGTCGGCGGCCGCCACAGCTCGATCGAGCAGAAGCTGTGCCGCTGGCTGCTGGACCGCCTGGACCGTTCATCCGGCAACGAGCTGAAAGTGACGCAGGAAATGATCTCGATCATGCTGGGCGTACGGCGCGAAAGCATTACGGCCGCCGCCGGCAAACTGCAGGAAGACGGCCTGATCACCTACCGCCGAGGCAATATCACTGTGCTTGATCGCTCAGGTTTGGAGCGCTATGCGGGTGAGTGCTATAAGGCGGCGAAGACGGAGTATGACCGTCTTCTGCTGGACGTGGCACGCTGCTGAGCACCTCGCTCAGCGCCGCCGGCAGCGTTTTGACGGGGACGCTGCCGGTGGCCACGGTCTCTTCCTCCTTGCCCTTATCGGGCAGGGGGATGTGGACTTCGATGCAGGTACCCGTATCATTGCGGCCGCGGCGTATGGTCAGCGTGCCGCCCAACAGCAAGGCGCGTTCGCGCATCCCCAGCAAACCATGCGACATAGGCTTGGCCAGGGTATCCGGTTCGATGCCGACGCCATCGTCGATAATGCGCAGCACCAGCCCATGATCGTCGCGCGCCAGGGTCACGCTGACCTTGCCGGCCTTGGCGTATTTGCGGATATTGGTCAGCGATTCCTGCACGATGCGGAACAGGGCAATCGACAGATCGCCTGATTTGCCGGCCTCCGCTTCCACATCGGTGGCGATCTCGCAGTCGCAGCGCAGCTGGGCCTGGCGGCTGAAGTCGGCGCAATAGCTTTCGATGGCGGCGCACAGGCCCAGGTTGTCGAGCAGGCTGGGACGCAAGTCTTCCACGATGCGGCGCTTCATTTCCACCGTTTCCACCAGCCGGGCGCGGGCCCGCTTCAGCTGCGCCGCCAGTTCCGGCTGCGACTGCTGCAGCTGGGCCGTGACAGCGGCGATATCCATGCTGATGGCGGTCAGGTTGGCGCCCATTTCATCGTGCAGCTCGCGCGACAGGCGCACCTTCTCTTCCTCGCTGATGCTGATCAGGTGGCGCGACAGCACGGACAGCTGCTGCGTGCGCTGCTCGACCGTCGATTCCAGGTTTTCGTTGGCGCTTTGCAGCGCGTACTCCACCGCCGCGCGATGGGCAAAGCTGCGCCGCACCAGCTGGTAGAACATGATCAGCACGACGATGGCCACGGCGTTGATGCCCATGCCCAGTATGACCGCCTTCTGATATTGCTGGTAAAAGTCCACGCTGCGCTTGGCCAGCGTCTCGTTCTGCTCCTGCTCCATGATGACCACCAGCAGGCGGATCTCGTCCTGGCTGGAACGGCCGTCGCCCAGACGGGCGATTTTGACGATTTCATCCAGCCCGCCCTGGCGGTAGACCTCGATGGCCTGGCCGATGATGTTCAGCTTGCGCCGCACCAGGGTGTGCAGCTGGGCCAGACTCTTGAGCTGGCTGGGATTATCGGCCAGCAGGGTTTCCAGTTCGCGGAAGGCGTTCTCGCTTTCCGCCGGCGCGGCCCGCGTCGGCCCCAGGTAGGCTTCGCGGCCGGAGATGAAATAGCCGCGCATGCTGCTTTCCGCGTCCAGCACCAGCACGTTCAGGTACTGCAGGCGGTCGGCCACGCGCGAGCTCTGCGTCACCAGAAAATTCGCGCCCCGCAGCGACTGCAGATTGTGGAACAGGCTGATGCCATTGAAGATCAGGATCAGCGCGCACGTCACGCATAAAACTGTCTTATACAAAGGCAGACGATGCTGGGGCGCCGCTTCGACGGTGAAATACATCCTTGGGAGCATCCTTGGTTGGGCGGCCAGTCAAGAAGGACCGGACCTGTGCGAATTATAGTCCGGGTCCTACAAAGATAGCCGCCGCCAGCTCAGGCGTGCGCGCCTATTTTCAGTCGAGAAGATTATTTTTCATGGCGTAATAGGTCAGGTCGCTATTCGACTGCATGCCCATTTTTTCCATGATGCGGGTGCGGTAGGTGCTGACGGTCTTGATGCTCAGCGACAGGGCGACGCCGATGTCGGACACGGTGGCCCCGCGCGCCAGGCGCAGGAAGACCTGGAATTCGCGGTCCGACAGCTCCGTGTGCAGGGCCGTGTTGGGATCGCGGTCGAAGCTCTGCGCCAGCAGCTCGCCCACGGTGGCGCTGACGTAGCGGCGGCCCTGGTGCACGGTGCGCACGGCGTTGATCAGCTCGTCCGCCTCGCATTCCTTGTTGAGGTAGCCGTTGGCGCCCATCTTGAACAGGTTCAGGGCGTACTGCTGGGCCGGATAGCCGGACAGGATCAGCACGGGCAGGTCGGGCTGGCCCTGGCGGATCGTGCGCAGGGTGTCGATGCCGCTCTGGTCGGGCATGGCGATATCGAGCAGCAGCACGTCGCAGATTTCACGGCGTGCGATGTCGAGCGCTTCGCGCCCCGTGCTTCCCTCCGCCACCACGTCGAAATCATCGGATGACGAAAAGATTTGTTTGAAGCCGGCTCTGACTATCTGATGGTCGTCACAAATGGCAACGCGGATCATTGTTTCCCCATCTCATGCCAGCATAGGGCCGCTGGCAAAAAAATAATATTGGCAGTATAGCAGCCGATGCGGCGCTGTTCTGCCTCTGCACACATGTAGAGGCGGCGGCGCGAAAAAAAAGACGCCCGCGCGCCCTTTTTCACTGCGGCCTGTTACTTGAGCAGGCTGAGGATCGCCAGCAGTTCGCTGCGGATCCACTCGCGGTCCAGCGGCGGCGGCTCGCTGTGCGCGGCGCCGCCATTCGGGAGCAAGGCAGCTCCGTCATATTCCGCGCCGTTATAGCCTGCGCGGCTATCGAGTTTATTGCGTGCGCCGCTGATGGTAAAGCCCTGTTCGTACAAGAGCTCGCGGATACGGCGGATCAGCAGCACTTCATGGTGCTGGTAATAGCGCCGGTTGCCACGCCGCTTGACGGGCTTGAGCTGGGTGAATTCCTGTTCCCAGTAGCGCAGCACATGCGGCTTGACGCCGCACAGCTCGCTCACTTCGCCGATGGTGAAGTAGCGCTTGGCCGGAATCGGCGGCAATACGGCCAGTTCAGTCTTGGCGATGCGGTCGTTCATTGCGGATCAGTCCCGGATCAGGCGGCACGGGCCATGGGATTGCCGGTCTCTTCCACCATGCCCTTGAGCTTCTGGCTGGCGTGGAAGGTCACGACGCGCCGCGCCGTGATGGGGATTTCTTCGCCCGTCTTCGGGTTGCGGCCCGGACGCTGCGGCTTGTCGCGCAGCTGGAAATTGCCGAAACCGGACAGCTTGACCGATTCGCCGCGCTCGAGCGCATTGCGGATCTCGTCGAAGAAGGTTTCCACCATGTCCTTGGCCTCACGCTTGTTCAGGCCGACCTGCTCGAACAACAGTTCGGCCAGTTCCGCCTTGGTCAGCGTGGGCAAATCCTTTTCCGCATCCTTGCGTACCTGGGCCACCTGCATGGCCCGATGCAGATCGGCAGCCAAAGCAGATTGGAGTACAGCGGAATCAACGTCGTTGTTATTAATTTTCCAGCCCTGCCTTCATATAAAAACGAACGAGTCCGGCAGATGCCGGACTCCCGTGTGATGCCAGACGCGCTGTTATGCGCGCAGCTTGGCGCCCAGTTTTTGCTGCACAGCCTGGGCTGCCGCGCTCATCACGGCATCCACCACATCGTCCTGCAGCGTGTTTTGAGTATCTTGCAAGCTAAAGCGGAAAGCAAGCGATTTTTCGTCTGCCTCGAGCCCTTTGCCACGATATTCATCAAACAAAACAATGGCTTGCACAATCTTTCCGTGTGGATTTGCTTGCACTGCGGCATTAAATGCATCCAGCAGGTCTTGCGCCGGCAATGCCTGTTTGACCACGACGGCGAGGTCGCGGCTGGCGCCGGGGAACTTCGAGATCTCTTCATATTTTGGCACAGGGCGTTGCTGCAACGCAATGGCCTCGACCTCGAAGACAACCGGAGCATGCGGCAGATCATATTTCTGCAGCCAGCGCGGGTGCAGCTCGCCGATCATGCCGATAACTTTGCCGTCCAGCATCACCTGAGCCGAGCGGCCGGGGTGCAGGGCCGGATGCTCTGCCTTGACGAAACGCAGGGCCAACGGCGCAAACAGTTGCTCCAGATCAGACTTGACGTCGAAGAAATCGACCGCGCGGGTATCCATGCCCCACTGCTCGTCCGCCACGGGACCGTAGGCCATGGCCGCCACGCGCTTGGGCTGGTGGTAGCCGGCCACGGTCAGCGGGCCGTCCGCCACGCTGGCGTCGCGGTGGTAGGTGGCGCCGATCTCGAACACGCGCACGCGGCTGGCCTTGCGGTTCAGGTTGTAGCGCACATTGGCCACCAGGCTGCCGATCAGGGTCGAGCGCATCACGCTCATCTGGCTGGCGATGGGGTTCTGCAGCTTGATCGGATTGTCGTTGCCGGCGAAGTCCTGCTCCCACGACGCTTCCACGAAGCTCATGTTGACCACTTCCTGGAAGCCCAGGTCGGCCAGCAGGTGACGCACATCGAACAGCGAGCGAGTATTTTCCGGCGCGATGATCATGGTGTTGGCGGCCACAGGCGCAACAGCGGGGATGTTCTCGAAGCCGTAGACGCGGGCCACTTCCTCGATCAGGTCTTCCTCGATCTCGATATCGAAGCGGTAGCTTGGCGACGTCACCGAGAACCCGCCATCGGCCACCGTGAACGGCAGGGCCAGGCGGGTAAAGATGTCGGCGATGGCCGCTTCATCCAGCGGCACGCCGATCACCTTCTGCGCGCGGGCGGTGCGCATCTGCACGGGCGCGCGCTGCGGCAGGTTGACCACGTGATCGTCCACCGGGCCGATCTGCGTGTTCGGCGTGCCGCAGATTTCGATCAGCAGCGAGGTGATGCGCTCGATGTGCTCGACGGTCGTCGCATAGTCCACGCCGCGCTCGAAGCGGTGCGCCGCGTCGGTCGAGAAGTTGTACTTGCGGGCGCGGCCCTGGATGGCGTTGGGCCACCAGAACGCGGCTTCCAGGTAGATGTTTTCCGTGTCCAGCGAGACGGCCGTCGCGTCGCCGCCCATGATGCCGGCCAGCGATTCGATTTCCTTGTCGTCGGCGATCACGCCCACCCATTCGTCGATGGCGACGGTGTTGCCGTTCAAGAGCTTCAGCGATTCGCCCGCCTTGCCCCAGCGGACATTCAGGCCGCCATGGATCTTGTCCAGATCGAAGACGTGGGTCGGACGGCCCAGTTCCAGCATGACGTAGTTGGAGATGTCCACCAGCGCCGAGACGGAACGCTGACCGCTGCGCTCGAGGCGCTGCTTCATCCACATGGGCGTGGCCGCCTTGGCGTTCAGGTTGCGGATCACGCGGCCGGAGAAGCGGCCGCACAGGTCGGGCGCCGACACCTTCACCGGCAGTACTTCGGCGCTGTTGGCTTCCACCTTGCGGAAGATCGGCGCATTCAGCGGCACGCCCGTCAGGGCCGACACTTCGCGCGCCACGCCCAGCACGGACAGGCAGTCCGCCTTGTTCGGCGTCAGCTTGATGGTGAACTTCAGGTCGTTCAGGGCGAAGTAGTCGCGGAAGTTCTGTCCGATGGGCGCGTCGTCCGGCAGCTCCAGCAGGCCGCTGCCCTCTTCCGACAGCTTCAGTTCCTTGGCCGAGCACAGCATACCTTGCGACTCCACGCCGCGCAGCTGGCCCACCTTGATTTCAAACGGCTTACCATCGGCGCCAGGCGGCAGCACGGCGCCGGCCATGGCGCACACCACTTTCAGGCCCGGACGCACGTTCGGCGCGCCGCAGACGATGTTCAGCAGCGTGCCGGTGCCCACGTCCACCTGGCAGACGTTCAGGCGGTCGGCGTTCGGGTGCTTGGCGGTTTCGCGCACGTGGCCCACGACCACGTTCGAGAACGGTGGCGCCACGGCTTCCACTTCTTCCACTTCCAGGCCGGACATCGTCAGCAGATGGGCCAGTTCGTCCGAAGTCATCTTCGGATCGGCCATGGTACGGAGCCAGTTTTCGGAGAATTGCATATTCGTTCGAGCTTTCTTGTTATCGGGGCCGTATTAGTTGAACTGCTTCAGGAAGCGCAGATCGCCTTCGTAGAACAGGCGCAGGTCGTTGATCCCGTAGCGCAGCATGGTCAGGCGCTCGAGGCCGGAGCCGAACGCGAAGCCGATGTACTTTTCAGGATCGAGGCCGAAGTTGCGCACCACCGAAGGATGCACCTGGCCGGAGCCGGACACTTCCAGCCAGCGGCCTTTCAGCGGACCGGAGCCGAAGGCGATGTCGATCTCGGCCGACGGTTCGGTGAACGGGAAATACGATGGACGGAAACGCACTTGCAGGTCGTCCGTCTCGAAGAAGGCCTTGACGAAGTTCAGGTACACGCCCTTCAGGTCGGCAAAGCTGATGTTCTCGGCGATCCACAGGCCTTCGACCTGGTGGAACATGGGCGAGTGGGTGGCGTCGCTGTCGACGCGGTAGGTGCGGCCGGGCGCGATCACCTTGATCGGCGGCTGGTTGTTGCGGGCATAGCGCACCTGCATCGGGCTGGTGTGCGTGCGCAGCAGCAGCGGCTTGCCTTCCGTGTCGTTACCTTCGATGTAGAAGGTGTCCTGCATGGAGCGGGCTGGATGGTTTTCCGGGCTGTTGAGCGCCGTGAAATTGGTCCAGTCGTTTTCGATCTCGGGGCCGTCGGCCACTTCGAAACCGATGGAACGGAAGATCTCCTCAACGCGCTGCCAGGTGCGCATCACCGGGTGGATGCCGCCGCCGGCGCGGCCGCGGCCAGGCAGGGAGACGTCGATCGCCTCGGCATTCAAACGGGCTTGCAGCTGGGCTTCGGCCAGCGCGTCACGGCGCGCGGTCAGCGCGGCTTCGATCTGCTGCTTGGCGGCGTTGATCAGCGCACCCTGGGCCTTCTTGGCCTCAGGATCGAGCTTGCCCAGGCCCTTCATCAATTCGGTAATCTGGCCGGTCTTGCCCAGGTATTTGGCTTTGGCGTTTTCCAGTGCGGCGGCGTCGTCTTTGGCCGCGTCGAAATCCTGCACTGCAGAGGCGACGAGTTGTTCCAGGGAGTCCATGCGTTTTTCTTATCCTCGAATCAAAAACGGGGCACAGGTATGACCCTTGCCCCGTTCTCTTGCGACAATCAATGCTTTAATTAAGCAGCGATTTTAGCTTTCACGACGTTGACAATCGCTGCGAATGCAGGCTTGTCCATCACAGCCATATCGGCCAGAACCTTACGGTCCAGTTCGATCGAAGCTTTCTTCAGACCGTTCATGAACACGCTGTAGGTCACGCCATGCTCACGGGAAGCGGCGTTGATACGAGCGATCCACAGACGACGGAAGACGCGCTTCTTGTTACGACGGTCACGGTAAGCGTATTGGCCAGCGCGCATGACTGCTTGCTTGGCAATACGGAATACCTTGCTGCGACGGCCGCGATAGCCTTTGGCCAGGTTCAGTACTTTTTTATGACGGGCACGCGCAGTAACCCCACGTTTTACTCGAGGCATAGTAGCTCCTTAAATGAGTGTGAGATTAAGCGGATGGCATCATTGCGTAGACGCGCTGGACGTCGGTCGCATCGATGTTACGGGTGCCGCGCAGTTGACGCTTGTTCTTGGTCGTCTTCTTGGTCAGGATGTGGCGCTTGAAAGCCATACCCGACTTAACGGTACCACCTGGACGCACGCGAAAACGCTTTTTCGCGGAGCTTTTGGTTTTCATTTTTGGCATAGTTGTTCTGCCCTTGCGGACAGCTCCTATTAAACAGGATTACAGGTGGCAACACTACGTCGCTCTTAGATGCCTGCTCTCACTTGTTTGTGCAGCGGAAGCGAGTCCACTACATTTACTACAGCCGACAATTATAACCCAGAAAAAATAAAAAGGACACCGAGGTGTCCTTTTTTGTTTGTCGTTATGACAAAATTACTTCTTTTTCTTCGGCGCCAGCACCATGATCATCTGGCGGCCTTCCATCTTCGGGAATTGCTCGACCTGGCCATGCGGCTCCAGGTCGGCCTTCAGACGTTCCAGCATACGGAAGCCAATATCCTGGTGCGCCATCTCGCGACCACGGAAGCGCAGGGTGATCTTGGTCTTGTCACCGTCTTCCAGGAACTTGATCAGGTTGCGCAGTTTGATATTGTAGTCGCCGTCATCGGTGCCGGGACGGAATTTAACTTCCTTCACCGAGATGACTTTCTGCTTCAATTTCGCTTCGTGAGCCTTCTTCTGCTCCGAATACTTGAACTTGCCGTAGTCCATGAGACGGGCGACCGGGGGAGTCGCGTTGGGCGCGATCTCGACCAGGTCGACGTCTGCCGCTTCCGCCAGGCGGAAGGCTTCGGCCAAAGTCACGATACCGAGAGGCTCGTTATCGACCCCACTTAAACGCAATTCAGGGGCAGTGATTTCGCCATTGATGCGATGCGACTTATCAGTAGCTATGGTGATTCCTTTTTAATGTCTGGTAAGAAGGCCCTGCGCTTCAGGCTTTATTGGCGACGTCTTGCTTGAGTCGCTCGATCAGGGCGTCGACGGACATCACGCCCAGGTCGACATTGCCCCGCGCACGCACGGCCACGGTATTGGCATCCCGCTCTTTATCGCCAACTACGAGAATATAGGGCAGTTTTTGGACGGAATGTTCGCGTATTTTATACGTAATCTTCTCGTTCCGCAAATCGGTCTGCACGCGGAAGCCGCTCTGGCGCAGCTTTTCAGCCACTTGGGAGACATACTCGGCCTGCGCATCGGAGATGTTCAGCACCGACACCTGCACCGGCGACAGCCACAGCGGCAGCGCGCCCGCATAGTTCTCGATCAGGATGCCGATGAAGCGCTCCATCGAGCCCACGATCGCACGGTGCAGCATGACAGGCACCTGGCGCGAGTTGTCGGCCGCCACGTACTCGGCGCCCAGGCGCTCGGGCATGAAGAAGTCGACCTGCATGGTGCCGACCTGCCATGGGCGACCCAGCGAATCCTTCAGGTGGTACTCGATCTTTGGGCCATAGAAGGCGCCCTCGCCCGGCAGCTCGGTCCAGGTCACGCCGCAGGCGCGCAGGCCGGAACGCAGCGCGTCTTCCGCCTCGTTCCACACTTCGTCGGTGCCAATGCGGTTGTCGGGACGCAGGGCCAGCTTGACTTCGATGTTATTGAAGTGGAAGTCGGAATACACTTCCATCGCCTGCTTGTGGAAGGACACCACTTCCGCTTCGATCTGTTCGTCGGTGCAGAAGATGTGGCCGTCGTCCTGGGTGAAGCCGCGCACGCGCATGATGCCGTGCAGCGCGCCCGATGGCTCGTTGCGGTGGCACTGGCCGAACTCGCCGTAGCGCAGCGGCAGGTCGCGGTAGGAGCGCATATTGCTGTTGAAGATCTGCACGTGACCCGGGCAGTTCATCGGCTTCAGCGCGTAGGAGCGGTTTTCCGACTCCGTCACGAACATGTTTTCGCGGTAGTTGTCCCAGTGGCCAGTCTTGCCCCACAGGCTGGAGTCCAGAATCTGCGGCGCCTTCACTTCCTGATAGCCATTGACCTGGTACTTGTGGCGCATGTACTGCTCCACCTGCTGCCAGATGGTCCAGCCTTTCGGATGCCAGAACACCAGGCCTGGCGCCTCGTCCTGGAAGTGGAAGAAGTCCAGCTGCTTGCCCAGTTTGCGGTGATCGCGCTTTTCCGCCTCTTCCAGTTGGAAGAGATATTGTTCCTGGTCTTCCTTCTTGGCCCAGGCAGTGCCGTAGACACGCTGCAGCATCTCGTTCTTCGAATCGCCGCGCCAGTAGGCGCCGGCCAGCTTCATCAGCTTGAAGACTTTCAGCTTGCCCGTCGATGGCACGTGCGGACCACGGCACAGGTCGGTGAAGTTGCCCTCGGTGTAGAGCGACACGTCTTCGCCCGCTGGAATCGAAGCGATGATCTCGGCCTTGTAGGCTTCGCCGATGGACTTGAAGTAAGCCACGGCTTCGTCGCGCGGCAGCACCTTGCGGGTGACCGGCTCGTCCCTCTTGGCCAGCTCGGCCATTTTCTTTTCGATGGCGACCAGATCGTCCGGGGTGAACGGGCGCTTGTACGAGAAGTCGTAGTAGAAGCCGTTTTCGATCACCGGGCCGATGGTCACTTGCGCGTCGGGGAACAGCTCCTTGACGGCGTAGGCCAGCAAGTGGGCGGTCGAGTGGCGGATCACGTCCAGACCTTCAGGGTCCTTGTCGGTGACGATGGCCAGGTCGACGTCTTTGTCGATCAGATAGGAGGTGTCGACGACTTTGCCGTCAACCTTGCCGGCCAGTGCGGCCTTGCCCAGGCTGGTCGCAATGCTGGTCGCTACTTGTGCTACGGTGAGTGGACCGTCGAACTGGCGGACAGAACCATCAGGGAGGCGAACTGAAACCATCATGATCTCCAATGTGTGCAAACTTCATGCAAAATATTTAACAACAAAACTACGGACGAAAAAAAACGCGGGCTAGCCGCGTTTTTTCTCTCTTTTTCAAGCAAAAGAAATCCCGTTGACTAGCGTCACTCCCAAAGCTTGGTAGTAGTTCGCGGTGTCATAACCGTGATTGCCTTTCTCGCTCTTACAGATGTCTGGTGGGCGGTGAGGAATTCGAATCCCCGACCCCTTGGATGTCGACCAAGTATTCTAACCAGCTGAACTAACCGCCCGTTGTCTCGTATGAGATTGTACTGCTTGTACTGCAAATTCTGGTGGGCGGTGAGGAATTCGAATCCCCGACCCCTTGGATGTCGACCAAGTATTCTAACCAGCTGAACTAACCGCCCGAAGACCCGCATTATAGAGAGCCGCTGGAACAATTACAAGGGCTTTCATCTGAAACATTATCCAAAAGCACTATCTTTGTCCTGTAACAAGCATGCGGTAAACTAGCGGCACTTCCCTTTCCGCTTTTATTCATGCCTTCCGAAACCACTGTCACCTCTTCCGCCCACTTGCACGAACACCGCGCGGGCGACGCCGTCCACGCCCACTTTGTCGAGCACCGCAGCCAGGCCGCGCTGGCCTGGGCGCTGGCGCTGACCCTGGGCTTTGCGGTGGTGGAAGTGGTGACTGGCTGGATGGCCCACTCGCTGGCCCTGATCTCCGACGCCGGCCACATGGTGACGGATGCGGCCGCGCTGGGCCTGGCCCTGCTGGCGCAGCTGATCGCCAAGCGCCCACCTTCGGCGCGCCACTCCTTTGGCTTCGGCCGCGCGGAAGCGCTGGCGGCCTTCGTCAACAGCCTGGTGATGCTGGCGCTCGTGCTGTGGATTCTGTATGAGTCGGCGCAGCGCTTTGCCCAGCCGGAGCAGGTGCACGGCGCCACCGTGTCCATCGTGGCCGGCATTGGCCTGCTGCTGAATATCACGCTGGCGTGGATGCTGTCGCGCGGCGACAAGAATATGAACACCCGCGCGGCCCTGGTCAATGTGATGGGCGACCTGCTCGGCTCCATCGCCGCATTGGCCGCCGGCGCGGTGATCTACTTCACGGGCTGGATGCAGATCGACCCGCTGCTGTCGATCTTCGTCGCGCTGCTGATCTTCCGTTCGACCGCCGAAGTACTGCGCGAGTCCTACCACTTCCTGATGGAGGGCGTGCCGGAGCAGATCGACTATCTGCAGGTAGGCGCAGACCTCGAGCAGGTGCCCGGCGTGCTGTCCGTGCACGACTTGCACGTATGGGATATGTCGCCCGGCCAGCCCGCGCTGATCGGCCACGTGGAAATCGCCGACCTGCAGCAATGGCCCGCCATCCTGCACGCCATCAAAGCCATGCTACTGGAGAAGCACGGCATCGACCACATCACACTGCAGGCGGAAGTGCCTTCTCCATGAAGATGCTGAGCGGGTCGGGCTGGTATTTGCCGAAGGGCGGGCGCTCGACGTAGCCCAGCTTCTGATACAGAGCCAGGGCCTCCGGCTGCTTGTTGCCCGTCTCCAGGCGCGCCAGCGGGATGCCGGCTGCGCATAGCTCCGCTTCCAGGTGCAGCATGATCTTCTTCGAGTAGCCGCGGCCGCGATGCTGCTCCAGCACATAGACGCGCTTGATTTCGCCGTAGTGCGCGTCGTCGCTCATCTTCTTGAACGCGCCGCAGCCGACCAGCTCTCCGTCCACATAACCGCCGACGAACAGCACATTCTCGCTGGCCAGCGATTGCGGGCCTTCCATGTGGTTGCTCTCGGCGGGATAGAGGGACGCCATCAGGGCGTCGGACAGTGCCAGCAGTTTGCCGGCGGCTTCGGTGTAAGGGTCCAGCAAAGAAATCCGCATCCTGAAAAACTCTCCTATGCGCGGCGCGCTTCCAGCACGCCCGTAACTTCCGTGATCGCCGACAGCGCTTTTTGCAGCTGCGCGGTAGCACTGATTTCGGCCGTGAAGGTCATGCGCGCCTGGCCTTTCGCGCTCTGCGTGTTGACGCCGATGACGTTGATTTTCTCGCGCGAGAAAATCTCCGAAATATCGCGCAGCAGGCCCTGGCGATCGCCCGCGAGGATGAAGACATCGACCGGGTAGACCGTATCCGAACGGGCGCTGCCCCACTCGGTGACGATCACCCGCTCCGGCGCCTTGTTGCGCATCTCGGCGAAGTTCTTGCAGCTGGCGCGGTGGATGGACACGCCTTTGCCGCGCGTGACAAAGCCCACGATGCCATCCGGCGGCGCGGGCTTGCAGCACTTGGCCAGCTGCGTCATCAGGCCGTCCGTGCCGACCACCAGCACGCCCGATTTGGCGCCCTGCTCCGTACTTGATGCACGACTCTTGCCAAGAACGACGGCGTCCTCCGGCTCCGTGGGTTCGCCCGTATCGTGCAGCGCCTGTTCCACATGGCGCAGGCTGAATTCATCCTTGCCGACAGAAAGGAAAAGATCGTCCACCTTGGGGAAGCCCAGCTTCTGCGCCAGCGCTTCCAGGTTGACGGCCGTCTTGCCTTCGCGCTGCAGCGATTTTTCCACCAGCGAGCGGCCGTGCGACAAGGTCTCCTGGATGTCGATGGCGTGGAACCAGGCGCGGATCTTGGAGCGCGTGCGCGTGGCCACCGTGTATTCGTCGCTGAGCCAGTCGCGCGACGGTCCCGCCGTGCCGGGTGCGCCCTTGGCGGTGATGATCTCGCAAGTCTGGCCGCTCTTCAGCGGCGTATTCAGCGGCACCATGACGCCGTCCACTTTCGCGCCGCGACAGCGGTGGCCCACGTCGCTGTGCAGGTGATAGGCGAAGTCCACCGGCGTGGCGCCGACGGGCAGCTCGATCACGCGCGCCTGCGGCGTCAGCACGTAGATGCGGTCGTCCAGCGCCGCGGCTTTCAGCTTCTCCACCCATTCGCGCTGGCTTTCTTCCGGGCCGACGACGGCGTCCGCCACGTCGGTCTTCCACGCCAGCAGCTGGCGCAGCCAGGCGATCTTCTCATCGTACTGCTGGCCGGTGAAGTTGGAGCCGCCCGATTCCTTGTAGCGCCAGTGCGCGGCTACGCCGTATTCGGCGAAGTTGTGCATCTCCTGCGTGCGGATCTGCACTTCCAGCGGACGGCCGTCTTCCGCCGTCACCACCGTATGCAGTGACTGATATCCATTCGGCTTGGGACGCGAGATATAGTCGTCGAACTCCTTCGGGATCGGGGTCCAGATGTTGTGCACCACCCCCAGCACCGTGTAGCAGGTCTTCACGTCGGCCACGATAACGCGGAAGGCGCGCACGTCGTACAGGTCGGTGAAGTCCAGCTCCTTGCCCTTCATCTTGCTCCAGATGGAGTAGATGTGCTTGGGCCGGCCGAACACCTCGGCCTTGATGCCGGCCGCCGCCACCTCGGACTGCAGGCGCGCGATGGCGTTGGAGACGAAGCTCTCGCGCATCATGCGCTTCTCTTCCAGCATCTTGGCGATGCGCTTGTAGGTCTCCGGCTCGATGAAGCGGAAGGACAGATCCTCCAGCTCCCACTTCAGCTGCCAGATGCCCAGGCGGTTGGCCAGCGGCGCGTACAGGTCCAGCGTCTCGCGGCCATAGGCGTGGGTCATCTCGTTGAACAGCTTGATCTCGGCGAAGTAGCGCAGGGTCGTCACGCAGGACGCCAGGCGCACCAGCACCACGCGCATATCGGTGGCCATCGCCAGCAGCATCTTGCGCAGGGTCTCGACCTGAGACAGAGCCTGCTGCGCCGCATTGCGTCCGCGCGCGGCGTTCTGCTGCCTTTGCTGCTGGGTGATCTCACGCAGGCGGATCAGCTGGCGCACGCCCGCCACCAGCTCGCCCACGTCGTGGCCGAAGCGCGGCTCGATATGGGACGCCTGCTCCGGGTCGAGCAGGGTCAGCTCGAACATCAGGCCCGCGATGCGGGTGTCGACGTCCGAACGAAGGAAGGCCAGCGTGCTGGCCACGCCGACCGAAAACTCAAACGCGGACTGGCCGCTGCCGCCCAACTTGTCGCCATACGCTTCGCTGGCGGCATCGAGCGCGGCCATCATGCGCGCGCTGTCATCGGGCGACAGACCTTGGGTCAGCTGCTCCGACGTTGCGCTGTTAAGCGCTGCAATTGAAACCATTTGCTTCCTTAACGCTGAACGCTGTTGACGCCATTAACGCTGTGCCGCCACCACCACCACTTCGATCAGCCAGGCAGGGTCGGCCAGCTTGGCCTCCACCGTGGCGCGCGGCGGCGTGTGGCCGTTGGGAACCCAGGCGTCCCACACTTCGTTCATGCCGGGGAAATTCTTCAGGTCGGACAGGTAGATCTGGCAGCTCAGGATGCAGGTCTTGTCGCTGCCCGCTTCCGCCAGCAGACGGTCGACGTGGCCCAGCACCTCTTCCGTCTGGCCCTTGATGTCCTTGCTCTTGTCTTCGGCGATCTGGCCCGCCAGGTAGACGGTCTGGTTGTGGATCGCCACTTCGGACAGGCGCTTGCCTACATGCAGTCGTTTGATTTCCATACTCGTTTCTCTTCAGTTTATTGGTTCAGCAGGAACTTGCGCGCGATGGCGATCTGCTCATCGTGCAGGAAGGTCGGCGCGTGGCCCACGTTCGGGATTTCCACCAGCATGGCCTTGGGGCCGCGCTGCGTCATCTGCTGCGCCGTATCGCGCGACAGCAGGTCGGAGTCGCCGCCGCGCACCAGCAGGGTCGGGCACTTGATGGCGTCGTAGGCGGCCCACAGCATGGCCTGGTCGGACTTGGCCGATTCCGGCGTGGCGGAGCGGAATGGCAGCGCCAGACCCATATCGTAATGGCGCACCCACTTGCCGTCCTTGTCCTGGCGCAGCACGTCGCTGGCCAGCTTGTGCCATTCCTCGTCCGTGTGCTGGCCGAAAGGCTGGGACACGTCGCGCACGAACTTGGCGCCTTCCTCGAAAGTCTGGAAGCGCAGGTCCTGGCCGATGTAGTCGCCGATGCGCTGCAGGGCCACCGGGTCCAGCGTGGGACCGATGTCGTTCAGGACCAGCTTGCGGATCGGGCTGTCCGGCAGCGAAGCCAGGCCCATGCCGATCAGGCCGCCCATCGAGGTGCCGAACCAGTCCACCGTCTGCCGCTCGCCATTGGCCAGCACGCGCGCCAGCAGGGTGACGATATCGCTCACGTATTGCGGCAGGCGATAGAGCTCGGGATTCCTCAGCCAGCCGGAACGGCCGCGGCCCACGATGTCGGGGCAGACCACGCGGTATTGATCGGACAGGGCGCGGGCCAGATTGTCGAAGTCGTCGCCCACGCGGGTGACGCCATGCACGCACACCAGCACATTGGGATTGTCCGCGTCGCCCCACTCCTTGTAGGACATCTGGTGCAATCCCGCCAAAGAGATACATTGAACCGACTTGATTTTTGCTTCGTACATGCCACTTCCTCGCGTATGGATTTTTATGTAATCATGACCAGAGTTCACATTTTACTGGCCGGTGCGCTTAAAATCTTAACGAAATAATAGCGCAGCCAACTGCAGACCACCAACCCGCTCCCTTTTTCAGCAGAGGACACCATGGCAAGCAAATCACTGAATGGCAAAACGGCACTCGTCACCGGCTCCACCTCCGGCATCGGCCTGGGCATGGCCCGCTCGCTGGCGGCGGAAGGCGCCAACGTGCTGCTGAACGGCTTCGGCGACGCGTCGGAAATCGAACAGCTGCAAAAGGAGATGGCGCAGGAATTCGGCATCAAGGTGGCTTACCACAATGCCGACATGTCCAAGCCGGCCGAGATCGAAGCCATGATCGCCTATGCCGAGCAGCAGTTTGGCGGCGTGGATGTCCTGGTCAATAACGCCGGTATTCAGTACGTGGCCAATATCGAGGACTTCCCCGTCGAGAAGTGGGACGCCATCATCGCCATCAACCTCAGCTCCGCCTTCCACACCTCGCGCCTGGTGCTGCCGAGGATGAAAGCGAAGAACTGGGGCCGCATCATCAACCTCGCCTCCACCCACGGCCTGGTGGGCTCGGCGCAGAAATCGGCCTATGTCGCCGCCAAGCACGGCCTGGTGGGCCTGACCAAGGTCAGCGCGCTGGAGACGGCCGCCACCGGCGTGACGGTCAACGCCATCTGCCCCGGCTGGGTGCTGACGCCGCTGGTGCAGAAGCAGGTCGACGCCCGCGCCGCCAAGGATGGTGTCAGCAATGAGGAGGCGAAGAAAGCTCTGTTAGCCGACAAGCAACCGTCGGGCGAGTTCGTCACGCCGGAAGAGCTGGGTGGCTTGGCCGTCTTCCTCTGCTCGGACGCTGCGCGCCAGGTGCGGGGCGTGGCCTGGAATATGGACGGCGGCTGGGTGGCGCAATAAGCCTTTAGCCAGAGATATCACCGGCGCTGTGTGCGGTTAACCACAATGGTGATATCTCGAGCTTTGATTCATGATGGGTTCCTTAAAAAAATATAGTTGAGGAGAGCTCGTGAAAAAGCCTTTTTATAAGATTCTTTACGTGCAGGTGCTGTTTGCCATCGCCTGCGGCGTGGTGCTGGGCGCGTTCTACCCATCCGACGCGGTCGCCATGAAACCGCTGGGCGATGGCTTCATCAAGCTGATCAAGATGATCATCGCGCCAGTGATTTTCTGTACCGTGGTGTCCGGCATCGCCGGCATGCAGGACGTGAAGAAAATCGGCCGCGTGGGCGGCAAGGCCCTGCTGTACTTTGAAGTGATCTCCACTTTCGCCCTGGTGATCGGCCTGTTCATCGCCAACATCATCCGTCCCGGCTCCGGCTTCAACGCCGACGCCGCCACGCTGGACACCAAGTCCATCGCCGAGTTCACGGAGAAGGCCAAGCACCAGTCGACGGTGGACTTCCTCATGAACATCATCCCCAACACGGTGGCCGACGCCTTCACCAAGGGCGACATCCTGCAAGTGCTGCTGGTGGCGATCCTGTTCGGCTTCTCGCTGTCCCTGCTGGGCGAGCGCGGCCGTCCGGTGACCAAGCTGATCGACGAAGTCTCGGCCGGCATCTTCGGCATGGTTGGCATCATCATGAAAGTCGCTCCGCTGGGCGCGTTTGGCGCGATGGCCTTCACCATCGGCAAATACGGCATCGCCTCGCTGCTGCCGCTGGCGCGCCTGATGGGTTCCTTCTACCTGACCTGCGGCCTGTTCATCTTCATCGTGCTGGGCACGGTGGCCAAGCTGACTGGCTTCAACATCGGCCGCTTCATCCTCTACATCAAGGAAGAACTGCTGATCGTGCTGGGCACCTCGTCCTCCGAGTCCGCCCTGCCCTCGCTAATGACCAAGCTGGAACGCCTGGGCTGCTCCAAGTCGGTGGTTGGCCTGGTGGTCCCGACCGGCTACTCGTTCAACCTGGACGGCACCAACATCTACATGACGATGGCGGCCCTGTTCGTGGCGCAGGCCACCAACACCGACCTGACCCTGGGCCAGGAGCTGACCATCCTCGGCGTGGCGATGCTGACCTCGAAGGGCGCATCGGGTATCACGGGCGCCGGCTTCATCACCCTGGCCGCGACCCTGGCCGTGGTGCCGACGATTCCCGTGGCCGGCATGGCGCTGATCCTGGGCATCGACCGCTTCATGAGCGAATGCCGCGCGCTGACCAACTTCATCGGCAACGGTGTCGCCTCGATCGTCGTGTCGAACTGGGAAAAGGAACTGGACCACGCCAAGCTGAAGGCTGAGCTGGCCAATCCCGGCTCCACCGTCACCGATCCCGACCTGATCCCCGCAAAGAGCCACGCCTGATCCGCGTCCGCCTCAAACAAAAGCCCCGCGCAGCAATGCCCGGGGCTTTTTTCATCTTCTATTCCTGCGCAATCGCAATCTCCCCTGACTTCCGCTATATTTCAATAGAGGCTTTGCGGGAGAAGATCATGTCTACCGTTACCGTTGCAATTGATAACGAACTGCTGGCCTATGCGCGGGAGTATGTTAGGTACCCGAGCGATCAAGACTTGGTACGGGCTGCTTTTGCAACTCTCATGCGGGGAATCGAATATATCAAATGCGCGCCTCAACAATTGAGCCAAAACGCAATTACAGCAGAGCGTGATCCAGGACAAGTCATGCCAGCCACCACAGTACAAATTGATGACGAGATACTGAATGCGGCTCGCAGCCATCTTGGTCCAGTGGGAAATGGCGAGCTGGCGCAATTAGCAATCGTAACTTTCATTCGGCGAAAAGCCGGAAAGTGGCTGGCGGCACAGGGCGGAACTCAGCCCAATTTAGACGGCTACCCAGATGAGATGCGAGACAACCAATGATCCTTGTCGATACTTCGATATGGATCAGCCATCTGCGACGCGCGGAGCCAAAGCTACTTCATAGATGCGCATCTGCTCGCGTCTGTGCGCCTCTCCTCAGGAACCAAACTTTGGACAAGAGATCACAGCCTGCTGGCAGCCAGCATCCGGCTCGGTGTTTCAGGCTGACTATTTCACAGAGGACTTTTTTGCATGGGTTTGCGTTTAAAATAATGTCAAAACCTCAAACTCCATCAAAGGAAATGCATGCGCAGGCTTTTCGCTTACTTGATTGCCTCCTCCATCAGCCGGAACGGGACCGAAACCGGCCATGCTGCTTCTGCACGGCCTGTCCGGCACCAGCCCGGCGGCGCTGGTGGCTGAAATTGAGCAGCATGCCAGCGACTGGGATCTGGCCGGCGACGTCGCTCAACTGGCGCGCAAGCCTGTGCTGATCGTGTCGGCCGACTTCGGTGGCGCCGCCCAGGTTGCTCCGGTTGCGGCGGCAATCAAAGGTGAAGGCAAGGGCCTGCTCCACTCGCTGTCCCTGCCAAGCGACCACAGCTTCGCCGATCACCGCATCGCGCTGGCAACCGTCACCGTCGACTGGCTGAACGCGCAGAGTGGCAAGGCCGCAGGCAAGGCAAAGTAATCCCCTGTCCGCAAGCGGACAGCGAAAGCGTGCGCTTGCGGACGCTTTGCCCTCTCCGGCGCCTGTAACAAGCCTGGTACGAGATTTGCAGTTTCCCCTTCACCTTGAAAGGAGATACCCTATGTCGCGAATCGCTGTCTTGCCGTTTGTCGCAGTTCTGTTTGCCGGATGGGCCCACGCCCAGCAGCACCTGGATGGTTTTGGCGAGAGTAAGACGGAGGCCAGCATCGCCGTCGGCATCAATGCCAGGGGACAGGTGGCCGGCATCGTCGAAGACGAGGACTATCACCAGCGCGCCGTGCTGTTCGACAAGCGGCTGATCGAACTGGGTACGCTGGGCGGTCCGGACAGCTACACCAAGGGCATCAACGCGCAGGGCGATATCACGGGCGCGGCGCAGGACAGCGACAATCACTGGCGCGCCTTCATCGTCCGCGCCGGCACGGTGATGCGCGATCTCGGCACCCTGGGCGGCAACAGCAGCTACGGCGCCGGCGTCAACGATGCGGGACAGGTGGTCGGCTATGCCGATACCAGCGACGGCTATTTCCACGCCTTCGTCTCCGACGGCGAGCACGCGATGGCCGACCTGGGCACGCTGGGCGGCAATATCAGCTATGCCGCCGGCATCAACAACAAGGGCGAGGTCGCGGGCACGGCGTCGCTGAGCGACGGCTACCGCCGCGCCTTCCTCTACCAGTCCGGAACGGGCATGCGCGACCTGGGCACGCTGGGTGGACGGCAGAGCGGCGCCACGGCCGTCAACGATGCGGGCCTGGTCGTCGGCGCATCGGAAATGCCCAACCGCCGCTGGCACGCCTTCCTGTGGGAGCGCGGCAAAATGACCGACCTGGGCGCCATGATAGGCTACGGCGACAGCTACGCCACTGCCATCAACGGCGCGGGCCATGTCGTAGGCACGGTCAAGATCGGCGAGGAGCGCCGCACCTTCGTCTACCGCGACGGCAAGATGACCGTGCATCCGGGCTTTTACGGCCTGTACGTGGTCAACGCCATCAACGGCCAGGAATTGGTGATCGGCGCCCGCTTCATCGCCAAGAAGTTTTCGGCCGCGACCATGCGTTCAAACCAGCCGGCCGTCGCCACCCATGGCGGGCAGGACCTGCTGCTGGCCATCGTCGCCGTGCTGAGCATAGCCACCGCCGCCATGATCTATCGCCGCCGCTATCGCGGCATCAGGCTCAACTTCCTGCTGTAAAAAAAAACGGCACGCCGAAGCGTGCCGTTGTTTCCGGTGATAGCGAATTACACGGCCGAGAAGTCCAGCTCGCAGCCAGTGGCGGCCTTCACCTGGTCCTTGGTGACGTTGGGCGCCAACTCGGTCACTTTCAAACCCTTATCCGTCACTGCCATTACGCACAGGTCGGTGATGATCAGGTCCACCACGCCCACGCCCGTCAGCGGCAGGTCGCACTTCTTCAGCAGCTTGTGCGAAGTCGAGCCATCCTTGGCCGTGGCCACATGCTCCATCAGCACCACGACTTTTTTCACGCCCGCCACCAGGTCCATGGCGCCGCCCATGCCCTTGACCATTTTGCCGGGAATCATCCAGTTGGCCAGGTCGCCCTTTTCCGACACTTGCATCGCGCCCAGGATGGCCAGATTGATCTTGCCACCGCGGATCATGCCGAAGGAATCGGCCGAGCTGAAGTAGGCAGCGCCCGGCAGCGCCGTCACCGTCTGCTTGCCGGCGTTGATCAGGTCGGCGTCGATTTCATCTTCGGTGGGGAAAGGGCCGATGCCCAGCAGACCGTTTTCCGACTGCAGGAAAACTTCCATCCCTTGCGGAACATAGTTGGCCACCAGGGTCGGCAGGCCGATGCCCAGGTTGACGTAGAAACCGTCCTGCAATTCTTTCGCCGCGCGCGCGGCCATTTCGTCACGAGTCCATGCCATAGTAATCTCCGTTATTTCTGTGTGGCGCTTCAGTTGGCACGAACAGTGCGCTGCTCGATGCGTTTTTCCGGCGTGGCGTTGACCACGATGCGGTGCACGTAGATGCTGGGCAGGTGCACGGAGTCGGGGTCGATCTCGCCGATCTCTACCAGCTGCTCCACTTCCACGATGCAGACCTTGCCCGCCATGGCCGCGTTGGGGTTGAAGTTGCGCGCCGTCTTGCGGAACACCAGGTTGCCCGCCTTGTCGGCCTTCCATGCCTTGACCAGGGCCACATCGGCCACCAGGCTGCGCTCCATTACATAAGTCTCGCCGTCGAAGTCGCGGGTTTCCTTGCCGTCTGCGACAATGGTGCCAACGCCTGTCTTGGTGAAGAAGGCGGGGATGCCGGCGCCGCCGGCGCGCAACTTTTCCGCCAGGGTGCCTTGCGGCGTGAATTCCAGTTCCAGCTCGCCGGCCAGGTACTGGCGCGCGAATTCCTTGTTTTCGCCCACATAGGAAGCGATCATCTTCTTGATCTGGCGCGTTTCCAGCAGCTGGCCCAGGCCGAAGCCGTCCACGCCTGCATTGTTCGAAATGGCCGTCAAACCCTTGGCGCCGGAATCGCGCAGCGCGCCGATCAGGGCTTCGGGAATGCCGCACAGGCCGAAGCCGCCCACGGCAATGGTTTGTCCGTCTTGCACGACGCCAGCCAGCGCGGCGACGGCGTCGGGATAGAGTTTGTTCATACGTCTCCCTTCTGAGATTTGTTCATTGGTTGCTTAATTTGCTCAATAAGCAGCGTATCAGCATAGAATACGCACATCAAAACTACAATACCGTAGAACTACCTGCCCGATGAACGCTCCAGCCATCGATTACGAGACCATTTTCCTGCACGCGCCGGTCGGCATGTGCATCTCCGAAAACCGGGTCATCCAGATCTGCAACGACGCGCTGGCCCAGATGTTCGGCTATCCGCGCAGCGCGCTGCAAGGGCTGTCCTTCAGCGAACTGTATCCCACCAAGGATGAATTCCTGCGCACGGGTGACCGCATCATTCCCATCATGAACGCGCGCGGCCGCTATTCGGACGAGCGCATCATGCGCCGCGCGAACGACGAGCTGTTCTGGTGCCATGTGATGGGCCATGCGCTGAAGCCCAGCGAGCCGCTGGGGCCGGGCATCTGGACCTTCGAGGATGTCAGCGAAAAGCGCCCCGTCACGGCCCAGCTGACGCCGCGCGAGCGCGAGATCGCCGCCCTGCTGGTCGAAGGCAAGACCAGCAAGACCATCGCCCGCCAGATCGACCTCAGCCCGCGCACGGTGGAAATGCACCGCGCCAAGCTGATGCGCAAGTTCTCGGCCGCCACCTCTTCGGAACTAGTCCATAAGCTGGTGGGGCTGCAGCTTTAAGCCGCTGCCTTAAGCCGCAGTCATGCCGTCGTCGGCGGAGATGATGGCGCCGTTGATGAAATGGGAATCGTCGCCCGCCAGCAGCAGCAAGAGGCCGTCCAGGTCTTCCGGCTTGCCCGGACGCTTACGCGGCAGCATTTCGATCAGCTTCTGGCCCTGCTCGCTGGCGAAATAATCCTCGTTGATCTCGGTCGAGATATAACCGGGGCAGATGGCGTTGGTGTTGATGCCATACTTGCCCCACTCCACCGCCATGGCCTTGGTCATCTGCACCACGCCCGCCTTGCTCATGCAGTAGACGCCGATCTGCGGCAGCACACGCAGGCCCGCCACCGAGGCGATATTGATGATGCGGTGCTGCTTCTTCGGGTCGCCCTTGGCGCGCGCGATCATGCGCTTGGCCGTCTGCTGGGCGACAAAGAAGGCGCCGCGCAGATTGGTGTCCATCACGAAGGCATAGTCTTCCGGCGTCACGTCCACCAACCTCTGGGTGGTGGAAACGCCCGAGTTATTGACTAAGATGTCGATAGGCCCCGCCTCCGTTTCCGCGTGGGCGATGGCCGACTTGATGCTGGCGTAGTCCGTCACGTCCAGGCTGACGACATGGGCGGCGCCGCCGTCCGCTTCGATCTCGGCGCGCAGCTCCTTCAGCCGCTCCGTGCGGCGCGAAGCGAGCACCACCTGGGCGCCCGCCTGAGCCAGCACCTTGGCGAAGCGCGCGCCCAGGCCGCTGGAGGCGCCCGTAATCAGCGCAATCTTTCCCTCGAAGTTAACTTCAATACCCACGAAACCACTCCTGTTGTTGAATCCAGACTGAATTGTAGACTGTGTGCGCTGTCGAACCACCATGATTACACAAAACGCAGGGTTTAGATTGCGGCATCTAGTAATGTCCCGCAAAATGGCGCCCACATTGCATTTGGCAGCAAATTAAAGCACACTCGTGCTAAAATTTTCCTGTATCCCTTTATTTATCATTAGAACAAGACCCATGACACAGCCTAACAACTTGGTAGAACAATACGGTCCGCGCGATGCGATGGAATACGATGTCGTGATCGTCGGCGGCGGCCCCGCAGGCTTGTCGGCGGCAATCAAGATCAAACAACTGGCGGCCGAGAAGGGCCAGGAAATCTCCGTCGTCGTGCTGGAAAAAGGCGGCGAGCTGGGCGCGCACACCCTGTCCGGCGCCGTCATGGATCCGCAGGCGCTGACCGAGCTGATTCCCGACTGGAAGGAAAAAGGCGCGCCGCTGAATACGGAAGTGACGGAAGACCGCTTCCTCTTCCTGACCGAAACCAAGGCCTACAAGACGCCCAACTTCATGCTGCCGGGCTGCTTCCAGAACCATGGCAACTATGTCATCTCGCTGGGCAATGTCGTGCGCTGGCTGGGCCAGCAGGCCGAAGCCCTGGGCGTGGAAATCTTCCCCGGCTTCGCCGCGGCCGAAGTGCTGTACAACGATGACGGCTCCGTCAAAGGCATCGCCACCGGCAATATGGGCGTCAAGCGCGACGGCGAAGCGGGTCCTGAATTCCAGCTGGGCATGGAGTTGCACGGCAAGTACACCCTGTTCGCCGAAGGCGCGCGCGGCCACCTGGGCAAGCAGCTGATGGCCAAGTTCGACCTGAACAAGGGCAAGGATCCGCAAGCTTACGGCATCGGCATCAAGGAACTGTGGGAAATCGACCCGGCCAAGCACAAGCCGGGCCTGGTGATCCACTCGGCCGGCTGGCCGCTGGATTCCAAGACCTATGGCGGTTCTTTCCTGTATCACCTGGAGAATAATCAGGTGGTGGTCGGCTATATCGTCGGCCTCAACTATGAAAACCCTTACCTGTCGCCTTACGAAGAATTCCAGCGCTACAAGACCCACCCGGAAATCCGCACCTTCTTCGAAGGCGGCAAGCGCATTTCCTACGGCGCGCGCGCGATCACGGCCGGCGGCCTGCAGTCGCTGCCGAAGCTGGTCTTCCCTGGCGGCGCGCTGATCGGCTGCGACGCGGGCTTCCTGAATATGAGCCGCATCAAGGGTTCGCACGCGGCCATCAAGTCGGGCGCGCTGGCGGCCGAGGCCGTGGTGGGCGCGCTGACGGAAAGCCGCCAGCACGACGAGCTGGCCGCCTACCCGGTCGCCTTCGAGCAGTCCTGGCTGCACGAAGAGCTGCATGTGGCGCGTAACGTCAAGCAGTGGCTGAGCAAGGGCCTGTACCTGGGCGCCGTCATGACCGGCATCGACCAGATCGTGTTCCGCGGCAAGGCGCCATGGACCCTGCACCATACCCACGCCGACCATGAATCGCTGAAGCCGGCCTCGCAGTTCCAGCCGATCAACTATCCCAAGCCGGACGGCAAGCTGACCTTCGACCGCCTGTCCTCGGTGTTCATTTCCAACACCAACCATGCGGAAGACCAGCCCATCCACCTGACCTTGAAGAACCCGAGCGTGCCGGTGGACGTCAACCTGGCCCAGTATGCCGGCCCGGAATCGCGCTACTGCCCGGCCGGCGTGTATGAATTCGTCAAGAATGACGACGGTTCCGACCGCCTGCAGATCAATGCGCAGAATTGCGTGCATTGCAAGACTTGCGACATCAAGGACCCGACCCAGAACATCGTCTGGATCACGCCGGAAGGCGGCGGCGGCCCCAACTATCCAAATATGTAAGTCAAAAAAGCAACACTCCTCCGACAGCGCGGCCCACGAGCCGCGCTGTTTTTTTATGCGCGACAGCGTTTTTTATGCCAGGACGGCAAAAAAAGCCCATAATCGCCCTGTGGAAAAGCGCCTCACCCGGTGCCGGAACGGGGTTGAAGCAGGAAAAATGAATTTATTTTGAAAAATTTCCTGCCAGCATTTAATGTCCTCACTGATACGGTCGTCTTGTACTTGGGAGAGCACAAAGAGTTCGTTGCTCCGAACTGAATCCACTTACCAGGAGTTATTTCATGCTGAGCCTTCACACCAACGCTGCGGCCCTGTCCGCACAAAACGCGATCACTCGCAATCAGTCCGCGCTGGCAACCTCGCAAACCCGTCTGAGCACTGGCTATCGCATCAACTCGGCAATGGATGACGCCGCCGGCCTGCAGATCGCCACCCGTCTGAAAGCTCAGACCAGCGGCATGGCTGTTGCACAGCGCAACACCCAGAACTCCATCTCCCTGATGCAAACCGCTGAAGGCGCGCTGGATGAAACCACCAACATCCTGGTCCGCATGAAAGACCTGGCCACCCAGGCAGCCGACGGTTCGTCGAACGCTTCGGACAAGAGTGCCATGCAGTCGGAATTCGACGCGCTGACCGCCGAACTGAGCAACATCGTTGGCAACACCGCCTTCGGCGGCCAGAAGCTGCTGAACAGCGGCAACGGCACCTTCACCCAGGCTGTGAACTTCCAGATCGGTTCGTCGACCGCTGAAAAGATGAGCGTGGACCTGTCGGCCCAGCTGACCACCATGCAGAACGACCTGAAGACCGCCGCCACCAACTACGATTCGACCGGCGCCAACACCAGCGCTGTGACCCTGGGCACGTCGACCGAGCTGATCAGCTCCGCTTCGACCACCATCGACGCCCTGGCAACCGCCATCGACGACGTGTCGGCCGTACGCTCGGCTCTGGGTGCTACCTCGAACCGTCTGGACCACATCTACAACAACCTGGCCAACGTATCGACCAACACCAAGGCCGCAACCGGCCGTATCGAAGATACCGACTTCGCTGCTGAATCGTCGAACATGACCTCGTCGCAGATGCTGCTGCAAGCCGGCACCGCAATGCTGAAGCAGTCGAACAGCACCTCGTCGCTGGTTCTGTCGCTGCTGCAGTAATCTTCACCGCGCTCCTGACCTGCTTGCAGGTGGGAACACAAGGAGCCAACCGGAAACGGTTGGCTTTTTTTTAACCGAGACATATGGCTTTGGACCGCATAGGACCGACTACCAGACCGCTGGGCATTCCGGACCGGCCGCAGATGCAGCCAGACCCGGTCGTGCGCGCGCCCGACGCGCCGGTGGACGACGTCGAGTTTCCTCTTGGTCCCGTCACGCCGGGCGCCGTCAGCCTGGAAGTGGAAGGCGCCGAAGGCTTCCCCCTGCCGCAGACGACGGCGGAAGAAATCCTCGCCGCCGCCCTCGCGGCCGAGACGCCGAATGCCGCCGATCCGGCGGCCATGCACCCCAATCAGCTTTTCCTCGCCCGCCAGCTGGTGTGGCAGCCGCCCGATCCGGCCGCCATGGCCACGTCCTGGCTGGTGATGGTGCGCACCTATGCCGAGCAGCGCGCGGCCTGGCTGGAGCAGGCCAACGGCCAGCATCTGCCGTCCAGCCTGTTCATGATGGACCACACGCCGAATAATCTGCAGGACGGCCGCCCCGCCCTGCCCCTGGTGACGGAGATGGAGCCGTGGCGCTTCGCCGTCTACGCCTGGGGCGCGGAAAAGCTGGTGCTGAAGGTGATCGTCAAGAACAATGAACACTCCCCGGAACAGCGCCGGCGGCGCGCCCGCATCGCCCTGCGGCTGGAGCTGATGCTGCCCGGCGTGGGCCGGGTCATGCTGCAGATGGAACAGGCCGGCACCGGTGTCGTGCTGGAAGTGGGCGCGTCGCAGACGGCGGCCCTGCAGCATATGCGCGAGATGCTGCCGCAGCTGGCGTCCACGGTCAGCCGCTTGGGCCTGACCATCCTGCGCTGCCGCCTGATGCGCGAACTGCCGCCGCCGGGCGAAAACTACCCCACCCGCCTGCAGGCGGCCTCGCTGCCGCCCGTGATCTTCAAGGCCATGGCCGAACTGGCCGTGCTGCTGTCCCAGCCCCTGCCGCCCGACGACCTGTTCTCCGAGTCGGCATAAAAAGCCCGGGGTCAGGTCTGCCTTTCGGCCAAAAATTGCTTACAGCGCAAAATTTGGCCGAAAGGCAGACCTGACCCCGGGTTTTTCGGCGCTCGTTTTTTAGCCGACGGTGCCGATGATGCTGACTTCGCGGTTCTCGGGGATCTCGTTGTAGGAGAGGACGTGCAGGCCGGGCGCGAACAGGCGGGCGTAGCGCGCCAGCAGCGGACGGATCTGCGGCAGCACCAGCAGCAGCGGCGGCGTCGCCTGCTGCTTCATCTGCTCGCGCGCCACCGGCATGTTGACCTGCAGCTGAGCCAGCAGATGGGGGTCGATCGGATAGTTGTCCAGCACCACCTTGCCGCTCTGGCGCGCCTGGTTCAACGAGCCCAACAGCATATTCTCCAGCTCGCCACCGAGGTTGAAAGCCTGCATCTCCTTCTTCTGCCCGAACAGGCCGGAGACGATCTGCCGCCGCAGCGCGCAGCGCACCTCGGCCGCCAGCAGGATGGGGTCCTTGGTCGTTTCGGAACTGTCGATCAGGGTGGTGGCGATGGGCACGATATCCTTCAAGGACACGTTTTCCGCCAGCAGCACGCGGAACACACGCAGCATCTGGGTATGGGTCAGCGCCTTGTCCAGCGCCGCCGACAGCTTGGGCGACTGGGCCGCCAGACGGTCCATCAGGGACGGCACGTCCTCGTGGCGGAACAGCTCGGGCAGATACTCCCGGATCAGCTTGGACAAGTGGGTGGCGATCACGCTCGGCGCCTCCACCACCTGGTAGCCCATGCCCAGGGCGTTGGCCTTCTCGCCCGGTTCGATCCAGGTCACGGGCATGCCGTAGGCCGGCTCTACGCCGGGGATGCCGTCGATGGAACCGTAAACATTGGGCGAGGCGATCGCCATCAGGCGGTCCGTATACACTTCGGCCTGGGCCACCATGCTGCCCGACAGCACCACCGCATACTGCGAAGGCTTCAGGCCCAGGTCGTCACGGACAAGGATATTCGGCAGCAGCAGGCCCATCGCTTCGGACAGGCTCTGGCGCACACCGCGCACGCGCTTGGTCAGCGGCTCGCCGTGGGCCTTGTCGATCATGCCCACCAGCTTGTAGCCCAGGGTCACCTGCAGCGGCTGCACGGTGGGCAGGCTGTGCCAGTCCAGCTCGGGCGAGCGCTCTTCGCGCAGGGCGGCCTCGATGGCGGCCAGGTTGTCGTTGTCCGGCTTGGCCACGCGCTGGCTCAGGCGCCAGCCGACAAAGGCCAGCACGCCGGCGAAGGTGAGGAACATCGGCCATGGCATGCCCGGCACCAGGGCCAGGATGAACATCACGCCGGCGGCGCTGAGCAGCACGGGCGGCGAGGCCAGCAGCTGGCTGCCCACCTGCTGCTCGAAGTCGCCCGAGTCGGAGACGCGGGTGACCAGGATGGCGGCCGCGGCCGACAGCAGCAGCGCCGGGATCTGGGCCACCAGGCCGTCACCGATGGTCAGCAGCGCGTACTGGCGGAAGGCGTCGCCGAAGGACATGCCCTGCATGATGGCGCCGATGGCCACCCCGCCCACGATATTGATGATCAGAATCAGGATCGAAGCCACCGCGTCGCCGCGCACGAACTTGGAGGCGCCGTCCATGGCGCCGTAGAAGTCAGCCTCCGACGCCACTTCCTGGCGGCGCAGCTGGGCTTTTTCCTGGTTGATCAGGCCGGCATTGAGGTCGGCGTCGATGGCCATCTGCTTGCCCGGCAAGGCGTCCAGGGTGAAGCGGGCCGACACTTCCGAAATACGTTCCGCGCCCTTGGTCACCACCATGAAGTTGATGATCATCAAGATCACGAAGACGACGATACCAACGACGAAGTTACCGCCAATCACCACCTTGCCGAAGGCTTCGATCACCTTACCGGCGGAGGCCGTGCCCTCGTGGCCGTGCAGCAGCACGACGCGGGTGGAAGCCACGTTCAGTGTCAGGCGCATCATGGTGGTGGCCAGGATCACCGTCGGGAAGACGGAGAAGTCCAGCGGCCTCCTTGCCGTCACCGAGACGAGGATGACGATCAGGGCCAGCACGATGTTGAAGGTGAACATCACGTCCAGCAGGACGGGCGGCAATGGCAGGATGATCATCGCCAGGATCGCCATCAGGAACAGCGGCGTGGCGAACTTGTGACGGCGCATTTCGGCGACCAGCCTGTTCAGGAAATTCATGACGGCGAAACCTCACTCATGGAAGACGGTACAAATACTTCTTTCGGATACAGGGGCTCGGCGTTGCGGCGTCCGGCGCGGAAGGCCTTCAGCTGCAGCACATAGTTCAGCACCTGCGACACGGCCTGGTACAGCTGCACGGGAATCTGCTGGTTGACCTGGCTGGTGTTGTAGATGGCCCGCGCCAGTGGCGGCAGGGGCAGCACTTCAATCTTGAATTCCTCCGCCAGCTGGCGGATATACAGCGCCATCTCGTCCACGCCCTTGGCGATGACAAAAGGCGCCTCGGCCCGGCTCTCGTCGTACTTGAGGGCGACGGCGTAGTGCTCCGGGTTGACGATCACCACGTCGGCCGTGGGCACCGTCTTGCGCGCGCTGCGGCGGGCCATGGCGCGCTGCAGCTGGCGGATACGGCCCTTGACCTCGGGCCGGCCCTCGTTGCTCTTGTGCTCTTCCTTCATGTCCTGCTTGCTCATGCGCTGGCTCTTGGCGAAGAAGTACGCCTGGGCCGGCACGTCGATCAGGGCGAAGATGACAAACACGGCCACCAGGGCCATCAGGCCGTCCAGCATCAGGTTCGAGCCCGACAGCAGGGCCTGGCCCAGGGGCATGTGCTGCAGCTGGGTATAGTCGGCGATGGTGGAGCGGGAGACGTGGACCAGGACCCAGATCAGCACCCCCGCCTTGCCCATCGAAATCAGGAGCTCGAAACCATGCTTGGCCGAGAACAGGCGCCCCAGGTTGGCCGCCGGGCTCAGGCGTTCCAGCTTGAATTCCCAGTGGCTGGTGCTGATGACCCAGCCGCCCGGCACCAGGGCGCCCAGCACGATGCACATCGGCACCACGAACAGGGGCAGCACCATCTTGATCAAGAGCCACATGGCCGCCGTGAAGGCGATCGACATGCTGTTGTCGATGGAACCCTCGCTGGCCAGGGGGGTGAAGCTCTGGTGGAAGATTTCCGTGAAATCGGCGAAATAGGTGGGCAGCAGGTAGACGAACAGCTTCAGGCTGACGAGGATACCGAGCGCCGTCGACAGGTCGCGCGAACGCACCACCTGCCCTTCCTGGCGCGACTTCTTCAGCTTCTGCGGTGTCGCCTTTTCGGTTTTGTCGCCGGTCTGATTATCCGCCATGGGCCGCCACCTGCATCTGTTGCCGGATCAGTTCCAGCACCTGGTCCGTCATGCGCACATAGTGCTCGGGGATGAAACGCACCACCTGGGCCAGCATCAGCAGGCCGAACAGGGTGATGGTGGAAAAGCCCAGCGCGAACAGGTTCAGCGCCGGCGCCACCCGGTTGAGGAAGCCGAAGCCCAGCTGCACCACCAGGGTGGAAAACACGATGGGCAGGGCCAGCAGCATGGCGGCGGAAAAGATCCAGGCCACGTTGTAGGCCACCGTCTGCAGCAGCAGGTTGTTGTAGCCGTGGCCCAGGGGCCAGGCCTTGAAGCTGGAACCGATCACGCCGGCCAGCACCAGGTGGCCGTCGATGGAAAAGAAGACGATCATGGCCAGCACCGACAGCAGGGCCGAGGTGACGTCGGACGACTGGCCGTTGAGTGGGTCGTTCATCACCGCCATCGACAGGCCCATCTGCGAGGAGACCATGAAGCCCAGCACGCCGATGGCCGACATGCTGAAGTTGAAGGCCAGGCCCAGCACGCCGCCGATCACGGCCTGCTCGATGGTGGCCATCACCCCGTGCAGGGAAAACGGGTCGATCACAGCCGCGCCCGTCGTCAGCGGCAGCATGAGGATGGCCAGCACCAGGGACAGCAGGATGCGCGCCGTGACGGGCATCAGCGCCTCGCCCACCACGGGCGCCGACGAGAACATGGCCAGGATGCGCACGAACGGCCACCAGAGGGCGTTCAGCAGCGGCAACAGCTGGCTCAGGATGGCTTCCATGGCGGGCTTTGGACCTGGGCTAGCCGACCAGGGTGGCGGCGCGAGTGAAGATGGAAACGCAGAAATCCATCAGGTAGCCGGCCATCCAGCGTCCCATGAGGATGATGGCCAGCAGGGTCACCAGCAGGCGCGGCAGGAAGCTCAGCGTCTGCTCGTTGATCTGGGTGGCCGCCTGCACCAGGGCCACCAGCAGCCCCGTGATCAGGCCCGGCACCACCAGCAGTACCACCAGCAGCATGACGATGTGCAGCGATTCGACCACCAGGTCGACGGCAACTTCAGGAGTCAGCATGGTTCGCCTCTATCAGTAAGCCTGTATGCTCGTGACGAGCGTATTGACAGTCAGGGTCCAGCCATCGACCAGCACGAACAGCAGCAGCTTGAACGGCAGCGAAATGACCAGCGGCGACAGCATCATCATACCCATGGCCATCAGCACCGACGATACCACCAGGTCGATGACGAGGAAGGGAATGAACAGCATGCAGCCGATCTGGAAGGCCGTTTTCAATTCCGACAGCACGAAGGCGGCCAGCTTGACGGTGAAGCCATGCTCGGCCGGCGTGCTGATCTGGTCCTCGCCCGCCAGGTGGGCGATCTGGTTCAGGGCCGCCTTGCTGGTCTGGGCCAGCATGAAGCGGGAAACGGGTTTTTCCGCGATCTTCAGCGCCTCTTCCAGGCCGATCTTGTCCTGGTCGTAGGGCACGAAGGCGTCGCGCCACACCTGGTCGCCGATGGGGCGCATGACCAGCAGGGTCAGGATCAGGGCCACGCCCGTGATCACCCGGTTGGGCAAGCCCTGCTGCAAGCCCAGGGCCTGGCGCAGCAGCGACAGCACGATGACGAAGCGGGTAAAGCTGGTCATCATCATCATCATCACGGGCAGCAAGCCCAGCAATGTCATAATGATGAGGATTTGCGTCTTGACCGTCAGTTCGGTCTTGGCGCCCGGCACCACATTGGCCAGCAGGTCGACCGCCTGGGCCGCCAGCGGCGTGGCGGCCAGCCACAGCAACACGGCGGCGGCCGGCGCGCCCTTCAGCAGGCGCCGGCCCCAGCGGCCGCGCGCCACCTCCGCGCCAGCGTTCATGGAGCCATCATGTCGAGATTGAGACCGTCGAGATCGATTACCTTCAGTCCATAATTTTCACCGGCCACCACCACTTCGGCGCGGCCGATGGCGGTGCCGTTGACCTTGATCACCAGCGGCTCGCCGGCCAGCACGTCCAGTTCCACCACGCTGTCGGGACCGATGTTCATCAGTTCCTGCAGCGAGATGCGGGCCGAGCCCACTTCCAGGGTCAGGGTGACGGGGATCTTGCGCATCATTTGCGGCAGGTCGCGCCGCGGGCGCGCCTCGGGCGCTTCGTTCAGCTCGGCGCCGACCTGGTCGATGATCATCTCTTCCGCCAAGTCTTCCAGCAAAGGGTCGCTCGTAGTGTTTACGTTCATGTTCATCATATTATTCGGCATCTTCAAAAGAGGTAAGACAGAGTTTGCCCTTGTGCTCGGTGACGGCGGCCGTGAACAGGCGCGAATCCTCGAGCAGGACGTCTGCCCGGTGCAGGCTGATAGGGATGACGTCGCCCACCTGCAGGTCGAACAGGCTGCCCAGCTGGACTTCCTTGCTGATCAGGCGGCCGTTCAGCGACACCTGCAGGCGCTGGGCCAGCGGCGGCTGGCCGCCGGCGCCGCCCTTCTTGCCCTGGTCGCGCTCGGGCAGCAGGCCCCGCAGCACGCTCGACATCAGGGATTTGTCCAGGGCGAACCAGAACTGGCCCGTGGAGCCGCTCTCGGCGTCGGCGAGGATGACGGTGATGATCCAGGTGCCCTTGGGCGGGTGGTTGCCGGGCGCCGATTCGAACTCGTCCAGCTCACCGCCGGCCGCCTTGTCGCTGGCCGGCAGGTTCAGTTCGATGCGGCCGGCCAGGGTGGCGGCCAGCTGCTGGCCCAGCACCACGGCCAGGCGCTCCTCGGTGGCGGTGACGCGCACCTGGGATTCGTCCACGGCGGTGGTGTCGGCCTTGCTGCGGCCGTAGCGGTAGTTGAGCACACTGAGCAACACCTTGCGCTCAAGCGAAAAGAGGATATTGCCGGCCGGCGAGGCGTAACTGAGCCAGCGGGTGCGCGGCTCATTGCCCTCGAGGCGGGAAAATTCAACCTGGTCGACCTGGAAGCCGCCCCAGTAGCGGCGGTTCATGTTCAGGCGCATGGCCTGGGCCAGGTCGTCGCGCAGCTGGGCTGCGAAGATAGGCAACAGGTGTACGGGCCGGCCCAGCAGGCTGGGATCGAGCACTTTATATTGCGGCGGCGCAGTCTGTTTCGTGTTGGTCATCTGTATATGGCCATGTGCAAGCACTGTTTGGGTATAGACCTTTGGCTACTGGCTTATCCGAGCCCGAATGGCCGGCATGCCAGAATCCGGCATGGTAGCGGCATTCGACTGCAAACGCTATCGTAACTTAAAGTAAGACGTTAAAGTAAGTAAAGCAAGTGTTATCGGCGCATTAGGATACATCATAATTCACATTATTGCCAATGAGCAATAATTTAATTTTCCGCCCCGCTGGACTTCCGCTTTACTTCTTTATTGCCGTGGAGTAAGCTATTCCTCGTTCTGCCGCCTGTAACAAATTGTTATTTTGCGAACAGTAAATGATTGCACTCACAACTCTTACCCCACATACACAGTTTCTAACCCCGAGAAACTCGCGCCCGAGCAATATTTATCACCAACAATTTTTGTGATCTTGAATTACAATCACCATTCTTGTGAGAAATGCTTGCTTGATGGTAATTGTGTCGTATTTGGCCGACATGGCGGCGTGCTGCTTTTTGGCACGCAGGGGCGTCAGCCCTGCCAGAGTCTGGCTTGATCAAAAACCTACCATTCGGCACTTGCTGCCAATGGGCAATCTGGATATGGTAGTTATGTTGAACAAACGCTGTGACAACGCAGAGGTGACAAGATGAGCAACGCGATCTCCACGCTGATTCAGGCCGATCTCACTGCACTGACCAATGCGGCGGCCGACCTGGCCCAGAATACCATCACCCCCGCCAATATCTATCCCCCGGAAGGACAGGCCGCCGGCGGCTCCTTCTCCCAGTCGATGCAGGATGCCGTCAGCCGCGTCAACGAGGCCGACGCCACGTCCGGCCAGCGCCTGGCCGACGTCGACGCGGGCAAGAGCGACGACCTGGTGGGCGCCATGCTGGCCAGCCAGGAAGCCAGCCTCTCCTTCTCCATGCTGATGCAGGTGCGTAACAAAGTAATGGGCGCGGTTGACGAGCTCATCAAACTGCCGCTCTAAGTCTTTGCGAAAGCAATCAACGTGATCAATTTTATCAAGAGCGCCTTCGCCCGCTGGCGCACCAGCCCCAACGCGGTGACCCTGCCGCCCGCCCTGCTGAAAAACCTGTATCCCCTGCTCCTGCTGGCCATCGGCGTGACAGCCATGGTGCTGATGTACCTGTGGAGCGACCAGTCCACCTATAAACCCGTGTTCGGCGCGCGCGAAAAAGTGTCGGCGCCCGATATGATGGCCGTGCTGGACGGCGACCAGGTGCCCTACCGCATCCACCCGGACAGCGGCCAGGTGCTGGTGCCCGGCTCCATGCTGGGCAAGGTGCGCATGCTGCTGGCGGCCAAGGGCGTGACCGCCCAGCTGCCCGCCGGCCTGGAGCTGATGGACAAGAACGATCCGCTGGGCGTCTCCCAGTTTGTCCAGGACGTGCGCTTCCGCCGCGGCCTGGAGGGCGAGCTGGCCCAGTCCATCATGACCCTGGACGCCATCGCCCACGCCCGCGTCCACCTGTCGATCGCCAAGTCCACCTCCTTCGTTTCCTCCGACGGCGAAAAATCGTCGGCCTCGGTGGTGGTGCAGACCAAGCCGGGCCAGACCCTGTCGCCGGAAGCCATCGCCGCCGTCGTCAATATGGTGGCCGGCAGCGTGGCCAGCCTCAGCCCGCAACGGGTGAGCCTGGTCGACCAGAACGGCAACCTGCTGTCTTCCCACATCGACCTGGCGGACGGCTTCGACGCCGGCAGCACCAATAACGAGAACGGCAAGCGCTACCAGGACGAGGTGAAGGCCAACGTCAAGAACCTGCTGGGCCCCGTGATCGGCGACGACAACTACCGCCTGTCCGTCACCGCCGCCGTCGACAACGACAAGGTGGAGGAAACGGTGGAGAAATACGGCGCCGACCCGAAAGTCACCAGCGAGGCCATGCGCGAAGAGCAGGACCGCAACCGCATCGTGGCCGGCGTGCCGGGCACCCTGTCCAACCGTCCGCCGGCGGCCAACCCGAATCCGGCCGACGCGGCCAAGCCGGCCGGCGCCGACGCCGCCAATCCCGGTACCGTGCCCGACGGCACGGCGCGCAAGAACGCCACCAGCCGCCAGTACGCCTACGACCGCAGCATCGTCCAGACCAAGCACAGCCGTGGCCGCCTGCAGAAGCTGGGCGTGGCCGTCGTGCTGGCCCAGGCCGCCGCGCCCACGCCCAAGACGGGCTGGTCGGCCGCCGACATCGCCAACATCGACAAGATCCTGCGCAACGGCCTGGGCATCGACAGCGAGCGGGGCGACCAGCTGGTGGTGACGGCCATGAACTTCCCGCCCAAGCAGCCCCTCACCCCGTGGTGGCAGGAGCGCGACACGGTGGTCGACGCCAGCGGCTACCTGATCTACGCCGTGGCCGCCCTGCTCGGCTACCTGCTGCTCCTGCGTCCGCTGATGCGCCTGCTGACCGTGCGCTTCACGCCCAGCCCGGCCGAACAAGCCCGCATCGCGGCCGAGCGCCGCAGCGCCGAGCAAGCGGCGGCGGCGGCAGCCACCGCGGCCGCCCGCGAAGCGGCCGTGGCCGGCGCCCCGGCCCTGGCCGGCAACGGCAATGGCGCCCATGCCGGTGCGGCGGGCGCCGTGCCCGCCCTGGCGGCGGAAGGCGCGGCCGAGGCCACCGGCGGCATGCCCGTCGTGCCCCTGCTGGAAAACTATGATCTCCCCCCTGCCGGCTCGGCGGTCGACGTCATGGTCGACCATCTGAAGGTGCTGGCGGCGAAGGAACCCGAACGCGTCGCCGAAGTCGTCAAACAATGGATGCAGAAAAATGGCCGAACTCAATAACCTGGACAATGCCGAGCCGGAAGGCACTTATCTGTCGCCCGTGGAGCAGGCCGCCATCGTCCTGCTCAGCATAGGCGAGGAAGGGGCGGCCGCCGTGCTGCGCTGCCTGTCGCGCGAAGAGCTGCTGGAAGTGACCCAGGTCATGTCGCGCATGAGCGGCATCAAGGTCGAGTCGGTCAAGCACGCGATGCAGACCTTCTTCGACGACTACCGCCAGCAGTCGGGCGTGCACGGCGCTTCCCGTTCCTACCTGAAGCGCTCGCTGGACCTGGCCCTGGGCGGCGACATCGCCAACACGGTGCTCAACAGCATCTACGGCGACGAGCTGCGGCCCAAGATGGCGCGCCTGCAATGGGCCTCGCCCAAGTGGCTGGCCGAGTATATTTCCAATGAACACGTCCGCATGCAGGCCGTCTTCCTTGCCTTCCTGCCCGCCGCCCTGGCCGGCCAGATCATCGAGGCCCTGCCGGCCGACGGCAAGGATCTGGTGCTGCTCAACCTGGCGCGCCTGGACGAGATCGACCGCGACCTGCTGGAAGAGCTGGACGAGCTGGTGGGCCGCTGCCTGAGCAGCTTCGACATGCAGAGCACCAGCGTGGACGGCATACGCCAGGCGTCCGAGATCATCAACCGCCTGCCCAGCAACCGGGCGCAGATGGTGGAGCTGCTGCGCGCCCACGATCCGGAGATGGTGGCCCAGATCGAGCTGTCCATGTACGACTTCCTCATCCTCGCCACCCAGTCGGAAGTGGTGCTCACCCGCATCATCGAAGACGTGCCGCTGGAGCAGTGGGCCATCGCCCTCAAGGGCGCCGAGCCGAATATCCGCGACGCCATCCTGAAGACCATGCCGAAACGCCAGGCCCAGGCCTTCGAGGACATGATGCGCCGCGCCGGCCCCATCCCCATGTCGCGCATCGAACAGACGCGGCAGGAGATCATGGCCACCGTCAAGGCCCTGGCCGACGCGGGCGAGGTCGAGATCCAGCTGTTCGCCGAAGCCACCGTCGAGTAAGTTAAGCACAATCGCCCATGATGAAACAATTCCGCCCCTACCGTTTCCCGCCCCTGGCCCAGGTGGCGGCCGTGTCGCACCAGCGCGCCGTGGCCACCACCAATGGCCACGGCGGCGGCGACAGCGGCGCCAAGTGGGCCGCCTCGGTCAGCGAGGGCTTTGAACAAGGGCAGCGCGACGGCTACGAGATCGGCCTCGCCCGCGGCCAGGAAGACGGCTTCGAGGCCGGCCGCGCCTCCGGCCAGGCCCAGGGCCGCGAGGAAGGCCGGCACGAAACCCTGGTCGCCTTCGATCAGATGGCCCGCCCCGTCGACGGCATGCTCAAAGGCCTCAAGAAGCTGCGCGCCGATTACAAGGCGGCCCAGCGCAAGGAAGTGGTGGACCTGGTGGCCAAGGTGGCGCGCCAGGTGATCCGCGCCGAGCTGGCCCTGCAGCCGGTGCAGATCATGGCCCTGGTGGACGAGACCCTGAGCTCGATGCCGCCCACGCGGGAAGAGATCGACGTCTACCTCAACCCGGAAGAATTGAAACGCATCACGGAGATCGACCCCAAGCGCGCCAAGCGCTGGAACCTGATCGCCGACGCCCGCCTCGACGTGGGCGAATGCCGCATCCGTGCCGGCGACAACGAAGTCGACGCCGGCTGCCACCAGCGTCTTGCTGCTGTCATGGAACAGGTCGATAATCAACTTCAAGCCGCCGACGGCGGCGACGAACCCGAAAGCGAAGAATGATCGCCGATGCCCTGCGCAAGCTGGAACTGGATGCCGTGCCGCTGGCCACGCCCACGGGGCGGCTGGTGGGCGCTTCCGGCCTGCTGCTGGAGGCGGCCGGCTGCCGTCTCCATACGGGGCAACGTTGCCAGATAGAAACTGTCAGCGGTGACTGGCTCGACGCCCAGGTGGTGGGCTTCCGCGACAAGCTGTCCTTCCTCATGCCCTTCAAGAAGGCCGTGGGCCTGACCACGGGGGCGCGCGTGCTGCCCTCGCCCGACAAGGTGAGCCTGCAGATCGGCGCCGGCTGGCTGGGCCGCATGGTCAACGGCCTGGGCGAGCCCATCGACGGCCTGGGCAAGCTGGGCGGCGACTTCCCCCTCGACACCGTGCCGCCCCGCGTGCACCCGCTGAAGAAAAAGCCCGTGACCGAGGCGCTGGACGTGGGCGTGCGCGCCATCAATTCCATGCTGACCCTGGGCAAGGGCCAGCGCGTGGGCCTGATGGCCGGCTCCGGCGTGGGCAAGTCCGTGCTGCTGGGCCTGATCACCCGGCAGACGGTGGCCGACGTGGTCGTCGTCGGCCTCATCGGCGAGCGCTCGCGCGAGGTGCGCGAATTCGTCGAGATGTCGCTGGGCAAGGAAGGCCTGGCCAAGGCCGTGCTGGTGATCGCTCCCGCCGACGAATCGCCCCTGATGCGCATCATGGCCACCGAGCTGTGCCACTCCATCGCCGCCCATTTCCGCGACCAGGGCAAGAATGTGCTGCTGCTGGTCGACTCGCTGACCCGCTACGCCATGGCCATGCGCGAAGTGGCCCTGGCCCTGGGCGAGCCGCCCGCCACCAAGGGCTATCCGCCGTCCGTCTTTTCCGGCCTGCCGCAGCTGATCGAATCGGCCGGCAATGGCGAAAACCAGGTGGGCAGCATGAGCGCCATCTACACCGTGCTGGCCGAGGGCGACGACCAGCAGGACCCGGTGGTCGACACGGCGCGCGCCGTGCTCGACGGCCACATCGTCATGACGCGCGAGCTGGCGGAGCGGGGCCACTATCCGGCCATCGACATCGCCGCCTCCATCAGCCGCTGCATGACGCAGATCATCAGCAAGGAACACATGCTGGCCGCGCGGGCGCTAAAGGCGTCCATGGCGCGCCACGAGCGCGTGCGCGACCTGATCCCGCTGGGCGCCTATGTGCCAGGCGCCGATCCCGTCACCGACAAGGCGGTGCAGCTGCACCCCAAGGTCGAAGATTTCCTCTGCCAGGGCACCAAGGAAGAAGCGCCCTTCGGCCCCTGCATCGAACAACTTGAAAAGCTGATGTCATCATGAGCCATCACACCATACGCAATCTGACCACCCTGGTCGCCCTGCGCAACACGGAAGTGGAGCGCCTGCAGACGGAAATGGCGGAAAAGGCCAGCTTGCGCGAGCGCTACCAGAAAAACCTGGAGCGCCTGACCAGCCTCTACACGGCCAGCGGGGCCAGCGGCAACCTGCCCCTGGCCCTGGCCAGCAATTGCGGCGACTACAAGCAGGCCGTGATGCAGATGGCCGACAACCACCGCATGGACCTCACGATGCACGAGGCCGATATGGCGGTCGCGCAACAAGCCCTCAACGCCGCCTGGGCCAAGCGCGAAGTGCTGGGAAAAGTGCTCAGCAAGCAACAAAAAGCCGTGCTGCAGCAGCAAAACGCCCAGGAACGCAAGCAACACGACGAACTGGCCGCCCAATTGTGGCTGCGCGGCCAGAAGTAGCAGCGCTGATACAAAATTTTTGAAAAAATATTTTCATGTGGAAACGATAAAGGTCGCCTTCTAAAGGTACACTTTCTATACTTTCCCGCGGAGTGAATCATGTCAGCCATCAGCAGTCCAACCTACGATCCGAAAACGACGGCAACCAACCTGGCGACGGCCTATGTGGCCGACACCAAGGCCTTGCTGGACGACCAGAGCAACACCGCAACCGCCATCCAGAACGGGCTGACCGCGCTGGGCAGCGCCATGGGCACCTTCCAGAGCACGATCGAGTCCATGGTCTCGAGCACCAGCACGGTCTCGGCCGCCGCCGCCACCTTCAGCAACAGCTCGATCGCCACGGCCACGGCCAAGTCGACCGCCGTCGCCGGCACCTATTCCTTCTACGTCGAGCAGCTGGCCACGGCCGGCCAGGTGGCCTACGGCGGCATCACCGACTCCACGGCCGCCGGTTCGGGCAGCCTGAACGTGGCGCTGGCCGACGGTACCAACTTCCAGGTCGACCTGGCCAACGCCGACACCAACCATGACGGCGTGCTGTCGGCCAAGGAAATCGCGGCCGCCATCAACACGGCCGCCAACAACAACGACACGGTGACGGCCTCGACCCTGACCGTGAACGGCACCAACACCCTGGTGCTGACCTCGAACCAGACGGGCGCCTCCAACAGCGTTTCGCTCGACACCTCGGGCGTGACCAACGCCGCCCTCAAGGCCCAGCTGGACGACCCGAACAACAAGAAACAGGTGGTCACGGCCCAGGACGCCATCATGTGGGTGGGCGCCCAGGGCACGGGCACCAAGATCCAGCAGGCGTCGAATGTGTTCAACGTGGTGGACGACGTTTCCATCACCCTGACCCACGCCCAGCTGCCGGGCGACAGCCCCGTCACCATGACGGTGGGCCAGGACGACAGCACCACGGGCAAGAACGTGCAAGCCTTCGTCGACGCCTGGAACAAGCTGAACTCGGTGCTCGATTCCCTCATCGCGCCGGGCGACCCGAACGCCAATCCGCCCGTCACCCCGGGCGCCTTCGCCAACGATTCCGGCCTCGCCTCGCTGCGCAGCCGCATGGGTGCCGCCCTGCGCGCCGTAACGGGCGGCCAGAGCCTGATCTCCTTCGGCATCACGGCCCAGCGCGACGGCTCGCTGGCCATCGACAGCACCCGCCTGAACAAGGCGCTGGCGGCCAATCCGGGCGCGCTCGACACCCTGTTCGGCCAGGCCGAGCTGGGCAACCAGACGGGCGTGCTGGGCTCGCTCGACACCCTGATGCAGCAGTGGACGACGGCCGGCACCGGCCAGATCGCCACCCGCACCACCACCAACACCAAGCAGCAGTCGGATATCACGGACCGGCAGACCCAGCTGCAGAACCAGTATGACAACGCCTACAACCGCTACCTGGCCCAGTTCACGGCCCTGCAGCAGTTGCAGTCGCAGATGACCAGCAATTCCAATCTGTTCTCCGCCCTGTTCGGCTCGGGCGATAGCAGCAGCAGTAGTTAATTTTGATTTGAAAGTACGGTGAATCCCATGTTGAACCAGGAAGCCTACGGCAGCTACCACGCGACCAATCTGGAAGCGCAGACGGCGCGCGCCTCGCCGATCGAGCTGGTGCTGGTGCTGACGGACGGCCTGCTCGAAGAGCTGGCGCGGGCCCGCGGCCACATCGTCGGCAAGCGCTACGAGATGAAGGCCAACAGCCTGAACAAGTGCACCGACATCATCAATGGCCTGACCAGCTCGCTGGACTTCGACCACGGCGGCGAGGTGGTGGTCAACCTGGGCCGCCTGTACGAATATTGCGCCGGCCGCCTGTACACGGCCGGCGTGAGCCTGGATCCGGCCATCGTCGACGAGGTGGTAGCCCTGATGACGACGATTAAGAAAGGCTGGCTGGGTGTACAAGCAAAAAACAATGGATAGACAGCGCACCCTGCTGCAACTGGCGCAAAAGATGAGCGCCGCCATCGCCTCCGGAGACTGGAAAGCGCTGGCGGCGATTAACACGTTAATGGCCTCCGCTTTGCCGGCCATGGCGTCCCAGGGCCCGTGGAGCGCGGGCGAGCGGGCCGCCCTGGCCGCCCTGCGGCAGGTGCATGAGGAAGCGGTCACGCGCTGCGACAGCGCCACCGCCGATCTGGCGAAGCGTTTGAACGAGATGCAACAGAACAAGGAGGGCTGGCTCGCCTACGCCCTGGACAACGAACAAGCGGAAACCGGAATCCAAGCATGACCATGATACTCAACACCAAGCCCGCGGCGGCCCCCGCTTCCAGCCTGCCCGGCAGCCCGGCGCCGGCCGCCAACGCCGGTCCGGACAGCGCCCTGCCCGTCGCCCCGCAAGCCTCCCAGGCCGCGCCCGCCGCCGGCACGGCAGCGGCCGACGCATCCATCGCCGACGACAACGCCGGCAGCCTGCCGCCCCTGTTCGCCCAGCTGCTGGACCTGGCCAGCCAGACCGCCCCGGCCGACGCCGACGCGGCGCCCGCCACCGGTGGCGATGGCAAGGACCAGCCGGCAGCCGCCGCACCGGCGCCGGCCACGCCCGACGCCGGCGCCCTGCCCGCGATGACCGCCTCCATGCTGATGATGGCCATGCCGTCCACGCAGAACCCGACGCCCTCGCCCGCACCTGCGGCGGCTGGCAATGCCACGGCCGATGGCGGCAGCGCCCCCCGCGTGGACACCGTCGGCAACGGCGCCGTGCTGAACAGCGTCAGCACCCGTCTCAACCTGGCCACCGTCGGCGTGGCCGTGACCGCGCCCGCCGCCGCGCCCGCCGATGCCGCTGCGGCCGCCGCCGACGCGCAAGCGGGCAGCGCCGCCCAGAGCGATGCCAGCCAGGCCGCCGCGCCCGCGCCCGCACCGACCGCGGCCCCGTCCGTCGTGCCCGCGCCTGCCGCGTCCGCCAACGCCGCCCTGGCCGCCGCCGTCAACACGGCCGGCGTGGCCGCTGCCGCCAATATGGCGGCCAAGGCCGCCGCCGGCGTCCCCGCCACGTCCGCCACCGGCCGCGCAGCCGGCGCCCGCGACGCCGACAGCGACAGCCGCGGCGCCAGCAGCACGCCCGCCGCCAGCTTCGCCGCCCCCGCCGCCAAGGAAGACAGCAATGCCGGCGCCGCCGTCCGCGTGGCCCAGGCCGCCGCGCCGTCCAGCGTCAACGGCGCCTACACCCAGCCCGCCCCGGCGGCGGCCCAGGGCGGCGAGACGGTCAAGCTGGCCGGCAGCCCCGAGCAATGGCAGCAGCCCCTGCGCGAAGCCCTGGGCGACCGCCTCCAGCTGCAACTGCAGCGCAACGATAGCCAGGCCGTGATCCGCCTCGAACCGCCGAATATGGGCCGCATCGAAATCTCGATCCGCCAGAGCGCCGGCGCCCTGCACGTGAACCTGTCGGCCAACAACACGGAAGTGCTGCGCCAGCTCAACAGCGTAGGCGACAATGTGCGCCAGGACCTGTCGCAGCGCCAGAGCTCGACCGACGTGACGGTGACGGTGACCCCGTCGCGCACCCAGGCCGACGCCGATGGCCGCCAGCGCCAGCAGCGCGAGCAGCAGAACGACGGCCGCACGCCGGGCCGCGCCCTGTCCGAGGACGACAGCACCCCGTCCTCTTTTGCCATGTTGACTGAAAGGGAGTAAACGGTAGATGAACAAGAAAATCGTCATCGCACTGGTGGCCGTGGCCGTGATCGGCGCGGCCGTGGCCGGCGGCGCGGTCTGGTATCTGTCCAAGGGCGCCGCCGCACCGGCGGCCGAGGCGGCCGAAACGAAGAAAAAAGAAGAAAAAAAAGACGCCAAGCCAGCCAAGTATCTGACGGTGGACAAGGTCATCATCATGCTCAAGCACCAGCCCGGCGACACGGCATCGCACTATATGTCGGCCGACCTGGTGGTGACGACCGACGAGAAACATGAAAAAGAGGCCAAGGAGCATTTGCCGCTGCTGCGCAGTATCGCGGTGAAGACCTTGTCCAATCTGAGCGTGGCGACGGCCAACTCGATGACGATCGACCAATATGCGGCGGAATTGAACAAGGCTTTCGACGCGGAATACGAGCACGACGGACGGGAAAAGCCGTTTACCGAAGTCCTGATCGGCAAGCTGATCGTCGAGTAGCCAATAGCGGGTACGCGAGCATGAACACAACTGGGGCGGGGATGGCTTACCTGGAACAATACGCGGACGCATATGCCGAGAGCTATGGCGACCTCGGCAGCGCGCCCATCACGCACAGCGTGGCCGACGAGCAGAAGCATCTGCTGGCCTATGCGCCGCTGGTCAAGCGCATCGTGCGCCAGCTCAATTCGCAGATCGCGGGCGCCATCGACCGCGACGACATGGAGCAGATCGGCCTGATGGGCCTGCTGGAAGCCCTGCGCCGCTACGGCGAGCCGGACGGCGCCTTCGGCAGCTACGCCAGCCTGCGTATCCGCGGCGCCATCCTCGATGAGCTGCGGCGCCAGGACTGGCGCCCGCGCGCCGTGCGCCAGCACAGCCACAAGCTGCGCGACGCCGTGCGCGCCCTGACCCGCCAGCTGGGACGCGAGCCCAGCGAGCAGGAAATCGTCGCCGGCCTGGGCATCACGGCCGACGAATACCAGGCCTATCTGATGGACGAGAACGCCGAGCAGATCGCCAGCTTCGACGAAATCCTGCAGGAAAGCGTGAGCAACGAGAGCGCGCCCAGCCCGGAAGAACAGCTGATGGTGCGGCGCAGCCTGGAGCAGGCCCTGCACGGCCTGGACGAGCGCGAGCAGCGCGTGGTGCAGATGTATTACGAATTTGAATTGAGCTACAAGGAAATCGCCGCCGTGCTGGACCTGACCGACGCCCGCGTCTGCCAGCTCAACAAGGCGGCCTTGGGCAAGATGAAGGCCGTGCTGCAGCGCGCCTGAAGCCGCGGCGCAACGGGGAATTAGGAAACAGGAAAGGCAAATCATCATGCAGCAAATACTCGGTATCTTCATCGTTCTCGGCTCCGTGTTCGGCGGCTTCCTGATGATGGGCGGCGCCATGCACCAGATCTGGCAGCCGATCGAACTGATCGTCATTGCCGGCTCCGGCCTGGGCGCCATCGTGATCGGCAACCCGCGCCACGTGCTGGCCGAGATGGGTAGCCAGATCAAGAAAATCATCGTGCGCAAGAAGTACGACTCGGAATTCCAGCGCCAGTTGCTGCTGCTGATGTACGAGCTGCTGCAGCTGGCCGCCGGCGGCCTGAAGGCGCTCGACGCCCACGTCGAGGCGCCCAAGGACAGCCCCCTGTTCCAGCGCTACCCCCTGATCCTGGAAGAGTCCAAGCTGCTGGCCTTCATCGTCGACAACTTCCGTCTGATGGCGATGGGCAAGATCAACGCGCACGAGCTCGAAGGCGTGCTGGACCAGGAACTGGAAGCCATCCACACCGAGCTGGAGCAGCCGGCCAAGTCGCTCAACAAGATCGGCGAGGCGATGCCGGGCTTCGGCATTCTGGCCGCCGTGCTGGGCATCGTGATCACCATGGGCACGGTGAACGAAGGCGCCACCTCGGGCGAGATCGCGGAACACGTGGGCGCGGCCATGGTCGGCACCTTCATCGGCATCTTCTTCTGCTACGGCCTGATCGACCCCATCTGCAACATGATGAAGCAGCTGGTCAGCCAGGAAGCGTCCAACAAGGAAACCGTCAAGGTGGTGCTGGTGACCCACGTGGCCGGCAAGCCGCCCCTGCTGGCGATCGACTCCGGCCGCCGCCTGGTGCCGCTGAATATCAAGCCGAGCTTCGCCCAGCTGGAACGCTGGATCAACGACCTGGAAGGCCGCGACAGCGAGCCGGCCGAGGATAGCTCGCGTCGAGGAGGCGGACGTGCTAAAGCCGCATGAGAAAGGCCACGAGCAGACCATCGTCAAGCGCGGTGGCGGCAAGCACAAGCACGACGAGCACGGCGGCGCGTGGAAGGTCGCGTTCGCCGACTTTTGCCTGGCGCTGAGCTGCCTCTTCCTCGTGCTGTGGCTGATGGCCTCGCGCAACACGGAATCGCTGGAACAGATCCTGACCGAGGCCGACGGCGCCAAGACCGACCAGGGCAAGGGCGTGATGCCGCAGCAGGTGGGCGGCCCGCGCGGCAGCCTGATCGAGCGCTTCCCCATGCCGCGCACGGGCAATTCCGACACGGAAGGCTCGTCCAAGGCGGCCGGCGATCCGAATCCCCAGGTGACGGCGTCGAAGGTTACCTATGACACGCCGAACGACCTGCAAGCCCTGGCCAAGTCGCTGGCCAAGCTGAGCGCCGAATACGGCCTGACCAGCAACCTGGAATCCATCGTCACCCCCTACGGCCTGCGCGTGATGCTGCACGACACGGACCGCCAGGGCATGTTCGTGCGCGGCAGCGCCGTGCCGACCGACAAGTTCCGCAACCTGCTGCGCAGCATGGGCCCTATCTTCGCCCAGATGGAAAACCAGATGCTGATCGTCGGCCACACGGACTCGCTGCAGTACGCCGACACCAGCTACGCCGCCTTCTCCAACTGGACCCTGTCGGCCAACCGCGCCATGTCGGCCCGCTCCCAGCTGCTGTTCGGCGGCATGAACAAGGAATCGGTGCTGCAGGTGGTGGGCATGGCCGACCGCGCCCCGCTGGACACGCAGAAGGCCGACGCCGGCGTCAACCGCCGCATCGAGATCCTGGTGCTGACCACCACCCAGGCCAAGACCATCGCCTCCATGTTCGGCGTGCCGGACGCCAAGAGCGCGCTGACGGAAACCATCGACACGGCCATGCCGGACCAGACTTTGCTGCAAAGGTTGCGCGACAAGCTGGGCACGGGCGAGAATAAGCGGCATAAATAATGGAAACCAAGCCAATCAGAGGCTCACGTATGAGAATTTCGACCCCGACTCCCGACGGCGTGGCCGTCCAGCGCGTGGCGGAACCGGCTCCGGCCGAGGCCGCCGAAGCCGTCGTCCGTCCCGAGGCCCAGGCTCCGCTGCAATCGGCCGTGCTGCAGCCGGCCCTGCAGGCGATCAAGGATATGCCGGAAGTGGACATGGAGCGCGTCAACGAACTGCGCGACGCCCTGGCCAAGGGCGAGCTGCCCTTCAATCCGGGCAAGCTGGCCGGCCTGATCCAGCGCTTCCACGGGAGCGAGCGGTGACGGAAATGACGCGTCAGGATGCCATGAAGCGCCTGCTTCACGGCATCGCGGAAGACCAGCTGGCCTATGAAGAACTGGGCGGCCTGCTGGAGCAGCAGTTCCAGGCCGCCATCCGGCACCAGAACGAGCGCCTGGGCGAACTGGCGGAGACGATTTCCGCCCTGGTCGATGTGATGCAGGAGCGCCGGCGGCAGCGCGTGGTTTTGGCGCAACGTTTACTGGGGCCAACGGCCAATATCATGCAAGCTTTTAGCTTGCTGAAAAGTCCAGCCCGCGAGAAAATGGAAGGCGACTGGAAAGCGCTGGAACTTAAGGTCATCGAATGTAAACGTCTCGGCAAGCGCAACAGCGACTTGCTGGTAGAGCAGTACAGCATCATGCAGCGTGTGCTGCATGGCGAGGAGCAGATTTATGCGCCAGCTTGACTTGATGCAGCCGACCGCGCCCACCGCGGCCACTGCATCGAATATGGTAGCCAGCCGCCCGGCCGCCGCCGTGGGCGCCATGGGTGGCATGGGCGCCATGGGCGGCAGCTTCTCCAGCACCTTCCGCGCCGTCCAGCATGACGTGGCCGACTTCCTCGCCCACGGCGGCGCTGCCTCCCCCCCCTCTTCCCCGGCGGCCGGCGGCGCGGGCAGCAGCCTGAGCCCGGAAGCCATGGCCCTGCTGCAGCGCACGGGCCAGGGCGCCGTCGACAACGACGGCATCGACCCGCAGACGCGGCAGGAATTCCTCGCCTCCATCCAGCCCTGGGCCGACGAAACGGGCAAACGCCTGGGCGTGGCGCCGGAAGTGGTGGCCGCCCATGCGGCCCTGGAATCGGGCTGGGGCCAGCATCCCCTGCTGGGCAGCGGCGGCGACAGCAAGAACCTGTTCGGCCTGAAGGCGGGCGCCGGCTGGCAGGGCGGCGTGGCGGCCGCCACCACCACCGAATACCAGAACGGCGTGGCGCTGAAGAAGACGGAACGCTTCCGCAGCTATCCCGACACGGCCAGCGCCTTCCGCGACTACGCCGATTTATTGAGCAGCAATCCGCGCTACCAGGCCGCCCTCAACACGGGCAGCGACGCGCGCGCCTTTGCCCACGGCCTGGCCGCGGGCGGCTATGCCACCGATCCCGCCTATGCGGACAAGCTCAGCAAGCTGGCCGGCCAGCTGATGCAGAGCCACAGCGCAGGCGCCGCGCGCCTGCTCCGTCAGTCGGGGGACTGAGTGGACGCGGGCATGTCCATCGGCTCGACCGTGGCGGGCCCCGTGACCCGGGCCCGGATGGTGTTGCCGACGGCATTCCTGACCCGCACCACGCTGCCCTTGGCGCCGCTGTCCAGCGCCTCGCCGGCCATGCTCACTTCGATCTGCTCGCGCCGGGCGACGATGGTGACGGCGTCGCCCCGCTTCACCAGCACGGGCGAGCTGAGCAGGGTCATGCGCAGCACTTCGCCGCTGTGCAGGGCCCGCTTGGCGCTCATGCCGGCGATGGCGGCCGGATCGGCCACCACCTCGGCCACATTGGCCACCTCGTGGCGCTCCAGCAACACGTCCTCGTCCTGCAAGACCTTGCCCGCCGGCACATCAACCGCCATCACGGCCACCCGCGCCGACAGCTGGGCGCGCACGAGGAATTCATACCGCCAGCCCTCGCCGCCGGCACAGACGGCGGCAAAGCGCATGCGTGCCACCAGCCGCGTGTCGACCGCCTCCACCGTCATCGCCTGTTTGCAGGCCGACAAGGGCCGCGTGCCCGGCGCCACCTCCAGGGTGAATTCCGGTTCCAGCAGGCCGCTGCCGGCCGCCATGCGCTCGACATGCTTGCGCGCGGCCGCTTCCACCTGGGGCAGCACCTGGCTGGCGGGCGTGGCCGCCCACAGGGCGGGATTTGTAAAAAAGCCGATGCATAGCAGCAACATTGCGCGCAAACGGGTTACAATACATTGGTTGACCATCGGCAATTTTCTCTATGGGAAAGTATGTCGGTATTTTATTACAGGGGAAGATTATGGGCATTAACTTCAAAGATGCGGTGGGCCTGCACGGCGACGCCCTGCAGCTGCGCGCCGAGCGCACCCGCATCCTGGCGGCCAATATCGCCAACGAAAACACGCCCGGCTTCCAGGCCCAGGACATGGACTTCGCCGCCACCCTGGCCGCGACCCAGGCCGCCGACTCCGGCGAGCTGACCCTGGACGGCGACAGCGAGCCCCTGTACCGCGTGCCCTTCCACCCCAGCCGCGACGGCAACACGGTGGAAATCGGCGTCGAGCAGGCCGCCTTTTCGCAAAACGCTTCCGATTTTCAGACCAGCCTGACTTTCGTCAATATGGCCATCAAGGGTATCGCCAAAGCTATTAACGGCCAGTAAGGCCAGCCAAGGGACGCATCATGTCATTCAGAAATATTTCCGATATCGCCGGTTCGGCCATGGCCGCCCAGACCGTGCGCCTGAATACCATCGCCAGCAACCTGGCCAACGCCGATTCCGTGGCCGGCACCGAGGCCGACACCTACCGCGCGCGCAAGCCCGTCTTCGCCGCCGTGATGAACGGCCCCGACATGGACGGCAACGCCGGCGGCAAAGTGCAGGTGCTGGACGTGGTCGAGTCGAACGAGCCCCTGCGCAAGGTGTACGAGCCGGGCCACCCGATGGCCAACGCCGACGGCATGGTGTTCTACCCCAACGTCAACCCGGTGGCCGAGATGACCGACATGATGTCGGCCTCGCGCGCCTTCGAGACCAATGTCGAAGTCCTGACCCGCATTCGTACCATGCAGCAAAACTTACTTAAACTCGGTGAAGGTTAAGCCATGCAAACCAACAGCCTCTTCGGCAATAGCAGCACCACGGGCAGCACCCAGGATCCGACGGCGAATATCGCCGGCAACACGGCCGCCCAGACCCAGGACATGTTCACCAAGCTGCTGGTGGCCCAGATCCAGAACCAGGACCCGCTCTCGCCCACCGACCCTTCGCAGTTCGTCAACCAGCTGACCCAGCTGTCGCAGACTGAGTCGCTGCAGAACCTGTCGACCCTGACCAGCGCCAACGCCAGCGTGCTGCAAAGCCTGCAGGTGCTGGCCATGGGCGCCCAGGTGGGCTCGGACGTGATGGTGGAAAGCGACACGGTGCAGGTCGACGGCAGCAAGATCAGCGGCCAGATCAACCAGGCCAGCTCCAGCTCGGAAACCACGCTGCTGCTGACCGGCGTCGACGGCGTGCAGCACGCGGTCAGCCTGGGCATGCAGGCGGCCGGCGCGGTGCCCTTCACCATCGACCCCACGGCCCTGGGCCTGCCTTCCGGCAGCTACCAGGTGTCGGCCACCACCAGCTCGCAGGAAACGCCCAGCGTGGACGTGACGGGCCGCCTCAACGGCGTGCGCCTGTCCTCCAGCGGCAGCGTCCTGCTGAACGTCGCCAATGTGGGCGACATCTCGCCCAGCGCGATCACCGGCTTCAACGGTAAATCCTCTACTGCCACTCAATAATCTCTCTTCGAAAGAAAGGTATCCATCATGAGTTTCGATATCGCATTGTCTGGCATTCAGGCCATTAACGAGCAGCTCGACACCGTCAGCCAGAACATCGCCAACGCCGGCACCTACGGCTACAAATCGGGCCGCGCCAACTTCTCCGCCCTGGTCGCGGGCGACCAGCCGGAAGGCACGGCCGTCACCTCGATCACCCAGAGCATCGCCCTCAGCGGCGGCATCCTGAACACGGGCCGCGCCCTGGACGCCTCCATCAACGGCCGCGGCTTCTTCATCACCAAGGCCGCCTCGGGCGAGACCCAGTACACCCGCGTCGGCATCTTTGACACGGCCAAGGACGGCACCCTGGTGGACGCCTCCGGCCGCGCCGTGCAGGGCTATGCCATCACTCCCGGCAGCAGCACCCTGGGCGCGCTGGGCAATATCAGCATCCCCACCGGCCAGATTCCGGCCGTGGCTTCGGGCAAGCTGAACTTCACCGCCAATATGTCGGCCGACTGGACCGTGCCCACCGTGGACTGGACCACCATGCCGCCCGTGACCCCGACCACGCCGCCGGATCCGGCCTCGTTCAATTCCTCGCAGACGACCACCATCTACGACACCCTGGGCACCAAGCACAACCTGACCCAGTACTTCATGGCCAGCGGCACCCCGGGCCAGGTGACCGTACGCTACGTGCTGGACGGCACGGACACGGGCGTCGCCAGCACCCTCGACTTCAACCCCGGCAACGGCCAGCTGGTCGACATCAGCGGCACCGCCGTGCCGCCGGCCATCTCCCAGGTCACCCTGACCGGCGGTCCGCTGGCTTCGGGCGCCACCCTGAACCCGATCAACATCGACTACACCGGCACCACCTTCTTCGCCGGCAAGGCGACCACCTCGACCAACCTGGCCGACGGCTACTCGTCGGGCGTGTATTCGAGCACGGAAATCGCCGCCGACGGTTCGGTGGTGGCCAAGTACAGCAACGGCCAGAACCAGGCCATCGCCAAGATCGCCCTCGCCACCTTCCCTGACGAGCAGGCGCTGAAGGCGGTGGACAACACCAGCTGGATCGCCACCTCCGACTCCGGCACCCCGCTGGCGGGCGTGCCCGGCGACGGCCAGGCCGGCCAGCTGAACACCAGCTCGCTGGAACAGTCGAACGTGGACGTCACCTCGGAACTGGTGGGCATGATGACTTCGCAGCGCAACTACCAGGCCAACTCGAAGGTCATCCAGACCGAGAGCACCATGCTGCAGTCGCTGATGCAGGCGATCTAAGGGACTGGCTAGCGATGGATGCGCTGATCTACACCGCCATGAGCGGGGCCGAACGGGCCCTGCGCGGGCAACAGGTACACGCCAACAACCTGGCCAACGCCGAAACGGGCGGCTTCCGCGCCAATATGGAGCTGTCCGCCGCCCAGGCCCTGCAGAACGGCTATGGCTACGACGACCGCCATATGTCGCAGCTGCAGGCCAACGCCGTGTCCACCCGCCAGGGTTCGGTCAAGGCGACGGGACGCGACCTGGACGTGGCCATTTCCGGCGACGGCTTCTTCGCCGTCCAGGGTCCCACGGGCGAGGCCTACACCCGCGCCGGCGCCCTGACCGTCGATTCGACGGGCCAGCTGATGGCGGGCGGCTTCCCCATCCTCGGTGAAGGCGGCCCCATCACGGTGCCGGAATACACCAAGATCGACGTGGGCCAGGACGGCACCGTCTCCATCCAGCAGCCCGGCACGGCGCTGATGCAGACCATCGACAAGCTCAAGCTGGTCAAGGCCGACGCCTCGGAACTGACCAAGAACGAGGCCGGCCTGCTGGTGGCCCGCAACGGCCAGCCGCTGGCGACCGACCCCACCGTGCTGGTGCGGCCAGGCCACCTGGAAGGCAGCAATGTCTCGGCGGTGGAGGAAATGATCGCCACCATGAGCCTGAACCGCACTTTCGAAGTCCAGATGAAGTTGTTGAAGGCGGCCGATTCGATGGATGAAACGGCCAACCGCCTGGTCAGCGGCTGATCCGCGCGGCACATTACACACTAGGGGAATACCATGAATCCAGCAATGTGGATCAGCAAGACCGGGGTGCAAGCCCAGGACGAGAAACTGCAGGCCATCGCCAACAACCTGGCCAACGCCAACACGGTCGGCTTCAAGAAGGACCGCGTCGTGTTCGAGGACCTGTTCTACTCGATCGAGCAGCAGCCCGGCACCCAGCGCGCCGACAACAATACCCTGACCCCGTCCGGCGTCCAGCTGGGCAACGGCGTGCACATGGTCGGCACGCAAAAGGTGTTCACCACGGGCAGCCTGCAAACGACGGGCAATACCTATGACGTGGCCATCACGGGCAACGGCTTCCTCCAGGTGCGCCGCCCCAACGGCGACACGGCCTACACCCGCGCCGGCCAGCTGGGCGTGGACCAGAACGGCATCCTGGTGAACGCCAGCGGCCTGCCCCTGATCCCGCAGATCACCGTGCCCACCAACGCCACCTCGATCACCATCGGCGAGAACGGCGTCGTCTCGGCCACCGTGCCCGGCACCACCACCCCGAGCGAACTGGGCCAGCTGACCCTGGTCAGCTTCATCAACCCCACCGGCCTGCAGGCCGTGGGCGAAAACCTGTTCCTGGAAACGGCTTCCAGCGGCACGCCCACCGAGGGCAAGCCGGGCGACGCCCAGCTGGGCAAGCTCAAGCAAGGCGCCCTGGAAGGCTCCAACGTGCAGGTGGTGGAAGAGATGGTCGACATGATCGCCGCCCAGCGCACGTATGAAATGAACACCAAGGTGCTGACGGCGGCCGACAATATGCTGCAGTACCTGTCGCAGGCCGCACGCTGATGAAAACCGCACTGCCTGCCTTGGCCGTTCTGGCCAGTCTGCTGGCCGGCTGTGCCAGCCTGCAACCGCCGCCCGTGCGCCCCGGCCCCTCCGACGAGGCGCCCAATGTGGCGCGCGGCGGCGTGCGCGGCACCTCGGGCGGCGTGTTCGCGCCCGACCTGAACCTGTCGCTGACCTCGGACAGCCGCGCCTTCCGCGTGGGCGACATCGTCACCGTCAACCTGCTGGAAACCACCCAGGCCAGCAAGAAGGCGGGCACCAGCTATTCCAAGAATTCCACCGACAACATCACCGCTCCTTCCCTGCTGGGCAAGACCTTCAACAAGGGCGCCGTGGGCCTGGGCGCGGGCAACACCTTCGCCGGCGACGCCACCAGCACCCAGCAAAACGCGCTGACGGGCGCCATCACCGTCGTGGTGCAGGAGGTGCTGCCCAACGGCCTGCTGCGCGTGTCGGGCGAGAAGACCCTGACCCTGAACCAGGGCGAGGAATTCATCCGGTTGCGCGGCTATCTGCGCCCGGCCGACATCGATTCCGACAACCAGGTGTCGTCGCAGCGCATCGCCAACGCCCGCATCGCCTATTCCGGCCAAGGCACCCTGGCCGACACGCAGACGGCGGGCTGGCTGTCGCGCTTCTTCAACAGCCCGCTGATGCCTTTCTGATTTGGTGAAAACATGAATTTCCGTAAGCTGTCCCGCGCTTTGGCACTGCCCCTGGCCTTCTGCCTGGCCCTGGCGCCCATGGCCCAGGCCAACGCGGCCCAGGTGCTGCGCAACCTGGTCAGCATCGAGGGCGTGCGCGACAACCCGCTGGTGGGCTACGGCCTCGTCGTCGGCCTGAACGGCAGTGGCGACTCCACCCAGGTCAAGTTCGCCAGCCAGTCGGTGATCAATATGCTCAAGCAGTTCGGCGTCAAGGTGCCGGACGGCACCGACTCGAAGAGCAAGAACGTGGCCACCGTCATGGTCTCGGCCGTGTTCCCGCCCGGCTACCGCCGCGGCCAGAACATCGACGTCACTGTCTCCTCCATGGGCGACGCCAAGAGCCTGCGCGGCGGCGCCCTGCTGCTGACGCCCCTGCGCGCGGCCGACGGCGAAGTCTACGCCCTGGCCCAGGGTAATGTGGTGGTGGGCGGCTTCTCCGCCTCGGGCAAGAGCGGTTCCTCCATTACGGTGAACACGCCGACGGCGGGCCGCATCCCCTCCGGCGCCATCGTCGAGCGCGAGATCGCCACCGACTTTTCCACCAAGCCGACCGTGCGCCTGTCCCTGCGCCACCCCCACTTCCAGACGGCGACCAACATCGTCGAATCCATCAACAAGAAGTTCGGCGAAATCGCCACCACCAGCGACGCCACCAGCGTCGACGTGGTCGCGCCCGCCAATCCCACCCAGCGCGTGGCCTTCATGGCCAAGCTGGAAGCCTTGCCCATCGACGTGGGCGACGATTCGCCCAAGGTGGTGTTCAATTCCCGCACGGGCACGGTGGTGATCGCGGAAGGCTTGCGCGTGCGCGCGGCGGCCGTCACCCACGGCTCGCTCAAGGTGGTGATCTCGGAAAGCACCAAGGTCAGCCAGCCCAACGCCTTCGGCCAGGGCCAGACGGTGGCCTCGCCCCAGTCGGCCGTCTCGGCCGACCAGGACCGGGCGCAGATGTTCAAATGGCCGGCCGGCGCCAAGCTGCAGTCCATCATCGACGTCATCAACAGCCTGGGCGCGACGCCGGACGATATCATGGCCATCCTCCAGGCCCTGGACCAGGCCGGCGCCATCGAAGGCGAACTGGTCGTCATCTGAGGCGCGTATGGATAATCCCGTTTTCGATCCCAGCAAGCTGCGCATTGGCGTCGCCGACAAGCTCGACGACACGCCCGTGGCCGTCGCCGGCGCCGCCACGGACGGCGTCGATCCCGCCTACCGCGCCAAGGCCACCCAGGCCGCCGTCAAGTTCGAGAGCTTCTTCATCAGCCACATGCTGCATGACATGCGCTCCTCCACCCGCGAACTGTCGAGCGAGGACAGCCCTTTCCGCGACAAGACCAACGACGACATGCTGGACCTGGCCGACAACCTGGTGGCCGACCGCATGGCCGGCCAGCGCGCCTTCGGCATCGCCGACATGATCCTGCGCCAGCTGCTGCCCACCCAGACGCCGGCCGTGGCCAGCAAATTGCAAGCCAATAATGACACAGCGGATACGGCGGAAAAAGTAGTGCCTCCCCTTAATCCGCAGCAGTAAACAGTCGCCTTCTCCAGTTAACGGACCAGTGGCTGCACAAATGGCTGCCGGCACTGGTCCCCCAGGTACCAACCAGGAAAGATCAAGGCAATATGAGCATCACTTACAACGCACTGACCGGCGCCCTCGCAGCCCAGGCTGCCCTGAACACCACCAGCCAAAACATTGCCAACCTGCAAACCGACGGCTATACGCGCCAGGGCACCCTGCTCTCCGCCATCGGCCCCGACGCCGGCAGCAAGACGGCCGGCAATGGCGTGCAAGTGAGCTCGCTCATCCGTTTCAGCGATTCCTACAAGACCCAGCAGCTGTGGCGCTCGAATTCCGACGTGGGCGCCCGCACCCAGGCCCAGCCCTATCTGACCCAGCTGGAACAGGTGATGAGCGACGACAAGTCCAGCATCAGCGCCGGCATCGACAGCTTCTTCCAGGCCCTGAACGCGGCCAGCGGCGATCCCACCTCGACCCCGCTGCGCCAGCAGGTGATCACCACCGCCGACTCCATGTCGCAGCAGTTCAACAGCATCTATAACCTGACGGCCAACCAGCTGATCTCGGTGCAGCAGCAGAAGGACGCCATCCTGCCCCAGCTCAATTCCTCGCTGGCCGGCATCGCCTCGCTGAACGCCCAGATCGCCGCCGCCGGCGCCCTCGGCACCAACACTTCGGCCCTGTACGACCAGCGCGACCAGCTGATCGACAGCGTGGCCAACCAGGTGGCGATCCAGGTCACGGATAACGCCGACGGCACCCGCAGCGTCTCGCTCGACAACGGCCAGCCCCTGGTGTCCGCCACCACGGCCGCCAACGTGACTTACGACACCAGCGGCGGCGCGCCCGTGCTGACCATTAATTTCGCCAACACCCGCTTCGTGGCCGACGACACCAAGGTGGGCGGCCAGCTGGGCGGCCTGAGCGCCTTTGCCGCCAACACCCTGCAGCCGCTGCAAAAGTCCATCGCCGACATGGCGCAGCAGATGAGCACCAACATCAACAACACCCTGGCTGGCGGCACCGATTCCAACGGCAATCCGGGCACCCCGCTGCTGGTGTTCAACCCGTCCAGCGCCACCGGCCTGCTGGAAGTGACGTCCGGCTTCCAGGCTTCCAGCCTGGCCTTCTCTTCCGATGGCACGCCGGGCGACAGCGGCAACCTGCAGAACCTGATCGCTATCCGCAACCAGCCCGTGACCCTGACCTCGATCGGCACCGTGCTGCTGGGCGACGCCGACACCCAGCTGGTGGGCCAGCTGGGCATCACCAGCCAGCAGAACCAGGCCCTGCTGCAAACGGCCACCACCGTGCGCCAGCAGGCCGAGGACGACTGGAAATCGACCAGCGGCGTGAACCAGGACGAGGAAGCCGCCAATCTGGTGCAGTTCCAGAACATGTACCAGGCCAATATGAAGGTGATCGCCGTCGCCAACACCCTGTTCGACGCCACGCTGTCGATGTTCAACACCTAAGGAACGGCCATGCGCATCGCCACCAGCCAGTTTGAAAACACCATGAACCGGGGCCTCGAGTTCAACCAGAGCGCCATCTCCAAGCTCGACGAGCAGATGGCGTCGGGCAACAAGATCCTGCTGCCCTCCGACGATCCGGTGACCAATGTGCGCCTGTCGCGCCTGACGCGCGAGGAAGCCGTGGTCAGCCAGTACCGCAGCAATATCAGCGACATCAAGATCCGCCTGTCGAAGAACGAGACTTATCTGACCAGCATGACCAACGACATCACCCAGGTGCATGATCAGCTGGTGTGGGCCTCGGACGGCAGCAACTCGGGCGCCGACCTGGGTTCCATGGTCAACTCGCTGACCGCCCTGCGCGACAGCCTGTTCTACGGCGCCAACGAGCGCGATCCGGAAGGCCATTACATCTTTTCCGGCACCCTGACCAATACCCCCGCCATCACCTACGACCCGAACGCGGCCATTGGTTCGCGCTACACCTTCACCGGCAACACCAGCCAGCAGCTGGTCACGGTGGGTAACGGCATCACCCAGGCCACCAATGTGGACGTGTCGGGCCTGGAAACCTTCCTCAACCAGATGGACACCACCATCAACGAGCTGCAACAGCCCGGCGTGAGCGCCAGCACACCCTCGCTGGTGGCGGCCCTGAAGGCCAATATGGACGGCGCCGACTCCACCCTGAGCCTGATCTCGGGCAAGATCGCCTCCTTCGGCGGCGTGCAGAACGTGCTGGAAACGCTGGACACCAACCACGCCAACGTCAGCCTGTCGAACCAGACCGCCCTTACCGATCTGGGCCAGCTCGACTATGGCTTGGCGGCGACCCAGCTCAACGGCTACAATCTGGCCTTGCAATCTTCCTACAAGGCTTACGCCAAAATCAGCAGCCTGTCCCTGTTCAACGCACTGTAACGCCGCATGCAAATCGTCCAGAATCCCGCCGCCTCCGTCATTGTTCCAACCAACAATGCCGGCAACGCCCACGCAGTGGACGGGACGGCGCTCGGACTGAACGGCGAGAACGCGGCCACTTCGACCCCGGTCAATCCCACGCCGACCTCGGCCGCGCCCCTGCGCCGCGGCCTGAGCAACTGGGACAGCCCGCTGCAGGACGAGATTTCCAGCGCCCAGCAGGCGCTCGACTTCCTGGAACAGAGCGCGGCCCAGCTGCGTGGCCTGAAGGCCGACCTGAGCGCCAAGCTGGCCGCCCGCCAGCAGCGCAGCGACGGCACCATCGAGGCGCGCGTGCGCCAGTTCAACAGCACCTGGCGCAACCGCCAGCAAGCCTCGGGCGGCAGCATCGACCCGCGCTTGGGCTTCAGCCGCAAATCGTCCACCCAGCGCTTCACCGTGCGCGGCATGAGCCTGGCGAACCTGCGCACGGGCGGCAAGGAAGTGCTGGCCGTCTCCGTAGGCGGCAACCAGGGCGTGCGCTCGGTGATCCTGGACGCGGGCATGACGGACGATGAAATCGCCCAACGCTTCAACGACGCCCTGTCGCCGGCCGGCGTGCAGGTGTCCGTGGGCGACGACGGCAATCTGGAATTCGCCACCGCGGAATCGAACTTCGCCAGCGTGCGCGATTCGTTTGCCGTGCAGGGCGGCGGTATCCGCTTCCCCAGCGGCCAGCTGAACCGCGTCAAGGTGGAGGCGGAAGCGCCCACCATCGACCCGGAAAACTGGCAGACGGGCGACACGGACAGCCTGCGCTCCACTCTGCAGCAAGTCCTGGCGGCCCTGTCCCAGGTGGAACAGGCGATCGGCAACGTCCACTCGCAGCTGAACCAGGCCAGCACCCGAGTGGCCAGCGCGGCGCCCGCCGGCGCCACCACGGCCGGCATGACCCAGGCCGCCCAGCACTTCGTCAATACCACCGTGCAGCCCGGCTACCAGTCGCTGCTGTCGATCACCTCGGCCCTGGCCGGCATCAGCCGCGACCGCGTGGTGGCGCTGCTGAATTTGCGCTGATCCTTGCGCTGATCCCTTAAAAAGCTGACACCTTTTCCAGCCCCCGCTGGGCCAGCGTCGTGAACTCGTCCGCCGGCAAGGCGCGCGCATACATGAAGCCCTGGGCATAGTCGCAGCCCGTGGCCGCCAACAGGGCGTGCTGGGCCGTGCTCTCCACCCCTTCCGCCACCACTTTCAGACCCAGCTTGTGGCCCATGACGATCAAGGCTTCACACAGGGCCAGGTCGCCCGAATCGGCCACCAGGTTGCGCACGAAACTCTGGTCCAGCTTGAGATAGTCGATATTGAAGTGCTTGAGGTGGGACAGCGAGGAATAGCCGGTGCCAAAATTGTCCAGCGCCACCTGCACGCCCATGGCCCGCATCTGCTCCAGGCGCTTGCTGACATGGCTCGCGCCGTCCAGCAGGATCGCTTCCGTAATCTCGATCACGATGCTGCGCGGCGGCAGGCCCAGCTTCTCCACATGCTCGAGCCAGCCCTGGTACAAGGCCGGCTCCCCGCGGAACTGCACGGGCGACTGGTTGACGCTGATCTGGAAGCCGGGGCCAAAGCGCTCCTGCCACGCCCGCGTCTGCGTGGCCGCCTGGCGGAACACCCAGTCGCCGATCTCGATCATCAGCCCGCTCGATTCGGCAAAGGGCAGGAAGTCCACCGGCGTCAGCAGCCCGCGCTGGGGATGGCGCCAGCGCAGCAAGGCTTCGGCGCGCTCGATGCGCCCGCTTTCGAGGTGGATGATGGGCTGGTAGTGCAGCTCGAACTCACCCGCCTTCAGCGCCTGGCGCAAGTCCAGCGAAGCCTGCAGCCGCGCCTGGGCCGCTAACTGCAGGTCGGGCGTGAAATAGCTGTAGCGGTTGCGCCCGCCGTTCTTGGCGGCATACATGGCCTGGTCGGCATGGCGCAGCAGCTCGTCCGGTTCGCTGGCGTCCGAGGGATAGAGCGAGATGCCCACGCTGGCCGAGACGAAGGCCGTCTCCTCGCCCAGCACGAAAGGCTGGTTCAGGCTGGAGATCACATTCTGCGCCACGCGCTCGATGCTGGAGACGTGGTCGAGCCCGGACAGGACGATGACGAACTCATCCCCGCCCAGCCGCGCCAGCGTGTCCGAAGCCCGCACGCAGGCGGCGATGCGCTGCGCCGCCTCCACCAGCAGCAGGTCGCCCTGGGCATGGCCCAGGGTGTCGTTGACCTGCTTGAAACCGTCCAGGTCGATGAACAGCAGGGCCAGGAACAGGCTTTCGCGCTTGGCCTTCTTCATTTCCTGCCGCAGCCGGTCCTGGAACATATAGCGGTTGGGCAGCCCCGTCAGATTGTCGAAATTGGCCTGCTGCCAAATCAGCTCCGAGGACTGGCGGCTGGCCGTGATATCGGTCACCAGCGCCAGCGCGCCCAGGTAGGAACCGTCGGGATCGAAGATGGGATTGGTGGCCAGGGTGGCCCACAGCTCCGAACCGTCGCGGCGCAGGAACTTGAACTCGTGGCGCTCGGCGATGCCCTGCTGGCGGCGGGCGATATTGCGTTCGAGGATGGCGCGCCCTTCCTCATCCATGAAAGCCACCAGCGGCTGGTCCAGCATGGCTTCGATGGTGTAACCCAGCATCTGCGCCATCTTCGGATTGACGAAGCTGGTGCGGGCATTGGTGTCGATTTCCCAGATGCCCTCCTCGGCCGAATGGACGATGCGGCGGAAGCGTTCCTCGCTGCGCTCCAGCGCGGCCAGCTTGCCCTCGGCCAGCTCCAGCACGACGCGGATCGCCTGGCCGCTGCTGTCGGCGCTGGCGCGCAGGGTGACGGGAAAGCCTTGCTGCTGATGGGGCCGCGCCATTTGCAGGTCGCACTTTTCCGGCTGGCCGCTGTTGATGGCCAGGCGCAGAAAACGGTCGAAGTCCTCGAGGAAGCGGGCGCAGATGAAGGCGCGGAAGTGAACCTGGTCGGGATTGGCGCGCGGCAGACCGAGCAGATCGGCCCCGACCACGTTCATTTGCAGGATGGTGGTATCGAAGCCCAGCACGAAGTAGCCGACCGGCGCCAGCAGATAGACATCGTTGAAGTAAGCCTGTTCCTGCGCCTGCACGGAACCGGGGCCGGGGTCCGCCAGCGGGCCGCCGTCTATCGTCGCCAGCATCGTGGCCTGGGGCGCCAGCGCCTCGTAAGGCGTGCCGCTCCACCCGCGCGGCGGGCGGCTGGCCGACTGCACATGCTGTTCTTTATCCATCTCACCCCCTTAAAGGATGATGCGCGGATCTAGACTAGCATTTAAGCGCGGCGATGTCGAGCAATGCCTTTAGCGGTGGGCGCGGTTCAAACGGCGCTCGGCCCGGCGCTGCACGGTTTCGAAGGCCAGGCTCAGCACCCAGTAGACGGCGGCCGCCGCCAGGTACAGCGGCAAGGGACGGAAGGTGGTGGCGATCACCTCCTTGGTCGATAGCATCAGCTCCGTCATGGTGATCACGGATACGAGCGAGGTATCCTTGATCAGGCTGATCAGGGTGTTGCTCATGGAAGGCACGGCCAGGCGCAGGGCCTGCGGCAGGACCACGTAGCGCAGGGTCGGACCATAGCCCAGGCCCAGGCTGAAGCTGGCCGCCCACTGTCCCTTGCTGATGCCGGCGATGGCGCCGCGCAGGCTTTCCGACAGATAGGCGCCCGCGTTCAGGCTCAGCGCCAGGATGCCCGCCGTGACAGGCGTGAACTCGATGCCCACGCTGGGCAGGCCGTAGTAGATGACGAACATCTGCACCAGCAGCGGCGTGCCGCGCATCAGGCTGACGTACACTGCGGCCGGCCAGCGCAGCGCCGGCCAGGGCACGACGCGCATCACGGCCGTGGGCAGGCCCAGCACGAGGCCGCCCGCCATGGCGGCCACGGCGAACAGCACGGTATAGCCTGCGCCGCGCAGCATCACGGGCGCCGCCTCCTGGAACAGCGACAGCAAATCCTGCCAATCCATGCTTACGGCGCCTTGCTGACGTCGATGCCGAACCACTTGATGGAGATGGCCTTCAGGCTGCCATCGGCGGCGGCATCGGCCAGCGCCTGGTTCAGGGCCGCCTTGAATTGCGGATTCCCCTTCTGGAACGGAATCGCCATGCGCTCGACCACGCCCACGCGCGCGCCCGCCTTGATCGGCAGCTTCGAGGTCTTCAACAGATAGGCCGACATCAGGCTGTCGTTGAAGGCGGCGTCGATGCGGCCCGTGGCCAGGTCGGACATGGTGTCCGGCGCGGCGGGATAGCTCTTGATCTCGATCCCCGGCACGGTCTTGGCCTGCAGCTCATACACGCTGCCCTGGCCTACGCCCAGGCGCTTGCCTTTCAGGTCGGCCAGCGAGGTGTAGTTGTTCTTCTCATCCTTGCGCACGATGAGCTGCGGCTGGGAGTAGATATATGGCGCGGAAAAATCGAAAGCCTGCTCGCGCTTGGCCGTCACGCCGACCTGGGAAATGATCACGTCGTACTTGTTGCTGGCCAGCCCGGCCAGGATGCTGGCCCATTCCGTGCTGACGAATTCCACCTTCACGCCCAGCCTGGAGGCCAGCAGGCGCGCCACGTCGACGTCGTAGCCGGTCAGCTCGCCCGTCTTCTGGTCCTTGTAGTTAAACGGCGGGTAGGTGCCTTCCATTGCCACCTTCAGGGCGCCGCGCGATTTGACGGTGGCCAGCAGATCGGCCGCGCCAGCCTGCAACATGGCGCCGGCCATCAACAGGGCCAGTGCGAATTTCGGGAAACGTAAAGTGTGCATATTTTTTATAGTGTTTGTTCCAGCTTGCTCTACCAGGCGCCCATGCGGCGGCGCACACCAAAGTTATGGCCGACCACCAGTTGCGAGGTGGCGATCAGGCTGCTCAATCCTATCATCAGCTGGATCAGCTTATCATCCGGCAGCACCCATAGCGAGCCGGCCGGCGCTTCCACGCCCGCGGCGGCCATGATGACGGGCCCCACCCAGGACGCTTCTTCCGTCACGTCGAGCACCAGGGCGCCGTCCTGCGTCGTCTGCATATAGATCTCGCCGCCCACAGCCAGCGTGAAGCAGACGCCGTAGCCCGTCTCATGCTTGGCGATGTTCTCCTGCATGCTGAGATTGTGCTCGGCGATCCACAGCTCGACATCGGCCGGGGTCTCCAGTCCACTCCACGGCACGGGTTTGAAGCGTGGTTGATCTTCCTGCATTGCTGTTCCTGATTCTGTATTGATGAAGCCCCGGCAGTTTACCTTATCTCAGCCACACACCGCAGGATCGCATTTTCTGCACGTCCGCGCGGATCGGATTAGCATGGCCGTGCAAGGAGGATCAACCATGTATGTTTCCGAATTTACCCGCTTCATGGAAGACTACCTGCGCCACCATCCGGAAGTGCAGCGACAGCAGGAACTGGGCTGGCGCATCTGGTGGGAGCGTCCGACCGATCTGAAAGAGCTGGACTATTCCTGGCACGAAGAGACCGTCTCCGACCTGCCCTACTTCTCCTATCTGTACGAGTAGCTCAGCCTTTCCAGGTCCGCTTCAGCCCCGTGTCGGCGTGTATCCAGCCGCCGCGCGGGCCTTCGCGGTAGTAGAAGCCGACGCCGCCCTGGCGGAAGCTTCGTACCAGGCCGCCCAGCACTTCCGCATTCAGATTGGCGATGCGGATATCTGCCGCCCGTCCTTCCATATGCAGCGACTGGCGCGCGGCGGGTACGCCCGCTTCGCGCAGCTTCTGGTTGGTGGACGGCGTGCGGTAGCCCGACAGGATCTGCAGCGGCTGATCCATGCCGTAGCGCGCGACGAAGGCTTGCGTGCCCCACAGCGTTTCGAACAGCTTGGGGTCGATGCGCATGGTTTCTTTGGCGCTCACGTCGCGCAGCAGATGGCACAAGTCCTGGTAAGCCGATTCGATGATCTCGCCGTCCTTCCAGTACAGCAGCTTGGCGCGTTCGCCGCTGGCCGGGCGCACGACATCGAGCACGCGCGGCTTGAGCCAGAATTCCAGATCCAGCGCCTGCGCATCGAAGATATCGGGCGGCGGCTCCATCTCGGCCACGCTGTGGCTGGCGGTGGCTGGCGCGTTTTTCATGGGCGCCTCGGCTGGCGCGGCGGCGGCGACGGAAGAAGCGGCGGGATACGCCACCGGTTTAACGGCGGCGGCGGTGTGCACTGGAGCGGCGCTGCGCGTGGCGCAGCCGATCAGCGGCACGGAGATAAAACTGGCGGCGGTGAGGCCCAAGCCCCGTTGAAGGAAGTCTCTGCGCGATGCCATAGCAAGCCCGAAAACATAATATGACTACTATAGCCTAGCAGGGGGAAATGAAAAACCCCTCGGTGCATTTTCTTCCTTTACTTTCGCCTGCGCTTCGCGCAAAGCGGCGCGCGGCGCATCGAGCAGATAGCCCTGCGCCAGCGGCTGCGTATCCGCTTGCGCACCCAGCCGGCGCAGCGTATCCAGTGCCTGCGCCGATTCCAGCCGCTTGAAGACGATGCGCGCTTCCGTCCCGCGCGCCTGCGCCAGCAAGGCGGCCAGCCCCGCCTCATCGGACAATTGGCGCGCATCGAGCTTGATCGCAGCGGGCCGCACACGTTCCAGCAGATGCCGCGCCTCCGCCGGGCTGGCGGCATGGACGGCGAAGCGGAAGCCGTTGCGGCGATAGTTATCCGCCACATAGCTCAGCAGCCAGCCCTGTTGCGCCGAAGTCGGCGGCAGTTGCAGCACGACGCGCGCCAGCGGCAGCTCCAGCGCATCGAGAATGCGGCGGAAAGCGTGGCCGTGGTTGCTGCCGACAGCGCTGAGCAAGCGGTCATGCACATTCAGATACAAATCCGCGCCCGCCTGCTCCGGCTGGCGGAAGAAGTTAATCGCGTGGAGCATGCGGCACAGACGGTCCAGCTCCACCGACTCGTCATCGCTGGCCGCGTGATCGAGCAAGCGCCACAACGATAAGCCCTCATCGGCCGCCGACACACTGCGCGCAAGCCCTTCATACGCCACCACTTCGCCATCCTCCACGCGGCGCATAGGCTGGAAAGCGCTGCTCATCGTGCAGTTGAAGAAACGCCCTTGCGCGCGGCCTTCCGCATCGAGCCAGATGCTTGACCCCGCCCCGGTCGAATGCGACAGGCGGTCCAGGTATTGTTGCAGCACAGGGTAAGTCATGGATTTCCTTCGGCGGAGGCAGTAAAGGCCCCAGCCTAAGGCGGCCCGCCGCAAAGGAGAACGAATGCTTTCAGCCTTCCTTATGCGGCGCGCAAATAAGGGACGCTAAGGGTACGCTAAGCGGCGATGGCATTGATGCCGATGGAGATGCGCGGCGCAGCCGGCGCATGCGAGTCCACCTGATGCTCGAGCCAGTACGGGAACACCAGCAGCTGTCCCGCGAACGGCTCGGTGGTGAGCACGCCCGTGCCGCAGTTGGCGCCCGTGCCCGGCATCGACGCCATCATGATGGCGGGACGGGGATCGCAGAAGCCGATCGGCGCCGAGCCTTGCGGCACCTGCAGATAAAAGCAGCCGCTGAGCAAACGGTTGGGATGGAAGTGGGCCAGGTTATAGCCGCCCTGGTCGAGCAGATTGATCCAGCCTTCCAGCTGAAAGCGCAGCGGCGCGGTCAGCTTCATCTCTTCAAAGGCATGCGCGAAGGCTGCGCGCGCGGCCTGCTCCAGCGGCGCAAACAGCGCCATCTGCATCACGCGCGCATCGGAATTCCAGCCCTGGCGGTTGCTGCGCCCCGCCGGCGTGGGCTCGGCCGCGCGCCAGCTCTGGATCAGCTCCAGCCAGCCGGGAAAATACTCTTGCAGGAAGCTGAGGTCGAACGACCACAGCGTAGTGGGAAACAACTCCTGACGGCTGACCTTCACCTCCGGCATAGCGCCCCTTTGCGGATCAGTTGGAATTGGAGCTGAAATTGGAACTGGAGCAGTTGCAGAAGCGCCTGCGCTTGCCACTGCCATCGGCCACGCTGGTGTCGGCCGGATCGGCATCGAGCTGCTTCCAGTAGAAAGTCGTCTCCACGCCGTACGGCGAGCGCACCTTACCCGCTTCCACATAGCCCTGGCTGGCGAAGAAGGACGAGCCCGTCGTCGTGCTATGCAGCTGCAAAGCCTTCACACCCCAGCCGCAAGCCTGTTCTTCCATGCGCGTCAGCAAGGCCTTGCCCGCGCCCTTGCCGCGCGCTTCCGGCAGCAGATAGCATAAAGCCAATTTTCCCGCGCCCGTGAGCAAGGCGACGCCGACCAGTTCGCCATCTTCCTCGGCGACCAGGGAGAAATTGGTGGGCGAACTGAACCAGTTCGCCACCATTTGCGGAGTTTTGTTGCCCAACCAGGCATCCAGAATGACGGCATCATTCTGATGGTCCGCCACGCAGCATTCCTCGATTGAACGGCGCAATACATTGCACGCTGCGAAAGCATCCGTCGAAGCAGCAATACGAATTTTAAGACTCATGTACGCTCACAAATTATTCCCGATAGCAATGAGAGCTTTCCGCTTTCTGTGCATGGGAACGACTATAGCACCAAGCAGAAAAGGCCGTAGCGTACGGTGATATTCTTGCAGTTCTAAGCATATTACGAATAATTCGTATCTTTTCCGGGCGGAATTCTACACCATTGTTGCCTTCCAATAAGAAAGCCTATAATGACCACTTCCACATCCCGTCGCTGGTTCGTTTCCACCCTGCTGGCAAGCGCCGCCCTGAGCCTGGGCCTGCCGCTGCAGGCGTCCGCTGCCGAAACCGTGCTGCTCAATGCGTCCTACGACGTGGCGCGCGAGCTGTTCAAGGATCTGAATCCCGTCTTTGTGGCCGAGTATAAGAAAAACACGGGCGAAACCATCAACATCAACCAGTCTCATGGCGGCTCGTCCAAGCAGGCGCGCTCAGTGGCGGACGGCATGGAAGCGGCCGTGGTGACCATGAACCAGGCCAATGACATCGACATGCTGGCCGACCGCGGCCTGGTCGCCGCCGACTGGAACAAGAAATTCCCCCATAACGCGGCGCCCTTCTACTCCACCATGATTTATTTGGTGCGCAAGGGCAATCCCAAGCAGATCCACAGCTGGGAAGACCTGACCAAGCCCGGCGTGAAAGTGATCATTCCCAACCCAAAAACGGCGGGCAATGGCCGCTACACATTCCTCGCAGCATGGGGTTCAGTGCTGAAGAAAGGCGGCACGGAAGCCCAGGCGCGCGACCTGGTCACGAAAATCTTCAAAAACGTGCCCGTGCTGGACGCCGGGGGACGCGGCGCCACCACCACCTTCACCCAGCGCGAGATCGGCGACGTGCTGGTGACGTTTGAAAATGAAGTGAACCTGGTGCGCGCCGAGTTCGGCAACAACTTCGAAGTGGTCTATCCAGCCGTTTCCGTCCTGGCAGAATCACCAGTGGCCGTGGTCGATAAGGTCGTGGACCGTCGCAACCTGCGCAAGCAGGCGACGGCCTACCTGAACTTCCTCTACTCCGAACCGGCACAGGACATTATCGCCAAGCACTATTTCCGTCCCCGTTCGGAAGCGGCGGCCAAGAAATATGCGGCCAATTTCAAGCCTATCACCCTGTTCACGGTGGAAGAATATTTTGGCGGCTGGAAACAAGCGCAGAAGAAATTCTTTGACGATGGCGCGGAATTCGACAAGATTTACCAGTCGAAATAATTGAGCTGTAGTCCACAATGAAGCCCCGGATGAGTCCGTCCGGGGCTTTTCTTTTGTCTGCATGAACGCAACAAGCGACCCATGCAAGTTACAAGCAATAGACGAGAAACCACTTTAATGATATTGTCTATCCTTAGGAAAATGTTGCCGTATACCTAGAGTTATTACGCGCAGCGTCCTGCCTGGACGCCCGACAATCCGTTTCCCCAAAGAATACCGAATATGCTCAAGAAAATTGCTGCCGTATTGCTGAGTTCGTTTACCGCCGCCGCTTTCGCGGTGCCGCTCGGCTCGCAATCTGTGCTGGTGGTCGAAAACGACACCGGCAAAGTACTGCTGGAAAAGAATTCCAACGTACAAGTTCCTATCGCCTCCCTGACCAAGCTGATGACAGCCATGGTCGTGCTTGATGCACATCAAGATATGGATGCGCCGATCAGCATCGAAAAAACCGATGTCGACATGCTCAAGCACAGCGCCTCGCGCGTGCCTGTCGGCGCGGAAATTTCCCGTGGTGACGTACTGCAACTGGCCCTGATGTCTTCCGACAACCGCGCCGCAGCCGCCCTCGCCCGCACCTACCCAGGCGGTCAGCCGGCTTTCCATGCCGCCGTCAACGCCAAGATCAAGACCCTGGGCCTGACTCAAACCGTGCTGGAAGAGCCAACCGGCTTGTCGCCGAACAACCGTTCGACCGCCGCCGACCTGGTAAAAATGGCAACCGCCGCCGCCACCTACCCTGATATCCGCCGCATCACCACCGACACCAAGGATGTGATCAGCATCAAGGGCCGCAAGGTTGAGTACCACAATACCAACCGGCTGGTCGGCGCCAAGGGCTGGGATGTCGGCATGTCCAAGACCGGGTACACGGAAGAAGCCGGCCGCTGCCTGATCATGCGCATCAAGGCCGCCGGCAAGAATGCGACGCTGGTGTTGCTCAACGCCCGCGCCAACTCGGTACGCCTGATGGACGCCTTCAATATCCGCCGCTATATCGCCGGTCCCGAGGGTGAGCCGAAAGTGATGACCGTCGCGGCTCACCACAAGAAACACAGCGGCTCGCGCCACCGCCGTTCGACCTGAGTTTCACTCGGCAGCCAATAAAAAAAACCGGACCTGGCCGTCCGGTTTTTTTGTGACTTTCAAAGCCATTTTTTAGTGTGTTTAAGCCAATATTTGGCTCAGATAGCCCCGAGATAGCCTCTCAAACCGCTGGCGCGCTGGGTGCGCAGGCCTATCGCGTCGAGCAACACCTGGACGTTGGGCGTGAGCAAAGTAAAGTGCGTCCGGGCACGAGTAATGCCGGTATAGATCAACTCCCGCGCCAGCATGCCGCCACCGTCGCGCGGCAATGCCAGCACCGTATGGCGGAACTCGGAACCTTGCGATTTATGCACGGTCATGGCGTAAGCCGTTTCTATATTGCGTAGCCGCGTGGCAAGTACGCTGCGCACAACATTGCCCTCGGAGAAATACACGCGCAGCGCGCCGGACCGTGCCGGATCGGGCAGGGTCAGGCCAATGTCGCCGTTGAACACGCCGGTGCCGTAATCATTGCGAGTGAGCATGACGGGGCGGCCGACATACCATTCGCCACCGCCGCGCGGAATCAGATCCGCCGAACGCAGCGTTTTCTCAATTGCATCATTCAGCCCGGAAACACCCCACTCTCCTTCGCGCACAGCGCACAGGATGCGGAAGGCTTCGAACGCTTTCAATACTTGCAAGACCCACTCGTTATGGTCGGCATCGCCAGGACCATCCTTAATCAGGCGCAAATACGGCGCATAACCGCCGCCCGTATCCTTGCGGCCGGACAAGGCCAGCTGCAGAACGTCTGCGGGTTGCGCTGGATCAATCCATGCTACCGGGCAGCCCGGCGGCTCGTCGGAAGTCGGTGGCGTATTGCTGCGGAGTACCTCGACAGCCGCCGACTCATTACCCGCGTTCACCGCCTGGGCCAGCGCGCCGATGGGTCCGCCAAAGCGCCGGCTTTCACGCAACATGACGGTTTGCTGGGAAATCGCCGCGCCCCGTCCTGCCGGTCCGGCGAAGTCAACGGGAATCGTTTCGCCCGTTGCGGCTTGCACGTAATCAATAGTTTCAGCCGTGTAGTTGCCTGCCTGGGCGTCATGGCACAGGTCGCCCAGCACGGCGCCAGCTTCCACTGAGGCAAGCTGATCCTTGTCGCCGAGCAAAATCAGCCTCGCGCCGGGCGGCAAAGCGGCCAGCAGCGAAGCCATCATTTCAAGGTGAATCATTGACGCCTCATCAACAATCAAGACGTCGATATCGAGCTGATTTCCTGCATGATGCTTGAAAGCACGGCTGTCCGGACGGGCGCCAAGCAGGCTGTGCAAGGTCCGCGCGGCGCCCATGCGGGCCGCCAGTTGGCGCAGCGGCAACTCGGTGCCAACCTGCTCATCGAGTTGATCCAGCGCCTGGTCGATCGACTGCTTGAGGCGGGCCGCCGCCTTGCCGGTCGGGGCCGCCAGCGCGATGCGCAAGCCGTCCTGTTTCTGGCCCGCCGTGGCGAAGAGCAAGGCCAGCAGACGGGCCACCGTATAGGTCTTGCCTGTGCCGGGACCGCCCGTGATGATACCCAGCTTGCCTCGCATGGCCACGGCGCAGGCAATTTTCTGCCAGTTGACGCCGCCACGGCCGTGGTGGAACAGCTTGTCCAGCCAGAGGCGGATTTGCGCGACATCAACAACTTCACTGGCCGCCTGCGCACGTGAGCGGATCGCCTGCGCAACCTGAGTTTCGTCACGCCAATAGCGACGCAGGTAAAGCCGTTCACCATCCAGCACCAGAGGCTGCTGGAAGTCCAGATCGCCCACGGGCCAGACCTGTTCTGCGGCCGCCAACAGCATGCGCCAGGCGCCTGCGTTCTTGGGCCAGGCGCCCATTCCCGTCTCCGCCGCGACGGCAATCGCCGATTCGCGCAATAAACGCCAGTCGTCCGGGTTCCAGCCCAGCAAGCCGGATGGATCGCCAGCCAACTCATCCAGCATCAAGCAGCTATGGCCGCGCCCCTCAAGTTCGGACAACAGCACGCAAGCGACAATCAATTGCGGCGAACTGCCGCCAATCGAAGCGATGAAACGCGCAAAAGCGCTGCTCAGGCGGCGCAACTGGCCGCGCTCGGCCAGGGCGTCGACCTCGGCAAACAGAGGAGAGAGCAGAATTTCGTTCATCATTGGTCATCCAGCAGCGATTCCAGCCCATCCAGCAGGATTGGATCGGGCGCCAGCAGGTAGCAGCCGCGCGTCTGCGGGTTGGCGATTCCTCGCAAAAATAGAAAGATTGCGCCGCCCAGATGCTGCTCCGGATCGTAAGCCTCGCCCATGCGGCTTTTCAACAAACGATGCAGCGCCAGCATGTACAGCGCGCCCTGGATGTCGTAGCGATGTTCGGCCATGCCGGCCGCCAGCGCGGCCTTGTGATAGGCCCCATCGCCGCCGCCCAGCGCATTCGACTTATAATCGAGCACCCAGTAACGGCCTTCGTGCTCGAAGATCAGGTCGGTGAAGCCTTTCAGCATGCCATGCAGTTGCCGCTCCGGCAGCGCTGGACGGCCCACGCCTTCCAGCAGATGGGCGATGCACAACTGGTCTAGCGCGCCCGTACTCAGGCGCTCGCTGGGGAACCAGAATTCCATCTCGGGCAGTACGGTTTGCAGGCTGGCCAGCGGCACGCCCAGCGGCGGCAGCTCCGTGCTGACGATCAGGCGTAGCCAAGCCAAGGCGTCGTCGTAGCGGTTGCTCCACCCCGCCCGTTCCACGCGGCGCGCCAGGCTGGCTTCAAAATATTCGCGTTCGACGATATCGAAGCCTTCCTGCCCCATCCACTCCAGCTGCTCGTGCAGGAAATTGCCCGGCACCGAGCCACGCGGGAAGCGGTGCCAGGGCGTGTCTTCCACCCGTGCAGGGCCTGCGGTCGCGGTGTCTTCAGCCTCCAGCAGCTTTTCCTGCAAGGCGTCGCGCGGCACGGGAGCGGCGCCGATGATGGCCGCGCCGCCCGCCGGTCCCGTCCGCCGCGCAAGGGAGCTGAAACTGCCGACCGACCAATCGCGCTCGAATTCCGCGCCATAGACTTCGGCATCGCGCAGCGCCGCGCGTTCTTCCACGCGCTCCAGCAGCGTGACGGGACCATCGGCGGCAGGCAGCACCGCCAGCGCGATATCCGCGCTGGCGGTGCAGGCGTGCTGCCAGCGCTCCATCATCAGCTCCGTCGGCAGCGGCACGCCACCCGTCAGCAGATAGCCAAGCGCCGATTCGTGCAGCGTATTCTCGCCCGCCTTGCGCGATCCCAGCGCGGCCACGCCCAGCCACAGATAATGGCGGGAGCGCGTCAACGCCACATAGAGCAGGCGCAGATCTTCCTGGATGCGTATGCGCTCCGCCGCTTCCAGCGCCTCATCCGACAGCGACATGTCGATGCGCCGCGTGCCGTCCTCCTCGCTATACTCGATAAAGCTGCGGTTGCGCCGGTCCACCTTGCGCGCCGTGACGGCAAACGGCAGATACACGAGCGGATATTCCAGGCCCTTGGATTTGTGGACCGTGACCACCTTCACCAGCTCCGCATCCGACTCCAGGCGCAGCACGCGCTCATCGCCGCCGCCCCCATCGCCTTCGATCTGCTCCGCCAGCCAGCGGATCAGCGCCTGCTCCCCATCCAGCTGGCGGCTGGCCGATTGCAGCAGCTCCGCCAGATGCAGCAGATTGGTCAGGCGCCGCTCGCCGCCCACCTGCTGCAACAGCGACGCAGGCAGTCCCAGTTCGTGGATAAAACGGCGCAACATGGCCAGCACGCCCTGGCGCTGCCACACGATATGCAACGCCTTCAATTGCTCGACACGCGCCTCCCACGCCAGTTCGTCGGCCGAGAGCTGCGCCAGTTCAGCCAGCGGCAGTCCCGCAGTGCGCGTGGCGAAGGCCGCCCGCGCCAGCGCGCCATCCAGCGGATTGGCGACGGCCGACAGCCAGCGCAGCACATCTGCCGCTTCTTCGCTTTCCGTCACCGCGTCCTTGTCAGACAAATAAACGCTGGCGATTTTGCGCCGCTGCAGCGCGCGGCGAATGGCGGAAGCTTCCTTGCGGTCGCGCACCAGCACCGCGATATCGGCGGGCTGCAAGCGCTCGAAGCCCTTGTCGCCGCCTGCGAAGCCGGTATTCGCGGCATTCAGCTTGGCCGCGATGTCTTCGGCGCAGTGCCAGGCGAAATACTCGCGGTAGGCGTCCGCATTCATGTCCGGCACGCCGCTGCAGGCGATGGTCATGGCGCAGATATCGCCCTCCGCGCCGGCCAGACGCTCCTTGCGCCCCTTGGCGCCCACGGCATCGAAGGGCAGCGGATTCTCGCGCGTGACGATGTCGCGAAAGCGGAAGGCGCCGCGCGGGAAGCCATCCTTGCCCGTGCCGCCTTCCGCATACAGGAACAGCTGGTTCACGGCGCGCACTACGGCTTCCGTCGAGCGGTAGTTGGTGCCCAGCTGGTAGTGGCGGCCTTCCGTCGCCTTGCGCGCGGACAGATAGCTATGGATGTCTGCGCCGCGGAAGCCGTAGATCGACTGTTTGGGATCGCCGATCAGGAACAGGCCATAGGCCGGATCGTTGTCCACCACGCGATAGAGCTGGTTGAAGATCTGGTACTGATTGGGCGCCGTATCCTGGAATTCATCGACCAGGGCAATCGGATACTGGTCGGTGATCCGCTTGCGCAGGGCTTCGGCATTTTCGCCTTGCAGGGCCGCGTTCAGGCGGTCCAGCATGTCGGCGAAGCCGAACTGGCGGCTGCGCTTTTTCAGTTCGCTCATGCGGCGGGCGATGGCGGCGGCGGCGTGGCGGTACAGCGCGTGATCCAGCGGTTCGATGGCGTCCAGCGCGGGCTTGAGCAGCGCAAAGGCGTCGAAATCGTCCGGAATCGCGGCGCTGAAGTCCTTGCTGAAGGCGTCCTCGATGCCGGTGGGCGTCAGACGCTTCCAGGCGGAGTCGCTCAGCTTCGGCAGGACGGCGCGCGGGTCCTGCGCCCAGACGCGCAGGCATTCAAACCACTCCACCAGCGAGGCGGCGCGCATCTTGTTCCCGTTGAAGCACTTGGGCGAAGCTTCGCGATGCTGGACGATCCACTGCTCCATGCGCGTAGCGCGCTCGAACCAGCCAGCTTTGATCGCCGCGAGTTCGGCCTGCTGCGCGCGCTGGATGCGTTCGATCAGCGCCGCCAGCGACTCTGGACGCACACCGTGCGCGCCGGCGACGGCTTGCGCTGCGGCTGCATCCAAAGCGGCGCTGGCCGCAGTGCCGTCAGCTCCGAGCAGCTCCACACATCCGACCATTGCCTGCACCGTTTGCCGCAGCGCGCCGACGTTGGGCCAGCAGCCCAGCAGCGCGTCCAGTGCGGGCGCAGGCAGCGGATAGACCTGCTGGCGCCAGTAATCGTGCACCGCATCCTCGAACAGCGCCTGCTCGTCGCTCACAAGCTCTTCATCAAACAGGTTGCCGCTGTCGAAGGCATGCTCGCGCAGCATGCGCTGGCACCAGGCGTCGATGGTGAAGATGGCCGCTTCGTCCATCGTCTCCGCCGCCAGCATCAGGCGATGGGCCGCCTTCTGTTGCTCGCTGAAGTCAGGATAAGACTCCAGCAAGGCATCCAGATATTCATCGCGTTTGGCATCAAGGCCCAGCGAGGAATAGGCGCGGAAGTAGGCCGCCGCCTCCACCAGCCGCTCACGCACGCGGTTGGACAGCTCGCGCGTTGCGGCGCGGGTGAAGGTCATCACCAGGATATCGGCCGGCAGCAGCGGACGGCGATAGCCATTTTCTCCCCCATGCCCCAGCACCAGCCGCACATACAGCGCGGCGATGGTCCACGTCTTGCCCGTACCGGCGCTGGCCTCGATCAGGCGCGTGCCGTGCAGGGGAAAGGTCAGCGGTTGCAGCAGTTTGTCCTGATCTATCGTCATGCCTCTTCCCCGCCGCCGATGGCGTCAATAGTGACGTGTTGTTCCAGCCATTCGGCCAGCGGTTCATATAGCGCGCGCGAATACGGTTCCCATTCCGCCTGCGCCGACAAGGCGGCAAAGTCGGGCCACATGCGCGCCAGGCAGAGGTCATCGCTCTCGCCGCTGATATCGAAGCCGCCGTCGTAGACACTGCGTGGATCACCCTCTTGCACCAGCGCCAGCGCCGTCTTGCAGGCCACGGGCAGCGGACGGTCCATCCCATCGCGCCAGATGCGCACCACTTCCGCCAGCTGCGCCAGCGCCGCATCGCGCGCCAGCGGCGCCATGGTGACGATCGCATCGCGCGCCACCAGATAGCCGGTGACGGGCATGCCCGCAGCCGCCACGGCCAGCTGCCGCAGCCACATGGCGATCATCTTGTCGCCGCGCGCCGTGCCGCTCTTGTTCGTCACCTTGGACGAAATATGGGCCAGCCATACCGTGTTGCTGCCGTCGCTGCGCAGCTGGTCGATCCAGTCTTCCAGCGCCACGCCGGCAAAGTCCACGCTCAGCGCCAGCTTGGGCGCCGCTTGGCGATACTGGCCGCGCAAGGACAGCCATGCCGAGCGCACCGGCACCAGCGCATCGACCAGCTGATGCTGCCACTGCTGGCCGATCAGGCCAATCGGCAGCACGCCTTCGCGCGCCAGCCGTTCCGCACGCTCCGCCAACCGTGGGCGCACTTCGTCCAGCTCTTCCGGTTCGGCGCCGTCGTCCAACATGGTGTTTTCCAGCAGATAGCGCTCCAACGCATTGAGCGAGAACGGTTCCTCGTCTTCGCCCACCAGGGCGGTTTCGCCGAAGATCACGCCCAGGCGCTCGCGGAAGAAGTAGCGCACCGGCTGGCGCATGAAGTTTTCCAGCGCCGCCAGACGCAGCGCGGGCTTGTCGCTCATGTCGTAGGGCGGCAGCTCGGCCAGCGCCTGTTCCGTCTCGTCCGCGCCGTGCGCCGCGCGCCATTCGCGGGCATAGGTCAGCAGGCCGCCATCCTCGAAATAGCGGCGACTGAAAGGTTGCAGCGCGTGCTCCGTGGTGCGCGCATGCAGGCCGTCCGCCGCCATGCCCCAGCCCTTGAGCAGATAGTCGCGCAGCTGCGACACCAGCACCGACGGCGGCTGCTCGCTGTTGTCGCGCACATTGCGGCCGACCCAGCTGATATAGAGCTTTTCTCGCGCAGCCAGCACGGCCTCCAGCATCAGATAGCGGTCGTCGTCGCGGCGCGAGCGGTCGCCGGGACGGGCCATGCCCGGCTGCGCCAGCAGATCGAAATCGGCCTTGGGCGCTCGGCGCGGGAAATCGCCGTCGTTCATGCCCAGCAGGCAGACCACGCGGAAAGGCACGGCGCGCATGGGCATCAGCGTGCAGAAAGTGACGCCGCCCGAGACAAACTGGTGGTTCAGCGTCGGCTCGTCCAGCGCGCCCAGCCAGGCTTCGCGCAGCACGGCCAGCGGCACGGCTTCGTCGAACTGGGCGCCTTCGCAAATGTCGAGCCACTTGGTCAGCGCGTCGTTCAGCTGCGCCACGGTGAGGCGGTCGCCCTCGTCGTTCGGCTTGAAGAAGGCCGCCAGCAGCGCGCGCGCCTGCACGCCCCACTCCGCCGGCGAACGCGATTGTGCCAGCACGGCGCGCCAGTGCAGCAGCGATTCCACCAGCTGCGCCAGCGATCCCGCCAGTGCCGCATCGAGGCCGCCCACTTCCGCATAAGGCTCGATGCCGGCGAAGCTTTCGCCGTTGCCGCTGGCGTAACCGAGCAGCATGCGGCGCACGCCGAAGATCCAGGCATTCTGTTCGCCCGCCGGCCCCAACCCCAGGCCGCTGCGGTGCGCCTGGTCGAGGCCCCAGCGCACGCCCGCGCCTTCGATCCACAGGCCCAGCGTGGGCAGGTCTTCTTCGCCCAAGCCAAAGCGCGCGGCCAGCGCGGGCACGTCCAGCAGGTCGCGCACTTCGCTCTGGCGGCAGCGCTGCTGGGGCAGGCGTAGCAGCCATTCAAGCGCCACCAGCAGCGGATTGACGCTGCGGTCCTTGACGTCCGCAATCTCGAACGGGATGTAGCGCGCGTCGCCCCGCTTGTGCTGGGCGAAGACGGCATGGATGGCGGCCGAGAAGGTGTCGATGTCAGGCACCATCACCACCACGTCGCGCGGACGCAACGGGCTTTCTTCCCGCGCATCGCCAGCGAACATGGCCAGCAGTTGGTCGTGCAGCACTTCCACTTCGCGTTGCACGCTGTGGGTGATGTGGAATTCGATCGAACGGTCATCGTCCGCAGGCGGAACGCCGGGATGCTCGGACAGCGGCAGCAAGTCGCGCACGGCGGCCTGCACCTGGCCCAGCAGGGTTTCGCCGGCATCGTCGCTGAACAGGTCGACGCGCATCGAGGCGGCATCGTCATCGCCGGCAGCGGCGGCCGCCGCATTGGCTTCGTCGAATTCGTCCAGCATGCGAATGAAATCGCGGCCCTGCCGTCCCCAGCTCGCCAGCAGCGGGTGGCTGTGGGCGTGCAGTTTTTCCAGCGGGATCTGGCTCAGGTCCTGGCCGTTGCGCAGTTGCTGGCGGCGATGCGCGGAACGCAGCAGATCGCGCCCGTCGATGATGTCGCCCCAATAGAACTGGCAGGGATTCGGCACCGCCATCAGCACCTGCGTATGACGGGCCAGCGAAGCCAGCGCCTGCAGGCTCTGATACGGCAAGGCGGAGACGCCGAACAGCACGATACGGCGCGGCAGGCGGCCCAGCGGTGCATCGCCGCGCTGGATCGCTTCCACGAATTCGGTATGGACGGAGGCGCGGCCCAGGTCGCGGTAGGCGGTGGGGACGTCTTCCGTCACGGCGCGCCACAACTGGCCCTGCCACAGCTGGTCGGCCGGCAGCGGCAAGGCTTCGCCGCGCGCATTGCGCAGCTGATCGCGCCCGGCGGCCCAGTCGGACAGCCAGTCGGCGCGGTACACCTGGTATTGGTCGAACAGGTCGGCCAGACGCTCGGCCAATTGCAGGCGGCGCTCAGCCTCGCCGTCGGCCAGGAAATGGCGCAGCGGCGCGAACACGGATTGGTCCAGCAGGGTTGGCAGCAATCGCATCAGGCGCCAGGTCAGCGGGCCCTTGTCGAAAGCGGAGCGCTGCGGCACCCGTTCGCGACCCAGCATGCCGCGGTAAGTCTCCCAAAGGAAGCGGGCCGGCAGCGCGACGCGGGTGGCGGCGCATACGCCCAGTTCTTCCGCCAGCGCGATCTTCAGCCATTCGGCCACGCCGTTGGACTGCACGAGGATGATCTCCGACTCCAGCGCGCCCAATGGATGGCTGCGCAGCCATTGGAATACGGCGGCGCGCAGCTGCTCCATCTGATTGCCGTGCAGGATCAGCAGGCCGGGGGTGACGCTGGATTGCATGAGTCTCCGTTCAGGAATGCGGTGGGGGCATTATCGCCGCTGACGCGCCAAAGCGCCAGCCTGCTACGCGCTGCCGCCGTGCCTCAGCCGGGCGCGTAGGCGGACAGCTCCTGCGCAATCAGCTCGCCCAGCGGGACCAGCATGGCGTGCATCTGGGCGACGAGCTGGCGCGCGCGCACGATGTCGGGCTCGTGGCGCTGCTGCTCCAGCGCATAGCACAGGTTCCCGAAGCGCATGGCGCCGACGGCGCGCGCGGACGACTTGATGCGGTGCCCCAGTTCCGACAACTGCTTCAAATCGCCCTGCGCCAGCGCGGCGTCGACTTCGGCCATGCCGTCCCGCGCCGTTTCCAGGAAAAGCGCCGTGTACTTGCGCATCTTATCCGGCTTGCTGCTGAAGGTCATCGCCAGCGCGGCGACATCGAACATTTCCGCCTCGTCCGGGTTGGCCGTGGCGGGCGCCGGCGCTGTAAACGACGCAGCCAGCTGCGCCGCTTGCGGCATCGGCGCTGGCGCCCGCGACCCGGCGCACGGTGCAAGCTGCTGCACGGCCGACGGCGGCAGCTCGCCCGCAGTCAGCAACGGGACCGCCGCTGCCGCCGCCATGCCCGCCAGGATGTCGGCGGCGTCCGGCGCGGGCATCGAACCCTGCGCCGCCGCCAGCATCTCCGCGCTGCGCTTCTCCCGCGCGCGCTGGTGCATCCACCGCGCCAGCACATTGAACAGCTGCTTGGGTGCGATTGGCTTGGTCACGAATTCGTCCATGCCCGCGTCCAGGCAGCGCTGATGGTCCTCGCGTCCCGCATTGGCCGTCATGGCAATGATCAAGGTGCCGGACAGCCTCGGACTGGCGCGGATCTGCCGCGTCGCCTCATAGCCATCCATGACCGGCATCTGCACGTCCATCAGCACGCAGTCGAAGTGCTCGTTCTGCAGCAGATCCAGCGCCTCCTGCCCGTTATTGGCGACGCATACCGTGGCCCCGGCATCCTCCAGCAGCTCCTGTCCGACCTGCTGGCTGAAGACGTTATCCTCCACCAGCAGAATCGACGCGCCACGGATATTGTCCAGCACCTCTGGCTGCACATTATGGTCCGGCGCCAGCGCCTGCTCACCCTTGGCCAGACGCGCAGTAAACCAGAACGTACTCCCCTCGCCCAACCGGCTCTCCACGCCCACCGTCCCGCCCATCAGCTCCGCCAATTGCTTGCTGATCACCAGTCCCAGTCCCGTGCCGCCATATTTGCGCGTGGTCGACGTGTCGGCCTGATGGAAGGACTGGAACAGCTGCTGCATCTGCTCCGCCGTCATGCCTATGCCCCGGTCTTCCACGTCGAAGCGCACCACCACCGTGTTATCCCGCTCCTCCAGCGGACGCACACGAATCTGCACTTTGCCGTTTTCCGAGAACTTGATAGCGTTGTTGGTGAAGTTAAGCAGCACCTGCTCCAGCCTTAGCGGATCGCCGCGCAGCTGCTGCGGCACGCCGGGCCATGTTTCATAAGCCAGCTCCAGTCCCTTGGCCGCCGCGCTGTCGCCCAGCTGGTTGGAGATATTGGTCAACAACGTGGTCAGCTCGAAATCCAGCACTTCCAGGTCCATACGCCCCGCCTCGATCTTGGAAAAGTCCAGCACATCGTTGATGATCCCCAGCAGATGCTGGGCCGAATGGTGGATCTTGTTCAGGTAATCGCGCTGCCTTGGATGCGTGACCGACTTCAAAGCCAGGTGCGCCATGCCGATAATGCTGTTCATCGGCGTGCGAATCTCGTGGCTCATATTGGACAGGAAGTCGCTCTTGGCTTGGTTGGCGGCGTCGGCTTCCTCCTTCAACGCATGCAGCTGGGTGACGTCGGTGGACAGGCCGATCACCGCCGCCACCGCGTTGTCGATCTCCACCGGAACCTTCACCGTCCACAGCGTGCGCACCTCGCCGTCCGAGCCGATGTACTGCTCCTCCCCGCTGCGCTGCCGGTTGTCGGCGAACACGGCGCGCTCGCGCTCCCAGGCCGCGTCGGCCGCGTTGGCCGGCATCAGATCGCGGTCACGCTTGCCGATGATGTCCTCCACCGGGCGGCCCATCGCCACCGCCGTCTTGGCGTTGGCGTAGATGTAGCGCCGCTCCTGGTCCTTCATGTAGACGCGCGCATCGACATTGTTCAGCACCGTGTCGAGCAGCACGCGCTGGCCGATCTCGCGCCGGCGCGACACATACAGCACGAAGATATAGCTGTACATCATTGCCGTCCCCGACACCCCGATGGCGAACGCGATCCACGGCAGGTAGAGCTCCAGGCCGGACAGCATATCCGTCTTACGCACCTGGAAGTAAGCCTTCCACAAGCTGCCGTTGAAGTCGATCGGCAGCACCGACTCCAGGTACTCGCCCCGTCCATTGTCCGGCCTCGGGCTGGCGCTCAGGGTGCCGTTATCGTTGAACAGCAGCCGGTCCGATTTTTCGATCTCCAGCTTGCGGTGGTCGCGGTCATGGCTGCCGTCGGCGTACAGGATCAGATGCATGCGGTGCTCCGCCATCTCGTCGACGGCGCCCTGCACCAGGCGCTGCACGCTGAAGCCTATGCCCACCGTGCCGATATAGGCGGCGCGGCGGCTGGCCGCATCCGTCGTGGGCGCGCCGCGCCGGTACACGGGCAGGCGCATACCCAGGCCCACGTGGGGCGTCGGCTTGTCGCGCACAATGGGCTGGCCGGAGGCGCCGACCTGGCCGCTGTCGCGCGACTGCTCCAGCGCCCTGGCCACGGTGGGATTGGCGCCGATATCGACGCCCAGCTTGTCCGCCAGGACGGGCATGGGCTCCAGATAGGTCAGCACCGTGTACTGCTCGCGGCGGCCGTCCGGCTTGATGTCGAAACGCGGATAGCCGTCGGCGGACAGGCTGCGGTCGGCGCGCACGGCGGCCACGAAGGCGTCACGCTGGCTGTCCGGCACCAGCGGCGCATAGGTCAGCGCCTCAATGGCGGGAAAGTACTGCGGAATGTCCAGGCCCTGCACATACTGGTGAAACTGCAGGCGGCTCATATTGTCCGTGGTCTGGAACAGGGCCACCAGCCCGCGCACCAGGTCCGAATACGACTTGATGCGGGCCGAAATGCTGTACTGCGTGCTGCGCGTGACGTTCTCGAAGCGCTGCTGCGCATCGTCGTCCACCATGGTCCCGGCGACGGCGTACAGCGCCATCCCCACGGCCAGCGCCAGCAAGACGCCGACACCGCCGATCAGCACGCGCGCGTTCACAACCGTTTTACTCCAGTGAGCAACTTGGCGCATCAGGGCATCACTTTATATCAATTTGCTAGCGAATATGGCGGAAAAATCAACTCTTGCAGCATACTAAAAGTCGCGCAAAGACGAAACTGCCACGCACCGAACCATCCCACCCATTCAATCGTGCGCCACGGAAACTTCAATCCCGCTACCCTAACTATCGCTAAAAAAGGTGGCGCAAATATTATTAAATTACTAAATTAGAAAAATTACTCCATGGCGTAAGTCGCAAGCTATTGACTCGCCTGCGCACAAGAGTATCTTTTTCCCCACCCACTCAAAAACGATAACTCCTGCCGTGCAGACCGCCAAAGTTCTAGTCGTCAACGACGATCCGGCCAGTTTATTTGCCCTGGAAAGCCTGTTGATCGACTCCGCCCAGCATTTCCAGTACGAGCTGATCACCGCCGGCTCGGGCCAGGAAGCGTTGCGCCAGGTGCTGCGCCACGAATTTGCCGTGATCCTGCTCGACGTCAGCATGCCCGGCATGGACGGCTTCGAAACGGCCGAAGCCATCCACTCCCATCCCCGTTCGGCGGCGGTGCCCATCATCTTCATCACCGCCCACTACGCGGACGAGATCAACCGCCTCAAGGCTTACCAGAAAGGCGCCGCCGATTACCTGTTCACGCCCGTCATTCCGCAGATTTTGCAGGCCAAGGTGGGCGTCTTCGTGGAGATGAAAAAGAAGAATATCCAGCTGCGGGTGAAGACGGAGGAGCTGGCGCGCCTCAACCAGAACCTGCGCGTGCAGCGGGTGCAGGACCTGGAACGCATCAACCACGACCTGCAGCAGGAAATCGCCGAACGCAAACTGGCGGAGCAGCGGGCGCACGAACTGTCCACGCACGACGCGCTCACCAACCTGGTCAACCGCCGCTCACTGATCCAGCAGCTGGAGCATGCCGTGGCCACGGCGGACCGCAGTGGCAGCGAGTTCGGCCTGCTGTTTCTTGACCTGGACAAGTTCAAGCAAGTCAACGACAGCTACGGCCACGAGGCGGGAGACGAGCTGCTGCGCCAAGTGGCGTCCCGCCTCAGCGGCTCCGTGCGCGTGGCCGACGTGGTGGCGCGCCTGGGCGGCGACGAATTCGTCGTCCTCATCGAGGGCAAGGAGGCGGCCGCCAACGCCTCCCAGGTGGCGGCCAAGATCGAGCAGGCCTGCGCCCAGCCCTTCGACATCGGCTGCCACCGCGTGCACAGCGGCGCCAGCATCGGCATCGCCATCTATCCGCATGACGGCGCCGATGCGCAGACGCTGATGCGCAACGCCGACCTGGCCATGTACCACGCCAAGCAGGATCCGTCCACGCGGGTGAAATTCTTTCACGAAGAGCTCAATCTGCGTGAACAGGAGCGCGCGCAATGGGCGCAGGAGCTGCGCCAGGCCTTGGCCGGCAACCAGCTGGAGCTGCGCTACCAGCCGCAGGTCGAGCTGCGTTCCGGCCGCGTGTGCGGGGCGGAAGCGCTGCTGCACTGGCGCCACCCGCGCCATGGCCTGATCGAATCCGCCCGCTTCCTGCCCAGCGTGCAGGACCGCCTGCTGCGCGAACGCATCGACGCCTGGGTCATCGCCGCCGTCTGCGCCCAGGCGGCGGCCTGGCGGGCGGCGCCCTGCGGCACGGGAGAAGGCTTCACCGTCTGGCTCAACCTGGCCGCGCCGCGCCTGCACGGCGAACTGCTGGCGCAACTGCTGCCCGCCCTGCGCCAGCACCATCTGCCGCCCGCCAGCGTCGGGCTGGAGCTGAATGAAACCCTGCTGTTCGGCGCCAGCGAGACCATCGCGCCCCTGCTGCAGCAACTGCAGGCGGCGGGCGTGCGGGCGGCGCTGGACGATTTCGGCAGCGCCCGTTCTTCGCTGGCGGCCTGCAAGCGGCTGCAACTCAACACACTCAAGATTGACCGCGGCTTCGTCCACGGCATCGGCAACGACGAAGGCGGCACCGACATCGTGGCCGCCGTGGTCCACCTGGCGCGCGCCCTCTCCATGCAGGTAGTGGCGCTGGGCGTGGACAACGCACAACAGCTGGAGGCGCTGCAGTCGCTGGGCTGCGACGCCGCCCAGGGCGGCCTGTACGCGCCACCGCTTCCGGCCGCCGGCCTGCTCGATTTTGTCCAGCACGGACTCCATGCACAAGGTTCTCCGCAACATCTCCCGCAGCACCAACCCATCACCACCTCCTAGGCAATGAGGAAACGTCGATGAACAATATGACCGAAATGTCTGAACAGCTGGACATCAAACTCCTGCTTTCCACCCTGATGGCGCTGAAAAAAGGCGACTTCACGGCACGCATGCCGTCCGATTGGACCGGCATGTCAGGCAAGATTGCCGACACCCTGAACGACATCATCGAGACCAAGGAAAAAATGGTGCATGCGGTGACCGATGTGAGCCGCGTGGTGGGCCGCGAAGGCCGACTGACGCAGCGCGCCCACGTGCCCAATGTGGTGGGCGGCTGGGCCACCATCATCAGCTCTGTCAATACCCTGATCGACGACCTGGTGCGGCCGACGACAGAAATGGCGCGTGTCATCGGCGCCGTGGCGAAAGGCGACCTGTCGCAGACCATGGCGCTGGAAGTGGACGGCCACCCGCTGAAAGGCCAGTATCTGCGCGCGGCGACCACCGCGAATACGATGGTGGAGCAGCTATCCTCCTTCTCGTCCGAGGTGACGCGCGTGGCGCGCGAAGTGGGTACGGAGGGCAAGCTGGGCGGCCAGGCGCAGGTGAAAGGCGTGGCCGGCACATGGAAGGACTTGACCGACTCGGTGAACTCGATGGCGGGCAATCTGACCTCGCAGGTGCGTAACATCGCGGAAGTGACTACCGCCGTGGCGAACGGCGACTTGTCGAAGAAGATCACGGTGGACGTGCGCGGCGAGATCCTGCAGCTGAAGGACACCATCAACGTGATGGTGGACCAACTGCGTTCCTTCGCTTCGGAAGTGACGCGCGTGGCGCGCGAAGTGGGTACGGAGGGCAAGCTGGGTGGCCAGGCCTATGTGCCCGGCGTGGGCGGCACCTGGAAGGACTTGACCGATAACGTGAACTTCATGGCCTCCAACCTGACGGGCCAGGTGCGTAATATCGCGGCGGTGACGACGGCAGTGGCGAACGGCGACTTGTCGAAGAAAATCACGGTGGACGTGAAAGGCGAGATTCTCGAACTGAAAAACACCATCAACGTGATGGTGGACCAGCTGTCCTCCTTCGCATCCGAAGTGACCCGCGTGGCGCGCGAAGTGGGTACGGAGGGTAAGCTGGGCGGCCAGGCGCAGGTGAAAGGCGTGGCCGGCACATGGAAAGACTTGACCGACTCGGTGAACTCGATGGCGGGTAACCTGACAGGCCAGGTACGCAATATCGCGGACGTGACCACGGCCGTGGCGAACGGCGACTTGTCGAAGAAGATCACGGTGGACGTGAAAGGCGAGATTCTCGAATTGAAAAACACCATCAACGTGATGGTGGACCAGCTGAACTCCTTCGCTTCGGAAGTGACGCGCGTGGCGCGCGAAGTGGGTACGGAAGGCAAGCTGGGCGGCCAGGCAAACGTGTCCGGCGTGGCCGGCACGTGGAAGGACTTGACCGACAACGTGAACTTCATGGCCTCCAACCTGACGGGCCAGGTACGTAACATCGCGGACGTGACCACCGCCGTGGCAAACGGCGACCTGTCGAAGAAGATCACGGTGGACGTGAAAGGCGAGATTCTCGAACTGAAAAACACCATCAACGTGATGGTGGACCAGCTGTCATCGTTCGCATCCGAGGTGACCCGCGTGGCGCGCGAGGTGGGTACGGAAGGTAAGCTGGGCGGCCAAGCTTACGTGCCCGGCGTGGGCGGCACATGGAAGGACTTGACCGACAACGTGAACTTCATGGCCTCCAACCTCACGGGCCAGGTGCGTAACATCGCGGCCGTGACCACCGCCGTGGCGCGCGGCGACTTGTCGAAGAAGATCACGGTGGACGTGAAAGGCGAGATTCTGGAGCTGAAAGACACCATCAACGTGATGGTGGACCAGCTGTCATCCTTCGCATCCGAGGTGACCCGCGTGGCGCGCGAAGTGGGTACGGAAGGTAAGCTGGGCGGCCAGGCAAACGTTTCCGGCGTGGCCGGCACATGGAAGGATTTGACGGAAAACGTGAACCAGCTGGCGGCGAATCTGACCAACCAGGTGCGCGCGATTGCGGAGGTGGCGACCGCCGTGACGCGCGGCGACTTGTCCCGTTCCATCCAGGTGGAGGCGCGCGGCGAGGTGTCCTACCTGAAGGACAACATCAACGAGATGATCCGCAATCTGAAGGACACGACGCTGAAAAACGCGCAGCAGGACTGGCTGAAAACCAACCTGGCGCGCTTCACCCGCCTGCTGCAGGGCCAGCGCGACCTGCAGGCCGTGACCAAGCTGATTCTGTCCGAGCTGGCGCCGCTGGTGTCAGCCCACCACGGCGTGTTCTACCGCATGGACGGCGACACCGACGCCCGCCTGCGCATGATCGCCAGCTACGGCTACCGTTCCAGCCGCAAGCTGCCGACTTCCTTCCTGCCCGGTGAAGGCCTGGTCGGGCAATGCGCGCTGGAGAAGGTGCGCATCTGGCTGACCGACGTGCCGCGCGATTACATCGTCGTCTCCTCCGGCCTGGGTGCGGCGCCGCCAACCAATATCGTCGTGCTGCCTATCCTGTTCGAGCAGCAGGTGAAGGCGGTGATCGAGATCGCCTCGCTGGACCGCTTCACGGAAACCCACCTGTCCTTCCTCGACCAGCTGATGGAATCGATCGGCGTGGTGCTGAACACTATCGAAGCGAACAGCCGTACCGAATCGCTGCTGACCCAGTCCCAGTCGCTGGCACAGGAACTGCAGCAGACCAACCAGGAGCTGGCGGAAAAAGCCCGCCTGCTGTCCGAGCAGAACATCGAGGTGGAGCGCAAGAACCGCGAGGTGGAGCAGGCAAAACTGGCGCTGGAAGAAAAAGCTACCCAGCTGGCCCTGTCCTCCAAGTACAAGTCCGAATTCCTGGCCAATATGTCGCACGAGCTGCGCACGCCTTTGAACTCGCTGCTGATTTTGGCGCAGCAGTTGGGCGACAACCCGGAAGGCAACCTGTCTGGAAAACAGGTGGAATTCGCCAAGACCATCCACGGCTCCGGCTCCGACCTGCTAACGCTGATTAACGACATTCTGGACCTGTCGAAGATCGAATCCGGCACCGTCACGCTGGACGTGTCGGAATACCGCTTCTCCAACCTGCGCAACTACGTCGACCGCACCTTCCGCCACATGGCCGAGGCCAAGCACCTGGCCTTCAACGTCGACCTGGCCGACAATCTGCCGACGGCCACCATGACAGACACCACGCGCCTGCAGCAGGTGCTGAAAAACCTGCTGTCGAACGCCTTCAAGTTCACCAATCACGGCCAGGTGTCCTTGTCGATCTCCCTGGTCAGCAGCGGCTTCTCCAGCGACCACCCCAACCTGCTGCACGCGGACGCCGTACTGGCTTTTGCCGTCAGCGACACGGGCGTGGGTATCGCGGCCGACAAGCTGCAGCTGATCTTCGAAGCCTTCCAGCAGGCCGACGGCTCCACCGCCCGCAAATACGGCGGCACGGGCCTGGGCCTGTCGATCTCGCGCGAGCTGGCGCGCCTGCTGGGCGGCGAGATCCGCGTCGAATCGGTGGTGGGCAGCGGCTCCACCTTCACCCTGTTCCTGCCGTATAACCGGGCCGGCTTCATCAACTACGACATGAGCCGCCAGCCGCAGGTGCGCATGCCGGCCGTGCAGCCGCCGCAGGTGGTGTACTCGGCGCCGCATAACTCCGGCCTGTCGGCGCACGACGATGCCGGCGGCACCGATCTGGGTGCGGACCTGGACGGCTACGCCGCCAGCACCGACGACCGCGCGCTGATCGCGGCCGGCGACCCGTCGGTGCTGATCATCGAGGACGACGAGCGCTTCGCCAAGATCGTGCTCGACTTCGCGCGCGAAAAGAACTTCAAGGGCATTGTCACCTACCAGGGCGATTCGGCCTTGAGTCTGGCGCGCGACTATCTGCCGTCGGCCATCCTGCTCGACATCGACCTGCCCGACATCGACGGCTTCACGGTGCTGGACCGCCTCAAGCGCGACCCCAGCACGCGCCACATTCCCGTGCACGTGATGTCCAGCCTGCGCGAGCGGGAAAAGGCGCTACGCCAGGGCGCCATCTCCTATATGAACAAGCCAATCAGCAAGGACGCGCTACAGGAGGAATTCACCCGTATCCAGAAATTCCTATTAGGCGGAAAACGCAGCCTGCTAGTGGTGGACGATGAACAGACGCAGCGCGACGCCATCGTAGCCCTGATCGGCGACGCCGACCTGCGCATCGTGGCGGTGGAGACGGGCCAGGCGGCGCTGGACGCGCTGCGCGAGTCGCACTTCGACTGCATGGTGCTGGACCTGACCCTGCCCGACATCAGCGGCTTCGACCTGCTCGACATCATCGGCAAAGACAGCAGCCTGCGCGACCTGCCCATCGTGATCAACACGGCCAAGGAATTGAACCGCAAGGAAGTGGCCAAGCTCAAACGCTACGCCAAGACCATCGTCGTCAAGGACGCCCGCTCGCCCGAGCGCCTGCTGGACGAGACGGCGCTGTTCCTGCACCGCTCGCAGGCCAGCCTGCCGGAGGCGCAGCGGCGCATGCTGGAAGCGATCCACGCCGCCGAGGGCGGACTGGCGGGGCGCAAGGTGCTGATCGTCGACGATGACCTGCGCAATATCTTCGCCCTGTCCTCGCTGTTGGAGCGGCAGCAGATGCACGTCTCGTTTGCCGAGAACGGACGTGACGGCATCGAGGTGCTGGAAAAAGATCCGACCATCGAGATCGTCCTGATGGACATCATGATGCCGGAAATGGACGGCTACGACACGATGCGCGCGATCCGGCGCATCCCCAAGTTCAAGCAGCTGCCCATCATCACGCTGACGGCGAAGGCGATGAAGGGCGACCGCGATAAGTGCATCGCCGCCGGCGCCTCGGACTACATCACCAAGCCGGTGGACGTGGCCCAGCTGCTGTCGCTGATGCGCGTGTGGCTGCACTGATGGTGATCCGCATGGCGCCGGACACCGCCGACCACCGCGCTGCCGCCAGCAACGGCGGCGGTGCGGGCGGCGGCCCAGCCGGCAGTGGCGCATCCTCGCGCGCGCCTTCGGGCGCGACGCCTGCCGCCGCCACCGCCTCCGCCTCGCAGACTGGCGCTGGACCTGCCGCTTCCCCGCCACGCTCCGCCCCTCCCGCCGTCGAAGAGTTGGAACTGGAGCTGCTATTGGAAGCCATCTTCCAATTGCACGGCTATGACTTCCGCGGCTACGAGCGCGCCGTCCTGCGGCGCAAGCTCAAGGCCGTGATGACGCAGCTGGGCGCCGCCACCCTGTCCGCCCTGCAGGACCAGGTGCTGCATGATGCCGCGGCCGCCGCAGCCCTGCTGCGCGCCCTCTACGTCACGCCCACCGCCCTGTTCGACGATCCGCAGGAAGTGGCCCTGCTCCGCATCTCGCTCGGCGTCTGCCTGCACGGCGCCGCCCTGCCCCGCGTCTGGCTGGCCGACTGCGCGGGCGCGCAGCAGGCCTGGACCATGGCCATCCTGCTGGAACAGGAGCAGCTAGGCGCGCACACGGAAATCTACGCCACCGTCGCCAGCGACGAGCTGCTGGCCGAGGCGCAGGAAGCACGCCTGACGCTGGTGCAACTGGCGCAGCTGCAGCTGAATTACGAACAATGCGGCGGCACCGGCCCGCTGCGCGACTACTTCGTCATCGAGGGCGAATACGCCATGCTGGCGCCCCATCTGCGCAGCCGCATCACCTGGGCCCAGTACAACCTGGTGACGGACGCCTCCTTCAACGAGTTCCAGATGATCCTCTGCCGCCGCGCCCTGGCCGACTTCGGCCCCGTGCTGCGCCAGCGCGTACTGCGCCTGTTCCACGACAGCCTGGCGCCCTTCGGCGTGCTGGCCATCGACCGTCCGCTGGAGGCGGGCGATGCGCTTGCGGAGAGCTATCAATCCCTGCTGCCGCCCGCGCCATGGTACAAACGCATCGCCTGAAAAGGGAGAGCGATTGACCGCCCCCGCATTTGCCGCTACATTGCGCTGATAACAACCAGGGAGCCCCTCCATGCAGCGCAGTCTGATTTCCGCCGCCGTCCTCACCCTCATCGTTCTCGCCGCCGCGCCGGCGGAAGCGTCCAAAAAAGCCAAACCCGCCAAGCAGCCCAACCCCGATTCCGCCGCCACTCACAGCGACGCGCCATCGGCCACGGCGCCGGCTACCACGCTGGCGGCATCAGCGGCCACGGAAACCACCACCGAGCTGCCGCGCAACGCCCGTCCTACGCACTACAGCGTCTCGCTCAAGCCGGACTTCGTCAGCGCCAGCTTCACCGGCCATGCGGCGATCAAGCTGCAGGTGACGCATCCCACCTCCAGCCTCACGCTGAACGCCGTCGACCTGAATTTCAGCGGCGCGCAGATCATCGCGGCGGCGGGCGAGCAGATGCGCCAGGCCAGCGCCATCAAGGTCGACGCGGCGCGGCAGACGGTGACGGTGGAATTCGCCGAGCCGCTGGCCGTGGGCGCCTACCAGTTGGCGCTCGACTATAGCGGCAAGATCAACAGCCAGCCATCCGGCCTGTTCTACCTCGACTACGACACCACGGCCGGACGCAAGCGCGCCCTCTACACCCAGTTCGAGGCGGCCGACGCGCGCCGCGTCTTCCCCTGCTGGGACGAACCGGCCTACCGCGCCACCTTCAGCCTGGACGCCACCGTGCCGGCGGGGATGACGGCCATCTCCAACATGCCCGCCACGGTCCGCGAAGACAGCGGCAACACCAGCCATGTAAGCTTCGCCACCACGCCGCGCATGTCCACCTATCTGCTGTTCTTCGGCGTGGGCGACTTCGAGCGCGCCAGCCGCCGCGCGGGCGCCACCGACGTGGGCGTGGTGACGGTGCGCGGCCGCCTGCCGCAGGCGCAGTTCGTGCTCGACTCCTCGGTCGCCGCCCTGAAGGAATACAACGGCTACTTCGGCCTGCCCTATCCCCTGCCCAAGCTGGACAACGTGGCCGCGCCGGGCAGCAGCCAGACCTTCGCCGCCATGGAAAACTGGGGCGCCATCTTCAGCTTCGAGTCCTCGCTGCTGCTCGATCCCGCCATCGCCACGCAGAAGGACCGCCAGTGGACCTTCGTCGCCGGCGCGCACGAGATCGCGCACCAGTGGTTCGGCGACCTGGTCACCATGCGCTGGTGGGACGACTTGTGGCTGAACGAAGGCTTCGCCACCTGGATGGAGTCGCGCACCACGGCCAAGCTGCATCCGGAATGGCAGACCGCCTTGTCCGGCCTGGCCGCGCGCGATAACTCCATCGAGCGCGACGCCCTGGCCACCACCCACCCCGTGGTGCAGCATCTGACTTCCGTTAGGCAGGCCGAGTCCTCCTTCGACGACATCACCTACGGCAAGGGCGCGGCCGTCATCCAGATGCTGGAAAATTACGTCGGCGCGGACGCCTGGCGCAACGGGGTGCGCAGCTACATCAAGGAAAACGCCTACGGAAACGCCGTCTCCGACCAGCTGTGGGCGCACATTGAAAAGGCGGCGCACAAACCCGTGACCGCCATCGCCCACGACTTCACGCAGCAGCCGGGCGTGCCCCTGCTGCGGGTGGAAAGCCAGGCCTGCCAGGGCGGCCGCACGCAAGTGACGCTGACGCAGGAAGAGTACAGCAAGGACCAGCCCAACAAGCAGCCCCTGTCCTGGCGCGTGCCTGTGCTGGCGCAGACGGTGGGCGCGAAAGAGCCCGTGCGCGCCCTGGTCGCGGGCGGCAAGGCCACCCTGACCCTGCCGGGCTGCGGCCCCGTGCTGGTGAACGCGGGCCAGGCGGGCTATTACCGCGTGCAGTATGCGCCCGCCGCCTACAAGGCGCTGGCGGACGGCTTTGCCCAGCTGGCGCCTGTCGACCAGCTGGGCTTCATGTCCGACACCTGGGCCCTGGGCCTGGCGGGACGCCAGCCCGCGTCCGACTTCCTCGCCCTGGCCAAGGCCGCGCCGGCCGACGCCCCGCCGCAGATCTGGGAAAAGGTGGCGGACGTGATGGACGCGCTCAAGCTCTACGCGCGCGGCAATGCGGCGCGCACGCAGCAGGTGTCCTCCTTCGGCATCGCCCGCCTGAGCCCCGTGCTGGCGCGCGTGGGCTGGGAGGCGCGCGCTGGCGAGGCGCCGCCCGTGTCCATCCTGCGCGAGCACCTGATCCTCACCCTCAGCAATCTGGGTGACCCGGCCGTGGTGGCGGAGGCGCGCCGCCGCTACGAGGCGTCACGGGCGGGCGACGCCGCCGCCGTGCCGGCCGCCCTGCGCCGCACCGTGCTGGCGGTGGTGGCGCGCCACGCCGACGCCGCCGCCTGGGAGCAGCTGCAGACGGCGGCCCGCGCCGAGACGTCCTTCATCGTCAAGAGCGACCTGTACACCCTGCTGGGCGCGGCGAACGATCCGGCGCTGGCCCAGCGCGCGCTGCAGCTGGCCATCAGCGGCGAGCCCGCGCTCACCATCGCCGCCAGCATCATCCGTGCCGTGGCGCGGGAGCACAGCGAGCTGGCCTTCGACTTCGCGCTGGCCAATCTGGGCCGGGTCAACGCCATCGTCGAGCCGTCCGCGCGGCCTGTGTTCTTCTCGCGCGTGGCCGGCGACTCGACCGAAGCCGCGACCATCGCCAGGCTGCAGGCCTATGCCGAGGCCAATGTGGAACCGGACGCGCGCGCGCCGGTGGCCACGGCCGCCTCGCGCATCCAGTTCCGCGTGGACGCCATCCGAGCCCGCATGCCCGAGGTGGAAGCGTGGCTGGCGCAGAACGGGCAGTGAGTCACTCGGGCCACAGGCTGCCGAAATAGCCGTCCATCACGGCCTTCACCGCGCCCCGTTCGCGCATGGCGTTGGCCGTGCGCGCCAGCAGGGGCGCGGCTTCCTGCGAAGGCGCCTTGCGCGACATGTACAGCCACGCTTCGCGCTGGCCCAGCACGAGGGCGCGGCCCAGCGCCTTGCGCGGCAGGCCCAGTTCGCGCAGCACGTATAACAGCGACTGGCGCAGGCCGATGACGCCGTCCACCCGCCCCTCCAGCAGCATTTTCACGCCCTGGCGGAAGTTGATGATTTCGTGCTTGGCGATGGCGCCGTCGGCGTTGAATTCCAGGCTGTGTTCCGCGCCGCGGATATAGGCCACGGTCCTGCCGTGGGCGTCGGCCAGGCTGGCGAAGCTGGCGCCTCCGCGCCCCATCAGCACCACGTCGCTGGTATAGAGCAGGGCCAGCGGCCGCGCCACCGCCGCCAGCTTGCTGTTGGTGATCGACATGATCAGATCGGCGTCGCCGGACGCCATCATGGCCATGGCGCGCGGATACGGCACCACGCTGTCGTCGATGACGACGCCGCTCTCGCGCGCCAGCATGGTGCTCAGGTCAACGTAGATGCCGGACAGGCGGCCCGACTTTTCGATCACGCCGAAGGGTTCGACCTGCATGGTGGTCATGCGCAGGGGCGCCGGCGGCACGGCCTTGGCCGGCAGCGACACAGCCGCCACGGGAACGGCCGGCAGCAGGCGCAGAACGCGCCGGCGGGAGGGGCCGTCCTGCGCCTTCATCGCCTACGCCGCGCTGGGACGCTCGGCGATGCGGTCACGCCAGGCCTGCAGGTGGACCAGCCCTTCCGCGCCGGGGCGGAATTTCATCAGCCGGGCGAACTCAATGGCGCAGAAGGCGGTGATGTCGGCGATGGTGAAGCGCTCGCCCGCCACATAGGGCTGGCGCGCCAGGCGCTCGTCCAGCCAGCGCGCCGTCTCGCGCATGCGTTCGCCCTGCACGGCGCCGAAGTCGTGGAACTGCGGCTGTTCCAGCTCGGCCAGGCCGGGATGGGTGTGACGGATGCAGTCGGCGATGCCGCGGAACAGGTGCATCTCCACCCGCCGGTCGGCCATCTCGATGAAGGCCCGCTCGTCGAAGTCACGTCCCATCAGGTTGGGCTCGGGCGCGTAGCCTTCGAGCCAGCTGCAGATGGCGCGCGTCTCGCACAGGATGCGGCCATCGCTCAGCTCCAGCGCGGGCACGCGGGCGAAGGGGTTCAGCGCCGTGAATTCGGGCCGTTTGTGCTCGCCCGCGTTGAGGTCGACCTCGACCGGCGCGATGCCGCTCAGCCCCTTCTCGGCGATGAACATCTCCACCCGGCGCGGATTGGGCGCGCGGTGGGCGGTGTACAGTTTGACGGGTTGCGCACTGCTCATGCTTAGACTCCTTGTTCGCGTGATTGTCCGGTCTCCAGCATTTTGCGCGCTTCGGCGGCAAACTGCTGGCTTTTTTCGTCGCTGGCGTGGCGGTCGATGGCCGACGGCGGCAGCAGGATGCCGCGCTTGACGGCCGGCCGCCCGCCCACCAGCGCCAGCCAGCGCTGCAGGTGAGGCAGATCCTCCACCTCCACGCCCGACCACTTGTGGGTGCGCACCCAGGCCCAGTTGGCGATGTCGGCGATCGAATAGTCGCCGGCCAGGTATTCGTGCTGCGCCAGGTGGCCGTCCAGCACGCGGAACAGGCGCCGGCATTCGCCCTGGTAGCGGTCGATGGCGGGCTGGATCTTCTCCGGGAAGTAGCGATGGAACACATTGGCCTGGCCCATCATGGGACCGACGCCGCCCATCTGAAACATCAGCCACTGCGTCACCAGCGAGCGGCCCTTGGCGTCGGACGGCATCAGCTCGCCCGTCTTTTCCGCCAGGTAGAGCAGGATGGCGCCCGATTCGAACACGGCGAAGTTGTCCGCCGCGCGGTCGATGATGGCGGGGATGCGGCCGTTGGGGTTGATGGCCAGGTACCAGGGCTGCTTCTGTTCTGCCTTGCTCAGCTCCAGCGCGTGCAGGGTATAGGCCAGCTCCAGCTCTTCCAGCGCGATGGAAATCTTGTGGCCGTTGGGGGTGGCGGCCGTGTATAGCTCGATCATGTCTCCTCCTTTCGCAGAGGGGTCCATCATAGCCCGTTTGACAAGGACGGGGAGAGTCCGTAGATTGCCGCCATGTCCACCGTTTAGCAAGGAGCCGCATGCAGCGCCGTTTGATCCCGATCGCCCTGGTGGCCGCATTGTGCGGCGGTCCCGCTTCCGCCTTTGCCGCCGGCGGCGCCAATGCCGTTGCCGACGCCGGTGTTGATGCGGCCAGCACGCCCGTCACCACCCAGCTGCCGCGCAGCGCCAGCCCCACGCACTACGCCATCGCCATCACGCCGGACGTGGCCAACGCGCGTTTCAGCGCCAGCGTCGCCATCACGCTCGAGGTGAAGCAGCCGACCAGCGTGCTGACCATGAACGCGGCCGGGCTGGCGTTCGAACGCGCCGCCATCAGCGCCATCGCCGCAGGTGGCGCGGGTAGCGCTGACGGCGCCGCGCAGGCCGGGGGTGCCAGCCGGGCTGACGGCGGCGCTAGCGCCGGCCCCGCGCCGCAGCAGGCCAGCCGCATCGTGCTCGACGCCGACGAGCAGACCGTCAGCTTCCACTTCGCCCGCCCGCTCGCGCCGGGCAGCTACCGCCTGCAGGCCGACTACAGCGGAACCATCGGCGACCAGGCGGCGGGCCTGTTCTATCTCGACTACGAAAACGGCGGCGCCACCCGGCGCGCGCTGTACACCCAGTTTGAAAACTCGGAAGCGCGCCGCATGTTCCCCTGCTGGGACGAGCCGGCCTACAAGGCCACCTTCGCGCTGGAGATCACGGCGCCCGCCGGCCAGATGGCCGTCTCCAATATGCCGCTGCAGTCGGCCGCCGCGCTGGACGACGGCCGCCAGCTGCTGCGCTTCGCCGCCACGCCGCGCATGTCCACCTACCTGCTGTTCCTGGCGCTGGGCGACTTCGAGCGCGCCAGCGTGACGGAGGGCGGCACGGAGCTGGGCGTGGTGACCCAGCGCGGCGCCCTGCCGCAGGCGCGCTTCGCGCTGGATGCCTCGCGCGCCGTGCTGCGCGACTACAACGACTACTTCGGCATCCCCTATCCCCTGCCCAAGCTGGACAACGTGGCCGCGCCGGGCCGCCACCAGTTCTTCAGCGCGATGGAAAACTGGGGCGCCATCTTCACCTTCGAGAACGCCATCCTGCTCGATCCGGCCATCTCGACCCAGGCCGACCGCCAGCAATCCTTCCTCGTGGCGGCGCACGAGATCGCGCACCAGTGGTTCGGCAACCTGGTCACCATGCAGTGGTGGGACGACCTGTGGCTCAACGAGGGCTTCGCCTCGTGGATGGAGTCGCGCACCATGCAGCGCCTGCATCCTGAGTGGCACTGGGAGCTGAACGGCATCGCCAGCCGCGAGGCGGCCATGGAGCAGGACGCGCTGACCACCACCCATCCTGTGGTGCAGCACATCGCCACCGTGGAGCAGGCCAACCAGGCCTTCGACAGCATCACCTACCAGAAGGGCGAGGCGGTAATCCGCATGCTGGAGAACTACGTGGGCGGCGAGGCCTGGCGCGGCGGCGTGCGCGCCTATCTGGGCCAGCACGCCTATGGCAACACGGTGTCGGACGATCTGTGGCGCAGCATGGAGCAGGCGGCGCACAAGCCGGTGATGGCGATCGCCCACGACTTCACCCTGCAGCCGGGCGTGCCGCTGATCCGCGTGGCGGACGCCGTGTGCAAGGACGGCGCCACCACGCTGACGCTGACGCAGACGGAGTTCAGCAAGGAGAAGCCGGAACTGGCCGGCGCCGCGCGTGGCCGCAACTGGCGCGTGCCGGTGGTGGCGCAGACGGTGGGCGGGACGCGCGTCAGCGCCGTCGTCGCCGGCGGCCGGGCCAGCATGACCCTGCCCGGCTGCGGCGCCGTGCTGCTCAACGCGGGCCAGGCGGGCTACTACCGCACGCTGTATCGCGCGCCGGCCTTCGCCGCCCTCGGCGCCAGCTTCGGCCGGCTGGAGCCCATCGACCAACTGGGCCTGCTGGCCGACAGCTGGGCCCTGAGCCAGGCCGGCCTGCAGCCCGCCGGCGCCTGGCTGGACCTGGCCGAAAGCGCGGCGCCGGACGCGGCGCCGCAGCTGTGGTCGCGCATCGCCGCCGTGCTGGGCGATATCCATCAAGCCTATCGCGGCAAGACGCTGGCGCAGGCCGCGCCGCGGCGTGAACGCTTCGCGCGCTATGCGCGGGCGCGCCTGTCGCCCGTGCTGGCGCGCCTGGGCTGGGACGGCGCGGCGGACGAGGCGGCGCAGGACGCCAATCTGCGCGCGGACCTGATCGGCGCCCTCAGCGCGCTGGACGATCCGGACGTGATCGCCGAGGCGCGCCGCCGCTTTGCCGACGGCGAGATGCCGGCGTCTCTGCGCCGCGCCATCCTCGGCGTGGTGGCGGAGCATGCGGGCGCCGCCGACTGGGAGCGCCTGCACGCGATGGCGAAGGGGGAATCGTCGGCCATGGCGCGCAGCGAGCTGTATGACCTGCTGGGCGCCAGCGAGGACACGGAGCTGGCCCGGCGCGCGCTGCTGCTGGCCCTGGGCGAGGAACCCGGTGCGACCAACAGCGCGACCCTGATCGCGCGCGTCTCGCTCAAGCATCCGGACCTGGCTTTCGATTTCGCGCTGGCCCATCGCGTGGAGGTGGAGGCCAAGGTCGATGCGACCTCGCGCAGCCGCTACTTCCCGCAGCTGGGCAGCCAGTCCTCCGATCCGGCCATGGTGGGCAAGCTGCAAAGCTATGGCCGCAAGTATCTGCCGCCGGAGAACCGCGGCGAGGTGCGGGCTGCGGTGGCGGCGGTCGAGTACCGCATCAAGGCGGGCGGCGCGCGCCTGCCGGAGATCGACGCCTGGCTGGCCGCGCGTGGCAAGTGAGCGGGCAAAAAAAACCAGCTGCATCGCGAGATGAAGCTGGCCGTAAAACGCTCGAAGGCGTGGGGATGTGAGAGAAACCTGTGCCGGAGTTTCAAGGTCCGGCAACCTGGCGCGCAACTGGAATCGCGCGCTACAGGTGTTACTTTGCCAGCAATCGGCTGGCCTAGGCTTAGGACTTGATTAAGGTTGGCCGGAACGGGCCAAAAGGGAGTGTTGGTGCCGGTTGTTACAGGCCACCGGCCAGCCCGCTGAGACACGCTCCGTGGAATCCCGTGCCGGCTTGGACACGGTACCAGGTGGAGCATGCTGGAACCAGCGAGCAGCATCATACCGGGACTATGTGACGCGCGAATGACGTGAAGGAGTTTCACTAAAGATGATGGCGAAAATGAACGCGACTTGTGGCATCCACGCAGCACGCAGGCGCGCGGCCGCGCTGGCGGCCTGCCTGCTCCTATTGGCCGCCTGTGCGCCCCTGCCCAAGGAGACGCCCGCCGCTGGGCCGGGCACAGCGCCCGCCACTCCGGCATCGCCGTCCGGATCGCCATCTGCGGCATCACCTGCGGCGGGAGCGCTGGTGGGCGCCGGCGGGGCCGCCCGGGAATCCTCCACTGACGCCGTGCTGCGCGTCGATCCGCAGCACTCCCTGATCGCCATCACCGTGCGGCGCGGCGGCGCCTTCGCCCGCTTCGGCCACGACCACCTGGTGGCCGTGCGCACGCTGGAGGGCCGCGTCCTGCCCGCGCAGCAGCGCGCCGACTTCCACTTCCGCCTCGACCAGATGACGGTGGACGAAGCCGAACTGCGCACCATCGCCGGCCTCTCGCCCCAGCCCGACGCCGACGCCATCGACGGCACCCGCCACAACATGCTGTTCAAGGTGCTGGACGCCGGGCGTTTCCCCGAAGTCCAGATTCACGCCGAACGTCCCGCCGCCGACGCGCCCCTGCAGGTGTCCATTACCCTGCACGGCGTCACCCGCACGCTGCAAATCCCCGTCGCCATCAGCGAACAGGATGGCGTGATGACCGTCAGCGGCAGCACCACCTTCAAGCAGACGGACTTCGGCCTGGTCCCCTACTCCATCATGGCTGGCGCCCTGGCCGTGCAGGACCAGCTGGAGCTGCGCTTCACCATCAGCGCCAAACCATAAAAAAAGCCCGCAGCAAAAGCGCGGGCTAAAGGTTTCAAATCGGGAGAGACTTGAAAGAGCAATGCCATTGTGGCAGCGCAGCATGACGCCTTGATGACACAGCAAAAATATTTTGACCTGGACAGAAATTGCATTTGTTGACATTTCCCAGCCTCAACGGCTATGCTGAAAACTCAACAAGGAGATGTCTTCCATGCAAGAAATGCCCTCCGCAGCCCTGTCAGCCCTCCTGATGCGCGACGCTCTGCTGAGCGAAAATGGCATTGCCGTCCTGGACGCGGAGAATGTCTTCCTGTTTCACAACCCCGCTTTCGCCTCCCAGTTCGGCTTTCAGGGCGAATCCCTGGTCGGCCACACCTATCTGCAACTGATGGAGCGGGTCTACAATGAGGGCGACGGCCCGCGCGTGGCCGTCTCCACGCTGGAAGGCTGGCTGAGCCAGATTCAAAGCCGCCACCGCAGCACCCGCTTCCGCTCGTTTGAACTGGACTTGTCCGACGGCCGCTGGCTGATGCTGAGCGAGCAGCAGCACGAGGGCGGCGAGCTGGTCATGCTGTGTTCCGACGTCACCCGCCACAAGCAGGTGGAGCTGGAGCTGATGCAGGCCCAGATCGACCTCGAACGCCTGGCCCACACGGACGACCTGACCGGCATCCCCAACCGCCGTCACTTCCTGCAGCAGCTGGACGCCGAGCTGACCCGCTCGCGCCGCTACCGCCACCCGCTGTGCCTGGCCATGCTGGACCTGGACCACTTCAAGCGCATCAACGACAGCTTCGGCCACGCGGCGGGCGACAAGGTGCTGCGCCATTTCACCCAGTATCTGCGCCGCCATCTGCGCGCGGTGGACGTGGTGGGCCGCCTGGGCGGGGAAGAATTTGCCGTCATGCTGCCGGAAACGCGCTTGCAGGACGCCCTCTTCGTCCTGCGCCGCACCATCGAGCAGCTGGCGCTGGAAACGGTGAACGAGGTTCGTCCCGGCTTCCAGTACACCTTCTCCGGCGGCGTCGTCTCGATCGAGGAGCCAGGCGACGTCGACTGCACCTGGCTGCTGGCCAGCGCCGACCACGCCCTGTACGAAGCCAAGAGCGCGGGGCGCCAGCGCATCGTCGCCTTCGAGCCCGGCGCCGCGCCCGCCTCGGAACCCGCTTAACGCGCCACGATCAGGCGCAGGCCGAGGCCGACGAAGATGGCGCCGGCGATGCGGTCCATCCACAGGCCCGCGCGCGGGGTGCGGTTGATCCAGGCGCCGACCGCGCCGGAGAAATAGCCCAGCAGGCCGAACAGCACCATGGCCTGCAGCGTGAACAGCAGGCCCAGCTGCGCCGTCTGCCAGCTGGCGTCGCCCCGTCCCGCCGCCACGAACTGGGGCAGGAAGGACAGGAAGAACAGCACCACCTTGGGATTGATGCTGTTGGCGAACAGTCCCTTGCCGAACAGCCGCGACAGCGATTCATCGGGCAGCGCCGCGCCCTCCACCCGCGCCCCGCCCCGGCTGCGCAGCGCGCCGAAGCCAAGCCAGATCAGGTAAGCGCCGCCCGCCAGCTTGAGCGCGCCAAAGGCCAGCGGCGAAGCCTTGATCAGGGCGCTCACGCCCAGGGTCGCCAGCAAGGTGTGGCTCAGGCAGCCCAGCGCGCAGCCGAGGCCGAAGGCCATGCCCTGGCGCCGTCCGCGCGTCATGCCCACGCTCAGCACCATCAGGTTGTCGGGACCGGGGGAAATGGTGATCAGCATGGCCGCCGCCAGGAATCCGGCAAACTGTTCGGGAGAGATGAGCACGGGGTTTGTCCTTGTCAACGAAACCATCATCATACCGGCGACGACCGAATCGTCACAACCCTGCGGTCCCTATTTGACAAACTTTACAATTTGTCGATTAGAATATTCAAATCAGCAATTACTTACGCGCACGCATCGTGCCGGCGCCTGGATCGCCCATGACTACAGCTAGCAAGATGCTATTGAGTGTGATGGCCATTCTCCTGGCCGTGTGCGGCTTCGCTCGCGGGGCTGAAACCTTGGCCGAAGCCGGCGCCCCACCGCCAGTCCTGCTGCCCGTCCTCCTGCACGCCGGCCAGACCGCCAGCCTGGATCACCATGCGCGCCTGTATTTCGCGGCCGGCGATGCCGCCACACCCTCCGATGCCGCAGCTATCCCACCCAGTGCCGCAGCCATCCCCGCCCTGCTGTCCCGCCTCGCGCCCGCGCCCAGCGTCGACCTGCTGGGCGGCGCCTACTGGCTGTACGCGGAAGTGCAGAACAACAGCGCCGACAGCGCCTGGGTACTCGACCCGAACGACACCCTGATCGACCAGATCGAGATCGCCGTCTATGGCCCGGACGGCGGCGTGCAGCGCCTGCACACGGGCTATCGCGCCCAGCATGACTACTTCCTCCACTACGGCAAAGACATCACGCTGCAAGCCGGCCAGCGCTACCATGTGCTGATCCACTTCTCCAGCCCCTACTACGCGCGCAAGCCCGTGTTCGACATCGCGCCCCGCACCGCCTACCTGCACCTGGTGGGACGCGAAAACATGCTCACCATCGGCTCCCTCGGCGCCCTGTGCGCGCTGGCCCTGTTCAACTTCTTCATCTACTCCTTCACCCGCTCGCGCTCCTCGCTGTACTACGCGCTGTACGTGCTGTGCTACGGCGCCGCCTGGGCCATGACCTTCCACCTGACGGCCGACCTGTTCGACTGGCACGAGCTGCACCTGCACTATGTGTTCTTCTTCCTGCTGCCGGTTCTGAGCACGCTGTTCTACACCACCTTCCTGCGCCTGCGCCTGTACGCGCCCACCCTGTACCGCATCAGCCTTGTCAACTACGCGCTGCCCCTGCTCCTGCTGCCCAGCTGCTTCTTCGCCCTCAGCTACGCGCATACCCTGGCCACCATCGCCATCAGCATCTGGATGGTGCTGGCCCTCACCAGCGGCATCGTCGTCTGGCGCCGCGGCTACCAGCCGGCGCGCTTCTTCATCCTCGGCTTCCTGGCCCTGATGCTGCCGGGCGCCCTGATCCTGCCCGCCAACGTGGGCCTGCTGCCCGCCATGGTGGAAAACGCCCAGCTGTTCACCCTCCTCGGCGGCACGCTGGACGGCCTGCTGCTGGCCTTCGCCCTGGCCGACCAGATCCGCCTGCTGCGCAACAACCTCGAGCTGCGGGTGCAGGAGCGCACGGTCGAACTGACGGAGGCCAAGGAGCACGCGGAAGTCGTCAGCCGCCACCGCATCGACTTCCTCTCCGCCATGAGCCACGATATCCGCACTCCGCTGGCGGGCGTGATCGGCATGATCAAGTTCGCCATGCGCGACGAGGCCGTGCGTGGCCGCACCGAGGAATACCTGCGCATCGGCCTGCAGAACAGCGAAGCCCTGCTGGCCATCCTCAACGACATCCTCGACTTTTCCAAGATCGACGCCGGCCGCCTGGCCATCGAGACGGTGGACTTCGACCTGGTGGCGCTGATCGACGACGCCGTCGGCATCCTGCAGGCCCAGGCCGACGCCAAGAGCCTGCTGCTGCGCTGCGACCTGGCGCTGGACCTGCCGCGCTACGTGCAGGGCGACCCTACCCGTCTGCGCCAGATCCTGCTCAACCTCTTGGGCAACGCCATCAAGTTCACCGACCGCGGCGAGGTGCGCTTGGAGGCGGCCGCCGTGCTGACCCAGGCCCAGGGCCAGACCAGGATCAGCGTCGGCTTCGACATCAGCGACACGGGCCCCGGCATCGCGCCCGACACCCTGCCCCGCCTGTTCCAGAAGTTCGAGCAGGCCGACCACTCCACCACCCGCCGCTACGGCGGCACAGGCCTGGGCCTGGCCATCTGCAAGGAGCTGGTGGAGCTGATGGGCGGCAGCATCGGCGCCGAAAGCCAGGTGGGCGAAGGCTCCACCTTCCGCGTCACCCTGCCGCTGGGCCTGGGCATGGCGCCGCAGGCCGACATCAGCCTGCCGCGCAAGGAGTTCCACGCCTACCGCCTGCGCGTGCTGTGCGCGGAAGATGTGCGCACCAACCAGATCATCGTCAGCACCCTGCTCGAGGGCATGGGCCACGACGTGCGCATCGTGGAGAACGGCCTGCAGGCCCTGCACGCGCTGAGCCACGCCGACTACGATGTGGTGCTGATGGACGGGCGCATGCCGATGATGGACGGCGAGCAGGCGGCGCGCCTGATCCGCGCCGGCGGCAACGAGGACTACCGCGTGCGCGACGCGCACATCCCCATCATCGCCCTCACGGCCAACGCCAGCGACCATGACCGCGCGCGCTACCTGGCCGTGGGCATGGACAGCTTCCTCAGCAAGCCGGTGGACGACCGCCTGCTGTACGACCATCTGGAAAAGATCATCGCCCTGCACCTGAGCCGCGGCCACCTGCTGCGGCCCACCGACGCGGGCCGGCTGGAGGCGGTGGCGCTGGCCCGCGCGGCCGAGGCCCAGGCCAATGACCAAGCCCTGTCAAGCCAGTTCGGCGTGGAGCCGGCCGGCGCCCGCCCGCCGCACGAGGCGGGCAAGGGCAAGGTGCGCATCCTGCCGCTGGCCGGGCTGTCGCACAAGCACCTGCAGCGCATCACGCAAGCCTTCCTGGAAGAGGCGCCGCGCCGCCTGCAGCTGGCGCGCCAGGCGGTCGACGAGGGCCACGCCAGCGCCGCCTCGGCCGCCTTCCACGCGCTCAAGGGGAGCGCCGGCTATCTGAGTTCCACCCACCTGCACACACTGTGCCACGAGATGGAAGACCTGTCGGCCAGCGGCGACCTGCACGCCGTCAGCGCGGGCATGGAGGAACTGGCGTTCGCGCTGGAGAAGGCCTGCCGCGACCTGCGCGAGGCCGAAGCGGCCACCGAAGCGGAAGCGGCCGATACGCCTTAGCGCGCCACCGCCAGCCGCGAGAAGCTGGCCACGCTGGCGACCGTGGCGAAGCCCGCCGCCAGCATCAGCGCGTAGCGGGTGCCGCCCGTGGCCGACAAGGTGAAGCAGTAGGCCACCAGCGCCGCGCCGCTGGCCTGCCCGATCAGGCGCGCCGTGGCCACGATGCCGCTGGCGCCGCCGCTGCGCTCGGGCGGCGCGCTGCTCATGATGGCTTTCAGATTCGGCGCCTGGAAGAAGCCGAAGCCCACGCCGCACATGGCCATGCGCCAGCCGATATCGAACACCGAGGGATGGTCCGGCATCAGCAGCAGCGCCACCAGGCCGGAGGCCAGCACCGACAGGCCGATGCCGCCCAGGATGCCCGCCGGATAACGGTCGCTCAGGCGTCCCGCGATGGGCGCCATCACCGCCACCAGTGCCGCCCACGGCGTCATCAGGAAGCCCGTCTCGATGGGCGAGCGGCCCAGGGTGGTCTCGAAATAGAACGGCAGCGAGACGAAAGCCAGGCCCTGCGCGGCAAAGGTGCAGACGGAGGTCAGCGCCGACAGCGCGAACAGGGGCCGGCGGAACAGGTCGACCGGCAGCATGGGCGCCGCATGGTCGCGCTGGCGGTGCAGCAGCAGGCCAAAGAACAGCAGCGCGCCCAGGATCTCCGGCACCAGCGTGGCCGCGCCCACCTTGTGCGCGCCCTCGCCGAAGGCCAGGATCAGCAGGCCGAAGGCGAACACGTTGTAGACGGCGGTCAGACCATCGATGCGGTGGCTGGCGCGCGCCGTATGCGGCAGGAAGTGGCGGCCGATGAAGAAGGCCACGAGACCCAGCGGCACATTGATGGCGAACAGCCAGGGCCAGGACGCGGCGGCCAGGATCAGCGAGGCCGCCGTCGGCCCCACGGCAAAGGCCACCGCCACCACCAGCGCATTGAAGCCGAAGGCGCGGCCCTGCAAATGCTTGGGATAGATCACGCGCAGCATGGCCGAGTTGACGCCCATGATGGCGCTCGCGCCCACGCCCTGGAACAGGCGCGCCGCCACCAGCGCCGGCAGCGACCAGGCCAGGGCGCAGCCCAGCGAGGCGACGGTGAACACCACCAGCCCCACCACGCACACGCGCCGGTGGCCGACGATTTCGCCCAGCGCGGCAAACGGCAGCAGGGTGGCCACCATCGCCAATTGATAGATATTGATGATCCACACCGAGGCCGCCGGCGTGGCATGCAGATTCGCCGCCATCGCCGGCAGGGCCGTGTTGGCGATGGCCGTGTCGAGCGAGGCCATCGCCACGGCGATGGCCAGCGACAGCATGGCCCAGAGCCGGGGCGCGCCCTCCAATCCGTCGTGGGCGTCAAGCGGGGCTGGCTGAGACATGGAAGTTCCGTTGCGAGTCAGGGACCCGATATTGTCCGATAATTTTCTCATCTCTGCAGGAAGAATTAGAAGCGCTGCATTATTGGCAAGGTGCGAGGGCCATCGGCGCGCCACGCGCTATAATTTTCACAACCCGAACCACCGCATTCACGAACCCTCAGGAGCCCGCCGTGTCCAACCGTACTCTCGAACTCACTGACAGCCTGTATCAATACGTGCTCGCCCAATCGCTGCGCGAGCATCCCGCGCAGACGGCCCTGCGCGACGCCACCCGTGGCCACGAGCGCGCCACCATGCAGATCTCGCCCGAGCAGGGCCAGTTCATGGCGCTGCTGGTCAAGCTGCTGGGCGCGCGCCGCACCATCGAGATCGGCGTCTTCACCGGCTACAGCGCCCTGTCCGTGGCGCTGGCCCTGCCCGACGATGGCCGCATTCTCGCCTGCGATATCAGCGACGAATACACCCGCGTCGGCGAGCCGTTCTGGCAGCAGGCCGGCGTCGCGCACAAGATCGACCTGCGCCTGGCGCCCGCGCTGGAGACGCTGGACGCCCAGCTGGCGGAAGGCCAGGCCGGCGCCTACGACTTCGCCTTCATCGACGCCGACAAGACCAGCTACGACGCCTACTACGAGCGCTGCCTGCGCCTGCTGCGTCCCGGCGGCCTGATCGCCATCGACAACACGCTGTGGAGCGGCCGCGTCGCCGCCGCGCCGGACAGCGAGGACACAGCCGCCCTGCAGGCCCTGAACATCAAGCTGCACCACGACGAGCGCATCGACCTGTCGCTGCTGCCGCTCAGCGACGGCCTGACCCTGGCCCGCAAGCGCGCATGAACGCGCACATGAAAGCGCACATGCGCGCGCCCACGATGGCGGGCCCCGGCGCGCGCATTGCCCGGCCAGAACGCGCATGAGCAAGCCCGCGCAAAACGCCGTCCGCGCCTGGGTGCGCATGCCCTCCGGCAAACGCCTGGACCTGCTCGACCCCACGCCCTTCGACTGGGACGACGCCGACCTGGCGCTGGGTCTGGCCCGCACCTACCGCTGGGGCGGACATTCACGCTGGGACCTGCCCCTGTCCGTGGCCCAGCATTCGCTGACGGTGATGGCCATCCACCAGCAGCTACTGCAGGACAGCGGTGCACAAGCCACGCCCGCCGCCAGCCTGCGCGAACTGCTGCACGACGCCGACGAAGGCTTGATCGGCTTCGATTGCCTGCAACCGGTCAAGCCCTTCCTCGGCGAGCAGTTCCAGATCCTCAGCCAGCGCCTGCAGGATGTTGTCTTCCTGCGCTACGGCATGGCCCACTGGAAGCGGGACGAATTCAAGCTGCACAAGCAGGCCGACCGCATCGCCGCCGCCAGCGAGGCGGTGCACGTGGTCGGCTGGTCGCTGGAAGAAGTGCGCAAGACGCTGAAGATCAGCGAACAAGCGCTGGCGGCCGATCCCCTGCACGCCCTGTACGGCGGGACGGCCTGGGAACCCTGGCCACCCGCCCTGGCGCAGGAACGCTTCTTAGTACACCTCAACCGCCTCAAGCTGCTGGACGGCGCGGCCTGAAGCCGGCTTGGCAGGACGCGCCAGCTTGCGCACGTTCGACGCCTGCGCCAGGCGCGGCACAGAACCCGTCGACTGGCCCGCCAGCGTTGGCCGCGCGCGATTCAGCTTGAACACCGCCACCACCTCGGCCAGCACGGCCGCCTGATCCTGCAGGGCCGCCGCAGCAGCGGCCGCCTCCTCCACCAGGGCCGCATTCTGCTGCGTCACCTGGTCCATCTCGGCGATGGCCTGGTTGACCTGCTCGATGCCAGCGCTCTGCTCCGCGCTGGCGTTGCTGATCTCGCCCATGATGTCGGTCACGCGGCGCACGCTCTGCACCACTTCACGCATGGTGTCGCCGGCCTGGGTCACCAGGGCCGTGCCCTCGCCCGCCTGCTGCACCGACTCGTCGATCAGACCCTTGATCTCCTTGGCCGCTGCCGCGCTGCGCTGGGCCAGATTGCGCACTTCCGTCGCCACCACGGCAAAGCCGCGTCCCTGCTCGCCCGCGCGGGCCGCTTCCACCGCTGCGTTCAGGGCCAGGATATTGGTCTGGAAAGCGATGCCGTCAATGACGCTGGTGATCTCGGCGATCTTGCGCGCCGAAGCGTTGATGCCGTCCATCGACGTCACCACCCGCGCCACCACGTCGCCGCCCTTCTGCGCCACGGCCGACGCCTGCTCGGCCAGCTGGTTGGCCTGTTGCGCGTGGTCCGCGTTCTGGCGCACGGTGGCCGTCAATTCCTCCATCGAGGACGCCGTCTCTTCCAGGCTGCCCGCCTGCTGCTCCGTGCGGCTCGACAGGTCCATATTGCCCGAGGCGATTTCATGCGTGGCCGAGGCGATGGCGTCGCTGCCTTCGCGCACGCGGCCGACGACGCCGCCCAGGCTGTCGTTCATGTCCTTCAGCGCCTGCAGCAGCTGGCCCGTCTCGTCGCGCGAGACCACCTCGATCTCGCTGCTCAGATCGCTGTCGGCCACGGTGCGGGCGATCTTCACGGCCCGGCCCAGCGGACGGGTGATGCCCACCGTCAGCCACCAGGCGGCCGCGGCGCCCAGCGCCAGCACCACCAGGCCCAGGGCCACCAGGGCCGTGCGGCTGGCGGCATAGATGCCATCGATCTCCGCCGCGTGGCGGTCCATGCTGGCGCGCTGCATGTCCTGCAGGCGCTTGAGCTCATCGACGTAGGCGTTGCCGGCGGGGATGAACTTCTCCTGCAAGACCTTGTCCGCCGCTTCCAGCTGGCCATCCTTCTTGAACTTGACGATCTCGTCACGCGAGGAGATATAGGCCTTGCGCGTCGGCTCCATGCTGTCGAGCAGGGCCTGCTCTTCGGGCGATTCGACCAGGGCCGACACCTTCTGCTGCAGCTCCTTCACCTCCTGCGAGGAGGACGCCGCGTCTTCGGCGAAGAACGGCCCCAGCGAGGGGTCGCTGCTCTTGGAAATGGCCGTCGTGCGGCGCACGCTGGTGTGGATCAGGCGGTACCAGTCGCTGATCATGCGTTCCTTTGCCAGCGGCTGCTGCATCATCGCGTGCGTGGCCTCGGCCACCGCCTGCATGCGCCACAGGCCGATGGCCGTCATCAAGGCCATCGAGGCCAGCACCAGGCCAAAGCCCAGGGCCAGCCGGGTCCCTATCTTCAAGTTGTTCATGGTATCTCCACGCTCCGGATTAGTATGCCTGTTATGCTGACTGTTTCCACACGGAAAATCAAACACTTGCGCTTACGATTGCATAAGCGTTGCTTATGAGAAATGAATTTCTGAATGCCAAGCCAAAAAGTCAAGCATTGCGACCGCAATGCAACATAAGCTTTGCTTATCAATTGAGAAGCCGGCCAACCTTGATCTTATTGATGCCACAGCTCAAGATGAACTCATCGAAAGCAACACGCAACAGGAGACCAAGGTGATTAACAAATACGTCGACAGCTACGCCGCCGCCATCGCCGGCCTGCAAGACGGCCACTGCCTGATGGTGGGCGGCTTCGGCAGCGCCGGCCTGCCCGCCGGCCTGCTGCACGCCGTGCTGGACCACGGTACGCGCGACCTGGTGGTGGTGTCCAACAACGCCGGCTTCGACCGCGAGGGTGTGGCCCTGCTGATCGCCGCCGGCCGCGTGCGCAAGCTGATCTGCTCCTACCCGCTGACCGAGGGCGCGACCGCCTTCCGCGACGCCTACCGCGACAAGAAGATCGAGCTGGAGCTGGTACCCCAGGGCACCCTGGCCGAGCGTATCCGCTGCGCGGGCGCCGGCCTGGGCGGTTTCCTCAGCCCCATCGGCGTGGGCACCATGCTGGCCGAGGGCAAGCCCGTCTACCACCATGAGGGCCGAGACTATGTGATCGAGACGCCGCTGCAGGCCGACTTCGCCCTGCTCAAGGCGCGCGCGGCCGACCGCTACGGCAACCTCACCTACCACCTCACGGGCCGCAACTTCAACCCGCTGATGGCCACGGCCGCCGACGTGGTGGCGGTCGAGGTCGACGAATTCGTCGAACTGGGCCAGCTGGAACCGGAAAACGTGGTCACGCCCGGCATCTTCGCCGACCGCATCGTGCTGACCCATAAGGAGACGACTGTATGAGCACCCTGACCGTCAACGACACCGCCGCCCTGGACGCCGACGCCGCCCCGGCCGCAGCCTGCCCCGCCGCCGCCAGCGCCACGGCCGCCGCCATCGCCGCCGCTGCCGCCGCCGCGCCCGCCCCCACCCGCTGGAGCCGCGAGCAGATCGCCGCCCGCGCCGCGCGCGACGTGCCGGCCGGCGCCTACGTCAACCTGGGCATCGGCATCCCCACCCTGGTGGGCAATATGATCCCGCCCGAGCGCGAAGCCTTCCTCCACAGCGAGAACGGCATCCTGCACTTCGGCTCGCGCCCCGCCGCCGCCGAGGCCGACCCCTACCTGATCAACGCCAGCAAGCAGCCCATCTCCCTGCTGCCGGGCGCCGCCATCTTCGACTCCTCGCTCAGCTTCGCCATGATGCGCGGCGGCCACCTCGACCTGGCCATCCTCGGCGCCTACGAGGTGGCGGAGAACGGCGACCTGGCCAACTGGACCCGCCTCGACCCCGGCATGCCGCCGGCCGTGGGCGGCGCCATGGAGCTGGCCTACGGCGCGCGCCAGGTCTGGGCCCTGATGGAACACACGACCCGCGACGGCCGTCCGCGCCTGCTGAAGCGCTGCAAGCTGCCGCTGACGGCGCCCGCCGTGGTGACCCGCATCTACACCGACCTGGCCGTCATGAGCGTCACCGCCGACGGCCTGAAAGTGGAGGAAATGGCGCCCGGCGTCACCTTCGACTATCTGCAGCAATACACGGAAGCGCGCCTGCTGGCATAAGCCGCGCCCGCCCGACACGAATCAAGAAATAGAGGAGCACATCATGTTATCGACCCGCTTTACCCGCACCTTCGGCGTGCGCCACCCCATCATCCAGGGCGGCATGCAATGGATCGCCCGCGCCGAACTGGTGGCCGCCGTGGCCAACAGCGGCGCCCTTGGCTTCCTCAGCGCGCTGACCCAGCCCACGCCGGAAGACCTGGCGGCCGAGATCGCCCGCACCCAGGCCCTGACCGACCAGCCCTTCGGCGTCAACCTGACCTTCCTCCCCGCCATCCGTCCCATCCCCTACGACGGCTACATCCAGGCCATCATCGACGGCGGCGTGAAGATCGTGGAAACGGCCGGCAACAACCCGGAAAAATACATGGACACTTTCAAGGCCCATGGCATCCGGGTGATCCACAAATGCACCTCCGTGCGCCACGCCCTCAAGGCGCAGCAGATCGGCGTCGACGCCGTCTCCATCGACGGCTTCGAATGCGCCGGCCACCCGGGCGAGGACGACATCCCCGGCCTGGTGCTGATCCCCCGCGCGGCCGACGTGATCCAGATCCCCCTCATCGCCTCCGGCGGCTTCGCCGACGCGCGCGGCCTGGTGGCGGCCTTGGCCCTGGGCGCGGACGCCATTAATATGGGTACCCGCTTCCTCGCCACCCAGGAAGCGCCGGCCCACCCCGGCATCAAGCAGCGTCTGGTCGACTCCGACGAGCGCCAGACGGAACTGGTATTGCGCAGCTTCCGCAACAGCTGGCGCGTGCACAAGAACGCGCTGACTGAGCAGGTGGTGGGCATCGAGCGCCAGGGCGGCGCCGAATTCACCGACGTGCAGCCCCTGGTGGCCGGCACCCGCGGCCGCGCCGTCTACGACAGCGGCGACTGGAACGACGGCGTGTGGAGCGTGGGCATGGTGCAGGGGCTGGTCTACGACATCCCCACCGTGGCCGAACTGGTCGAGCGCATGGTGAGCGAGGCCGAACACCTGATCGGACAGCGGCTCAGCCAGCTGCAGCAGCAAGCAGCCTGAGCTTCCCCACCGGCCGCCAACACCTTACACTGAAAATACTAGGAGACAAAAATGGATTTGGCAGAAGCAAAAGGCGCCACCCTGGCGCCGCCCCAGGACCGCACGTGGATACTGGTGTTCATCTTCGCCTTCCTCGGCCTGCTGGCCGACGGGGCCGACCTGATGTTCCTCTCGTTCAGCCTGTCGAGCCTGAAGAGTGAGTTCGGCCTGAGCCAGGTCCAGGCGGGCAGCCTGGGCAGCGTCACCCTGGCCGGCATGGTGGTGGGCGGCCTGGTCAGCGGCTGGGCCGCCGACCGCTTCGGCCGCGTGCGGACCGTCGTGTGGAGCACGATGGTCTTCTCGCTGGCCACCTGCGCCCTCGGCTTCACCCATAACTACGCCGAATTCGCCGCCGCCCGCTTCGTCGCCGCGCTCGGCCTGGGTGCCGAATACATCGTCTGCAACACCATGATGTCGGAATACGTGCCAACCAAGCACCGCACCACCGTGCTGGCCGCCGTGCAGTCGGCCTGGTCGGTCGGCTATATCGTCGCCGCCCTGCTGGCCGGCTCCATCCTGCCCGTGTATGGCTGGCGCTGGCTCTTCATCGCCGGCATCGCGCCCGTGCTGATGGCCATCGCCATGAAGCGCTATGTGAAGGAGTCGCCCGCCTGGATGGCCGCCGACGCCCGCCGCCGCGCCCGTGTCGGCCGTCCCATCGCCAAGGCGGCCCGCGTGCCGGGCGGCCTGCGCCAGATCTTCGCCGATCCCAGGCACCGCAAGATGTTCCTGCTGTGGTCGGTCGCCTCCAGCGCCCTGCAGTTCGGCTACTTCGGCGTCAACAACTGGATGCCCACTTATCTGGAAAAAGAGCTGCACATCAGCTTCGCCTCCATGGCCGGCTATATGGTGGCCAACTACACGGCCATGATCGGCGGTAAGGTCGTCGCCGGCTGGCTCGCCGACCGCCTGGGCCGCCGCCTGATCTTCGCCGTCGGCTCCATCGGCACCGCCCTGTTCCTGCCCGTGATCGTGTTCTACCACACGCCGGAACTGATCCTGCCCATGCTGGTGTTCTTCGGTTTCCTCTACGGCATTCCCTACGGCGTGAACGCGACCTATATGACGGAGAGCTTCCCCACCGACGTGCGCGGCACGGCCGTGGGCGGCTCCTACAACATCGGCCGCATCGGCGCCGCCTTCGCCCCGGCCGTGATCGGCTACCTGGCCACGGGCGGCTCGATCGGCATGGGCTTCGTCGTGATGGGCGCCGGCTACTTCCTGGCGGGCGCGATTCCCGCCCTGTTCATCAAGGAAAAGCAGTTCGACCCCATCCAGTGATGGGCCAATGATTATCCAGTGATGCCGGCCCGCTGCGGCTTGTGCTTTTCCCAGTCGCGCGCCCACTCGCGCGCGACGCGGGCAAAGGTCTGCACCGCCGGCGACTGGTTGTTGTAAGCATGCACCATGGACAAGGCCGTCGTCACCGTGTTGTCGGCGATGGGACGGAACACGACATCGTGCGGCATGAAGGTCTGGGTCGAGGCGGGCACGATGGCCACGCCGAAGCCGGCCGCCACCATGCTGATCACGATCGACATCTGCGAGGACATGACTTCCACCTTGGGCACGAAGCCGGCGTTGCGGCAGACGGTCATGGTGATGTCGTAGAAGCCGATGCCGGGCTTGCGGTGCACGCAGATGAACGTGTCGTCCTGCAGTCTGGCCAGGGGAATGGCCGGCAGCTGGGCGCAGGGATGGTCGCAGCGCAGGGCCACCAGCACCGGTTCGCGCAGCACGTCGAACAGGGTCAGCGAGTCGGGCAGCGTGCCGATGGGCGGACGGATGAAGCCCACGTCGCACTGGCCCCTGGCCACGGCGCTCAGCTGTTCTTCCATGTCCATCTGGTGGAAGGCCAGCTCGATGTCGGGATGGTTTTGCCGGTACTGGTAGACGATGCCCGGCAACACGCCCGACAGGGCGGCCGAGGCGACGTAGGCGATGGCGACCCGGCCCGCCCGGCCCTGGGCCGCTTCGACGATGGCGTGCTGGGCGGTTTCCGCCTGGCGCAGGACGGTGACGGCCTGGTTGTAGAACACCTCGCCCACCTTGGTCAGTTCCAGGTGGCGGTTGCTGCGGGTGAGCAGGCTGGCGCCCAGATGGGTTTCGATGGCGCGGATCTGCTGGCTCAGGGCCGGCTGGGAAATGCCGCAACGCTCGGCCGCCTTGGCGAAGTGCCGTTCCTCGGCCAAGGCGACAAAGTAACTGTAATGACGTAATTCGATGTCCATTTAAATTTTAACTACTGGTCGGCAAGGCCACATCTTAGCGTAATCGCGTATCAATAAGGAGAGCAGCATGAGAAAAGGTGTATTCAATATTCCGCCGATGGAGCGCGTCTTCTTTGGCCGTCCGTTCACCGAAGTGGTGGTGGAGGAAGCCGAGCGCCTGGGCGCCCAGCGCGTCTTCCTCCTGGTGAGCAACACGCTCAACCGCAAGACGGACGAGATCGAGAACCTGCGCACGGCCCTGGGCCAGCGCTACGCCGCCACCTTCGACGAGATGCCGGCCCATATCCCGCGCGACGCCGTGCTGCGCGCGGCGGCCGTGGCGCGCGAGGCGGGCGCCGACCTGATCGTCACCGTGGGCGGCGGCTCCGTCACCGATGCGGGTAAGAACGTGGCCCTGTGCCTGCAGCACAACATCACCGAGTTCGACCAGTTCGAGCAGTTCCGCCTGGTCACCGATCCGCAGACGGGCGTAGTGCATCAGCCCCAGTTCGAAGGCCCTAAGGTGCGCCAGATCGCCGTGCCCACCACCCTCTCCGGCGGCGAGTTCCACCAGAGCGGCGGTTCCAACGACCCCATCAAGAAGCTCAAGCAGAGTATCCGCCACCCGCTGATGATCCCGCGCACCGTCGTCTTCGACCCTGCCCTGACCCTGTACACGCCGCTCGACCTGTGGCTGTCCACCGGCATGCGCGCCGTCGACCACGCGGTGGAATCGTTCTGCGCGCCCAACGGCAGCCCGTTTGTCGACGGCACGGCGTTGCAAGCCCTGCGCATCCTGCCGGACGCCCTCAAGCGCTGCAAGGCCAATCCGGAAGACCTGGAGGCGCGCGCCGACGCCCAGCACGGCATGTGGCTGTCGCAGATGGGCATGTGGTCGCTGGTGCCCATGGGCGCCAGCCACGGCATCGGCCACGTGCTGGCCGGCACCTTCAAGGTCCCGCACGGCCACTGCACCTGCGTCACCCTGCCGAGCGTGCTGCGCTTTAACAAGCCGGTGACGGAAGCCAAGCAGCGCCTGATCGCCGAAGCCATGGGCGACGTGAACCGCGAGGCGGCCGACCTGGTGGCCCAGCTGATCGCCGACCTGGAAATGCCCAGCAAGCTGTCGCAAGTGGGCGTGATGCCGGAGAACTTCGAGCTGGTGGCGAAGAACGCCCTGCTCGACCGCTGGACCCACAGCAACGCCCGCAAGATCACGGGCGAGGCCGACGTGCTGGAAATCCTGCGCGGCGCCGCCTGATCGCGGCCCGGCCTGATCCTCCCGGCGGGTGAAGCGATATCTCAGCTTCACCCGCTAAGGGAAGGGATTTAAAGCGTTTTTTCTAGATATCCACATTGGCTGTGGATAAGGCTGTGGGCAACCGCCTCTTGACAGCCCAGAACGCCTGTAATGACAAGGTTTCCAATAAAATGCCCAATCCACAGGCAGATTTTTACCTCAATAAAATCAATGACTTACAATCAGGCAATTTGAGACTTCAAGGACTTTTTCTGCGCCTTGAAAAAAAATTTTCTGTGCATAAGTTACCCTTGTGGCCTAGCTCCGGGAATCCTTTGACAAAAGTGCCCGTAAGGAATAGTGTCACTGTGAAGCGCGGCATGCTTATCCGGCATGCTTATCGCGCCCAATCCTACCTGGGATGAAGCATGAACCAGCACGACGACGATACCGACTGGATGATTGAAGATGAAGCCGGCCCGGCAGTGCGGCCGGACAGCGCCAAGCCGGCCGCTAACGCCCCGCCCCCTTGGCGCGTGCTGATCGTCGACGACGACGTCGACGTCCACGTCGTAACGAAATTCTCGCTCAGCAACGCCTGCTTCATGGGCCGCCGCCTGAGCTTCCTCCACGCCTACAGCGGCGAGGAAGCCCTGACCACCCTGCGCGCCAATCCCGACGTCGCCCTGGTGCTGCTGGACGTGATCATGGAAACGAGCGACGCCGGCCTGCGCGTGGCGCGCCAGATCCGCGACACCCTGCACAACGAGCTGGTGCGCATCGTCCTGCGCACGGGCCAGCCGGGCCAGGCGCTGGAGCACAGCATCATCCTCGACTACGACATCAACGATTTCTGGTGCAAGACGGACCTGACCACGCGCAAGCTGTTCACCACCGTCATCTCCTCCCTGCGCGCCTATGCGGGGCTGGAGGCGGCCGCGCGCAAGCTGGCCGCCGCCCAGGCCGAGCTGCAGACGGCGCAGGAAGAGCTGGCCGTGGTCAACCAGCACGCCATCGTCATGCGCCTCACGCCCAAGGGCAAGATCGCCGAGGTCAACGACAAGCTGTGCGCCGTCTACCAGTACGGCCGGGAAGAACTGCTGGGCGCCGATCCCCACCTGCTGCATGCGGACGCCTATCCCGCCGACCAGCTCAGCGACGCCTTGCAGGCGCTGAAGGAGGGCGAGGCCTGGACCGACGTGCTCTCCACCTGGCGCCGCGACGGCCAGGAAGTGCGCGTGCGCGCCACCGTCATGGCCACCCGCGACACGCAGGAAAAGATCACCGGCTACATCCTGGTGGGCAGCGTGATGCAGGCCCTGAAGCGGCCATTGACATAAAATCACTGTATGCGCAAACAGTAGTTATCTGTCGCCAATTTCATGCGATTGGCGTTTATCCGGCCGCCTTTTTGCGGACCAGTTCCGCACCACTTGCGCTAAGTCACGGATTCACAAGCGTTTTTTCGGATATCCACAAACTATGTGGATATCTTTGTGGACAAGCCCCGCTTGACAAGCCGGAACGCCTTTAATGACGCGGTTTTCAACAAACTGCCCGTCCAAAAGGCAAAAAATATTCCCAATCAAATCAATGACTTAGATTGTCACGAATTATCACGGCAAATTTTTTTCGGTAATTTCCACTATGCACGATTTGTGCATAAGTAAGCGCGCCCCGCGTATGTTGCCGTAGCGCTTGTTTGGGACGAGGAAAACCCTCTTACGGAGCGGCAACCGATGCCGCTTCCGAGCGGAAAGTTTGCTTGCAAAGGGATGGATTAATGGCTGATTTTTCGCCGCTGTTCCGGGTGCAATAAGACCCGTTCGATGACTTGGGGGGCAACGTTGTGGGACTTCATGTATTCGATGGCGCAGACGGTGTTGAAGCTGTTCTGCACCAGGATGCCGCGGTCGACGACGGCGCAGATCAGCTGGTCGCTGCGCTGGCAGCCTTCGGGTAAAAGGGGAGATGCTGTGCTTTGCAGGATCGAAACGTTCATCATGGGCCTTCTCTCGAATGGATGGGGATGATCACGGCGATGGCACAGGGCCGGCTCCAGCAGTATTAGCCATGCCGCGCCAAAGTCAATGTCAGCTTCGTATTGCCTTGAAATTTAAATTTTTATCTACAAGCGTTCATGCTGGCGCGTTTTGTGCTAAGCGAAAAGATGCTGCGGATAAAGTTTAACTTGGGCCATAATGAACGCATGAAATCCGCGCCCGACCACCCCCATCCCACCTCGCTGGCCGACCTCTTCCTCTCTTTCACCGTGCTAGCCTTGCAGGGATTTGGCGGCGTGCTGGCCGTGGTCCAGCGCGAGCTGGTCGAGCGCAAGCGCTGGCTGACGCACGAGGAATTCATCGAGGAATGGGCCGTGGCCCAGATCATGCCCGGTCCCAATGTGGTCAACCTGTCGCTGATGATAGGCAGCCGCTACTTCGGCCTGCCAGGCGCGCTGGCGGCCCTGGCAGGCATGCTGACGCTGCCCATGCTGGTGGTCCTACTGCTGGCCGTGCTGCATTCCTATTATGGCAACCATCCGGCCGTGGCGGGCGCCCTGCGCGGCATGGCGGCCGTCTCCGCCGGACTGCTGGCGGCCACCGGGCTCAAGCTGATTGCGGCGCTCAAGCGCCATCCCCTGCCCCTGCCCGTCGGCCTGGCCATCGCCGTGCTGGCCCTGCTGGCCGTGGTCGTGCTGCACCTGCCCCTGGCCTACACCCTGCTGGTGCTGGGCGGCCTGTCCTGCTGGCTCACCTGGCGCAAGCTGAAAGGCAAACCATGAATCCGCCCCTGCACCTGGTGCTCAGCGCGGGCGACTGGATCGACCTGTTCGCCCACTACCTGCTGCTGTCGCTGATGTCGATCGGCGGCGCCATCGCCACCACGGCCGAGATGCACCGCTACCTGGTCGAGCAGCACCACTGGCTGACGCAGTCGCAGTTCAACGATTCCATCGCCATCGCCCAGGCCGCGCCCGGCCCCAATGTGCTGTTCGTGGCCCTGATGGGCTGGAATGTGGGCATCAATGCGGGCAGCTATGCGGCGGCCCTGCTGGGCGTGCTGGTGACGATGACGGGTATTCTGCTGCCCAGCACCACCCTCACCTATCTGGCGGCGAGCTGGGGCCACCGCAACCGCGAACTGCTGGGCGTGCGCGTGTTCAAGCAGGGCATGGCGCCTGTCGTGATCGGGCTGATGGTGTCGGTGGGGATTATCCTGGGCAGTGCGAGCCGCACGCCGTCCACGGATTGGCCGCTGTGGCTGCTATCTCTGGCCACAACGCTGGTGATCTGGCGCACGCGGCTGCATCTGCTGTGGATGCTGGCCGCGGGCGCCGTGCTGGGAGCTTTCCAGCTGGTGTGAAGCTGTTAAAGCTTATTCCTTGATGGCTTCGATGGCGAAGGTCAGGGTCACGTCGTCGCCAACGTAAGGAGCGTATTTACCGGCGTTGAACTCGGTGCGCTTGATGGTGGCGGTGGCCGAGGCGCCGCAGGCGTCCTTCTTCACGATCGGGTGCGGCATGCACTGGAAGCCGGTCACGGTCAGGGTCACTGGCTTGGTCACGCCCTTCAGGGTCAGGTTGCCGTCAACGCTCACCAGCTTGTCGCCTTCGAAGTTGAACTTGGTCGACTTGTAGGTGGCGGTTGGGAACTTCTTGGTGTCCAGGAAGTCTTCGCCCTGGATGTGGCCGTTGAAGATGGAGGAACCGGTGCTCACCGAGGTGGTGTCGATGGTCGCTTCTACCGAGCCGGTGTGGGCTGCGCGGTCGAGTACGACTTTAGCGTTGGTCTTGTCGAAGCGGCTTTCCTGCACCGAATAACCGAAGTGGTTGTACGAGAAGCGGGAGAAGGTGTGCGATGGATCGGAAACATAGGTTTCCGAAGCGGCGAATGCGGACATCGACACGCCAGCAGCGATCAACAGGGCAACGATTTTTTTCATGGTAAAACTCCTGGTTAGGGGATTAATCAGAACTCACTGGACAATGGAGGAGATCTGTCGAGTGGGGTGATTATGCGCGGCATTATTTCTGTTGTAAAACGAAAAATTTACCGCTTTACTATCGAAAAAGTCGATCGTCTGAAGGCGATAGCCCTGAATCCCTCGCCCGATGCGGAACATCAGGCCCCGGGCGGCAAGCCGGGAATGGGCGCTTGCAGCAGCCGCGCCAGCAGCTGCCGCTCGAGGGCGGCAAAGGCGGCGCTGCCGCGCGCGCGGGGCCGGGGTAGCTCGACGGCCAGGTCCAGCGTGACGCGGCCCTGCTCGATCAGCAACACCCTGTCGGCCAGGGCCAGCGCTTCCTGCACGTCGTGCGTGACCAGCACGGCCGTGAAGCCCCGTTCGCGCCACTGCGCTTCGATCAGCTGCTGCATCTCGATGCGGGTCAGGGCGTCGAGCGCGCCCAGCGGCTCGTCCAGCAACAGCAATTGCGGCTGGTGCAGCAGGGCGCGCGCCAGCGCCACCCTTTGCCGCTGGCCGCCGGACAGCTGGGCCGGCCAGTCGTCGGCGCGCTCGGCCAGGCCCAGCGCGTGCAGCACGCCCATGGCCGCGTTGAGCGAACGGGACAGGCCCAGCGTGACATTATCGAGCACGCTTTTCCACGGCAGCAGGCGCGCTTCCTGGAACATGATGCGCACGTCCGGCGGCTGCGGCGTCTGCGGATAGCCGACGGCGACGCTGCCGCCGTCGGCCCGTTCCAGTCCGGCGATGGTGCGCAGCAGCGTGCTCTTGCCGCAGCCGCTGCGCCCCACCACGGCGACGAACTCGCCGGCGCGCAGCTGCAGCCGCACGCTGTCCAGCACCGTGCGCGGGCCATAGGCCTTGCTCACCCCGTCCAGCGCCAGCGGCACGCCCTGGCGCGCGGCCGCCGGCGGCGCATCCTGCGCGCGGGCTGGCGGCGGCAAATCGAAGGCCAGCGGAAAACTGCTCAGTTCCATGCAAACTCCTTATCGGTAGGCGGGATTCCAGCGCAGGAAGTGGCGCTCCAGCGCGCGCGACAACAGGTCGGCCAGCTTGCCCAGCAAGGCATACAGCAGGATGCCGACCAGCACCACGTCGGTCTGCAGGAATTCGCGCGCGTTCATCGTCATATAGCCGATGCCGGCCTGGGCGGAGATGGTTTCGGCCACGATCAGCAGCACCCACACCAGCCCCAGCGCGAAACGCACGCCGACCAGGATGGAGGGCAGCGCCGCCGGCAGGATCACGTCGCGGTACAGTGCCCAGCCGGACAGGCCATAGCTGCGCGCCATCTCGATCAGATCCCGGTCGGCCGCGCGGATGCCGTGGAAAGTGTTCAGATACACGGGAAAGAATACGCCCAGCGCCAACAGGAACAGCTTGGCCGTCTCGTCGATGCCGAACCACAGGATCACCAGCGGGATCAGCGCCAGCGGCGGGATGTTGCGCACCATTTGCAGCGTGGTGTCGAGCAGGGTCTGCGCGCGGCGGAAGCTGCCCGTCAACAGGCCCAGCGCCAGGCCCAGCCCCGCGCCGAGGCCGAAGCCGGCCGCCGCGCGCCACAGGCTGGTGCGCAGATGCAGCCATAGCTCGCCGGACGCGGCCAGCGTGCAGAAGGCCCGCAGCACGGCCCAGGGTTCGGGCAGCACGCGGCTCGACAGCCAGCCCGCCCGCGCCGCGATCTCCCACCCGGCCAACAACAGCAGCGGCAGCAACCAGGGCGCGACGGCCTCCCGCAGCGCCGCGCCCGCGCCATCGTCCGCGCGCGGCGGCGCGCCGGCCGACGGGGGAGCCGCCGACGCGGCGCTGAACGGATCGGCGCCCATTACGCGGCCTTGCGCGGCGCTGCCGGCGACTCCGGCACCAGCGCATTCGCCATCACCTCGCCGAACGGCCCGCTCAGCGACTGCTCGCCCGCCGCCCTGCCCTTGCCCAGCAGCGGGAACAGCAGCTCCGCCACGCGGTACGATTCCTCCAGGTGCGGATAGCCGGAGAAGATGAAGGTGTCGATCCCCAGTTCCGCATACTCCTGCATGCGCGCCACCACCGTCTGCGGATCGCCCACCAGCGCCGTCCCCGCGCCGCCGCGCACCAGCCCCACGCCGGCCCACAGATTGGGCGACACCTCCAGCTGGTCGCGCCGCCCGCCATGCAGGGCCGCCATGCGCTGCTGGCCCACCGAATCCATCTTGCCGAACGCCGCCTGGGCGCGGGCGATGGTGGCGTCGTCCAGATGGCTGATCAGCTCGTCGGCCGCGCGCCAGGCCGCCTCGTTCGTCTCGCGCACGATCACATGCAGGCGGATGCCGAAGCGCACCGTGCGTCCATGCCGCGCGGCGCGGGCGCGCACGTCGGCGATCTTTTCCGCCACGGCGGCCGGCGGCTCGCCCCAGGTGAGGTACACGTCCACCTGCTCCGCCGCCAGCTCGTGCGCCGCCGCCGACGAACCGCCGAAGTACAGCGGCGGATACGGCTTCTGCACGGGCGGGTACAGCGTGCGCGCGCCCTTCACCCGCAGATGCTCGCCCGCGAAGTCGAAGCCGGCCTCGCCGCCCTCCCCCGCCAGCGCGGCGCGCCACACGCGCAGGAACTCGTCCGAGATGGCGTAGCGGGTGGCGTGATCGGCGAACAGGCCGTCCGCTTCCAGCTCGCCCTGGTCGCCGCCCGTTACCACGTTGATCAGCAGGCGGCCGTTGGACAAGCGGTCAAAGGTCGACGCCATGCGCACCGCCAGTCCCGGCGTCGACAGGCCGGGCCGCACCGCCACCAGGAACTTCAGGCGTTGCGTGGCATGGATCAGGGAAGACGCCACTACCCAAGCATCTTCGCAGGAGCGCCCGGTGGGCAGCAAGACGCCGTCGTAGCCCAGCGTATCGGCCGCCACGGCCACCTGCTGGAGGTAGTGTGCATCGACGGCGCGCGCACCCTTCGCGGTCCCCAGATAGCGGCTGTCGCCGTGCGTCGGGATGAACCAGAATACATTCAAAGACATCGTCAGGCTCCTTATTTTGCGGCCAGTTTGAGCGGCAGTTGCGCATCCTTGACCACGATCGCTTTCGGTATCAGCTTCAGGCTGGTGAAGGCGTCCGCCACCTTCTGCTGCTGTTCCAGCACGGCGGGGCTGATCGGCTGCACGCCGTAGGCATAGCGCGAAGCGGCCAGCGCCACCACGTCCTGCGCCAGCCCCGTCTGCGCGGCCAGGATGGCCGCCACCTCCTTCTGGTTCTGCGCGCCCCACTGGTCCACCTTGGCCAGTTCGTCGAGGATCACGCTGACGATCTCCGCATGCTTTTCCGCGTACGGCCGCGCCGCCAGGTAGAACTGGTGATTGGCCACCAGCCCCTTGCCGTCGGCCAGCACGCGCGCGCCCAGCTGCTTCTCGGCGGCGGCGAGGAAGGGGTCCCAGATCGCCCACGCGTCCACGCTGCCGCGTTCGAAGGCGGCGCGCGCATCGGCCGGCGGCAGGTAGACCACCTGCACCTCACCGTAGGCCACGCCCGCCCTCTCCAGCGCCTTGAGCAGCAGGTAGTGCACATTCGAGCCCCTGTTCAGCACCAGCTTCTTGCCTTTCAAATCGGCCAGGCTGCGGATGCCGGAACCCTTGGGCACGACGATCGCCTCGCTTGCGGGCGACGGCGGCTCGTTGCCGACATAGACCAGGTTGGCGCCGGCGGCCTGGGCGAAGATCGGCGGCGCCTCGCCCACCGTGCCGAAGTCGATGCTGCCCACGTTCAGCCCCTCCAGCAGTTGCGGCCCGGCGGGGAACTCGGTCCACTTGACCGTGATGTGGCTGGCGGCCAGCCGCTTCTCCAGCGTGCCGCGTCCCTTCAACAGGGTCAGCGTGCCGTATTTCTGGTAGCCGATGCGCACTTCCTGCGGCGCCGCTTCCGCCCATACGGGGCGCGGGGCGGCGGCAGCCATCACGCCGGCGGCGAACAGCAAGCCCAGGGTATGGCGGCGGGTACTGCGTTTGCTCTGGATGCTCATTCAATTCTCCTGATGTGGTTTGATTTATCGGGCCAGACGCACCAGCTGCGCGACCGGCGGCACATGCTCCGCCGCCGCATCGGCATCCAGCGCCAGGGCGCGCAGCGCGGTGTTCAATTCCTCCACGCCGCCGGCGACGCGGTGGGCGATGGCCGGGTCCAGGGTCAGCCCCGCGCCCTCCTTCCACGTCAGTTGCTGGGAGGCGGCGAAGATGCTGGTCAGGACCTGGCGCGCGCCCATCGCCTGCAGCACCGGCCGCAGCGCATAGTCCAGCGCCAGCATGTGCGACTGGCTGCCGCCGGTGGCCAGCGGCAGCACCAGCTTGCCCGCCAGCCCGTTCTGCGGCAGCAGATCGAGGAAGGCCTTCAGGATGCCGCTCAGCGAGGCCTTGTACACCGGCGTGGCGACGACTATGGCCTGCGCATCGGCCACCGCGAACAGCGCGCGGCGGATGGCGGCATCGTCGCCGTCGGCATGCAGCAGCGCCCGCGGCGGCAGGTCGCGCACATGCAGCTTGTGGGTGCGGTGGCCGTGCAGCGCCAGCTTGTCGCCGACGTGCAGCAGCAGGCGGGCCGTGCTCGACGACACGGATGGACTGCCGCCTAACAGAAGAATGCTCATGGTGTGGACTCCGGGTTGCGTGAAGCCAGATTAAAGGCGCCCGCCGCAAAGCAGAACGAATAGTTTTACGTTTTGATATGCGGATTCCTTCGCATGAGTTTCCCGCATATGGAAAGCCGGATTTCTTCGTGTACTCCGCCTTGACGCCGGTGCAATACTAAAAAACACCGAACCACAGGAGCAGACAGACCATGTCGCCAGCACTACTCAAATCCCTGCCGGAGCAGTCCGGGCACGATCCGCTCGCCACCGCCGCCGCGCTGGCCGGACGCCTGGCCGCCACTGCCAACGCGCGCGACCAGGCCGGCGGCCATCCCGCCCAGGAACGTGAATGGATACGCGCCTCCGGCCTGCTCACGCTGTCGATCCCGAAAGAGTTCGGCGGCCAGGGCGCCGGCTGGGAGACGGTGTACCAGGTGATCCGCATCCTCGCCCGCGCCGACAGCGCGCTGGCCCACCTGCTGGGTTTCCATTATCTGCAGCTGGCCGGCCTGCAGCTGTACGGCAGCGCGCAGCAGCAGCGCCGCTTCCTCGGCAAGACGGTGACGGACCATCTGTTCTGGGGCAACGCCCTCAATCCGCTCGACCGCCGCACCACCGCCACCGAGGCCGACTACGGCTTCGTGCTGGACGGCGTGAAGAGCTTTGCCTCCGGCTCGGTGGGCGCGGACTGGCTCACCGTCTCGGCCTGGCACGAAGCCTCGCAGACGGCGCTGATCGGCATCCTGCCCGCGCGCCAGGAGGGCCTGCGGGTGCAGCCGGACTGGGACGCCTTCGGCCAGCGCCAGACCGACAGCGGCAATGTGCATTTCCGGCAGGTCGACCTGCCGTCGGCCCAGGTGCTGCAGGCGCCCGGCGCGCTGCCCACCCCGCAGGCGACGCTGCGCTCGCAGGTGGCGCAGCTGATCATGGCCAACCTCTACCTGGGCATCGGCGAAGGCGCCTTTGCCGCCGCGCGCGACTACACGCTGGCCGAGTCGCGCCCCTGGTTCGCCTCCGGCGCGGCCAGCGCGGCGGCCGATCCCCTGCTGCAACACCGCTACGGCCAGCTGTGGCTGCGCCTGCGCCCGGCCGCCGTGCTGGCCGACCACGCGGCGCAGGAGCTGGAGCGGCTGTTCCGCAAAGGCGCGCAGCTCACCGCGCGCGAACGGGGCGAGCTGGCCATCGCCGTGGCCGAGGCCAAATGCCTGGCCCATGCGGCGGGGCTGGAGGTGAGTAGCCAGATGTTCGAACTGACCGGCGCCCGTTCGACCTCCACCCGCTATGGCTACGACCGTTTCTGGCGCAACGTGCGCGTGCATACCCTGCACGATCCCGTCGATTACAAGATCCGCGACCTGGGACGCTACGCCCTTGACGGCAGCGTGCCGGAACCCACCGCCTACTCCTGATGCCGCCCATGAACCACACCACCCCGCTGATCCGCATCGACCGCGCCAGCAAATTTTTCAGCCTGCCCGACGGCGGCGTGTTCCGCGCCGTGGACGATGTCTCGCTGCAGATCCACGCCGGCCAGATCTTCGGCCTGATCGGCAAGAGCGGGGCCGGCAAGTCCACCTTGCTGCGCCTGATGAATCTGCTCGAACGGCCCGACAGCGGCAGCATCGCGCTCGACGGCCAGGAGCTGACCGCCCTGTCCCGCAGCGCCCTGCGCGAGGCGCGGCGCCACATCGGCATGATCTTCCAGCAGTACAACCTGCTGCAGAACGCCAGCGTATTCGACAACGTCGCTTTCCCGCTGCGCCTGCACGGCGGCCTGTCGCGCCAGCAGATCGCCGCCCGCATGGGCGAATGCCTGGCGCTGGTGGAACTGGAGGACAAGGCCGGCAGCTATCCGGCCCAGCTCTCCGGCGGGCAGAAGCAGCGGGTGGCGATCGCCCGCGCGCTGGCCAGCGGTCCGTCCGTGCTGCTGTGCGACGAGCCCACGTCCGCGCTGGACGCCGAGACCACCCGCGCCCTGCTCGCCACCCTGCGCGACATCAACCGCCGCCTGGGCGTCACCATCGTCATCGTCAGCCACGAGCTGTCCGTGCTGAGCGCGATCTGCCATCAGGTGGCGGTGATTGAACAGGGCGCCGTGGCCGAACAATTCGCCCTTGGCGCGGCGGCGGACAGCCAGGCCGCCGCACTGCCGCACACGGCGCTGGGCCGCGAGCTGGCCGCGCTGGCGGCGGCGGACGCCGCCCTGCGGGAGGCCGCCCATGCTTGAATCCCTGCTGGCCGCGGCGGGCCTCCTGCCCTGGCTCTCCAACGTGATCGACATGCTGCCCGAAATGGGCACCGCCGTCGGCGAAACCCTGACCATGCTGGCCATTGGCCTGAGCGCGGCCGTGCTGCTGGGCGGTCCGCTGGGCGTGCTGCTGTTCCTGGTCGCGGACGGGCAGTCGCTGCAAAACCGGCCCGCCGCGCTGCTCCTGGGCTGGCTGGTCAACACGGTGCGCTCCTTCCCCTTCATCATCCTGCTGGTGGCGCTGGTGCCGTTCACCCGCGTCGTCGCCGGCACCTCCATCGGCCCGCTGGCCGCCGCCGTGCCGCTCTCCTTCGCCGCCATTCCCTACTTCGCGCGCATGGTCGAACAAAGCCTGCGCGAAGTCCCGCGCGGCGTGATCGAAGCGGCGCACGCCATGGGCGCGTCCGAGCTGCAGATCGTGCTGCGCGTGCTGCTGCTGGAGGCCCGCTCCGGGCTGGTGCTGGCATTGACGGCGCTGGCGGTCAGCTTCCTCTCCTATTCGGCGGTGGCCGGGGTGGTGGGCGGCGGCGGCATCGGCGACCTCGCCATCCGCTACGGCTACTACCGCTTCGAAACGGACATCATGATCGCCACCGTCGCCATCCTCATCGCCATGGTGCAGCTGATCCAGTTCAGCGGCAGCCGCATCGCCCGACGTATCGACAAACGCTAACCAGGAACCCCGCCATGCGCCCTCCCTTCCGCCGCCAGCTGCTGCTTGGCGCCCTCGCCGCCGCCTTCGCCCTGTCCTCCCAGGCCAGGGATGCCAAAGAACTGGTGATCGGCACCAGCGCCGGCCCCTACGCCGACCAGATCAAGCTGGGCATCAAGCCTATCCTGGAAAAGCAGGGCTACAAGGTCAGGCTGGTCGAGTTCAACGACTATGTCCAGCCCAACCTGGCGCTGGCCGAAGGCTCGCTCGACGCCAACGTCTTCCAGCACATCATCTACCTCAACAAGTTCGCCGCCGAGCACAAGCTGGCGCTGTCCGAGCTGGTGAAGATTCCCACCGCGCCGATCGCCCTGTACAGCAAGAAGCACGCGACGCTGAACGAGGTCAGGGACGGCAGCAGCGTGGCCCTGCCCAACGATCCCACCAACCAGGCGCGCGCCCTGGTGCAGCTGGACCGGCTGGGCTGGATCAAGCTGCGCGACAAGGTCGACCCGCTGCGCGCGTCGGAAAAGGACATCGCCGCCAACCCGCGCAAAATCAAGCTGCTGCCGCTGGAGGCGGCCCAGCTGCCGCGGGCGCTGCAGGACGCCGACTACGCTTTCGTCAACGGCAACTACGCGCTCGCCTCCGGACTCAAATTGAAGGACGCGCTGGTGACGGAGAAGATCTCCGACAACTACATCAACCTGGTGGCCGTGCGCACGGCGGACAAGGACAAGCAGTTCGCCAAAGACATCGCCGCCGCCTACCGCTCGCGCGAATTCCTGGCCGTGACCAACAAGTACTTCGCCGACTACGCCAAGACCGGCGACCAGCTGGCACTGGAAAGCAAGTAATGCCCAAGCCCATACGCTTCAACGCCTTCCAGATGAACAGCGTCAGCCACCAGTCGCCGGGCCTGTGGACACATCCGCGCGACAGCGGCCACCGCTACACCGATCCCGCGCACTGGACGGAGCTGGCGCAACTGCTGGAAGCGGGACGCTTTGACGCGATCTTCCTGGCCGATGTGCTGGGCTACTATGACGTCTACCAGGGCAGCGCCGACGCCGCCCTGCGCCACGCCGTGCAGGCGCCGCTCAACGACCCGCTGGCGCTGGTGCCACTGATGGCGCAGGCCACCACCCACCTGGGCTTCGGCGTCACCTGCGCCCTGACCTACGAGCACCCCTACACCTTCGCCCGCCGCATGTCCACCCTGGACCATCTGACGCGGGGGCGCATTGGCTGGAACATCGTCACCGGCTATCTGGACAGCGCGGCGCGCAACCTGGGGCTGGAGCAGCAGTTGGGCCACGATCAGCGCTACGACCTGGCCGACGAGTACATGGAGGTGGTCTACAAGCTGTGGGAAAAGAGCTGGGACGAGGACGCCGTCGTCAACGACAAGGCACGCGGCCTGTATGCCGACCCGGCCCGGGTGCATCCCATCGGCCACCAGGGCCGTTACTACCAGGTGCCCGGCTTTCACCTGTGCGAGCCCTCGCCGCAGCGCACACCCCTGCTGTACCAGGCCGGGACCTCGCCGCGCGGTACGGCCTTCGCCGCCCGCCACGCCGAATGCACCTTCGTCAGCGGGCCAAGCAAGCAGGTGGTGCGGCGCTATGCGGAGCAGCTGCGGGCGGCGGTGCGCATGGCCGGCCGCGACGGCGGCGCCCTGAAAATCTACGCCCAGGCGCTGATCATCACCGCGCCGACCGAGGCCGAGGCGCGCGCCAGGCACGAGGAATACCTGCGCCACATCGACACCGAAGCGGCGCTGGCCCTGCTCTCCGGCTGGACCGGGGTGGACTTCAGCCGCTTCCCGCTGGACGCCACTATCGACTATATCGAGTCGGACGCCGGCCGCTCGGCGCTGGCCTCCTTCAGCCAGGCCGACCCGGAGCGCACATGGACCGTGTGCGAAGCGGCGCATTTCATCGGCCTGGGCGGACGCGGCCCGGTGCTGGTGGGTGATCCGCGGCAGGTGGCGGACCAGCTGGAGGCCTGGCTGGACGAGACGGATATCGACGGTTTCAACCTGGCCTTCGCCCTCGCCCACGAGAGCATGCGCGACGTGGTGCAGCTGATCGTGCCCGAACTGCAGCGGCGCGGGCGCTACCGCACCGAATACGAGGGCGGCACCCTGCGCCAGCAGACCTTCGGCCACGGCCCGCATCTCGCTTCCAGCCATCCGGGCCGGCAAGTCACCCTCGGCGCCCCGCTGCAATCCGCAGCGTAAGCCCGCCGTTCCCAGCCGACGGCAGCCTAGTCGTTACGCATCTGCGCCTGCGACACGTTGGAGCCGGGCGGCACGCTCTGCGTCAGCCACACATTGCCGCCGATGGTGGAGCCGGCGCCGATGGTGATCCGTCCCAGCACGGTGGCGCCGGCGTAGATCACCACGTCGTCTTCCACGATGGGGTGGCGCGGCACGCCCTTGATCAGGACGCCCTTCTCGTCCGCCGGGAAGCGCTTGGCGCCCAGGGTCACATGCTGGTACAGGCGCACGCGCTGGCCGAGGATGGCCGTCTCGCCGATCACCACGCCCGTGCCGTGGTCGATGAAGAAACTGCCGCCGATCTGCGCCGCCGGGTGGATGTCGATCCCCGTCAGCGAATGGGCGATGTCCGAGATCAGGCGCGCGATGAAGTGGGCGCCCAGGCGGTGCAGGCTGTGCGCCAGCCGGTAGTAGAGGATGGCGATGGTGCCCGGATAGCACAGCATGATCTCCGCCACCGAGGTCGCCGCCGGATCGCCCGCCATGGCGGCCTGCACGTCCGACACCAGCAGTCCCCGGATGTCCGGCAGGCTGGCGGCGAAGTCGCGCGTGATCTCCTGCGCGCGGCAGGCCAGGCGCTCTTCCTCGCTGGCCGTGCAGGTCTTCATCAGGTCCACTTCCGCCGAGAACAGCAGACCGCGCCGCACCTGCTCCATCAGCTTGTTCAGGGTCGTGTTCAGGGTGTCGCCGACGAAGTAGTCGATGCTCTCGTCCGTCAGGTTGGGGCGGCCGTAATGGGTGGGGAACAGCGCCGCCTGCACGCCTTCCACGATAGCGGCCAGCATGGCGCGCGAAGGCAGCTCGCGGATCTTGCCCTGGTGGCGGATATTGTGCGTCGCCTCGCGCGAAACGCGCAACTGCTGGATCACGCTGTCCAGGTTCCAGTGGGACGGACGGTTGCCGTCGAGAGTGTTGTCATTCATGGTTTATGCGCAGATATCGTAAAATGCCGGATCCCGCACAGAATACCCGTTTCATGAATATTTTGCTGACCCTGCTGCTGGCTGGCCTGACCATGGTCGGTCCGCTCGCCATCGACACCTACCTGCCCTCCTTCCCCGCCATCGCCCGCACCTTCGAAGCCAGCCCGCTGCTGATCCAGCAGACGCTGAGCATGTTCCTGTTCTGCTTCGCCTTCATGATGCTGTTCTACGGCACCCTGTCCGACTCCTTCGGCCGCCGTCCCGTGATCCTCGGCTCGCTGGTGCTGTACATCGTGGCCTCCATCGGCGGCGCGCTGGCGCCCTCGATCGGCGTGCTGCTGCTCTGCCGCATCCTGCAGGGGCTGGCGGCGGGCGCCGGTTCCGTCGTGGGACGCGCCATCGTCACCGACCGCTTCAGCGGCGGCGAGGCGCAGAAGATCCTGTCCCACATCATGATGGTGTTCGGCCTCGCGCCCGCGCTGGCGCCTATCCTGGGCGGCTGGATGCAGGTGAATTTCGGCTGGCGTTCCATCTTCTGGTTCCTCACCGCCTTTGCCGCGCTGATGTTCGTCGCCGTCCAGCGCACGCTGCCGGAGAGCCTGCCCGCCAAGGACCGCCATCCCTTCCATCCCGGCGCCATCGCCGCCAACTACTGGATGGTGCTGCGCCACCGCCAGTTCGTGCTGCTGTCGGCCGCGCTGGGCGTGAGCTTCGCCGGCTTCGCCCTGTATATCGGCTCGGCCGCCTACTTCGTCATCAACATCCTGCACCTGAGCGAGACCTCGTTCGCCTGGCTGTTCATCCCCCTCATCAGCGGCATGGTGGTGGGTTCCGCCATCTCGAGCAAGCTGGCGCACCGCTACTCGCAGCAGGCCATGATCGGCGCCGGCTACGCCCTGATGGCGCTGGGCGCCGTGGCCAACGTGGCCTACAACTGGCTGTTCGCGGCCGAAGTGCCGTGGGCCGTGCTGCCGCTGTTCGTGTATTCCTTCGCCCTGGCGCTGGCCATGCCGCCCATGACCTTGCAGGCGCTGAACCACTTCCCCCAGCATAACGGCCTGGCGGCGTCGATGCAGTCCTTCATCCAGATGATTTTGTTCGCCCTCGTCTCCGGCCTGCTGGCGCCCCTGCTGTTCGAAAGCGCCTTCAAGCTGGCCTGCGGCATGCTGGGCGGCCTCGTGGTCAGCCTGGTGATGTGGTGGCTGGCCCGGCCCCAGGGTGAATAAGGCCGGGGCCCGCTTCCGCTATCATTGTCTGTACACCGCAGCACACAAGGGACGGAATGGAACTACACATCGTGATCGAAGGCCGCAAGGATCTGAGCGGCCAGCTGTATCGCCAGCTGAGCGAAGCGATCCGCGCCGGCCGCCTGGCCGACGGCCAGCAACTGCCGCCTTCGCGCCTGCTGGCCGAGCAGCTTGGCCTGTCGCGCAAGACCGTCTCCGATGTCTACACCCGCCTGACCCAGGACCGTCTGCTCGTGGCCCACACGGGGCGCGGCAGCTTTGTCAGCACGCCCGCCGACGCCAGGCCGCGCCGCCAGCTGGCCGCCGATCTGGCCAGCGCCGCCATCATCGCCCGCTGGGACGCCATTCCCGTGCCCCTGCGCAATCCCTTCCCCGAAGGCCGCTCGCGCTTTGAATTCGTCGGCGGCTGCATCTCGCCCGCCCTGTTCCCCACGGAGGAATGGCGCCGCTGCGTGCTGCACGCCCTGCGCCAGGACGCCCAGGGACGCGGCATGTATTCCCAGACCCAGGGCCTGCCCCAGCTGCGCGAAGCCATCGCCCACCACGCCGCCTTCGCCCGCGGCGTGGTCAGCACGGCGCAGCAGGTGGTCGTCACCAACGGCGCCCAGCAGGCGCTGGACCTGCTGGGCCGCGTGCTGCTGGAGCCGGGCTGCATCGTCGCCGTCGAAGAGCCGGGCTATCCGCCCGCGCGCGCCCTCTTCGCCAGCCAGGGCGCGCGGGTGGTCGGAGTGGGCGTGGACGCGGAAGGCATCCTGCCCGAGCAGATCCCGCAGGGCACGCGCCTGATCTACACCACGCCCGCCCACCAGTTCCCGCTGGGGATGCCCATGAGCGTGGCCCGCCGCCGCGCCCTGCTGGAACGGGCGCGCGAGATCGGCGCCATCATCATCGAGGACGACTACGACAGCGAATTCCGCTACGAAGGCCGGCCCACCGACTCGCTGCAAAGCATGGACAAGCACGGCATCGTCGCCTTCCTCGGCACCTTCTCCAAGGTGCTGCTGCCGGAGCTGCGCCTGGGCTACGTGGTGCTGCCGGACGCCATCCTCAACGCCGCCCTCACCGTCAAGCACCTCAACGACTGGCACACGGCCACCATGCTTCAGCACGCGCTGGCCAAGTTCATCGCCGACGGCTATCTGGCCAAGCACGTGCGCCGCTGCTCGGCCATCTATGCCGCGCGCCGCGAGCGCCTGCAAACCCTGTTTGCGAACGAGCTCTCGCCCTGGTTCGAGCTGGTGCCCGCCACCGCCGGCTTCCACCTGGCCGCCTGGTGCAAGCGGGAGATCGACCTCGACCTGCTGCTGCGCCTCGCCCGCCGGGCCGACGTCGGCCTCTATCCTTTATCGAATTTTTACGCCGAGGGTCAGCCGCCCCGTCCCGGCATCTTCCTCGGCTACGGCGGCATCGAAACCATCGACCTGGAAACGGCCCTGCTCAGGGTGCGCGACATTCTGCTACAAATGAGCTGAGCAAGCATGATAACAAGCATGTAAAATCATGCTCTGACGATTACCGGAATACGACCACCCATGCGCCTGACCTCCTTCACCGATTACTCGCTGCGTACCCTGCTGTACCTGTGCGCCCATCGGGACCGCCTGGTGACGATCCAGGACATCGCAGACATGCACGCCATCTCGAAAAACCATTTGATGAAAGTGGTCTATCAGCTGGGCCAGAACGGCCTGATCGAAACGGTCCGCGGCCGCAACGGCGGCCTGCGCCTGGGCCGCGAGCCCAAGGACATCAACATCGGCGCCCTGGTGCGTGAGACGGAAACGGACTTCTACATGGCCGAATGCTTCGACCGCGAGAACGACACCTGCCCGCTGACGCCGACCTGCAAGCTGAAAAATGTCCTCAGCGCGGCCACCCAGGCCTATCTGGCGGAGCTGGACAAGGTCACCCTGCAGGACATGCTGCCCGCCGCCCAGCAGGGCTACTCCGACGTCAAGCCTATCCGCGTCATCAAGCGCGGGGAGAAGTAAGCCGCGCCGCCGACACCTCCACGCGCGACACCGTGCGCACGGCCGGCGCCGTGCCTTCCAGTACGGCCTTCAGCCGCCGCAGCGCCTCCGCCGATTCCGCCGTGATCCTGGCCCGGATGCCGAGCATGTCCGACAGCAGAAACAGCAGATTGGGCCGCGCATATTCGAACTCGCGCTCGAACTTGGTGCCGCCGTTGACCTGCGTCAGCCGGTAGCTGACCATCCCCTTGCCGCCATCCTCGATCTGCCCGCTGATGGCCCAGCGCAGCGGCGCCTGGCGCTGCACCACGGTCCACAGCACCCGCCCCTGATAGCCCGCCACGACAAAATCCTCCTTCACCTGCTCGCCCACCAGCAGCGGGTGGTCGGTCGCCCCGCTCACGCTCAATGAGGATGGATGCCAGCGCGGCCAGTTGGCCGGCGTGGTGACATAGCTGAACACCTCGGGCGGCGCGCGCTCGATCACCGTGCTGTTGTAGATATGGGTGGAGCCCAGCGGCAGAGGCGCCAGCAGCACGCCGATCACGCCGGCCGCCCCGGCCAGTCCCAGGATGGGAATCCGTTTCATCGCAGCTCCCGCGCCCTGCGGCGCAATGGCTAGGCGGGGCCGGGTTGGCTCAGCTGCGGCAGCGACGCCATCAGGTCCGAGAAGCGCTGGCCCTGGATCATCACATGTTCGCGCATCAGCTTCGCCGCCAGTTCGCCGTCGCCGGCGATGAGGGCCTGCACCACGCCGTCGTGTTCATCGTAGGACTTGGCCAGCCGGTTGCGCACCCGCAGCTGCAGGCGGCGGTAAGGCCGCAGGCGGCGGTACAGGGCGCGCGTCTGCTCGATCAGGAACTGGTTATGGCTGCCCGCGTAGATCGACTCATGGAACACTTCGTTCTTGTAATAGTACGCATCCGGCTCCTGCGCATCAAGCGCTTCCTTGCAGGCCTGGTGCGCCGCCAGCAGGTTCTGCTGCTCGAACGGCGTCATGCGCCGCGCGGCCAGGCGGCAGCAAACCGACTCCAGCTCCGACATCACTTCGAACATTTCCACCAGCTGCTGCGGCCCCAGCTCGGCCACGATGGCGCCGCGCCGTGGACGGATCACCACCAGTCCCATGGACGCCAGCTGGATCAGGGTTTCGCGCACGGGCGTACGCGAGACGCCGAAGCGCTCCGCCAGCTCCGTCTCGTCCAGATGCTGGCCCGGACGCAGGGCGCCGGTGGCGATCATTTCTTCGATTTCTTCGCGCAGTGTGGTGGAATGGGTGGCCATGATTGCAACTCGTTGTGTATATGAGAACTCATTATAAGACGTAGATTTTACTTGACAATGTATGCGACGAATATATTCTTGTATACACAAAGAAAAGCAACATAACGACTATCCTTGGAGGAAGACATGAGTGCAATGACCCGCAGGACCGTTCTGGGCGCGCTGGGCGCCGTCGCCACCTCCCCGCTCTGGCTGTCGCCGGCGTGGGCCCAAACCACCCTCAAGATCTCGCACCAGTTCCCCGGCGGGACCGTCAACGAAGGCGATTTCCGCGACCGCCTGACCCGCATGTTCGCCGCCGAAGTGGAAAAGCGCAGCAAGGGCGCGATGAAGTTCGAGATCTACCCCGGCTCCTCGCTGATGAAGACCAATGCCCAGTTCTCCGCCATGCGCAAGGGCGCGCTCGATTTGTCGCTGGTGCCCCTGTCCTACGCGGGCGGCGAAGTCCCTGAAGTGAATATCGGCCTGATGCCCGGCCTCGTCACCTCCTATGAGCAGGGCTACGGCTGGAAGAACGCGGAAGTGGGCAAGGAGCTGGCCCGCATCCTGTACGAGAAAGGCATCGTGGTGGTGAGCTGGATCTGGCAGGCGGGCGGCATGGCCTCGCGCACCAAGCCGGTGATCGACCCGGATGACGCCAAGGGCATGAAGATCCGCGGCGGTTCGCGCGAGATGGACATGATGCTGAAGGCCGCCGGCGCCGCCGTGGTGACGCTGCCCTCCAACGAAATCTACGCCGCCATGCAGACGGGCGCCATGGAGGCTGCCCTGACCTCGTCGACCTCGCTGATTTCCTTCCGCCTGGAGGAAGTGTCCAAGGCCCTGACCACGGGCCGTGCGGGCTCCTACTGGTTCATGTTTGAGCCGCTGCTGATGTCGCGCACCGTGTTCGACCGTCTGCCCAAGGACCAGCAGAACCTGATTCTGACCGTAGGCGGCGAACTGGAAAACTTCGCCCTCAAGTCCGCCCAGGCCGACGACCAGCAGGTGGCCGCCGTCTACCAGAAAGCCGGCGCCAAGGTGGCCGACATGAATCCGGCCGCGCTGAAGAAGTGGCAGGCCATCGCCCGCACCACGGCGTGGAAGGACTTCGGCGAGCGCAACGAAAGCTGCGCCAAGCTGCTGAAACTGGCGGAGAAGACGCTGTGAGCCACGGATTCGAACTGGAACCGGCCAAGGGTCCGGCGCCGCCGGACAACGCGGCCCTGGCCTCGCTTACCCGCTGGTTCGACAAGGCCAACCAGGGCCTGGTCGCGCTGTCGATGTGCGCCATGGTGCTGACGGCCCTGATCCTCACCTACTCCGTCGTGTCGCGCTACTTCTTCCAGGCGCCGACGGACTGGCAGGACGAAGCCTCCGTCTTCATGCTGGTCGGCGTGACCTTCTTCTGCTCGGCCTATGTGCAATCGCACCGTGGCCATGTCGGCATCGAAGCGCTGGCCACCTTGCTGCCCAGCGGCGTCAACGCGGCGCGGCTGTTCGTGGTGGACCTGGTGTCCTGCCTATTCTGCGCCTTCTTCGCCTGGAAGTCTTGGACCTTGTGGTACGAAGCCTGGGTCGATGGCCAGACCACCTCCTCCACCTTCGCCCCACCGCTATGGATACCCTACGCCATGATGGCGTCCGGGATGACCATCCTCACCCTGCAACTGCTGCTGCAAACGCTGGTCCGCCTGACGAATAAAAGGAGCGCGCCATGAGTGAGCTGACCCTGGGTGCCCTGTACGGCGGCGTCACGCTGGTGGTGATGTTCTCCGGCATGCCGATCGCCTTCGCCCTGGGCGTGGTGGCGACGAGCTTCATGTACTTCTTCATGCCCGCCTCCTCGCTCGACACCATCACCCAGAACGTGTACGAGGAAATGGCCTCCATCACGCTACTGTCGATACCTCTGTTCATCCTCAAGGGCGCGGCCATCGGCAAATCGCCGGCGGGGCGCGACCTGTACTCCGCCATCCACACCTGGCTGCACAAGGTCCCCGGCGGCCTGGGCATCGCCAACGTCTTTGCCTGCGCCCTGTTCGCGGCCATGGCCGGATCGTCGCCCGCCACATGCTCGGCCATCGGCTCGGCTGGCATTCCAGAGATGCGCAAGCGCGGCTACTCGCCCGGCTTCGCGGCGGGGATCATTGCCGCGGGCGGCACGCTGGGCATCCTGCTGCCGCCGTCGATCACCATGATCCTCTACGCCGTCGCCGCCGAGCAGTCGCTGGGCCGCCTGTTCCTGGCCGGGATCGGCCCAGGAATCCTGATGGTGCTGCTGTTCGCCAGCTACGCCGTCTACAACGCCCGCCGCGAATACAGGGCCGCGCTGGAGGTGTACCAGAAAGGCGGCGTCAAGTCGGCCTATCTGGAAGACGAGCATTTCACCCTCAAGGAGAAGGTGGAAATGCTGCCGCGCGTGCTGCCCTTCATCGTCCTGCTGATCGGCGTGATGATCGCCCTTTACGGCGGCTTTGCCACGCCGTCCGAAACGGCGGGCCTGGGCGCGCTGCTGGCGCTGGTCCTGCTGGCCGGGATCTACCGCGTGTGGAAGCCCAAGGACCTGGCGCCCATCCTCAGCTCGACGATCAAGGAATCGACCATGCTGCTGATGATTATCGGGATGTCCCTGCTCTACTCCTACGTGATGAGCTACCTGCACATCAGCCAGTCCGCCGCCAACTGGGTGGTGGGCCTGCACCTGTCCAAATGGCTGCTGCTGGCCGTGATCCTGCTGATGGTGATCGTCTTCGGCTTCTTCCTGCCGCCCGTCTCCATCATCCTGATGACGGCGCCCATCATCCTGCCGCCGCTGAAGGCCGCCGGTTTCGACCTGATCTGGTTCGGCATCGTCATGACGGTGGTGATGGAAATGGGTCTGATCCATCCCCCGGTGGGACTGAATATTTTCGTTATCAAGAACATCGCACCTGACATTCCCTTGCGCGAGGTGATCTGGGGCGTCATGCCCTTCCTGCTGCTGATGTTCGCCGCCGTGATCCTGCTCTGCATCTTCCCGGCGATTTCCACGGCCCTGCCGGACATCATTATGGGAGCCCCTAAATGACAGCGCGCATATGGAACACACTACAACTTAACCGCGACGAGCGGCTGCAGCGGGCACGCAAGACGCTGGGCGCCGAGCTGGCGGGCAAGACGCTGCCTGCAGCGCGCATCACGGACCTGCTGCACGCCGTGCTCGAATGCGGCGACCGCGTCTGCCTCGAAGGGAACAACCAGAAGCAGGCCGATTTTCTCGGCCACGCCCTGGCCCACCTGAACCCGGAGCGCGTCAACGGACTGCACATGCTGCAGTCGGTGCTGGCCCTGCCCGAACACCTGGACGTGTTCGAACGCGGCGTCGCCTCGAAGCTGGACTTCTCCTTCTCCGGTCCGCAGTCCGTCCGCGTGGCGCGGCTGGCGGCGGCGGGCAAGCTGAATATCGGCGCTATCCATACCTACCTCGAGCTGTTCAGCCGCTACTTCGTCGACCTGCCGCCGCGCGTGTCGCTGATCGCGGCGGAAGCGGCCGACCGCAACGGCAACCTGTACACGGGACCGAATACGGAAGACACGCCCGCCATCGTGGAGGCCACCACCTTCAAGAACGGCATCGTGATCGTGCAGGTGAACCGCATCATGGACAGCCTGCCGCGCATCGACATCCCCGGCGACTGGGTCGACTTCGTGGTCGAATCGCCCCGGCCCTACTACATCGAGCCGCTGTTCACGCGCGACCCGGCCTTGATTTCGGAAATCCAAGTGCTGATGGCGATGATGGCGATCAAAGGCATCTACGCCGAATACGGCGTGCAGCGCCTGAACCACGGCATCGGCTTCGACACTGCGGCCATCGAGCTGCTGCTGCCCACCTATGCCGAATCGCTGGGATTGAAGGGCAAGATCGCCACCAACTGGGCGCTTAATCCGCACCCGGCGCTGATCCCCGCCATCGAGGCGGGCTTCGTCGAATCGGTCTACTCCTTCGGCTCCGAACTGGGCATGGAAGAATACATTCGCGCCCGGCCCGACGTATTCGCCGTCGGCGCCGACGGTTCCATGCGCAGCAACCGCGCCTTCTGCCAGGCCGCCGGCCACTACGCCTGCGACATGTTCATCGGTTCCACGCTGCAGATCGACATGCAGGGCAATTCGTCGACGGCGACGGCGGGCCGTATCGCCGGCTTCGGCGGCGCCTCCAATATGGGCGCAGACGCGCGCGGACGGCGCCACGCCAGCCCCGCGTGGCTTCGCGCCGGTCAGGAAGCGCGCCAGGGCAGCAACGCCATCCCGCGTGGACAGAAGCTGGTGGTGCAGATGGTGGAGACCTTCCGCGAGCATATGCAGCCCGCCTTTGTCGAAAAGCTGGACGCCTGGACGCTGATGGAGCAAGCCGACATGGCCATCCCGCCGGTGATGATCTACGGCGACGACGTGACCCACGTCCTGACCGAGGAAGGCATCGCCAATCTGCTGCTGTGCCGCAGCGAGGAAGAGCGCGAGCAGGCCATTCGCGGCGTGGCGGGCTACACGCCGGTCGGCCTGGCCCGCGACCGCCGCATGGTGGAGAACCTGCGCGACCGCGGTGTGATCCGCCGCGCCGAGGACATGGGCATCGACAAGCGCCTCGCCACGCGCGACCTGCTGGCGGCGCGCACGATGAAGGACCTGGTGCGCGCATCGGGCGGCGTGTACGACCCGCCCAAGCGCTTCCGCAACTGGTAAGTTCATTTGCAAAGACAAATCATGGAAACTTTAAATTACCGATTCGAGCAAGGCACGCGCCGCATCGTCCGTCCGCCGCAGGTGGTGGGCGTGGTCGGCTCCGGCAACCTGGAAGTGCTGATCGAGGAGACGCCATTAAACGGCGCCTGCGAAATCCAGATCAGCACCGCCGCCGTGGGCTTCGGCCCCATCTGGCAGGCCGTGATCCAGGATTTTCACCAGCGCTGGCAGCTGGCCGACACGCGCATTTCCATCAACGACATGGGCGCCACGCCCGCCGTGGTGAGCCTGCGCCTGGACCAGGCGGTGCAGTCCATGCTGGGAGAACCGACATGAACCACGCCGTGAGTTATCTGGAATCGAATGCGCGCGAGCGTCTTGCGCTGCTGTTCGACGCGGGAAGTTTCGAGGAATTCCTGCCGCCGGCGCAGCGCGTCGTCAGCCCCCATCTGGGCCAGCTCAATGCGCCGGTGGCGTTTGACGACGGCGTGGCCGTGGGCCGCGCGAAGCTGGACGGCATGACTGTCTACGCGGCGGCGCAGGAAGGCGGCTTTATGGGCGGCGCGGTAGGCGAGGTCCATGGCGCCAAGCTGGTTGGCCTGCTGCGGCGGGCCGTGCGCGACAAGGCGGACGCCGTGGTGCTGCTGGTGGAATCGGGCGGAGTGCGCCTGCACGAGGCCAACGCGGGGCTGATCGCCGTCTCCGAGGTGATGCGCGCCCTGCTCGACACGCGTGACGCGGGCATTCCCGTGATCGTACTGGTCGGCGGCTCCAATGGCGCGTTTGGCGGCATGGGCATTGTCACGCGCTGCGCCAATACGGTGGTGATGTCGGAGGAAGGCCGGCTGGCCATGTCCGGTCCCGAGGTGATCGAGACGGCCAACGGCGTGGAGGAATTCGATTCGCGCGACCGCGCGCTGGTATGGCGCAGCACGGGCGGCAAGCACCGCTATCTGATGGGCGATTGCCAGCGCATCGTGCCTGACGATGTCGCCGCCTTCCGTCAGGCTGCTCTCGATGCCATCGCAGAGAGCCTCCAGCAGGGCGTGCAACTGACATTGGAAGCGCTGGAGCGCGAGCAGGCCATGCTGGCCGAGCGCATCGCCCGCTTCGGCGGCCTGCGCGATCCGCTCGATATCTGGGCGGCGCAAGGCGTACAGCAGCCGGAGCGCGTGCCGATGCTTGAAATCGACAGTTTTATCGCAACGGCGCAAGCCGTTCGGATGGGAGTCTGACTATGTACTGGGAAGAATTGGCGGACGCCCTGTTCCCGCAAGGGCATGCGATCACGGTGAAAGATGATTTCCTGAGCGGCAGCGCGCAGCTGGATGGCGAGACGGTGACTGTCATCGGCACCACGGCCCACACGCCCATCGGTGTGGAGATCGCGCTGGCGCAAGCGCAGGCGATCCTGCGCACGGTGCGCGAAGCGCCGGGACGCAGCATCTTCATGCTGGTCGATACGCAGGGCCAGCGTCTGCGGCATCGCGACGAGATGTTGGGCATTAACAGCTATATGGCGCATCTTGGCAAATGCGTGGATCTGGCGCGGCGCAAGGGACACAAGGTGATTGGGCTGGTGTATGACCAGGCGTTGTCGGGTGGATTCATCACCAGCGGCTTGATGGCTGATGCCTGCTATGCGCTGCCTGATTCCACGATCCGCGTGATGGGACTGCCGGCCATGGCGCGCATCACCAAGGTGCCGGAGGAAGTGCTGACGGAACTCGCGCGCAGCAATCCTGTCTTTGCGCCGGGGCCGGAGAACTACCTGCGCATGGGCGGCTTGCAGGCGATCTGGCAAGAGAAGCCTGCGTCCTCCGGCGACGGCGCTGGCGCTGGCGGCCATGCTAGTCTGGCCGACCAGTTGAAGCAAGCGTTGAAGGACGCGCCATCGTCAGACCAGCGCGCAAGCCTCGGCCTCGCACGCGGCGGCCGGCGTCTCGCGCAGCCGGTCATCGACGCGGTAATGAATGACGGCCATGTACGCCTTGCCTGAACCCGCAGAATCCGCGCCTGCGTCGCCGTCGGCGGCGGACGATGCCTCGCGCCAGCCGATGACGTCGCGGCTGGCGCAGTCCCCGTCACCGCCGCTTCCGCCTTTCTCGCGGCACGACCTGGTGTGGCTGACCGACGCAGGCTGGCGCGCCGCACGCGCACGCGCGTCCGCGCAGGACGAGGCGGCGCTCCTGCAATGGCAACAACACTGCTGGCCCGCCATCGTCCGCCGTCGCGATGCGGATTTACCGCCCGCACTCTCTGCCAAAAGCGGTAGCAGCGGCGACAGCGGCGATGCCGACGTCTGCCTCGGCATCCCCCTGCCGACCGACCCGGCCAATGGCGCCAAGCGCCGCATTGCGCTTCGGGTCAAGCGACGCGACGTGGCGAGAACTGCGCGGCCGCTCGCCATGTTCAGCTGCCTGTCCGCCGCCGGCCAGTGGAAGGTGGAATTGGGCGTGCTGGCCGATCGCGCGGCGAATATGCAGCTGCGCGTCTACGGCTCGCTCGCCATGCAAACTCTGACCGGCCTGCCCTGCTTCACGCAATCATCCGATATTGACGTACTGTTTGCCCCCACAAGCGCAACGCAGCTCGACGCCGGACTCGCCTTGCTGGCGAATTTTTCGACTCGTCTTCCTTTGGATGGAGAGATCGTCTTCCCCGGCGGCGGTGCGGTATCATGGAAGGAATGGCTGTCAGCAGCGCGCAGCCGTAGCCGGGTGCTGGTGAAGGAGATGGATATTGTCCGTCTTGCCGAACCAGCAGAATTGCTGACACGATTGGAACAGCCATGATGCTCGCACCGTCTCCCCTGCCCGCCGCCACGCCACTAGCACAATCACGGACGCAAGCCGGCGCCGCTACCTACGCAGCCACGCTGGCGCGGCTCGCCGTGCGCAGCCTGTACGCCGAGCTGGCGCTGTATCCAAAGCCCGGCCTCGTCTCGCTGATCGACAACGGCAGCCATGAAGATATGGATGCCACGACCTTCCTGCGCAGCCTGTTCTCGCTGCGCCATTACTTCTATCGCATCAGCCTCGCGGGAATGGACGATGCATCGTTCGCCCACCTCAAACAGCTTGGCATCGGAGCCGAAGCAGCAATGATGCGCGCGACGGGCGGCATCAACACCCATCGCGGCGCGATCTTCAGCCTCGGTCTGCTGTGCGCCGCCGCAGGCACTATGCACGCGCAAGGCGCGACGCCCGATGCAGCCACACTACGCGCCACGATGTTGTCGCAGTGGGGCTCAGCGCTCGCCGCCCACGCAACCCCCAACGCAAGTACGTTGGCCGAAGCGCCACACGCAAGTCGCACAGCGCGTACGGTCTTCGCAGACGCACCTGCAGCGATGTCGCTGACAGCGGCGCCTGAAGCTGCGGCGGCTATGAGCCACGGCCTGCGCGTCGCTGCGATGCACGCGACAAGCGGCGCACGCGAAGAAGGCGCGCGCGGCCTGCCCTCCGTCTTCGAAATCGGCCTGCCCGCGCTGCAAGCCGCCTTGTCGCGCGGCGCAAGCGTGGTTGAAGCGCGCATCGAAACGCTGTTTTCCCTGATGGCCCACATCAGCGACACCAACATCTACCACCGCGCCGGCCCGCAAGGTGCGCAGTTGGTGCGCGATCGAGCGCAGCGCTTCATCGCGCTGGGCGGCACGCAAAATCCATCATGGTATGCAGAAGCGGCAGACTGCCATCGCCTGTTCGTGCAGCACCGCCTCTCCCCCGGCGGCGCGGCGGACCTGCTGGCGGCAAGCTGCTTCCTGCACGCCATCGTCCATCACGGCCAGAACGCACCGTGAGCGCACGTCTGCTCCTGCTTTGCCCAGGACAGGGCGACCAGCACGCCCACATGTTCGACCTCGCCCGCAGCAGCACACAAGCAGCCGCCCTGCTCGACCGCCTCGCGCCCACGCTGCCGCCGCTGGACGAGGCCCGGTTATTCGCCAACCGCAGCGCGCAACCGCTGATCGTCGCGGCGACGCTCGCGATGTGGGAAGCTCTCCGCGCAACAGCGCCGCTGCCATCGCTGGTGGCCGGCTACAGCATCGGCGAACTATCCGCCTATGCCGTGGCAGGCGCGCTCTCGTCCACCGACGCCGTGCAGCTGGCCGCAAGCCGCGCAACGCTAATGGACGAATGCCGCAACGAGCATCCCAACCAGTCCCTGCTCGCCGTCTCCGGCCTGGCGCTGTCGCAGGCCGCGCCGCTGATCACGCAGCACAGTTTTTGCATCAGCATCGAAACGGGAGACGACAGCTGCATCGCCGGTGGGCCAAGCGAATCAAGCGAACAACTTCAGCAAGCGATCCTCGCCGCCGGAGGCCGCAGCCGCGCGCTGCCCGTGGAAGTCGCCTCGCACACGCCCTACATGGCCTCCGCCGTCGCGCCATTCGCGCAGGCGCTGCAGGCGGCCAGCTTCCATCCCATGCAGACGCCCGTCGTCGCCGGCATCGACGCCAGCAACGTCGATCACAAAGCCGCCGCAGTAGAAACGCTCTCGCGCCAGCTGGCGGAACCAATCCGCTGGCGCAGCTGCATGGACGCCTTCGCCGAAGCCGGCATCACCGTCGCGCTGGAGCTGGGCCCCGGCAGCGCCCTCTCGCGCATGCTGCAAGCCCGCCATCCACAGATCCAGACCCGCTCCGTGTCCGACTTCCGCACCCTCGATGGCATCCGAAAATGGCTGGACCGCGCCCAGGACTGAGCCGCTCCGCCGATCAGCCGCGCTGATTATTCTGCATGGTCCAGGCCACAATATTGGCCGTATCCATGGCGCCCGGCTGGCGCGCCACCTCGCGTCCGCGCTTGAACAGCGCCAGCGTGGGAATGCTGCGGATCGCAAAGCGCGCGCCCAAATCCTGCGCCTCCTCCGTGTTCACCTTCACCACCCGGAACTGCGGCTCCAGCCGCTGCGCCGCCTGCATATAGAACGGCGTCATGGTGACGCAAGGCCCGCACCACGGCGCCCAGAAATCCACCAGTACGGGAATGTCGCTGCGTTCGATATGCTTCATGAAACGTGCGCTCGACAGGTCCACCGGATGCCCGGTGAACAGCGGCTTCTGACACTTGCCGCACACAGGCTCCTGCCCCAGCTTCGCCGCCGGCACGCGATTCACCGCGTCGCAATGGGGACAGACAATATGCAGCGCCTCGGGCTGCCCGTTGGTCGTGGTAGTCATCGGCTTCTCCAAACGAAATCCAAACCGGCATCATAAATCAGCCCGCGCCAGCCTGCCGGAGACGATGATTTTTCTTGCCCTGCCGTACCCGGCCAGCCGATAATCGACAAACAATCTTAGCCGGGAGGCCTTGTGGAATTCGTCAACACGGAACGTCTGCGCATCGCATACCGCCAGCATGGCAATCCCAGCGGCCAGCCCATCATCCTGCTGCACGGCTGGCCGGACGACACCCACACCTGGGACCAGTTGCTGCCCGAGCTGGTCTCCAAAGATTACCGCCTCATCGTGCCCTATCTACGCGGCGCCGGCGAAACCCGCTTCCTCGACGCCCACACACCCCGCAGCGGCCAGCTGAGCGCCCTGGCGCAGGACTTGCTGGACTTCGCCGACGCCCTCAAGATCGAGCGCTTTACCGTGATCGGCCACGACTGGGGCGCGCGCGCCGCCTACAACGCGTCCGTGTTGGCGCCCGAGCGCATCGCCAGCTGCATCGCCCTCTCCGTCGGCTGGGGCACCAACGATCCGCACCAGACTCTGAGCCTGGCGCAGGCGCGCAACTACTGGTATCACTGGTATATGGCGACCGAACGGGGCGCCGAGGCGGTGAAAAAAGAACGGCGCGAACTGGCCTGCCTGCTATGGCAAACCTGGTCGCCCTCATGGCAATTCACGCAGGCCGAGTTCCGCGAAACGGCCCACTCCTTCGACAATCCCGACTGGCCTACGGTGACCGTACATTCCTACCGCCACCGCTGGGGCCAGGCCGAATCCGATCCCCGTTACTCGGTCCAGGAAGCGACGCTCAAGCACAACACCATCATCACCGTGCCCACTCTCCTGCTGCACGGCGTGGAGGACGGGGCCAACGGCGTGGCCACGTCCGAACATCGGGAGCATCTGTTTTCCGGTCCCTACAAACGGGTGCTGATTCCCGGCGCCGGCCACTTCCCGCAACGGGAACAGCCGGCGACGGTGGCGGCCGAAATCCTGGCCTGGTTAAGCGCGCTGGCTTAGGTTTCCTTGCGCCCGCCCTGCTGCTTGCCGGCCGGAGCGCCGCCCTGCGGCATCGCGCCTTGCTGCGGCTGGGCGCCGGACTGCATGCTGCCGTGGGCTTCGCGGCCTTCCATGCCGTTCTGGCCGCTCTGCAGGGTGGAGGTGCCGCGCATTTCATTGCCGCGCGCATGCTGGCGCATGCCGTCCGTGTAGCGCTCGAACGGGTCGGCGAACTTGCGCAGGGTGTCCTGCTGCACGCGCATGTTCTTTTCCGTTTCCTCGGAAGTCACGCGGGCCACTTCATCGGCCAGCTCGCGGGCGGTGCGGCTGGTTTCGGACACGTGTTCCTCGGCCACCTTGGCCAGGTCCACATGGGTATCGGCGGCGATGCGCGAGACGTGCTGCTGATAGGCGCGCAGCTTTTCCGCTGCCGGCTGGGCGTGGGCGGCGGCGGCGGCCAGCATTTCTGTCGGACGGTGGGCGATGATCATCTGCTGACCAGCCGTCGTGCCTTCTTCCAGCATGGTCTGGGCCAGCTGGATGTTCAGGTCGCTGTACTGCTGAACCGTACGGAACATGGACTTGGATATGTCATTAAAGAACGACAGTTGCGCTTCCATATGGTTTTTGGCGGCGGGCGTGATGTGCTGAGTAAATGGGTACATGGAAAAGCCTCGATGTTGAAGATTGGGATGCGTAGATGGGTTGACTACGGTTGGCTTCGCGCCAAAAACGACGCGAATGACAAGGCTACGTCAGCACCACTATCGAGGCTTGATCCCGCTCAAACGCGCGTGCTTGCCAGAGCGGCCCCGTTTACGGCATGCGTTTTAAATCTTCCAGCGAAAACCACAGCTCCTTGCGCGATAAAGGCGTTTCAGTCGGCAACAAGGGATTAGGCAGGGAAATGATGCGCCGCTGCTGCAAGTGCGCCTTGCGGATCAGCGGACCGTAGTGCTGGTAGAACAGCTGCTCGAAGGAGCCATCGGCCAGCGCCGCCTCCAGTCCGCGCCGGATGTCCTCGGCCAGCACCTCGTTGCCGCGGCGGACGAAGAAATAATCGGCGGACGGGTAGCGCAGCACGATGTGGGTGTCGACCGCCAGCTCGCGCTGCTGCGCCGCCTCCGCCCAAATCTCGTTCACGGACCGGGGCGCCCAGTCGATGCGGCCCGTGCGCAGCATGCCGAACAGATTGTGGTAGACGATGATGGGCTGCACCTTGAGCCCGCTCTGGCGCAGGATCTCCAAGTCCGGCCAGTCCTGTCCCTGTCCGGCCGTGAACGGCTTCAGGTCGCCCGCCGTGCGCACCTTGGCCAGCAAGTCGCGCCGCTCGGCGCTCAGCAGAGCCAGGCGCCAGCCGATCAGGCCCCGTGTCAAAGGAATGCGGATCGGCAGCAGCGCCGCTTCTCGCTCGCGCGAGGTGACGGTGCCAACCACGTCGATGCGTCCGCTGGCGGTTTGCAATTCGACTATCGCCCGGTTCTGCTGCATGCGCGCGGGCGACAGTTCCGCCCGGTAGTGGCCGCCGCTCTTATCGAAGGCCAGTTGCAGCAACGCCACGCCGTACTCGCCGATATCGTCGTCCAGGCTTTCCGGACGGGGATAAACCACCGTCACGGGATCGGCCAGCGCCGCCCCGGCCAGGCAGGCCAGCAGCAGGAATGCGCGGGAGAAGGCAAGCATGATTGCTCCTGTCCGGATATTGCGATATCTCTGCCTTCATGCTCCTGCAACGGCTGGGGACAGTCAAGCTTCCATCCTGCAATTAGCGGGAAATTTGCGCCAGCGCGTGCATGCGCGCACGCACGGGTGTACACTGTCAGCTCTTGCCGAAGGGAAATACCATGACCATCGCCGCCCTCAGCGCCGGACTTTCCGGCCTCAACGCCAGCCAGCGCGCCCTGGACAATAGCGCGCACAATGTTGCCAATGCCAACACGCAAGGCTTCCAGCCTTCGCGCGCGACTTTCCAGGAAAATCAGCCGGCCGGCACGGGCGTGTCGATTTCCACCCAGGCCCAGCAGCGCCTGTCGGCGGACCAGCCCAGCGGCACCGATCTGGCCAAGGAAACCACCGACTCCCTCGTCTACAAGGCCCAGTTCGACCTGTCCGCCCAGGTCATCAAGACGCAGGATGAAAACATTGGTACATTGATCAACACCAAGGCGTGAGGGAATGGAGCTGGACCATGTCTTTGTCCGGACAACATTCAACGCGCCAGAGGCGGATCTGCTACGCCAGTTCGGGCTGACGGAAGGAAGCGGCAATACGCATCCGGGCCAGGGCACGGCAAATCGCCGCTTCTTTTTCCACAATGCGTTTCTAGAATTTTTATGGATCTCCGACGCTGAGGAAATTCAAAGCGAGCAGACCCGCCGTACGCAACTCCTTGAAAGATTGAACGGCGATTCGGCGGACGTATCGCCGTTTGGCATCTGCTTCAGATCGCCCCTGCTGCCGCCATTCCCAGCGTGGGCATACAAGCCAGCCTATTTGCCGGAAGGGATGCAGATCGGCATCAGCGAAGAAGCGCCCCTATCGGAGCCAATGTGGTTTTTCCTCAACAGGGGGATGCCGCCCACCAATCCGCCTGAACACGCCGCAGGCGTCCGCGACATAAGCGCCATCGCCATTACCATGCCGCGTCCGCAAACGTGGTCCAAGGCAGCGATGTCGGCAATGGAAACGGGCAAGATCACCCTTCACGAGGGCGGCCACCACCTCATGGAAATCACTTTCGACAACGGCGCTTCCAGCCGACGCCACGACTTCCGCCCCACCCTGCCGCTCGTGTTCAATTATTGATCAAGGGTGCGGCATGACAACCGCTCGCTGCTATACAGCCAACAGAAAACGGCCGTGGCCGCCGCTGCGCCGATCAACTGCGCCACAATAAATCCAGGCGTATCAACCGGGCGAATGCCAGCGAAGGTATTTGTCACGCTACGGGCCAGCGTCACAGCTGGATTGGCGAACGACGTCGACGCTGTGAACCAGTATGCCGCAGTGATATAAGCAGCAACAGCAAACGGCGTAACCGCCGGACGGCTGCGTGAACTGCCAATGATGACGGCGACCAACCCGAAAGTCGCCACGCACTCGCTCCACCATTGGGAGAGCCCCGTGCGCACATGCTCCGATGCGAGGAACATCGGCTCGCCGAACATGCCGTGTGCGGCGGCCACGCCGGCGAAGGCGCCGATCAACTGCGCAGTGATGTAGGGCGCCACTTCGCGCCAGGCCAGATTACGCTGCCAGGCCTGCGATAACGTAACCACCGGATTGAAGTGCGCGCCCGATATCGCGCCAAACATCAGAATCAGAGCAATCAGGCCCGCGCCGGTAGCGACAGTATTGGACAGGAGCGCGACCGCCACATTCCCACCCGCGAGGCGTTCAGCCATAATGCCCGAGCCGACCACCACCGCCAGCAGCATGGCGGTACCCAAGCCTTCGCTTACCACACGTCGCGCGAGACTCATTGCTTAACGTTCCCGATAGTGTCCGGCTCGGGCTTCAAGGCGCCGATGCGATCAAGTTCGGTCTTGAAGCGATCACGATCATTGCTCAACTGTTCCAGCGGCAGCGCAAAGAGCGCCTCGATCCGCGTGCGCAGGGTGCGATAGGCGTGCATGAACGACGCCTCGATGACTTCCTCGGAGCCGGTGACGTGGCCAGGATCTTCCACACCCCAGTGGGTGCGCATGACCGGGCCTAGATAGGCCGGGCAGGTTTCGCCGGCGGCGCTATCGCAGACGGTGATGACGATGTCTGGCGTGACCGGCAGATTGTCCCACGACTTGCTGTAGTAGCCCTCGGTCGAAATGCCTTCACGCGCAAGCAAGGCCAGCGAACGAGGATGAATGTGCCCGGCTGGCTGACTGCCCGCACTCATCGCGCGCCAGCCGTCCGGTGCCAGGTGGTTAAAGGTTGCCTCGCCCAGAATGGAGCGGCAAGAGTTGCCGGTGCAAAGGATTAATACGTTCATTGAGTTTCCTCGATAGTGATGACGGGACGTCTTTCTTTATGCCTTGTCAGCCGGACCGCAAGTACCAGGCGTGCAGGCTTGACCACCACAGCAGTTCTCCGTCAAGAAAGCGATCAGGCCATTCATGGTGTCGAAATTGGCGCTGTAGATCACGAAGCGCCCCTCCTGGCGGCTTGTAACCATGGCGGAGTGGCTCAATTCCTTCAGATGGAAGGACAGCGACGAGGGCGCGATATCGAGCTGCTCGGATATCTTCGACGCCGCCATGCCTTCCGGCCCTGCTTGTACAAGCAAACGAAAAACGGCCAACCGGCTTTCCTGGGCGATGGCCGCCAGCGCGGTCAGGGCATTTTTGGTTTCCATGTGATTACTTCCATCATTCGATAAATATTGAAACATAATAGCGCACAACGATACGACAATTCAAATATTATCGAAATGAATTTCATCTCTATTGCGGTCAAATAGGACATCGTCACGACGAATAGCTCTCGGCCTTGCGCGCCATGGCGATAAATGATTGCAGGTAGTCCGTGTCGTAGTCTGCCTCGCGTGCGCCCAGGTAGATGTGCTTCTGGATGCCGGCAGGCCCCAGCCGCAAGGTGCGCAACTGCAGGTGCGGCGCGTAGTCAGTCACCAGCCACTTGGGCAAGGCTGTCACGCCACGGCCACTGGCGACCATCTGCAGCATGATGTCGGTCGTTTCGATCGTCTTGTGCTTGCGCGGCGCCACGCTGGCCGGCAGCAGGAAGCTGTTGTAGATATCCAGCCGCTCGATCGGCACCGGATAGGTGATCAGCGTTTCTTCGTTCAGCTGCTCCGGTTTCACCTCTTCCTGCCCGGCCCAGGGATGGTCTTTATGCACCACCAGCACCTGCTCATAGTCGAACACTGGTTCGAAGCGCAGGCCGGGCTTCAGCAGCGGATCGGGCGTCACCAGCAGGTCGATCTCAAAGCCGAACAGCGCGCCGATGCCGCCGAACTGGAATTTCTGCTTCACGTCCACGTCCACCTGCGGCCACGCCGCCAGATAGCCGGAGACGATCTTCAACAGCCACTGGTAGCACGGATGGCACTCCATGCCGATGCGCAGCGTGCCCCGCTCGCCCTGGGCGAACTGGCGCAGCCGCTCCTCCGCCAGATCCAGTTGCGGTATCAGCCGCTGCGCGACGGCGTACAGATACTGGCCCGCCTGCGTGAGGCGCAAAGAGCGGCCTTCGCGCAGCCATAGATCGGTGCCCAGTTGCTGCTCCAGCTTCTTCATGCTGTGGCTGAGGGCCGATTGCGTCACATGCAGCACATCGGCGGCGGCGGTCAGGGAGCCCTGCTTTTCGACCTCCAGCAAGGTGGCCAGGTGGATGCGTTCCAGCATATTTGATGAATAAAACTCATAGATACGTGAGAAAAGACCATTTTACTTCATTGGTTGTGATCTTTACCATCGGCGCATTGAACTTTTCCCCGGAGACATCATGACCACCACCCACAATCTCGGCTTTCCCCGCATCGGCGCCAGGCGCGAACTGAAGTTCTCCCAGGAGTCCTACTGGAAGGGCGAATCCTCGCGCGAAGCGCTGCAGGAACTGGGCGCCCAGCTGCGCCGCCGTCACTGGGAACACCAGGCGGGCCTCGATCTGGCGCCGGTGGGCGACTTCTCCTTCTACGACCAGGTGCTGGACATGAGCTTCACCCTCGGCAATCTGCCGCAGCGCGTGCAAGGCTTCCACGGCGACCAGCTGGACAACTACTTCCGCGTAGCCCGTGGCCGCTCGGCCCAAGGCGCCGAAGAACATCACGCCTGCTGCGGCGGCGTGGCCGCCGGCGAAATGACCAAGTGGTTCGACACCAACTACCACTACATCGTCCCCGAATTTACCGCCGCCACCGAATTCAAGCTGGACGCCTCCCGCCTGCTGGAACAGTTGGCCGAAGCCAGGGCGCAAGGCGTCACGGCCAAACCCGTGATCGTCGGCCCCGTCACCTATCTCGCGCTGGGCAAGGCCAAGGACGGCTCCAACAAGCTGGATCTGCTGCCCTCGCTGCTGGCGGTCTACTCCCAGCTGCTCGACACGCTAGCCGCGCAGGGCGTGGAATGGGTGCAGGTCGACGAACCGGTGCTGGTGACGGAGCTGGATACCGACTGGCAGCACGCCTTCAACCTGGCCTATCATCAGTTGAAGCCCTGCCCCGTCAAGCTGCTGGTGGCGAGCTACTTCGGCCAGCTGCAGGAAAACCTCTACCTTGCGGCCAACCTGCCCGTGGCCGGCCTGCACATCGACGCCATCAGCGGCCATGACGACGTGCGTCCGCTGCTGAACCTGCTGCCCGACCACAAGGTGCTGTCGCTGGGCGTCATCAGCGGCCGCAACATCTGGAAGACCGACCTGAACGCCGTGCTGGACTGGCTGGAGCCGCTGGCCGAACGCCTGGGCAAGCGCCTGTGGATCGCGCCATCGTGCTCGCTGCTGCACGTCCCGGTCGACCTGAACAGCGAGCAGAAGCTGGATGGGGAAATCAAATCCTGGCTGGCCTTCGCCCTGCAAAAGCTGGAGGAATTGCAGGTTCTGGCCGGCGCCCTGCGCAACGGCCGCGACTCGGTCAAGGAAGCGCTGGCCGCCAACCAGGCCGCGCTGGCCGCCCGCCGCGCCTCGCCGCACGTGAACAATCCGGCCGTGCAAAAGGCCGTGGCCGCGATTGATGCCAGCCTGGGCCGGCGCAATAGCCCTTACGCCAAACGCGCCGCCGAGCAGGCCGCGCTGCTGAAGCTGCCCGCCTATCCCACCACCACCATCGGCTCATTCCCGCAGACGGCCGAGATCCGCCACGCCCGCAGCGAGTTCAAGGCCGGCAAGCTGGATGACGCAGGCTACCAGGCCGCCATGCAGGCGGAGATCGCCCGCAGCGTGCGCGAGCAGGAAGCGCTGGGTCTGGACGTGCTGGTGCACGGCGAAGCGGAACGCAACGACATGGTCGAATACTTCGGCGAGCAGCTGGAAGGCTACGCTTTCAGCCAGTTCGGCTGGGTGCAGTCCTACGGCTCGCGCTGCGTGAAGCCGCCCATCCTGTTCGGCGACATCAGCCGCCCCAAAGCGATGACTGTGGAATGGACACGCTACGCCCAGTCGCTGACGGCAAAGCCCATGAAAGGCATGCTGACCGGCCCGGTGACGATCCTGAACTGGTCCTTCGTGCGCGACGACCAGCCACGCTCGGCATCGTGCAAGCAGCTGGCCCTGGCGATCCGCGAGGAAGTGCTGGACCTGGAACAGGCCGGCGTGCACGTGATCCAGATCGACGAGGCGGCCCTGCGCAAAGGCCTGCCCCTGCGCAAGTCGCAATGGCAGGAGTACCTGGACTGGGCGGTTGAATCCTTCCGCATCACCGCCAACGGCGTGGCCGACCAGACCCAGATCCACACCCATATGTGCTACTCGGAGTTCAACGACATCATCGCCTCCATCGCCGGCATGGACGCGGACGTGATCACCATCGAAACCTCGCGTTCCGACATGGAGCTGCTCGACGCCTTCGACAGCTTCAACTACCCGAACGAGATCGGCCCCGGCGTGTACGACATCCACTCGCCCAACATCCCGACGCAGGAGCAAATCGTGCAGCTGATGAAGAAGGCTGCGGAGCGCATCCCCGCCGGACGCCTGTGGGTCAACCCCGACTGCGGCCTGAAGACCCGCCAGTGGGCCGAAGTGCTCCCCGCGCTGGCCAATATGGTGGCCGCCGCCAGGGTACTGCGCCAGGCCGCCTGACCAAGTGCGCGACCGCCGAATCCGGTGTGTGGCACACTGGCCCCGTAAGCACAGCCAAGGGGCAAGGCATGAGCGCAGGGCCGCCGGACGACAGCACGCCAAACCGCCGCAGCACGGACCGCGACAAGCCGCCGCGCTATCTCGATCCGGGCGACACCATCTTCAGCCTGTGGGGCCGCGTGCTGATGGCGCGCTACCGCAGGCTGGCGGCGGCGGCCACGCGCTACATCATCCAGCGCCCGCTGCACATCGGCGTCTCCGCCCGCATCTACCACCCGGAGCCGGGCGCGACTGGCCTGCGCAGCAAGAACCTGCAGTATCTGGAGGAATCCATCGCCCAGTGGGTTATGTCGCGCGACGTGCTGGTGTTCATGATCCCCACCGTGAACACCAACGGCCTGCTCCATCCCTCCAATATTCGCCTGCGCGACTACGCCCGCCACCTGGACGGCCTGGTGCTGCAGGGCGGCGCCGACGTCTCGCCGCAAAGCTATTCCGAAACGCCGACCAAACCGGAATGGAACGGCGACCGCGCGCGCGACATGTACGAGCTGGAGCTGCTGCATGAATTCGTCGAAGCGGGCAAGCCCGTGCTGGGCATCTGCCGTGGCTGCCAGTTGATCAACGTGGCCTTCGGCGGCTCGCTCTATCAGGACATCGCCTCCGACGTGCCCGACGCCCTGCTCCACGTCAGCGAGGACTACGACCGCCACCGCCACGAAGTCAGCTTCCCGCCCGGCTCCTCGCTGGCGCGCATGCTGAAGGGGCAGCCGCAAGGGCTGGTCAACTCCATCCACCACCAGGCGGTGAAGAACCTGGGCCGCGACATGGCGGTGGAAGCGCTGTCCGTGCCGGACAATATGGTCGAAGCGATCCGCTACCGCAAGGCGCCTTTCGTCATGGGCCTGCAATGGCACCCGGAATTCCACCGCGCTGGCGGCGTCGAGTTGCTTGACTGCACGCCCATCCTCGACAACTTCCTGCGTGTGGCGCGCGAAACTCGCTTCTGAGCAAAACTATTGCTACCTAAGCCGCTCTGCCGGGTGTAAACTTGGCAGACCGTCTTTGTCTGTTTGATAACAATGCATCGCAAGTTGTCCCCTGCGGTTTTCTGCCTAAAGGAGAGAAAATGCCTGCTCCAACTTTGCTGCTGGACTATGTCTACGACCGGGAAGCCGCCCATCCCGACCGCGTCTATCTCACTCAGCCTATCGGCGGCGGCAAGGTGATCGACTATACCTGGGGACAGGTGCTGGACCAGGCGCGGCGCATGGCCACCCACCTGAAGGAAAGCGGGGTCGGTCCTGGCGTCAAGGTCGCCATGCTGACCAAGAACTGCGCCCACTTCTTCATGGCCGAACTGGCGATCTGGATGGCGGGCGGCACCACGGTCGCCATCTTCGCCACCGAGAGCGCCGCCAATGTCGGCTACGTGCTGGAGCACAGCGAAGCGGCCCTGCTCCTGGTGGGCAAGCTCGATGCCTGGGACTATCAGAAAAAAGGCATACCGTCCGCCATGCGCCGCATCGCCATGCCGCTGTCGCCGCCGGACGCGGGCGAAAGCTGTGACGCCATCGTCGCCCGCACGGCGCCCATGGAAGGCCGCCCCGCGCGCGCGGCCAACGACCTGGCCATGCTGGTCTACACCTCCGGCTCCACCGGCCAGCCCAAGGGCGTGATGCACTGTTTCGGCAATATCAGCGACGCCACGCGCGGCATCACCCAGTCGCTCGGCGTGCGCGAGGACGACCGCACCCTGTCCTACCTGCCGCTGGCGCATGTGATGGAGCGCGGCTACATCATGTGCGCCTCGATGATGGCGGGCGGCCATATATTTTTCGCCGAAAGTCTCGACACCTTCGTCGCCGACCTGCAGCGCGCGCGGCCGACCACCTTCCTCTCCGTGCCCCGGCTATGGATCAAATTCCAGCTGGGCGTGTTCAGCAAGATCCCGCCCGAGCGCCTGAACCTGCTGCTGCGCCTGCCCATCGTGGGCAAGATGGTCGGCCACAAAATCCTCGCCGGGCTGGGACTGTCCGAAGCGCGCCTGGCGGGCAGCGGCTCTGCGCCCCTGCCGGCGGGGCTGATCGACTGGTTCGGCAGGCTGGGACTGAAGCTGATGGAAGGCTATGGCATGAGCGAGGATTTCGGCATGTCCCATATCTCCCTGCCCGAGCACGCGGCCGCCGGCTATGTGGGCGTGCCCATGGCCGGGGTGCAGACCCGCATCAGCGAGGACGGCGAAGTGCTGGTCAAGTCGCCAGGGCGCTTTGTCGGCTACTACAAGCTGCCGGAGCTGAATGCGGAATGCTTCACCGAAGATGGCTACTTCCGCACGGGCGACCTGGGCGAATACCGCGCCGACGGCCTGCTCAAGCTCACCGGCCGCAAGAAGGAAATCTTCAAGACGGCCAAGGGCAAGTATGTGGCGCCCGCGCCCATCGAAGGCTATCTGGTCGAGCATCCCATGCTGGAACTGGCCATGGTGTCCGGCGTGGGCCAGGCGGCCGCCTATGCGCTGGTCGAACTGAAGGACGAGCTGCGCGAGAAGATCAGCGACGCCGCCACCCGCAGCATGGTCGAACAGGCCCTGAGCAAGCATCTGCAAACGGTGAACGCGCGCCTGTCCGACTGCGAAAAGCTGCAGATGCTGGTGATCGCCAACGAACCCTGGTCGATCGAAAACGGCTATCTGACGCCGACCATGAAGATCAAGCGCAGCCGCATCGAAGCCAGCGCCAGCGCCAGCGTGGACAGCTGGTACGAGGCCCATACGCCCGTGGTCTGGGCCTGAGCGGGCATCATGCATCGTCTGCCGCGCATGCTGTTGGCCTGGGCCTTGCTGGCCTGGGGTCTGCTGCCCTTGGGCGTGCGCGCCATGGACGATGCCATCACCCTGGTCTACAGCGAGCGGCCGCCGTATATGGACGATGCATCGCACCCCCTGCCGATCGGGCTGACGGCCACGCCGACCGTCAACGCCTTCAAGTCGGCCGGGATTCCCGTGGTGTGGACCAAGCTGCCGACCAATCGCCAGCTGGCCATGGTGCGTGAAGGATTGGGTAAGGTCTGCGCCATCGGCTGGTTCTGGACGCCGGACCGTGCGGTGTTCGCCAAATTCACCAAGCCGATTTACCGCGACAAGGACTGGTACATCCTCACTAACGCCGACTTTGCGGCGCGTGGCTACGCCACACTGGAAGAGATCCTCAGCCACAAGGAGACGCGCATCCTGGTCAAGGACAAATACTCCTACGGCGAACAGCTGGACAAGCTGCTCGATAAATACAAGCCTACCATCGCCGTCTCCACCGCCACCACGACCAAGATGGTGCAGTCGATCAGCATGGGCGCGGTGGACATGATGTTCGTCTCGGAAGATGAAGGCAATTACATCATGGCGCACGCGGGCGAACACGCACCCCGCCTGCGCCTGCTGCATCCCCGCGACATGCCGCACGGGCCGGAGCGTTACATCATGTGCACCCGCAACGTGCCAGACGACGTCATCGCCCGCATCAACAAGGCCATCACCTTCAAATAATTAGCCCCTGAAGCGCTCGATGGCCGCCTCCACCATGCCTTCCGCGCTGCCGCGGCGGGAGAATTCACCGCGCAGATAGTGCGCATCGCTGCCCTCGTGCGTCACCCGCACCAGATGCGCCAGCGCCTCCGTGCCGCCCAGCGCACCCGCGTGCACTTCCATCCGGCGCAGAGTGGTCAGGATATCCTCCCGCAGCGAGAGCGAATCGTAGGTCTTGGGATGCACCAGCGTCCCCTCCAGCCCGAAGCGGCAGGCCTGGAAGCGGTTGTAGTTGTAGACCAGATAGTCATCCTCCACCGGCGCCGCCTCCCGCCGCTCCAGCAGGTAGCGGCACAGCGCCTGCAGATAGCAGGCCAGCGCCGCCGCCCGCTCCACCGTCAGCGGCGTATCGCACACGCGCAGCTCGATGGTGCCGTATTCTGGCTTGGGCCGGATATCCCAGTAAAAGTCCTTCATGCTGTTGATCACGCCCGTGTGCTCCATCTTGGCGAAGTAGCCGTGCTCGAAGGCGTCCCACTCCAGCAGGAAGGGCGCCCGTCCGCTCATGGGAAAGGCGAACACGGAATTCAGCCGCGCCGAATTGAACAGCGTATCGTTCCCCTGCACGAAGGGCGAGGACGAAGACAGCGCGATAAAGTGCGGCACGTAACGTCCCAGCGCATGCAGCAGATACAGCGCATCGTCGCCGGAAGCGCAGCCGATGTGCACATGCTGCCCGAACACGGTGAACTGCTTGGCCAGATAGCCATACAGCGCCGACACTTCCTTGAAACGCGTCTTGGCGAAGATGCGCCGCTCGGCCCACTTCTGGAAAGGATGCGTCCCGCCGCCGCTGATGCCCACGTTGAGCTGCTCGCCCGCCTGCACCAGCGTATCGCGCACATGGCGCAGCTGGGCCACCAGCTCGCCGTAATTGGTGTGCACGTCGGTGTTAATCTCGATCATGCTCTCCGTGATTTCCGGCGTTACATGGCCGGGAAACGGCTTGCGCTCCAGCAGATGCAGCAAGTCCGGGCTGGACGCCGTGAGGTCAAAGTCCGACAGGCTGATTAACTGCAGCTCCAGCTCCACACCCATAGTCAGCGGCACGGAGGATTTGAACGGTTCCAATGGCATGATATCTACTCCTTATCGGGCGTCTCTGCGGCCCAGACCAGCGCGCGCTGGGTGATGATGGGCCCCGCCACTTCCAGCAGCAGGGTCATGGCGGCCAGCGGCGCCAGCTCGTCGACCAGCACGATGCCTACATAGCGCGTCTGCTCCAGCAGCAGGGTGACGAACACCGACATCGGCGACAGCGCGATCCCCGTCAGCAGCCCCTTGCGCCAGGAGATCCCGCCCCAGTGCGAAAACAGCGCCACGCCGGCCGTCTTCACGCCGAAGCGCGCCAGCAGCAGCACCAGACCCAGTCCCGCGCCGGCGACCACGCGCTCCCACTCCAGGCGCGAAACGGCGAACACGAACAGCAGCACCGTCAGTAGCTCGCCCAGGCCGCCGAAATTGCGCTCCGTGCGGGCGAAGGTGACGCGCCGGTGGCGCGCGGCCAGGCCAAAAGTCAAAGTCGCCAGCACGGGCGAGACGCTGGCCGCGCGCGACAGCGCCACCAGCAGCGCCACGCCCAGCGCGAACGCCACCGTGCCTTCCTGCGCCGGACCGCCGAGGCGGCGCAGCAGGGCCGGCACGGCCACGCCGGCCACGGCGCCCATCGCCGCCGAGACAAACAGCTCGATCAGGCTGTGCGACACGGCCTGCGGCAGGCTGCCCGAGGTCCGGAACACCCAGAAGCCCACCACCACCTTGAACACGAACAAAGCCAGCACGCAGTTCATCGCCACCAGGTGCAGCACGCGCTCGGTGACTTGCCCCGCGCTGTTCTCCTCGTGGATCACGCGCAGCACGCCGGCGGGCGACGTGGACATGGCCAGCGACGCCAGCAACAGCGACGTCAGCGGCGGCATGCCCGTCAGCTGCGAGATCAGATACACCACGCCGAAGGTGGCGACCGACTCCACCAGCCCGCTCACGGCGATCCACGGATTGATGCGCAGCCAGTGCAGGTTGATGCGGTAGCCGAATTCAAACAGGATCAGGCCGAAGGCGAAATTGGCGAGCAGGGTCACGGTGCCCGCATCGCTTTCGCTTTGCGCGCCGGGCGCCGCCTGCGCCAGCAGGAATCCCACCACGCCGTAGATGCTGATGCGCGGGATGCGGGTCCAATGGTGCATGTATTCCCCTGCCAGCCAGGCCAACGCGATGGCCAGCGGCCATCCCAGCTGATTCAGCATAGGCTGCAGTTCCGGCATCGGCTTCTCCCCCTTCGTTTCGAACGGGTACAATTGTCACCGAGGCCGCGCCGGCGCACTGTGCGCCAGAGAACATAAGGGAGCAACATGGTCGAAATACTCAGCGAGCGCGCCAGCTTTGGCGGCGTCTTGCGCATCTGCCGTCACCAATCGGAAGCAATCGGCCTGCCCATGCGCTTTGCCGTCTACCTGCCGCCGCACGCCGAGGATGCACGCCTGCCCGTGCTGTTCTATCTGGCCGGGCTGACCTGCAACGAAGAGACCTTCATGATGAAGGGCGGCGCCCAGCGCATGGCCGCCGAACTGGGCGTGATGCTGGTGGCGCCCGACACCAGCCCGCGCGAAGCGCATGTCGATGGCGAAGCGAACGACTGGGATTTCGGCCTCGGCGCCGGCTTCTATCTGGACGCCACGCAGCCGCCGTGGCAGATGAACTACCGCATGGAGAGCTATGTGCACGAGCTGCGCGCGCTGGCATGCGGCGACGAGCTGCCTGGGGACTCAACGCGGGTAGGCATCTTCGGCCACTCGATGGGCGGACATGGCGCGTTGACTTTGGCGCTGCGCCGGCCCGACCTGTTCCGCAGCGTCTCCGCCTTCGCGCCGATCGCCGCGCCGTCGCGCTGCCCGTGGGGCCGCAAGGCCTTCACCGGCTATCTGGGAAAAGACGAAGCGAAATGGGCGCAGCACGACGCCAGCCTGCTGATGTCCCAGCTACAGACGCCCTTCCCCGCCGGGATCCTGATCGACCAGGGCCTGTCCGACCAGTTCCTCGACGAGCAGCTGTATCCCGAAGAATTCGAGTCCGCCTGCCAGCACGCCGGCCAGCCGCTGGAGCTACGCCGCCACGCCGGCTACGACCACGGCTACTACTTCATCTCCACCTTCATGGAAGACCACCTCCGCTTCCACGCCAGAAATTTGGGGTCAGGTCTGCCTTTCAGCCAAAAATTGCCGCGCTAGCAAAATTTGGCGTAAAGGCAGACCTGACCCCGGGTTTTAGTGCAGCACGCGGCGCAGGGTGGCGGCCAGGTCTTCGGCGGAGAATTTGGCGACGTAGGCGTCCGCGCCCACGCCTTTGACGTGGTCTTCGTTAGTTTTGCCGGACAGCGAGGAATGGATCACGACGGGGATCTTGGAGAAACGCGCGTCCTGCTTCACCAGGCGCGTCAGCGTGAAGCCGTCCATCTCCGGCATCTCCAGGTCGGTCAGCACCAGCGCCACCTTGTCTTCCACCGGCACGCCTTCGGCCTTGGCGCCCGCCGCAATGTGCTGCAACCGCTCCCACGCTTCCTTGCCCGTCTTGGTCATGATGAACGGCGTGCCCATCGCTTCCAGGCCTTTTTCGATCAGGTTGCGCGCCACCACGGAGTCGTCGGCGGCCAGGATCACGGCGCCCGCCTTCAGGTTCACGCGCGGACCGATGGTCTCGGGATCAATGTCCTTGCCTTCCGGCGGCACCAGGTCGCGCAGGATGGTTTCCACGTCCAGCACCTGGGCCAGACGCGTGTTCTGCACGTCGCCGTCGATGCGGGCGATGCTGGTGACTTTGCCGCCGGCCGTGCCTTCGGCCGTCAGCACCTGGTTCCAGTCCAGGCGCACGATCTCGTCCACCGACTCCACGGCAAACGCCTGCGTGGTGCGGGCGAATTCCGTCACCAGCATGATGTTCAGGCCCGTCTTGGGGATCACGCCGACGATCGACGGCAGATCGAGCACGGTGATGATCTGCCCGCGCAGATTGACCACGCCCAGCATGTGCGGCGGCGAGCCGGCCACCGCCGTCACATCCGGCATGGCGACAATCTCGCGGATCTTGAAAACGTTGATGCCGAACAGCTCGGAATGCTCGCCGTTGGCGTCGCCGCCCAGGCGGAAAAGCAGCAGTTCAAATTTGTTGGAGTTGGTCAGATTGCTGCGTTCATCCACTTCTTGTTGCACCGATTTCATCGTCTTCTCCAGGGTGAGGCTGCCATGTTGTTGCAGTATAACGTTCTGCGTCGCTGCACGGCAGCATTTGGCCTGCGTCAATGTCGTTTGGCGTGGTGGATACAACGGTTTGACGCGGGGGACGGCGTCTTGCTGCCTGCTAGGGACGAAAAAAAAGAAGCCCAAAGGCTTCTTTTTTCGAATTCTGGAGCGGGAAAAGAGTCTCGAACTCTCGACCTCAACCTTGGCAAGGTTGCGCTCTACCAACTGAGCTATTCCCGCGTGGAGGCCAGATTATGACAGAAACTTGACGCGCGCGCCAGACCCCTCAACAAAAACTTCCAATACGAAATCTTATCCTATAATCAACCCTCAACTGCATAGGGGAAAAGATGGATTCAATCGAAGTCGTGCTGGCCATGTTGTTGGCGGTCGTGGCCAGCGCCTTTGTGATGCGCCTGATACCGCGCTGGCTGCCCGTGCCGCTGCCGCTGGTGCAGATCGCGCTCGGCGCGCTGATCGCGGCCAAGTCGGCGCACGGCGTGGAGCTGGAGCCGGAACTGTTCTTCCTCATCTTCCTGCCGCCGCTGCTCTTCCTCGACGGCTGGCGCATTCCCAAGAGCGGCCTGCTGCGCGACAAGGGCACGATCCTGGAACTGGCCTTCGGGCTCGTGGTGGCGACAGTGATCGGCGCCGGCTTCCTCATCCACTGGCTGATTCCCGCCATGCCGCTGCCGGTGGCGTTTGCGCTGGCGGCCATCGTCTCGCCCACCGATCCGGTGGCGGTCAGCGCCATCACGTCCACCACACCCATCCCCAAGCGCCTGATGCACATCCTCGAAGGCGAATCGCTGCTGAACGATGCCAGTGGCCTGGTGTGCTTCCGCTTCGCCGTCGCCGCCGCGCTGACGGGCAGCTTCTCCCTCGGCACGGCCGCCCTCACCTTCTGCTGGCTGGTGGCCGGCGGCGTGGCGGCCGGCGTAGGCGTGACGATGCTGGTGACGCGCGTGCAGCAATGGCTGCTGCGCCGCTGCGGCGAGCCGGCCGGGTCGCCCATCCTGGTCAATCTGCTGCTGCCCTTTGGCGCCTACATGGAGGCGGAAGAGATTCACGCTTCCGGCATTCTGGCGGCGGTGGCGGCGGGCATCACCATGAGCTACGTGGAATTGAATGGCCACGCGCTGGCCGCCACCCGCATCCAGCGCGCTGCCGTATGGGACACCGTGCAGTTCGCGCTGAACGGGGTGATGTTCGTGCTGCTGGGCGAACAGCTGCCCGATATCTTCCACGGCGCCAGCGTCTCCATCGAACAGACGGGGCATATGAATCACTGGTGGCTGGCCGTCTTCGCCATCGCCATCACGGCCGGCCTGCTGGCCTTGCGCATGGCCTGGGTGTGGACTTCGCTGCGCCTGACCATCTTCCGCCAGACCATTCGCCATCAGCCGCGCTTCAAGATCCAGCCACGCCTGCTGCTGGCGACCACACTGGCCGGCGCGCGCGGCACCATCACCCTGGCGGGCGTACTGACGCTGCCACTGACGCTGTCCGACGGCGCGCCCTTCCCCGCGCGCGAACTGGTGGTCTTCCTCGCCAGCGCCGTGATTCTGATTTCGCTGCTGGTGGCCAGCATCGGCTTGCCGCGCCTGCTGTCGGGCATGCACTTCCCGGACGAGCCGGAAGAACAGCAGCAGGAAGACCAGGCCCGCCGCGCCGCCGCCAGGGCCGCCATCACCGCCGTGGAGCAGGCGCAGTTGCAGGCCATGCCGCTCACCAGCCATCCCGATGTCTGCCTGCAGGCGGCGGCGCGCGTCATCGCACTCTACCGCCACCGGCTGGAAGACGCGGGCGCGGACCGCGCCAAGCAAGGCGAATTGCACCTGCTCGACCAGGCCGAACGCGCGCTGCGGCTGGAGGCGCTGGACGCTGAACGCAAAGTGGTGTTCGACCTGGCCCGCAATGGCGAGTTGTCGGACGAAGTGTCCCGCAAGCTGGTGCGGGAGATTGATCTGATCGAAGCACGTTACAGCTAAAGCCAGCATGGTCCCCGCCCGCACCAAGGCCGCTCTCGCCGTCGCCTGGATTCTGTTCTGGCTGATGATGGTGGCGACGGCGGTGCAGGATTATCAGCGCGGCGGCGGCCATGCATTGTGGCAGCCGGTGTTGTGGGAGACTTCGTCCGCCATCACCTCCACCCTGCTGATGCTGGTGCAGCGCCGGGTCACCCGGCGTTACGACAATCTGCTGGCGACGCCGCTGCGCTGGTTCGCGCGCCAGGCGCTGTGGGCTCTGGTGTACTGGACGGCCTTTGTGCCGCTGGCTTTTGGCATGCGGCACACAGTGTATGCGCTGACCGGACAAGAATACCGTCACCCGGATTGGCCGCACACCTTCCTCTACGAGGATGTGAAGATCACCATCTTCTTCTGTATTTTTACGGCGATTATGTTTGGCGTGCTGTCATATCAGGCCATGCTGAACGAGAAGCTGGCGGCCGAGCGCGCGCAAGCCTCGCTGCAGCAAGCGCAGTTGCTGCGTCTGACGCAGCAGATGCAGCCACACTTCCTGTTCAATGCGCTCAATACGATTTCCTCGCTGATGCATAGCGACGTAGCGCGCGCAGATGCGCTGCTGATTCAGCTGTCCGACGTATTGCGTGCAACGCTGGATGCGGGCGATCAGCATCAGGTTCCACTGGAGATGGAGCTGCGCCTGCTGCGCGGCTATGCTGCCTTGATGAGCGAGCGCTTTGCCGACCGCGTGCAAATCGAGTGGCGGATTGACGAGTCGCTGCTGGCTTGCCAGGCGCCGGTGATGAGCATGCAGCCATTGCTGGAGAACGTCTTCAAGCATACGGTGGAAACGCGTCGCCAGATGACGCATATCGTGATATCGGTCAGCCAGGAACGGGGTCAGCTCGTGCTGCACGTGAGCGACGACGGCGGGCAGCTCGCGCCCGCCCGCGACGCGACCGCCAGTGCAGTGGGCAACGCAAGCCGTCTGCGGCTGGACGCCGCCGCGAACGGCAACGACGGCGCCGGCGGGATCGGCGGCGGCATCGGTATCCGCAATCTGCGCCGCCGCTTGTCCGCCCTGTACGGCGACGCCGCCACGCTGACCTTGACCCAATTGTCGCCTGCCGGTGTGCGGGCAGAAATCCGGCTGCCATGCGTATCCTGATCGTGGACGACGAGCGCCCCGCGCGCGACAAGCTGCGCCGCCTGCTGGAGCAGGAGCCCGGCGTCAGCGCCATCGAGGAAGCGCGCGACGGCGTGGAGGCGCTGGAACGGCTGGCCGCCTTCGCTCCCGACGTTCTGCTGCTCGATATTCAAATGCCCGAGATCAGCGGCCTCGATGTCGCAGCCTCACTGCCCGCGCCTGCGCCGCTGGTGGTGTTCGTCACGGCCTACGACCAGTACGCGATCCAGGCCTTCGACGCCAATGCCATCGACTACCTGCTCAAGCCTTACGACCAGCAACGCCTGCAACGCGCCCTCGCCCGCGTGCGCGACCGCCTCGCCGCCCACGTCCGGCAGCAAGCCAACAGCCCTGCGGAAGCCACCACGCTCACCGCCAGCGAACCTGCCCCAGCCCACAGCCCCGCTCTGGGCGGCCAGCCCGTGCGTCAATTGCTGATCGCCGAACGCGGCCAAACCCGCATCGTCCCCACCACCGACATCCAGTGGATCGAAACCGCCGACAACTACGTCATCCTGCACACCGCCACCGCGCAGCCGCTGATGCGCCAGACCCTCGCCGGCCTGCTCGACAAACTCGGCCCCGCCTTCCTGCGCTGCCACCGCAGTGCGGCAGTGCGGCTGGACTGGATCGCCAGCGTCTCCACTTCCGACAAGGGCGACGGCGAACTGCTGCTTCATGGCGGCGCGCGTGTGCCGCTGAGCCGCCAGTTCCGTCCCGCCCTGATGGCCGCTCTTCAGCAGCACGCCAGCCGTGCGCCGGAGCCACCGCCGTCATGCTAGCCTGATCACCCACCGTCCCAGGAGTCCCGCCATGCACGCCCTGCAAAAGATCACCCCCTGCCTGTGGTTCGATAGTCAGGCCGAGGAAGCCGTCGAGTTTTACACCACCATCTTCCGCAATTCCAAAGTCACCGCCGTCGCCCGTTATGGCGACCAGGGGCAGGAAGTCCATGGCCGTCAGCCCGGCAGCGTCATGACCATCGCCTTTGAACTGGACGGCCAGACCTTCACCGCCTTGAACGGCGGGCCGCTTTTCCAGTTCAGCGAAGCCGTCTCCCTCCAGGTCAACTGCGAAAGCCAGGACGAAGTGGATTATTTTTGGGATCGCCTGTCTGCCGACGGCCCGCCCGAAGCGCAGCAATGCGGCTGGCTGAAGGATAAATTCGGCCTCTCGTGGCAGATCGTCCCGACCGTGCTGCCGCAGATGATGAGCGACCGCGATCCCGCCCGCACCGGCCGCGTGATGGCCGCCCTGCTGCAGATGAAAAAGCTCGACATCGGGCAGCTCAAAAAGGCCTACGCCGAAGCCTGATCTCCCGTTCACCCCACCTGTCCCCCGCTTCGCCACACTGCGCTGGCCGCGCGCGGGGGACAAGCAGTACGCTGAGTCCCACCATCCCCCACCCATGGACTCAACATGAAACGACTGTACTTCCTCGACTGGATCCGCATCCTCGCCTTCATGGTGCTGATCTTCTTCCATACCGGTATGTACTATGTGACCTGGGACTGGCACGTCAAAAGCCCCTACGCCAGCCACGCCATCGAACCGCTGATGATGCTGTCCTCGCCGTGGCGGCTCAGCCTCCTGTTCATGATCTCCGGCGTCGCCTCGTCCTTCATGCTGATGCGCACGCGCATCGGCAGCTTTCTCAGGCAGCGTAGCTGGCGGTTATTGGTGCCGCTGGTATTCGGCATGCTGGTGATCGTGCCGCCGCAGTCCTATCTGGAAGTGGTCGAGAAAGTCGCCTACCAGGGCAGCTATGGCCAGTTCATGCAGCTTTACCTGAGCAGCTACCACGGCTTCTGCCGGGGCACTGACTGCCTGATCATGCCTACCTGGAATCACCTGTGGTTCCTGCCCTATCTGTGGGTTTATACGCTGCTGCTGGCTGCCATTGCAGCGCTGGCCGGGGACCGCCTGCAACGCTGGTCGCAGGCGCTGGGTGGCCTGCTGACGGGCTGGAAGATCATCGTTCTGCCGGTGGCGGTTCTGGCGCTGGCGCGCTTCGCGCTTGCCGACGCCTTCCCCGATACGCACGCCCTGTGGAACGACTGGTATAACCACGCCAAATACTTCTTCGTCTTCCTGTTGGGCGCAATGCTGGCGATACAGGACGGTTTCTGGGCGCGCATCGAGCAGCAGCGCTGGACGGCGCTGGGCCTGTCCCTGTTTGGCTGGGCCACGCTGGTGTTCTATTACTCCATGCCGGAAACGCTGGCAGCGCGGCCGGAAGTCCAGGCCTGGCAGCCCGTGATGAGGGTGATCTTTTGCCTGTGCCAATGGGCGCCGATCATGGCCGCCTGCGGCTTCGGCCGTCGCCACCTGAATTTCGACAGCGAACGGCGCCGCTATCTGACGCAGGCCGTGTTCCCGGTCTATATCCTGCACCAGACGCTGATCGTGGTCATGGCCCACTATCTCCAGCCAGTCCGGCTCGCGCCAGGCGTGGAGGCGGCAGTGCTGCTGGTGCTGACCTTTACGCTCAGCTTTGGCATGTTTGAGGTGGTGCGCCGCGTTCGTGTGCTGCGCCCCCTGTTCGGCCTTGGGCCAATGACGCAGGCCGAAACGAATGCCCGGCCGCGCATTGTTCCACTCGCGGCCGGCCAGGTTTGAAGCTTATTTGACGAAGGTCAGCGTGTGCACGGGCGCGCCCGGCAGCAGCGGCGTCTGCGCGCCCGCCACCCAGGCCGCGCGCTCGTCGAGGAAGTATGGCGACAAGGGATGCCCGCTCTGCCCACCCGGCATATTGAAGATGCCGTCCTCCTCCTTGCCCGGCGTGACGGTCAGGCGCTCCGACTGCCCGAAGGTCGGCCCGGCCACGCGCGGCATATTGGAGTCGCCCGGCAGCATATCCGGGGCCACCTTGAGCCAGCCGCCCAGCAGCGGAATCGCCGCCGCCATCGGGTGCGCGCTGGCCGCCGTATTGCGCTGGCCCCAGGTGGCCGCCGACAGTGGCTGGCCGTCCTTGGTCAGATCGGCGATCACGCGGTCCACCGCCGCCGTTTGCAAGGCTTGCCAGCTGGCGTAGCGCGACGGCAGCCAGGCGGCGGGCTGCTGATCCAGCAAGCGCCCCAGCACCACCGGCCAGCGCGTGGTGATCGACGCCATGCTGGCCTTGGGATCAATCTTCGCCAGCTCGGCGTTGAGATTCTCGAACAGCAGATCGTAGACAGCGTACATATAAGCCCGCGCGATGCGGTAGCCCGCCGAATCGACGCTGGCGTGGCCCGTCCAGTTATCCTTCAGCAGATGCAGCATTTCCGCCCGCTGTGCATTGCCGGCGACAGCCTTGCCGTCCAGCGCCTTGATCGCGCGGTCGCGCCAGCCGCTGAGGAAAATGGCACGGTCGTCCAGCCCGATCTTGTACACATTGGACAGGTCGGTGCGCGGACCCAGCGCGCTCAGATCGTCGCGCACCTGATGCGTGCGCGCGCCCAGATCGAAACCGCCATCACCCAGCAGCTCGGAACCGGCGCCCATCAGCTGGCGGCTGTTGGCCGTGGCCAGCTGGCCGCCGACGGGATTGACCACTTTCGGATATTCCTCAGGCGTCAGCCAGCCATTCCACACGCCGACCGGGTCGTCCGCCGTCAGCGGAAAGGTCGCCTTCTCGTTCACATCCTTCGTGCTGGCGCGACGCGGCATGGGGCCGGCGACGGTCCAGCCGATATTGCCCTTGTCGTCGCCGGTGACGAAGTTCTGCGCCGGTATCCACGAGGCCTGCGCTATCGCCAACGCCTCGTCTACCGAATTCGCGCTCGCCAGCTGGCGCAGATTCATGTTCGGCGCGGCGATATGGGCCGCCCAGTGCACGGCATAGTCATGTCCCAGCGCGCTGCGGATCGGTCCCAGTGAAGTCTCGCGCACCACCAGCTTTTCCGCCGCCGCGCCCTTGACCAGGATGGTTTCCTCGTGCGCCACCGGCGTCTCCCAGCCCGCCTGCGTGCGCACCTGGCCCGGCTTGGCGGCGTCCTTGTCGAGCGCGATCAGGTCCAGATAATCGCCGTAGCTATTGGTGAAGCCCCAGGCCACATGGCCATTGCTGCCTGCCGCCACCAGCGGCATGCCGGGCAGGGTCACGCCGACCACGCGCCGCTGGCCGCCGTTCGCATCGGGGAAACGCAGCGCGACACGATACCAGGTGGCCGGGATCTGAATCCCCAGATGCATATCGTCCGCCACAATCGCCTTGCCATCGGTCGTGCGGTTGCCCGCCACGGCCCAGTTGTTACTGCCGACCATATTCTGGTATTCCGCCTGCGCCATCGCCACCGCAGGCTTGGCGTCCTTGGCCGCCCGCAGCAGCCAGTCCGGCGCCGTAGCCGGAATCGGGCCGTCCAGCGGCGGCACCTGCGCCATGTCCAGCGGCGCGTCCCATTGCGTCGCGGTGGGCGCAAGGAAGGCGCGCTGCTCCGGCGTCGTATGCTCCTGCAGCCAGCCGCGCGCCAGTTCGCGCGGCTCCAGATTGCCCTGCAGGTCGAAGAACATGGCCCATATCGCCAGCAGGCTGTCGCTGGCGCTCCATGGACGCGGCGCCACGCCGACCAGCAGATATTCAAAAGGCTTGGAACTCAGATCGTTCAGGCCCGCGTTGACGCCAGCCACATAGCGGTCCAGCAGCGCGCGGTCGGCCGGCGGCAGCGCGGCGACACCCTGTTCGGCGCGCGCGCGGAAGCGGTGAAACCGGCGCGCCTTGTCGAAGTCCAGCGCTCGCTTGCCGAACAATTCGGACAGCTCGCCCGCTCCGGCCCGGCGCAGCAAATCCATCTGGAAGAAGCGTTCCTGCGCATGCAGATAGCCGGTGGCGTAGGCCACGTCGAGCTGGCTGCCGCCCGTGATAAGCGGCACGCCGTGGTCGTCCCGCTCCACCGTGACCTTGGCGCCGTCCAGCGCAGGCGTCTTGCGCTCGCCGTCGAGCTGCGCCAGGCTGCCGCGCAAATAGAACCAGCAGGCCAATGTGATCAAGACCACCAACGCCAGCAACACCAGCACGATACGCCGGGTCCACACCACCAAGCCGTTCTTGCGCATGACACCTCCGCCAATGGATCAGAGTGGGAATATTGCCAGAAAATTTATGGCTTTCACAATGGGAGGCAATAATTTTTACGCAAGTCCGCCACACTTTTGCGCTGCACTTTGCTAGAGTATCCGCATCCCGGCCTGGCGCCTCTCCACGCGAGCGATACCAAGATGCTAGCTGCCCCGACACCGAGCAACGACAAGGAAAGGCTGGCCGCCCTGCGCGCCCTGCTGATCCTGGACACGCCGCCGGAGGCGCGCTACGACAAGATCGTGCAGTTCGCCGCCGACGAATTCGACGTGCCCATCGCCCTGCTCTCGCTGGTCGACGCCAACCGCCAGTGGTTCAAGGCCAAGGTGGGCCTGGACGTGTGCGAAACGGACCGCGGCATCTCCTTCTGCGGCCACGCCATCCTGCAGGACGATCTGTTCATCATTCCCGACACGCTGGCCGACCCGCGCTTTGCCGACAATCCGCTGGTCACGGAGGCGCCGCATATCCGCTTCTATGCGGGCGCGCCGCTGATCCTGCCCTCCGGCCTGACGCTCGGCACGCTGTGCCTGATCGACAGCAAGCCGCGCCAGGTCGACTTCACCGACATGGCCATCCTCGCCTCCCTGCGCGACCTGCTGATGGAAGAACTGCTACCGCCGACGGAGGTGCGCCATGGCTGAACAACACAGCGGAGCCCTGAACATGCTGCTGGTGGAGCCGGAAACGCTGCTGCGCCGCACCGTCTCGCTGACGGCGCGCACGCTGGGACTGGGCCAGATCCACGAAGCGGCCAGCCCGGAATCGGCCCAGCGCCTGCTGAGAGAACAGCTTTTCCACGGCGCCGTCATCGCCATCGACTGCCAGGGCGAGGGCGATTGTCCCTACGACCTGACCTTGCTGGACCAGATCCGCGCGGGCGACTCCGCCAGCCCCTGCGGCATGCCGGTCGCCATCCTGGCCGAACACGCCACCACCCAGCTGCTGCGCGAGCTGCACCAGCGCCACGTGGAACGCGTCATCCTCAAGCCCTTCCGCGCCCGCGTCCTGCTGGACGCGTTCGCGGAATTCGAGAGCATCAAGCCGCGCTGATTACTGGAACGCCACTTCGGCGAAGCTGCGCAGCTTGCGGCTGTGCAGACGGTCCACACCCAGCGCCCGCAGCAGCTCCATGGCGCGAATGCCGATGCGCAGGTGCTGGTCCACGCGCTCGCGGTAGAACTGGTTGGCCATGCCGGGCAGCTTGATCTCGCCGTGCATAGGCTTGTCGCTCACGCACAGCAGCGTGCCGTAGGGGACGCGGAAACGGAAACCGTTGGCGGCGATGGTGGCGCTCTCCATGTCCAGCGCCACGGCGCGGCTCTGGCTGAAGCGGCGCTCCGGCGTGCGGTGCGGCAGCAGCTCCCAGTTACGGTTGTCGGTGCTGGCCACGGTCCCCGTGCGCATCACGCGCTTCAGGTCATGGCCGGTGAGCTGGGTGACTTCGGCCACGGCGGCCTCGATCGCCACCTGCACCTCGGCCAGCGGCGGGATCGGCACCCACAGCGGCAGATCCTCGTCCAGCACATGGTCTTCGCGCACATAGCCGTGAGCCAGCACGTAGTCGCCCAGCTGCTGGCTGTTGCGCAGGCCCGCGCAGTGGCCCAGCATCAGCCAGGCGTGCGGACGCAGCACGGCGATATGGTCGGTGGCCGTCTTGGCGTTGGCCGGGCCGACGCCGATGTTCACCATCGAGATGCCGCTGCCGTCCGCGCGTAGCAGATGGTAGGCCGGCATCTGCGGCAGGCGTGGCGGCGCGGCGCCCAGGGCGTCGCCCGGCTGCACTTCCTGTCCCACGCGGCGGGTGATGAGATTCCCCGGCTCGACGAAAGCGATGTAATCGTCCTTCGGGCAGGTGGACGGCTCGCTCATCAGCTCATGTCCGAGCTTGATGAATTCGTCCATATAGAACTGATAATTGGTGAAGAGGACAAACTTCTGGAAGTAGTCCGGCGAAGTGCCCGTGTAATGGCGCAGGCGCTGCAGCGAGTAATCCACGCGCGGCGCCGTGAACAGGGCCAGCGGCTGGGCTTCGCCCATGGCCGGCTCGTAGGTGCCGTTGGCGATGCCGTCGTCCATCGCGGCCAGGTTGGGCAGGTCGAACACGTCGCGCATCAGCAGGCGGCGCTCGGGCGTCAGATTGCCCTCCACGTGCTCATGCTCGGCGAAGGAAAAATGGATGGGAATCGGCTGCGCGCTGGTGCCCACTTCCAGCTGCACCGGCTGATGGCTGCCATGGTTCTTGAACAGCAGGCGGAATTGCTGGCGATAGTAACGTTCAAACAAGTCGGGCCGGGTCAGCGTCGTCTCGTAGGTGCCGGGACCGGCCACGAAGCCGAAGGACAGGCGCGAATCGGCGCGCGCCACAGTATCCGTATGCACCCGCACGAAGGGATAGCAGGCGCGCACGCGCTCTCCCACGTCCTCGCCGGCGACAAAACGGTGCATGGCGTCGCGCAGATAGGCGATATTGGTGTCGTAGATCAGGCGAACCTGCTCGAAGGCGGCGTCCGGGTCGTCAAAACGCATTGGGGCGATAAACGGATGGTGTTGTTGCGGCATACGGCTCCCTGTTCGTCATATTTCGTAACAAAATCGGTCCTATTGTAAAGGCTATTGCAAGCTCCTGCGGTGCCGTACAATGTGAGCCCTGTCGTGTACAGTAGCGGCAGGCGCCTCCAAACGGAAAAAAGCATCAAATGAACGATCAAGTAACACCGCGACATCCCCACACCCACCCGGACATCCTGTTCGGCGCACAGCAAGGAGAGCTGCTGCGCGAAGAAATCCTCGCCGATCTGCTGGAAGCCACCGCGCGCCGCACGCCGGACCAGCCAGCGCTGATTTCCGGCACCCGCACCCTCACCTACCGTGAGCTGGACCAGCAGGCCGACCTGGTGGCGGCGCGCCTGATCGAGGCGGGCGTGGGACCGGGACAGATCGTGGGCCTGTGGCTGGCGCGCGGGATCGAGCAACTGGTGCTGCAGGCCGGCGTGGCCAAGGCGGGCGCCGCCTGGCTGCCGGTGGACGAAGACACGCCGGTGGACCGTCTGCAGGTCTGCCTGGACGATGCGCAGGCGGCCGGGGTGCTGACCAATACAGCGATGGCGCCACGCCTGGCCGATATTGGCTGCCCCGTATGGACGGTTGACCAACTGCTGGCTCCAGTGCCGGCGGGCGCCGTGCTGCCACGCCGCGGCGAAGTGTCGCCCGATGCGCCGGCCTATGTGATCTACACTTCCGGCTCCACCGGCAAGCCGAAAGGCATCCTGATCTCCCAGCGCAGCATCTGCCACTTCCTGCGCAGCGAGAATTCCGTGCTGGGCATCCGTGCCGAGGACAAGGTGTACCAGGGCTTTTCCGTCGCCTTCGACATGTCCTTCGAAGAGATCTGGATCGCCTATCTGGTTGGCGCCACGCTGTGGCTTGGCCCCAAGGAGACCAGCGGCGATCCCGAAACGCTGCCGCGCATGCTGGCCGAGAACCACGTCACCGTGCTGCACGCCGTGCCCACCCTGCTCGCCCTGTTCAACCAGGAGGTCCCATCCCTGCGTCTGATTAACCTGGGCGGCGAGATGTGCCCGGAATCGCTGGTCGAGCGCTGGTCCAGGCCTGGGCGGCAGATGTTCAATACCTACGGCCCGACCGAAGCGACGGTGTCAGCCAGCCTGGCGCGCCTGCAGCCCGGCCAGCCCGTCACCATCGGCACACCGCTGCCCAACTACGGCCTGCTGGTAATCGAAGCCAATCCGGAATCGCCCGCCGCGCTCAAGCTGCTGCCGCGCGGCGAAGTGGGCGAACTATGCATCACCGGCGTGGGACTCGCGGGCGGCTACTTGGGCCGCCCCGACCTGACGGCGGAAAAATTCCTGCCCAATCCCTGGTCCAGCGGCCTGCATGACGCGCGCCTCTACCGCACGGGCGACCTGGCGCGCATCGGCGCCGACGGCGAAGTGGTCTGCCTGGGCCGCGCCGACGATCAGGTGAAGATTCGCGGCTTCCGCGTCGAATTGGGCGAGATCGAAGCCCTGCTGGCGCAGCAAGCCGGCGTGGGCACGGTAGCTGTCCTGCTGCGCAAGGACGATGGCATCGACCTGCTGGCGGCGTATATCGTCCCCGATGCGGGCGTGACGCTGGATACGGCCGCCCTGCGCCGCGAACTGGCCACCAAGCTGCCGCCCTATATGGTGCCGGGACGCTTTGGAATGATGGACGCCATGCCGCGCCTCACCTCCGGCAAAATCGACCGCAAGGCGCTGAAGGCGATGCCGCTCAGCGCCGCGCCGGCCGGCAGCGCGGAGGATTCCGACCTGCCCGAAACGCCGGCCGAGGAAGCACTGTTCGCTGCCCTCGCCACGCTGTTCCCCGGCCAGCCTATCCAGCGCGGAGCGGACTTCTTCTCCGACCTGGGCGGCCATTCCTTCTTCGCCGCGCGCCTGGCCTCCGCCCTGCGCGCCGATCCGCGCTTTGTCCATGTCACGGTGCGCGACATCTACCAGCAGCGCCGCATCGGCAAGATCGCCGAGGCGCTGGCCAATCCGCCCGTCGCCGAAGCCGGTCCGGAAGCCGAATGGACGCCGCCGCCCGCGTGGAAGCGCTGGACCTGCGGTGTGGCCCAAGCCGCCGCCATGCCGGCGCTGGTGGCGCTGCGCATGGCGCAGTGGCTGGCGCCGTTCTTTACTTATCACTTCTTCACCGGCGATCCGGGCGACTCCGTACCGCGTGCGATTGCCGCGTCGGCGGGCGTGTTCCTGCTCGCCACCATCATGGAATTCGTCATCGCCATCTGCGGCAAGTGGCTCATCGCGGGGAATATCAAGCCTGGCAATTATCCGCTGTGGGGCCTGACCTACTATCGCTGGTGGCTGGCCGACCGGCTGGTGGAAGCGGCGCCCGGCTATTTGCTGAGCGGTTCCTCGCTTTACGCCTGGTGGCTGCGCGCGCTGGGCGCCAAAGTGGGCAGCGAAGTGGTGATCGGCTCCATGACGCTGCGCGCATCGAGCATGCTGCGCATCGGGAATAACGTCAGCATCGGCAATGCCGTCAACTTCGAGAACGCCCGCGTGGAGCGCGGACGCCTGCTGCTGGGGACCATCACGCTGGAAGATAACGCCTACGTCGGCTCCTACGCCGTCCTGGAAGGCAATACGCATGTGGAAGCGGCGGGTCACCTGGAAGGCCAGTCGGCCCTGCGCGACGGCGGCCGCGTGCCTGCGGGGCGCATCTGGACAGGCTCTCCGGCGCGCGACGCGGGCGCTTTCGATCCGCATCGCCTGCCGCCGCGTCCAGCCGTGTCGCGCGCGCGGCGCATGGGCGAAGGCGTGTTCTTCGTCTTCGGCATTCTGCTGATCGTGACGCTGTTCTTCATGCCCGTCTTCCCCAGCTTCGTGCTGATCGACTGGTTTGACGACGCGGGCTGGATGCCCTGGGTGCAGGGCGACGACCTGCGCATCCAGCTGCTGCGCTACTTCCTGCTGGCCTTCCCCGCCAGTACGGTGCTGATCGTGCTGACGGCGCTGCTGTCGGCCGGTATCCGCTGGAGCGTGTTGCCGCGCCTGCGGCCAGGACGCTCGGCCATCCACAGCAACACCTACTGCGCCAAGTGGCTGGTGAGCCAGATCCAGGAATCGAGCCTGAACGTGCTGCACGGGATTTACGCCACCATCTACGCGCCGTTCTGGTATCGCCTGCTGGGCGCGAAGGTTGGCCGTGATGCTGAGATTTCCACCGCGCTGGGCGTGGTGCCGGACATGCTGACCCTGGGCGACGAGACCTTCATCGCGGACGCCGTCATGCTGGGCGACGAGGAAATCGACGGCGGCTGGATGGTGATGGAGCCGACTGTCGTTTCGCACCGCAGCTTTGTCGGCAACGGCGCCTACATCCCGGACGGCACGGTGCTGCCGGAGCATGTGCTGATCGGCGTGCATTCGCGCGCGCCGGACAATGCGCAGATGCGCAATGGCGACACCTGGCTGGGTTCTCCGCCGATCAATCTGCCCGCACGCGAGCAGACCAGCGGCTATCCCGAACATCTGACCTTCCATCCCTCGCCCCTGCGCCGCCTGGGTCGCGGGCTGATTGAGGCCTTCCGCATCGTGGCGCCGCATGCGCTGGTGATCGCGGTCGGCTATACGCTGGTGCTGGCGGTGATGCCGATCGCGGGCGCGGGACGCTGGGGTGAGGTGATCTGGGATCTGACGCTGTCCGGTCTGGCCTATGGCGTCGGCAATTACTTCTTCGTCGTGATCCTCAAGTGGCTGCTGCTGGGGCGCTATCGCAAACAGTCGGAGCCAATGTGGACGCCGTTTGTGTGGCTGTCGGAAGGCGTGACTAATCTGTATGAGGGGATCGCGGTGCCCAACTTCATGCGCTATCTGCGCGGGACGCCATGGCTGCCGCTGGCCTTCAATCTGCTTGGGTCGCGCATCGGGCGCGGCGTGTATCTGGATACGACCGACATTACGGAATTCGATTGCGTACATATCGGCGATCACAGCGAGCTCAATGCGCTGACTTGTCCGCAGACGCACTTGTTCGAAGACCGCGTGATGAAGATCGACCATGTGCACATCGGCCAGCGCGTCTACGTTGGACCGCGCAGCACGGTGCTGTACAGCGCGCAGGTTGGCGACAACGCGCGCCTTGGTCCGCTGACGCTGGTGATGAAGGGCGAGCATATTCCGGCAGCGGGCAACTGGGCCGGCTGCCCGGCCGCGCCAGCGGCGGCCTAAAGCCATGCAGCGCCTGCGGGAGATTGGCGACGGCGCATATCTCGTCGCGATTCGCACGGCAGGCAGCCAGCAGCGGGACGCCGCGCGGACGCACATTCGCTATGCGGCCCGCGAAGCGCTGGCGCAGGTGCTCGGCATCGCAATAGAGCAAATCCAGGTGCGCTCCACGCCCGGCGAGCCGCCAGCGCTGGTCTGGTCCGCAGCGGACAGCTTGCAGGAACGCGTGGTCTGCTGCTCGTTCAGCCACGACGACGGCCTCTCGCTGGCCGCATTCAATCTGCGTGGCGCGGTTGGCGTCGATGTGATACGCGTGGTCGATATTCCTGATTGGGAGCGCGTCGCGCAGGACTATCTTGGGCGCGCGGCGACGGAGAAGCTACGGGCCGCTTCCCCCGCCGAACGTCCGCACGCGTTCGCGCAGGCGTGGGCGGAGCATGAGGCGCGGCTTAAATGTCTCGGGCTACAACTGGCGGAGTGGGAGACGCTGCCGCCAGCCGCGCGCGACGGCGGCCTGCGCATGCTCGCGCTGGAACTGCCAGAAAATCTCGTGGGCGCGCTGGCCTTTTCGCCAACCGTCTAAGCCGGTCCAAACTCCTCCGCCACCATCTGCGCGGCGGAGGCGATGATGCTGTTGCGCTGCTCGTCGCTGCCGGTGGACTGTGTCAGATAGATCACCATCACCACCGGCTGCCTCCCTGGCGGCCACGCCACAGCGATATCGTTGACGGTCCCGTTATCCCCGCTGCCCGTCTTGTCCGCCACTTTCCACCCGGCGGGAACACCGGCGCGAATGCGGGCGCCGCCGGTCGTATTCCCCAGCATCCACCCTTGCAGCAATCCCCGCTGCCGCGACGGCAGGACGCTCCCCAGCAACAGCTTATTCAGCGACTCCATCATCGCCTGCGGCGTCGTCGTATCGCGCGGATCGCCGGGAACGGCCGTATTCAGTTCCGTCTCCCAGCGCTCCAGCTGGAAGGTCTGGTCGCCGATATGGCGCGCAAAGGTCGTCACTTCCTGCGGTCCACCCATCAACCGCATCAGCAGATTGGCCGCCGCATTGTCGCTGTACTGGATCGCCGCCGCGCACAACTCCGCCACCGTCATGCCCTCGCCCAGATGCTTCTCCGTGACGGGCGAATAGCTCACCAGATCATCCCGCGCATACTGGATGCGCCGCGACAGCAAGGTTTCATCCTGCACCGTGCGCGACAAAATCGCCGCCACAGCCATGGTCTTGAACGTGCTGCAGAAGGGGAAGCGCTCGTCGGCCCGCTGCTGCAGACGGCGTCCGCTGGCCGTATCCCAGGCCGAGACGCCAAGCCGTCCACCGGAGCGCTTTTCCAGTTCCGCCAGCCGCGCCAGCATCGTGGTGCCCGGCATCGGCGCCAGCGCCGCATTCGCGCTGCGGATAAACGGCATACAGGCCAGCGCCATCAGCCAGGCGCGCCGCATTGCATCAGGTCGGTCATCGGACATGGCATTCACCCAAGGTCAAAACGATGTCCCGATCATAGCAGCGCCCGCTCATCCATGCGCTCACGTTTCCGCGCGGCTACGGAGCGCGCAAGCCGCGCCGCCCGTCCTATACTGGAGACATGGCTACTCCTCAGATACTGATAGTCGGCGCCGGCCCCACGGGCCTGATGCTGGCCTTGCGGCTGGTCCGCCATGGCGTCGCCGTGCGCATCATCGACCGCGCCTCCGGGCCGGGCGAAGCGTCGCGCGCCATGGCCGTGCACGCGCGCACGCTGGAGTTCTATCGCCAGATGGGCTGCGCGAACGAGATCGTGGCCTCCGGCACGCCCATCGAGACGGTGCGCATGCGCGAAAACGGCCAGGAGGTGGGCGTGCTGCCGTTGAAGGACATCGGCGCCGGCCTCAGCCCCTATCCCTATGTGCTGGCCTACCCTCAGGACAACCACGAGCGCTTCCTGGTCGGCAAACTCAAGGAAGCCGGCGTGACGGTCGAATGGGGCACCTCGCTGTCCACCTTCTCGCAGGACGAGAACGGTGTGCACGCCCTGCTCAACCACGGCGGCGTGGAAAGCTTCAGCGACACACCCTTTATTTGCGGCTGCGACGGCGCCCACAGCCGCGTGCGCGAAGTGCTGCAAGTCGGCTTCCCCGGCAGGACTTACGAACACCTGTACTACGTGGCCGACGTCCAGGTCAGCGGCCCCGCCAATACCGACCTGATCGCCTACCTGGGCACGCACACCTTCGCCCTGATGCTGCCCGTGCGCTGCAGCGGCATGCAGCGCCTGATCGGAATCATGCCCGCTTCCGCCGACAACCTGCCCCAGCCCGGCTTCAACGACGTGCGGCCGGAGGTGGAATCCCTGCTCGGCATCAAGGTGGAGGAAGTGAACTGGTTTTCCACCTACCGCGTGCACCATCGGGTCGCCTCCGAATTCCAGGTCGGCCGCTGCTTCCTGCTGGGCGACGCGGCCCACGTCCACAGTCCCGCCGGCGGCCAGGGCATGAACACGGGCATCGGCGACGCCGTCAACCTGGGATGGAAACTGGCCCACGTCCTGCAAGGCCGCGCCGCGCCCGGCATCCTCGACAGCTACGAGGCCGAGCGCATCGTCTTCGCCCGCAAGCTGGTGGCCACCACCGACCGCGCCTTCAAGGCCATCGTGGCGCAGGGCATGGGCGGACAGTTGGTGCGGCACTGGCTGCTGCCCCGCGTCTTCCCCTTCCTCACCGGCTTTCCCGCAGCGCGCCGGGCCGTGTTCAAGACCCTGTCGCAGGTGCAGATCAATTACGAAGACAGCCGCCTGAGCAGCGGCCGCGCGGGCGACGTGCTGGGCGGCGACCGCCTGCCCTGGGTGGCGGAAGGCAACCGCGACAACTTCGTCCCGCTGCAAAGCATGGACTGGCAATTGCACGTCTACGGCGTGCTCGGCCCCGGACTGGCCGCCGAGGCGCAGGAACTGGGCCTGTCCTGCCACATCTACAACTGGAACGACAACGCCGGCCACGCCGGCCTGCTGCGCGACGCCGCCTACCTCGTGCGGCCCGACGGCTACGTGGCGCTAGCCCTGCCACGCCAGGAGACGGGAACCCTGTCCGACTACGCCGCCGGCAACGGCCTGCGCTTCCACAGTTGACCGCCGCGCCTCCAACCGATGAGAGATGGTATGCTGGCAGCCGCAATGGGACGATCTGGCTATTCAGTCATCGCAGCCATTGCTGCCGCGTTGCCATGCCCCTTCTTTCACGAACGGAGATTACCATGCAAAAGCGTACCTTCCTGCTCAAGACCGTATCCGCCCTCGCCTTCGCCGGACTGGCCCTGGGTGGCTGCACCACCACCACTTCCGGCAAGTCCGACGCCACCGCCACCCGCAACGAGATCAATCTCGGCGTCGACAACACCCTGGAGCGCCTGTATAAAGAGGTGCGCGGCTCGCGCGAACTGGTCGGCAAGGCCAACGGCGTGCTGGTCTTCCCCAGCGTGGTATCGGCCGGCCTGATCGTCGGCGGCGAATACGGCAAGGGCGCCCTGCGCCTGCACGGCGCGCACGACGGCTATTACAGCGTGGCCTCTGTCTCGGTCGGCCTGCAGGCAGGCGCCCAGTCCAAGGCCGTGGTGATCCTGTTCATGACCCAGGACGCGCTGAACAAATTCCGCAACAGCAAGGGCTGGACGGCGGGCGCCGACGCCTCCATCGCCCTGATCAAGGTCGGCGCCAATGGCGACATCGACACCAACACCGCCAACAACCCGGTGGAAGCGATGGTCCTGACCAACGCCGGCCTGATGGCCAACCTCAACCTGGAAGGCACCAAGATCTCCAAGCTGGACTTGTAAGTATCGGTAAGCTTTCGCAGCGCAGCACGGGAAGCGATTGACATCGCCGCGCTTCCCGCGCTATGGTCCCAGCTTATTTCATCCTGGGGCCACTATGACCACTTCCTTCTCCCGCCGCGACCTGCTCAAGGCTGCGCTGTCCGCTGCCGCCGTCTCCACCCTGCCCGGCCTTGCCGGCGCCGCTGAAACCAAGCCTGCAGACGCCAGGCTGATGGCGATGCTGGGCGACTTCGCCGACGAAGTCCTGCGCCTGACGCCAACCACCGCCACCGGCCTCGGTGTCGACAATGGCGCGCGCGCCGCGCTCAAGTCGCAGCTGGACGAACTCTCCGCCGCCGCCGACAAGCAGTGGGCCGACCAGGTGCACTCCATGGTGGCCCGCCTGAAGACGGTCGACCGCGCCGCGCTGAGCCCCGCCGCCCAGACCCGCTTTGACACCTTCCAGTACGCGGCCAGCGCCGGCGTGGAAGGCCTGCGCTGGTCCTTCGGCGGCGCCGCTTCCGGCTTCGAGGGCGGCACCGCGCCCTTCCCCATCACGCAGCAGGATGGCGCGCTGGCCCACATCCCGGAATTCCTCGATTCCCAGCACCAGATCACCAACGCCGCCGACGCGGAAGCCTACCTGGCCCGCGTTGAAGCGCTGGCCCGCCTGATGGACCAGGAGAGCGAGCGCGTGCTGGAACAGGCCGGCCAGAACATCATGCCGCCCGATTTCATTTGCGCCACCGCGCTGGGACAGCTGAAGGAATACCGCGCCACCGCCATCGACAAGCAGCAGCTGGTGAATTCGCTGGTGGAGCGCACGGCCAAGCTGGGCATCGCGGGCGACTGGCAGGGGCGCGTCACCAAGCTGGTGGAAGGCAAAATCTATCCCGCGCTGGACCGCCAGATCGACATCTTCGCCAAGGCCACGGCCAAGGCCACCAATGTGGCGGGCGTGCACCGCCTGCCGGACGGCGAGGCTTACTACGCCTGGGCCCTGAAGCTGGGCACCACCACCACCCGCAGCGCGCAGGATATCCACCACATCGGCCAGGAGCAGAACAAGGCCCTGAACGCGCGCATGGACGCCATCCTCAAGGCGCAAGGCATGACCCAGGGCACCGTGGGCGAGCGCATGCACGCCCTGTCCAAGGACCCGAGCCGCTTCTTCGCCGACGACGACGCGGGCCGCGCCCAGCTGATCGCCTACTGCAACGAGCGCGTGGCCGCCCTGCGCAAGATGATGCCCAAGCTGTCGCACCTGGGCATGCAGGCGCCGCTGATGGTCAAACGCGTGCCGCAGGATATCGAGGCCGGCGCGCCGCTGGGCTATATGAACCCGGCTTCGCTGGACGGTTCCCGCCCCGCCATCTACTACATCAACCTGAAGTCGACCAAGCTGTGGCCCAAGCACGAGCTGACCACGCTGAGCGCGCACGAAGGCATCCCCGGCCACGCCTGGCACGGCGCCTTTGTGGCCGAGCATCACGAGGAATTGCCTCTGCTGTCGAGCATCATCAACTTTAACGCCTTCACCGAAGGCTGGGCGCTGTACTCGGAGCAGCTGGCGGACGAATTCGGCATCTACGCCAATGACCCGTTCGGCCAGCTGGGCTATCTGCAGGCGCAGAAATTCCGCGCCTGCCGCCTGGTGGTGGACACCGGCATGCACGCGCTGAAGTGGTCGCGCCAGGACGCGATCCGCTTCCTGATCGAGCACACGGGACGCGGCGAAGCGGCCATGACCAGCGAGATCGACCGCTACACCGTCTCGCCGGGCCAGGCTTGCGGCTACAAGATGGGCCACAACGAGATCCTGCGCCAGCGCGACCGCGCCAAGCAGGCGCTGGGCGCGAAGTTCGACCTGGCCGGCTTCAACGACGCGGTCGTCACCAGCGCGGGCGTGCCGCTGACGGTGCTGCCGTCGGTGATCGACCGCTTTATCGCGGCCCGGAAAAAAGCGTAAAAATGGGATACCCGCCTGCGCGGGCATGACAGTTCAGCTGCCGCCGATCCGTCATTCCCGCGAACGCGGGAATCCCATTTCGCTCAGTCGGTCTTGATATCGGCGTTGGCGTCGTTCTTCACGAAGCCGGCGTCGTTGATGGCGAAGGCGGTGGCTGGCAAGGTTTGCTTGCTCGCCGCCGTCACCCGCCACTGCAAGATGCCGCCGCCGTCCGTGATCAGCAGCGGCAGTCGCAGTTCACTACTCCAGCAGATATTGCTCACCACCCCGCTGCGGTTCAGCGCATACCAGCGGCAGGCCGACAGCGGCTTGGCGCTGCTGGGCGCCGTCTTCAGCTCCGCCAGCAGATAAGAACCGCTGGGACGCGTCAGCGCGTGCGACATGCTGAACCAGTCGGTGAAATGGCCGATGCGGTACAGGTTGGAGCGGTCGATATCGGTGCGTATCCTGCGCGGCAGGTCCAGCACCACCATGCGCCATTCATCCTGCTTTTTCGGCTTGAAGATATAGGTTTCCAGCTTGCCGTCCGTACGGCGCTTGAGGCGCTGGTCGCGGTCGCGCCAGATCTCCACCTGGTGTTCGGCGCCGTGCGCGCTGTAGGTTGCGCTGAAGTTCAGCTGCGCCGCCTCGCCCTTGGCGTTGAAGGTCTTGTCGAAATCCAGATCGGCGGCGCCGGCCACTGCCGCGCTCATCCCGATCAGAAGCATTGCCACGTTTTTCATGCGTATCCTAAATAGCAAATGCCGCGGGGCGCAAACCCCGCGGCATCGAACATCACATCTTAGTTACGGACTGGTTGTGCGTAGTCGAAGTAACGGTAGGTCTTGCCATCCACCGTCAGATCTTTCACCACCAGGTTGATCGAGTAGCTGCCGTTGCTCAGCGCCGTATCCACGGTGGCGCCGGTCAGGTCGGTCGGCACCTTGAAGGCCAGGCCGGTGGCCGGACCGCTCGGGTTGACCACGGAACCCTTCACCGTCGCGGTCGAAGTGCTGGCCGGCTTGAGCAGCGCTTCGTTCAGCACGCGGCCATCGGCGGCAGGCATGGACTGGCCCAGGATGTAGGCCACGGTCGGCGCCACGTCCACGTTGCCGGTCGGGTTGCTGATCACGGTCGCGCCCTTGAAGGCGGGGCCGGAGGCGATCAGCGTGTTGTGCACGTCGATCGGGCTGAAGGAGCCGTGCATGCCGCGGTTGCCGCCGGTCGATTCATACTCGGTGCCCGGCATGCCGTTGATCAGCTGCGCAGAATCCCAGTTGAAGGAAACGACGATGTCCGGCTGGCCCTTGTTCTGGCGGGTGGCGTTTTCCAGGTTAATCATCGACATCGGCAGCGTGCCGGGGATGGCGCCGTAGCGGCTGTCGACGAAGATCGCGCCGTATTCCTCGCGCGACTGCAGGAAGCGCACGGCGGCGGCGACAGTGGCCGCGTCATGGTCAGGCAGATAGAGGTAGTCGGAACCGCCGTTGGCGGCGATCACGATGCCCTTGGCCGGCACGGTGGCGGGCACCTTGAAGCTGGCGACAGGAGCGGCCAGGGTGGCGCTGATGGCCTGGTACTTGACATTGGCCGAGCCGCACAGGGTGCCGGCGGTATCGGTATTCACCGGCAGCACATTGGTGCCGTCGGACTTGATGCCGTACATGGCCGAGGTGCTGCAGCCGCTGCCGTCGAAGGCCTGGAAGCCGGCGTAGGTCAGCAGGTCGGCGGTGCGCACGTCGCCCGAGACGGAGAAGCCGTTGATGGCGTCGCGATTGCCCAGGGTGGCGTTGGTGATGCCATTGCTGACCGAGGTGCTGGCGGCGATGGCGCGCAGCGGATACAGGCTGGTGGCGCCGGAGACGTTGCTGTGGGCGTGGTCGGAAACGACGATGATATTGGTCGTCGTATCCATATTGTTGGCCTTCAGTGCGGCCTGCAGCTCGCCCAGGCGGGCGTCCTGCGAAGCCAGCGCCTTCTTGTAGTTCAGCGAACCGGGACCGTAGGCGTGCTCGGTGTTGTCCGGGGTGCGGAACCAGATCAGCGACAGGTCAGGCAGCTTTTTCGGCAGGATGTAGTCGGTGTAGACCTTCATCATGTACTTGTTGGCCGCGTCTTCCGGATTGCCCTGGGTGCTGTCGGTGGCGTCCTTGGCCTGCAGGCCGTTTGGCAGCGGGAAGGTCAGCGCGCCGGCGCGGGCGGTCGGGTCGCCGTTGGTGGCGCTCAGCGTCACGCTGCCAGAGGCGTAGGCGAACGGGGTGTTCTTCGGCAGCGCGTAGTTGGCCGCCTGCAGTTCCGCCACCAGCGAGGCCGGCATGACGGTGTTCTCGTCGAGGAAGACGCCGCCACGGCCCAGGTCCTGGATATAAGCCGCGCCGGACTTGCCGATGGTGGCCGTCTTCAGGCCCGCGTCCTGGGCGGTCTTGAACAGCGACTTCACCAGCAGCAGCTGGCCGCCGTAGTAGTCGTTCAGGGTGCTCAGCACGGCGTAGTCTTCGGTGAAGACGGGGTCCACGTAATCCTGGCTGCCGCCGGAAGCGCTCTTGCCGACGGGGATAGGATTGGCGCCGCCCTGTGGCGGGGTCCAGAAGGTGTTGCCGTAGAAGCCGCTGGTCTTGGGGAAGGAACCGGTGGCGAACGACGAACCGTTCATCATGGTGAAAGTCGGGTAGGTCGAGTGGTTGTCCGTGAAGTTCACACCAGCCTGGCGCAGGGCGTACAGGTTGGGCGTATCGACCAGATTGACCGAATCAGGGCGCAGGCCGTCCCACACCATGATGATGGTGCGGTTGGTGGCGGCGGGCGGCGTCGGGGTGGTGACCGGCGGCGGGGTTTGCACCGGGGAGGAGTCGGAGCCGCCGCAGGCGGTCACGGTCGCCAGCGTGGCGGCCATGCTCAGGAAAAGTAAAGGAAGACGCATTTTGGGATCGCTCATTCAATTGAGGGAGATTGAGGAAACAGGCATCGTTACCAGAATTGCTACGCCGACGATCTTAAGCTGCGAAAATGACAACCTTATGACGCGATTAATGCAATCTTAATTCGACTACATTACGTTACAAATTGGCTGGCAGAGGGGCGCTGGCTACAATAGACTTGAATTGCACTCTGGATGTCGCCATCTGTGTGCTGCCCCATCCCTTTAGGAGATTTAAATCATGACGGCAAAATCACTCGTTCGCACCACCCTGCTGGCCGGCGCCCTGGCGCTGTCTGCGCCGCTGTATGCCGCGCCCAGCACGCATGACGTGTATGTGGCCGCCGAAGCGGGTAAATTCGCAGAAGCTCAGGCCATGATGGACCAGGTGCTGAAAGAACATCCCAACAGCGGCAAGGCCCACTTCGTGGAAGCCGAGCTGCTGGCCAAGCAGGGCAAATTCGCCGCCGCCGAGGCGGAACTGAAAACGGCAGAGCGCCTGGAGCCGGGTCTGCCCTTCGCCAAGGCCGACGCCGTGGCCAAGCTGCGCACCCTGCTCTCCAGCGGCCAGGCCGCGCCTGCGCCACGCGTCAACTATGGCCAGCCGCAGCCGGCGCCCGCCGCTGTCACCTATCGCAATGCCCCTAGCGGCACGCCCTGGGGCACTATCCTGATCCTGGGCGCGCTGGTGGTCGGCTTCATCATCGTCGTCTCCCGCTTCATGTCCCGCCGCACGCAGCAAGTGGCGCCGGCCTATTCGGGCGGCGGCTTGAGCGGCACCCAGACCTGGGGCAATGGCGGCTATCCGCAGCAGGGCTATGGTCCCGGCTACGGCCCGGCGCCGACCCAGGGCGGCGGCCTCGGTTCCAGCATCATGGGCGGCCTGGCCACGGGTGCGGCGGTTGGCGCGGGTATCGCGGCCGGCGAAGCGCTGGTGCACCACTTCACCGATGGCGATCGTGAACGCGGCCATGCCGACAACGGCGGCACCCGCAACGACATCGTCTACGACCAGCCCAACACCCGCAACGACCTGCTCTCGTCCGACGACATGGGCGGCAACGACTTTGGCCTGAACGACAGCAGCTCGTGGGACGATGGCGGCAGCGGCGGTGGTGGCGGCGGCAGCGATGACTGGTAATCGCGCTTAAAAATCTGCCATACTTGGCGGCGTAGCATCTGAGTTTCACCGATTATTTAAAATACGGAGACCAGCATGGCTAAGCCCCGGGTAGCAACCGGCGCGCTGCAACGGCGCGCCTTTCTCAAACAGGCAGGGACGCTGGGCGCGGCAAGTGCGCTCGGCGGCACCAGTCTGGCGGCGATGGCCGCCGAAGCAGGCCGCCTCACCCTCCCCTTCGACAACGGCGAACGCGAACTGGTCGCTTATCCCCAGAAGCGTCCCATGATCCTGCTGACGGCCCGTCCGCCGCAGCTGGAAACGCCGTTCAGCGTCTTCAACGAAGGCGAGATCACGCCCAACGACGCCTTTTTCGTGCGCTACCACTGGGCCGGCATTCCCACCTCGATTGACCCGCAAACTTACCGGCTGAAGGTGGGCGGCAACGTCAACACGCCGCTGGAGCTGTCGCTGGCCGATATCCGCCAGCTGGGCGACGCCGTCGAGCTGGTGGCCGTCAATCAGTGCTCAGGCAATAGCCGTGGCTATTTCGCGCCGCGAGCCAACGGCGGCCAGCTGTCCAACGGCGCCATGGGCAATGCGCGCTGGACCGGCATCCCGCTCAAAAAACTGCTGGAAAAGGCGGGCCTCAAGGCCGGCTCGGTGCAGGTGGCCTTCAACGGCCTCGATGTGCCGCCGCTGGGCGACGGCCCCGATTTCATTAAGGCCCTCAATATCGACCACGCCATGGACGGCGAAGTGATGCTGGCCTGGCAGATGAATGGCGCCGACCTGCCCATGCTGAACGGCTATCCCCTGCGACTCATCGTGCCGGGATATTATGGCACCTACTGGGTCAAGCACCTGTCCGAGATCACCGTCACCGACAAGGTCTTCGATGGCTTCTGGATGAGCAGCGCCTACCGCATTCCTGACAACCAGTGCGCCTGCGTCGCACCAGGCACGGCGCCCGCGAAGACGGTCCCCATCGGCCGCTTCAACGTGCGCTCCTTCGTCACCAGCCACGCCGACGGCGCGCAGCTCAAGAGCGGCAAGCCGCATGTCGTGCGCGGTATCGCCTTCGATGGCGGCCACGGCGTGACGGAAGTCGCCGTCTCCACCGACGGCGGCAAGAGCTGGCAGGAGGCCACCCTGGGCAAGGACCTGGGCCGCTATTCCTTCCGCAGCTGGAGCCTCGCCTTCACCCCGCCGCGCAAGGGCGACTACGAGATCAAGGTGCGTGCCACCAACCGCATCGGCCAGAGCCAGCCCATGACGGCGCTGTGGAACGCGGCGGGCTATATGCGCAACGTGGTTGAGACGACCCGTGTGGTCGCAGTTTGAGGAGGACGCCATGCTACGCCAACTGAGCCTCCTCGCCGCCCTGTGCGCCCTGCCCGCCGCCCACGCGCTGGACATCGACCTGCCGCCGGAAACGGCCGTGTTCAAGCCCAGCTCCCTGCCCGGCTATGAGCTGGTGCAGCGCAACTGCATGCTGTGCCACTCGGTGCATTACATCCAGTCGCAGCCGCCCATGTCGCCCCGCGCCTACTGGGAAGCGACGGTTAAAAAAATGAAGAAACCATTTGGCGCGCCCTTCCCCGAAGAGGAGATTCCCGCCATGGTGGACTACCTCGTCAAGACCTACGGCGCCGAACGCGAGCCGTCCAAAACGGCCAGCAAGTGACAGAAAACGCCCGGTATAACTCTTTCGGGTTATGCCGGGTATAGCAATTTCGGTTATCCCCACTGACAAGATCGGTGTCGATGGTATACATTCCGTCCATGCATTCACCGACTCACTATCGCCCCATCACCGTACTGATCGTGGACGACCATCCGATGCTTCGCACCGGACTGGCCGAAGCCATCAACAGCCAGCCAGACATGCAGGTCGTCGCCGAAGCGGGCAATGGCCGCGAAGCCATCGAACGCTTTCAGGCCCTGCATCCCGACGTCACCCTGATGGACATCGCCATGCCGGAAGTGTGCGGCGTGACGGCGCTGCACGAGATCCGCCGCCAGTGCCCGCACGCGCGCATCATCATGCTCACCACCTACAAGGCCGACGCGCAGATCCTGCGCGCCGTGCAGGGTGGCGCGGCGGGCTTTCTGCTGAAGAGCACCCTGCGCAAAGAGCTGCTGGACGCGATACGCACCGTGCACGCGGGCCAGCGCGCCATTCCACCAGAGATCGCGATGGAGCTGGCGCAGAATATGGGGCGCGGTCCCATCAGCCCGCGCGAGGTGGAAGTGCTGCAGCTGGCCGCCGCCGGACGCTCCAACCGCGAGATCGCGATAGCGCTGGCCATTTCCGAGGAAACGGTCAAGGCCCACATGAAAAACGTGCTGGCCAAGCTGGACGCCAACGACCGCACCCACGCCGTCACCATCGCCCTGCGGCGGGGGATCATCAGCCTGTAATCACCCTGTAACGGCGTGCAGCGTGGCGTCCAGCCCGGCCCAATCGTGCGGCATATGTCCGCCCAGCCGGCCCAGCGCGGCCAGCGCCTGCCGGTTCCTCTCCGCCAGCCTGCCCGCACCCAGCGAGGGTGCGCGCTGCACATCAATATCGAAGTTGATCCGCTTGCGCACCGGCTCGAAATCGCCATGCGGCAGACCGCGCGTGCGCGTGGCCAGCGACAGCCGCGACACATGCACAGGATTCACGGCGCGGCTGAAGCGGACCAGGCCCCTGTAGCTGAACTGTTCGTCGACCAGACGGTCGCTATGCTGGATCAAGGCGTTCATAACCGCATGCAGTAGCGAGGCCTGATCCCAGGCCGTCAGCACTAAGGTTAACTCCAGCGGATCGTCGCCGTAACGGCGATGCGCCTTGTGCGCGTGAACCAGCCCTCCCAGGCTCAGATCCAGCACGATGCTGCCGTTGCCGCGCACGGCCTTATCCTGCACGCACAACGCGCGCCCCGCAAAGCACACGCCTTGCAACCACTCGCCGCAGGGCGCATCGTCGTCCCCTGACGACAGCACCAGTTCCGGATAGCGCGCCATCAGCGGCAGGTCCACATGGGTCGTGAACGGCGTGCCCACCTTGCCGCTGTCCGCGTCGTCGATGGTGAATAGCTCGCGCACCTCATGCTCGCAAGCCTTCTTCACCGCCAGCAGCGCCGTCTGGATCACTTCCGAGGTCGGCGTGTAATGCTCGATACGCCATTTGCGGCCATACACCATGCGTTGCGGCCGGTCCTGCGCGCGGTTGTAGTTGTCGGGACCAATCACGCCAACCTGCAGATACAGGCCATGGGCATCATCCCCGCAGAACAGCAGGATATCTTCCAGCGCCCCGATGTCATGCAGGATCTCGGACACCGTCTCCACCGTCTGGCGGTACTGCAGATAGTGCTGCGGTATGCAGCGCATACCGTTGTCCAGCTCAATACAGGGCGCCAGCGGCATCGGCGTTTCGGCGGCGTTGCCGGCGTGGATGGGATGAATGTTCATGGATTTCTAGTAACCATAAAAATTAGTTTTAATACGTTACATGTTAAAATTGCGTTTGTAAACCATTTTTTGTAACCACCATAAGCACAATTCATTGGTTTCAAATACGTGCTAGTATGAAGTCATGACACCTAAAGCTATTTTTATCGGCGACAACACCGGGCTGGACTTTGTGAACACCCTGGCCGCGCCGCACAGCGAAGTCATCGAGTACATTCCCGATGGCCGCGCCCTGCTCGCCTGGCTGCTGGACGCCCGCCTGATCACCGAAGCGGACCAGCGCCTGCTGCTGACCCGCTTCAGCCCCGCCCAGATCGACCTGGCGGCTGCCCGCGCACGCGCGCTGCGAGAACTGACGCTGGCCACGCTGCGCGACATCAAGGCCGGCATCAAGCAGCCCGCCACCATGGCGCCGCTGATGCACGAGCTGAACGCGCTGTTCGCGCTGGACCCGCGCTACACGGCGGCGGAGCTGGTGGACGGCCAGGTCCAGCTGCGCCAGCAGCGCCAGTGGGACCACCCCGAGCAGCTGCTGGCCGTGATCGCAGAAGCGATTGGCGCCCTGTTCGCCCGCCCCGACTTCACCCTGGTTCGCAAATGCGCCGGCCCCACCTGCATGCTCTGGTTCGAAGATAAGACCAAAGCCCACCGCCGCCAGTACTGCAGTCCCGAAGCCTGCGGCAACCGCGCCAAGGTGGCCGCCTTCCGCCAGCGCAGGAAGGCCCAGGACAACGCGGACATCAGCGGCTCTTGAAGATGTGCGTACTTTAAGCTGCGCTGGCGAGCTTGATAAGGCAGTGAAGGATCAATGTCATGCTCATTCGGCTCATAGAAAGACTCCGATGCACGACTGGCTCAAGGTGGCGCGCGCCGTCATACCCTGAGTTCGTCCGCATGCCCCAGCGTGGCAACGAGGGCGTCAAACACCACCTTCACCCGTGGCGGCACAGGCGAAACGCTGGAGCGGTACACGGAAATCGGCCAGACGGCGGGCGCCTCGCTGGCCAGCACTTCGATCAGGGTTCCCGCGCGCAGATGGCGGCCAACCAGGTAATTGGGCAGTTGCGCAAATCCCAGTCCGAACAGCGCCGCCTGCAGCTCCGCCTCCGGCTCGTCGCTCAGGAACGAGGGCTGAACTGAGAATGCTTGTGAATGCCGGAATTCCCACGGCCATGGCCGCCCCGAATTGCTGTTGATAAGGGCGATATGCGGCTGCGCCTGCAGCTGCTGCACGCTGGCCGGCACGCCCGTCCGCGCCAGCAGCGCAGGTGACGCCACCACGTGAAAACTGAGATTGGCCACCCGCCGCGCCACGAAGCGCGTGTCGCTCAAGGCGCCTATACGTACACCCACGTCGATGCGCTCGCCCACCGCGTTGGCCACCGCTTCCGACAGCCGCAGGTCGAGCGTCAGGCGCGGGTGGCTGGCCAGGGTGTCGGCCAAGGCGCGCAGCACCAGCAGGCGTCCCAGGGCGCTGGGCGCGGCCAGCCGCACGGTGCCTTCGATCTCGTCCCGTCCGCGCCGGGCCGCCGGCCGCATCACATCGTGGATCGTCGACAGGATGCCCCTGCCCTGCTGCGCCAGCTCCTCCCCAAACGCCGTCAGTTGCACCTGGCGCGTGCTGCGGTGGAACAGCGTCTCACCCAGGCGCTCCTCCAGCTGCTTGACGCCCCGCGTCACCACCTGCGGCGACACCCCCAGCCGCACAGCCGCCTCCCTGAAGTTGCGCGCATCGGCCGCCGCGCAGAAGGTCTTCAACAGCTCGAACTCGTTCATGGCGATAGTTCCCCCAGGAGGAATTGTTAAGTCCAGTTTATTCCATTTACGGCAAGGCTTCCAGCGACCAAACTGTGCTCCATCCCAACCACTTCCGGTTGGCCCCATTTAGGAGAGCAGCAGCCATGAGCAAGTCCAAATACCTCGAAGTCCTGACCCCGGAAAACAGCCAACTCATTTTCATCGACCAGCAGCCGCAGATGGCTTTCGGCGTGCAGTCGATGGACCGTCAGGCTTTGAAGAACAACGTCGTGGCGCTGGCCAAGGCGGCCAAGGTGTTCAACATCCCGACCATCATCACCACGGTGGAGACGGACGGTTTCTCCGGCCCGACCTATCCCGAACTGCTGTCCGTCTTCCCCGAAAATAAACTGCTGGAGCGCAGCTCGATGAACTCCTGGGACGACCAGAACGTGCGCGACGCGCTGGCCGCCAACGGCCGCAAGAAAGTGATCGTGTCGGGCAACTGGACCGAGGTATGCAACACCACTTTCGCCCTCAGCGCCATGCTGGAAGGCGACTACGAGATCTACATGGTGGCCGACGCCTCCGGCGGCACTTCGGCCGACGCGCACAAGTACGCCATGGACCGCATGATCCAGGCCGGCGTCGTGCCCATGACCTGGCAGCAGGTGCTGCTGGAATGGCAGCGCGACTGGGCCCGCAAGGACACCTATAACGCCGTGATGGACATCGTGCGCGAACACTCGGGCGCCTACGGCATGGGCGTGGACTATGCCTACACCATGGTGCACAAGGCGCCGGAACGCGTGAAGCACGGCGAACGCATCGGCCCCAACCCCGCCAAATAATTCATGCGCAAACAGGAGAACTTCATGCAAAACAAAGTCTGGTTCATTACCGGCGCTTCGCGCGGTTTCGGCTCCCTGATTGCGCGTGACGCGCTGGCGCGCGGCGACTATGTCGTCGCCACGGGCCGCAATGCGGGCAGCGTGGCCAAGGCGCTGGGCGCTCATCCCAATCTGCTGGCCGTGGCGCTGGACGTGACGCGGGAAGCCAACGCCGCGGAGGCGGCGCAGCAGGCACTGCAACGCTTCGGCCGCATCGACGTGCTGGTGAATAACGCGGGCTACGGCCTGCTGGGCGCGGTGGAAGAATCGTCCGCCGAGGAAGTGCGCAAGCAGTACGAGACCAATGTCTTCGGCCTGCTGAACGTGACCCGCGCCGTGCTGCCGGCCATGCGCAAGCAGCACAGCGGACATGTGATCAATGTCTCCGCCATCGCCGGCTACAACGCCTTCCACGGCTGGGGCGTGTACAGCTCGACCAAGTTCGCCGTCGAGGGCCTGAGCGAGGCGCTGAACGCGGAGCTGGCGCCGCTGGGCGTGCATGTCACGGTGGTGGAGCCGGGCTTCTTCCGCACCGACTTCCTGGACGCGGCCTCGCTGACCGAGACGGCATTGCGCATTGAGGATTACGCGGACACGGTGGGCGCCATGCGCGCCTTCGCGGCGGGCGCGAATCACCAGCAGCCGGGCGATCCGCAGAAGCTGTCGCGGGCCATCCTCAAGCTGGCCGACGCCGCCAAGCCGCCCAGCCGCCTGCAACTGGGCAGCGACACCGTGGCCACCGTGCGCGCCAAGAACCAGCAGGTGGAAAAGGAAATGGCGGAGTGGCTGGAGGTGGCGCTGTCCACCGACTTCGAGCAGCCGAAGCAAGCCGCCTGACCCGGCGCCAGGCGACAAGCTGCCGCTACTCCCCGCTGAACACCTGCGCCAGCAGAATGGCGCAGGGTAGCAGCAGCCCGCTGAAGCCGGCGAACTTGAAGGCGAAGGCGCCGCTGATGCAGCCGGCGCCGAACGCCACGATGGGCCACAGCAGCTTCTTGCAGCGGTCCAGCGCGCCCTCCAGGCCGCGCGCGGCGTCCACCAGCTCGATCACCAGCTGGGTGACGTTGCCCGTCATGACGGTGGTGGCGGCAGCCTTCCCCATCAGCAGCTTGGCATAGGCGTTCTGCACCGACATGGCGGCCGCGCACAGCATGCCGGCCGCCAGCGCCAGCGGCGCGTCCGGCGCCGTGATCGGCGTGGCCAGCACGCCGCAGGCCACGCAGCCCAGCAGCAGCAAAAGCTGCAGGGCGAAGCAGTTGCGCAGCGCGGGCTGTCCCGCCGCCTGCCAGCGCAGCACCAGCACCCGCGTCAGCGCGACGAAGATCAGGAACACGGGGAACACCAGCAGCTTGAGCAGCACGTCATGCGAAGGCTGCACCATGGCGCGGCCGATCAGCACGAAGTTGCCCGTGACGTGGGCCGTGAACAGGCCAAACAGGGCGATGAAGCCCAGCGTGTCGGCATACCCCGCCAGGAACCCCAGCGCGGCGCCGCGTACTCCCTCATGAACGGCCATGGCTCAGCGCTCCCTTTGCAGATCGTGCCAGGCCACCAGCAGGAAACCGCCCGCCAGGCCCAGATGTTCGAAGAAGCCGTTGGCGGCCATGAAGCGCGCCGGCCCGCTCATCTCCCAGAAGCGGTTGGCGAGAAAAGTGGCCATCAGCGTAAAGCCGCCCAGGTACAGGGCGCCCAGCCAGCGGTAGATGCCGCTCAGGATCATGGCCGACGCGCCCAGCTCTCCCGCGATCACCAGCACCGCCATCGGCGCCGCCGGCGACAGGTGGAAATGCTGCATCTCGCCCACGGCCGATGGAAAGTCCAGCAGCTTGTCGATGCCGCCCTGCAGATAGGCGGAACAAAGCAGCAGCAGGCCAAGCCAGCGCAGCACGGGCGATGAGGCCAGCGCTGCGAGGCGCGATGAGCGGGTCGGTAGTACGTTGGTCTTCATCGGCTCCGCTTCTCCTTAAACGGCCCAGCAGGCGCAACCCAGCGCGCCCCAGAAGCTCTTCAGGTCCGACACGGGCAGCTTGCTGCTCCATGCCGTGGCGTGCTGGTGTCCGTGCAGATTGCACTGGTGGGCGCAGCCGCAGGCGGCGGCCTGCTGCTTGCGCAACTGCTGCTCCTTCGCCTTCTTCGCATTCTCCGCCTGCAGGGCGCGCGCCTGGCCGCTGGTGAGCTTCTCGCCCCAGCCCGCGTAGCCGCCGTAGCGGCGCACGGGCGACCAGTCGGGCATGGCGGGCGGCGGTGCCGTATCGTGGCTGGCGAATTCGCCAGCCGCGTACACCACCTTACCACCAACCACCGTCAGATGCGAGGACATGTCAGAGATCTCGCTTTCAGCGCAGGCGAAGAAGTCCAGCGAAGGCACGATCAAATCCGCCAGCTGGCCCGCCTGGATGCGGCCTTTGTTGCCTTCCTCATTGGAGAACCAGGTGCCGTTCTCCGTCCACATGCGCAGCGCCGCCTCGCGATCAAGGCAGTTGGCGCGCGGGTAGAGCTGCATGCCGCCCACCGTCTTGCCCGTGATAAGCCAGGCCAGCGACACCCACGGGTTGTACGAAGCCACCCGCGTAGCGTCCGTGCCTGCCGAAGTCTTCACGCCCGCCGCCAGGATGCGCGCCACCGGCGGCGTCGCTTCCGCCGCGCCGTGTCCGTAGCGCTCGACGAAGTACTCGCCCTGATACGCCATGCGGTGCTGCACCGCCACCCCGCCGCCCAGCGCCGCGATGCGGTCGATGGACTCGGGCGAGATAGTCTCCGCATGGTCGAAGAACCAGTTCAGGCCCGCCAGCGGAATCTCCTGGTTGACGCGCTCGAACACATCCAGCGCGCGGCTGATGGTTTCGTCGTAGGTGGCGTGCATGCGCCACGGCCAGCGGTTCTGCGCCAGCACACGCACCACGCCTTCCAGATCGTCCTCCATATTCGGCGGCATGTCGGGACGGGGCTGGCGGAAGTCCTCGAAGTCGGCGGCGGAGAAGGTCAGCATCTCGCCCGCGCCGTTGTGGCGGAAGTAGTCGTCGCCCTGCTGGTACTTGACGTTGGCCGTCCAGTTGAGGAAGTCCTCCTTCTCCTGCTTGGGCTTCTGCGTGAACAGATTGTAGGCGATGCGCACGGTGAGCTGGTTGGCGTCGGCCAGCTGCTGGATCACCTGGTAATCCTCGGGATAGTTCTGGAAGCCGCCGCCCGCATCGATGGCGCTGGTCACGCCCAGGCGGTTCAGTTCACGCATGAAGTGGCGCGAAGAGTTGACCTGGTATTCCAGCGGCAGCTTGGGTCCCCTGGCCAGCGTGGCGTAGAGGATGGAGGCGTTGGGCTTGGCCAGCAGCAGGCCGGTGGGATTGCCGGCCGCGTCGTGCGTGATCTCGCCGCCGGGCGGCTCCGGCGTCTCCTTCGTATAGCCGACGGCGCGCAGGGCGGCGCCGTTCAGCAGCGCGCGGTCGTACAGGTGCAGGATGAAGACTGGCGTGTCCGGCGCCACCGCATTCAGCTCGTCGATGGTGGGCAGGCGCTTTTCCGCGAACTGGTGCTCGGTGAAGCCGCCCACCACGCGCACCCATTGCGGCGCGGGCGTGATCGCCACCTGCGCCCTCAGCATGGCCATGGCGTCGGCCAGCGAGCGCACGCCGTCCCAGCGCAGCTCGAGGTTGAAATTCAGGCCGCCACGGATGATGTGGCAGTGGTTGTCGATCAGGCCGGGCAGCACACGCTTGCCTTTCAGGTCGATCACCTTGGTCTGCGGGCCGGCCAGCGCCATGATCTCATTGGCGCGGCCGACGTGGGTAAAGCGGCCGTCCTTGATGGCCACCGCTTCGGCTTGGGGATTGGCGCGGTCCAGGGTGGTGAACAGACCGCGGTGCAGGATCAGGTCGGGATGGTTCATGGTGCTACTCCGTGCGGGTGGATTGGGATTCGGCGGCGGCCTCGTTGGCCGCCTTCTCTTTGGCGCAGGGCAGCTGGCCGAAGCAGTGCGGCTTGACCTGCTGCTCCATCCATTGCGCCTGCTGGGGATCGTGCTGCCACCACTGGCGCAGCAGCGGCGGCAACTGCTCGCCCACCAGGATGCCCAGCAGGCCGACCAGCGCGATCACCGGCGGCGCCGGCGAGCGCACATTGAGGAAGCCATAGATCAGCCCAACCAGCAGGCCGGCTCCCAGCGAGACGATATACATTTTCATTGCGGACTCCACGATAAGCAAAGGTTGAATCAGTCTATGGCCGACGGCAGTCCTTGCCATCGCTTCTCCTGGGTGGAATCCGCTCCCCCGATTGAGGTAGGGAGCCTCCACCCTGACTCCCACGTTGTTAAGACAACAGTACAAATGTTACTATCACTGCATGCCCCGCACCCGCATAATTGCCGCCGTCCTGGCCATTTTTTTGGCCGCCGACACGCTGGCGCAGCCTGCGCCCCGCCTGCTCGAACTGTTCAACCACACCGCCTGGAGCGCGCTGGATGACGCGCCCGTCGACGTGCTCAATTTCGCCCAGACCAGCGACGGCTGGCTGTGGCTCGCCACGCCCACGGGACTGTTCCGTTTTGATGGCAAGCGCTATGAACGGATGGACGCCATCGACGGCAACAAGCTCGTTTCCACCAATGTGCTGGCCCTGTATGCGCCCCCCGACGGCGGCCTGTGGCTAGGTTACCGCGTCACGGGCGGCATCAGCTACTTCCACAAGGGGCAGGTGAAGCATTACACGGAGGCGGACGGCCTGCCCGGCGGCAGCGTCATCCATATCACGCGCGGTCCGGACGGCGTCATCTGGGCCGCGACGCGCGACGGCCTGGCGCGGCTGGACGGCGCCCGCTTCCGCGCCATCGGCGCCGGTCAAGGCTTGCCCTCGGCAATCACTCACCAGGTACTGTTCGACGCCACAGGCAGGCAGTGGGTGTCGACCCAGAGCGGCGTCTACACGCGGCGGCGCGGCGACACGCAATTCCGTCCCGCCTGGCCCACGGGCGAGCTGATGGCGCTGCGGGAAGCGCCCGACGGGACCATCTGGGCCTCCGACGGGGTGGACAGCTACTACCGCATGTCGCCCGCCGCGCCGTCCGGCCAGTCCCTGCCGCCGCCCCGCCCCGCCCTGCCCGGCAACGGCATGCACTTCGACCACGAGGGCAATATGTGGCTGCTGGAGACGGCCACCCTGGAATACCGCCTGGCCGGCAAGCTGCAGGCGCCGGGCAGCCAGCTCACGCCCGAACATGGCCTGAGCGGCGGCCTGCCGCAAAGCTTCTTCGAAGACCGCGAGCACAATATCTGGATCGGCACCTCCACCGGCGTCGACCGCCTGCGGCGCCAGCGCCTGCTGCCGCTGCCCGCCCCTTCGGACTTCGACCATCCCGCCATCGCGCCCGCGCCGCAAGGCGGCGTATGGGCTGGCGACCATGTGGGCGCGCTGCGCAGCTTTGGCCTGGAGGGCGAGCGGCAGACGGCGCTGCGGCGCTTCGTCAGCGCCCTGTACCGCGATCCCCAGGGCGTGCTCTGGGCCGGCAACGAGCACGAGGTCTGGCGCATCGAAAACGGCCAGACCGCCGCCACCCCGCTGCCGCCGGAAGCGCGCGGCTACGAGGTGCAGGCCATGGCCCAGGCGCCGGGCGGCGCGCTGTGGGTGTCGATCGCGCGCGGCGGCCTGTATCTGCTCAAGGACGGCGTATGGCGCAAGGACGGCGGCCTGGCCGGCCTGCCGCCCGGCCATCCCCTGACGCTGTTCCGCGCGGCCGACGGCCAGCTGTGGGCCGGCTATGCGCGCAACCAGATCGCCTGCATCGCCGGCGAGCATGTCACCGTCTACGGCGGCAACGAGGGACTGGAACTGGGCGCGGTGCTCAGCCTTTACCAGCACGACGGCCAGCTGTGGGCGGGCGGCGAGCTGGGTGCGGCCTGGTTCGACGGCAAGCAATTCCAGCCCCTGCGCGGCAAGGGCGGCGAAACCTTCCGCGGCGCGTCCGGCCTGCTGCGCACGGCGGCGGGCGACCTGTGGCTGTTCGGCGCCGATGGCCTGAGCCATATCGTGGCCGCCGAAGTGCAGGCCTTCCTCCAGCAGCCCGACCGCGAAGTGGCCTTCGAACGCTTCGACGCGCGCGACGGGTTGGCCGGATCGCCGTCGCAACTGCGTCCCCTGCCCTCGCTGGTGGAGGGCGAGGACGGCCTGCTGTGGTTCGCCACGGCCAGCAAGATCAGCTGGATCGACCCGGCCCACATCGCGCGCAATCCCATGCCGCCGCCGGTGCTGATCCTGCGCGTGGCGGCGGGCGAGAACCAGTACGATCCCCTGCCCGGCCTCAAGCTGCCGGAAACGACCAGCCGCCTGCGCATCGACTTCACGGCCCTCAGCCTCTCCATTCCCGAGCGGGTGCGCTTCCGCTACCGCCTCGATGGCGTGGACAACGACTGGCAAGACCCCGGCGCGCGGCGCCAGGCCTTCTACACCAATCTCGATCCGGGCAGCTACCGCTTCCGCGTCATGGCCGCCAACGAGGACGGCGTGTGGAATCAGAACGAGGCGCAGGTGGAATTCCGCATCATGTCGTCCTATCCGCAAACGCTGTGGTTCAAGCTGCTGTGCGTGGCGGCGGCGGTGGTGCTGCTCTACATCGTCTACCAGCTAAGGCTGCAGCAGGTCACGCGCCAGCTGCAGCGGCGCATGCAGGAGCGGCACGCGGAACGCGAACGCATCGCGCGCGCCCTGCACGACACCTTCCTGCAAAGCGTGCAGGGACTGATGCTGCGCTTCCAGACCCTGCTCAAGCGCCTGCCGCCGGACAGCGAGGCGCACCAGCTGGCGGAAAAAATCCTCGACCAGGCCGACCAGGTGCTGGTGGAAGGCCGCAAGCAGGTCAGCGGTTTGCGCGGCGAACAAGTCAGCGGTGACATCGCCCAGGTCTGCACCGCCCTGCGCGCCAGCCTGCTGGAGGAATTCGGTTTCATCTTCGGCCTGGTGGTGGCGGGCCAGCCGGCCATGCTGACGCCGGCCGCCAGCGAGCATGTGTACCAGATTATCCGCGAGGCCCTGCTCAACGCCTTCCAGCATGCGCAGGCGCAGCAGATCGAGCTGGAGCTGACCTTCGGCGGCGACGCCTTCCGCGTGGTGGTGCGCGACGACGGGCGCGGCATGGACGAGGAGGTGCTGCAAGCGGGCCAGCGTCCCGGCCACTGGGGCCTGACCGGCATGCACGAGCGCGCGGGCCAGCTGGGCGCGGCGGTGGAATTGTGGAGCCGCCCCGGACTGGGCACGGAAGTGCGGCTGGTGGTGGACGCGGCGCGCGCCTACATCCGTCCGCCCTCGCGCGGCGTGGGCCAGCGCCTGAGCCGCTGGCTGGCGCGGGTGGACGCGCAGGTGCAGCCTTAGCGCCGGCTTACATCGGCCCGGCCGGATGCAGGTCAAGAATGCCGCGCTCGATGGCCAGGGTGACGGCGTGGGTGCGGTCGCTGGCGTCGAGCTTGGACAGGATGCTCTTCATGTGCACCTTCACCGTCTCTTCCGAAATGGCCAGGTGCAGGCCGATGCGCTTGTTGCTTTGTCCGCCGGCCGCCAGTTGCAGCACTTCCAGCTCGCGCTTGCTCAATTCGGCCGTGTGCCAGTGCTCGGCCATGCCGCTGGCGACGATGGGCGGAATCACGCGGCAGCCGAGATGCACATTGCGTATCGTCGCCAGCAGCTCCTTGCGCAGCATGCTCTTCAGCAGATAGCCCACCGCGCCGGCGCGGATCGCGCGCTGGGCCAGCATGTCGCCCTCGTAGGTGGTCAGCACGACGATGCGCGCGCGGGGGAATTCCTTGCGGATCGCGGCCGTGGCGTCGATGCCGTTCATGTCCGGCATCTGGATGTCCATCAGCGTCACGTCGGGCTGCAGCGCGCGGTAGCGTTCGACGGCCTCGCGGCCCGTGGTCGCCTCCGCCACCAGGCGCATGTCGTCCTCGTCGGCGATGACGCTGGCTATCCCCTCGCGGAACATGGGGTGGTCGTCCACGCTCAGGACGGTAATCGCTTGCCCTGTGGCCCTATCCATTTCTCTACCCCAAGAATGCGTCATAAAGATTGTGACGATGACACAAAATTGATATTTATGCCATACCTCGATTGGGTGAGCACCCCGTTACCGGATAGAGGCGTGGCAAAACGCTAGTCTACCCCTAAGCTGTGAAACAGGATCAGTCAGCTTTTAAAAAAAGGGACCGGGATGCACGGATTCAGTTCCAATTTCCCTCACGGTGGACCGGGCGTGGGCTTGCTCCTGCTGCGGCTGGCCGTGGCCCTGCAACTGCTGTCCGACTCCGGCTTGCAGGCCGTGATGCCGTGGTGGCAGTTGCTGCTCTTGGGCTTGCTGATTCTGCTGCTGTGCCTGGGCCTGCTGACGCCCGTCGTGGGCGCCATCGGCATGTTGTACCAGCTGCTTCAGCTCAGCAGCGGAGCGGCCGGCGCGACGGCGCTGCTGGCCATCGCCATCGCCACGGCGGCGGCGCTGATCCTGCTTGGCCCCGGCGCCTATGCCGTGGACGCCCGGCTGTTCGGACGGCGCCGGCTGCCCCTGCCGGAACACGCCGGCGGCGAGGCCGCAGTACGCAAACACTTGGGAGAATGATCATGATGAACCACGGCGAAAAAATCAGGGTATGGGTGGCGCACGAAGACGCGCTGTTGAACGCCGGCCTGTGCGCCCTGCTCGGTCCCTGCGCGGACATGGAGGTGGCGCTCGCCGGCAGCGAAGGCGTCAGCGGACGCATGGCGGACGTGATCATCACCAGCCACCGCAAAGGCATCGAGCGCATGCAGGCGGCGGGCGAGCATACGGACCAGCGCCCGCGCGTGCTGGTCATCACCCACATGGACCGCGAGTGGGACGTGCGCACGGCCATCATGGCGGGCGTGCACGGCTACCTGCTGCAGAACTGTTCGCAGGAGCAGCTGCAGGCGGCGGTGCGCACCCTGAGCCGCGGCCTGCGCTACCTGAGCGCGGAGCTGAACCGCTGCATGGCCGACAGCGTAACCCGCATCGGCCTCACCAGCCGCGAGACGGACGTGCTGCAGCTGCTGGCGCAAGGCTGCTGCAACAAGTCCATCGCGCGCGAACTGGGCATCGGCGTGGGCACGGTGAAGACCCACGTCAAAGGCCTGTTCGACAAGCTGGGCGCCACCGCGCGCACCCACGCCGTGGTGCTGGCGACGCGGCGCGGCCTGGTGGCGGACTATCAGCGCGACCCGCTGAATCAGCACTGACATTGTCGAAATGACCGGATGCCCGTAGAATAGGCATCCATGAGCACCTACAGCACATCAACACAGCAACGCCGCCAGTCACGCGCACAACGCGTGCTGCTAGTGTTCGTCCTGCTGTTCTTGTCCCTGCAGCTGCTCGGCAGCGCCAAGCACAAGCACGACTACGCCGGCAGCGAAGCCGATTGCGTGGCCTGCTTCGTGGCGCACCTGCCTTCGGGTGCGCCACCCGTCGCCGCAGGCGTCATCGCTTTGGTGCTGGTGGGCGGACTGGCCATCGCGCCGGTTCTGTTCCAGACCGTTCAGCCGCAGGTCAGCTTCCTCATCCCCCATTCGCAGGCTCCTCCCGCTTCCTTCCCGCTGTAAGAATTCAACTCTCGAAATTTCTGGCGCGCGCTTTACCGCGAGGATAGCGTTCGTCCTTACACGCTCAAGGAAAGAAGAACATGCAACACGCTCCACAACTGCGCCCGCTGGTACGGGTGCTGGCCTCGCTCGGCCTGATGACTGCAGCCTTTGCCGCCCACGCCGGCGACGATGCCAATACCACCGCAGCCGATGCCGCCGCAGATACCGGCATCGTAATGCCGATGCAAACCGTCGAAGTCACCGCCGCCCACCTGAAAAGCGCGCGCATCGATCTGTCGCCGAAAACCGGCACCACCGTCTACTCTATTGACCAGCACATGGTCGACCAGCTGGGCCAGGGCGATAACACGCCCTTCAACGAAGTGCTGCTGCGCCTTCCCGGCGTGAGCCAGGACTCCAAGGGCTCCGGCTCCCTGCACGTGCGCGACGACCACGGCAACGTGCAGTACCGCGTCAACGGCGTGCAGCTCCCCGAGAGCATCACCGGCTTCGGCCAGTCGATCGACACCCGCTTCATCGCGCAGACCGACTTCCTCACCGGCGCCCTGCCCGCCCAATTCGGCCTGCGCACGGCGGGCATCGTCGACATCCAGACCAAGGAAGGCGACGGCAAGACGGGCGGCCGCGTGGGCGTGCTGGCCGGCAGCCATGGCGACGTGGAGCCGAGCGCGGAGTTCTTCGGTTCGCAGGGAGCGTTCAACTACTACCTGTCCGGCAGCTATGTGACCAACAAGATCGGCATCGAGAATCCGCAGCCGACCATCAGCGCCCTGCATGACCGCACGCGCCAGAGCAAATCCTTCGGCGCCCTGTCTTACTTCCTCGACGACCAGACGCGTTTGGGCCTGATGTTCGGCACCTATAACGGCCGCTTCCAGATTCCGAACAATCCGGACCAGACGCCAGCCTTCTCGCTGACGGGCGGCGCCAGCGTGCCCTCGTCGCAGCTGGACGAACAGCAGCGCGAGTTGAACCGCTTCGTCGTGCTGTCGCTGCAAAAGAGCGACGGCCCGCTGAACTATCAGGTGTCGGCCTTCCACCAGTATTCGGAGCTGCACTACACGCCGGACGCGGTGGGCGACCTGATTTACAACGGCGTCGCCTCCGACACGCTGCGCACCAACTCGTCCAGCGGTGCCCAGTTCGACGGCAGCTACACGCTGAACGACAGCCACACCGTGCGCGCGGGCCTGGCCTATTCGCGCCAGCGCACCAACAGCGACAACACGGTGAGCGTCTTCCCCGTCGGCGCGGACGGCATTCAAAGCAGCACCAATCCGCTGACGGTGATCGACAACGGCGCCAAGACGGGCCATTCGTCCAGCTTCTACCTGCAGGACGAATGGCATATCAGCGCGCCGCTGACCTTGAACTACGGCGTCCGTTATGACACGGTCTCCGCCTACATCAACGAGCAGCAGTGGAGCCCGCGCCTGAACCTGGCCTGGAAGATCAGCAATGACACGGCCTTCCACGCCGGCTATTCGCGTTACTTCACCCCGCCGCCGCAGGAACTGGCGGCGCAGTCCAGCATCGACAAGTATGCGGGCACCACCAATGCGCCGGAAGTGGGCGTGTCCGACAACGTGAAGGCCGAGCGCACGCACTACTACGACGTGGGCATCAGCCACCAGGTCAACGACAGCCTGACGCTGACGGCCGACGCCTACTACAAGAAGATCCGCAATATGCTGGATGAAGGCCAGTTCGGCCAGGCGCTGATCCTGTCGCCGTTCAACTACGACCATGGCCATGCGAAGGGGCTGGAGCTGTCGGCAGTCTACAACGCGCGCAACTGGGGCGGCTTCCTCAACGTGAGCACGCAGCAGGCCATGGGCAGCGATATCGTGTCCGGACAATCGCTGTTCGGCGCGGACGAACTGGCCTACATCGCCACGCACGAGATCCATGTCGACCACGACCAGACCTGGAACGTGTCCGGCGGCGCGCACTACCACTGGGGCGATTACCAGGTCAGCGGCGACTTCCTGTACGGCAGCGGCCTGCGCAAGACGCTGGACGGCGGCACACCGAACGGCGCCACCCTGCCCGCCTACACCACGGTGAACTTCGCGCTGACGCATACGTGGAAGCAGACGCCGGTCGGCAAGGTAGAGGGCCGTCTGGCGTTGATCAACGCCTTCGACCACTCCTACCTGCTGCGCGACGGTTCCGGCGTGGGCGTGGGCGCGCCGCAGTACGGCGCTCGCCGCTCGCTGTACGCTGGCGTGTCGACCAGCTTCTGATCATACAGCCATTGCCGGCTTCGGCCGGCAATGGCACTATTTGTTGCTGCGGTTGGAGGGGGCCTCATTCCGCTTCGCACAAGTTGCCACCGCACTGCTGCTGGTGTATTTGCTGACTGCATCTTGTCTCTATGATTGAGAGTTTAAATTGATGAAATCAAAGATGTGTGCCTCCCTGGTTTGCTTATCGATCCACGGCGCGGTACTGGCGCAGCAGCCGGCGGCGCCGGAGGGACAGGAGGAAGCGATCCAGGTGGTGGAAGTGAACGGCGTGAAAAATCCGGAGCTGAAGCCTTATCGTCAGATGCTGAAGGGCCTGGACGCCTTCGAAAAAAATCATCAGATGGCGCCGGATGCCCCGCTTAAATTCCAGCTGGTTTCCAGCGGCAAGGAGCTTGCGTTCAGTGCCGTGACGCTCGTCATCTCGGGCAGCAATACCAATGTGCCGGTGCCGGTGTCCACCGATGGCACGTTCACGCTGCCGCGCAACCAAGCGGCGGCGGACGACAACGCGGACTTGATGTCCAACCAGCCGAAAGGCCTGCTGCGCTGGCGCGGCGATATCCATAGCCCGAACGTCCCGGCCGATGCGCGCCGCCTGGGTGATTTGCGCCTGGAGTGCGAGATCAGCTGGGGCGTTGGCCGCGACGACATGCCTTTCCTTACCCGCAACAGCGTGTCGCTGCTTGGCGGGCTATGCCACTCCAAAATGATAGGTTTGCGCTACCAGGCCCCCTATCCACTGGCGTCGGTCACGCTGGTGTCCGGCGAGCGCAGGAAGGAAGTGCCGATCGACCCCAAGAACCGGCGCGTATTCTGGCCCCCGCTGGCGGACACCAGCTGGGATGACGACACGCTGGTGGTGTACGGCTATGCGGCGCCTGCCGCTGGCGGCCAGCAGTAAGGCGCCGCGCTGACATTCACGAGGCATTCATGAAATTCGCTTGCTGCCTTATCTACTGGCGCACGCTTCGCCGGGCCGAAACTTCATTTTGAAATAGCCTCTAAGGCCGCCGAGGATGGCGGCGCATCGCAAGCTTAAACCGCTTTCGTATCTTTCCGGCCTACGATCAGCTGCACCACGGTCGCGACGAGGATGTTAAGCACCAGCGCGACGAGGCCGGTGTAGATCGTGTACTTGTCGCCGCCAACGATGTAGGTGTGGACTGGCTTGGTGCCATCGGCCAGCGCCGTCCAGCTGCCGAAGATCAGGCCCGTCGCCCAGCCGGCCAGCAGCGCGCAGGCGCGGTACCAGCTGCTGAACAGGCCGAACACCACGGACGGCAAAGTCTGCAACATCCATACCCCGCCCAGCAGCTGCAGATCCAGCGCGAACTTCGTCGGCAGGAACAGGATGCAGGCCAGCGCGCCCACCTTCACCACCAGCGACACGATCTTGGCCACCCGCGCCTCGCCCTCCGGCGACACGTTGCTGTTGACGTAGGGCTTCCAGAAATTGCGCGTGAACAGATTGGCCGCGCCGATCGACATCACGGCCGCAGGCACCAGCGCGCCGATGCCGATCGCCGCAAAGGCGAAGCCGGCAAACCAGCTGGGGAACAGCGCATTGAACAGCGCCGGCACCACGTCGTTGTTCGACGCGACCTTGATGTGCGCAGCATAGGCCATATAGCCCATCAGCGCGATAAAGCCCAGCAGGAAGGAATACGCGGGCAGCAGCATCGCGTTCTTGCGGATCGCATCGGCGCTCCTGGCGGCGAACACGCCCGTCATCGAGTGCGGATACATGAACAGCGCCAGCGCGGAACCCAGCGCCAGCGTGGCGTAAGGCAGCTGCTGCGCGGGCTTCAGCACCAGCCCATTGCCCTTGGCAGCGAACACGTCGCGCGTGGCCTCGAACACGGCGCTGTAGCCGCCCAGCTTCATCGGCACCAGCACCACCGCCACGATGATGACGATGTAGATCATCAGGTCCTTGACGAAGGCGATCAGCGCCGGCGCGCGCAGGCCGGCCGAATAAGTGTACAGCGCCAGCACGATAAAGGCCGCCGCCAGCGGCAGCTCGCCCGTCAGGCCCAGCCCCTTGATGACCACTTCCATCCCCACCAGCTGCAGCGCGATGTAAGGCATGGTGGCGACCACGCCCGTCAGCGCGATGGCAAATTCCAGTGCGCGCGAGCCGTAAGTGCCGTAGACGACATCGCCCGCCGTCACATAGCCGGACTCGCGCGCGCGATGCCACAGCTTGGGCATGACGACGAACATGAAGGGATAGGCGATGGACGCATATGGCAGCGCGAAGAAGCCGTAGGCGCCGGCGGCAAACATCAGGGCGGGAACGGCGATGACGGTGTAGGCGGTATAGAGGTCGCCGCCCAGCAGGAACCAGGTGATCCAGGTGCCGAAGCCGCGTCCGCCCAAGCCCCACTCATGCAGGTCGCCGCGGCCCTTGCTGGTGCCGCCGCCCTGCCAGCGCGCGGCGGCAAAGCCCAACACGGTGACGAGCAGGAAGAAGAAAGCGAAAACGCTCAGGCCAACCCAGTTGATGTCCATGCGCACAATGTCTCCGTATGATGTTTATACGGTATTGTGCTGCAAAAGTTAAGATTGTGACAGAGATAAGAAACGACACCGCCGCCAGACGTGGCGGCGGTGTATCAGGCAAGTTCAGGCTTGATTAAGCCTTGGCGCCCTTCTGGCCCATCAGCAGCTGCAGCACGGAGGCCACAACGATGTTGACGGTCAGCGCGGCCAGGCCGGTGTAGATGGTGTAGCTGTCACCGCCCAGCACATAGGTGTGGACCGGCTTGATCCCATCCGACAGCGCCATATAGCTGCCGAAAGCCAGGCCGGTGGCCCAGCCGGCCAGCAGGGCCGGCGCGCGGTACCAGCGCAGGAACAGGCCGAACACCACCGAGGGGAAGGTCTGCAGAATCCACACGCCGCCCAGCAGCTGCAGGTCCAGCGCGAACTTGGTCGGCAGGAAGAGGATGAACACCAGCGCGCCCACCTTCACCACCAGCGACACCATCTTCGCCACTTTGGCCTCGCCTTCCGGCGTCACGTTGTTGTTGACGTAAGGCTTCCAGAAGTTACGCGTGAACAGATTGGCCGCGCCGATCGACATCACCGCCGCCGGCACCAGCGCGCCGATGGCGATGGCGGCGAAGGCAAAGCCCGCGAACCAGCTTGGGAACAGCGCATTGAACAGCGCAGGCACCACGTCGTTGTTCGACGCGACTTTCAGATGCGCGGCATAAGCCATGAAGCCCAGCAGCGCGATCAGGCCCAGCAGAATGGTGTAGGCAGGCAGGAACACGGCGTTCTTGCGGATCGTATCGGCGCTCTTGGCGGCGAAGATGCCCGTCAGCGTGTGCGGATACATGAAGGCGGCCAGCGCGGAGCCCAGGGCCAGCGTGGCGTAAGGCAGCAGCTGCGGCGCCTTCAGGGTCAGGCCGGTATTGCCGCCCTTGGCGTTGAAGGCATCCTGCGCAGCGCTGAACACGACGCCATAGCCGCCCAGCTTGGCCGGTACCAGCACCACAGCCACGATGACGACGATGTAGATCATCAGGTCCTTGACGAAGGCGATCAGCGCGGGCGCGCGCAGACCGGCCGAATAGGTATACAGGGCCAGCACGATGAAGGCGGCGGCCAGCGGCAGCTCGCCCGTCAGGCCCAGCGCCTTGATCACCACTTCCATACCTACCAGCTGCAGCGCGATGTAAGGCATGGTGGCGACCACGCCCGTCAGCGCGACGGCGAATTCCAGCGAACGCGAACCGTAGCGGTCATAGACCACGTCGGCGGCCGTCACGGCGCCCGACTTGGAAGCGTACTTCCACAGCTTGGGCATGATGGCGAACACGATCGGATAGACGACGATGGTATAAGGCAGCGCGAAGAAGCCATACGCGCCGACGGCATACACCAGCGCCGGCACGGCAATCACGGTGTAGGCGGTGTAGAAGTCGCCGCCCACCAGGAACCAGGTGATCCAGGTGCCAAAGCTGCGGCCGCCCAGGCCCCACTCGTGCAGGTCGCCGCCGCCTTTCTCGGTGCCGCCGCCCATCCAGCGCGAGGCCCAGAAACCCATTACCGTGACCAGCACGAAGAAGAAAATGAAGACGCTGAGCGCGGTCCAGTTAATTTCCATCATTCCTCTCCCTTTTTCTTGCCATCCTGGTAGACGATCCAGATCAGGAGCGAGGTCAGCGGCACCCAGGCCAGCTGATACCAGTAAAAGAAGGGGAAGCCGAACAGCGCCGGCGTCTCAAAGTTGTAGAGAGGGGTGAGCAGCAAGCCAATGAATGGCAATAGCAAAAGGATACGCATGGCACCTCCATAATAGTTTTAATTAATGTTTATAACCGGACGTTTTTTTACATCCAGATACAGTATTGTGCTCCAAAATTGGCATTCGTGACGGAGATGGCATTACTTACGTAGCAATACGTTGGTAATGAATTAATATTCCGCACCTGGCTTATATTTGGCTCACCAAGCCATGACTATACAAGCCACGCCTGAAAACAGTTTCATAGGCGATATTTTTTTCACCGCGATTCTGCCAAGAAACATACACATTCAGCGGAAAATCTTGTGTTTAAGTTATAGCTATAGGCATAATCTTTTCGCATGAATCCCATCGTTTTCGCCATCCCCGTCTTCCTCCTGACCATCCTGCTGGAGGCGTGGATAGCCCACCGGCGCGGCGCGGCCGCCTACGACACGGCCGACGCCCTCACCAGCCTGCATCTGGGCGTGGTGAGCCAGGTGGTCGGCCTGTTCACCAAGCTGACCATGCTGGGCATCTATACCGCCGTCTACCAGCACTGGCGCTTCATGAGCCTGCCCGACAACAGCGTCTGGGTCTGGCTGTTCGCCCTGCTGGCCTACGATTTCTGCTACTACTGGGTGCACCGCTGCGGCCATGAAGTGGCCGTGATGTGGGCGGCCCACGTCGTGCACCACTCGTCCGAGTTCTACAACCTGTCGACAGCCCTGCGCCAGACCTCCAGCGGCTGGCTGGTCGGCTGGCTATTCTATTTGCCGATGGCGCTGTGCGGCATCTCCCCTTTGGTGATGGTCGGCGTGGGCCTGATCGACCTGCTCTACCAGTACTGGGTACACACCGAGATGGTGGGCCGCCTGGGCTGGATGGACCGCGTCTTCGTCACCCCGTCCAACCATCGCGTGCACCACGGCCAGAACGACTACTGCATCGACCGCAATTACGGCGGCATCCTGGTGCTGTGGGACCGCATGTTCGGCACCTTCACCGACGAGCGCGAGGACGAGAAAATCATCTACGGCGTGCGCAAGCCGCTGCGCAGCCTCAATCCCCTGTGGGGCAATGTGCACTACTACATCGACCTGTGGCATGACATGGGCCAGGCCCAGGGCTGGCGCAAGAAGCTCTACGTCTGGTTCGGCCCTCCGGGCGCCTGGACGGGCGAGCCGCTGGCCCACTTCGAGCCGTCCGCATTCGACCGCTATGACACCACCGTCACGCCCGTGGTGGCGGGCTACGGCATCCTCCAGTTTGCGCTAATGGTGCCCTGCATTTCTCACCTGATCGCCATCGCGCCGACGCTACCGGCGCCGGACATGGTCCTGTACGCGGCGCTGCTGATCCTCTCCTGCGCCTCGGTCGGCGCCCTGCTGGAAGGCCGCGTATGGGCGCGCCGCGTCGAACAGCTGCGCGCCGCCGCCTGCGGCCTGGCCTTCGCCCTGCTGCCGCAATGGTTCGGCTTTGACGCGCCTCTGGCGCTGCGCGCCGCCGCCCTGCTGCTGATGCTGGGCGGCGCGGCATGGCTGGAAAAATCACCCGCGGGACGCCAGCCCGCACATTAATCGTTTGACTGGCACATAAAAATACAACCCATCCGTTGGAGGCAGACATGAGTAACAGCAGTACGGTCCCGCGCAGCAAGCGCACCATCATCGCGGCCAGCCTGGCGGCGGCTTTCTTCGTGCCTCCCGTGTGGGCGGCCGACGAAATCCAGTCCGTCGTGGTGACCGCGCAGTCGCGCAAGCAGCTGGTGCAGGACGTGCCGATGACCATGCAGGTGGTCACGTCGAAGGACATCGACAACCTCGGCGCCAAGGACCTGTCTGACCTCAATGGCTACATCCCCGGCCTGTACGTGGACCGCACCGAGCCCACCCAGCCAAGCTTCGGTATCCGCGGCGTGCAGCCGGCGGACTTCGGCATCGCCACCGATGCGCCGGTCGGCATCTACCTGGACGGCGTCTACACCGGCAAGACGGGCGGCGCGCTGATGAACTTCGTCGACGTGCAGCGCATCGAGGTGATCAAGGGCCCGCAGGGCACCCTGTTCGGCCGTAACAGCGCCGCCGGCGCCATCGCCATTACCACCAATGAACCGGGCAAGGACCTGGACGGCGAGGCCCACGTCAAGTACGGACGCTTCAACCGCGCCAACGCGGACGCGATGCTCAACCTGCCCATCAGCGACACCCTGTCGGCCCGTATCGTGGCCGTGCGCGCGGGCAGCGAAGGCTGGGTCGACGACGTCACCACCGGCCACAAGATGGGCGGCGACAAGGACTGGGCCACCCGCATCTCGCTGCGCCAGGATATCGGCGATTCCAAGATCATCTTCTCGTGGGAGCACGAGAACATGGAGCAGTACGGCCGTCCCGCCTTCGCCGTGATCAAGAACCCCGCCCTGCCGCTGGGCGGCTTCACCGGCGTCTACACCCCGGCTTACACGGCGAACTTCGTTGACCCGTTCAGCACCCCGCTGGAAAACGACTTCATGGGCAGCGAGGGCCGCAAGTTCGACGGCGCCACCCTGCGCGCCGAAGTGCCGATGGCGAATGGCATCACCTTCAACTCCACCACCGCCTATCGCCGTTTCACCACGCATAACTTCACCGACAACGATGGCGGCGCGCGCAACGACCTGTATCTGGGTACGGGCGACTCCAAGCGCGCCCACAGCCTGCAGCAAGAGTTCAAGCTGTCCGGCAAAACGGATAAGCTGGACTGGATCGCGGGTGCGAGCTTCTTCCACAATAACGAACACCAGGATGCCGACGCCTTCGTCACCACCGGCACGCTGGACACCCTGAGCCAGTTCGCCGGCGGCCCGCCTCAATTCGGACCGGCCTTCGCCGCCCTGGGCCAGCTGGGCATCGGCGTCAGCGGCAGCACCGTGTTCCCATGGGCGGAGACGGTGTACAGCGACGTGCAGACCAAGTCCTGGTCGCTCTATGGCGACACCATCTGGCACCTGACCAATACCACCAATCTGACGGCCGGCCTGCGCTGGACCAAGGACCAGAAGGGCATGACCTGGTATGTGCCGGGCCGCGTCTCGCCGGAGCTGGACAACTTCTTCAACATGTTTGGCCCGCTGGCCGGCCAGTCCGCCGCTTCGCTGCCGTCCAACGTGATCTTCGATACGGCCCACCAGCTGGCCGCTTCGCCCGTCTCGCGCAGCAAGGACTGGACCGACTACAGCCCGCGCCTGGTGCTGGACCATAAGTTCGATCCGAACACGATGGTATTCGGCTCCATCTCGCGCGGCTACCAGGCGGGCGGCTTCAATATCTTCACGCCGCCAAATCCGGCCTCGCCTAGCGCGACCGGCAAGGATCCGAGCTTTGCACCGGAGAAGATGACCAACTTCGAGCTGGGCACCAAGATGTCGCTGCCGCAGTACCGCGCCACGCTGAACGCCTCGCTGTTCTACTACAAGTTCAAGAACCTGCAGGACGTGACGCTGTACAGCGTGGGCACCATCCCCACCTATAACGTGGTTTCCAGCGACCAGAAAGCCCACGGCCTGGACGTGGACGGACGTATCCGCGTGACGCCTCAGTTCACCCTGTTCGGCGGCCTGGAATACATCGACCAGACCTACACCCGCTACCAGCGCGTGGACGGCAGCGGCAATGTCACGCTGGACCTGGGCGGCCAGCCGGTCGGCACGCCGCGCGTGACGGCGACGGGCGGCGCCAACTACAGCTGGGAAGCGCTGGGTGGCCGCAGCAGCGTGAACTTCCAGGGCACCCACCAGACGGGCACCCGCTGCAACGACGATACGCAGGCGCTGAGCTGCCTGACCACCGTCCATCTGCGCACGGGCGAGGCGCAGAGCAAGTTCGACCTGCGCGTGGGCTGGGATAATGCGGACCACCGCTATGGTGTGGCGCTGATCGTCAACAACGTCTTCGACCAGCGCTACATCCAGTCGCTGGACGGCCAGACCAAGCAATTCGGCGCGCCGTACGCCTACCTCACGCCACCGCGCGCCATCGCCGTCGAGGTGCACGGCAGCCTGTAAGCGCGATAGCGCGTAGTATTGGAAGCGGCGGCGCAACTGTGCCGCCGCTTTTTTGATTTCTTCAGCTAGAAAAGATTCGCATGAGCTCTCGATTGAAAATCGTCGCAGCAGCCGTCGCCATTGTGCTGGGCGGCGGTGCGCTGGCCCTGTATGTGGCGCCGCCGGAACTGCTGCGCGTGGGCGCGGCCTACAGCGCCAAGATGGTGTGTTCCAACGTCTTCCTCGCCGGGCGCGATGCGCAGGCCGTGCTGAATGACGATGTTCAGGCGCCCGGCAATCCCATTCTCAAGCTGATGCGCGCCAGCGTGTACCGCGAACAGCAGCTCGTCCGCACAGGCTTCTTTGGTTTCATCGGCAAGGGCGTGGCGGTGTACCGTCCCGGCACCGGCTGCGCCGTCGTGCCGGATGGCGACGTGGCGCGCGCGGCGCAGTACCGCTTCACGCCTGCCGCCGTGCCCGCGCCGGACGCGCAATTGGCATGGCCGCAAGGCTCGCAGGCGCAGACCGTGGCCGCCGTGCAGGCGCTCGTGGATCAGGATGCGCTGGCCGGACCCGGCGCGCGCGGCATCGCCGTCATCCATCATGGGCAGCTGATCGCGCAGCGCTACGGCGCGGGCTTCGATGCTTCCACCCGCCTGCTCGGATGGTCGATGACCAAGACCGTCAGCGCGGCGCTGGTGGGCATGCAGGTCGGCGACGGCAAGCTCGCCATGTCGCAGAAGGGTTTCTGGCATGCCGGCGGCGACCAGCGCGCCGCCATCACACTGGCGGACCTGATGGCGATGAGCAGCGGCTTGCAGTACAACGAAGGCTATGGCGCCGTCTCCGACGTGACGCGCATGCTCTATCTGGAACCGGACATGGCGGCTTACACGGCCGCGCAGCCCGCGACTGCGGCGCCGGGCAAGGTGTGGAATTATTCGAGCGGCACCACGGTGCTGCTATCCCGCCTGTGGCAGCAGGCCGCAAGCGGCGTCACGCCGGACGGACTGGCCGCCAGCGATGGCGCGCCCTCTTCCGCGCTGCTGGCGTCGCTGGCGATTCCACAGCAGCGCCTCTACGGGCCGCTGGGCATGAGCAGCGCAGTGATGGAGGCCGATGCACGCGGCAATCTGGTCGGCTCCAGCTATATGTACGCCACCGCGCAGGACTGGGCGCGCTTTGCCCAGTTCCTGCTGCAGGACGGCGTCTGGCAGGGCAAGCGCCTGCTGCCGGAGGGCTTTGTCGCAAATATGCAGAAGGTCGCTCCCGCGTCGGGCGGCCAGTACGGACAGGGACAGCTCTGGCGCTGGGGACCGGAAGGCAGTACGCCCGAGGGCCAGGACCCGGACGCGCCCTTCCATCTGCCGCCGGACACCTACTGGATGGAAGGCCATGACGGACAGTCCATCGCCATCGTGCCGTCGAAAGAGCTGGTGCTGGTGCGCTTGGGCCTGACGCCGCACGACCTGCATTACCAGCCGCAGCACCTGCTGGCGGCCGTGATCAAGGCGGTGCAGCCATGAGCGTCGGCTACCGCCTGCTGCGCCACCACGGCGCCATGTACCGCGCGATCGCGTCACTGCTGCTGCACACGGCATTCCCGCGCCGCCGCGATGGAAGCGCCGCCGTTGGCGCATCGCGGAGCGCTTCCGCCGCCAGCACCGGTGAATCTGCCGCCGCAGGCAAAAATCTTCCCCCCGCCGCAGGTCCCAGCGCTAGCGCAGCGGCGCTTGCAGTCGAACGCACCATCGCGCCGCCCGCCAAATCGCTCGTCAAGCGCTACATCGCCTGGTGCGGCGCCGAGGGACGCTATGCCAAGGATCTTCCGCCGCACATGGTGTCGCAATGGGGTCTGCCGCTGGTGGGCAAGCTGCTGCTGCAACTACCCTACCGACTCACCAGCGTAATCAACCAGGGCGTCACGCTGACGGTGAACGGTCCGCTGCCGCGCGGTGTGCCGCTGCGGGTGAAGGCATCCCTGCAATCGGTGGAAGAAGTGGCAGGACGCGCCAAAGTCGTCGTCGCCATCAGCACCGGCACCACGCAGCAGGACAACCTGGTGGAAGCCCTGCTCCACATGTGTTTTATCCTGCCCGGCAAACGTCCGCCCAAATCGGAGCAGGCGCGCCCACCCGAGCCGCAATGGCAGAACGTCGGCAGTTGGCAGGCCGACGAGCGCGATGGCTTGCGCTTTTCCCTGCTGACGGGCGATTTCAATCCCATCCACTGGTGCAGCCCATTGGCGCGGCGCTCCGTCTTCAAAGGCAAGGTGCTGCACGGCTTCGGCAGCCTGGTACGCAGCTATGAGGCGCTGCAGCCCGGCGTCTTCAACCGCATCGACGTGCGCTTTGTGAAACCCGTCCCGCTGCCATCGGGCCCGCTGCAAGTGGAGCTGGCGCCGGCCGACGCCACCGACAGCTTCCCCCTGCGCCTGACCAGCGCCGGCGGCAGCGTGGTCCACTTCATCGGCCACTGCAACCGCGCCGCATAAAGCCGGGTTATCGTATCGACTTCCCATCACCACGAAAGACACGCACAAATGACGATCCTCATCCTGGGCCTGATAATTTTCCTCGGCGTGCACTCGATCCGCATCTTCGCCGACGGCTGGCGCACCTCCATGCGCGCAAAGCCGGGCGAGATGCCGTGGAAAGGCATCTATTCCATCCTGTCCCTGATCGGCTTCGGCCTGATCATATGGGGCTTCGGACTCGCGCGGCAGGAGCCCGTCGTCATCTGGACTCCGCCCCTCTTCCTGCGCCACATCGCCGCGCTGCTGGTGGCAATCGCTTTCGTCTTCATCACTGCGGCCTACATCCCGCGCAACGGCATCAAGGCACGCCTGCATCATCCCATGGTGCTGGGCGTGAAGACGTGGGCCTTCGCCCACTTGCTCGCCAACGGCAAGCTGCATGACATCATCCTGTTCGGCAGCTTCCTGCTGTGGGCCGTGCTGAACTTCCGCTCCGCGCGCCAGCGCGACCGCGTGGCAGGCGCCACCTATCCGCCCGGCACGACGGCCGGCACAGCGATCACCATTGTCGTCGGCCTTGTGGCGTTCGTGATCTTCGCCTTCGTATTGCATAGCATGCTGATAGGCGTGCGTCCCCTGCCCTGACGAGTGCAGCGGGACGATTCCATTCGCCCCGCCATTTTGACCATTCATCCGTCCGGCCATCCCGTTGGTCGGATTTCCGCACCACCCGCTCCGGCGCCTGACTAGACTGATTTGTCGCTCCCCGAATCGCAAGGGGAGCGGCGACTTGTCCAACTCAGAAATCGGAGCACATCATGCGTAATCTATTGATCGCAGCGCTGCTTGCAGGCGCAAGCTATGGCGTCTTCGCTGCGCCGCCGGACAGCAACGACCGCGCCGAATATCGGGGCCAATACGATCTGAAAGACGGCAGCCGCCTCACCATCACCGAGCGTCACCACACCCTCTACGCAGAACTGGATAACGTCCCGCTGACCGAGCTGGCCGCCACCGGTCCCGCCGCATATAGCGACAAAAAAGGCCAGCTGAAGATCGAGTTCGTACAGGCCGAAAACGGCAGCGTGAGCGGCGTCAGCGTCACCCAGCCGGTGAACCGGCATCCCGACGTCAAGGTCAATCTGATCGCGAAAGAATAAGAAGCTTTGTGAGCAGCCGCAACGAGAGCCACAAAACAAGCGAATATGACCCAGCCAAATCGCTGGTTAATGCCGAGGGCATTGCTCACTTCGTCAATGACGCTTTTGAGACTGCTAATCCCGACTATATCACTATGTGTATCGGCGTCGCGGTCCGCGCCAAGGGGTTGGCAGAGGTATCGACCAAAACGGAGCTCTCTCCCGATGAGCTCCAACACCTATTCGGAGAGAAGGGAAATCCAGAACTGAAAATAGCGCTCGCTGTCATGCAAGCGATTGGATTACAGATCCAGATCAAAAGTAGTATTGAGCCATCGCAGCCTGAAGGTCAGTCTGATAAGGACCGCCCTGACTGAGCTTGTCCTAACCGGTTGCACAGTACTTTTTCTCATGCGATAGATGAGGCGTCAACCACAGCGCCTTATCTATCATGACTTCCCTACTCAAGAAGAACATCGCGTTCGCCGTGCTGGCCATCTTCGTTCACACGGCCGGCTATGGCCACGATTGCCAGTTCGCGCGGGTCGCACAACTGCCCGTGACCTGGTCTGAGAACGGCCTGCAGCCAATAGTCAACGGCAGCATCAACGGCACCAAGGTAGCGCTGCTGTTCGACACCGGCGCCTCCACGACAGCATTAACCCGTCATATCGTCCGTGATCTCGGACTTCCCATGGAATCGGCCGCTGGATACTTTTACGGTGTTGGCGGCGTCAGCGACGCCTACGCGGCCTCGCTGAAGGAAATCTCCATCGGCCCCGTGAGCACTTCAGATATCAAATTGCACGTAATCGGGGATATGACTGGCGGTGAAGACTATGCGGCGCTGATCGGGGCCGACTTCGCATTGCAAATGGATCTCGAGGTATGGCTTGCGGCAAAGCAGATCAACTTCTTCCGCACAAAGAACTGCGACAACGTCTTCCTCGGCTACTGGGACAAAGATGCGATGGAAGTCCCCATGATCAGCTCCACCCGCGCCCCTAGCCCCATTATTAAAATAGAACTGAACGGCGTGGAGATCAATGCCATCGTCGATACCGGCGCCATGACGACCGCGGTCACCCGCAAGGCCGCAGAAAAGGCGGGCGTCATACCAGACGAGCATCGCGTAACGAAGGATGGGGTGGTCGGAATCGGCAGGGAGCGTGTCAAATCCTGGCGGGCCAAATTCAATGTCAGGATCGGAGATGAAACCATTCAGAACGCGCCGCTGACCATCATGGACAAGGAATTTTCCATCTTCGACGAAGCCAGCATGTTGATCGGGCAGGACTGGCTGCGCGCCCACCGCGTGCTGTTTGCACGATCGCAGCGGCGCATGGTGTTCACTTATCTCGGCGGCGATATCTTCCCCACAACGACCGGCGCCCCCTGGTTCGCCAAAGACGCCGAGAACGGCATGGCCAGCGCACAGTATGCGATGGCGCTCTACGATGCCGACAATCAGGACTTCGCTGCCGCCGAAAACTGGATGAAGAAAGCGGCGGTGCAAGGCAATATCAACGCCAACTTCGCACTGGGCCGGGGATATCTGATTGAGGGCAAATTTGATGAAGCTGAACGCCATTTAGAGGCAGGATTGAAGCGGCAACCCTCTAACGCCTACATGGCGCTATGGCTCTACCTGGCGCAGTTCTCCAGCCGTGGCGAGAACGTCGCCGCATCCACACTCGCGGCCAACAAGACGATTGATCCCGAATATTGGCCCTACTCCCTGGTCCAGTTTTACCTGGGCCGAGGCAGCGCCGACGCCGTTCGCAAGGAAGCGGAAAAATATGGTGGCGATATCTGCAAAGCCGACTATCTCATGCGCCTGTGGAATGCCTTACATGGTGATGACGCCGGCAAAAAAGCTAGAGGTGAATCCAGCGACGACTGCCACCCGGATTAAGCGGCACAGGGCGGGCCGCATCGCCCGCCCTGCAAGGGAGATTACATCGGGGTATGTTCCGGCTCGCCCAGGCCAGCATGTTCGGCGGCTTGGGCCGGATCGGCCTTGTGCTCGCCCGACAGCAGCATGTACATCGCCGGCACCACGAACAGCGTGAACAGGGTGCCGATCGACAGGCCGGTGAAGATCACCAGGCCCATGGCGTGACGTCCCGCCGCACCGGCGCCGGACGCGATCACCAGCGGCACCACGCCGAACACCATCGCCGCCGTCGTCATCAGGATAGGACGCAGACGGGTACCCGCCGCTTCCTCAATCGCTTCGCGCTTGCTCTTGCCTGCCGCGCGCAGATGGTTTGCCACTTCCACGATCAGAATACCGTGCTTGGAAATGAGCCCCATCAGCGTCACCAGACCCACCTCCGTGTAGATATTGATCGAGGCGAAGCCGAGGAAGATGAAGATCATCGCGCCGAACAGCGCCAGCGGCACCGACACCAGAATCACAATCGGGTCGCGGAAGCTCTCGAACTGCGCCGCCAGCGCCAGGAACACGATGATGACGGCAAAGCCCATCGTCACCAGGAAGCCGCCCGACTCCTGCACGAACTGGCGCGACTGGCCCGAATAGTCCACCGTGTAGCCGGTCGGCGCCACGGCCTTCAGCGTGTCGCGCATGTACTGCAGGATCTCGCCCTGCGAGGCGCCCGACACGCCGGAGAAGGTCACGGAGTTCAGCTGCTGGAAGCGGGTGATCGACTCCGGCTGCACGCTGTACTTGATGCTGGCGACCGTGCTGGCCGGGATCATGGTGCCGCCTGGCGTCTTGATCTGGAAGTCCAATACGCTGCTCGGATTCAGACGGTCAACCTGCAGCACCTGCGGAATCACCTTGTACGAGCGGCCCGCGATCGAGAAGTAGTTGACGTAGCCGCCACCCAGCGCCGCGCCCATGGCGTTGCCAAAGTCCTGCTGCGTCAGTCCCAGCGTGGACAGCTTGTCGCGGTCCACCTCAACGCGCGCCTGCGGCGTATCCACCTTCAGGTCGATGTCGACGAAGTAGAACTTGTGGTCGGCGCGGATCTTGTCCAGCATCGCCTGCGCCACCGTGTTCAGGTTCTCGAACGGCTCGGTGGTGGTGACCACGAACTGCACTGGCAGACCGGAAGCACCCGGCAGCGGCGGGAACTGGAAGGCCGCCACGCGCGCGCCGGCGATGCTGTTCCACTTCTGCTGCAGATCCTGCTGAATCTCGTGCGCGGAGCGCTTGCGCTTGTCCCACTCCTGCACCACCACGCCGCCGATGCCCGCGTTCACGGTCGGCACACCCGTGATCTGGAACATCTGCTTATACTCCGGCATCGACTTGCCGATCTCGAAGACCTGGTTGGCGTAGACCTGCATCTGGTCCGAAGTGGCCGTCGGTGCACCGACAACCTGCGACAGCACGATGCCCTGGTCCTCTTCCGGCGCCAGCTCCGACTGCGACATCTTGAACATAATCGCCAGCAGAATACTCAGGATCACGCCCATCACGATCAGCACCGGCCAAGTGTTGATCAGGCTATGCAGCACGCGCAGATAGCCGCCGTGCACACGGTCGAACACCTTGTCGATGGCCTTGACGAAGCGTCCTTCGTCCTGGCTGGAACGGAAAAAGTGGCCGCACATCATGGGCGACAAGGTCAGCGCGACGATGCCCGACACGGCCACCGCGCCCGCCAGCGTGAACGCAAACTCGGTGAACAGCGCGCCCGTCAGGCCGCCCTGGAAGCCGATCGGCACATACACGGCGATCAGCACCACCGTCATCGCCAGAATCGGGCTGCCCAGTTCACGCGCGGCGATGATGGCCGCGTCGAAGGGCTTCATGCCCGCCTTCATGTGCCGGTCCACGTTCTCCACCACGATGATGGCGTCGTCCACCACCAGGCCGATAGCCAGCACGATCGCCAGCAGAGTCAGAAGGTTGATCGAATAACCCAGCATCAGCATCATGAAGAAGGTGCCGATCAGCGACAGCGGCATCGCGATCACCGGCACGATCACGGCGCGGAAGCTGCCGAGGAAGAGGTAGATCACGATAGTCACGATGATCAGCGCTTCCACCAGCGTCTTGATCACTTCACTGATCGAGGTGTTGATGAACTCCGTCGAGTCGTACACGATCTCGCCCGTCAGGCCGCGCGGCAGCTCGTCGCGGATCGCCGGGAAAGCTGCGCGCACGCGCTTGGCCACGTCGAGGATATTCGCCTCCGGCGCCACCTTGATGCCGATGAAGACCGAACGCACGCCGCTGAAGGCCACGTTGAAGTCATAGTTCTCAGAGCCCAGCGTGACGGTGGCGATATCCTCCAGCCGCACGATGGCGCCGCCGCTCTGCTTGACGGACAGCTGCTTGAACTCCTCCACCGTATGCAGGTCTGTGCCCGCCGTCAGCGGCACGGTCACCATTTGGCCCTTGGACTGGCCCAGGCCCGTCAGGTAGTTGTTCTGCGCCAGCGCGGCGCTGACATCGGCCGCCGTGACGCCGTGGGCCGCCATCTTGTCGGCATCGAGCCAGGCGCGCAGGGCGAACTGGCGCGCGCCCAGCAGCTCGGCCGTCTGCACGCCTTCGATGGAGTCCAGCTTGGGCTTGACCACGCGCAGCAGGAAGTCCGTCACATTATTGGTCGGCAGCGTGTCGCTGTAGAAGCCCATGTACATGGCGTCGATGGTCTGCCCCGTCTGCACGGTGATCACGGGCGCCTGGGCCTGCGGCGGCAGCTGGTTCTTCACCGCGTTGACCTGGGTGGTGATCTCGGTCAGGGCGCGGTTGGAGTCGTAGTTCAGGCGCAGCGTGGCGGTGATGACGGAAACGCCGCTGTTACTGGCCGAAGACAGGTAGTCGATGCCCTGCGCCTGCGCGATGGACGATTCCAGCGGCTGGGTGATGAAGCCCGCCACCGTCTGCGCGTCGGCACCGTAGTAGGTGGTGGACACCGTCACCACCGCATTCTGCGTCTTCGGATACTGGTTGATCGGCAGGCTGAATAGCGAGCGCAATCCCAGCACCACGATCAGCAGGCTGACCACGGAGGCCAGCACGGGGCGCTTGATGAAGATATCGGTGAATTTCATGGCGCGTGATCCTTAGTGTTCCTGCGGCGCCGGATTCGGATTGTTCGCCGGCTGCACGCGGTTGTCGATCACGGCCGGAGTTCCGTTCTTCAGCTTCAGCTGGCCGCTGGTGACCACCGTCTGCCCTTCCTTCAGGCCCGTGAGCACGGCCACCTGGTCGCCGCGCGTGGCGCCCGTGGTCACAAACTGCTGCGTCGCCACCAGCACCGCATTGCCCTTTTCATCCTTGGCGTTATCCTTGCCCGGCGCCAGCGTGAACACGGTGGAGCCATACGGGTTGTAGGTGATGGCCGTCTGCGGCAGGGTCAGATAGTGCTGGCGCTCGCCCATATCGAGGCTGACGTTGGCGAACATGCCAGGCAGGAGCTGGCGCTTTGGATTCGGCACCGTCGCTTCCACCTGCACGTTGCGCGTGGCCGGATCGACGCGTGGATTGATCGAGGTGACCTTGGCGCTGAACTGCACGCCGGGGAAGGCGTCCGCGCTCAAGGTCACCTTCTGGCCCACGCCCAGGCCGGCCAGCTGCTTCTGCGGCACGAAGAAGTCCACGTACACGGGATCGACCGTCTGCAGGGTCACCAGCTTGTCGCCGGGGTTCAGGTACTGGCCCGGATTGACGGCCGTGATCCCCAGTTTGCCCGCGAACGGCGCGCGGATCGTCTTCTTGTCGACCTGCGCCTGCTGCTGCGCGGCCAGCGCGCGCTTGCTCTTCAGGTCTGCCTCATCGTTGTCGAGCTGCGCCTGGCTGATGGCCTGGGCGGCGAATTGCAGCTTGTCGCGCTTGAGCACCGTGGCCGACAGGTCAGCCGCCGCCTGCAGCGCGCGCAGCTGGGCGATATCCGAATCGGCGTTCATCTCGAACAGCACCTGGCCCGCCTTCACTTCCTCGCCCGACTTGAAGTGCACCGTGCGCACCAGGCCCGCGATCTCGGTCGTCACATCCACGCCGCGCACCGGCGCCAGCGTGCCGACGGCGGAGAGCTGCGGCTGCCATTCCAGGTTCTCCGCCTTGATGGCGGTGACGGTCTGCGGTCCCGGCTTGGGCGCGCTGGCAATCAGCTGGCGGATCTGCAGGAACTTGCCGAAGGCAAGAACGGCGATCAGCAGCACGATGCACCCGATCATAATGAGCATACGTTTGGTCATCTAAAGTTCTCCTTGTTCGTATTCTTTATTGCTGGCTGGCCGACGTCGTGGCCACCGCCGCGCCGGGCACGCCGCCCGCGCGGTTCCACCACCCGCCGCCCAGCGCCTGGAACAGCGCGGCCGTATCGGCATAGCGCGCCGATTGCGCCTGCACCAGGCTGATATGCGATTGCTGATAAATGCGCTGCGCGTCCAGCAGCACGAGGTAGCTGATGCCACCCAGCTTGTACTGCTGTGTCGCCAGGTCCAGCGATTCCTTGGCTAGCGCTTCCGCCTCCGCCTGCGCCTTCAGGGCCGCCGCGTCGGAGTCCAGCGCGCGCAAGGCGTCGGCCACGTTCTGGAAGGCGCCCAGCACGGTGGCGCGGTACTGCGCCGCCGCCCCGTCGTAGGCCGCTTCCGCCGCGCGCTTGCGGGCCGCCAGCGCGCCGCCGTTGAAGATGGGCGCCGTCATGTTCGCGCCCAGGTTCCACAGGACGTTATCGGACTTGAACAGATCGCCCGCCGTGGTGCTGGCCGAACCATAGGCGCCGCTCAGCGTGAACTGCGGATACTGCGCCGCCGTCGCCACGCCAACCTGCGCGCTGGCCTGATGCAGCAGCTCTTCGCTGGCACGGATGTCGGGCCGCTGGCGCACCAGCGCGGACGGCAGCGACACGGGCAGCTGTTCCGGCAAGGCCAGCGCCTCGAGTTCGAACACAGGCATGCCCTGCTCGCCCGGCAGCTTGCCGACCAGGACGGACAATTGATGGCGCGTCTGCGCCAGCGCCTTTTCCAGCGGCGGCAAGGTGGCCGCCACCTGCGCCACCTGGTTGCGCTGGGTGAGCAAGGTATTGCGCGGGATCGCGCCGAATTCAAACTGCTTCTCAATCAGTCCCTGCTGACTGGTCAGCGCATCCAGCACTTCGCGGCTCGCCTTCAGCTGCGCGCGCAGCGACGCTTCACGGATGGCGGTGGTGACCACATTGGCCGTCAGCGCCAGATAGGTCGCCTCCACCTGATAGCGCTGATAGTCCACGCCTGCCTGCGCGCCTTCCAGCGCGCGCCGCGTGGCGCCGAAGACGTCCGGCGTATAGGACACGCTGACCGACGCGTTATACAGATTGAACACGCCCGCGTTCTGACCGCCCGTGCTCGCGGCCGACGCCTTTTCCCGCTGCGCGCCCACCTGGCCATTCACCTGCGGCCAGGCCAGCGAACCGGCCGTGGCCAGATAGGATTCCTGCGCCTGGCGCAGCGCCGCTTCCGCCGCCGCCATGCTGGGGTTATGTTCGAGCGCGGCGCGGATCAGCTGATCCAGCGCCGGCGAATGGAAGATGGCCCACCACTGGGCGGGGATGTCCTGTCCCGCCACGAACTGCTGGGCCGCGCCGCCCACGGTGCCCGCCGGAGCGGCCGCCGTCTGCGCCGGCAGCGGCGTGGGCGTGTAGCTGGCGTCGCCCGGCAGCGCTGCCTCGGGCGGCTTGAAATTGGGACCGACGGCGCAACCGCCCAGCATCATGCTGAACGCGGCGCCGAGGGCTAAAACGACATTCTTTTTCTTCACTGTCCGACTCCTGCTGGATACCGCTTGAAAAGTTAAATTACTTAGCAATTTAAGTGCACATATTCGCATTTTTTGAGGAAAAAGTGTTTTTTTTGTACGGCTGCCTTCCAATTAAGCAAACATAGTTTCGCACAATCTGCCTTGACAATATCTGACTAGTCAACTAAATTGAAGCCAAGGAGGAAACGATGAAACACTACACGCCAGAGAACTACGATCCCGGCAACAGCGTCGGCCTGGCCCTGTCCCGCGCCCGCAACCGGCTGACGGCGGAACTGGACGCCACCCTGCGCGACCTGGACGTGAGCACCCAGCAGATGGGCATCCTGCTGGGGCTCCTGCGCGGCGTGGCCAGCACGCCGTTTGAGCTGAGCAAAATGCTCGACATCGACACCGGCCTGATGACCCGCATGCTCGACAAGATGGAGCAGCAGGACCTGCTGCTGCGCACCCGCAGCGTGGAAGACCGGCGCATGGTCAACCTGCAGCTGACCCGCCACGGCAAGCATGTGGCGACCGAGGTCACCAAACGCGCGCCGAATGTGCTGAACGCGCGCCTGAAAGACTTCAGCGCGGCCGAATTCCACGAATTCCAGCGCCTGCTGCAAAAATTTATCGGGGACTGAGGCTGGGTCCCTTTTTTTAACCAATTAACTGACAAGTCAGATTATGAACAATCAGATAAAACAAAGCCACCCAGCCTCGCGGCGCGCCGGCTGGCTGCTGGCCGCCGCCGTCGCGGCCGCCCTCCCCGGCTGCGTCACCTACACCGGCATAGGCAGCGATCACCAGATGCGGCAGACGCAGGCCGCGCAGGATGCCCGCAGCCTGCCGTCCGAGCACGGCCACTGGCCCGCCGCCGGCTGGGCCACACAGTTCGGCGATCCGCAGCTGGGCGAGCTGATTGCCGAAGCCCTGCGCAACAGTCCCACGCTGGAGCAGGCCAAGGCCCGCGTGACCGCAGCCGCCGCCTATACCGAGACGGCGCACGCCGCCACCGGCCCCAAGGTCAACGCCGACGCCAGCTCCACCCGCCAGCAGTATCCGGCCAACGCGCTGGTGCCGCCGCCCTATGGCGGCTCCTTCCAGACCGAGAACAAGGCCATGGTCAGCGCCGCCTATGAGCTGGACGTGTGGGGCAAGAACAAGGAGGCCGAGCTGGGCGCCGTCTCCCGCCTGCGCGCCAGCGAAGCGGAACAGGAAAAGGTCAAGCTGACCCTGAGCACCGCCATCGCCCGCTCCTACAACGAGCTGGCCCGCCTGTACGCCCTGCGCGAACTGGCCGGCGACGACATCGCCCAGCGCCAGCAGATGCGCCAGCTGAGCGGTTACCGCCTGGGCGCGGGGCTCGACACCGAAGTGGAACAGCAGAATATCGAGCGGGGACTGGCCGGCAGCAAGGCCGCGCTGACGGCGCTGGAAGGCCAGATCACCGAAGTACGCTACCAGCTGGCGGCCCTGCTGGGCGCGGGACCGGACCGCGGCCTGCTGATCAACCGTCCCGCCCTGGGTGCGGGAGACGCCGTCGCCCTGCCCGACAAGCTGCCCGCCGACCTGGTGTCGCGCCGGCCGGACATCGCGCTGGCCCGTTGGCGCGTGGACGCCAGCACGCACGACATCAAGGTGGCCAAGGCCGAGTTCTACCCCGATATCAACCTGGGCGCGGCCATCGGCCTCGACGCCTTCGGCTTCGGACGCTTCCTCAACGCCTCCAGCCGCACGATCTCCGCCGGTCCCGCCGTGCACCTGCCCCTGTTCGACGGCGGCGCCCTGCGCGCCCAGCTCAAGGGACGCTATGCCGATTTCGACTACGCCGTCGCCGGCTACAACCAGACCCTGGTCGACGCCCTGGCAGAAGTGGCGACCCAGCTGTCCCGCGTGCGCGCCACCGACGCCCAGCTGACGGACGCCCGTGCGGCCAACGACGCGGCCCAGCGCTCCTGGGTGCTGGCGGGCAGCCAGTACAAGGCAGGCCTGAACACCCGCCTCAACGTGCTGCAGGCGCGCCTCAACGCCATCGCCACCGAGCAGACGCTGGCCAACCTGCGTATGAACCGGCGCGACCAGCAGATCAGCCTCGCGGCGGCGCTGGGCGGCGGCTTTAGCGACAGTCCCGAACAATCCACGAACAACTAAGGTGCAAGCATGAACGACACGAACCAAACCAATAGCCAGAATAGCCAGAATGGCCAGAACGGCAAACGCAAGGTGATGATGGCGGCGCTGGGCGGCGTCACGCTGCTGGCGGCGGCCGCCTACGGCGCCTACTACCTCGGCTACGCCCGCTACTACGAGGGCACGGACGACGCCTACGTCAACGGCAACCTGGTGCAGCTCAACGCGCAGATCGGCGGCACCGTGGTCGCCATCAACGCCGACGATACGCAGATCGTCACCAGCGGCGCCAGCATGGTCAAGCTCGATCCGGCCGACACCCGCATCGAACTGACGCGCTCCGAAGCGGCGCTGGCGCAGACAGTGCAGCAGGTCAGCACCCTGTACGTCAACAACAGCGTGCTGAAAGCGCAGATCGCCCAGCGCCAGGCGGAGCTGGCCCGCGCGGAGGAAGACCTCAAGCGCCGCCTGGCGGCCGACCAGGCGGGCGCAGTCGCCGCCGAAGACATCGCCCACGCGCGCGACGCCGTCAAGGAACACAAGGCCGCGCTGCAGACGGCGGAACAGCAGTTGGCCGCCAACCAGGCGCAGACCGGCCGCTCCAGCGTGGCCGAACACCCCAACGTGCTGGCCGCCGCCGCGCGCGTGCGCGCCGACTACCTGGCCTATGCCCGCGTCAACGTGCCCGCGCCCGTGACGGGCTTCGTCGCCAAACGCTCGGTGCAGCTGGGCCAGCGCGTGGCGTCCGGCGCGCCGCTGATGGCCATCGTGCCGCTGGAAGGCGTATGGGTCGACGCCAACTTCAAGGAGAGCCAGCTCAAGGCCGTCCGCCTGGGCCAGCCGGTGGAACTGCACGCCGACCTGTATGGCAGCGACGTGCGCTATCGCGGCAAGGTGGTGGGCCTCTCGGCCGGCACGGGCAGCGCCTTCGCCGTGCTGCCGGCACAGAATGCGACCGGCAACTGGATCAAGGTGGTGCAGCGCCTGCCGGTGCGCATCGAGCTCGATCCGGCCGAACTGCGCGCCCACCCGCTGCGCATCGGCCTCTCCATGCAGGTGGAAGTGGACACCCGCGACCAGAAAGGTTCGCAGCTGGGCATGGCGCCGACCGCCGGCTTCCAGACCCACGTCTTCGACGACTTCGCCAGGGACGCCGAGGCCGACATCGCCGCCATCATCGCCCGCAACCAGGCCAACTGAGAGGACAGCATGGACGCCAAGGACTCCTCAAGCCAGGCCGCCACGCGGCCGCCCGAACCGCCGCCGCTGACGGGCGGACGGCTGGTGCTGGCCACGCTGGCCGTGGCGCTGGCCACCTTCATGAACGTGCTCGACTCGTCGATCGCCAACGTCGCCATCCCCACCATCTCCGGCAACCTGGGCGTGTCGGTGGACGAAGGCACCTGGGTCATCACCCTGTTCGCGGCGGCCAACGCCATCTCCATTCCGCTCACCGGCTGGCTCACGCGGCGCATGGGGCAGATCAAGCTGTTCGTCGCCTCGATCCTGCTGTTCGTACTGTCGTCCTGGCTGTGCGGCGTGGCGCCCACGCTGCCGGCGCTGCTGGCGGCGCGCATCCTGCAGGGCGCCGTGGCCGGGCCGCTGGTGCCCATGTCGCAGGCCATCCTGCTCGCCTCCTACCCAAAGGCCAAGAGCGGCCTGGCCCTGTCGCTGTGGGCGATGACGGCCACGGTGGGACCCATCGCCGGCCCCGCGCTGGGCGGCTGGATCACGGACAGCTATTCCTGGTCGTGGATCTTCTACATCAACATCCCCGTCGGCCTGTTCGCGGCGGCCGTCACCTGGGCCATCTACCGCGAGCGCGAAACGCCCAGCCACGACATCCCCATCGACAAGGTGGGGCTGCTGTCGCTGATCGCCTGGGTGGCTTCGCTGCAGATCATGCTGGACAAGGGCAAGGACCTCGACTGGTTCAACTCCCCCGTGATCACCGGGCTGGCCGTGTTTGCGCTGCTGAGTTTTATTTTCTTCGTTATCTGGGAACTGACCGAGCCGAATCCCATCGTCAATCTGCGCCTGTTCGCGGGCCGCAATTTCTTCGGCGGGACGGTGGCGATCTCGGTGGCGTATGCCGTCTTCTTCGCCAACCTGGTGCTGCTGCCGCAGTGGATGCAGCAGTATCTGGGCTATCGCTCGGTGGACGCGGGGATGGCGACGGCGCCGCTGGGTATCTTCGCCGTCCTCCTGGCGCCGGTGATGGCGCGCCTGATGCAGCGCTGCGATGCGCGGCTGCTGGCCACCCTGTCCTTCATCGGCTTCGCGGCCGTGTTCTTCGCCCGCTCGGCGTATAACACGGAAGTCGACACCTTCGCCCTGGTGCTGCCCACGCTGCTGCAGGGGATACCAATGGCGCTGTTCTTCGTGCCGCTGACGTCCATCCTGCTGTCCGGACTACCGGCGGAGAAGATTCCCGCGGCGGCGGGGCTGTCGAATTTTATTCGCGTCTTCTGCGGCGCGGCGGGCACCTCGATTGCCAGCACGGTCTGGAACAACCGCTCCATCCTGCACCATGCGCGGCTGACCGAGCAGGCCAGCGTGGACAATCCCCTGTTCACGGGCAGCCTGGGCCTGATGCAATCCACGCTGGGCATCAACCCGCAGCAGGCGCTGGGCCGTTTCGAGCAGACGGTGCTGACGCAATCGGCGATGCTGGGGCTGAACGACGTCTTCTGGATCTCCGCCGCCATCTTCATCGCCATCATCCCCCTGATCTGGCTGACGCATCCCGCCAAAGGCGGCTCCTCCGACGCGGCCTCCGCCGCCCATTAAAAACGCTTACTGCTGACCCCGCCAAACCCGGGGTCAGGTCTGCCTTTCGGCCAAATTTTTCTGATGCGCATGATCTTTCTCGCGCTGTCTCGCTTCAAATGCGGCGACAAACCGACTGACCGAACGGCACGACACCTGAAAGTGCGCTGCAACCCGGCTCATCGAATATAGTCTGGAAAGATACGCCCGTGCAATCGCCTCTTTCTTGTTTCGATAAAGGGCTTGATAATCATTCAAGGATAAGGCGACGGCTTGCCGCTGAACTTTGGGGATTTCAGTCAGCTCAACCGAATGACTGCCGGTTTGGTGGCGCCGTACGAATTCCTCATCGCCCAGCAATAACTGATGGCAAGTCTTGCACAAGGGACTGCCGGCGCCCACGCCTGCCATGACAAAATCGAGATAGGCGCGCACGGCAGCGGCATGGCTATCCCCGAACCTTCCCAGCAATGCGCGCTTCTGCAACCAGAACGGTGCCGGCTCATCGCTCATAACGTAGAGGTGGCTACTCCAAGGCCATTCGTCCAAGGAAGCGATCACGCCCGCGCGCATGGGATTCAGCACCACATAGCGCGTTAGCTCCAGTAAGTAACTTTCTTTCTGCACCAGAATCGCATTGTAGCGGCCCTGAAAGAGATGCCCAACCACGCCATGCCGACGGTTGAAATATTGGGAATACAGTCCATTCAGATGACGCATTCCGCGCGACAGGTTCGCCTCGGCCGTTTCCAAAATCAGATGGTAATGATTCGTCATCTGGCAAAAGCCATGCACCAGAAAATGGTGCCGCACGCAGACCTGTTCCAGTGTACTGAGCCAGACAAGGCGGTCAGTCTCGTCACGATATATGGCTTCCCGCCGATCACCACGCGAAGTGACGTGATACAGCGCGCCTGGAAACTCCAATCGTAGTGGCCTGCTCATGGCCATCAGAATAGCGAAAGCAGCCCGCACAGATCTGATCTCGCGCAGTTGCAACGAGAGCAGATCCAAGCAGGCCGCTTCTTTGATCTACCGCAAAACCCAAATTAAATGGCTGAATGGCAGACCTGACCCCGGGTTTAGCAGACCACACTGCGGGTAGGATCGGCGGCCGACAGGGCCAGCTTGCGGCTTGGCAGCGGGGGGTAGATCCATTCGTTGTTGATCTTGGTCTTCAGAGCCTTGGCCTCGGCGCCGACCATCTTGGGCTCGCGCTCCCAGCCTTCGGTGTACACGGCGCCCCAGCTGCCCAGGTCCAGGCAGGTCACGTAAAACGCTTGCTGATAGCTCAGCGGCGACAGGCCCAGCAAATCGGCGGCGACATTGTGGCCCGCGTAGCGGCCCATGTCGATCGCGTGCTGGCAGGACATCAACGCGTAATTGCCTTCGTCGTCCACCGCCGCATGCGCCACGTCGCCCGCCGCGAAGATGTGCTGCTGTCCCTGCACCTTCAGCTCGCGCGACACTTCCAGGCGGCCCAGCGCATCGCGCGCGCCGCCCACCTGCTCCGTCAAGGCGCTGGCGCGCATGCCGCCGGTCCAGATCACCGTCTGCGCGGCGATGCGTTCGCCCGTCGACAAGGTGACGCCGCCAGCATCCACACTGGTGACGCTCACGCCTGCGCGCGATTCCACGCCCAGCGACTCGAACGCCTGCGTGATCGCGGGACGGGGACCTTCGCCCAGCTCATGCCCCACCGTCGCCGAACGCTCAACCACCACCACCCTCACCTCGGCCTCGTGCCCCAGCACGCGGCGCACACGCTCCGGCATCTCGCACGCCACTTCGATGCCGGTGAAGCCGCCGCCCACCACCACCACCGTGTTGCGCGCCGTCGATTCGGGCGCGTCGGCCAGGCGCGAGATGTGGTTATCCAGCTTGGTGGCGTCTTCCCACTGGTCGACGCTGAAGGCGTGCTCGCGCAGGCCCGGCACGGCGGGCTGGAACAATTTGCTGCCCGTGGTCAGCACCAGCTTGTCGTAGCTCAGGGTGAAGGACTTGCCATTGGCGTCCACCGCGTCCACGCAGCGGTCCTGGGCGTGGATCTTTTCCACGCTGCCCTGGACGTAGCGCACGCCCGCCGCTTCCAGCAGGGGCAGCAGCGGCTGGGTCATGCCGTGCGGCTTGGCTTCGTGCAGGCGGGGACGCATGTGCAGCACGGGCTGCGGCGACACCAGCACGATCTCCACCGCGCCTTCAGCCTGGCCGGCCCCATCGAGCACGCGGGCGGCGCCCAGCGCGCTCCAGACACCAGCAAAACCACTACCAATGATGACAATCTTCTTAGACATTTGAGTTTCCTTTGTTCGGTTGATTTAAACTACGACTTAGCGGATCGTAGTTTTAGTATAGGGCGCTCCGTCCAGGCTTTCAAGGCATGAGGCGAAAAAAAAGCCGCTTGCGGGCGGCCGTTTTTTTGTCTATCCTAGAAAACCACGATTAATAAAGTCGGAGTTTTACAAATGTCGCACATCAGCACCGGCGTGGAATACGCCCTGCACTGCCTGCTCTTCCTCTGTCCACAGCGCGAGGATGCGCCCGAGGCCAGCGCCAAGGACCTGGCCGAGCTGCAGGGCATCCCGGCCGAATATGCGGCCAAGCTGTTTACCAAGCTGAATCGCGCGGGACTGGTGCGCGCCACCGAGGGCGTGCGCGGCGGCTTCGCCCTGGCCCGCAAGCCGGAGAAGATCTCCGTGCTCGACGTGGTGGACGCCATCGACGATGAGAAGCCCTTGTTCGAGTGCCGCGAAATCCGCTCCCGCTGCGCCATCTTCGAGGATAATCCGCCGTCCTGGTCGACGCGCGGCACCTGCTCCATCCACGCCGTCATGCTGGAGGCGGAAAAGGCCATGCGCGCCGCGCTGCAGCAGCATACACTGGCCGACCTGGCGTCGCGCGTGCGCCAAAAAGCAACGGCCGGCTATGAGCCGGCCGTGATTCAGTGGCTGGATAACCGCTCCGCCGGGCGCCGCGCTCCCCGCGCGTAAGGTAGCCGAGGCGCCGTCAGGTCGCCTGGGCCGGGGTGCCGGCCGCGCCGTAGGCCTTGCTGGACTCGGTCAGCGACAAGGCGGACGGGCCATCGGCTTCCGCCTGCTCGCGCATCTCGCTGCGGTAGGTGTCGCTGCTGCGGTAGGTCAGCGGCATTTCGTAGCGCAGGCGCTCTTCTTCGCTGACCTTGCCGTCGTGGTTGGTGTCGGCGGCGCGCTCGTCGCCGCTGAGGACTTCCAGCTGGCCTTTTTCATCGACGCCCGGCAGAGGATCCGGCTCCGGCAGCGCCGGATGGTCGTCCTGCACCACGCCCAGCTGCTTAGCCTGGAAGGCCTGGGTCTCGGGACGGTTGACCAGCTTCTTCAAGCCTTCGTCGAACTGCTGCAGCGCCAGCTTGAGCTTTTCCGCATCGCTGTCCTTGGCGTCCACGGCTTGCACGCCATTGGCGTTGTCCACAGGCTGAACGGCATTGACATTTGTTTGTTGTACTGTAGAATTATTGATTCCAGGCAACGACATATACGCGGCAATGCTCGCATCCAGCTCGGCATTGTGGTCGTAGAAATTCTCTCCGGGCAATGGCGTTTTTTTGTGTTCAATACCTTTTTCAGCAGTCAAAGCCGCCGCAAGGGAAGAAGCACTAATATTGTTGACCATGGGAGACTCCATTATAAAAATAATACTTGCGGCAGCCCTTACTCGCCCTTCTTTCTCATGTTAGCAGCATTTGAGCGAAGTTAAGGAAAATTGGCGAATGCGCGACGCCAAGCCATGGACCGGCGGCGTGCGCACTGCTACATAACTCAACAGGCGACCGCCGCTGCCGCAAAATTAAGCGCAGATGTGAATTTTTTTACATGCGCAGGGCATTCAGCAGATTGCCGCCATCCGGACTTCCCCATCCCGTGCAGGCATCCCAGCCGGCGCCGGCCTGCTGGGCGCCATTGCCGCCCACCGTGATGTCGCGCGTGGCGCCCCGCCCCTGCAGCGGACCATAGAGCAAGGGGTTGAGGAAGCCCACCGAATAGCCCAGCTGCTGGTTGATCAGGGCCACCAGTCCCGCCCACAGGGGCGCCACGGCGCTGGTGCCGCCGAAGACCAGATTCTGCCCGTCGACCCGCACCTTGTAGCCGCTGGCCGGATCGGCGTCGCCCGCCACGTCCGGCACGCCGCGCGCCGTGATGCTCTTATCCAGCCCGCTCTGGTAGTCGGGACGGGGGAAGATGGCGCTGAAGCCGCCGCCCGTGGCGCTGCCGGGGCCGTCGTTCCACACCGTTTCCGTGCTGACGCCATTGTTCAGCGCAATGTGGGTGCCGCCGCAGCCGGTGGCGTGCGGCGCCGAGGCGGGAAAGTCGACGTGGGCCTGGCCGTCGCCCACCCCGTCGTCGGAACCGTTGTCGCCGCTGGCGCACAGCACCGTCACCCCCATGGCGGCGGCGTCGGCAAAGGCTTGCTCGAAGGCCGTCATGGCCTGCCCGCTCCAGCCCGATTCCGCCGCGCCCCAGCTGATGGAGATCACGGACGGCTGGTTGACGCGGTCGTGCACGGCCGTGGTGATGGCGTCGAGGAAGCCGCGCTCCGTGTTCGGCGCGAAGTAGACGGCGATGATGGCCTTGGGCGCGATGGCGCCCGCCACCTCGATGTCGAGCATCACTTCACCGTCCGCGCTGCTGGCCGTCGTCGGCCGGTTCTTGCCGTGGTCGACGGAGATGGTCTTGACCACGGGCGGCGCGATGCCCAGGTCGCGGAAGTAGGCTGTAATGTCGCGCGGCCGGCTGCCGCCGCCCAGCTCGATGATGCCTATGCACTGCCCCGCCCCGTCCAACCCGGTGGGGAAGTTGTAGAACTGGGCCAGCTGGGGCGGCGTGAAGGAGATATTGGCGGCCGCCGCCTGGGCCAGGCTGTCCACGTTCAGGCGCTGGAACTTGGGCCGGGCGATGGGACGGTCGTCCAGGCCGAACACGCCCTGCACCACGCCCGCCAGCTCGGCCGGCACGCTGAGCGCGCCCGCGTGGCCGCGGTAGCTGCCGTCCGGGTATTCGTAGTCCTGCAGCTGCACGCCGAAGGCGGCGTTCATGGCGGCGGCGGAACCGGCCAGCACCATGCGCCGCTGGGCCGCGCTGCTGCTGATCACGGTGATGCCGCAGCGGTTAGCAAAATCGCTGACGGCCGAGATGTCGTCCGCGCTGGCCGCGTGCGACTGGGCAAACTGGTGGCGGCTCAGGTAGCGCCGGCTTTTCAGCTCGGGCGCGGCGGCCGATTGCAGGTCGAGCGGAGCGGCCGCCGGCGAGGGACGCAGGCTGACGGTGATCTCGATATTCTGCTCCGGGTCCACCGGTCCCAGGGCGACGGCGCCCGCCAGTGCGGCCGGGCTGCTGCCGGGAATGAGGTGGGATTGCGACGTTGTGGCCATGTCTGTTCTCCTCTGGGTATGGTCAAGGGCCGACGGCGGCAGCCCCATGGCTGCGCCCTGCCCATAGTGACGATACTGGCCGTAGCCGGCGCACGATTGAGCCTGCTCAGAGAAATCAGTCGTTGATGTTGTAGCGGGCCTCGATGGCCTTCACCGTGCCATCCTTGTTCATCTGCTCCAGGGCCTCGGCCAGGCGCATGCGCAGCTGGGGATCGCAGATTTTGGAGCAGGCCAGGTAGTTGAGCGTGCTGCCCAGCGGGACGCCCATCTGCACCTGGTGCTGGGGATCGACTTCCGCCTGCCAGCTGCGGAACTGCTGCACGGGACCGTACCAGGCGTCGACCCGGTGCAGCATCAGCATGCGGGCGGCGCTGATATTGTCGGCCACTTCGTACAGCTGGGCGTCGGCAAAGCCCTGCTCGCGCAGGATGTTGAGTCCGGCCGTGCCGCGCGCCACGGCGATCGTGTGGAAGGCGGCGCGCGCCTCATCAAAAGACTGCACCTTGCGATCCATGGTGAAGAAGGCGCGCTTGACTTTGGCCACGGGTGCGATCCAGGTGTAGTGCTCTTCCCGCTCCTTGAGCCGCGCCAGGGGCAGGATCAGGGTGTCGCGGCTGGTGTCGGCCTGCACGGTGGCGATGGCCCGGTTGTTTGGCACCACCTGCAGCCGCACGGAATAGCCGGCGCGGCGTATCGCCTCCAGCACGATATCGCCGCCCGTACCCTTGCGCTCGGGCTCGTTGAAGGCATAAGGCGGCACTTCCATCAGGTACAGCGAGACCTCGGCGGCCCCGGCCGGCCACAGCGCCAGCGCACCGAGCACCGGCAGCATGCGTCGCTGTTCCCAGAAGTTCATGACTGTTTCAATGCCGTCAACATACAGCACAACATACACTAAACGGCCCGGAGCGCAAAGCCGCGCACGCCAGCAGTGCATCCTGCAAGCCACATGGACGGGAAAGCAAGCTTGCACTTCCTGTCATGGTATGGTCATTTGCCTCAGCTATGATCGGGCCGCTCCTTTTTTATCAACCTGAAGAATATCCATGACCAAGACCTTCACCGTTCCCCTGCTGCTCGCCGCCTCCCTGGCCGCCGCCGGCTGCGACGCCGCCGTTCCCGCCGCCGCCACTCCCGCCCAGCCCAAGCTGGTGGTCGTGATGGTGGTGGACGGCCTGCCCAGCGAGCAGGTGCAGCGCTACCGCGACCAGTTCGGCCAGGGCGGCTTCCGCCGCCTGCTGGACCAGGGCGCATCCTTCAGCAACGCGCACCAGGCGCACGGCGTGACGGTGACGGCGGTCGGCCACTCGGCGGTGCTGACGGGCGCCTATCCCTACCAGCACGGCATCATCGGCAATAACTGGATCGACCCGGTGAGCAAGACCTCCATCTACTGCACGGAAGACACCAACTATACCTACATCGGCGAAGACACCAAGCCGTCCGACGGCACCGCGCCCACCAGGCTGCGCGTGAACACCCTGGGCGACGAGCTGCGCTACGCCACGGGCGGCCGCGCCAAGGTGGTGACCGTGTCCGGCAAGGACCGCGGCGCCATCCTGCTGGCCGGTAAAACGGGCACCGCCTATATGTATATGGACAAGACAGGCGACTTCGCCAGCTCCACCTATTACATGAAGGAGCATCCGGCCTGGGTGCAGCGCTTCGACGCGGCCAAGCCGCAGGACCGCTACTACGGCAAGAACTGGACCCCGCTGCTGCCGGAAGCGGCCTACGCGGGCGACGCCAGCGAAGACCTGACCCCGGCCAAGCCGGGCGTGCGCAACCGCTTCCCCCTGGCTTTCTACAGCGAGAGCGGCTCGCTCGACGCCGACTACTACAACCGCCTGAAGACCAGTCCCTATCTGGACGAGCTGACCCTGGACTTCGCCCGCGCCGCCGTCGACGGCGAGCAGCTGGGCAAGAATCCCGCTGGCGTGCCGGACGTGCTGGGCGTGAGCCTGTCGGCCCACGACTACATCAACCACACCTGGGGCCCGGAAAGCAAGATGTCGCACGACCATCTGCAGCGCCTGGACCGCATGCTGGCCAATTTCTTCTCCTACCTGGACAAGCAGGTGGGCATGGATAACGTGCTGGTGGTGCTGACCGCCGACCATGGCTTCCCCAACACGCCGGAATTCGCCCAGACCCAGCACCTGGATGCCCAGCGCCTGGACGGCGACAAGCTGGCCAAGTCGCTGGAGCAGCATCTGGCCGACAAGTTCAAGGTATCCAAGCTGGTCAACGCCTGGTCCCTGCCCAACATCCACCTCGACTACGCCCTGCTGGAAAAGAGCGGCCTGAAACGCGAAGAAGTGGAGATGGCCGCCGCCCGCTTCCTGCTGGCGCAGAATGGCGTGGCCGATGTCTTCACCCGCACCCAGTTCGAAAGCGGCGCCGTCTCCGGCACGCGCATCGCCACCCTGATGCGCCGCGCCTGGAACCGCGAAGCCTCGGGCGACCTGATGGTGGTGACCAAGCCTTACTGGTATTTCGGCAGCGGCAACAGCGGCACCTCGCACGGTTCGCCCTACGCCTACGACACCAACGTGCCGCTGCTGATCATGGGCCAGCGCTGGATCAAGGCCGGCTACTACGGCCAGTACGCGGAGGTGGTCGACATCGCGCCGACCCTGGCCAATGTGCTGCATGTGCGTCCGCCCGCAGGCGCGGAAGGCCGCGTGCTGACGGAGACCCTGCGCTGATTCAGCTTTTGTAAATCCACTGAGCAGCGTTACGATATTGTTAATGGCGGCGGGGACTCGTACAGTGCAGTTCCGATCCCCGCATCCCGCCCATTATGAATATCGTGCTGACGCTGATACTGGCCGGACTGACCATGGTTGGTCCGCTCGCCATCGATTCCTACCTGCCCTCCTTCCCCGCCATCGCGCACACCTTTGACGCCAGTCCGCTGCTGGTGCAGCAGACGCTGAGCGCCTTCCTCTTCACCTTTGCCTTCATGATGCTGTTCTACGGCACCCTGTCCGATTCCTTCGGCCGGCGGCCGGTGATCCTGCTCTCGCTGCTGCTCTATATTGGCGCCTCGATTGGCGGCGCCAGCGCCAGCTCCGTCGGCTGGCTGCTGTTCTGGCGCGTGCTGCAAGGCGTGGCGGCGGGCGCGGGGCCGGTGGTGGGCCGCGCCATCGTGCAGGACCGCTTTACGGGCGCGGAGGCGCAGCAGATCCTGTCCAACATTATGGTGGTGTTCGGGCTGGTGCCCGCCATCGCGCCCGTGCTGGGCGGCTGGATACAGGTCGGCTTCGGCTGGCGCGCCATCTTCTGGCTGATGGCCGGCTTCGGCCTGCTGATGCTGCTGGTCGTGCAGCGCGCCCTGCCGGAAAGCCTGGCGCCGGAACAGCGCCATCCCTTCCACTTCGGCCGCATCGCCGCCAACTACTGGCAGGTGCTGCGCCACCGCCAGTTCCTGCTGGTGGCGCTGGCCATCGGCCTCAGTTTCGGCGGTTTCGGTTTATATATCGGCTCGGCCGCCTACTTCGTGCTCAACATCCTGCACCTGCCGGAGACGGCGTTCGCCTGGCTCTTCCTGCCCCTGATCAGCGGCCTCGTACTGGGTTCCGGCCTGGCGGGCAAGCTGGGACACCGCCACCCGCCGCAGCGCCTGATCAAGGCCGGCTACGCGCTGATGCTGCTGGCGGCCCTGCTCAATGTGGGCTACAACCTGCTGCGTCCCGCAGAGGTGCCATGGATGGTGATGCCGCTGTTCCTGTATGCGTTTGCGCTGGCGATCCTGATGGCGCCGATGACCTTGATCGCGCTGAACTACTTCCCCAACCATCGCGGGCTGGCGTCGTCGCTGCAGTCGTTTGTGCAGATGATGGTGTTTGCCCTGATGTCCGGGCTGGTGGCGCCGCTGCTGTTCGACAGCGCCTTCAAGCTGGCCTGCGGCATGCTGGCCGCGCTGGGCGCCAGCGGCGCGTGCTGGCTGCTGGCGCGGCCGGCCGCCGAAGCGGTACCGGCCGCGCAAGGGATGGCTTAGTTGCAGCTTAGTCGCGGATCGCTTCCAGGCCGATGCTGATCGTCACTTCATCGCTGACATTCGGCGCGAAGCGGCCCACGCCGAAGGCGGAACGCGACACGGTGGCCACGGCGTTGCCGCCCACCGCCTCGCGGTTCTGCACAAAGCCGTGAGGGCCGTGCTTGAACGAGGTCACGGTGAAGGTCACCGGCAGCGTCACGCCGTGCATGGTCAGGTTGCCGTTGATGGCGCTGGGCCGGTCGCCGTCGAACACGATCTGGGTCGACTTGAAGACGGCGGTCGGATACTTGGCCACGTCCAGCAGGTCGGCGCTCTTCAGGTGCTTGTTCAGGATGGGCATGCCGCCGTCCAGCGAGTCCATGTCGATCTGCAGCTCCATCGAGCCCGTTTTGGCATCGCTGTCCAGCGTCACCGTGCCGCTCATTTTGTCAAAGCGCCCGAGCTGCGTCGAAAAGCCGAAGTGGCTGTAGCTAAAGCGCGGCATCGAGTGCGCCGGATCGACGCTGAAGGTCACCGGCGTGGCGCCCGCGTGGGCGCACAGGGTCGCAAGCGCGACGATGAGAATAGTCGATTTCATGGCATTTCCTTTTCATTGAAAATCACAGCGTGCCCTTGAACATCAGGTAAGGCACATGCGAGGTGTAGCGGTTGTCGCCGAAGTTGATGAGCGGCGAATTCTGGTGCCGGGTGTACTCGTAGCGGACGCCAATCTGGTAGTCGGAATTGCCGCCGATTTCCCACAACAGGTCATTGCGCAGGAAGTACTCCGTGCCATGGCGGTTGGAGTCGCCGTTGCCGCTGCCGTTAATGAAGGAGAAGAACACATAGTGGAAGCGCTGGCTGCCCCAGTCGATGGGCTTGGAGATCAGGTAGGTCCGCCACAGCCATTTGTTCTTGTCCAGCGTGTAGTTCTTCCCCGTGTTGGTGCTGAAGGTGGTGGGTTCGATGTTCCAGGTGCTGTTCTGCGTCAGCAGCCCGGATTCGAACCAGTCGAAACCCGGCACGTAGAAGTTGAACGACAAGCCCACGCCGCGCGCCTGGTACTGGTAATAGCTGCCCATGCGCACGTCGCCGATCAGGCTCACGTCCGACACCGGGCCGAAGGTGAAGCTGCGCCCCAATACCTTGGCCAGGCTGATGCCGGGCGTGACGTTGGCGAACATCTGCGCCGCCGAACCGTTATTGCCGTAGGGTGGCAAGGCGCCCACCCCATGGCCGTGATACGTCTCCAGGTCGAAGTAAAAATAGCCCCAGTTGGTGACGCCGAAATGCTCGAACTGGGCCTGGAACTCGTTGCCGTCGTTGGTGCCCATGCCGGTGATGGCGTTGGGCTTGGCCTTGGTGGTGCCCAGCAGGGAAACGGCGTTGATCTGGAAGTTCTCGTCGGCGCGGGCCGGTGCGCACAGCAGCGCGGCCGCCAGCGGCAAGGCAAACACCCTGCCGGTCCATCGTCGTGATACCGTCACTGTCAGTCTCCCTGTTGTCAGATATGGATAGGGTCTTCTTTTTGCATATAGGCGCGCAGGTCGTCGTGAGAGCCATTGAACTGGGGCGAAATCTTCAGCTCCATGCCCAGCGTTTCCTCCGGCTCGTCGGTGCCGAAGCCGAGCGACTTGGTGGCCTCGAACATCACGCCGCCCGGCGTGCGCACGTAGACAGACTCGAAATAGCCGCGGTGCTTGCGGTCGGAGAAGTCAGTGAAGCCCATGCCCTCGGTGTCGAACTTGACCTTGGCCTGCACGTCGTAATCGGGCACGGCGAAGGCGCCGTGGTGGACGATCCCCGCCGCCAGAGTCCAGGTGCCTTGGCGCATATCGGGCGCGTGGCGCAGGTCGATGCGCTTGCCGGCGCCGCCGCCGTCCACTTCGTAGCGGGTGAATTCACCGTCGCTGGCCGTCTTGCCGAAGGCCCAGGCGCTGTGCATGAAGGTGTCCATGTCTTCCAGCTCGCGCACGGTGGCGGTCCAGTTGTGGAAGCCACGCACGGCGTAGCGCTCGGGCACGTATTCGGACTTCCACGGCTGGCGCGTGTCGGTGGCGTCTTCCACTATCTCGAACTCGATGCCGGCGTGGCGCACCTGCAGATACTTTTCGCCGAAGCGCTCGGACTGGCGCTCGATACGGATGCCGTTGCGGCCGAAGTGCTCGCGCCAGAAGTCCAGCGAGCCAGGCGGCACCGAGTAGGCGATGGCGGTGAACTGGCCCGATCCCTTGCGTCCCACCAGACCGGAGCGGCGCATGGGGAAGGTGGTCATCACCGTGCCGGGCGTGCCGTCGGCGTCGCTGAAATAGAGGTGGTAGATCGGCATTTTGCCGTCATAGAACAGCGTCTGCTTGATGAAGCGCTGGCCGATCACCTTGACGAAGAAGTCGATGTCGCCCTGGGCGGTGTCTGTGCAAAGTGTGATGTGGTGCAGGCCTTGGATGGTGGTGCTTTTCATCTTGTCTCCATGATTTGGTATGGTTTGCATGCCGCGCCGGAACGGCGGCGGCATGAGACAAGTATGGTTTGGGCTGCAACCTGCGGCCATCCCCTGGCGCGCATAGGCAAGATGCTGAAACGGCATGGCGGCGGCGCGCGCCGCCATCGCAATCAGCCCGCTATCAAAGGCTCGCTGAGAAATTCGGCATCGCCGAAAATATCGTGGACCAGGGCGCGGAACCACTTCGATGCAGGGTCGTTGTGGAAGCGCTCGTGCCAGTACTGCACCACCGTGAAGCCGGGCAGCTCCACCGGACAGTTCAGCCGCGCCAGCTGGAATTCATCCATCAGCGAAGCCACCGCGCCCGATGGCACGGTCAGCACATGGTCCGTCTCGCGCAGCAGCATGGCCGCCAGCACGAAGCTGGGCACCGTCATCGCCACATCGAGGTAAGGCGCCTCCAGCAGCATGCTCTCCGCCAGATGGTGCACGTGGCCTGACTTGCCGGTGACGACCACGATATGGCTTTGCTTGTAGTAGGTGTCCAGGCTGATGGGCTGCTCCGCCCGCGCCAGCGGGTGGCCGGCCCGCACCATGCACACATAGCGCTCGCTGAACAGGCGTGCCTGATAGATGCCGCCATCATTGACGTTGGCGAAGGTGCCGACCGAAACGTCAATCTCGCCGCTCTCCAGCCCTGCCAGCACCTCGCGCTGGCTGGCCTGCACGGCGCCCAGCCGCACTTGGGGCGCGCGCACCTTTAGCTCCTTGGCCAGCTTGGGCAGCAGCACGGCCATGCCCAGGTCCGAGGCGTGCAAGGTGAACAGGCGGCGCGAGGTCTGCGGATCGAAATGGGGCGCCACCGCCATCTGGCTGAAGTAGGTTTCCAGGATCTGCGACACGGGACCGGCAAGCTTGTCGGCGCGGGTGGTCGGCTCCATGCCCTTGGGCGTGCGCACGAACAGCGGATCGCCGAACTGCTGGCGCAGGCGCTGCAGCGAACGGCTGATGGCCGATTGCGTCAGCCCCAGGCCAATGGCAGCCTGGGTCAGGCTGCGGTGCTTGCGAATTTCGTCGAAGATCACCAGCAGCCGCACGTCGATATTCGGCAGCTTGTAATAATCCATGCGATCTCCCTGTTCAGTCTCCGGCAAAGCGTTCGATGGCGCTTATTGTACGCGCCGGGACTTCCAGCATGGGATAGTGGCCGGCGCCGGCCAGCACTTCCAGCGTGGCCTGGCGATACCACTGCATGGTGCCGTCGCGCGCGACGGAGGCGCTGTTGGCGGGATCGCGCTCGCCCACCAGCACCAGGGTGCGCAGGGCCGAGTCCTTCACCTGGGCCGAGATGTCCGTTTCCGCCGCGCTGTGGGCGTAGCCCGCAAAGGCTTCCGGCGCGATGGCGTCCCAGCCGGCCCGCACCACGGCCGCCGCAAAGCCGGGCGTGTACTGGCCCGAGGTTCCCGCTTCGACGATGGCCTGGCGCCGGGCCGGATCTTGCGCCGCCTCGCGCAGCATCTGCCGCCGCTGCGGATCGCGCGCACCGCCCGCCGCGCTCATCCCCGCCAGCGACACCAGGCCGCTGACCCTCGCAGGCATGGCCAGCGCCAGCATCTGCGCCGCCAGCGCGCCGAGGGAGTGGCCGGCCACGGTGAAACTGTCCCAGCCCAGGTAGTCGATCATGCGCGTGGCGTCGGTGACGATTTCGCCCAGCGTGTACAGGCCGGGACGGCGGCGCGACTGGCCGTAGCCCCGGTAGTCCATCACCGCATACTGGAAGCGCTCGAAGTCGGCATAGGCCAGCATGGCGTCGAAGGCGTCCTGGGTGCCCAGCAGGCCAGGCAGCAGCAGGACTTTGATATTACCGTTACCAACAACTTTGAAAGTATTCATGGCATAAATGGCAAAGGGGAAGGGACTTGCAGTATCGTCCCCTCCCCTCGCTCAGCCAATACCGCTTTGCGCATCGGCCCTATGACGATCCGTCATGCGGCCGACGATGTGGCCTATGACACGGACGGCGCGCGCCCGTGCCAGGCGTCGTCCAGCAGCACGCGCAGGCCCGCCGCCTCCACCGGCGCCGGATTCCAGTAGGGATTTTGCAACGCGATTTCGATCACGCGCTCCGTCTGCCCTTCCGGCATACCGATATCCTTCAGCGCCAGCGGCGCACCCAGCTTGCGCGCCAGCGCGTACATGCCCTGGGCCGCGTCCTGCGCGCCCAGTGCGCGCGCGATGCGCTGCATGGCCTGCGGCGCCGCCTTGGCGTTGTAGGCCAGTGCGTGCGGCAGCACCACCGTATGCGTTTCCGCGTGCGGCAGGTTGTAGGAGCCGCCCAAGGTGTGGCATAGCTTGTGATGCAGGGCCACGCCCACATTGCCCAGCACCGCGCCACACAGCCAGGCGCCGTACAGGCAATCGGCGCGCGCCGCCGCGTCCAGCGGATCGTCCGCCAGCTGCGCCAGCCCGCGCGCCAGCGCCGCGATGCCCGCCTCCGCCCACATGGCGACGATGGGATTGCCGTCCTGCGCGTACAACCCTTCCGCCGCGTGGGCGATGGCGTTGATGCCGCTGGTAACGGACAGCCCGGCCGGCAGCGTCATGGTCAGCTCCGGATCATAGATCACCGTCTTGGGCAGCACGCGCGCATCGCGTCCCGTTTTCTTGATGCCGTTTTCGGTCAGGCCGTAAATCGGCGTCATCTCGCTGCCGGCATAGGTGGTCGGGATGGCCAGTACGGGCAGCGAAGACTCCAGCGCGATGGCCTTGCCCAGGCCGACGGTGGAACCGCCGCCGATGGCCACCACGCAGTCCGCGTCCAGCTCCTTCGCCCGCTCGCGCGCCTGGCGCGCCACTTCCAGCGGCACATGCATCACCGCGCCGTCGAAGATGCCGGCCGCCCGTTCGCCCAGCAGTTCCGCCACGCGCTCGGCGCTGGCCCGCTGAGGCGGCGTGCACAGTACCAGGGCGCGGCGTGCGCCCAGCAACTCGATCTCGCGCGGCAGCTGCGCCAGGCTGCCGGCGCCGAACACGACGCGCGGCATATTGGCGTTGAATACGAAGGACGCAATGGGTTCGTTCATGAAGTCTCCTCTTGGATTATTTTTTTCTTATTTCAGCAGGCCGGAACGGCCAGGATCGGGCATGCGCCAGGACACCAGCCAGGACAGCGCACACATGATGCTGACATACCAGTAGAAATGGGTCTCCATCGACGCCGACTTGAACCACAGCGCCACGTATTCGGCCGAACCGCCGAAGGCCGCGTTGGCGATGGCATACGACAGGCCCACGCCCAGCGCGCGCAGCTCGACGGGGAACATCTCGGCCTTGATCAAGCCGCTGATCGAGGTGTACAGGCTGACGATGGCCAGCGCGGCCGTGATGAGGAAGAAGGCCTCGACCGGGCTGGTGGTGTCATGCAGGGTATGCATGATGGGCAGCGTGCAGATGGTGGCCAGGCCGCCGAACAGCAGCATGGAATTGCGGCGGCCGATGCGGTCCGACAGCGCGCCGAACAGGGGCTGCATCAGCATATAGACCAGCAGCGCGCCCGTCATCACGGCGCTCGCCGTCTTGGCGCTCATATGGGCCGTGTTGACCAGGTACTTCTGCATATAGGTGGTGAAGGTGTAGAAGATCAGCGAGCCGCCAGCGGTAAAGCCCAGCACCGTGACAAAGGCCTTCTTGTGCTGCAGCAGGCCGCGCAGGCTGCCCGCGTGCTCGCTGTTGCGCTCCGCCGCGCTGGTGGTTTCCGTCAGCGAGCGGCGCAGATAGAGCGAGACCAGGGCCGAGCCAGCGCCGAACAGGAAGGGAATGCGCCAGCCCCAGGCCTTCAGTTCATCGTTGGTCAACAGCAGTTGCAGGACCACCAGCACCAGCAGCGCCAGCAACTGGCCGCCGATCAGGGTCACGTACTGGAAGGAGGCGTAGAAACCGCGCTTGCCCGATGCCGACACTTCGCTCATATAGGTCGCGCTGGTGCCGTACTCCCCGCCCACGGACAGGCCCTGGAACAGGCGCGCCAGCAGCAGCAGGGCCGGAGCCAGGATGCCGATGGTGTCGTAGGTCGGCATCACGGCGATCATCAGCGAGCCGCCGCACATCATCAGCACCGAGATCATCATCGACTTGCGCCGTCCCAGGCGGTCGGCGATGCGGCCGAACAGCCAGCCGCCCACGGGACGCATGAGGAAACCGGCGGCAAAGATGCCGGCGGTGTTCAGCAGCTGGGTGGTCGGATCGGCGGCGGGGAAGAAGGCGTGGGAAAAGTACAGCGAACAGAAGGAATAGATGTAGAAGTCGAACCATTCCACCAGGTTGCCGGACGATGCGCCGACGATGGCCAGGATGCGCTGGCGCGAAGTCAGCTCGGTATAAGGTGCGTTCATGGCGGTCTCGCTAATATTTATTAAAAACATGGATCACAGCGCTTAATTTGTTCGTATAATGAACATTAATTCGTCTGTTGAACCATCATAGCAGCTATTTTTCATGAACGCAGAAAATCTCACCACCGCCCCGGCGCCAGGCGACAGCTATGTGCAATCGTTCGCCCGCGGCCTGGCCGTGCTGCGCAGCTTTGGCGCCGAAGCGCCCGCGCAGACGCTGACCGAAGTGGCCACGCGCAGCGGCCTGACCCGCGCCGGCGCCCGTCGCATCCTGCTCACGCTGGTGCATCTGGGCTATGTGGAGGCGGAAGGCCGCCTGTTCCGCCTAACGCCCAAGGTGCTGGACCTGGGCTATGCCTATCTGTCCTCGCTGCCCATCTGGAATCAGGCCCAGCCCCTGCTGGAGGAGCTGGCGGCGCAGATGCGGCTATCGTGCTCCGTCACCGTGCCGGACGGCGACGACATCGTCTACGTCGTGCGCCTGTCCACCCACCGCACGATGTCGATCAACCTGGGCATCGGCAGCCGCCTGCCCTCCTACTGCACGGCGATGGGACGGGTGCTGCTGTCGGGACTGGAGCGGGAAGAGCTGCGCGCCCGCCTGTCGCGCATGGCGCTGCTGCCTTTGACGCCGAAGACGGTGACCGATGCGGACCAGCTGCTGGAACTGGTGGACGGCGTGCGCGCCCAGGGCTGGGCCATGGTATGCGAGGAACTGGAACAGGGACTGGTGTCGATCGCGGCGCCCGTGCGCGACCGCGGCGGGCGCGTGGTGGCCGCCATCAATCTCAGCGCGCCCGCCACGCCGGCTATGGCGCAGACCCTGCGCGAGCAAGGGGTGCCCGCGCTGCTGGCCTGCGCCGCGCGGGTCAGCGCGCTGATGCGCCTGCAGCGCTGACTTCCGGCGGCGGGAAGAACAGGGTGAAGCGGGTTACGCCGTCCGCGCTGGCGGCCTGCCAGCGGCCCTGGTGCAGGGTCATGATGCTGCGCACGATGGACAATCCCAGCCCGCTCGAGGCGGAGGAGTCGGCGCGCGCGGGATCGGCGCGGTAGAAGCGGTCGAACAGGCGCTCCAGGTGGCGGGGCGCGATGGTGGGGCCGAGGTTTTCCACGCTGATGGCGGTGTCGCCCTTTTCGTCCGCGCCCTGCTCCGCCGCCAGCACGATCTCCGAGCCCGCCTCCGCATAGCGCACGGCGTTGGCCAGCAGATTGGCCAGCGCCCGCCGCAGCAGATTGGGATCGGCCCAGACCTCGCCCTCGCCACGCACGGCCAGATGCACGCCCCGCTCCTCGGCCAGGCCTTCGAAATAATCGACCATGCGCTGCAGCTCCTCGCCCAGGTCCAGCGCCTTGCGTTCGATGGCGTGGTCGGCGTGTTCGGCGCGGGCCAGGAACAGCATATTGTCCGTCATCTTGGACAGGCGCTGCAGCTCCTCGAAATTCGATCCCAGCAGCTTTTCGTAATAGTCCGCGTCGCGCCGCTGGCCCAGCGCCACCTCCGTCTGGCCCAGCAGATTACCGATGGGCGTGCGCAGGTCGTGCGCCATGTCGGCCGAGACCTGGCTCAGTTGGGTGAAGCTGCGCTCCAGCCGGTCCAGCATGCCGTTGAAGCTGTCGATCAGCGGCAGCAGCTCGCCCGGCGCCGATTCGGCGTCGAGGCGGGTGGACAGGTTCTTGATGCCGATGCAGGCCGTCTGCGCCGCCAGCCGGTGCAAGGGCCGCAGGCCGCGCCGCACCATCCACCAGGCCAGCACCGCCAGCAGCAGCGCTCCGCCCGAGGCCACCAGCCAGATCTGCCTGCGGTAGTTGCCCAGCATGCGGCTGCGCTCCGTCATCAGGCGGCCGGCGATGATCTGCAGATCCTGCGGCGCGCCGGCGATATGGGCCGAGGCGGCGGCCACGATGAAAGGCACGCCTTCGTGCTCTGCCTCGTGGTGCACGGCGTCCAGGGTGAGCGCCTCCCCCGGCGCCACCGGCGTCACCTCGGGCACGGGCGTGTGGCCGGGATTGACCTCGATCAGCGGCGCCTGGCCGGGAAAGCGCAGCACCAGCAAGGCTTCGCGGTTGCCCAGCATATTGGAGAACAGCTGCGGCTTCTGGTGGATCAGATCGACCAGGTCGACGTCGCGCAGCAGGGTGCGGATCTGGTCCACCCGCGTGACGAGGGCCGCGTCGTCGCGCAGGATCAGCTGGCGTTCCAGCCCGTCGTACAGGGCCGTGCCCACGGTCGCCAGCACGGCGAATGCGAGCAGCGCAAACAGCAGCGCCAGGCGCGCGACCAGAGAACGGCGCATCATGCTTCAACCTCGCAGCGGTAGCCCACGCCATGCACGGTGTGGATCAGGCGGGTGGCGAAAGGTTCGTCGATCTTCTGCCGCAGGCGGCGCACGGCCACGTCCACCACATTGGTGTCGCTGTCGAAGTTCATGTCCCACACGCGCGAGGCGATCAGGGAGCGCGACAGCACCTGGCCCTGGTTCTGCACGAAGAACTGCAGCAGGGCGAATTCCTTGTTGGTGAGCGTGACGCGCTGGCCGGCGCGCGTGATGCGGCGCTTGGGCACGTCGATCTCCAGGTCGGCGATGCGCAGCATGTCGTCCTGCCGCACCTGGCTGCCGCGCCGCAGGGCCACGCGGATACGGGCCAGCAGCTCGGCGAAGGAGAAAGGCTTGACCAGGTAATCGTCGGCGCCCAGGTCCAGGCCTTTCAAGCGGTCTTCCAGGGTGCCGCGCGCGGTGAGGAAGAGCACGGGAACGGCGGCCTGCTTGTCCAGGCGCTGCATCACTTCCCAGCCGTCCATCTCCGGCATCATCACGTCCAGCACAATCAGGTCGTAGCGGAATTCCTGCGCCATGTGCAGGCCGTCCTTGCCATTGCGGGCCAGATCGACCACATAGCCCGACTCCGTCAGCCCGTTGCGCAGGTAGTCGCCTGCCTTGGGTTCGTCCTCGATGACCAGAATTCTCATGACTTTATCCTCGCGTATATGCGCATAAAGTCTAACTCTAATCCCCGGGGTCCGTCGACAGCCTGACAGAGAGATGACAAAGCTGTCATTTTTGCCTGACATTTCTGCGTCACCGCCCTGTCAGGATTTTGTAATGGCGGCGTCATGCCGCCGTCAGCGCCCGGCTCCTACACTGGCTTCCATCGACAACGCAACTTCGCGAAGCCGATCAAACCCAAAACCCGACTTAAGGAGCCTTATCATGAAAACCATCTTCCAACGCGCCACCATCGCCATCGCTTTCGCCGCCGCTTCGATCGGCGCAGCCCACGCCTCCGGCCTGACCGGCACCGCCGCCGATTTCGGTTCGCAGACGAATAGTGTGGCCGACCGCGTCATCAACATCGACGCCAACACCAAGTCCGTCAAAGTGGATGATGGCGAAACGGTGCAGTTCAATGTGGACGGCAAGATGTTCACCTGGCACTTCGACACCTTCACCGGCGAGACGGCCTTCGACCTGTCCAAGATCGCGCCCACCGGCGTCAATGTACAGGGCGTGCATGCCTACGTTGGCGCCAATCCCCTGTATCGCGGCTGATGCCGGATGCGTGCCAATCCTGTCCGCAGCGCGCCTCGAAATCCGGGGCCGCCAGCGGACGGGCGTCCCACATAGCGCGGCTTCAGGCGGCGCGGCGTACCTGGCGCGGCTGCTCGGCGGCGCGTTCGCCCGCTTCCTGGCTGGCGCCGCTGGCCAGGTCTTCCAGCGCGCGGCGGTCGAGCAGCTTCAGTTCGCGGTTTTCCACCTTGATCCAGCCCTGCTGGCGGAAGCGCGACAGCAGGCGGCTGATGCTCTCGATGGTCAGGCCCAGGTAGGCGCCGATATCTTCGCGCGACATGCGCAGCTGGAACTGGGTCGAGGAATAGCCGCGCGCCGCATAGCGCGAGGACAGATTCAAGAGGAACAGGGCGAAGCGCTGCTCGGCCCGCATATTCCCCAGGAAGAGCATCACATTCTGCTCGCGCGTGATCTCATGGCTGAGGATGCGGTGGAAGTGCTGCAGCAGCGTGGGCACCTGCAGCACCAGCTCCTGCAGGCGGGCGAAGGGGATCTCGCACACTTCGGCGTCGTCCAGGGCCACAGCCGTGCAGCCATGCTGGCCGCTGCCGATGGCGTCCAGCCCCAGCAGGTCGCCCGCCATCTGGAAGCCGGTGATCTGCTGCTCGCCGCGCAGATTGACCTGGGCCGTCTTGAAATGGCCGAAGCGCACGGCGTACAGCTGGTGGAACGGCGTCCCCACATGGAACAGGGGCTCGTCCTTGGCCACGCGGCGGCGGCGGGCGATGATCTGGTCCAGCCGTCCCAGCTCGTTCTCGTCCAGCCCCACGGGCAGACACAGTTTGCGGAAGCTGCACAGGGCGCACTTGGCGGCGCGCTGGCCGGAATCGGCCGCCGTCCCATTGCCGGAACTGGCCAGTTGGATGGTGGTCGTCATATGCGCTCCTGCTGGAAGGCGGCGTGCGCCGCAAATGCAAGCAGTATGGCGAAAACCGGCAATGATTTCTATCAGTCAACACTGACAGCGGCTGTAGGGGAAACAGGGATGTTTACCTGTAGGGGAAGCCCGACAACTAAATAATCCCATTCTCCAGCGCATAGCGGGTCAGCTCCGCGTTGCTGGACAGGCCCAGCTTATCGAGAATGCGGCTGCGATAGGTGGTCACCGTGTTCGGGCTCAAATGCAGGGCCTCGCCGATGCGCACCAGCGACTCGCCCGCTGCGATCAGCTTGAAGACTTCCAGCTCGCGGTTGGACAAGGCCTCGTGCGCGGCCGCAGGACCGCCGCCGCCAATCAGGCTGGCCAGCTTGTCGACCATGGCCGGACTGACATGCTTGCCGCCCGCCGCCGCCTTGCGCACGGCCGCCACCAGCACATTGGCGGCGGCATCCTTGGTCAGATAACCGGCCGCGCCCAGCTTCAGCGCACGCACGGCGTAGATCTCTTCCGAATAAGTGCTGAGCATGAGCACACTCAGGCGCGGCTGCTCGGCGCGCAGCTGGCGCAGCAGCTCCAGCCCGTTCTTGCCCGGCATGGTGATGTCGAGCATGGCCACGTCGAAGGCCTGCTGCGCCACCTGCTCCAGCGCCTCCGCCGCGTTGGACGCCTCGCCGGCGACAACGATATCCTCCGCCGTGCCCAACATCAGCCGCACGCCGTTGCGGGCGATGGCGTGGTCGTCCACCAGCAGGACGCGGATAGGCTTAGTGCTCATGCGGCGTCTCCAGCGGCGTATCTAAAGGCAGACGCAGTTGCAGAGTCGTGCCCTGCCCCGGCTGGCCCGTGATTTTCAGTTCGCCGGCGAAGTGTCGGCTGCGTTCATGCATGCCCTGGATGCCCCAGGACTGTCCGTTCAGCAGGCGCTCGGCGTCGATGCCCTTGCCGTTGTCGCAGACGGCCAGCAGCAGCGCGCCGTTCTCGCAGCGCGCGTCCAGCGTGACCCGGGTAGCTCCCGCGTGGCGCACGACATTGGTCAGCGCTTCCTGCACGACGCGGAACAGCATGGTGCTGCGCTCCGGGTCCAGCTCCAGCGCCGCCGCTTCCGGCGCGATGCGGCATTCGCACACAAGGCCGGAGCGCTGCGCCACCTGGCCGCCATACCATTCCAGCGCCGACCACACGCCCAGCTGATCGAGCACGCTGGGGCGCAGGTCGGTGATCACGCGGCGCACCGTCTCGATCGCGTCCTGGGCCAGCTTGGCCGCATCCGACAGCAGCGGATCGGCCGCCTGCCCGGCCGTCTCCGCGCGGCCGATTACCACCGACAGATAAGCCTTGATCCCCGTCAGCAGGCCACCCAGTTCATCATGGATCTCCTGCGCGATGCGCTGGCGCTCGCGCTCCTTGATGCTCTCCTGGTGCGCGGCCAAGCGGCGCAAGGATTCCTTCGACGCCTGCAGGGCCGCTTCCGCTGCCTTGCGCTGGGTGATGTCGTGGATGGTGGCCAGCACCAGCGGCAGGCCCTGCGCCGTCTCCAGCGGCGACAGGCTGACTTCGACGGGGAATTCGCGCCCGTCGTGGTGCATCGCGTATAGCTCGCTGCCCACGCCCATGGCCCGCGCGCGCGGCTGGGCCACATAGTCGGTGCGCAGGCCCACATGGCCGTGGCGGAAGCGCGGCGGCAGCAGGATCTCGATGTTCTTCCCCAGCAGCTGTTCCGGCGCGAAGCCGAACAGCCGCTGCAAGGCCGGATTGGCCAGCACGATATGGCCCGTGCCGTCGATGATCAGCATGGCGTCGGTGGCGCCGTTGAGCAGCCATTCCAGGCTTTGGCTGGCGATATGAAGATTTTTCATTTGCCCCGCATCATCGCAAATACGGGCTCCGGCTGCAAGCGCCGCGCTTCATTCGCCGCTGGCGATGCGGCGGCTGACGCTGACCGGGTAATTGACGCTACGCTGCTGCAGCAGCGGATCGCCCGAACTCTCGATGCCGTCCGTGAGCAGCATGGGATTGTAGGCCAGGCGCTTTTGCCGCTGCGCGCCGTCGGCGAAGACGCTCTTCACCGTCAGCGTGCCCAGTTCGACCTGGCGCCGGCCCTCCGGCCACAGCTCCGTGCAGTTGGTGACATCGTCGCCCGCCTCGGCCAGCTGCAGCATCAGGCGGAAACGCACGGGGCCCGCCGCCAGCTGCGCCTTCAGCGCGTCGGCCAGATAGTCGGGCGCGGCGCCGGCCAGCCTGGCCGGATCCATCTTTTCCACACCGCCCACGGGCAGCAGGCGGTAGCGGCCAAAGCGGCTCTCCCCTTTGGCATTGGTGAACTTGAAGGCGTGGATGGCGAAATACTGTGCCGTGCTATAGCTGCGCGGCGGTGGCGGCAGATCGGCCAGGAAGCGCTGCGTCTCCGGATGCTGACCGACGAACTGCTCGATGGCCGTCGGATGGGCCGCACCGGGACCGCTGGCCGCCAGCGCCGTGAGGAAGGCGAGAAAGTCCGTGCGGTTGGAGACGGGGAAGCGGAAGCTGGTCAGCATCAGCAGATCCGTCACGCCGCCGCCCGGCAGCTGGAAGCGCAGGCTCAGGCCCTGCGGCTGGGCGCCCGGATGGGCATCGGGAATCGTGGGCACGCCGCCGTTGTCGGAAAAGCGCGCCAGTACGGAGTAGCTGCCCGGCTGGAAGTGGGCGGCGCGGCTGATGGCGGCGGCTTCCGGCGACGGCTCGAACACGGCATCGGCCAGCAGACCCTTGGCATGCGTGGCGCGCGCGCCCGCATGCGGGCCGCCGGCCAGCTGCTCCAGGCGGTCGACCACCTGTTCGTCGACCTCGCCCGCCACGGTTTGCGCCTGCGCGCAGGCGGCAAGCGCCGACCAGGCCAGCAAAGTCAAGCCGCGCTGCACGAATCGCATGGGTGCCTCCGGTGTGATTGTTCCGAGTGTTCTGAGCGAAGACGATTCTATCCCACTTCTCACTAAGGCTTCAGCGGCAAGGTCAGTTTGCAGACCGTGCCCACGCCCGGCGTGCTGTCGAGCGCAATCTTGCCGCCCAGGGGCCCGGACACCAGGCTGGCCACGATATGCAAGCCCAGTCCAGAATTTCCCGCCTCGCGCCGGGTGGTGAAGAAGGGTTCGAACACGCGCGGCAGCAGCTCCTCCGCGATGCCGCCGCCATTGTCGGCGAAGGACAGCATCACCTCGTCCGGCCCGCTGGCCGCGATGCGGATGCCGATGGCGCCGCCGTTGCCGCCATTGGCGCCGAAGGCATGGTCCAGCGCATTCGTCGCCAGGTTGATCAGCACCTGCGACAGTGCGCCCGGATAGCTGTCCATCGCCACCTCCTGCGCCGCCTCGATCTTCACCTCGATATCATGCTTGCGCAGCTGCGGCTCCAGGCTGGCCATGGTCTCGCGCACCAGCTCTCCCAACTGGAAACGGCGCCGCTGCTCGCTGCTGCGGTCCGTGGCGCCGGACTTCAGCCGCCGCACCAGCTCCACCGCCCGCGCGCAGTTGACCGCCAGGACATCGGCCATCACGATGGCGTTGGAAGTGAAGCGCTCCAGGCGCGCGCGCGTCACCTGCCCCGACTCCACGCCCGCCTGGAAGCGCCGCAGTTCGTCGCCGATCTGGGTGGCGGCGGTGAAGGCCACGCCCACTGGCGCGTTGATCTCGTGCGCCAGCCCGCCCACCAGGCGGCCCAGCGAAGCCATGATCTCCGTCTTCACCATGTGCTCCTGCATGCGCTGCTGCTGCGCCAGCGATTCCTCCAGCGCCTGCGTGCGCTGCGCCAGGTCGGCCGTGCGCCGCTCCACCAGGTCTTCCAGCGAGGCCTCCACCTCCGCCCGCGCCAGCATCTGCCGCTGCAAGGCGTGGTTCTGCTGCGCCAGCCGCCGCTGCATGGCGTGCAGCTCGAGATGGGTGTGCACGCGGGCCAGCACCTCCTTCAATTGCAGCGGCTTGGCGATGTAATCCACGCCGCCCGCGTCGAAGCATTCGAGTTTGGCTTGTTCGTCGGTCAGGCCCGTCATGAAGATGACCGGCACATGGCGCAGGCGCGGATTGGCCTTCAGCCGGCGGCAGATCTCGTAGCCGTCCATGCCCGGCATGACCACGTCGAGCAGCAGCAGGTCGGGCGGCGTCTGCTCCATCTGGTAGACGGCGCTGGCGCCATCGTGCGCGCCGTGCACGCGCAGGCCGGACTGCTCCAGCACTTCGCGCAGGACCATCACCGTGCTCACGGAATCGTCCGTCACGAGCACCAGGGGCTTTCCTTCCACGCGGCTCAGGCTCACGGAGTTGGTAGTCAACGTGGCTTCCTTGATTGAAGTTTTCCCACACAAAACACCGGAATCAACGGTACGAGTGTTTGTCCCGTGCGTCAAGTGGCGCGCAAAGCTTGACTTGTTACTTGGCGGTACAACTGTTGTTCCTTAAAAAGAACAACTTGTTCTCTTGAAGGACAAGTGGCTATCCTCTATGCTGAAAATACCACCCGGCAACACCAACGAGGAGATCCAAATGAAAATTGCCCACATCGAGACCATCGCCCTGCGCATCCCCTTCACCACCGGCGGCCAGTCCGCGGGCGGCGTCTGGGGCAGCAAGGACCTGCAGGTGGTCGACTCCCTGGTGGTCAAGATCACCACCGACGACGGCGCCGTCGGCTGGGGCGAAACCTTCGGCTTCACCGCCATCCCCGCCGTCAAGCTGGTGATCGACACCATCCTCGCGCCGGAGCTGATCGGCCGCGAGATCGCCCTGCGCGAAAAATTCATGTTCGAGCTGCAGAAGAAATTCCACATCTTCGGCCGCAGCGGCGCCTTCATCTTCGGCCTGTCCGCCATCGACATCGCGCTGTGGGACATCGCCGGCAAGCTGGCGGGCCAGCCCATCCACCAGCTGCTGGGCGGCGCCGAGGCGACCTCGCTCGCCACCTACGCAAGCCTGATCCGCTACGCCGACCCGGAACTGGTGCGCGCCAACGTGCGGCGCGCCGTCGCCGAGGGCTACAGATACCTCAAGCTGCACGAGGTGGACGTGGCCAGCGTGCGCGCCGCGCGCGAGGCGGCCGGCGCGGACATCGAGATCACGCTCGACGTCAACTGCCCCTGGAGCGTGCGCGAAGCGCTGGACATGACGGAGCAGCTGCGTCCCTTCAACCTGCGCTGGATCGAGGAACCCGTCTGGCCGCCGGAGAACTACGCCGGCCTGGCCACCGTGCGCCGTGAAGGCGGCATCCCTGTGGCGGCAGGCGAAAACGCCTCCACCCTGATGGACTTCCAGCACATGCTGGAGGCGGGCGCCGTCGACTTCATCCAGCCCAGCCCCAGCAAGATGGGCGGCATCACGGAGCTGCGCAAGGTCTACGCCCTGGCACAGGCCCACAACACGGAAGTGCGCGTGCACACCTTCTACGACGGCCCCGGCCTGCTGGCCAGCGTGCACGCCAGCGCGGCCCTGGGTGGTCCCAGGTCCATCGTCGAGTGGCGCTACTTCGACCTCGAGGCGCAGCTCTATGGCGACGCCATCATCCCCAAGGACGGCCGCATAGGCGTGCCGCAAGGCCCGGGACTGGGACTGGAGCCCAATCCCGATGTGATCCGCGATTACCGCATCAAATAAATAACAGGCGCAGACCTGCTGACCGGAGAAGGAGTGGAGACATGTTCGAGAAAATTCTGGGCCCCGTGCTGCCCGTCGCTTTCATCATCCTGCTGGGCTATGTGGCGGGCAAGCGCGGTCGCCTCAAGCGCGAAGACAGCCTGTTGATCAGCAAGCTGGTACTGGGCTGGATCTTCCCCGCACTGCTGCTGGTCGGCATGGCCAGCACGCCGCGCCAGCAGCTGTTCGATTTCAAGCTGGTGTTCGCCACCTTCATCGGCATCATGGGCATGTATGCGCTGGCGCTGATGCTGGGCTGGTGGCGCCACCGCGAGCTGAAGGCAGCCACGCTGAAAGGCTTCGTCAACGGCTATCCCGACGCCGCCTTCATGGGCATCCCCATCCTGCAGACCATGTTCGGCAGCGGCAGCATCTATTCCGTGCTGGTGCTGAACCTGATCGCCAGCCTGGTCATGATTCCCCTGACGACCATGCTGCTGACGATCGCCTCCGGCCAGGGCAGCGGCGCGCAAGCCTTCAAGTCCAGCATCGTGCAGGCCGTGCAGCGGCCCCTGATGTGGGCGCCAGCGCTGGGCATTCTGTGCTCGCTCCTGCAGATCAGGTTCCCGCCGCTGGTGGCCGAATCCTTCACCCTGCTGGGCAAGGCCACGCCCGGCGTGTCGCTGCTCTGCCTCGGGTTGATCATGTCCTCGGAATCGTTGAAGATGTCGGGCGAGATCTGGACCAATGTGGGCCTCAAGCTGCTGCTCCATCCGGCCCTGATGATCGCCGCCATCCTCGCGCTGGGCGTGCATGGCTTGACGGCGCAGCAGATGATTTTGCTGGCCGCCCTGCCCTCGGCCACCATCCCCGCCATGTTCGCCAACGAAGCGCGCGCCTATCAAAGCGAGGCGGCGACCACCATCCTGGTGACGACGATACTATCCATCGTCACCTTCCCGGTGGCGATCTACCTGGTCGACGGCGGGCTGGCGGCATAGGCTGAGACGTTCGGACAAAAGGCCGATACCCGGCGGCATGGCGCAAAGCGGCGGCGCGGGCAAGAATGAGGACTCTCCCACCAATCGAGGGTCCGCCATGGAAACCGCCAGCACCGCCGTTGCCGCACCTGCCGCCACCACCCTTTCCTACCTGCCCGTAGGCCTGTTCGGCTCCGTCATGGGGCTGACCGGCCTGTCCGTGGCATGGCACCTGGCGCACCAGCACTTCGGGGCGCCGGAGTGGGTCAGCCAGGGGATAGGCGCCGGCGCCCTGCTGGCCTTTGCCGCATTGGCCATCGCCTACGGCGTCAAGGCCTTCTCCGGCTTTCAGGCGGTAAAGGCCGAATTCCGCCATCCTGTGGCCGGCAATCTGTTTGGCACGCCGATGATCAGCCTCCTGCTGCTGCCCTTCCTGCTGGCGCCCGTCAGCCTGACGCTGGCGCGGCTGTCCTGGGTGCTGGGCGCCGCCGGCATGACGACGCTGGCCTGGCTGATCGTGCTGCGCTGGATGACGGTGCGCCAGGCCACGGCCCATGTGACGCCGGCCTGGATCGTGCCCGTGGTGGGCATGCTGGATGTGCCCCTGGCCGTGCCCCAGCTTCAGTGGCAAGGCATGCACGGCGTGATGGTGTTCGGCCTGGCCGTGGGCCTGTTCTTCGCCATCCCCCTGTTCACCATGATTTTCTCGCGGCTGGCTATGGAGGAAGCGCTGCCGCCGCCCCTGCAGCCTTCGCTGCTGATCATGGTGGCGCCGTTCTCGGTCGGCTTTACGGCCTATGTCACCACTACGGGCAGCTTCGACCTGTTCGCCGAAGGGCTGTATATGCTGATGCTGTTCCTGCTGGTGGTGCTGCTGGGACGCCTGCGCCATCTGGCCCAGTGCTCGCCCTTCCGCGTGTCGTGGTGGGCGGCCAGCTTCCCTCTCGCCGCTTCCGCCGGCGCGGCCCTGCGCTACGCCGGCCATGAGCAATCGCTGTTCAGCGACGCCGTCGCCCTCGTCCTGCTGGGCGTCGCCACTGTGACTATCCTCATTTTCGCCGTGCAGACCCTGCGCGGGATCGTCAACGGCCAGCTCAAGGCCCTGGCCTGAGCGGAATCAGGCCGCCACCAGCGCGGCCCCGTTCTTCACCGCCGTGATGTGCGCCAGCGTGGAGATGGCGATTTCCGGCGGGGTCCTGCTGCCGATGGGGAGGCCGATCGGCCCATGCAGCCGCTCCAGCTGCGACGGCGTCAGGTCGAACTGCAGCAGCCGTTCGCGGCGCCGCGCCGTGGTGGCGCGCGAGCCGATGGCGCCGACATAAAAGGCGTCCGAATTCAGCGCTTCCAGCAGCGCCATGTCGTCCAGCTTGGGATCGTGCGTCATGGCGACGATGGCCGTGCGCACGTCGGGCCGCATCTCCAGCACCACGTCGTCCGGCATGCCGTGCACCAGCTTCACGCCCGGCAGCTGCCAGTCCGCCGCGTATTCCTCGCGCGGATCGCATACCGTCACCTGGTAATCCATTCCCGCCGCCACCTGCGCCAGGAAGCGAGACAGCTGTCCCGCGCCGATGATCAGCAAACGCCAGCGCGGGCCGTGCACTGTGGTCAGATAGCCGCCGTCCGAGGCCAGCGGCGTGCCTGCGCTGGCGGGCGCCAGGCTAACATCGCCCGTCCGCAGGTCCAGCCGCCGCGCCACCAGCTGCTGTTCGTCCAGCTGCGCAAGCAGTTGCGAGACGCCGCTGCCCGCATGCAGCGGCTCGATCGCCAGCTCGATGGTGCCGCCGCAAGGCAGGCCATAGCGGTGCGCCTCGTCGGCGCTGATGCCATAGCGGACCAGCTCCGGCGCCTGCCGCGTAAAGCCCTGCTCGCGCACGGCGGCGATCAGCGCATCCTCGATGCAGCCGCCCGACACCGAGCCCACCACCTGCCCCTGTTCGCCGATGGCCAGCATGGCGCCCGGCGGACGCGGGCTGGAGCCCCAGGTACTCACCACCGTCACCAGCTCGCAACGCTTGCCCTCCTCCAGCCAGCGCTCGCACTGGCGCAGGACTTCCAGGTCCATGCTGTCCATCATTTGCTCCGTTCCATTTTCTCCGCTCAGCGCGCGCCGAAGCTGGTGTCGCCGAAGATGGTGTGCAGCTTGCCCGGAGGCGCGCGCCAGTAAGGCGGCGGCGCCGTCACCGTGCCGCCCAGGACCGCCGCCGCATGCCAGGGCCAGCGCGGGTTGTACAGGAAGGCGCGGGCGATGGCGACGAAATCGGCCTGGCCGTCCGCCAGCACGGCTTCCGCCTGCTGCGGCTCCGTGATCAGGCCCACGGCGGTGCTGACCACGCCCGCCCGTTCGCGGATAGCCTGCGCGAACGGCAACTGGTAGCCCGGCGCGACGGCGATCTTCTGCAGCGGCGAGACGCCGCCCGAGGAAGCCACCACCCAGTCCACGCCGCGCTTTTTCAGCTCGGCCGCGAAGGCCACCGTCTGCTCGATGTCCCAGCCGCCTTCCATCCAGTCGCTGGCCGACACCTTGATGCCGACGGGACGTTCGGCCGGGAACACGGCGCGCACGGCGTCGAACACTTCGAGGGGGAAGCGCATGCGGTTTTCCAGCGAGCCGCCGTAGGCGTCCGTGCGCTGGTTGGCGATCGGCGACAGGAATTCATGCAGCAGATAGCCATGGCCGCCGTGCAGTTCCAGCGCGTCCACGCCCAGGCGCGCCGCGCGCCGCGCCGCTTCCACGAAGGCGTTGCGCACGCGCTCCAGGCCCGCCGCATCCAGCGCGATGGGCGCCGGTTCGCCTTCCTTGTGCGCCAGCGCGGACGGGCCGTGCGTGCGCCAGCCGCCCTGCTCCGGCAGCAGCAGTTGGCCGCCGCGCCATGGCACGTCGCTGGAGGCCTTGCGGCCCGCATGCGCCAGCTGCAGCGTGACGGGAATCGTGCTGTGGCGGCGGATAGAGTGCATGAGCGTGGCGAAAGCCGCTTCATGCGCCTCGTCCCACAGGCCAAGGTCGCCCGGGGTGATGCGGCCATCCGGCTCGACGGCGGTCGACTCGATGGTCAGCATGCCGGCGCCGGAAACGGCCAGCTGCAGCAGGTGCGCCAGGTGCCAGTCGTTGGGGAAGCCGTCTTCCGCCACGTACTGGCACATGGGCGAGACGACGATACGGTTGGGGAAAGTCACGCTGCGCGAAGTCAGCGGCGTAAATAAAAGGCTCATGATGCGATACGCTCCATAGTCAAAGGCAGTTGGCGCAAGCGCTTGCCGGTCAATGCAAACAAGGCGTTGGCGACGGAAGGCGCGGCCAGCGCCGTCACCGGTTCGCCGATGCCGCCGGGCTTCTCCGCATTCCGCACCAGCTCCACCTCCACGCGCGGCATCTGCGCCATGCGCAGCACGGGATAGCTGTCGAAGTTGCCCTGCTCGACGCGGCCTTGCGCCAGCGTGATCTCGTTCCCCAGCGTGGCCGACATGCCAAATACTACGCTGGACTGGATCTGCGCTTCCACCGTGTCCGGATTGATCATCTGGCCCACGTCGGCCGCCACCACCACGCGGTGCACGCGGACGCCGTCCTGCTGCAGCGAGATCTCCACCACCTGGGCCAGATAGCTGCCGTAGGCCTCCAGCAGGGCGATGCCGCGCGCATGCCCCTTGGGCAGACGCTTGCCCCAGCCGGCTTTGGCCGCCGCCAGACGCGCCACTTGCGCCAGGCGCGGCTGCTTGTCCAGCAGCGACAGGCGATAGTGGTAAGGGTCCTGCCCCGCCAGATGGGCCAGTTCGTCGAAGAAGCTCTCGTTGGCAAAGGCGTTAAGCGCATTGCTGACCGAACGCCAATAGCCGATGCGCAGGCCCGCGTCGTGCGAGATCACGTCCTGCTGCGCATGCGGCACATCGTAGCCGGTCACCGCGCCTTCGACCATATAGGGGTCGATCTTATCCTTGGGCAGGCCAAACAGACGCTGGGTGGGCGACTGCGAGGTCACCTCCAGCGTCAGCGCGACAGGCATCCCCGCCGCATCCAGGCCCGCGCTCAGGCGGTGGAAGGCTTGCGGGCGGTAGAAGTCGTGGCGCATATCGTCCTCGCGCGTCCATACCAGCTTGACGGGACGGCCGACGGCCTTCGATATCTGCGCCGCCTGCACCGCCGGATCGCTCTCCACCCGGCGTCCGAAGCCGCCGCCGAGAAAAGTCGTTTCGATGGTCACATCGTCTTCCTTCAGTCCCAGCGCGGCGGCGACATCGGCCACGAAGCCCGACTGGTACTGGGTGGAACCGATCAGGCGGCACTTTCCGTTTTCGTAGTGGGCGGTGAAGTTCTGCGGCTCCATCGCCGCATGCGCCAGCAAGGGCGAACGGTATTCGGCCTGCAGCGTCTTCGCCGCGCCCTCCAAGGCCGCAGCCGCATCGCCGCGCCGTTCGATGTTGAGGCGCACGTCGTCCGCAGTCATATGGCCGACGGTGGCGATGATCCCGTCCATCATGGCGGTATGCGTCAGTGCCGCGCCGGGACCGTAGTCCCACTCGATCTTCAGCGCCTGGCGGGCCTTGAAGGCGCGCCAGTAAGTGTCCGCCACCACGGCCACGCCGTCGCGCACGGTCACCACGTCGATCACGCCTGGCATGGCGCGCGCCGCGGCGGCATCCACGGACAGCGGCTTGCCGCCGATGACGGGGCACTGCTCCAGCGAGGCGTAGACCATGCCGGGCAGCGTGACGTCGATGCCGAAGCGCGCCGTGCCGTTGACCTTGGACGGCGTATCCAGGCGCCGCGTGGACTTGCCCACCTGTGTGAACGCGTTGGCCGGCTTGAGCGCCACCTGCTGCGGCACCGGCAGCAGGGCCGCATCGGCCGCCAGCTCGCCGTAAGTGGCACGGCGTCCGTCAGGGCCATGCACGACGCCCTGCTCCGCGCGACAGGCCGATGCCTCCACCTGCCAGCGCCGGGCGGCAGCCGTGACCAGCATGGTGCGCAGCTGCGCGCCCGCCGTGCGCAGGATCTCCCACGCATCGCGCACGGAGGAGGAGCCACCCGTGCACTGCACGCCCAGCAGCTGGTTGGCGTATTCCTTCGAGGCCGGCGCCAGTTCCACCTTCAGCGCGCGCACATCGACCTGCAATTCCTCGGCCAGCAGCATGGGCAGCGCCGTGAACACGCCCTGGCCCATCTCCGAGCGGGCGTTGATCACGGTGATGCTGTTGTCCGCCCCGATGCGCACCCATACATTGGACAACTGGGCACCCGGCTGCGCCGCGCGCGCCTCCATGCGCGAAAACGGCAGGAACATGCCCATTACCAGGCCGCCACTCGTCGCCAGCGAGGCGCGCAGAAAATCGCGGCGGCTGCTCATCGCTTGCCTCCATGCGGCTTGTGCATCGCGCCGGCCGCTGTATGGATGGCGGCACGGATGCGCTGGTAGGTGCCGCAGCGGCAGATATTGCCGCTCATGGCGTTGTCGATGTCCGCATCGGTCGGATGCGGATTCGATTGCAGCAGGGCCGCTGCGCTCATCAGCTGGCCGGATTGGCAATAGCCGCACTGCGGCACATCATGCGCGATCCAGGCCTGCTGCAGCACGTGGCTGTTGTCGGCGGAAAGCGACTCCACCGTGGCGATGCGCTTGCCCTCCATATCGCCCACCTGCAGCAGGCAGGAGCGCGTGGCGGCGCCGTCGACATGCACGGTGCAGGCGCCGCACAAGCCCGCGCCGCAGCCGAACTTGGTGCCCTGCAGGCCCATTTCGTCGCGGATCACCCACAACAGCGGGGTGTCCGCGTCGGCTTGCGAGACGACCCGCTTGCCGTTCAGGTGAAAACTGACTGCCATGGCGCTCCTTTCTTATGCCGCGTAGGGCTCGAAGTCGGTGTAGCTCTTCTCCGTGCCGCCCCAGAAGGCGGAACGGTCGTAAGGGGTCAGCGGCCAGCCCTGGCGCAGGCGCTCGGGCAGGTCCGGATTGGAAGAGAAGAAGCGGCCGAAGCCGATCAGGTCCGCATTCCCTTTTTGCAGCGCCGCTTCCGCGCTGGCGCGTCCATAGCCGCCGGCCGAGATCAGCGGGCCGCCGAAGAAGGGGCGCAGGAATTCGGACGCGATGGGCGCCTGTCCTTCGTGCAGCGTCTCCACACCCATGATGCGCGGCTCGATCACGTGCAGATAGGCCAGCCCCAGCTTGTCCAGCTGTTCCACCAGATAGCGGAAAGTGGCTTCGGGATCGGAGTCGGAGATGGCGCCCCACTTCCCGCTGGGCGAGATGCGCACGCCCACGCGGTCGGCGCCGAACACGTCAACCATGGCGCGCGCCGACTCCAGCGTGAAGCGGGCGCGCCTGGCGATGCTGCCGCCGTATTCGTCGCCGCGCTTGTTGGTGCCGTCCTGAAGGAAGGTGTCGGCCAGGTAGCCGTTGGCCGAATGCAGTTCGACGCCATCCACGCCCGATGCCAGCGCGCGCTCGGCGGCCGTGCCATAGGCGGCGATCAGCGTGCGCACTTCATCGGTGCCCGCTTCGCGGTGCGGCGAGACGGGCACCCAGCCATTGGCCGTCATCGCCTGTCCGTCGAACGGGACCACGGATGGGGCCACGGGCGGCGTGCCGCCGGTCAGATCGACGTGCGACTGGCGGCCGTCATGCGCAATCTGCATGAAGACGCGGCCGCCCTTGCCGTGCACCGCGTCGGCGATCCTCTTCCAGCCGGCGATGTGCTGGTCTTCATAGATGCCAGGGCCGCCGATGTAGCCACGGCCGCTGCGCATGGTGTGCGCCGACTCGGTGATGATCAGGCCACCCTGCGAAGCGCGCTGGCGGTAATACTCAACCATCATTGCGCTGGGAGTATCGTCCGCGTCGGAACGCAGGCGTGTCATCGGGGCGTGCACCACACGGTGCTCCAGCTTGTAGCGCCCCAGCTGGAAGGGTGAAAACAGTTTGTCCATGAATGCGATCTCCTTTGCAGCCATGGTAGGGACAATCGCGCTGCGGACCAATCGGGGCGGAAGTCCAATCACTTCGGACAAAAGCGACGGCAATCCGATTGCGGACACTGAAGTCCGAAATATTCGGAGCGGCGGCATATTTTTCTTGGCGGGTTCAGTTCCTACACTGGGGACATCCATTTTTTCTCCCGCGAGAACCGCCATGAGTCAATACATTCAATCCAAGCGTCCCCTGTACTGGCTGGCCGCCGGCGCCTTCGCCGTCGGCACCGAGAGCTTCATGATCGCCGGCCTGTTGCCCGGCATGGCCAAAGACTTGGGCGTCGACGTCGGCGTGGCGGGACAACTGGTCACCGTGTTCGCGCTGGCCTACGCACTGGGATCGCCCGTGCTGGCCGCCCTCACCGGCCACTTCGACCGGCGCAAGCTGCTGATCGGCGCCATGGGCGCATTCGCCGCCGCCAATCTGCTGGCGGTGGCCGCCACCGGCTACTGGACCCTGATGGCGGCGCGCGTGCTGCTGGCGTTGGCGGCGGCGGTCTACGTCCCCGGCGCCAATGCGCTGGCCAGCGTCGTCGTCCCACCCGAGAAGCGCGGACGCGCCATCGCCATCGTCAACGGTGGCCTGTCGCTGGCGATCGCGCTGGGCGTGCCGGCGGGCGCGGTGCTGGGCGGCGCGCTTGGATGGCGCTCCACCTTCGCCAGCGTCGCCGTGCTGGCCGTGGTGGCCATCGCGGGCCTGCTGGGCGGCCTGCCGCGCGGCATAGGCGCGGGCCTGGCCAGCGCCAGCCTGCGCCAGCGCGTGAAGACGGCGGCCCAGCCGGCCGTGCTGCGCACGCTGCTGGTCACCACGCTGTGGGCCACGGCCAGCTACACCACCTACACCTATCTGGCGCCGCTGCTGGACGCGACCACCATCGTCCATGGCCCGGCCATCGGCTTCGTACTGTTCGGCTGGGGTGTGGCGGCGGCTGTCGGACTGGCCATCAGCGGCCCCGCCGTCGACCGCAAAGGCCCGCGCGCCGTGATCCTGCCCGCGCTGGCGACATCCACCACTGCCTTCATCGTGCTGTCGCTGGCGGCCCATCTGGTGGGCAAACAGCTGGCGATCGTGCCCGTCATGCTGGCCATCGCCGCCTGGGGCGTGGCGCATTGGGCTTTCTATCCGGCGCAGCAGGCCACGCTGGTGGGCGCCGCAGGGGTGGCGGCCGCGCCGATTGCGCTGTCACTGAATGCCTCATTCATGTATCTCGGCTTTTCGCTGGGCGCGGCCCTCGGCTCGATGACCCTGCGTTACAGCTCTCTCGCCAATCTCGGCTTCGTCAGCGCGCTGTGCGCGGCGGCGGCGCTGGTGCTGGCCTATATCGCGGGACGCCGTCCCGCAGCACAACCTCAACCTGTTTAAGGAGCGTCACATGACTAAAAACACGACCAAGAAAATCCGCGTTGGACTGATCGGCGTCGGCCACTGGGCCGAATACGGCCACCTGCCCGCATTGAAACTGCTGCCGGAATATGAACTGACGGCCGTCCACAGCCGCGATATCGAAAAGGCCGCCGACCTGGCCAAGCGCCACGGTATCCGCTATTCCACCGATTCGGTGCAGGAGCTGGTGAGCCATCCCGAAGTGGACCTGGTGCTGGTGCTGAACACGGCGCCCCAGCATGAAGCCACCGTGCGCGCCGCCATCGCCGCCGGCAAGGACGTGTACTGCGAATGGCCGCTCACGCCGAGCAAGGCCGTCTCGCAGGAGCTGATGGAGCTGGCGGATAAAGCCGGCGTGCGCCACATCGCCGGCCTGCAGCGCCGCCTGGCCCCCGACTACCGCTATGTGCGCGACCTGCTGCAGGACGGCGCCATCGGCGAAGTGCGCTCCGTGCGCCTGCATATCAGCGTCGAATACTTCCAGCGCGAGCGCATAGCGGCCCTCTACTTCACTATCCCGCCAGAGAATTTCTCCAGCCTGCTGGCCATCTACGGCGGCCACTATTTCGACGCCGTGTTCACCATGCTGGGCCACCCGCTCAGCATCAACGCCCTCGCCGTCAACCAGTTCCCCGAGGTGACGCTGATCGAAACGGGCGAGGTGATGAAGCATACGACGGCCGACCAGGTGGTGGTCAGCGGCCTGTTCGCCAACAACGCCGTGCTGACGGCCCATATCGAAGCGGGCAAGCGCAATAACTACGGTCTGCAGCTGGACATCACGGGCAGCAAGGGCGACATCAAAATCTGGAACACGACCAGCTTCGGCAACAACTTCCACACCATCGAGATGGCGCAGGGCGATTCGCAGCCAATGCAAAAGCTGAGCATCCCGGCGCAATACGACTGGCTGCCCGCCAGCGACCTGGGTGGCAGCCAGCTGGAATTGGCGAACCTGTACGCGGCGTATGCCAGGGATCTGCGCGACGGCACGCATCTGGCGCCGACCTTCGCCGACGCCCTGCGCATGCACACGCTGATCGACTCCATCGATATCTCCAACCGTGACGGCGTGCGCGTGGAGCTGCCGCACTAAATCAGCAGGTGTTCGCTCATGTAGTCGATGAAGACGCGCAGCTTGGGCGAGGCATAGCGGCTCGCGGGCCACAGCATCCAGAAGACGACGGTGCGGTCGAGATACTCGTCCAGCACCGTCACCAGCTGGCCGCTGGCCAGCGCGTCGCGCACCAGGAAGGTGGGCAGGAAGGCGATGCCCCTGCCCTTTATCGCCGCATAGGCCAGCGGCTCGATGGTATTGGCCGTCATCGTCTCCCGCAGCACCACTTCCGGCTCGAAGGGCTCGTACTTCAGCGGCCAGTGTTCCAGCTTGCCCGTGGCGGGGAATTTGTGCTGCAGGCAGAAGTGCTGCGCCAGGTCGGCCGGCTTGGCCGGCGTGCCATGCCGCTTCAGGTAGGACGGCGCGGCCACCAGCACATGGGGACAGGAACCCAGGCGCCGCGCGGCCAGGCGCGAATCGCTTTGCTCGCCGGTGCGGATCACGGCGTCGAAGCCCTCCTCGATCACGTCCACCATGCGGTCCGACATGTCGATATCGAGTTCGATGTCGGGATAGCGCTCAAGGAAGCCGTCGAAGGCCGGCATCATCAGGCTGCCCAATTGCGGCGTGCCGACCCGCAGCCGTCCGCGCGGACTGCCCGCCAGGCCTGAAAGCTCGGACTCCGCCGCATCCACTTCGCTCAGGATGCGCCGGCAGCGCTCCAGGAACAGCGTCCCTTCCGCCGTCAGCGTGATGCTGCGCGTACTGCGGTGGAACAGGCGCACCCGCAGCCGCTCCTCCATGCGCGCAATCGCTTTCCCCACCGCCGACGACGACACGCCGAGCTGCCGCCCAGCCTCCGTAAAGCTGCGCGTCTCGGCGACCTGCACGAACATCGAAATGCCACTCAAGCTATCCATGCCAGGAACTTTAGCATATTACGGACTTTTTTTCCGAAATCTTCCGCATCACGGGGCATTTTTCTTTAAACGATCGACGCCTATAGTACTCACATCGCTTCACCACTTTTTGAAAAGGAACCGAATCATGTCGAAACTGCATACCTCCATCCAGGTTGGCCCATTCAACTTCTCGCACCGCGTCGTGCTGGCCCCACTGACCCGCATGCGCGCCGAAGCTGGCGCCATTCCCGGCAAGATCATGGCCGAATACTATGCCCAGCGCACCTCGCAGGGCGGCTTCCTGATTGGCGAAGCCACCATCGCCGCCGAAAACGGCAACGGCTATCTGGGCGCGCCCGGCCTGTACGACGACAGCCAGATCGCTGGCTGGAAGCTGGTGACGGATGCTGTCCACGCCAAGGGCGGCAAGATCTTCCTCCAGCTGTACCATGCCGGCCGCCAGTCGAACAGCCAGCTGCAGCCTGGCGGCGGCCAGCCGGTGGCGCCTTCCGCCGTTGAACATGGCGGCGTGGCCTACACCGAATCGGGCTGGGTGCCGAACACCCCTCCCCGCGCGCTGACCACCGACGAAATCAAAGGCCTGGTGGAGAGCTTCCGCGAAGCAGCCAAGCGCGGCATCGCCGCCGGCTTCGACGGCGTTGAACTCCATGCTGCCAACGGCTACCTGTTCGACCAGTTCCTGCAGGACGGCTCCAACAAGCGCACCGACATCTACGGCGGTTCCTTCGAAAACCGCGCCCGCTTCCTGCTGGAGGTGGTGAATGCAGTGAGCAGCGTGTGGGGTTCCAACCGCGTGGCCGTGCGTCTTGGCCCAAGCGGCAACTGGGGCGACATGTCGGACAGCGATCCGAAAGGCCTGTTCACCTATGTGGCACAGCAGCTGGACAAGCTGGACCTGGCCTACCTGCACCTGATTGAGCCTCGCATCGCCGGCAACATCGAAGACGAGACCAAGGACCAGGCTCCCGTCGCCTCGCAGCTGATGCGCCAGCACTACAAGGGCGTGATCATCGCCGCCGGCGGCTTCACCGGCGAATCGGCCAACGCCATCATCGCGGCGGGCGACGCTGACCTGGTAGCCTTCGGCCGTCACTTCATCGCCAACCCTGACCTGCCTGAGCGTCTGCGCAACGGCTGGCCGCTGAACGACTACGACCGTCCAAGCTTCTTCGGCGGCACCGAAGTAGGCTACACCGACTATCCGTTCTACGCCAAGGCGGCTTAAGCCTTCCCACTCCTGCCCCGCGCCGCCCGGCGTTGGGGCAGCCCGCCCTACCGCCCTTCGCCCACGGTGAAGGCGGTAAAATCCCCCCGCACCAGATGCTCCGTCAGCCAGCTTGTGACGTCGACGCCAGCATGCTGCAAAGCCTGTCCCAGGCACTGCCCCATCATCAGGGCTTCGGCAAAACGCCACGCGCCCGCTTCCAGCCTGCGCACCTCAACGCCTTCCGCGCCGCGTGAAACCAGCAGATGAACAGGCCCCGCATCCACATCGAGCGCCGCCAGCCGCAGCTCGTCGCCCGCCAGCGCGGCGGCGCGAATCAGGTCCACCGGCGCCGCTGCCCGCATCAGGCCCAGCGCGGGATGGGGCTGGAAACGCACCGAGGCCGCGCTCCGCTCGTCCAGCGCCATCAGGGCCGCCGGATCGCAAGCTTCGGCGTCGTCGGCGCAGCGGGCCTGATTGACGAGCAACTCCAGCCGCGCCACATCGCCCAGGTAAGACAGGCCCGCCGTCCGCGCATGCTCCGCCAGGAAAGTGGGAAAGGCTGCGCCATAGCGCTCCAGCCACGCGCTGCCTGCCGCATACTGCATGACGAAGGTGGCGCCCACGTGATCGAAGAAGTCTTCGCCCACCAGCTTTAGCACGGCCGGATAGGTCAGGCGCAGCGTTTGCAGCAGCGTCTCGCGGTGATTGTTGCGGTAAATCTGCAGACGCAGCGCGGCCGCCAGTCCGTCGTCGCGCAGCAGGTCCAGCACCCGGCTGTCGGCAGGCTGGCGCAGGGCGGCGGCCAGCAGCGATTGCAGTTCAGGCAGCGCGGGCTTCATGGAGAATCATCACCGTGCTGGCGATGTCGGCCTGCTCCAGCAGCGTCGCCAGCGGCGGGACATCGTTATCCCATTCGACCAGCGTTGGCACGCAGCCGAAGCACTGCAGGGCTGCCCGGTACAGCATCCACACGGCGGGCGACACGGCGCTGCCATGGTCGTCCACCCGCAACTGCCTGCCGCCGATGCGGCGCACGCTGTGGCCGGCGAGGTGGATCTCGCCCACGGCCTGCGGCGGCAGCGAGCGCAAATAATGCATGGCGTCCCAGCCGTGATTCTGCGCGCTGACGTAGATGTTGTTCACGTCGCACAGGATGCCGCAGCCCGTGCGCTGCGCCAGCGCCGCCATGAACTCCCACTCGGGGATGGTGGAATGGCGGTACTGGAAGCAGGTCGAGGGATTTTCCATCAGCAGCGGGCGGCGCAAGGCCTCCTGCACCTGCTGCACATTGGCGCAGACCACGTCCAGCGCTTCCTCCGTCAAGGGCAGCGGCAGCAGATCCGCAAGATACATCCCGTCCGCCACGCTCCAGCTCAGATGCTCCGACATCAGCGAAGGCTCGACGCGGCGCGCCACTTCCATCACGCGCCGCAGGTGCGCCTGGTCGACGCCACCGGCGCTGCCCAGCGACAGCCCCACCCCGTGCAGAGAGACGGGATAATCACGCCGTATGCGCTCCAGCTCAGCGATCGCCGCGCCGCCGCCCATGTAGTTTTCCGTATGTACCTCCAGCCACGCCACGGCCGGACGCTCATGCAGAAAAACCTGGTGGTGCGCGAAGCGCAAGCCCACGCCCGCGCTGCCGGCATCAATGGATGTACAGGTATGCATGCTGACATGATCACCCATCATCGGGGATGGGGATAGATGCCGATCCTGCCGAATCAGGAGGGCAATCCTGACATCAGCTCGCCCCGCGTGAAATTCAGGCGGCCGAATTTTTCGCGGTAGTCGCTGGGCGTCAGCCCCGTGTGGCGCTTGAACAGGCGGCGGAAGAAGGCCACGTCGGAATAGCCGATCCGTCCCGACACCACGGCCACCGGCGCCGAATCGTTTTCCAGCAGGTCGCGCGCGGCGGCGATGCGCAGTAGCTGCAGATAGGCGCCCGGCGCATGCCCCGTTGCGGCCTTGAAGCGCCTGACGAAATTGCGCGGCCCCATGCCGACGCGCTCGGCCAGGTAGTCGATGGAGATATCGCGTTCCAGGCTGGCCTGAAGGTATTCCTCCAGCTCGCGGATCTTGTGGTCCGAATGCGGCAGCGAGATGCGCAGCATGGCGTAGCCGGACTGGCGGCTGCGCGGCATGCTCAGTAACAGCGAGCGGGCGCATTTGAGGGCGATCTCGTGGCCGCAGAACTTCTCCACCAGGTAAAGGCTCAGGTCTATCGAGGCATACACGCCGCCACTGCAGAACATTTGCCCGTCCTCCGTCACGAACTGTTCCGGGCGCCAGTGGATCTGCGGATAGCGCTGCTCCAGCAAGCCCGCCACGGCCCAGTGGGTGGTGGCCTGGCGGCCGTCCAGCAGGCCGCTCTCCGCCAGGAAGGCGACGCCGGTGCATATACCGGCGATATATGCGCCGCGTGAATGCCATTCACGCAGCCATGGCAGCAAGGCGGTGCTGTGGGCGATATGGTCCTGGATATCCAGCCCGGAGGCAGGCAGCATGATGATGTCGGTCTTCTTCACATCCTCGATGGCGCATTCGGGCACCAGCCCCAGATCGCACTGGGTGTTGACCCGCTTGCCGTCGATGGACACCACCTGCACCTTGAAGCGCGGCTCGGGCGTGTCGCCGTGCAGCGCATTCCACAGCCGCCCTGCGGAATGAAAGACCTCCAGCGGCCCGATCGAAGTGGAGGCGAAGCTGGCTTCGATCAGCACGATGGTCACATTGATGGCGGCGTTACGGTCCATGAATTCGCTCCCGGCAGGCTTATTCGAAACGATCATACCCCATGCGCTTCGGCCAAAACAGCCCATGTCAGGATAGACCCCGCTATTTGGCACGATTGTCGTCTAGGCCGGTGCAAATCAATCAGCGATGATCGTTTCTTCTTCCGACTTCAGAAAGCTCTATGATCAATGCCGTCATCGTCCTGGCCGACACCAGCTTTGCCCTGGTGGCGCTGGCACCGATGGAAATCCTGCAGTCCGCGGGCACACTGTGGCCGGTGCTGAACGGCGAAGCGCCCTCTCCCCGGTTCCGCGTCCGCATCGCTTCCAGCGACGGACAAGCGGCGCGCACGCCCTATGCCTTCGGCCTGGAAGCGGAGTGCGGGCTGACCGATATCGAAGCGGCTGACATCATCATCGTGCCCGGCGGCGGCGCTGCGCACGCTATCCTGCCCTGGCTGCGGCACTGGCACGGGCGCGGCGCCTGCGTGGCGGGACTGTGCACCGGCGTCTCCCTGCTGGCGGACAGCGGCCTGCTGAACGGACGCCAGGCCACTGCCCACTGGTCCATCATCGACAGCCTGCGCCAGCGCCATCCCCAGATCTGCTGGCGGCCCGAATATGCGATCACGGAAGACGGGCAAATGTTCTGCGGCACCGGCGTGCACGCGGCCATCGACTTGAGCCTCTACCTGGTGGAGAAATTCTGCGGGCGCGAACTGGCGCTGCAATGCGCGCGCGCCCTGCTGCTGAAGATGCCCAACCATCTGCAGCCGGGCCACGCCCTGCGTCCCCTGTCGCGGCCCCATTCCGATCCGCAGATCCGCGAGACGGAGGAATACCTGCGCCAGAATATGCATCGCGATATATCGGCCGACTTCCTGGCCGAGCGCATCGACATGGGCGCGCGCAGCTTTATCCGCCGCTTCAAGGCCGCCACGGGCCATGCGCCGGGCGCCTATATGCAGCTGCTGCGCATGGCGGCAGCCAAGGAGCTGCTGGAGAACGACACTGGACCGATTTCGCTGATCTCGTCCCGCATCGGCTATTCCGACCAGGCCTTCTTCCGCCGCCTGTTCAAGCGCCACACGGGACTCACGCCCAGCGCCTACCGCGAGCAGTTCGGCAAAATGGGTTCGGGCGGCGGCATGTCACGATAGACCCCGAAGATTGGCAGTTTCGACATCTGGCGCCGGCACAGGCACTGGGACATGATGAGAGTGCGGCGCCCGCCGGGCGCCGACACTATAAGAGGATGACATCATGAAGAAGACCATGTTCACCGCATCCACGCTGGCTGCCGCCGGCATCGCCGCTCAGGCCCTGCTCTCCGCTTCCGCCTACGCGGCTGACAAGGAGCTGCCGCAGATCGTGAAGGACAATATCGCCCGCGCCACGGAACAGAAGCTGGAGAAGTGCTACGGCGTGAACGCCGTCGGTAAAAACGACTGCGCCGTGGGCAAGCACGCCTGCGCCGGCCAGTCGACCAAGGCGCGCGATCCCGAATCCATCGTGCTGATGCCCGCAGGCCTGTGCGCCAAGATCGCGGGCGGCAAAACCAAGCCCGATTAAGCTTTTCAGGGCATTTGTGCCGGACATATCGGAACCCTATTCCGCAATGTCCGCAGTAAGATTTTCAGAGCGCGTACGGCTGCACGTACGCGCTCCGAACCATCTGACACAAGGATCACAAATGCCTACCACCGCACACGGCTACGCCGCACATTCCCACGATACTCCGCTGGCCCCGTTCACCTTTGAACGGCGCGACCTGCGCCCGGACGACGTCCACATCGACATCATGTTCTGCGGCGTCTGCCATTCCGACCTGCACACAGCGCATGGCGACTGGGATGGCCTGATCTACCCCAACGGCACCATCTACCCCAACGTTCCCGGCCACGAGATTGTCGGCCGCGTGACTGCCGTCGGCAGCGCCGTCAGCAAATTCAAGGCGGGCGACCTGGTTGGCGTGGGCTGCATGGTGGACAGCTGCCAGCACTGCGACGCCTGCGACGCCGACCTGGAACAGCACTGCGCCCACGGCGCCACCTGGACGTACAACAGCCCGGACCGCGTCACTGGCGATAACACCTACGGCGGCTATTCCGATTCCATCGTCGTGCGCGAAGAATTCGTGCTGAATATCCGCCACACCGAAGATGAACTGGCCGCAGTGGCGCCGCTGCTGTGCGCGGGCATCACCATGTGGTCGCCGCTGCGCCACTGGAACGTGGGCCCGGAAACTAGGGTGGGCATCGTCGGCATCGGCGGCCTGGGACACATGGGCGTCAAGCTGGCGCACGCGCTGGGCGCCCATGTGGTGGCCTTCACCACTTCCGAGTCCAAGCGCGAAGAAGCCTTCAAGCTGGGCGCGGACGAAGTGGTCGTGTCGCGCAATGCGGGCGAAATGGGGGCGCAGGCGGGCAAGCTCGATTTCATCATCAACACCGTCGCCGTGCCGCACAACCTGGACGCCTATCTGGCCCTGCTGAAGGTGAACGGCACCATGACCCTGGTCGGCATTCCGGCCGAAGCCCACCCTTCGCCATCCGTCGCGAGCCTGATCGGCGGCCGCCGCAGCCTCGCCGGCTCGCTCATCGGCGGCATCAAGGAAACCCAGGACATGCTGGACTTCTGCGCCAAGCACCACATCCTGGCCGACACCGAAACCATCGCCATGCAGGAAATCGAAACGGCCTTCGCGCGCATGCTGAAAAACGACGTGAAGTACCGTTTCGTGATCGACATGCAGACGATCAAACCGGCCGGATAAGCCGCGACTTCAGCTCCCGGTTCGCCTGGCGGCTGAGCAGCAAGGTCACGATGGCCGACACGGCCAGCGTGGCCGCCACCACATACAGCCCTGCGGCATAGCCGCCCGTGCGCTCCTTCAGCCAGCCGATGGCGGCCGGGCCGACGAAGCCGCCCAGGTTGCCCAGCGAATTGATCATCGCGATCCCCGCCGCCGCGCCCGCGCCGGAAAGGAAGGTGCTGGGCATGGCCCACAGCGGCGCCTTGGCCGAGCTGATGCCGACGTTGACGACCACCAGCGCCAGCACCACCCACAAGGCCGTCGACGCCTGTCCCGCAAAGATGAAGCCCGCGCAGGCCAGCACGCAAGGGATGACGACGTGCCAGCTGCGCTCACCCGTGCGGTCGGAATGGCGCGCCCACAGGATCATGGCGACGACGGCGACCACGCTCGGCACGCCCGTCAGCAAGCCCGTTTGCAGCGGCGTGAAGCCGAATTCGCGCACCATCAGCGGCGCCCACAGGCCCAGCGTGTACAGGCCGGCCGAAGTGCCGAAGTAGATCAGGGCCAGCGCCAGCACGCGCGGGTCCTTGAGGGCGCTCAGCGCGCCCGCGTGATGTCCGGCGCTGGACTGGCGCGAGGACGCTTCCGCCTTCAGCCGGGCCACCAGCCATTCGCGCTCCTCCGGCGCCAGCCAGTTGGCTTTCGACGGCGCGTCGGTCATATACTTCAGCACCACGAGGCCCAGCAGCACGGCGGGAACGGCTTCCACGACGTAGAGGATCTGCCAGTCCGCCAGGCCGGCCACGGAAGGCAGCTGCATGATGGCGCCCGACAGCGGAGACCCCAGCGCCACCGAGATCGGCGCCGCCGCCATGAACCATGCCGCCGCCACCGCGCGCTGTCGGGCCGGGAACCACAGGCTCAGGTACAGGATAATCCCGGGGAAGAAGCCCGCCTCCGCCACGCCAAGCAGGAAGCGCATCACGTAGAAGCTATTGGGACCGGCGACGAAGGCCGACAGCGCGGAGATCAGGCCCCAGGTGATCATCACCCGCGCGATCCAGATGCGCGCGCCGACGCGGTGCAGGATCAGGTTGGACGGTACCTCGAACAGGAAGTAACCGAGGAAGAACAGGCCTCCGCCCAGCCCGAAGGCGGCGGGCGACAGGCCGATGGCCTTGTTCATCGTCATCGCGGCAAAGCCGACGTTGACGCGGTCGAGAAAGCTGATGAAGTAGAGCACCATCACGAACGGGATGATGCGCCACATGAGTTTACGGCAAACGCGGGTTTCAATTTCGGATTTCATAGTCTCCTCCGTGGATTGGAAAAACAGCGCGTGTTTGTTTTGTGCTTGTTCTGTTTATGGCGCTGCGATGAAAATGGCGCGGAAGTCGTTCACATTGGTCAGGGTCGGCCCTGTGATGACGGAATCTCCCAGCGTCTGGAAAAAGCTGTGGGCGTCGTTGTCGGCCAGGCTGGCCAGGGGTTGCATGTCCCGCCCTCGCGCACGGGACAGGGTGTCCGGCCGCAGCAGCGCGCCGGCGATTTCCTCCTGCCCGTCCACGCCGTCGGTATCGCCCGCGATGGCGTGGACGCCCTCCTCGCCATTCAGCGCGATCCCCAGCGAGAGCAGGAATTCGACATTGCGTCCGCCACGTCCGCCGCCGCGCACGGTGACGGTGGTTTCGCCGCCGGACAGCAGGATGCAGGGCGGCGTAAAGGGCTGGGCGCCCCGCCGCACCTGGCGCGCCATCGCCGCCATCACTTTGCCCACTTCGCGCGCTTCGCCTTCGATGGCGTCGCCCAGGATGTGAGTGGAGATGCCGGCCCGCTGCGCCACGCGGGCCGCCGCTTCCAGCGCCAGCTGCGGCGTGGCGATCAGATGCGATTCGATCTGCGGCAGGCGCGGGTCGCCGGGCTTCAGCGATTCGGCCTCGCCCGATTCCAGCAGCGCCAGCACCGTCGGCGGCACGGTGATGGCGTAGCGGCGCAGGATTGCCAGCGCATCGGAGCAGGTCGTGGGATCGGGTACCGTCGGGCCGGAAGCGACGTCATTCAATCCATCGGCGGGAACGTCGGAGATGATCAGGTTCACCACCCGCGCCGGATGACAGGCCGCGGCCAGCCGCCCGCCCTTGATGGCCGACAGGTGGCGCCGCACGCAGTTCATCTCGCCGACGCTGGCGCCGCTGGCCAGCAGCGCGCGGCTGATCTCCTGCTTCTGCTCCAGCGTCACGCCCTGCAAAGGCAACGGCAGCAGCGCGGAGCCGCCGCCGGAGATCAGGCACAGCACCAGATCGTCGGCGCTCAGGCCGCGCACGCATTGCAGGATACGCTCCGCCGCGCGCAGGCCGTTCGCATCTGGCACCGGATGAGCCGCCTCCAGGATCTCGATTCGCTCGCAGGGCACGGCGTAACCGTAGCGCGTGACGACCACGCCGCTGAGCGGACCGCGCCAGCGCTCCTCCACCGCCTTCGCCATCGCCGCCGACGCCTTGCCGGCGCCGATCACCACCAGCCGTCCGCGCGGCGGCAGCGGCAGGAAGGCGGGGATGCGGACCGCCGGCTGGGCCTCGGCGATGGCCGCGCCGAACATCTCCTTCAGCAGGCGGTCGATGCTGGATGCGCTGAGCATGGCGTCCTCCGTTCAGGCGGCGCGCTTTTGCGCAGGTGCGGCCTGCTCGATGAAGGCGCAGACGGCGGCCGTCACCTGCGCCGTGGTGGCCGTGCCGCCCAGGTCGCGCGTGTGCAGCTCGGGATTGGCGGTGACGGCTTCAATCGCCTGCATCACGCTGCGCGCGGCTTCCGCTTCGCCCAGGTGCTCCAGCATCATCACTACCGACCAGAAGGTGCCGACGGGGTTGGCCAGGCCCTTGCCCATGATGTCGAAAGCCGAGCCGTGGATAGGCTCGAACATGGAGGGATAGCGGCGCTCCGGGTCGATATTCCCCGTCGGCGCGATGCCAAGGCTGCCGGCCAGCGCGGCGGCCAGGTCGCTCAGGATGTCGGCGTGCAGATTGGTGGCGACGATGGTGTCCAGCGTGGCGGGACGGTTGACCATGCGCGCGGTGGCGGCGTCGACCAGCTCCTTGTCCCACTTCACGTCGGGGAATTCCTTCGAGATCTGCAGCGCGATCTCGTCCCACATGACCATCGCGTGGCGCTGCGCATTGCTCTTGGTGACCACGGTCAGCAGCTTGCGCGGACGCGATTGCGCCAGCTTGAAGGCGAAGCGCATGATGCGTTCGACGCCGGTGCGGGTCATCATCGACACGTCGGTGGCCGCCTCGGTGGGATGGCCCTGGTGCACGCGGCCGCCGACGCCCGAATATTCGCCTTCCGAGTTTTCGCGCACGATGACCCAGTTAAGGTCCTCGGGCTGACAGCGTTTGAGGGGCGCGTCGATGCCGGGCAGGATGCGGGTCGGACGCACGTTGGCATATTGGTCGAAGCCCTGGCAGATCTTCAGGCGCAGGCCCCACAGGGTGATGTGGTCGGGGATGTCCGGGTCGCCGGCGGAGCCGAACAGGATGGCGTCCTTGCCGCGCAGGGCGTTCAGGCCGTCGGCGGGCATCATCACGCCGTGCTGGCGGTAGTAGTCGCCGCCCCAGCCGAAGTCCTCGAAGTCGAACTTGAAGCTGTTATTGGCGCGGGCCAGCGCTTCCAGCACCTGGCGGCCGGCGGGGATCACTTCCTTGCCGATGCCGTCGCCGGGAATCGTTGCGATGCGATAGGTGTTCATGTCAGTCTCCAGCCTTTCAAAAATGGTGAGGTGGAGACCACTGTAACCGGCGACGCGTGGTTAAAACCGGTGCTAGAATTAAAGCATTCTTAACTTGTTTTCACAGATAAATGAGTGAGACCGTCCAACCCGCCGACCTGCGCTTTTTCTCGACCCTGGCCGCCTGCGGCAGCCTGAGCGCGGCGGCGCGCGAACTGGGCTTGACGGCGGCGGCAGTCAGCAAGCATCTGGCGCAGATGGAGAGCCGGGCCGGCGTGCCGCTGGTGAACCGCACCACGCGGCGCATGATGCTGACGCCGGAGGGCGAGCTGTATCTGGAGCATGCGCGGCGGATTCTGGACGATATCAACGCCCTGTCCGAGCTGCTGGGCAGCGCGCGCCAGCGGCCGGAAGGACTGCTGCGGGTGAATGCGACGCTGGGGTTTGGGCGCAGCCATGTGGCGCCCGCGATTTCGAAATTTATTACGCAGTATCCGCAGGTGTCGGTGCAGCTGCAGCTATCGGTGAAGCCGCCGCCGCTGACCGACGACGCCTTCGACGTCTGCATCCGTTTCGGCGAGCCGCCCGATACGCGGGTGGTGGCGCGCAAGCTGGCGGCCAACCGGCGCTTGCTGTGCGCCTCGCCCGCCTATCTGTCCCGGCGCGGCACGCCGCACACGCCGCACGACCTGACGCGGCACAGCTGCATCGCCATCCGTCAGGGTGACGAGGCGTATGGCGTCTGGCGTCTGAGCAGCGGGTCGAAAACGGAAAGCGTGAAGATACGCGGCGGACTGACCACCAACGATGGCGAAATCGCCGTCAAATGGGCGCTGGACGGCCACGGCATCCTGATGCGGGCCGAGTGGGACCTGAAGCCCTACCTGCGCGACGGCCGTCTGGTGCAGGTCCTCCCCGGCTACGACACGCCGAACGCCGACATCTTCGCCGTCTACTCCCAGCGCCACCAGATGTCGAACCGCATTCGGACTTTTGTCGATTTCATCGCCAGCGAGCTGGCTGAGAAATAATCCAAGTCTGGTTCAGTTGCACGTCGTATGATTTTTCTCCAGCAAATTAATGACTGGAGAACAAAATGCAACTGACAGAAGCATGCGAGCAATTCTTAAGCCACTGTGAGTACGAGAAGAAATTAAGCCCTCATTCACTGAGAGCCTATCGCAATGATCTTGGGCACTTTACAGATTCGGTCGGCGGAAACGCCAGTTCAGAGAACCTCACGGCCACAGAGATTGAAGCGGCAGCACAACTATGGCTGATAGACCCCGAGCTGAAGGCTGCCACCGTGAAGCGGCGCATAGCCTGTATCAAGTCCATGGTGCGCTGGCTGTTCCGGAAGCGCCTCATCAAGGCGAATCCCTTGGAAAACCTGGATCTGGAGATCAAGCTCCCCAAACGCCTTCCAAGAAATCTGCAAACGGCAGAGATTAAAACACTGCTGGCGATTAAACCAGACGGCTTGGCAAACGAAACAAGAAAAGAAGAACGCCCTGCCCTGCTGCGAAGGCGATGGGATATTTTGACCGCCCGCTTGGCAATTGAGGTTATGACGCTGACCGGCGTTAGAGTCGGCGAACTGGTGAGAGTCAGGCAATCTCAGATTGATTTCGTACTCCAGCAGATACGAATCCTGGGCAAGGGCAATCGCGAGCGGCTGGTCTCTTTTCCCGATCCTGTCACCACGGCGCGCCTGGAAAGGTATCAGAAACAGGCCCTGTACCTGTTTGGTCCTCAGCCTCATTGCACACTGTTCGTTAATGGACTAGGACGCCCGGCTAATGAGCAGTACATCCGGCGTATCGTGCGCCTGTATGCGCAAGCGGCACAACTTGAGCGCCGAATCACGCCTCACATGCTACGCCACACGGCCGCCACACAGCTGCTGGAAGCTGGTGTCGACATCCGTTTCGTACAGCGCATCCTGGGGCACGGCAGCATCACAACGACCGAAATCTACACCCATGTCTCCGACCACGTGCTGAGAGCGGAAATCAGTCGCGCCAATATCAGGAAAAGGCTTGAAATGCAGCGATAACTAGGAATTATCAGAGGCCGGGCTGATTAGCAATGGATAACAAACAAGACGGAAATCTGGCAGGTTCTCCCTACCAAGTGATCATCAAAGGGTTCAACCTGGAACCACGACAGGATCTCACGC